>Ga0209189_1000005_pt1 | contig 225259 bp, 206 predicted proteins | sample C_130820_EF_Meta_FD_187308 | JGI IMG/M metagenome (GOLD analysis project Ga0209189, IMG submission 187308) | Freshwater microbial communities from Lake Croche, Canada to study carbon cycling - C_130820_EF_MetaG (SPAdes) (version 3) | ecosystem: Environmental > Aquatic > Freshwater > Lake... | reverse complement strand
GGGGGGGGGGGGGCATCAAGTGGTTTATTTATAGGACAATATACATATAATACATCCCAAGCTGGAACTGAATTAAGCCAATATTTTAAATATGCAGTAGGCCAAGGTGGAGGAGGACAGACATATGGTGATAGTGGGCCAGGAGGGTATCCAGGAGGGACAAGTTATATAACTTGGAATAGCAATCCATTTGTTACTGTAGGTTCAGGAAATGGTGGGGGGGGTAATGGTGGAGGGAAAGGATATCCAAATCCAAACATACCAGTAAGTCTACCTCCTTACTGGACTACTATTTCCAATACTGAATACGCAGGCAATCCAGGGGATGATAATAACTCCACGTATGGGGGAGGGGGGGGAGATATATATACAATAATATATAATGGTGTAAATTATTCAAATTCTGGGGCGGGAGCAGGGGGCGATGGAGGACATGGTGGAGGTAATGGAGTAAATGGTTATTTAAGAATAATTTATTCATTTTACGATAGTAAGACTGTAACACCATCAGTAGCAGCACAATATGTACTTGGAAATCCTTCTTCTTATGATACCTCTAATTCAATAACATATATTAATAATTTATATACAAATAATGTATATGCTCAAAATATAGAATATACATTTACTGCTACCCATAGTACCTACACTGTAATTGGACAACCTAACGATAGAAATATAACTCCTGGTTTTTATACAGTACTAACAATATTAACAGGTGGGAATAGGTATGTTTCTTCTAATTCAATTAGTACAACCGTTTATGTAGTCGGCAATAAGTTTGTAGGAGGAAATGGTATAGCTAATCAGGGGGGCGGAACAGGTGCTGGTCCTCAGATTTTAGCGAATACCGAAATAGGTCTTCAATATTATAATGGCGATTCAGTAGATGTCAATGTAACAATTTATTTCATAAAAATGTTTGGTAGTCTTACTTACCCTAACATATAATCGTGCCTAAACACCTACCAGTTAATATCCCCTAAGAAACAGAATGTCGGCCAGGAAGACTCTGGACATTGATTTTATCACCCTACGGAAAATCCGTGCGGTCGATCCAGCGACCAATGCCCTGATCACGCCAAATTACATCTTGGCTATGGATGGCGAGGGTCAAGCCCAGTGGGTCAATACCCTGTCCAACATCAACACCTATGGAGGCTACACAGGGATGACAGGACCAACGGGTCCGATGAATCCAGCGGCTCTTTTGACCGTTACGGGGGATCCCTCATCATCCCTCCTAGGAAATATTGGCCAGGAAATAAGCAACAATGTTGTAACTGTTGTTCAATTTCCTAATGTGGATATATCAAATTCCACAACAAATATCGATATCGGTATCGAATACGATCCTTTTACAGGGTCTTTTACAAATGCGACTCTGACCCCTCTTCAGCTCCTTCTGACCTGGCAGATCGCCTGGACAGATCCAAGTTCAAACTTCGATTACAGATCCCTTACGACTTACGCAGAAGTCAGCGGTCTATATATTGATCATAGGCAAAGTAAGTACGGTTACGTGACAAACGAATTCGGTCCAGGAGATGTCAGCGGTAACCCTGTTCAAAGCACTAGTTGCGTGATATATCTGGACATCTGTGACAAGTTCTACATTTATGCGAAGCAGACGAACAGTGGTGGCTTGCCAACCTATATTTCGGGTCAGACATCCGATATGGCCAAGGGATACTCCACAAAGCTCACGATTACCCTGGTTCAAACGGGTCCGAAAGGCGACACAGGTCCAACGGGTCCAACCGGTCCCACGGGGCCGATCGCTCCCTTGATGACGGAGAATTTCATGGTCGCATGTGGAAACGGTACTTCCACACCAGAACTGAAGTTCTCGTACAATGGACTCGTATGGAATCCCTGCGATCTATCTGCGTCACAGTTCAATGGCCACACATGTAATTCCATTGCTTGGAGCGGAAATCTCTGGACTGCGGGATTCACGCCACCAGTAGGATCTGACACACCCATATATATTGCCTATTCGAGCGACGGGATCAAATGGTATCCTTCCACATTTAATCCAGACATAACAAGTTGTAATGCGATCGCTTGGAATGGTGTCATGTGGGCTGCGGGTACAACAGGTAGTACCATATTCGTCTATTCCTATGACGGAATCAATTGGGACAGTTCACCAAGTACGTTTGGAACAACAAGCCGATGTAACACGGTTGCTTGGAACGGATCTATTTGGGTCGCGGGTGTATCGGATAGTGGATTACATCAGTATGTATATTCCTACGATGGGATTAATTGGATTCAAAGTAATTCAGCCACATTTAGGAGCGGTGGTCAAGTCAAAACTTTAGCCTACAATGGTTCCTATTGGGTCGCAGGTGGATATGGACCAGTACTACTTGATGGTAGCACACTCTCCACTTCTTACGATGGAATTACTTGGACTTCATCAAGTGCCAGAACACTTTTGAATAATGGCGTTAATTCTGTCGCCTGGAATGGATATCTGTGGGTTGCGGGAGGACAGCCAGATACTAGTGGCAATACAATTGCGTATTCCTATGATAGCGTAACCTGGACAGATTCCAGTTCAGGATCGACTCTTCTCAGTACCGGCTGTAACACGGTTTCCTGGAATGGTGCTATCTGGTTCGCCGGCGGAAATGAATGTCCTGATTATGCGATATATTCGTATGATGGAATCAACTGGACAGTCTTCGATCCGATACCCTTCAATGGCGATGTTACAGCAAGTGCCGCTAGACGGCCTCTCCCTTATGTTGGCAAAACCATCGTCCCTCCCGTGCTCAATCAGTACGTTGGACCCCCGAACGGTGCGATCACCTATGTCAGTCCATCAGGTGGCACAGGGTTAAATGATATTTATTACAGTCGCTTCGTGACGATTCATGAAAGCGGACCTGTCGGTACAGGGACTTTGGAAGTCTATGGGACAGTCCAGATCGGCCCTACTGCGTCCATCACGTATGATAACGCAAATGATCTGGTGTTCAACACGACCTTGTTGCCAGACATATCAGATGCCTATACGATTGGTAACCATACGCATTTTTGGAAGGATCTGTATGTGGGAACTGGCGGTGTTCATATTGGACCTACTGGGACTGTGACAGCAGATCATAGCAATAACTTAGTTCTGAATACGACCTTGTTGCCTGACATATCGGATGCCTATACGCTGGGAAACCCTGGTCAGTTCTGGAAGGATCTGTATGTGGGAACTGGCGGTGTTCATATTGGACCCACTGGGACTGTTACCGCAGATCAGAGCAATAACTTGGTTCTGAATACGACCTTGTTGCCAGACATATCGGATGCCTATACACTGGGAAACCCTGGTCAGTTCTGGAAGGACCTGTATGTGGGGACTGGCGGTGTTCACATTGGACCCACTGGGACTGTTACCGCAGATCAGAGCAATAACTTGGTTCTGAATACGACCCTGTTGCCTAACACAGGGTATGCCTATAATCTGGGGTCTCTTGAAAAGCCTTGGATAGGCGTCTATGTGGGAACTGGATCTGTCCATATTGGTCCCACAGGAACTATATCTGCGGATCCCAGTAATCTAGTGTTAAATACCTCCTTGTTACCAGATCTATCGGACGCGTACCTACTTGGAAATACGGGTCAGCCCTGGAAAGAACTGTATGTTGGAACGGGTGGTGTATTCCTAGGACCTACAGGTGCCATTCAGTCTGATCAGAGTGGCAATGTGACAATTACATTCAATGGGATCTTTGATGTGACCAATAAGGTAAAAACGGGTCAAGTCTATGACACTGTGTTCAACCCCGTGAATACGAATCCAGCTGCGTTCTGTGTCGCAGCTGGATGGAATGAAAACAACAGTAATAACATAATTTATAGTTTAAATGGTGCCGATTGGAATACTGTAGATGCGAGCAGTAATGATTTAATTATGAAGGGATATGGTGTCGCATACAATGGTTCTATTTGGTTAGCTGGCGGTGGATATTCTACAGCCTCCATCATTTACAGTAGCGATGGCATTCATTGGTCGCCTTCCCTAGACAGTTCCAATATATTACAAAGGGTCAATTGCTTTGCGTCCAATGGTCCTATGTGGATAGCGGGAGGTGAAGGAACAACTAATTCCCTTGCTTATAGTTATGATGGAATTTCTTGGACAGGTATATCTGGGAGTCATGATGTAATATTTAATGTGTTTACATTAGCCTGGAATGGATATATATGGTTAGCTGGAGGTAATGGTTATAATGAATTAGCGTATAGTTACGATGGACTACATTGGACTCCTGTAACTACGTCATTAAGTACTGTTAATGGAATATGTTGGAACGGGACTATGTGGGTAGCTGTTGGTCAGGGGTCTACAAGTATTGAATACAGTTATAATGGAATTAATTGGACCCCTGTATCTGCTGATGTATTTCCTGACGCAGTAGGGCAGAATATCGCATGGAATGGATCTTTATGGGTAGCGATCGCATCAGGATCGACAACAAATACATTTGCCTATAGTTTAGATGGAATTTATTGGACACCAAGTGGAAATGGTATATTTATTATAGGGCGTAGTATTTGCTGGAATGGGACATACTGGGTAGGTGTGGGTCAACAATTTTTATCGCCCGGTGGTCAAGCAGAAGTCTATAGTGTTGATGCTATTAACTGGAGTCTTTCTTCTAATACATTATTGACCATCGGTTATAGTGTCGCGAGTCGCCGACCCCTTCCTTTCGTCGGCCAAACAGTCGTCCCTCCTGTTTTCAACCAAGGTGTAGGACCCACAGGAGGGGCTCTTCTGTACTCCAGTCCTTCAGGAGGCACGGGTCTGAACGACATGTACTATTCGCGATTCCTCAATATTAATGAAGGGACTGAATATAGAACAAGAGTATTAAAAATTAATAACGGGACAGTACAAGTCAATGACGTATCAGGAAATACGCAAATATCACTGTTTCCTGTTAATAGCAATTCAAGTCGCATTTATATGAATACATCTGGGAATGGCCCTTATGATCCAAACAATGTTGTAAACATAGATGGTGGGGGTGGTGGAATTGGAAATTTTAGTATTGCTGCTCGCGTTGCGTCTAGTGATTATTCAGATATTATCAAATTCAGGAACTCAGACAAATCGATCATTCTGGGAACAGGGACAACCACTTACAACGCAGGCAACTTAGTTCCCGATGTGTCGAACACATATACCCTTGGATCAAATGCCTTGCCTTGGACCAACCTGTACGTCGGACCTACAGGTATTCATATTGGACCCACAGGAACCATCGTAGCAGACCAGAATAATAACTTGGTTATGAATACAAATCTGTTACCAAGTACAGGCTATGCCTATAACCTGGGATCTGCGGCCAAGCCTTGGCAAGAGCTCTATGTAGGAACGGGGTCTGTTCACGTGGGACCCACAGGTACAATTTCAGCAGATCAGAGCGGCAACCTGATTCTTGGGGATCTTTCAGGGAATGGGCTCCAGATTGTGCCAAATTTTAATAGTGGTCCCTTGTTAAAACCTATAAGCACAGCAGGTATTTATAGTCAGCTACTATTTAAGGCATCAGCAGGAACAGATTATGTGTTCCTGAATTCTGAATCACTAGGCCCCCAGTCCAGTACCATCTCCCTTGGCCAACCGAATAATGGGGGAGTTATTGCTGGCGGATATTATTGGAATGGTCTTTATTTAAGAGGTGGTACTGGAATTCACTTTGATACTGGGCCGACTATTACAGCCGATTCAACAAACGTGATTGTGAGTTCCAATCTGATTCCTGATGTTTCAGGGGTTCGCAACCTCGGATCTGCGTCCAAGCCTTGGGCAAATCTTTATGTTGATACAAGTGCTACAATTCACATAGGCCCCACAGGGACAATCACATCCGATGCCAGCAGTAATTTAGTGACGAATACAAATTTTTTACCATCCACAGGAAACTCTTATAGTCTCGGATCGGTTCAACAGCCTTGGCAAGAGCTCTACGTTGGAACAGGATCCGTTCACATTGGCCCGACGGGAACAATTTCAGCAGATCAGCAGGGGAATGTCATTATAAGTACTAATAGTGGTCTCAGTTTAACAGGACCTTTGGGTCCTAGTCAAGTGTATGATTCAGTGTACAACCCACCACCAGGTGGTGGTGGCGGGGCTTCAGGAGAGTTCTTGACGGAGAATTTTATGGTAGCGGTTGGATTTGGGACAAATAAAATTATTTATTCATATGATGGAACTACTTGGACAAATGCGATTCAGTCAATTTTTGAATCTGCAAATACAGTTGCTTGGAATGGATCCCTATGGGTATGTGGTGGATTTAATGGGGCAGCTGGTGTAATCGGATATTCATCGGATGGTATTAATTGGTACCAAGGCACAGGAAATGTGCTTATAGTTCTGGGTGTTGCTTGGAATGGTTCTATGTGGGTAGCTGTTGGAGATGGAAATGGAGACTCATCTACACAATATTCATATGATGGAATAAATTGGCTAGCTGGACAAAACATATTTAGTGGTAATGGAAACAGTATTGCCTGGAATGGTTTCATGTGGATAGCTGTAGGTGAAGTTCCCTCTTCAATATACTATTCATATGATGGAATGTCATGGCAAGCATCAAGTAATAATCCTTTTGGAGAAGCAGCAAATGGGATAGCCTGGAACGGCTCTTTATGGGTTGCAGTTGGTCAAGGATCCACATCTATAGCATGGTCATCTGATGGTAAAACCTGGACAGCCATTTCGAATTCTACAACCTTATATTTTAATGCGGGATCAAGAATAGCCTGGAATGGTTCTAAATTTGTTGCTGTGGGAGTTGATGATGGAGGAGCTGGTAGAATAGCCTATTCATCCGATGGTAAAAACTGGACGTCAGCGACTAATATCCCCTTTTCTTTAGAGGGAATAAATGATGTAACATGGAATGGACATAAATGGTTTGCTGTAGGAGATATACCTTCAATAGTTTCTTCAATTGATGGTAATACATGGACAACAGTTTCAGTTAGTGCTTTGAATATTAATGGACAGGGTATCGCTAGTCGCCGAGTTCTCCCCTACGTCGGTCAAACAGCTGTCCCGCCCGTGTTCCATCAAAATGAAATAACAACATCTACTGGTGCGTTAGTGTTTACGAACCCTACAAATACGAACAATTTGTACTATTCACGATTTTTGGATGTTAGCGAAAATGGCGATGGAACGGGGGTATTGAAGGTGAATGGAACAATAGATGTATCAAGTGTAATTAATCCAAATGGTGATTTATTATTAGGTCCAGTAGGTAAACCCGATTGTTTAGTTCTTACTATAAACCCTGCTTCTGGTGGCGGATATATTGAAGTGGGTGGATCTGGTGCTGGTACAGTGAATATAGCAGGAGGCAATCCCTCTTTAACAAATTATAATGGATCGATACAAATGAGTGGTGAACCAAGTAGTAATCCAACATTAACTATTGGAGCAAATCACACTAATTATAATAATATTGTTGTCGGTCCTGGTTCGCAAACAACAATCAATGGTAATTTTTTTATAACTAACGCGTTGTATTGGCAATATGCTGTTAATACAAATACCCTATTTGTACAAAACACATCACTTATTTGGGATACTACTTTAAATGAACCCAGTAACTATTCTAATGTGTTAAGTAGTTTAACTACATGGACAGCTCCTGTAAGTGGTGTATATTCAATTCAATGTAGCATAACGGCAAATTCCTCTGGGGGTGGGCAATTTGCTCAAGTTGTTGTATATTATCAACAGGGAGAATCAGACGAGGCATTTGTAGGACCTTATGTAGCTTTCAATACAACCATTTCAGCATATGACGGTATTTATGGTAATGGATATTTATTTCATCAAATGTATGTAGCTCAAGGAAAAACGATAAAAATAAATCAAATACAAAATCCAACCCAAATGTATTATGGACAAAGAACTCCAAGTTCCCCACCAAACCCAACAACACTAACAATAACACTTGTTCAAACAGGGCAACCAAGTAATCCAGGGGCCAATACATAATCTCATATTAGACGAACAGTAGTACTTTAGAACAAGGTCGGTCCTTGTTCTAATGTAGTTTTAATACAGATTTTAAGGATTATAGACAGCTATTTTATACGATACAGGAGCCCCTGTTCCAATATCCACAGTAATCGGTATATAACCGGCTAAAGCACCAGCAGCTACAATCCCAGTATTTGTCATATTCAATGAACTTGTGAATATGGACGGGGTTAGAATAGGAACTGTCGATGTAACATCTGTTTGATTCACTGAGAATTTTGTAATAGTATTTACATTTACATTCAGAGTAGTCGTCGGTGTATCACATATAACATCAACACCACTTCCTAAAAGCCCACCACTATAAATGCGATCTGTGTACATCTGATTGCCATTCAAAAGAAGTTTGTAAGGGGTTGCGATATTCACATTTCCTTGTATCTGTATGGTTCCTGTAGGCGTCAAGGGCTTAATCGTATTGACGTAAAAGATCGACTGGACGGCCGTTCCATTCACCTGGTTCGGCGAATAGGGACTGATTAGAAAGGGATTCGCATTGTTGCTGATAAACGTATTCGGATTTGTGAATCGTCTATAATAGTCTGAGATTGACGGTAAATTGTATTCACTGCGAACCTTAGAGTCTGCGGGTGCCGCTTGCATTACTTCTGATTATGGAAATATCTTTTAGACCGATTGGAAGTCTAAAGCGATTATCTTGAAAGACGAATAGGTAGAGATGGAGGCCCATTACTACGCCCCCTACGAATCAGATTCATCAAAATCCGGATCCGAAGCAAGTTCCCAAGCCGACTCCGATTCCGAAACAGAGTTATCAGAGGATGAGCTGAGTTTCGAAGATACGGCCGCTCGTCGCCTAGACAACGACTATCGCTATGCCCTCGTGAAAGCCGGTGGTCCCAATTTCAATACCCTAAATGAACAACTCGCCTTCACGAAAGACAACATCGGGTCCGCCTATTCCAATGAGCTTGTTGCTGACCAAACACTCCAGCCGTCCGAGGTCAATCCCATTTACAAGCAGCCCAAAAAACAGATTTTGAGCAGTCTTTTCAGCTTCAAAAGCGACGATCGCGATAAAATGGTGTATCCCTTTTCCACCTATTTTACTATTAAAACACCCCGTGTCTATAAGAATGTCACGCAGATCCAGCTTGTTCAGATCAACATTCAAATTCCCTCAGGAGCCATTCCTGATGTGAGCTCCTTGGAAGCGAAGATTATTGAGGTCATCGGCAAAAAATTTGATATCAGTGACTGTAGTAATTGCTTTTCTTCCCAGTCCCAGACCTCCAGTTCCATAAACTCGATTGGAATCGCCGAATTTGGTCGTCAGAATCCAATTCAGCCAGATCAGGTCCTTGTTCATAATATCAAGGCTAGACCAGGTATCTACGATCCTGTAACGTTGATCGATGAACTGGACAAGCAGGCCAATAAAACGCCGCCCTTTACCACTGTGTCTTACGCCGAGCACCGGCGACTCTTCATGTCCACTAAAACAGTCGATCATCTGTTCAACGAACCAGGACGCTACTACGAAAACAAACTCACAGGCAATTTCTTTGCGACAAACAACAAGTCCGATATCATATCACTGTATCTACCAAATCTAACGTTACAAAACAGTTCTAACCCATCAGAACAGGAAACCCTGGTAGCCTATTTTTTCCCAGTGCTCCGCGAGGCCTTTCAAACGCCGTTCGATTCCAAGTTCCTCGATTTCGGAGGAGAGACGGAAAGGGTTGCGGCAAGGCGTGTGCTCTATACGTTCGAGGGACTCGGGTCGGCCTATTATTACCATCTGTGCCAGCTCAATCGGCTGTATCTGACAACGCTGAGGCGGGCCTACACATTCGAATATCATCCGATCAACGACTACGAATGGGACATTGAGCCAGGGACGAATCGGATTGTTGCCAGACATGCGAATCTCCATAAATCCATTCAGACAGATATTGCGAAACGCTATGCCTATGACATTCAGCAGGAGAACGTGAAGGCAGGTGTTACTGGCCAGATCCTACAAAGACAGCTCCAGACAGAGGCGGTCGTGACAGACTTGAAGCACCAAGTGGATCTGGCCCTTGTCCAAATGGGCGTCCCCTATTCCCTGTATTCCACGAGCTATCTCTACACATCTACGAATCTCCTTTCCACGACAGTCCTGTCTGCCCTTCCCACAGAACAACAGTCCGCGACAGACAAGCACCTGTTTAACTTAGCAACAGGGACCACGTTCGCTCCACAGCCAGGAATCCCAGTCGGCAGTGGATCCTATGGCTGGAACAGCCTTCAAACAATCATCGGGGATCTGGCAACGCACGGGGATCTGGCAGCTTCAACAGACTATATAAGTTCTATCATAAAAACCAATACTGCCTCCGTTCTGACCAAGGCCGGTGACAACGCAATTCCAGGATTCGGCGGCGTCCCCGTTCAAGCCACCGACTTTCCGTCCCTCTACAGCACCTTCGTGAACTACCAGTCCACGAATACAGGTCTTAGTCAAAACATTACAACAGCGTCCTTGGCCGCGAAAACAGCAACGAAGAACTATGTCAGTAATCGCTATTCGACCGTCTTTCCGTCCTTTCTGTTAAATAATGACGCTGTTCCAACGAACGCGGGTACAGGAGGAGTTACTTGGTACGCAGGTCTCCATATTTACAAGCCATCGAGCCCCTTCGACTACCCTGGTACAACAGGATCCATTCAAACCACGGATGCCCTGTTTAACGTAGGGCCTTTTGTTAGTCCCTTAAATGATCCACAGACGAGTCCCTGCTGTCGGCTAATCTTTAACTATTTAATTGGCCTATATGGATGTATTCCAACCAACTTTTACATCAACTCAGTGTATTATAAAATGGGATTTGGAATCAACAATTTCATTTCATTTTACAGCACGGTCGGCCTATCCAATGCCCTTAAAAATGACAATATTTACATTACAATTAACACGGAACAGACCATGAATCGCATGGATGTTTCAAGGCCACAGAATATTACAGTTACCCAAGAAACCACGGGTGAATACAACACGGTTCTAGGAAAAATACTTACAGAAGGTACAGGTGTTCAAACATCAACCCAGGCAATTGTTCAGAGTCCAGCACGCTTCAATCCGCCCTTAGCTAATATGGACCACGTAACCTTCCAGCTTCTGCTGGATGATCTGACGCCATTTAATCTTGTTGTTCCCTTTGAAATTCCCAATTCTGCCTGGAATGGAATCCTACAAATTGACCAAGAGATTGGGATTATAGAGAACAATGTTTGAACCTACCAATGGTTGTTGGATTAGCTAAGCTAATCCAACCTAAACCGAAGGTAGTTATAATTGCTACGCAATTATAACTTAAATAATTGTGTAACATACATATATAAAACACTGAACAAAATTAACGGGTCCATCATTGTTGTCAGTAAAGCGGCTCTATACAGACAACACCGTCTGTGGCAACAGCATCTTCCCAATGTCATCCCCTTCTACGCCATGAAGTCCAATCCCGACCCCGTGATTCTCAAGTGGATCCGAGAACTCGAAACAGTCCGACTGGATTGTGCGAGTCCCGGCGAGATGCGAGAAGGACTAAAAGCGGGCTTCAACTCCTTCGAGTTCCTCTATGCGAACACCATGAAGGCCAAGGCCGACTTACAGGATGCCATCATGATCGGGGCTAATACGACCACCACCGATTCTGTCGAAGGTGTCGAGCAGATCGCCGATGCGTTCAAGGAGCTCGGACTGGGTAATCGTATGAAGGCTGTGGTCAGATTAGCCGTGGATGACAGCAACAGTCGCAGCCCCTTCTCCCTCAAGTACGGGGCGACAGACAGTGAATGGTCGCCCATTTTGAAGGCCCTCGATCAACACAAGATTCCCTTTGCGGGTCTATCCTTTCATGTGGGCAGTGCGTCCGCGAATCCCGATGCGTTCCGAAAGGCCATTCGTTTGTGCCGCGAGTTCCAACAGGAAACAAAGCGTCAAGTGCCCATGGTCGACATTGGCGGTGGGTTCTTACCCGATGCGACCAGTTTCGCACAGAACGCAGCCACAATTCGTCATGAGATCGAACGCTGGGGCCATGAGGAGCCTTTCAGTCCGACTCGGTGGATCGCTGAGCCTGGCCGCTTCTTTTCCGCCCCTCTTCAGTCCCTCACCTGTCCAATTCTGTTCAAGAAGAGTTCCGAAGATCGTGTCCGTTACATTCTGGACGAGTCCATCTATGGCCAGTTCAGTTCAATCGTCTTTGACCATGCCCGACCACCATTCAAAGTCTATCGCAGCTATCATATGAAAAAGGAAATCACGGAACCGACTCATAAGAAGGCCTATTTCTTTGGACGAACATGTGATTCGCTGGATCTGATTGCGATTCAGGACAATGCTCCCGAATACAATGTGGGCGATGAGCTCGTCTTTCCCTGGATGGGTGCCTATACTAGTGCGTCAGCGACAACCTTCAACGGCTTTGCGTTACCACGAAAGGTGTATTCTGAGGGCGATAAGCTCACCCCTGCGTTCGAGAATCTGAATCCTGATCCCACTGTGACCTACCCGATTGAGACGAAAAGCAGTGTGTCACTGTCCTTACAGCATTCCTTGTCCTACAGACTTAGCTGATGTATTGGTTCTTGTAAAGCCTTTTAGCTGGGAATTGTATTTATACAGTGTCTTGATGCCCTTGGTCTGATTGGCACCGAAGCTTTCCACGACACAGTTGCCCTCCATGATCAAGTTGTCTGTGAAGAAATTGGGGCATTCGATATGGTAATAAGTGACTGGGGATCCGATGCCATACTGTATAATTTGACTGGACTGTTTTGCGGCGTACATGGGAATGTGCCACAGACCCTTCTTGAGTTGAAAGGCATGGAGTGGCGACAAACGTAAATCTGCCAGGGGCCTCTGAGGTCCGAGGCTGTTTTTCGGAATTAAATAAGGTGCTGTAGAGGGGGAGGCAGAATCGATGGTTCTGCTGTAAATCGTGGCCGGGACCTGACGCCCGTCGGCCGTAAGGACGAGATCTCCCGCCTTTAAGTCCTCTACGGACTTAAAGGATGTGGGGCTGACGGCGATCCGAGATCCCTGAGGGAAACAGGGGACTCCCAGACCTGAATAAGGGGCAATATAGTAAGGGGCTGGAATAGACGGAGGGAATGGTAGTGTATAAGGTGTGGTAGCAAGCAAATTAAATCCGTTAGATGCTGTAATTACGATTATATAAGGTATAGTCGACAGAATATAATTATTATCTGTAATTGTATAGGTTGTAACATTTCCTGCGTCCTGTTGTACGGATACTTGTTCTGATAATGGTGGATTTGAATAGTCATACACAGTAACAGTATAATCCGACGCACCCGGATATGCGGTCCATGAAATAGTAATTGAATTATAACCTGTCCAAGCGGATGATGTGACTGTTAGGGACATGTCTATACTAGTATAATATTTTATTTACAGCCTAAGAATGGCATAAGTTTATACGCTATGATTCTAACGGTAACGAACTTTATTGACGCGTCCATATGGCCTCTGATGTTTATGGGGGGTTATATCTCGACCTGCGTGATCCTAAACTCGTTCCAATCAGACCTTCTACGTCTCTATATACTAAGTCCAACCTATAAGGCGTTTCTAAAGCATGTGACAGCGGCCCATAACACGGGTCTGATTATCTATTCTGCCTACACCTGTTCGTCTCTTCTATATGCGATTTATACAGGAACAGAACATGATCCCTACGTCATGGATCTCTGCTGGGTCTTCGCATACAGTAAAATCTGGGAGTTCCTGGATACCTATTTGATTCTAGCAAAAGGTCAGACGACCATCTTTCTCCAGAAATACAAACATATCGGTGCCTTGTATTGCTGGTGGCTCTGCTGCTACTATAATTCCCAGGAAGTATGGAAGATCGCACTCTACAATTCCTTCGTTCATACCATCCTATATTCCTATTATTTGGCATCTCTTCTAGATTATAAATTTACGGGAGCCAAGCCCTATATTATGAGTCTTCAGTTAGCCCAGTATATCGCAGGATTGACTGAAATGTACTATAGTTATATTCTTCCGAACGTTTCTAAAAGACCCGTAACAGATCTTAGAGACGGGGCCTTTATGTCTATTGGACTCTTCTACGCATATGTTGGCGGTCTTATCGTTCTGTTTTTACAATTGTTTGTTAGTTCATATTGTTCCAAGAAATTAAATAATTCTATTAGAGACTCGGTATGAGCGTGAATCAAACCTTTCAGAATGCCGCAGAACAGCCTGCGACCTATCCGATAACATCTGCTGGTTCGGCTGAGGAACTCTTTCCTCCTATGTGCCTACGAAGCCACTGGGACGCGACGAAGATGCTGACACACATTCTTCCCGATCAGCATGTGGATCTGCCGCTCGACTTCCGACCCTACGTCAAAATCTGTAAGAATTATGTGACATCGGCACCGGCAGAGGTCGCCCCGATGCCCCCGAAGAACATGGTGTTTCCTCCTGGTGGCGAATTCTACCCGCCCGGCCGTTACTCCGCTAATATCAACAAGGAATCCGTGCTCCACTATTTGGATAGAACCCTGGATCGCTGGTGCCAGAAGGACGAATATGTGTCACCGCTCACAAGCGACATGTATGTTCCCAATTCCACTGTCGTACGGACCAAGGCCCCCACGTCGGCCTTGGTCCAGGAACTCGCCATGCCCAAGGCGGTTACGAGGGAGTCTGCCTATCACTGCCGCCAAGAAAATGACATCAAGCTCTGGAACAGATCCCCGCGTCTCTTCAGTAATCCTACCAAGCAGGATCGCTACGGAGCCCAGACCTATTACTCCTTGCCTGGCGGCGTACTTGTCTATCCTCACGGTGGTGTTGAGACTGTGCCATTGACCCATCAGGCGATCGCAGGGGCAAAGATTGTGGGATCTATGAGGAAGTTTGGAGCGGACGGAAAGGGTTTGTATGTGAAGGGATCGAGACCCACATCGGATGCCCCTGGTTCTTTAGGCCCGATCGAAATTCCTGGCGGCTACAATCGCTATTCGGGGCCAGGATCGATTAAGCCAGTGAAGGAACGACCTCTTCAGCAGGTGGTGGGTGGTGTGACAACGGCAGGGATGTACGCACCTGCTTAGACTTTGTTGTGAATTGATCAGAGCCTAAGTAGGCCCTAACTATTCGCTCTAGGTCATGGACATATCAGGGACTGTTCAATGTATAATGGACGAATATGATGCCTGTGATAGCGAAGCGATGTCTGTTGCGTTTCAGAATCATCTGTATGGATGCTTTTCGATCATAGAACAGCACACCGAAAACGGGTCTGTTCTGTTGGATCTGTCAAATACAGATCTGTCTAAAGATCTGTCCCAGACAGATCAACAGACAGATCCCTGGACCACTCTTGGAATTGAATACGGATTTCTAGAAGACAGTCGAGCTATCTATACGGGATCTGACAGATATAGATCTGTCATGACAGAGTTGCTGTTGACTCTGTGGACCGACGAACAGGTGGAAGCGTTAGAACTGTCTGTTTTTGAGGCCCTCAAACAACGGGATGCCAAGTATTTTGTCGCAGCACTAGAGGATGCGACAGAAGGGCTAATGGAGGAAATGAAAGCAGCCTTCATTAATCCAAAGCTTCAGGAGGCTGTCATTGATTTGCCCCCAAAGCCAAAGAAAAACCACTCAAAAACAGCCCATAAAAAGCGTGATCTACTATCAAAGCCCCTGTCTAAGACTAGGAAGAACACACGTTCTTCAATCTGATGGAACTCTGTTCATCCAAACCAGGATTTGCGTCTAGAATGGCTTTGGCAGCCTGCTTCGCCAAGTCACGCCGTCCCTTATGGATCGCCTCATTGATAAAAAATCGTTCAATAGTTCCGATATCATCCATTGGTCCATGATAATTCGTCAAAATGGAGTAATAGTCTCCATAATAAATCGTACACAGTTCAGGAAATCGATCATAAAAGTAATTGAACACCTGTTCCTCGCCATGACCAATGGTGTTTGTCAGCATTTCATAAAAGATTGACATACACCCCGTATAAAAGCGAGATATATAACTCGCCTCTGCTGTCAGACTTCCTGCTGCGATTCCACAGTATCCCCCCTGAACTTTGTTTTGAAGGCGATCTTCAAGTTCTTGGTGCCCCCTATAATGAATATAGCACATGGAAATTTTGGGTCTAGGATTCGCCAGAATCTTCATGGTCGCATCGTGAAAGGATCGCATCACATGGCTTCCCCCAAAATCAATCCAGGTATAAAAGGGCGTCTTATAAAAATTCTCCTGATGTGCCAACTGTAACGCAATAATCTTGAACATAGATACCAAAAAATAAGAGGCTGTATTTCGATCATTGACATAAAATGGCACTCCCTTTCGATTGGCACAGATAATCGGCCAATTATGCCTGTAAAAATCATAATCAGTAAAGGGTCGAACTATATATTTTGTGAGAGTCTGATCTGACACCTCTTCGTCCCTTATGGCCTTGATACTTAAATGGGTAGTATCATCGCAGAAAATCACCATTGGATTCTGTAACTTTAATGTCTCTCTCCCCTTTTCCATATAGAAACTCTGGGGCCTCCCTGCGTCAGTCGCATCGGGTAGTGTCGTCAAATTAAAGTAGAAGGTAACAAGTGTGGACTTATAAGAATAAATTGCGTTATATAAATACTGAAAAATACGATTATCATATTGTCGATCATAGCCTTTGACTCTATAATGATAATGGTGCCCATGTAATACATCATTTAATACTATATCTTGACTAATTTGATGAGTGTTATGTGTATAATCATGACGCTTGCCACTATTTATGGGTATATTCTTTGTTAAAAGAAACTGTCCAATCGCCACATCATCTGGAAGATCCATTATAAAGGAACTGCGATTCGCGGTATATAGTTCAATTATATCACGAGAACAAATATACCCTGAACCTGATGGAAATGTGACACCATAATAGGGTGTTCCAAGAGCTTTTGTTTCATTATATTGACCAAGATGAGCACTCACAAATCCCTCTTTAGGAAACGTGGTAGACGAATGTAAAAGTTCTTTAAAATTCCAAAAAGAACTAAGGTTCGTACGAATACAGAAGTCGAAGGATATATTTCGCAAGCAATATTCCATAGATGTTAGAGTTTTTTCTAGAATTCCTGGAATAAATGACTCAGTTCCTCGACACATAAGGACATCCCCAATAAGACGAACAGGGTCTGTTTGGTCTGGATTCATACGTACAAAGAATGTTTTGATATTTGGATGGCTGTTCATAAAGGATCGGATGATTGTGCGATTCTCATTATAGCAGGATTCACTATCACTGTCAATTATTAGAAATACAAACTTATAATGATTTGTCATACCGCTATAAATTGCGTTATACAAATACTTGAAAATACGATTATCATATTGACGATCTGATCCTTTCACCCTATAATGATAATGTTGTCCATGTAGATCACTTATTACTATTTCTTGATTAATATTATGTGTATTACTTGTATAATCATGACGTTTACCATTGTTGATGGGTATATTCTTTATTGAAAGAAACTGACCAAATGCAACATCTTCATGTGTGTCCATTTTAAACAAATTGCGATTTGCGATAAATAACTCAATAATATCGCGAGAATAAATAACTCCTGCCCCTGACGGATAGTTGATACCATAATACTCTCCAATAACACCATTTACGAATCCTTCTCTAGGAAATGTAGTGCCCATATGTAAAAGTTCCTTAAAATTCCAAAACGAACTAATGTTTGTACGAACAAGGTAGTCAAAGGACATATTTGCTAAACAATATTCCATGGCCATCAGTGTTTTTTGAAGAGCACCAGGAATCAATATTTCGATTCCTTGACAAAAAAGGGTATCCCCAATAAGACGAACAGGGTCTGTTTGGTCTAGATTCATACGTACAAAGAATGTTTTGATATCTGTATTGGAATTCATGAAGGATCGCATGATTCGGCGATTTTCATTATAACACGGTTCACCGTCGCTATCAATAATTAGAAATATAAATTTATAATGATTTTCCATCTAAAACTCATAGTACTCATTTTTTAGATTGTTTAGACATAGGATTCATATAAATTCACAGGGTCAATCAACTTAAATAATATAATAGTTAGTATTATCAATGGCGACTATTTTTGTAACCGCCCTATTAGATCTTCGTGAAGATAGATCAAAAGATAGGGGCGTAGAAGAGCGATTCAAATATTTCAAGAAACTCGCTTCGACAGGAATTCCAATTATTCTTTATCTTAGTAGCACATATTCGTCCTATAATTTATCAGCTTATCCAAATGTTCGAATCGAGCTTTGTGAACTTGAAGATTTACCGATCTATAAGGATTTACATGGTAAATCTGTCTCTCTACCACTTTATCGAACAGACTATCATGATACAATTAATTTTATGATTCTTATGAATTCCAAAATAGATTTCATACAAAAAGCAATGATGCTTACAAACGCAACACACTATGCCTGGATTGATTTTAACGTATTTCATGTATCAAAACATACAGGGTCATTTATGAATCGTATTCAACTTATTGCGAATTCGAAGCTTCAGAAATCACTCCTCGTTTTTCCTGGTTGCTGGCAAAAGGGTACAAATGCTCACAATATATTTGTGAATGTGAACTGGCGTTTTTGCGGAGGGTTTTTTATTGGCGACAGAGACTCACTTACAAACATGTGGACCCTGTACAAGACGCATTTCATACCTACAATTTTAGAGAAGAATTGTATGACATGGGAAGTAAATTTTTGGGCCCATCTGGAAAATACATATGGGTGGAACCCATCCTGGTTCAAAAGTGATCATACTGATGAGATTATCGCCCTTCCATCCACATATTTTTCTGTTGTAGCTTCACTTACAACTATCCCATCAAGAATTTCGAACGAATGTATAAAAGCAATTGATTCACTTCTACCTCAGGTAGACAGAGTCTATTTGTCTGTTTCAAAGTCCTATTCGCGTTTTTCGGATCCGATTATTATTCCAGAGGTTTTTTCTCAAGAGCCCTATGCGTCCAAACTCAAAGTCGTATTCTGTGATGATTTTGGACCCGCCTCAAAATATCTCGGGGCCCTGAATCATATTGAACAGAATCAATGGATTTTTGTATGCGATGATGATCAAGAATACAGGGCAGATCTTATTAAACGTATGATGAATTCAGTATCATCTCTTGGCGTTTATCAAAATCGCTATAATCATATTTGTAAAGGGACATTAGGAACATCAGGTGGTATTATACATGGTTATGTTGGAAACCTAACACATAGGTCCTTTCTAAATAAGCTTTCTACGTTCCCTATTATGCCATGTGCCAGGTATGTCGACGACCAATGGCTGTCTGCTTATTACTATTTTAATAATATTACAATACGTCCTACTAGCATAGAATCCTATAATGATATTTTTAGTGTTACTGAAAATGGATATGAAAAACATCACGCATCCAATCAACTATCGGCTTTAGGAACACGAGACACCTGTGTAGAACAGTTGGCAATCGCGTTACGCATTCATTTTATACAGAATGGATCAGGTTCTATTGTTCGCTTTCTTCAAAAAGAAGCATCTTCCATATCAGGATCCTATACATATCCTTCCTTGCCCCCCTATCACCCAACCTCTGCGTCTTTTCTAATGTATAACAGAACACCTCTGCTAAATGTCCGTTACGTAAATTATTTACTAACGCCTGAAGGCCGTTATATTATTCATGACGAAAAGGGGTCTCTTAAAACAGAGAATTATTTATTAACGCTATCAGACGATTTAAACACAATTAAACATTCATCGCGGCTTCAAAATGTAACAAATCTTCCTAGACGAAGGGATACAATTCAGGGAATAGAAGACATTCGTCTGTATGAATTTAATGGACAGGTCCGTTTAATTGGGACGCAAAGGGAATGGTCGCAAAATGATGAGAATCGTATGGTCATTGGAGATATTTCTGGCTCTGAAGCAATTCATTTAGAGGTGATTGAGCCGCCGAATGCGACATGGTGTGAGAAGAACTGGATTCCATTAGTATCAGAGAATAGGGAAGAGTTTATTTATAAATGGTTTCCGCTTCAAATAGGATCTGTTGAAAATAAACGGTTAAGCATTCATACAGAATTAGCAATGCCGCCTATCTTTGAACGAATCCGAGGTTCAACTATTCCGCAAATAGGCCCTGATGGCAACCTGTGGTTCGTCGTTCATTATTCTGATGAGACAAGTCCACGAACATATTATCATATGTTAGTCATTCTTGAAAGGTCGTCGTATAGATTACTGAAAACATCCAATCCTTTTGTATTTGGACGAATAGGGATTGAATTTTGTATTGGATTCTGTCTGGAGTCAGAGGGTCGTATTCGCTTCTGGTATTCCCAGCATGACAGGGATCCTATGTGGACATCTGTTGGAACAGATGCTTTTGAATGGTCAGTTTGTTGCTAAGTGTGTTGCCTAGCAACACACTACATAGCAACAATCTCATAAAAATCAAGTGCGAATCTTTGGTCGATTCACACGATGCCCTTTACGGAATGGTGTATAGTAACACTATACACCATCTCATAAAAATCAAGTGCGAATCTTTGGTCGATTCACACGATGCCCTTTACGGAATGGTGTATAGTAACACTATACACCATCTCATAAAAATCAAGTGCGAATCTTAAAGACCTACTACAACCTTACGAGGCAGTAGGGTTGCCATGTTAGAATGGATATTAATAGGTCTCATTATTGTCGGGATTCTGACCTTTTTCTATAATCAGGCGAATTACGAATTCAATATCAATCAGATCCGATGGTCTCAGAAAGACAAGCTAGCCGGCCTATTGGACGAAAAGGCTCCGATCGTGCTACAAGACGTTCCATCCGTGGCCTTCTGGACATCCCAGGACATTACGATGCGACCCATCTATAACACCGTCCCAGTATTCGCAGATCAGACGTTGAGTGAATGGCTCGTCACAGCCGACGTCGATGCGGCCTGTCCTTGGACTATAGAACACGCTCAGCTCCTTGCCCTCGGTGCCGGCCTGGATATTTGGACCGAACGAACGCTTCATCCGCTAGTCCTCACTGTTCCTTTGAGCAACCTCTGGTACAGGGCCACGGGTGCCTGTTGGATGGGCAGTAAAGGCCTACATCCATTGAGGGCCAAATGGACGGCCATCTTTGTCACCGAGGGGGCCATTCAAGTGAGCATTGTACCAGGAAATCTAAAGAAGTCCCTCCCGCCTAACTGGACTGACGGGACAGTCCATCCAAATAAGCTCACAATCTATGACACACCCTTTTTGTCCGATCTGAAGTTCTTTGATATTGTCCTTCGCCCCGGCCACTGTCTCTTCCTCCCCACCCACTGGCTCATCAGTTGGTTTTCCCTCGAAACATCCAAGACAATACCTATGATCTGTACGGTAGAATACCATAGTCCAATTAGCAGAATGGCTCAAGAGCTAGCTAAACGTTAGAGCCTAAAAATATACGGCCCATAGTATATAGAACACTATGGAAATTGATTCCGATTCTGAATTGAATTTAGATTCTGTGTTTGACGAAATAAAGGTAGCATATGAGGGTATTGTAAGTAAGTTGACTGATTGTGTCAAGGGACTCAAGGAACTCAAGAAGGAGATCAAGGGTCTGGATGCGGTTAAGGCGGTTCCCAAGAAGGGTCGTGGCTACGGGAAGGCCGTCACAGAAGCACTTGAAAAGGCATAAATTTGACGAAAAGGTGGTTGTTGTGATTTAATAACAAAGTATGGATACTCTTACGACAGAACAAGCGTCGGTTGTAAGAGCATTGGCTGAGGGCAAGAATGTCTTCATGACGGGACCTGGCGGCACGGGAAAGTCCTATTTGATTGGGCTATTACAGACCTGTTTGGAGAGCCTGATCGATCCAGAGGCCAATATGTGTAACAAGAAGGTGAATGTAAATATCACTGCGTTGACAGGGTGTGCGGCATTGTTGCTGGGTCCTAAGGCCAAGACTCTCCATTCGTGGTCAGGGATCGGCCTCGGCAAGGAGGATCCTGTGGACCTCGTCTGGAAGATCAATCGCAATGGACGGGCTAAGAAGCTCTGGCGATCTGTGGATCTGCTAGTGATCGATGAGATCAGCATGTTGACGGCGGAACTGTTGGAGAAGCTCAATGAGATCGGCCAACGGATGCGGAAGAATTTCGATAAGCCCTTCGGCGGTATCCAATTGCTTCTGGTCGGCGATTTCTACCAGCTGCCCCCTGTAATAAAGGACGGAAAGGGGTCATTTGCGTTCGAGAGTCGGCACTGGTCGACGATTATTCACAAGACCATCGAGCTCAAGGAGATCCATCGGCAGAAGGATCCCGTCTTCCAGAAATTGCTGTGTGAGATTCGTCTGGGGGATCTTTCTGCCGAGGGAGAGGCCCTTCTTCGCAGTCGCATGGATCTCCCCTGGCAGAGCCAGAAGATTCGACCGACCCTGCTATTCCCTAAGAATGCCGACGTAGACATGATCAACCAGGTAAACTTGAAGGCCTTGAAGGGTCGACCCGTGACCTATAAGGCCCAGTATGGATATGCGTCGTCCAAGATCGCCGATAAAACCAGGCTCATGGATCCGAGTTTCGTCCAGACGGTGACGAACATGGATCGTGATGCGATGTACAGGACAGAACTGACGCTGTTAACGGGGGCCCAAGTGATGTTAATTACCAACCTGTCCGTCGAAAAGGGCCTCGTGAACGGATCCAGGGGCGTTGTTGTAGGATTTACTGAAAAGTCCGCGGATAAGGATGACGGGGACATTCCGATTGTGGAATTCCTGAACGGCATGCGAATCCCCATTCCTACGCACAACTGGGAGATCGAGGGCCATCCTGGAGTCTTCCGCAATCAGATCCCTCTTCGTCTGGCCTGGGCCTGTACGATTCACAAGGCCCAAGGGTCCACGTTGGACTGTGCCCTCGTCGACATCGGTGACAATACCTTTGAATGTGGCCAGGCCTACGTCGCGTTGAGCCGCGTCAAGAGCCTGGACTCCCTATACGTCCACGACTTTGACAGGGCGGCGATTCGGGCGAATAAGAAGGTATATGACTATTATAAGAGTCTTAGCGAAGAGTAATAGATAAGCTTAATGAAAAGAAAATTGAAGTCCGGGTAATTTATTTTGAATTCAATTATCCTATTTTTAACTGCTAAATTTGATCCAAAGCGTAAAGTTACTGGGAGCCAACAAATGGAGAAAAAATCACACCTACCAGTACGGCAAATGGACTCCAAGGTAACATCTATAACAAAGACACCAGCTCAAAGTCCCGTGTTAAAGGGGATCGGTGCGAGGTCGCGAGCGGATTCTGTGACCATGCCCGCCATGTCTTTAAGTCCTCCCACGGAAACGGATGAGTTCATAGAGCCGATTCTGAGGGAAAATACGCATCGATTCACCTTATTTCCCGTTCAGAAGCCCAAGCTCTATGAACTGTATGAGAAGCATAAGGCAGTCTTCTGGCTACCGCATGAGGTGGATCTGAGCAAGGACCGAGAGGGCTGGTTGAAGCTCTCGGATAAGGAGCGATTCTTTCTCCGTCATATCCTGGGATTCTTTGCCGGCTCGGACGGGATTGTTCAAGAGAATTTGGCCACCCGATTCATGCGGGAGGTCCAAGTACAGGAGGCTCGTGCGTTCTATGCGATCCAGAATGCGATTGAGCAGATTCATTCGGAGCAGTATTCGCTGCTCATTGATACGTATATTGATGATCCTGTGCTCAAGCTGGAGACCTTCCATGCGATCCAAACGATTCCGTGCGTCGCCAAGAAGGCCGATTGGGCCAAGAAGTGGATTGAGTCCAAGGAGGAGAACTTCGCCACGAGGCTGATTGGATTTGCCGTTGTTGAGGGGATCTTCTTTAGCGGTGCCTTCTGTGCGATCTATTGGCTCAAGTCTAAGGGACTCATGCCTGGACTGACCCTGAGTAATGAGTTCATTGCTCGTGATGAGGGGCTTCACACAGAGTTTGCCTGTGCTCTGTATGAGGAGATCGAGAGGAAGTTGCCAAAGGCAAAGGCTGTTAAAATCATTAAGGAGGCGGTGAAAATCGAGAAGGAGTTTATTACGGAGTCGTTGCCGTGCGATTTGATTGGCATGAACTCCAAGCTCATGTCCCAGTACATTGAGTTCGTGGCGGATAGGTTGTCGACTCAGCTCGGTTATGGAAAGATTTATACTACGGCCAATCCGTTTGACTTCATGGAGCGTATTAGCATGGAAAGCAAGGACAACTTCTTTGAAAAGCGTGTGAGTACGTATGGGAAGGGAGCCATTGGTCAGGAATCAACGGGATTTAATATGAATGCGGATTTCTAGGATTTCTAGAGAAACCGATTCTTTAAAAACTGAAATAGCTTTGTGGGGTTTTCTATAAGCATTGTATGATATACCTCTGAAATATCATACTCGTTCATTTCCATAAAGATTATATAGGCGACAGGGACAATACAATTATTGATCAATGTTTTTATGGACAGATCGAGGGGAACCCAGAGGAAGGGCGAAAAGTACAGGATAATTGTGTATAATTTCTTCCATAGGGGATCGATTCGAAAACGACTAACTAGTTGATAGAGCCCGGGACCTAACGCAAGTAAAATAAGAGGAAATGTATTTATGGGACTAATGCCTAGACCATATAAAACGGACGCAATAAAGACCCACCAAGCAAATACTTGGTAGAATTTAACAATCATTCTATGTCTACTTTGTAGACATAGAATTGTTAAATATAAGTTTTAAAAAACTAGAATTTAATACTCATATCCCTATTATTAATAATTATTAATAATAGGGATGTGGATATATCTGCTAGCAATAGCTCTATTACTATTTTTGTTATATAAACAACGGGAATCCTTCATAGACGTTGTAGCAGTTTCAAGGCCTTGTAAACTCTGTGACGTACAGAGGGGTGGAATGGTTTTGGAAGCAGGCATGCCACTTTATGAGGAACGATGGCTGGGGGGAGGCTATTATGAAGGCCCTTACGGGAGATATCCTGACGATCAGCCACTAGAACGCAGAGCTAGATGGCCTTGGCAAATACTTTCATAGCTTTTGCTATGAAAGTTGGCTCAGCAAATACTTTCATAGCAAAAGCTATGAAAGTAGGCTCAGCAAATACTTTCATAGCTTTTGCTATGATAATTGGCCTTTGACTGGCTTTTGCTATAACTGTATTAAATAGTTTCTAGTGATTATTCATATTACTATTTGTAAATATGCGTAAATATTTATGAATATTTATTTTATGTAAATAATCAGAATGAAATGTGTTATCCACGTTACTACGAGTAACGAACGATGTTTGACATTATTCACATATCTTAATACTATTATTAATAATTCATGTATTGAAAAGATTCATTGTTATACGGATGATATAAATTTAACACAATTAGCCGTAAATCTAGTAGATGAACCCTATCAGTCTCTTATCGATTTGAACAAATCAGATCCAAGTGGATTTACAGATTTTAATACAACATTGACGAAATATGCGACTGATACTGATATATGGATATTAATAATAAAAGATAACATAGTCTATCCAGAATCACTTATAGAAACATATGAGCAAATTATTGATACAAATTCTATCAAGTACGCATATGGACTCTTCGGATATATGTTTGATAATAGTGTCATTGACAATATGCCAGAATTAATTCATGTATTAGACGAACGATTTAGTTGCTGCTATCATAGATCCTATTTTACAGAAAAATGGCAAGAATACATTACAAAACTAAGTTTATTTATGAATTTTGAGACGGAAAGCGATATCATTATGTCAAATTGGTTCGCTATAAACAAGATTCAGCGATTTCAAATTGATGTTCCCTGGTGTAGCTCTAATACTATAAAATCACTAAATTCTAATTTACCTGTTATATCAAATGATTTATTTATTAATTCTGTATCTATGCTTCAAAAACATAAAATATTTAGTATAGTTGATATTAAACCATTAAAAAATACAATTGATATAAACTTATCTTTAAAACATTACAATATGAATCGACCTATAACTAAATATGAACATATTGCTCTTTTACTAGAAAGTCGATATGATCCTTCCTATGAATTAATGATGAGACAGACCCTACGATTTCTCCCAAACAATTTTAGAATTGTATTAATGGTAACACCAGATGTTCTTCAAAAATGGCATCAGCTAACAATGAAACTAACAGGTGGCAAACTACATCCTGGTATAATAGTCTTTCCACTTAAATCAAAACTTACATCGGTTCAAGACTATAATAATATCATGCTAGATATTAATTTTTGGAAACAATTTGTACCGCAGTATAAAAAAGTCCTGATTTTTCAAACAGATACAATGATGTTTAAATATGGACTAGAACAGTATATGAAATATGATTATATTGGTGCTCCTTGGCCATTAGATTATGGATTAGCCAAAGGTGTAGGAAATGGTGGATTTTCATTGCGTTCCATTCAAGCTATGATTAAATGTCTCGAAAAGAAGGATAAAATTAAAATTCCACTATATACGAATAGCGAAAAAAACCTAGAAACATTCAATGGAGTCCACCCAGAAGACGTTTTTTATTGTTTTGGTATGGATCAATTAAAATACAACGTGGCACCTCCAAACATGGCAAGTTATTTTGCGAATGAATCGTCTATGTATAATCTTTATACACTAGGATCACATCAACTTTCAAAATTTAATCCTACATTATATGATAAATGTTTAAATGATAGTATCATACCCTATAATCATGTGTTACATTGTGGAGTAGGAACACATAGATATGGCTGGATAAATGTTAAAGAAAATTTAGATGTAATTTTCAATAATCCCAATGGCATACAATTTCGAAGTTATGGAGACGTGAATGTAAATAGTTATCTTACAAAAGAATGGGTCGGTGTTTTCCATTTAGTACCTATTAATACAAAGAAATATCACGATGAACATAATCTCAATAATTATAAAAATAATCAATTCTTTCTGCATAATATCACATTATGTAAAGGTGTGTTTACTCTATCTAATTATGTTACAAAAATATGGAAGAAAACATTTCAAACGCTAGGACTAGATATTCCAGTCGATACTGTCTATCATCCAATTGAGTTTGATGGCGGTGAATTTAATTCGGATCTCATTGATACAATGAAGACTGTGGTGTTCATTGGTTCTCAGATACGCAGGCCATCGACTATATTCAGACTAAATCTCCCAACCTATCGTAAAGTATGGTTACCTGGCATGAAATCAGAATCAGCCTATAAAAGACTAGAAGATGAATGTGAAGAATTTTCGATTAAATTGACAGAAGAGCAAAAGAAATCTGTGGAAGTATTATACCTAAGTAATGAAGAGTATGATGCTTTAGTCAATAATAGCTTTATTATTGTCCATCAAATCAATGCGTCAGCCAATAATGCGGTAATTGAAGCAATTGCTCGTAACATTCCCATTTTCTGTAATCGCTTGGAGGCGACCGAAGAATATCTTGGAAAAGACTATCCCCTCTTTTTCGAAGATATAGAGCATCTTGAGCAACTCCTTCAAGACAAAGCAACAATTCGTAAAGCCTATGACTATTTAAAAAGTCGACAGGATCTTAAAGATCGACTTAAAATGGACACCTTTGTTTCAGGTATTCTCAACTCCCATATTACAAAGCGTCTTCTTACTCAGAAGATACCCCACTTTGTAGAAACATTCAATGAACTTGTTCTATAAAATTGAAGGACTTACACATAACCATGTAAAGCTAAGTCTCTATGTCAAACTATGAATTCCTTATTCTCGGCAACGTCCCTTTCCTTGGCTCAGACGGACAACTCTACTACTACGATTCCAAGTCCGTCGCCAATTCACAAAAGCCTATCCACATCGGATCTTACAACAAAGAACACGGTACATACACCCTTGACCCCTCATGGAAAGAGCGAGTGGAACCACTCGTTACAACCTGGAGAGAGTCGCTCCTTACCACTGAGCGAGGGATCAACGTTGTTCGTGCGGCAAAGCCCGCAAGAACTTCTGCTAAAACAGCCAGTCCAAAGGCCAAGAATCCTAGAAGTATCAAAGGAAGATCTAAGGTCGCTGGGACAAGTACTGAAGGAGTTTAGAGAATCGCTATAACAAATATGTAATACTATTTTTAATGTTCGAACCGGGCGATAAAGTCGTATACAATCCTTGTATGGATTGTTTACCACCTTATAATAAACGACCCTGGGACATCGGAATCGTCATAGAAGCCGATGATTGCTATGCGAAGGTAAAATTTATGGACCAGTATGTGAATCAAATTCTATTCATGGGACTCACACATCACCCTCTTAGTCCAAAAGCCCATCGACAAAGGCTGGCCCTTGTTATTCCAGAACTACTAGGAGCAGTCGAAGGACGCGTCGCAGCTCTTGTGTTTAGCGAAAAAACGGGTCTGACAGCCTGTAGAGGGCTCGGACCCGCAGACGACATTCGTAAATTTTTGGATCCTCGCAAACCCAGAAAACATATTACCTTGATCCGAACCCAGGAAACAAAGTGTTGACACTATATGTCGGGGCATTCGTTGTACCTGGAATAGCCTGACTGTACTGAGCCTGAATGTAGCGAATACGATCCTGATCGGACTGAAAAATTGGCAACTGGGCCCTTCGAAGACCTGCTGCCACCTGATTGCTCTGAGCATTGAGCGAATTGAAAATAGTCTTGGCTTGGTTGTTCGCCGTGATCTGTGACTGATTCGAACCTGGACGAAGAGGGAAGGAGGGAAGGGAGGAGGGGCTCACATACTGTGTAGAGACACTGCTCACATCAATATAGGTTCCACTCGCATAAGGTCTCGTCGCATTATGGCCCAGCAGAATCTGACCCTTCGAATTGAAGTAGCCATAATGTGTATTTTGGGGATCCGTATATGCGGCCCCTGATGACGTTGGTGGTTGTGACCAGACACCTTCACCGCCAATATTGTTGCTAGACATTCTACAGTAGCAAAAGGATTTAAATCACCGACAATCTATATATATAGTATGTCAGGTCGTAGAGTTCCCCCCATCGTAAATAGTCGCACTATCCCTCATAAAGATGGAATGACCGCCATTTGGCTAAAAGATCAAGACATTACAAATAAAAAATTCAAGAAATGGACAGGTATCGTAACCTCTGTCCAAGACTATATCAAATGGGCGTCCCATGTACCGGTTCTAGCTCTTGTGCTCCATGAACTAACTCCAACAGACTATGAATTGTTGAAGGTCAACAGGTCCACCATCCAACACCTGTTCGTCAGTCAGGCAGTTGCGAACCAATACCCTTTTACCTCCGTGACAATACTTGATACACTTCATACACAATATCCTATTATTCCACATCCATATGATGGTGATCTAGGGCATAGCCTTGCGACAGTGGCTGTCCTATTTCATTTTACACATCTCGTTGATATTCCTTGTTCGGAGGCCTGGTCCTCCTCTTTAAAACAACTTGGAATCAAACAATCGTCTGGATCTGTTCCACCATCCATATGTCTGATAACGCAATACTTTGTCCATAAAGTTACCAAGAGAGCCAAGGAATTTCGTCAATGTCTAAAAAATAATTTAGCCTGTGATTCAATTGATAAGGTTATCCTACTCAATGAAACAGACCTGAAATATGAATGGTCTGGAGCAAAAGGCAGTGATAAAGTCGAACAGGTGATCATTGGAACACGACTCACGTACAAAGATTTATTAAAATATACATACGATCATGTGCCGTCAAATACGCTAGTCATATACGCAAATGCCGACATTTACTGTAATGGAACATTAGAGGAGCTGTATTCAGTCGACATGAGGGATAAGATGTTCGCCCTGTTACGATGGGACGAGGGCTCGGGACCAACTGATTTGAAGCTGTTCGGACCTCGCGTGGACTCACAGGATGCCTGGATTGTTCATTCGGACTCCGTCAAGGAGAGGACCTGGGACTGGTCTGCCTTCGACTACAAGCTCGGAACGGCCGGTTGCGACAACCGATTCACGGGGGATATGTTCGGAATGAAGTTTATGATATCCAATCCTTGTCAAAGCATCAAGACAGTTCACATACATAAGACGGAAATAAGGGACTATAATAAGCATGATATTATACAGGCCAAGCTCTATCTCTATATTCATCCCTCGTCCATTACATATCTTGAACAAAGTCGATCTGGTCCGAAGACGTTGGCACGCATGGACGATCGCAAGACAACTGTCAAGATCCGTTGTTTGAATCCAAAACAGGCCCAGACGTATGCGATCATGTTAGCCCGTGAAAAGAAATTCGTCTGGTCTGAACTAGAAGACAACATACAGCCAGGTTCTACCCTAGCCGTTCAACAGTGGCCAAATGCGTTCATGACAGGAGGCGGTCTTATATATGACTATAAGAAGATCTATGCGGGCCCTAATGAGACATTTGATCCCTTTATTAATGGAGCCACGATTCCTAGCCGCACATCTTTCTATGGTCCTGTGGAAAAAGTCGACAATATGATCTGTATTCCTTCCTCACATCTAACCACATTTTCCAATCCTGATCTTTACTGTATTCGCTATTTATCTAAGGCGATTCAGTTATATGCGAAATATCCTGACATAGGTTTAAACATGTTCATGCCACAGAATTTACTAAATACAGCTCGCACCTTTAAAATTCGCAAGGATTCAACGGAGCCCGTTCAGGCAATTGAGTGGAATCCAAATGTGAGTGTGTATGCGAAAAACATATATGGTTTCTTGCCAGAAAACATAGATGTTGGACCTCAAGATATACAGGCTTTAAGGGACGCATGGCCACCCTATGCGTCAGTTCCCGAAACCAAGTTCTGTGTGGTTCTCACGGATGATCTGATTACGCCGACCTTCGCTGAAACAGTTCTAGGACCACTGATAAAGATGCAAATTGTGTGCGTTGGACGAAAAGCGTCTGGATTGGAGGCTTATAGCAAGATCCAAGGGGCAAGTATCTGTATCCTGTTTAATTTGCCGAAGCAGGATGAGGACTGGATGAAGCTCTGGTGCTTGCCTAGGGGATGCCCTACCCTCGAATTCCAGAACGAACTCAAGGTGGTCGGCGAGTTTCAACATTTTGCTGCTGCGGCTGACCTTGCGTGTTGGCTCATGCCTCTTCATAAGGGACCGACAGAAGATCTTCAGGGGCAGATGGCGGCCCAGGTGACTGAATGGCTCAAGGTAAATACAATTTAACGGTGTTTTTTGAATGTTTTCCCTGAATGATGGCTTAGTCGATGATTATGATACTTTTGAGTATAGTGTTTACGAGCCGCTAATTCTGAATATGAATTCTTAAGTTTAGGAAATTCACTGTTTAATAGACCCGACCAGCCATATTCAGGAGCATTGGGAAGGCCTACTGCGGCAGCAGCAACAAGAATATCTAGAATATCTGCTTCAATGACGGTCACTTTGAATGTGACGGTCCTTGGATCAGCCTCTAAGACGTTAACTAGTGTGTTCCATGTGTGATGGCCGTCAACGATATGGCCATCTTTGGATATGATAATACTGAACTTGGAAGGATCAAGGCCATTCCTGGCAACCTTAGCGACTTTATCGGCGACCTTGGAGGCCATGATTTCGGACTGAGAGGGTTTGATTTTGGCCTTTAATTCGTCCGCCGATTTCACGGTGATCGTCTCCTCGTGCTTTTTGAGATGGATCCCAAGCTTATTGGCATCTTTGATGAATTTATTAACGTCTTTTATCTGGGGCATAATGTATCTGGGGAAGGTGCCGCAACTAATTCCGCCGATCGCACAGGTATCGGCTATATCCCGTGACAAGACATCGCCTTCTTTTGTGACAACGGGCATGCTCTGGCCCATTTGCCTGTACGTTCGGTACTTTGTTAAAAATTCGAGAGCCTTTTCCTGCCCTTCTGTAGTTTTAATCTCTGAAATGTCCGCGACATTTAGTTTTCCCATATCGGCCTTAACATTTCGTTCAATGGCTCTGCTTATCGTTGATATCTTGTTCATGGAGGGAATCAGTGGTTTTTCTGAAGGCATAGATGATGCTGCCGCTAAGGATGCTAATAATACTAGCGACGGTAAAATACCTAGACTAGGTTTTCTGGAACCGCCTCTTTTTCGTCGAGTTTTCATTACACCTATTTAGGGTTATTTTTTTTCTTACGTGTTTCGTAACTATATATTAGTTGCCTCGTAACTGGTTTGCGATTCTTACCGATAGATAAACGACATCCATGATTTTTTGAATACGCGATAGGATCCCATTTCTTGAATTTCTTAGGATCATAGGATACTCGTTTCAAATAATCTATGTGAGCCTCTTTGTTATGAATTGAAACATCCATTTCAATCATTTCACAATTATATATTTTTTGTGGACTGAACCCAACATAGTGATTTATGACATCATTTATAAATCCATAATGGCTGATAAGAACAAGGCTCTTTGAGCCATGGTCCGTAATCTTATTTACGTTGGCTCCGAGCCATTTCATAAAGGCTCCAAGTTGTTGCTCCTCATCGACCTGTTCGACCTTATCATAATACGAATAATCTCTTAATTTAATAATGGGTCTGTCTATTGTTTTCAAAAGCTCTTCTTGTAACTCACGTGGCAGTTCATGATTTTCTTGATAGTTTTCACCAAATTCATTAATATAGGGGATAATATACATTTTTTTGGGGTTCAGAAGATGATAGGCCGTTTGATGTGTCCGTAACAGATTCGATACCCCTGTTACAAAGGGTTTTCGAATATGCTTCAAGGCATAAGGTTTAAGGTGTTTTACCATAGATATACCATCCTCTGTTAGTTCAGGGTCTGTGTATAGATTCGCCTCTAAATCGTTGTTGAGCCGTCGTGCTAAATTGGAACAAGACACACCGTGACGAAACATGTAGATCTTGTAGGTCCTCTGTTTCTTTCTTGTTTTTGAGACCATCCCTATAAGGATGATAGATATTAATGGTTTATCCATGAGGCCTATTTATAGGCCCAAAGGCCTGTCCATAGGGCCTATTTATAGGCCCAAAGGCCTGTCCATAGGGTCATGATTAGGGTTCCCCATCATCTTCTTACCCCACTTGTACGTCAAATCAATCTTCTTCTTTGTCATCGGAGTCTGGTACGCTCTAAGATCGAACATTGCTCCCTTGAATAGTTCATCAGGGTTTCCATAGGGATCTGTAACGGTAGCCCAGTTGCTTCTGCCAATATAGTTATGTGTTAGGAAGCTGTTCTGGGGCAACCACGCACTGGCCTCTTCATACACCAACTCTCCATCCCTATAAAAGTTCAGGTTCGGACGAACAGGGTCTCGGTCTGTGGTTGTTATGACTAGATGGGTCCATTTTCTGAGGGGGAAGAAATCGGACACTTGGATGCGGATCTTGCGTTGCTGGGAGTCCCAGATTTCATAGACGAGGGTTGCCGTCTTAGCCTCGTGAGCTGGTTCCGCCTTTGGCTGAATTGTTGGCATGATACGTCCATAGATCTCCTGTTTCGGGCAGGTGTAGTCGTTCACGTTTGCCGGTGTGGTTTCCATGAGGACCTGGGGCGTCACGACCTGGACTGGCTGAGCACCTGACGGCAGAGCCGGTAACACGGAATTCATGTCGTCATGACAGATGCCCAGGGTGGAGGGCTTCGTCTCAGCGACATCATTGCCTCGCCCTATGATTCCCAGAAAGACATTGTCCTTGCCCGCTCCATTGCCGAAATCCAGGATGTGAGCATTGTTCGTGAACTCGTCGAAATAGACCCAGACGCTAATGGCTCGCATATAACGGACATCGACCGTATTCCCAAATTCCAGGTCATTATTGTCACCAATACGGAGGAACTGATCGACGCCATTGAACACCAAGGTTCTGGCTTCCTCTGGTCTCGGAGGGGCCTCGTCAATTGTGATGTTTCCGGACCTATTGATCACAAGATTCTTGGCATAGTCCACCATATCGTCCCTGAATCTGAGCCAGAACAGGATCCCATCATACATTTGGAGAAGTTCTTCGATGTATTTCGGAGGATTGGCATCTCCAGTCATCTTATCGCGGAACTTGTCGTCTTGGGCCGGGTTACAGCGGGCCTGAAAGGTATACTGGTCGACTTTCAGGATGCGACAGTAACTGTCGCGGCCGTCTCCCAAATCGTTCATGTAGTCGTCCCTCGACATCGGCAGATCCTGAAGGGTAGACTTGGTTCGATACCGAGTGGAGGACAGACCATCTGTCCCTCCCAGAGCACAGGCAAAAAACATGTCCTTGGGATTAGACTTGCTTGTGAGCATGCGACAAAAATCCTGGTCCTGACCCAGCCTTTGAACATCAGCATATCCGCTAAAGTACCGTGTATCCCTATAATATCCTGCCTCCTCAGTGTCCGGATCTGTGCTTATATCACCTCTGCGAGGAACATACTGGCTCCAGAAGGAATCGGACCCCAGTGCTGTTTCAAAACCCTCTTGAATGACTTGTGGATACCAGATTTCTAGAATGGCAACAATCAATAATAGGCATACCCCGATCCACAAGATCTGTAGGATCATCTCTGAAGCATCTTCTGTTTATTTTAAAGCTATAATAATCATTCAGTGTAATAGAGTGGAATGGAAATCCAATCCGGAGGAAAATTATTCGCAAAAGGTGCTTATGGATGTATTTTCCATGAGCCCCTTAAATGTAAGGGCAAATCGGAAAGGAAGATCGAGAAGAATTCGACGATACATATGGGGTCCGAACTGTCAAAACTCCTAAGCGACAAGGACGCTGAAATCGAATTCGATATTGCGAAACGAATCCAGCAGATCCCTTTGTGGAAACAGTATTATTTGGTTGCGGAAGCCATGTGTGAACCGGCACCTTTAGCAAAACAGACGAACAGTGAAATAGACCTCTGTCCCGTGGTCACGGACGCTCCTAAATTCACCTCGCTCAGGCTACTCAAATTGTCCTATGGAGGAACACCGCTCACCAATTATCGCATGAACTTTCAACGCTATCCCTTCTATGATTTTGCGAAGCATCTGATCGAGGGCTTCGCCCTTCTGACCCTTCACGGCATTGTTCACTTGGACCTTCATTCAGGAAACATATTAGTGGACAATGCGAATATTCCTCGGGCCATCGATTTCAACCTGTCCATCGATACCAAGGATCGCAACAACCTTCTTCGTCGTCTCAAGCACTCCTATCAGCTGAATCTGAGTCAAGAGAGTCCCGATTTTATGCTCGTGAACGCCGTTCATATCAAGAAAGACGGATATGCGGTCATTCGTGATATAGTGGAAGAGAGACAGATTGTAAAACTTATAAGGACTGTGTTGGGTATAAAGGAAGCCAATCAAAGGGAGGATTTGGAGCAATTCTTTCTTAAGAGCCCATCCGCCCAGAAGGGCGATCTGGAAACGTGGTTCGATCTGTACTGGCCAGTCTGTGACAGCTGGGCTGTCGGGACAATTCTGGTGAAGCTGCTGTCCAAACTGAATCTGTGGCCGTCCTTTGATCGGGGCGACTTTCGATTGTCGAAGGACAAATTGTTCAGTGTTCTTCGCAAAATGTGTAATATGAGCCCCATGAAACGCTATGACTGTGTCCAGGCCCTTGCGGAGCTGGAACCCGAGAACTACATTATTCGCAAGTATGCGGGACCTTGGCTCAAGAAACGCCCTATCTCTTAATCGATTTACGCCGTCCACCCCTTTTCAGCTTCAAAGTCTTATTGCGAGGGACGCACATGTAGGTACAGAACTGCGTATAATTCAGGTTGCCCGAATTCTTCTTATAATCCCTGTCTGCCAAGTCGGGCCTGTAAATCCTGTGACCCGATGCGTCTTTTCGGGTGACCTTGGTCCCACCAGGTTTGTGCGACCAGAATCCATCCCTGTCCTGACGATACCAATGATAGTCGTTCTTAGGATCGATCACGAGGGCCACCTTAGAAGATCCCTTGGCACATCGTCGTGTCGCATTGGTTAAGCGAACACCCGGAATATCGCCCATGACGCGAGCCACAATATCGGGACAACGTTTCCCCTTGACTTTATCCCACTTCGGATAACCTGCTCTTCGTCCAGGCTGGTGAAATGGAACATCACATTTTTCTTTATTACACTCCTTCTCCGATGGCTTATCAAAGTGATTGAACGCATAGGCATAGCAATTATGTGTGTCTTGAATAATGAACTCGTCATTGAATGCCTCTGGATTATACTCGGGTTCGTACCCTGAGAGCCGATGTTTACGACATGTTCTCATATGTTTTTTACAGAGACCCATGCCTTTTACAGATGGCTGTTTACATGTAGGGTCACACTGACACTGATGAGAGGGCATCCTTCCTTACTCTTCAATAACAATATTCTTTGGAACAAACGCGTCAGTAGATGCCTGATTTTTCGCGACAAGACCCTGTAACGCCTCCTTCATGGACTGGGGAGCTACAAGCGAACTGAGCTCCTTGTCAATGGAGGGCGGGAACAGGGGCGTTTCCGTCGGTTTAATGGGGGCCGGCGTGTGATTCATGACATTGGTGGCGTCTTCATACTTGTAATATTCCTCCTCGATCTGTTTGAGCTTGAGCTTCTCCACATAGTGGCAGAAGTATCGGTATTGATTTTCATGAGTAGGAGGTGAGTGGGTGAGGACACCAGAGTAGCGGCCTGTGAGTTCCAAGTACTGCCAGCCCTCCGATCTCAGACGCTCCAAGGTCGTGTGGAGAAAGTAGTATTTCTTGTCGATTTTGAGGAGCAATAGAACCCCGTTGAAGGTCGTAACTAAGAGAGACAGTGTCCATGTGAGCCAATTAAAAATAGCAGAATTGTCGTTTGTCTGATTATACTGGACGGAAATGAGTGCCGGCACGATTAATGATCCAACTGTAATAATCAGATGCCCCACATGATAAAAGATGGAATAATAAAAGCATCGTCTGCGAAATTCATATAAGAGTTGTAAATAGCGGCGGCGAATAGCATTTTTGCGGATTTCATCGATCGAAATGGTCGAAAGAACCGATTCAAACCGTTCATCCTCGCTCTCCCTAAAGCAGTACGTAGGGGATTTATAGGGGACAATAGCAGTTGATGATATATCAACTAGGGCAGACATGTAAATTTGAAGGTTGGTTAGATTATAAAATACGCTAACCTGCCATGTCCACATTTGAAGAATTACTTCCCATTCGGTCCTTGACCTTTGTGGAAGTCGATAAAGAACACTCGGATGAGATTCTTGTCCCTAGATCCGTGTTACAAAGATGGATGGAGCATTATCCTCCTGGCTGTCCATTGCTAGCCACTCTAACCAATCCAGAGACGGAGCAAGTTCAAACCGTTTGTATCGGGAGCCATAATCCTGATACAAACGATCGGACCGTCTATGCTCCACTTTGGATCATGGATCAGATTAGCACAACTATAGACGATCCTGTTAGTCTCCAACCACTTTTTGAACAACCATTAGCAGCTACGAAACTTGTGCTGAAACCGCTTGATAAACTCGCATATGATACAGACTTTCGGTCTGTTATGGAAGAGTATTTAGACATGTTTCATGTGCTCCAGACAGGGACTACACTTACAGTGCCCGTAAAAGATCTTGGTGGATATGAAATATCCGTCTATGTGGAGACAACCGAACCTGACCTTGTTGTTAGATTAGGGGGCGAAGTGGAGGTTGAGATTGTTCCTCTTGTTCCTGACAAACAAGACAACCAAGAGGAACAAGAAGATCAAATACTAACGAACAGTGATGAGCCAGTTCCAAATGAAGTAATTGTACCCGTTGAAACACCAAAGAAACCAGAATCAGAAGCCCCTATATCCCATAAAGAACGCATGCGACTCGCCTGGCTCAAACGATTTGATAGCCTCCAACAGCAGGGGCAATCTCCCGCTGGTACCGCTCCTCAAACATCTGAAGCGACTTCAAAAAGTTCGGGTAAGGCATGAAGGCCACGGGCCTCTTCTGACGAATGAACTGGATGGCCTCCTCAGATCGCATGCCTTTCACAAAGATCAGGAACATTGCCACGGAAATAGCCGATCGTTGTCGTCCCGCCATACAATGAACAAGAATTCTTTCGCCTTGTTTATAATGTTTTAATATTTTTAATACAATTTCACCAGCCCATAGGCCTGCGTTCCGTATTTCCGCCTCTTCCAAATTATCGTCCAGAGGAACCCTATACTTCGTCGGTACGACACTAGAAAATGGCAAATCCTTTGTACAGTTAAAGACAACGTCAATGTGATTTGACCGTAAGAAGGTCTCATCCTGGGACGCATGATAATCACCTAGCCATAGACGAGGTAGAATCTCATTCGCATGCGAGTTGTGTTCCATCTGATGTATAGGTCTTATTCTATTCGTCACTTTTTCGCATACAGTCGGAAGCTAATTGTCAGTGTAACAGGATCAACCTTTATGACAGTCCCTTCTAAAACAGATCCAAGACGAACAGTGGTGCCTGATGGGCCTACTAGACTCTCATCCTGGAAGGTCCACCGTTGCTTCGGCTCCAAGGCACTCACATGGGTAAATCCATTGAGGCTTAGAGCTGGAAGGAACCATTGAATCCCAACGGCCTTCACATCGGTACAAAATACGTCATAGGGACCTGGTGTACCTTGAACCCACCAGGCTACCTTACACTCCTGGTACAGCTTTTGAAGAGATCGCATCGCAGTGCTTTGACGATTCATGGCTTTGACCTCTGTTTCCAGATCCTCATACTGGATTCCTGCTAACAATCTATGAACTAATACATCTGCGTAACGTCGCATCGGACTGGTAAAGTGGACATAGTCTGTGAGGCCGAGGCCAAAATGACCCTTTTCGTCCACAGAATACTTTGCTCGAGCGAACTTTTTGACAAGAACAAAGGAGTCGACAACAGGATTCCCTGTAACAGGTTCTTGATTAGGAATGCCTCGTAAGGTATCGTGGAATCGGTTTGGAAGTTGGGTATTAGTTTTTGCCAAATGCTGACTGACTACGAGGTTTGCCATGATCATAGCGGTCGCAACAAGGGAATGGGCATCGTCATTGGTTGCTTCTGCTCTCAAGGAAATTGGCAGGCCAGACGATATATCCATGGTAAATCGAAGGGATGGAAGGGTGAGATTATAGTTGATTTGAGTAGATCTGTGATGGGTAAGGTCGTTAAGGAGTAGTATGGCTGGACCTGCTAATCCGTTGGTCAAAAGGTCTGCTACCTCTTCATAATTATATCTGCGTTTCACAACAATCGTAGATCGATAAATCTCATAGGACTCAATGAGTCCATGTGCTACTTTCATAGCCACTGTTACGACCTGTCTGGGTTTTCCTTGAACAAGACTCAGGGTATTCGAGGCAGTCTCTTCATCCAACAGATGTTCTGTTCCTTCATTCGCTAAATACAGAGTTAGACACTGGCTTCTAAGTTTAGCCTCTTCAGTCTCTGACAGATCGGCGTGAGCAATATCCACAATGTGTACATAGACTGTCTGTCTAGACAGATCGACAGAAATGGCATCGTCAAAGTCCACAGACGTTTTTGGATCAATTGTAAATGTATCTAGATCTGTGTGATCCACAATATCTGTTCTGGTGTACAATGGAATCTTTTTTTTAGTGGTGGGAGCAGGACGAACAGGGATTCGTTGGACTGTCATTTTGAGCCAGGCCGCATCTGTTCTGGGATCTCGGGACCAGACCGATTCGATGGTTACAGATCCATTTATTCCTAACTTTACTTGGACGCGATCGCCTATTGACAGTTTACATTCAATTAGAAGAGAAGAATCATATGTGGGGAAAAAGAGTGATGTAGGAGATTCTACGACTGCCACTGTTGTTCCTGGAACCCTATGGACCAGCCTGACTGTACCAGACTCATTGATCGCACGATCGCCCCTCAGAAACTGACTAGATTTGGGCAAGGATATACAAGTTGACGGATCCGCATCTGGTACAAAAATGAGAGCGTTCTTTCTCAGTTCAATGGTGCCTTCCATATTAGAGACGCATAGGATGATTGGTTTAGACTAGCAAATAAATAAAATTGATCTGTGAGTTTGGTGTGATAAAATGTAACCATGCTCACACGACATTTATATCGCTTTGACGAAGTCAAAGTAGCCCTGAGCTATAGTATTTGTAGGGGGCGGGCCGAAGAGGCTGCCTTCTGGTGCCAGGAACTCGTGGATTCAGGAGCGATTGTCCAGGCCTGGGCCGTCCTCTTGGAAACCTGGCTCTGGCAAGCCCTTGTCCTCGATCCAGGATGGATTGGGGATACTTGCTACAACCCTGATGTGTTGTCAAAGCCTGAGGAACTTCATAGGGCTGCTTACCGTTTATCCATGGTCTGTCGAGACGGCAGAGACAATAGTCTGTGGGCTGTCTTAGTCCTCGGATCCAATGAATCGGTGGTGCCCGATAGACCCTGTCTCCGTCTGCCTACCCAGAAAGCCTATCAGACCACCCTCCAAAAGTACTTTGCGTCCTGTCTGTTCCAGGGCAAAGTTCTCTGTGCCTGGTGGGCCTATTCGAAGCTCGGGCCCGATTTAGCAGAACCCTATATGCGAGGATCGAGTCTTCATAAGATCATGGAAACAGTCGGCCTTGTAGGAACTGAATGGACCATCATCGGAACCTGTGCTAGAATTATCCATCAAAACGTCATTGATATCCACAGGGCTCCAAGCCCCTATTCATCGTTGCCACCTTCCCTGGAAGCGTCAATTAAGAGCTGGACTTCGATTACTGGCCGTCGAAGTCGCCGACTGTATCCAATACCCTTAGAGTGCTTGTACGGACGAACAGTGCGTGGAACAATGGGTTCGAAGGATACAACGTTGGCCGAACTGAGAAGTCTGGAGGACCAGTTTCCTTTAAGTCCTTTCTGGGCTTCTCCCTGGTCTCAGGCCAGCCAGTCGGATGATGCCCTGGAAGAGTTTTATGGGGCCTACTTTCCCGATGATATTCCTGACGAATGGTCGTTGGCAGATCAGAAGAAAAGCCATGGGCCAGGCATCCTTCGATCTGGCCAAACGCTTGATCTGGCTACCCTCGGGCGTCTCTGGATGACTGGAGAAAGCCGGTTCGCCTGGGGTTTCTATGAATGGTCGGCATCTGTTGTCCTAAACATGGAAATTGATAAGGGATGCGTCTTAGATCTGGCGGATGTGGCCCAGCTATACATGACAAGGGAAGACACGAGTGTCGCTGACGAACTTTTAGAGCCTATGAGGAAAATGCTAATTGTTAGTTAGAACGCCATGGATCCGACGAGTGACGATTATGAATACAAAGGACCCTATACGTCAATATCATCATCACCATATCCATCTGCTCCTCCAGCTATTGGATGTATTATGTGCGGTCAAAGCCGACTCATTTCCTATCGCATGTTCCCATGTGGCTGTTATTTGCCTATTCACGATGGGTGTGTTGATCACTGGAAGCATTTGTCTTATCAAAAGCTATGTCCCAGTTGCCGACGTCTATGGCCCGTTCAAATACAAACGCCTATACCAAGGCCTATGTGTTTGAAGAGGAGTCTATTATTTTTATGTATTTTATGTCTTGTTATATGTGGCTTTTTGATCTGGTTCGGCTTTTACTTAGCGGCGAAGTTTGCGAGTATTTGATTTTGTTGGTTTTGTAGGACACATGGCTCGGCCAAAAATCGCACACCCGATTCGCTTCCCTGAATGCCCCGTGGTCTTGGAATCTGGAAAGTCGCCTTTTCCCAGATCATCTTCGTCCTCGTGTACGATCAACGATCGTCCAAGCAGATCCTCGGGCTTCAAATGAGGGATCAAATAGGAATAATGGGCATCTTTTCCCGTCAGTTCAATGTTCCCAAGATCCCCTGTGTGTCTAGTCGCTGTGGACCCGGGTCGGCCTCCATGGTCGCAAGGAGGACCGATGTGAAGATGTTCGCAGGCCCCCAGACATCCTTCGCCTCTCAAATCGCCCGCCTTGTGAATGTGGAAGCCATGGAGTCCAGGTGGTAGCTTCGTAAAAGTGACGGACAGGCGTGTCTTTGTCCCTGCCTGCTTTGCCACGGCTTCGCCTTGGATTTCAGGGGTTTGGAAAACGGCAACCGCTATAGGGTTTCCTGTGGACATCTCTACTTAGACTTGTTTTTTCTTGTACTAGATGTGCGTTTGCCACCTCTACTGCTACGTGTATTGCGTGATGCGGTGTTTCTTTCGTAATTAGTTGTTACTTTACTTAATTCACTATTAATAGCTATGAGATCGTCTTTTAATTTTTTGTAGGTAGGATCATTATAATTACCAACTTGCCACTTGTGTGCCATATAATTATCAAGTTCAACTTGTTTTTTAAAACGTTCTGTACGTTTACTCCTTATAGAATTACGTTTTTTATTTAATGCTAGGCTCATTGAATCAAGTCGACTTCTAATACTATTTAATGTTCCCTCCCTATTAATATAAGCATTTAATATTTGAAGATCATCCAATAAGATTCGTATATCCTCCCTATCTAATTTAAAAGTTCTAGATAGACTACCAATTAATTTATCTGTAGCATCATAGTAATATCGATACTCTTCAGTCGTTGATATATTCCCTTTATATGATTGTAAGGTTTTATAATAATCCTTAAATATAGCATATAAAGTCTTTATTTTGTCAGATGTGTGAACTGTATTTTTATTTATGTATGTCTTACCGGTATTTAAATTAGTAATTGTATGTTCTTTGATTAAATGTAAAAACCAATCATCTGTCATATCCATAAATAAAATATATAATGTACTGTATGATTTCGAACTATTATTTGACCATCGTATACGTCGTGTGTTTTTACCATTAAATGGATTATAAGGCGTAATTGTTTTTGGTGGAGTACTCGTTGCCGCACCCATTCCCTATCTTATCCAGATAATTTAGTCATCCATCTCCACCTCCTCTTCCCTTCGAACAGCCTCAGACTCCTCATACTGTCGTTGACCGACTTGTTTCCACAGAGGCCCATCAGGATATGTCTTTCTAAATGTAGCATCAAACATATGAAGCAGCATCTGCTGGTTGTCAACCCTATAAATATGAGCCTCATGACTCAAAAAACAGAGATGACGAAGACGGGCTAGCAGCGGATTGTCGGGGTACCATTCGATCGCATCTATGATAACCTGTTCAAAATGGTCCGTAAGAACCATGCCGATTTCCACCATCGTATCCTTAATAAAATCTCCCAGCATCTCCTTTCCGTCAAATGATCGTGTGTCATGGAGCTCTTCCTTGATCGCTGAGAGACGCAGTGTTCTGCCCATATACAGTCGCCACTGATTCAGACAGAACCCGACTTTTCGGAAATAGGACAAATAGGTGGCCTGTGGTAAGTAGGCGAGCTGTCGCTGAAGAGAAATGAGCTGTTGGAATTTGAACGGCTTGTTCGTCACCACATTTTTGGGCATCTGAGGACTCGGGATCGTATATTGCTGTCGGAACAGATCCTTGGTGACACACTTAACTAGCGTCAAAGCATCAAAACAGTATTTTCGTCTTTGTTCCATGTCATAGACGGTGACTAATTGCTCAATTGGCATAAAGGTAATCGGATCTATGAGATCCTGTGGCTTCGCGTCAATTCGCTTTATACGCCATCGACACAACAGTCTGCGAAAAATGCCGCGAAACTTCCGTTCCATCAAATAATCCTTACAGGTATCTTCATAGTGCTGTTTAAAAATAGGACTAACATCATTTGCTGTCAGATACAGTAAACTTTGAGCTATACTCGTCCCTGAACAACGTAGCATGTGGGCAATTCTGTACGCATTAAAAATAGACGAAAAGTAGTCAATGGGAACCACTGTTTGTGGCGGCTTCAGAAAATCTTGGCGGATCCTTTCAAGATAGCCCGCTGTATAAATGGGTGGTTTAAAGGATTCATTGTCGCGTAGTTTTTGTTGTTTGCGTTTTTGTTTCAGGGCTATTCGTCGCCTAGCCTTCAGAACTGATCGCTTTGAATTGGATCTAACGGGGTTTGATACATGAAACACGGAGTTCATTACATTAAAAATGGGACCGTCATTTAGGCTACTCTACTTGGAATATCCCTCTTTACAGCTCTTCTACTTGGAAGAGCTGTAAAGACTCTCGTTCCCTTGAATACTGGCCTTTGATCTGTCCTGTAGAATCTACCACATAATTATCTGGTAAACGAACCCAGAGGGAGGGTCGGTCAGGTGAGTCCCGAAGTTTGACATATTGGATAGCAGATCCCGAGTTTGTGACGGTCGATCTGTTTGTTTTGTGGAATCCACAGAATTCGGACCCTAACATAACCGGATGATCACAGTGCCTCACGATGATCCCATCCTGTACGTATGCCTGGCACTGTAAAGAAGCCGTCTGGGTGTCATGAAGAGTGACCTTGATTGAATCTTTCGTTGGGAAGACTTTTTTGAGGAGTTCCTTTTCATTCACGTCGAGTGTCTTGGCCATATCTTTAACAAGCCGTTTTCCCTGGGCCAGGAGAACGGCCTCCAGGCTTTCCCATAGAAGTCTGGGTACTTTATATTCTGGCTCCGTCATGCTATCCGATCTGTTTTGATTTGACCGACTCAATTTTTCAACCTAAACCATAGTAAAAAAAACTCAGTAATGGAAGGCCCTGTTACAACCGTGTGGGGGCCGGCTCTCTGGAACCTGTTTCATCACTTGGCAGAGTTAACGGGCAACAAGACGACCGATACGAAAGAAGCAGACGAAAAGAGGTTATGGCGGTCGTATCTTTATTCCTTGAGGGCCTGTATTCCTTGTGCCAGGTGTAAAAATCACTACAATGACTATCTAAGTCGGCATTCCTTAGAACCCGTGTTTCGCTTAAAACGGACTGAATGGGGTAAGGCTCTCAGGACATGGCTCTGGACCTTTCATAACCATGTCCGTGTTGAATCAAAGCAGGACCTGATCTTTCCTGAAGAGAATTTGTCATCGGTCTATGGACCGGTGCCAAAGGCTCAAGTGGCGACGTGGAAAACTATTATCGCTGAACATATGCGACGGGCCATGTTCATGCGACTTCATACACGAGACGATATTTTACGCTATGTCCGCTGTTTAGAAGAACTCTATATCTGTCTGACAGTGTTGTAACACTATTCCTGAGGATAGCATCCCATCGGCTGATTTACGAGAGCATCGGGTGACAGTAATCGATTGGCGATCCCAAAAATATCAGATAGGCGGGCATCGTTCTTGACGGACAGGAGTTCGAACCAACCCCAGCCATACGTGCCCATTACCAGAATCGCTACAAGTGTGCCGCCATATCCGTCGCAGCCGCTCTGAACACGGAGCACGATGAACAGGAGTGCGATCAGGGAAATCATAAGAAGACAGACGATCATTTGGCTCTTTCTCAGCGAAGTCTTTTGACTGATACTGTTCTTCATCTGTTCACTTGGATTCGTGACCTTTGGTGGCGGCATCTTATAGAGTTTGATTGCGTTTGCGATAAGATAGGAGAAGAAGAAGATCGCCATGCCCATCCAGTGCGTAAACAGGACAGAACTGGTTCTAGGCGAGGATCCTGTGTCAAAGGTCGGATAGGACAGAATGGAATTACAGGCCTCATCTACGGGTCCCGCTAATCCAGCAAAGCCTGCTACAATATTGATTCCTGTTGTAATGGCCGGCACAATAATCAGATAGCCGATAAGGAAGAATATCATGGCAAAATTCCCCGTGAACAAGCTGATCAGTAGAAATGTTCCTGCCAGAGTTAGGGGAAGCGTCTGGAAGCCCGCGTACAGGAATATTTTAAGGTCGGAAATAATGCCGAATAGGTCTACATTCGCAAGGGATGCCATCTCTAATGAGTTCGATTAAAACAAATTAGGCATTCTCTTCTTCAGATCCCTGTTTTATAGACGTACAGGTGTACAGGGGATTATCCGTCTTTGACTTGTCTATTAAATAGGGAAGTCCGAGGAAATTCATCGATTCCATACCGAACACTCGTGAATTGAGGTAGTACATGGCTACACCGACAGCAATACCGACGGCAAATGCGATTCCCAGCTCTGTCAGGGGGTCGCAGCCGATTCTGGACATAATCGCCGCCACAGATACAAAGGTAATCATGATGGTGGCAAAGGTAAATCTACCCTGCCAGTCGAGACCCATAGAGTCAAGGGTCTCCTTGAAGGACAGATCGGCCATGAGGAGATAGGACGCAATGGATCCGAAGAAGAACATGGGGACAGACGGATAGCCGCCGCCTAAGAAGGCCCGTTCAAATTCAATACGACTTGTTCGGAATCCGGAACGGCACTTCATATCCGTTGTTCTTGGAGGACCATTTGTATTTGACGCATTTCTGCCTCCACTTGTCTTGTCAAACACGAAACTGATTGCCTTATGAATCAGACTGGTTTCCATCAGAAACACCGTAAAGATCCCATATGCCATGTTCTGGGTTAAAAAATAAAGTAGTAGCGATCCGAAGATGATCGAATCGGGAAAGAGTCTGCCGATCTCAATGATGGAGCCTCCAATTGGTTGTACGAAGTTTGGCACAATATTTTGATACCATGTTGTTGGCGTCATATCTTTGCCTCCAATAACTGGCTGTGATACTGCTGATATGACTGAGCCCATGATCCCTAATAGGTGATCTTTTATTAAATTTGAGCCATATCTAAAGGATCATCTAATTACAAATTCAATGGGAATCCCTTCGTATTACAGACGTCTTATAAGGACGAACAGGGGTCTCGTTCAGCAGAGTCATCCTGGTTCCGTCGATTGGCTCTGGATGGATTTTAACTGTCTCATTTATCACTGCTTACGACGACCGGATTTGAGGCCGTATCCTGGATCAGAGGGACAAGAGGCCTGGGAAAAGGAGTTTCTGGAGGCCGTTGTGACCTACACGAAGAAAGTCGTGGGACTTGTGAAACCGGCCAAGGGGGTCTATATTGCTGTAGATGGGGTGGTCCCGATGGCCAAGATGAAGCAGCAGAGGTTGCGACGATTCAAGTCGGCCTGGCTAACGGAGCATGGGCTAGCAGAGGGACAGGTAGAAGGAGAGAATAAGCCTAGGTGGGACACGAATTCTTCGTCGCATGGTGCGACGAAGAATGAGGCTCCCGCCTCTCCCTCACCTCGAGTGAGGGAGAGATGGGACACGAATGCGATTACACCGGGCACTGAATTTATGGGGAAACTCAGGAAAGTCTTAGAGAAAATGAACAAGAAATGGCAGATAAGCTCTTCGGATGAGCCAGGGGAGGGTGAACACAAGATTATGGAGCAATGGAGAAGGTGTTGCCAAGCAACACCGACTGAAAGACACAGCCAAGCTGTGTCTACAGAAAGGTGTTGCCAAGCAACAACCACAACGTATGCCGTCTACGGTTTGGACGCAGATCTGGTGGTCCTGTCCCTGCTTACCCAGGACACAGTGTCCAAAGCCACTGGCCAATCCCTGTCCGTCTATTTGTTTCGGGAAGAGATCGAGGAGGGTTCTATGGTCCGTGATGCCACAGGGGAAGAGCAGTTCCAATGGTTCTCCATTGACACCCTGAGAGACATCATTAAAGAAACGATGCCTATTCGTGAGTACTGCTTCGCCATGTCCTTTCTAGGCAATGACTTCCTACCATCCGCCCTGGGACTCAAAATGCGAGAAGACGGACATGAAGTGCTCATGGAGCTCGTGGCCCATTTACAGAGGGCAACGCCTTTGCTAGACGAAAAGGATCGACCGAGTGTGGTCGGACTAGTCGCTCTCTTTAAGTCCCTGGCGTCAATGGAGGAAAAGAGGGTGCTGACCTATGTGCGGAACAAGATTCGACAGAGCGACCAGTACGCGGCTGATCTGACCGTGGGGGATCCGAACTGGCCGATGGTCCAGGGCGAAGAGAATCGATTGCTTGGCAGTGGTGACTGGCGAGCTATATACCGTCGATCCCTTCAAGGATTTGAAGGTGTCGACGGGTTTCGCACGTATTTACAGGGTCTGGGTTGGATCTGGGACTATTACAGGGGCGTTCCTGTCTGCTACAATTGGTACTATCCTTGGAGTTTACCGCCGCTCTGGTCTGATCTTGGCAAGGGACTTACAGAGAATCCTGGCTATGTGAAGGCAGTGCCGATTGTAGTGGGGGCAGCAGATATCCTCACGGCGGAGCAGCTCTGTCTGGTGCTGCCACCTAGTTCGTGGCATCTGATCCCGTCTGTGGCGAGTAAACAGCGACGATTCAGGACTGTCGCACCCTGGTACTTTCCGTCCGAATTCGAGTTCTGTAGCATCGGTCGCAGATTCTTCTGGGAATGTGAGCCGAAAATTCCCATCCCATCCATTCAGGAGGTCAAAGCACTTCTGAGTTGAGTCTAAGGCCCTTTCCTTCTTTCCTCCAGTAAGGAAGAGATGGGCAACGGTGTATCTGTGTCAGCATTTGATCCGGCACACGTCCGCATTTATCAAAATATTTTACAGCTTCAGTCGCCACAGACACGTGTCCAAATGATTCAGACCTGCCTGGCCGGCATTGAATATACCCAGACCGCGAAGAGGGCGGGGGTCTACTCGTACCTACTAAATTACATGAGTACGGTTCAAAATGGGGGACAGCCGCCTGTGTTGCCTGGAGAAAATGGTGCTAATGGTGTTACTAATGGTGTTGCTGGGCAACACCATACTCAACACCATACACAGCAACAGCAACAATATCAACAGCAACAGCAACCTATCCCCAGAACCCTCATGAACAACTTCCAAAACCCGGTGGTCTATCCCAAGCCAGAAATCAACACTCGAAAAGTAACGGGACAATTAACCAATTATGCTGAACCGAAGCAGAATGCCTGGACCGCCATTACCCAGACGCCCCAGCAGAAAATGGTGAGTTATTTTTCGTCTTGTCTCGAGGTCCTTGGAATCCAAGAAGAGGTGACGTTAACGGAAGAGGCCTTGAAGAAGGCCTATAAGCGAGCGTCGCTCAAGGCCCATCCCGACAAGGGGGGGTCCGAGGAGCAGTTTGAGGCGGTGACCCGTGCTTTTGCGTATCTAACCGAGATCTTGAAGCGACTCCAGGGTGGCCGAGCAGGGGGCTTAAAGGAAGTCGCGGCTCCTGAACAGCTTACCTCAGGCAGATCCGAGGAGTCCAAGGCATGGCAGCATGTGGAGCCCGTGAAGCTCAATCCAAAGAATCTGAATCTGACGGCATTCAACCAGATGTTTGAGAAGACGCACATGGTGGATCCTGATAATGACGGATATGGTGATTGGCTCAAGGATGAGGGCGTCACGGATTCCAGTGATAAATTCAAGGGCAAATTCAATCGCGACGTGTTCAACAAGATGTTTGACGAGTCGGCCAGAAAGCAGGGGGCCAGTCGTCCTTCGAATGCGTTGATCCATCCCGAGGCGATGGCATTGACTTTGGCTCCTTCCATGGGTCTAGAGCTCGGCAGGGAACGACCCGATACCTTCACGCCTGCCCCGAACTCCAAGCAGCAGTTCTCCGATCTGATGGATGCGTATAGTCGTGAGGCGACAATCTCAGATAAGGTGTCCAATGTGCGAGTGGAGAACAGGTCCATTGACGCGTACAGGGCGAACAGGGAAAAGGGCCCAGATCCTTTTACGGATCAGGAACGGGCACAGATGTACGAGGCTGAGAAACAGATCAAGCAACGGGAACAGCAGCGGCAGGTACGAGCAGCCGGCCAAGGAGTTCTGGAGCAACAATATTTTGATCGAATGAAACAATTAGTGATTACGGACCGACAATAACCTCGTAATTAAGTAGAATGAGTTCCGCTGAATTCTTATGGACAGCTATTCAAAATAATAATAATAATGGTACTAGTCATGAACCTGTAAAAGTAAAAGTAACTGAAGAGACTATACAGTATGGGCCTTTGGTTAAACCCATTGTATCGGTTGAAATTGTTGATACATCTAAAATACCTAAATCTTGGTCACTGCAACCCATAATAAGCATGTCCCTTGTCGATGATAGTATTACAACATTAGATAAGTTTATAAATGAGTATGTAAATGCGTCCAAGAATTTCCGTGGCGGAACATTTTCACGACTTCCTCCATCAGGAGGCAAACGCCGATCCAAGAAAACTAAAAAATCCAAACGTTCGAAACGAAAGACCCAGAGACGCCATTAACTATACATTACTTTGACCATGCGTCCGTCTAACGTCCCTTCGAACCTGGTCAGATCCCTTGTACCAAAGCATCGAACCAAAAACCGATCCTGGCCATCGTATTTCGGATGATACGTGGATCGCCCATGAACCACCTTGCGATTATCTAAAATCAAAATCTGTCCTGGCCTTAAACAATGAGCCAATCGTTCCCTATAATATATATCTACGATTGTCTGAATTAAGGCCTCAGAGGCTGCCGATGTTCCGCTCATCAAATCCTGATCAAAGACCAGATCCGCCCCTTGTAAAATTGCCATCGGTCCTCGCACATCTCCCTCGGCAAAGCTGAGCCCCTCCAGTTTGAAGGACAGATCCACATTAGACGTCCATAAAGACTGTCTCGCCAAACCCTGTTCGTCCTCTGTCAGATTTTTAATGATTTTCTGAAATGGCAGAATATACGTGAGGGCCTCCGTGTCCCCTCTCAGACAGGACAGACTCAAGAAATCTGGTCTGAGTTTCGAAAAGGCCTGTTCTGTATGAATCTCTAATTCGACAGATCCCTGGCTAGTCTGTTTGGCAGCCATGGTTTTCGTGGGTACAATATCTTGAAACAGATGACCCTTACATTCTGCCTGGTACGCAATAAGATCACTGATTACACTTACAAGGATCGCTTGAATTCGAGCTACGTAGATAGTTTCTCCAACATAATGTGTATTATTGGGGGGCGTATCAGGTATGCCACTAATCGGGATCTGTTTGATCAGTAAAAAGCCAGAGTCGGACTCGGCGAACTGTTGAAGGACGGACAGTATGTGACTTGGGACTAGGGTCGCAGCTTTTTTCGCCTGTTCACAGAATTTATCGGGATCTGTCGTTGGACTGGCAAATACTGTCGAGGCCAGAGCCAGAAGACTGCCAACCTCTTCGTCCGTCAAAATTATTTCCATTTCTTTGACCGAAGAATATAAAGAATAGAATACAATCATGTGTAGAATGAATCCATCCAGTGTCATGCTTGTATTCCAGAGAGCCGAGGGCCTCAACGATTTCGTGGTGTATGCCAAGGCCACAAAATCAGGTTATACCGTGAAGGTGATAGAGCGAGATGAGCGGGATCCCTATGAACAGGTACTAGAAGTACCTACCTACAAGGCCCTCACAGACTACGTAGACTGTTTGATAAATCAGGTCACGGATGATAGGGATTCAGATAATCCTTTCACCTATCTTCAATACAATATTCCCATGTTCCCCGCAATCCTTGTAACGATCGATGATCTTAGGGAGGACAGTGTTGCCTACAATAACTTTGTGACGGCGTTTGATCTTTATTTCTCTTAAAATTGATGTGAGTAAGTTCATTTAAAAGTAACAACCAAGATGTTATATCGTATCGTATATAATATTATGTTTCTGCGATCCAACAGTGATAAAATACTTCTAGGAAGATGGGGTTATCACTGGGACAAATACAAAGACATACAGAAATATTATGATTGATACGGAAAATAGCCTATTAATGTTTTTTGAATCATCATGAAACATTAATAATTTTAGAGGAGACGAATAGGGATCATGGACTCGTTCGCCAAACTCATTTTAGCACTGCTTATTTTATTTTTAGCGGCATGTGCTTTCGCTCTTTATCACAGTAGAAAAATCATCGAGGAAAATGCGTTTCTCGATAAGCATCTGTTGGAACGGGGCATGGACAAGCCGGTTATCTGGCTCTACTACGATACGGCCGATGTGAACAGTCGCAACTGGTACGACTTTGGAGCCAGGTCCAGTCGAGCAATTAACATGCCTTATATGAATCTGTGCTACGAGACAATCGTCGCTCAGAACCAGGACAAATATAGGATCGAGGTCATTACGGGACTCGCAGGTGTCGCTCAGCTTCTGGGAACAGAGGCCTTGCCTACCCGGTTGCGAAATGACATTCAGTCCGTGAACGAGGCGGAGATCAACTGGATTCGAGCGGCTGTGCTAGCCAAGTTCGGTGGCCTCTGGCTCGACCCCCACACGATCTGTATTCGTCCTTTCGGGAAGTTACCTGAGGATCGCACGGTCTTTTACGGCACGGATCTGGACGAGACCTATGCTGGTCAGGAGGGTACCGCTATTCCCGGCTTCCGCTGTATCTGGGCTCCTCAGAGCAACATGCCCCTGTTTAATGACTGGGCACTGATCTGCTATTCACGTTTGAATGCTGAGGCTGGTGGGCAACAAATCCGTGGGGACGCAAAGTGGGACTGGACAAATCTGTCGTCGAAGTACCCTGGAGTCCAGGTGGACTATGCCGCGGAAGGAGGACGAAAACGTGGTGGGAGGCGTATTGAGCTCGAGGATATTCTGGCCACGGGCATTGAGGGCAAGATTCCCTTCAATATCCCTCCTTATACGATCTATGTTCCGCTGCTGTGGACGGAACTCAGGGATCGCGAGATCTTCGGGTGGTTCTTGCGATTAAGTGAGGACCAGATCATGGAATCAGATATAACGGTGCGATATCTGTTTGAGAAGGGCCTTATTGGACCACCAGCTGATATAAAGGCCTAAAGCAATTGGAGGTTTTTATGTAAAATGATGGATATTCGAAGCAACCAACCAAAAGTCGACCTAGCATTCACGGGGTCCTTTTTTGCGGTGTCTGGTACAGTAGCTTTGGTCTTAAAAAATTACCCAACGGCCTTCTTGAGTTTTCTACTGGGATTGAGTAGTGTCTGGTACCATTTACTGCGGACACCCGCAGCCTTCGTATTAGATCAGATAGCCCTGACAAGTGTCGTTGTTCGGTCCTTTGTCGACGGATATAATGGGTCCGTGCCAGGTATGACAATAGCATGTGTAATAAACGGGTATAATTGGATCGTCTATTTTAGTCCCTATAAGTCCCTGTTTACCGATCATCCAAATTTGGTTATAGCGAATCGATGGCACATATCGATTTATATCTTGACAATTCTCAGCATTATTGCTCAGCAGTATTATATTTTACAGGCCCATTCTCTTGAGTGATGAATCATTAAGGGTCTTATAGAAGACATTTTGGAGTGACAGCACGGATGTATTGCCCTTACAATAGGCAATCCATGCGTGAATCAAGAACGTGTGAACAAGGGTATTTTCTTTCATGGAATTTTCCCCGAAAAGGTTGTGAATGGTCTGAAAGGATTCGAGAATATCCTCAAAGGTATATCCACGTTTCCAGATCTCTAGGAGTGTATGCGTACCCCCTACGTAATTTCGTTGATTGAGAGCATTTAGCAAGGGTAAGAAATCGAGATGAAATGGTGTCGAACAGATTGTTTGAACAAGGCGTTCTGTAATTGGCTGCTTGGTGGTCTCATGAATATTTTTCACGAGCGTTAGAATTCGAATGAGATCTGAGACGTTGTTCTGCGTCGTATTCAGAATCCAGGACCAGATCTGTTCCGTAAAAGACGGAGAGGGGATGTTGACGAGTTTGAGGAAGTCATCCTTGTATTCGTACTGATCAAAGGAGTTCATTTGAATGTGGATACAGCGACTGCGGATCGCAGGAATGAGATCCTCGGTGGAGGATCCAATAAATATAAATCGCGTAATATGACTGTAGGTTTCCATGGGCCGTCTGAGGGCCTGCTGGCTAATCTGAGGAAAGGTATCGGCATCGTCAATGAAGACCCAGGACCAAGTTTTAAGGGCCGTGTTGGAAGGGGGTGGTGCCATCTGACGGATAAAGAGGGTTACGTGGTTGCGAATGGTCTGGATGCCTCTGTCCTGATCGGGCGACAGAATCATACATTCTTCGAGGGACTCTTCGCCCCAGAGCTCTGGATTGGAACGGCCCCGACTGGTCGCGTAGAATTTGAGAAGGGATTTGATAATCGCTGTTTTACCAGATCCGGCAGGTCCTGTCAGAAACAGATGACAGGATGTTTCCAGGAGCTGTTTGAGTTGATTCCAGACCGTTTGTTGCCCAATGAGGTGAGCCATTGTTGGCTAACCTCATTGGACGCTTAGGTTACAATTCTTTTCAGAGGAATGAGTAAGGGACGATGACTTCTTTACCAATTCAACAATTCTATGTGCCAGCAAATTATTTGCCCACACTAAAAGGTAATGACTATTATGTGACGGACAGCTATGGATTCGTGCCTGTTACTGTGGATGGCACTGTGTTTATTGAAAATAATAAGGGCGAACGATTTGTAATGGATGCGAATCCATATCTACATAGGTCTCCTATGCCAGTTAAATTATTAAATTTATTGTATCCGTCGAATATTCCTGAAGTGGAACGATTCTGTCTGTCGCTTATTTCAGAAGTTCATCAAACTCTTGGATCTACAAAAGACTATAGGGTAGTCCTGGGTGGCGGAAATGCGTTAAAACTTTTGGGGTATGAGCAGGTCTATCCTGGTGATTTTGATACCTTAGTGATCATAAATCCAGATCTTGATGAAGAGGAGTTTAGAATGGTACATAAACATGTTACTGATACAGTTAAAGAAATATTGATTAGAAAAGTTCAGGACAGGACCAACTGGAAACCAGTACTAGATGCCTGTAATAGAACAAAACACATTGTAAATAACACTTTAGAAAAATACATAACCTTAAATGATACATTTAGTAAAATACCAGATTCAAGGCAATGTCCCTTCTCATTAAAATTATTTGACAATTATTCCTATCCAGACAGAAATAAAGGAGCATATGTCCGATTAAATATAACGGAACTAAAATTAAAATTAGAAACAAGTCCTCCAACAGATTTAATTGATTTTACTGTTCCCTTACAGAACTACAAATTCTTACCAGCATACTGGGCCATTTACAAAAATAATACACAATTCAAAGGTAGTATCTCTCTTCCCACAAATATAGCAATCTATGGAGCCCAGCGAATCACGGAGCTGTCTGAAGATCGCCCTGACAAAGTTGCGAAACAACAGAAGCGTGCTAAAAATACGCAAGTAAGACTTGGTCATCAAGTAAATGAAGCGAGACGAAAAGATGAGAGATTTAAATTTGGATTAAATACAAACAACACGAGACGTCATGTATTAAATCGTAAAAATCTGACAGTTAAGAGAACAGCAACCAGATCTAATACAAATTATATTCAAAAGATGATCAAAAAATTAAATAATTCAGGTCGTGTTAAGAATAATAACGCATTAACTGTTGGAAATATATATGACACCTACTTAACCGATTAATTACTCCACACAACCCTGTCCGTCTGTACAAGGCCATCCGTATTCACAGTTATATGATGTATCCTATAACTATGTATTGTTCTATCCTGTTCTTTGGCAAATGTGTTAGCTTTTATCATCGAATGAAAGATACCGACTAGTTTTTCGACATCCCACATATCGGGAAAGCTCATCACCTTGTAGACTAGCCAGTGCTCCATTTATTTAGGGGCACAAATCAGTCTAAGGCCATTTAACACAACAACGATAATGGACCCCTACAAGGTGCTCGGTGTGGACAAAAAAGCGTCCGATCAGGAGATTAAGCGGGCATTCAGGGATCTGGCTCGGACTCACCATCCTGACAAGGGGGGGAATGAAGAGAAGTTCAAGGAGATTCGTTCAGCACACGATATTTTGACAGATGAGGGAAAACGTCGGCACTACGATATGACTGGACATATCCCTGGGGAGGACAGTGGAATGCCTCCTGGAATGCCTGGAGGTTTCCAGTTTCCCTTCGATATCGGAAATCTGTTCGGAATGTTCGGGCAAGGCGGCAGACCAGGTGGTGGTAGAAAGGGCCCCAAGGCTCCGCCCAAAGTGGAAACGCTCAAGCTGACTCTGGCTCAACTGTATTCTGGCCATTCTTTCCAGATCTGTCTGGATAGAAGCCGCTTCTGTGGTCCCTGTGCCGGCTCAGGGGCGAAGAAGAAGGAATCCTGTACGTCTTGTGGGGGTCGCGGAGTGAAAATCCAGATCTTGAACATGGGAGGGATGATGATGCAGACCCAGGGACCATGTGAAGTCTGTATGGGGGAAGGATCGAAAACAGTCGAGCTGTGCCCTACGTGTGAGGGAAAGAAGCGTGTGAACGAGAAAAAGACTATCGATGTCCGCATTCCTGCGGGAACTCAGGCCGGTGACACCTTTACCTTTTCTGAGGCCTGTTCGGAAGTTCCTGAGTTCGAGAAAGCAGGGGATCTCCAGATGACGATTGCGTTAGCCGACACGGCGGGCTGGAAGCGTATTGGTTCTGGGGGACAGCATCTAGAGTACGAGGTGGTGCTTAATTTAGCCGAATGTTTGATGGGGACCAGAGTGCGTTTGGAGGGGCATCCTGGATATGACGAGGGCCTATACATAGATATTCCTCCTGCGTCCTTTACAAATGACGTCTTCTGTATTACTGGTCTCGGAATGCCAGTGAAGGGATCTGCGACTAGTTGTGGTGATCTTTACGTGCGTATCAAGATGGTCATGAAACAGACGGAAAGGGTGTTATTGGCATCTCCTGCGTCGCAGGATCTGCTGAAGGATTCGTTTGGAGGGTTAAGGAGAACAGTAACTATAGAGGATGAATCGGATGTTCAGAAGGAACTATTCTTGACAAAATTGCCTGAATAAATGAAATAGATAGTATATCCTATTTAAATTTCTAATATATAAAATATAATGGAAATTAAATATACCTGTTCGTTAGGGTCGCTTTGTCAAAGCAGCCAAATTCTTAAAAATAATAATTTGAAAAAATGTTCCTATCCATTTGATTGGATTTTTTCAAATGTTAATAATATTCTACATTGTATAGATGATGGTTTCAACACATTTTTAGATAAATCCTATTATATTAACATATCAGATAAACAATGTGGTCATTCATATTACAATAAACTAATGTTTAATCATCATAATCCATTAACAAATGAAGATGATTATAATTATTATGTTAGATGCGTTAATAGATTTAAAGAATTACTTAGACGCGAAGAATACAAATTGTTTATTATGATAATTGTTAATAATGATAATTTTGACGAAAATATTAAAAAATGTATTATTAATTTTAATAATAAGTTTAATAATTATACAAAAAATTATAGATTATTAGCTATAATTCATATCAAAGATAAAGCAAGAAATGATCATATATTTACTAATAGTGATAACATAGACTTTTTAGAATTACATACAGTATCAAGTAGCAATGGATTGAAATTTATAGATGAAAATGACAATGACTATTTAAATAGTATAATAAAGACATCATATAATTTCAATGTTTAGTTGCCGAGGGCATCACGAGCCGCCGCATCCATGTACTCCGCAGCGGCACCACGGAACTCGGGATTCAGGCCAGCATTGTCGTACATCTGCTTGTTGGGAAGCAAGAGACCATTTGCCGTGACCGTGTCGAACCCGAGAGGGGGCATGCCACCGCCCCTCATGCCACGACGCCTGTGGTTCTTGGTACATCGTCGCTTACCGTGCTTATGGGCCTTCTTAGAGGCCTTCTTGGACTTCTTCGAAGATCGTCGCTTCTTACCACCCTTCTGGGGCGTAATTCCGGCCGTAGCAATCTGATTGCCGACAAGGGCGGGAGGCTGAGGATCCTTGAACTGTGCGGAATAGGCGATGGCGTCGTTTATGCCCTGGACACGTGCGGAAGCCACGGCTGGTCCGGACAGGAAGGGAGTGCCATCAACAGCTCCAGGGAAGGGGCCGCCCTCCAGAGCACCTCCGTGCTGGTCCGCGTGGTACTTGAAATAGTCTGTGCCCTGGTTGAGCGACATCTTAGAAGACCAGCCGTCAGCCAAGGAATAAGAGAGAGCAGCACCTCTCAGCTCGGGCATGCCACCTCGCATCTTACGCTGCGACTTTCTGTGGTTCTTGGATCCCTTACGCTTTGTACGCCGTAAACTTTTACGACTGGATCGTGGTTTGGCCATTCTATTTATGATCGCTTTTTTTATTTTACACAATCAGAATGGAACCCGAGTGGATGACGAAGATCAATAGCTCTACGATCTGTAGCTTTTATTACGCATTTTTCGTCGCGTATGCCGTGATTGCTCTGATTGCGTTAATTGGCTTAGTCATAGTGTTGGCTTCTAAAATGCCTGTAAGCATGAAGTTATATGTAGGATTTAATAGTCTAATTTCTATTTCGCTCGGAGTGACGCTGGCTCTCTTCCAGTACTTGGTCTGCGACAGGGCTCTTCTGTCGAACGAAGTCCGACGTGCTGAGCTCCGTATTGAGTAAGCAATTGATAAAGTCCTATTTTGTTTTGATCGGATCCAAACAAAATAGTAAAAACATTAGATTTATTCAGATGCTGCCTGTAATGCCGCCAGATTCACTTTACGCTTCTGGATAGCCCCTGAAACAATGTAGATCGAGTTCTCTGTGATAATAATGTAGTCCTCGGCAACCTTGTAGAGCTTCTGGATGTGGGAAGTGAATTCTTCCTTGGACTTGATCAAGACCTTCTCCTTGGTCTCTCCATCCTCGCCGATGAAGGCTGTCTTATTCGCCGTAGCCGAGAAGTAGTCCAGCTGAATGGGCTTGTCCTGTTGAATAGCAAGACGAGCGGCCTGAACAAGGCATGTAGGGTTTGGGACTGGTTCCGTAGCTGTTGCTGTAGCAGTCGCAACAGCAGTCGCAGGAGTTGCGGTGGTGCCGGGTGTCTGGGTGGACATGTTGAATTCTGAAGAATGGGAATAGTTCTTATAAGGTCTCTTGGACGCAGATGATTACTAGGTAGCCCTTATCTCTTAATCAGAACCGTATCCTTATGAGCATCAAAGACTCGATTCAAAAACCGGTAGGCCTCCTCAATCTGATCCATGGTTCGAGCCCCCGTAATAATGATTTTGCCGGTGCGGAAAATGCTCATCGTGATACGCTTACACTCACCCTTTCCGTCCCCTGTTCCCTGACCCTTACAGAAGGTCGGTAGCCCACAGGCACAGACTCCCGTACCATGATTATTCGTATTGTAGAAGTACTTTGCGTTAACCCCTTGGTAAATCGTCTTTTCGAGCATACTGAAGAGGTTGTATCGCTCAATCAGAAGCCGGTGTAAATTGTCCTGCTGAATATCACAGTCTAATGAATAATCTGTGTTAATTAGCGATATATCGACCTTCGTAATGGACGGAGAGGTGTTGGTGGAGGGCTTTGGCTTTGCCTTGGCCTTGGCTTTTGATTCGGTTGTTGCTGTTGCTGTTGCTGTAGCTGTAGCTGTTGCCTTAGCAACAGCAGAAGCAGAAGCAGAATTAGTAATCGGATCAACGGGTCGAAAGGGGCTAACTGGCAACGTCTTGATGAGTTCTAGGAGCCAAGCAACGGCCTCCACCGCGAACTCCTTGGACTTCACGCCCGTCATCTGGATCCCCCCACTATCAAAGAGCTTCATGTTGACTTCCTTGAAGCCAGATTCAAATGGCCGCCTCAGAATAATCGTATTCTGATTGTAAAAGGGCTTCTTGGTTATCTTACGATTCGTGAAGAGGTCCTTATGACAAGCACCCAGTACCTGTTTTTTTTGCTCGAATTTTAAGATGCCTGAATCAGGATATCCAATGGGGATGAAATGGGGTTTGAGTTGTTCAAAGAGAACATCGAGCTGTATCGGCATTCCCCAATCCGCTGTCACTGTCATAGTGGAGACTCGCAAAGACGATTTCGTAAATTCCATCACGGTTGTTAGGAAGTGGCAGTCTTTAGACCCTCTTCAAATTTTTGCTTAAATAGCCCAATAATACTCGCAATGAGTTTTGACACATATTCCATCTGAACATTCGCATTCAGAAGGGGAATCGCAAGGTTGATCTGGTCTAGCAGCTCTGAGTCCATGACTAAATATATTTGACTCATAAGCAGAATTTCACTCAGAATTGTATTCGAATCTGTGTTAACTGTCCGTAAAAACTCTTGGAGCTGGCTCGGATGGTGATGAAGATAGAACCAGAATCGTTCATCTGCTTCCACTCTGCGACTACTGAATCGCAGATCTCCCCTTGTAATTTCATGGAACAGATCCTGAGATGCCGTTTTCGTCGGCGGATCATATCGAATCCTCAGAAGACGTTGTCTGAGTTTTGGATGAATACGACTCTGGCTGTTACAGATCAGAATGACACAGACATCCTGTGGCGGTCTGTCGAGAATTGTCTGGAGAGACAGTTGGGCGGCCTCAGTCAGCGTTTCACACTCGTCCAGAATAATAAATCTGGGAGCGGACTGACGAACAGTGATCGCATTCCAGGACGCCCTTAAAAAGGGGAAAATCTTTTGTCTGATAGATTCCAGAGACCGTTCATCTGCGGCATTCATAGAAATACACATGAGGGATTTCTGATTTTTCCAGATCTGACTGACTAGCCAATTGGCCGACGTGGTCTTCCCAGACCCTGGAGGGCCGAAGAGTAATAAGTGCTGTAAGGAATTCGGGTTTTTTACGAAGGTATCAAAACAGGTGCGGACCCGTTTACACCAAAAATCGGTCTGTATTGTCTTATCCATTAGTACTGAATCCAACAACCCTTTTAGGTTTGATGAACATGCTGAGTGACCTAAACAAATTCGTGACTAATACTGACAGAAGAATGTCAAGTCGTGGTCGAGGTCGTGGTCGCGGTCGCGGAAAAGCAATAACAGAATCTGAGGAGCCCAAGAGGGCCTCCAAGAAGAAGCAATTTTCGGTCGTCGCAGTTGTGACCCCCAATGGCATTGAAGGAAACCTACAACCTGAGGCTAGGAAGCCCCTGATTGCCCATTTGCCAATTCAAAGCAGGGATATTATGCTTCATGATACGGTCGTTCAATACAATCCCATGCCTCCCACCAATGTCGAACCCTATGATGCGACCATTGATAATCCGTTCATGGAAGGCGTAGAGATGATCACGGAAACTGTTCCTGTACAACAGGTGCCTGAAAAGACGGTGACCTCAACACAGGAAACAACAGTCCCTGATTATTACAAAAAGGCTACCCTGTTAGTCCAGTTCCAGACGAACGATGAGGTTCGTACAATTCCTGAGTCGACAACGGTCGCCTGTTTCTGGTGTTGCCATTCGTTTGAATGGCGACCTGTTGTGCTACCAGTAAGGGATCAGGGAGAGTATCTTCAAGTTCAGGGAAATTATTGTTCTCCTGAATGTGCTATGTCATACCTATTCGATTCTAACCAGGATTCGTATGCTCGTTGGGAGCAGTTGTCTTTGCTGAACAGGGTCTATTCGATTGGCAAGGCGATTAAACCTGCTCCCCCTAGACAGGTGCTGAAGCTCTTTGGTGGACCCATGACGATTCAGGAGTACCGAGGACTTGTACAGGACGCAAAGCTCCGTGTGGATATTCATCTGCCACCCATGGTCTCTTTGCTCGCGACCATGGACACGAAGCCCATTGATTTCTATGACGTGTCGTTGACCAAGAATGTCATGGAGACCGTGAAGGAGCGGCTGGCGAAGGCCGAGGAGGTCTTGAAGCTCAAGAGGACAAAGCCATTGAAGGCCTGGGAGTCGACCCTGGATGCCTGTATCAACTTGAAGGTGCGAAACAACTAATACAATCTAAAGGTTGCTACACTGTATAGTAACAGTATGGAATCTTCTTTGAGGCACGCATTTTTAGATACAGTCAATCGTATTGTAAGGCGATGTATGTCGGATGTTGAATCCGAAGCTCGTAAGTATGCGACCGTCGTGAATGCGTTAGCGAAGCAACAGCAACAACAACAACAACAACAACAACCCGACGATCTGACCGCTCTTCGTCGTCGTCTGTCTCAAGTAGAGAGTGCCATCAATGAGGTCACAGAAGACATGGATGAGATGAATGAGCGTGTGAATCGCGTGGCCTTGGCCGCTGAAGTTCCAGAGACGGTTCCTGAATGGGAAAGTCCTAGCGACTTTTTGTCAAACACCATGGAAGTTGTGATCGACGATAAGACTACAGTCATAGAGGGACTTCAAGATCTTCTGGAAGCTACAACTGCTGAGGTTGCTACTAGTAGTGCTAGTTCTAGTGATGTTGCTACAGCTGTTGCTAAGCAACAGCAACAGCCAGAGGAAGAGGAAGAAGAGCAAGAGGAGGACGAAGAGGAAGAAGACGCAGTCGAGCTAAAGGAGTTCCAGCACAATGGCAAGACTTATTTCAAGGACTTGGAAGAGAATGTATTTCAGGAAGCAGATGATGAAGTCCCTGTGGGGCGATGGATAGAGAAGAAGCAAACTATTAAGTTTTACACTAAATCCTAAAATTTTTTAGGATTTACACTAAAGCATAGGACCTACTAGAGCCTAAACAATATACTGTTAATACTGGTAGTAATCATGAACACTTTGACGCTTACAGCATTGAGTGTTTATAATACAGTTACAGATATATGTTCCAAGGGATCCGAAGGATTCATGCGATTTTTACACAATCTATCCTGTTATCTTAGTGGTACATCGAATCAGTGGTATTTCATGTTACACAATATTGGCCCTGTACCTGCGTCTCACTACAGTAATACCACCTATTCATTGCCAAGCACAGTCGAGTGGATATTTGATTCCTATGAACTAACATGTACGCTTCATCCAACTATTCAAAGACTATATGATAGTCAATATGGATCACTACCATTTCTTTCAGCAAATATTACTGTTCATGATCGTACCTTTTCACTCGATGAGTTTCTTCAAAACTTCAAAATAGAATTTACACCCGATAATATTCCTGAGCCTCTTCATATCTTACGTTTCTGGTCTATTACACGATCCCTCTGGTTTACAATGTCTGAAAATCCCATCCTAAATGTTATTGATAATGAAGGTAATGAACATAGCTTTTCTATATTTAGTAATAATGATTTGGATCTGTGGAACAGTTTCTTTGTTGTTGAGGAAGAACAGCAACAGGAAGAAGAGGTTTTAGAAGAGGAACCGCCAACTACAGAACAATTGGACGAACAGGATCTGGCTGAGGTTGTTCCTGAGCAACCTGTCCCTGAGCCTGTGGTTGAGGTTATCCTTGAACAACCTGTTCCTGAGGTTGTCTCTGAGCAACCTGTTCCTGTCCTTGAACAGCCTATCGCTGAACTACCTTCTCCTGAAGAATCAGATCAACCACCTAGTTTAATTTCACGACTTGAATTAATTGAACCGACAGAGTAATAAAATTGAAATTGAGTGGCGGCAGAACCTAAACTGTTCCGTTCTAATTATAATTATCCATACATATGTCTACCTTAATTGACACTCCTTTCCCTCAAACCTTTACCCTCTATTATCACAGGCTAGAGGAAAAGAAGTGGAACCTTGAGAGTTTCACAAAGGTCGGTACATTTCGAACCGTCCGTGATTATTTGGTTGTATCCGAGGGACTCGGTCTGAATGCCTTCTCTGATGGCATGTTCTTCCTCTTCCGCGATCCTATACCACCTTTGTGGGAAAACTTCAACAATGTATATGGGGGCTGCTACAGTTTCAAGAGTCCCAAGGCCAGTGCCGGCCAAGCCTTCGACGCCTATGCGATCGCCTTCATGCTCGGCCAAACAACCTATAATCCCTCCAATAAAATCAATGGGATTTCGATTAGTCCCAAGGCAGTTCACAACAGTATAAAACACAATATTATCAAAATCTGGAATTCCTCCTTCAAGGACTTCAATGATCCAAAGGATCTGAGAGAACTCCATCCCGATGTAACCCACGAAGGCGTCGTGTACACCCGCAGTCCCGATAAGAAGATGTAAAGGGGTCCGTATTCATATTTTTATGAGGTTTTTAGAACCTCATAAAAATAAATATTTGAATTTATTCGATAATGGACGCATAGAGTGAACTGGATTTGTCCGCATGCTTATAGACGATCCAGGTGCGATTGGGATCTCTTGTAACAGATGGATGGTCTAGGTACGCATGGAGCCGCATATTGGATGTGTTGTAGGCGGCTCCTCCATGAACCAGATCTGCCCGAAATAGGACGGCATCGCCCTTATTCAGACACACTGTTTGTCTATAAATAGGGCTAGATCGCAGCTCTTTTTGTATATGATGATGGGACGCAGGCCAGACATTGAGAAAGGTGTTGTCTTCGAGGGCCAAGAGGAACAACAGTGGAACTGTATCATCCGTTGTGGCTTTAAGGACCTCGTCTGGTACATAGTCAGTATGGGCCGCCTGAGCCTTACATCCTGGAAGAGACGAGAGTAGAAAGGAGTCGGTCATTATATGATCTGGGCTTCCTAATTCGTCAATCTTGTCTCTCAGTAGTTTGAACCAAGGATCGATTCTATATAACTTTGGATTCAAATCTAGTTGAAGTCGCTTATTGTCATTGCGTCTGGCCATCGGATTATCATTGAAAATCGGCTGAGCTGTTTTAATCAGTTTACCCATGAGGTCAAAGGTGTCATTATCAACCTCGATAAAGTTTTTAATAATCCTGTAGCCCTGGCTATTCATTACACATCCTTTGCGTCACCTATTTAGATTCGCATAATCCTCCACAACCTGCTTCATGAAATATTGGCCATTCCAGTAATTGAGAATACAGGGAACAAGTGCTAGAATACTAAAATGATCAGGACTAGACAACATTGAAGCGATCCCTAGAGCTGCCATACCGCAGCATCCAGGACTGCGAATCCAGACATTCAAAAAGGTATTGATACCTTTCTCAGTGTTCCTAGTGATCAGCCCGTTTCGATTCAGGGCTAACAGGGCATAATCAATTCCTCCAGGAAGCCCAGTGGTGAAAAAGAGGGAAAGTCCTGTAAAAGTATGCGACATCTCAAGAGAGCCAATGGGTAGTGCCAGACCCACCATTAAAATATGATGGAGCCAGTCATCAAAGCGGAACTTAGGATAATAGAGAGCAACGTGATACAGATGTAGGGCAAAACATAGTTGAATGGCCAGGTAATTTGGCGGATAGGTGTCTACGTGATAGAGATCCGTGAAGGTATGATACAGATCTGGAATTGTCGTTAAGACAATGGCAGCGTTATGGAGGGAATGAACAATATAATAGACACCTTCAAAACCTTTATAGGTTAAAGCACGGTCTAGCATGCTGAACAATGCTGTAAAACTTGTAACGGATATCAAGGCTATAAATGTCTCCATTTAAATTATAATACAGATCTCTTTTTAGATACCATAATCTATTAAAAAAATTGAAGTTGTGACGGACAGGAGATTTTGGCTACGCAAAATACGATGAACAAAGTCGTAAGAATCTCAAAGATGCTTACAACACTGTTACACGACTGGAACAAAATGAAGGAGGAAGTCGGTGATGGTGGCTTCATATTCCTAAATCTATGTAGTAAACACCTTAAAAATATTACCATTTACGGAATGATGTATTAAAAAACTTATCAATCCAATTATAACATCCGCCAATAAATAAATCCACGATTGATTGTTACCTATAATAGCATTGTAGGCAAATAAGAAATATAAAATAGAATGTACAGGTCTTAAATTATTCCACCATATTTGCTCTCCAAATACTTCCGCACCCGTTTTTCTAGATCCTGTTACAAATATATACATAAACCCTGTCGCCGGTAGTAACGCCAAATATCCTAGATATTTCAAATATTTCGGATCTATATATTTAGCAATAACAACAAATAAGGAACGTATTCCAATACAACCGATTAAAAACATCAAAAATCTTTGTTGTAATTGGTTCATTATTTATTATTAAACATACATTAAAAACTAATACTATTTTTGTTTTATTTTAAATACCGTATGCCTAGGTCTAGGCTTTTTTAAGCTTTCTGTTTATCGGGGACTACAAAAAGCTATGCTTTCTGTTTTTCATTATTAGCCAAAGGCTAATAATGAAAAATATTAGGCGTAATCGCTTAGCGATTACGCCTTCTGTTTATGCCTTGCCAGCACAAGTCGTATCTCCCCCAGATTGGCCACCATATACCTCAGAACGAGTGGATAGTCATTCTTCAAATATAGCTCAATGGACGGACACAGATTCGTACACTTCGTAAACATCGTCAGGTATTTCAGTTCAAAGATACCCTGGACAATCTCGGTAGCAGATCCCAGCTTCTGGACCTTCACTCCCGTTTGTGATTCCGATAGAATCACTGTCTCTCCGTCAACAAAATCACCAATACACTTGAACGACAGATCAGAGCCAGAACAGGTAATCTCGAGCTTCTCTGCCAAGGCGTTAAAATCCCGACAGATCTTCTGGAAGTCGTTGGATGGCATATTAATAATGGACGTAAACTGGATGTTCGGCATCTCAATGTTGTCCACATTGGTATCGAACAGCTTCATCATCCACGTATTCGTCGTCTGCTTCTCGGCATTTTCCGCCCTGATCCCAAGCTTATTGGGATTGGACGCCGGCAAAAACAGGGTCAAAGAGTCCGTGTTAGACAGGGTCTTGATGAGCTTGAACAGATAAATCATATTCACGCCGAGAATAAACTTACTGGGGCAGTAAAAATACTCGAACTTGTCGGCATTGAGTCTCAAGTACGTCAGAACAACATGGGTCTCATCCACATCGATAATTCGAATCCCGGTCGAGTCAAACTCGATGTTCGCCTCCGCCAGAATCTCCTTCAGGGCTTCAATCAACGTGCGAAACGCACTGCTCTGGACTGTCCGGATCTCAAACAGATTTCCGTTCGCGTTTGGTTTGGCGACGCTTGTGCTCATCTGTGTATTTCGAGGGGAATGGTCTTTAAACTTGTTGTAATCTGAACGCAGTAGTTGGAGGGGTTGGGGAAATCTACCGGAACAGAGGGTTGGTCAATTCTGGACGCATTAAGGATTGTTGTTTACAATAATCCAATTAAGGATTGTTGTTTACAATAATCCAATTAAGGATTGTTGTTTACAATAATCCAATTAAGGATTGTTGTTTACAATAATCCAATTAAGGATTGTTGTAATCTAACAATCCCCTATCTTCGTCGCCTTGTCTTGGACTGCTTGGCACCTCGTTTTCCCTTGCGAGTTATAAACTTATAAAGCCCATACATGGCTATGGGAGCAAGGTACTTCTGTGTCGCAGCAGCAAAGGATTGACCGACAGATGGCAAGAAACCACCTTTGATCGTCTTCTTACGTTTACAGACTGTACATCTTCTAGCTCCCCCCTTCATCGGAATCACAGGACGAATCGCGAGGCCATTTGGTGTCAGCAAACAGGATCCCGCAGGAGCCGAAGGCTGAGGAATCGGAGCATTCACATATTTCGGAGGACCATGAACAGACATCTTACTGATTGGTTAGAAAATCTGAGATCGAAGAGCTGTCAAAACAGATGCCGTCTGACCCGCTGTCCGTCGTATACCATTCGTCAGTCGCCCTGGAGCCCGATTCATCTCTTCCACCATATGGAACATGATCTCAGACAGTTCATCGTCGGCAGATTTAATGAGATTATAGACCCCTTTCATGTACTGGGGCGACACAGATCCGTGACGTAAAAGCCAGTAGAATGGTAACTTCTTAATGTGGACGGAAAGGGATTCGTGAAGGGTTAAACGTCTTGACGGGTTTTGACTATAATACAGAACGCTGGGCTGGACTATTTTTGTGATGGCCCGCTCGATCACCTGATGGGTTTCTTGGAGAATCAGTTCTTGATAATTCCAGAGTTTCTGTTCCGTTGACCAGATCGTCTGAAGATTCAGCAGTAATCGTAGGATCAGGAAGGTCGCAAAATAGGTGACGGTCATTATGATGGGCGTATATACCACCTTATCATAGATATAGGTCAGATTTAGGGCCGAGTTTAGGGTATTTCCTACGAGGGAGAAAGGGGCAGATGCGATCCATTGTATTGAGGAGCCTAGAAATACACCTGTCTCAGCGACAGAGGGAAAGTAAAAGGTAGAATTTGTAACTGGTACAATAGGTGGTAAGATAGGATCATACTCGGTCGTATAATACAGGTATCCAACTGTAGCCGCTGAGGTTATAGGAAGCACATAGGTTGCGAGGAACTGAAGCACATGAAACATGTAGACACAGAATCGACTGGATCTGATTCTGCGACTGTGCTTGATCGCATTGACTTCCGCACTCTGGCTACAGACATAGTTCGTCAACGTCTTGATCTGTTGGCCATAGAGCGTCTTGGGATTTGCGACAATGTAGCCTGTATCGGGGTCAATATCTGATCGCATATCTTCGAGCCATGTTTCAAGGTCCGATGGTCCTTCACTTGTTCCACCAGTACTAGACATCATCTACACGGAGCCCGCCACCTTCGTTTAGGTGGCGACCAAATCTTTGTAAATTTGAAGGCTTAAAGGGCCACTAGATTCAAGCAAGACATTATGACCGACAAGTTTGAATCCTATGAAATCCTGAGCCACGAGGAGCACGTGCTAAAGTTGCCCGATACCTACATCGGATCGACGAGCACCAGTGGCGAACAGCGATGGCTAATCGATTCTGTATCCAATAAAATGGTCTGGAAAACAGTCCAGTGTAATCCAGGCCTCTACAAACTCTATGATGAGATCCTCGTGAACGCCAGGGACGCCTTTGTCAGAGCAGCGACCACTGAGGGCCGTCAGCCCATCAAGCACATTGATATCACCGTAAAAAAGGGAGAGAGTGAGCCAGTGATTATAAGTGTCGAGAATGACGGCGACGGGATCCCCGTCGAGGAACATCCCACAGAAAAGTGCTACATTCCAGAGCTGATCTTTGGCAGACTGCTGACCTCCAGCAATTATACGGAAGGCGAAGAGAAGATCGTCGGCGGCAAGAACGGTTATGGTGCCAAGCTGGCTAATATCTTCTCCTCCAGGTTCTCCGTGACGACATCAAATCCTGCGTCAGGCAAGAAGTACAGTCAGACCTGGCACAAGAACATGTCCGTGAGGGACAAGCCCAGCATTCGTAAGCTGACTGGGTCCAAGGGCTCGGTTCTGATTGAGTTCGCCCCAGATGCGAGCCGCTTCGTCGGGGCCTTTCAGGACGGGGAGCTCACTTCAGACATGCTGTCCGTCTTTCACACGAGGGCTATTGAGCTCGCCGCCATGGTGGGATCAGGTGTCAAGGTCACTTGGAATGGAGCTGCTATTCCAACCAATACCTTCGAAAAGTACATGAAGCTCTTCTTGAAGGAAGGGACAAATGCGATCACCTATGAGAACTGTGGCCCTCGCTGGGAAGTCGGAGCCGTGTTAGCCAGGCACCTGTATTCTGAGGAGGAGGGCATGCCCGATGAAAAGCATATCTCCTTTGTGAATGGCATTCAGACTCGTAAGGGTGGCAAGCATGTGGAGCACGTGGTCAAACATGTCCTTGGGGATTTCTGCGAGGCAGCCAAGAAGAAGAAGGTCGAGATTAAGCCAGGTCAGATCAAGGACCATGTAGTCTTCTTCATTAATTCCACGATTGTGAATCCTGCCTTCGACTCACAAACGAAAGAGTTCCTCACAACGCCCATGAGTAAGTTCGGTTCCAGTCCTAAATTCACGGGGAAGCTGGTGGACGGTCTGATCAAGCTGGGACTGCTAGAGGATGCCAAATCGTTGTTGGAGTTCAAGGCGTCCAAGGAGGCCAAGAAGACAGACGGAAAGAAGAGATCGACGTTGCGGGGGATTCCGAAGTTGGAAGATGCGTTGCTAGCGGGAACTAGTAAATCGAGCGACTGTACGCTGATTCTGACCGAGGGAGATTCTGCTGCGACCTCTGCGATCTCGGGTCTCCAGGTAGTCGGCCGTGAGCTCTGGGGCATCTTTCCTCTTCGGGGCAAGTTGCTAAATGTCAAGGACATCTCAATTCAGAAGTTTAATGCGAACGAGGAGCTCACTGCGTTAAAGAGGATTCTGGGCCTAGAACACGGCAAGATCTACAAGTCCGTCAAGGAACTCCGCTATGGCCGTGTGATGATCATGGCAGATCAGGATCATGATGGGTCGCATATCAAGGGTCTCGTCATGAACCTGTTCCACACGGAGTGGCCCTCGCTGCTGGAGGCAGGATTTCTGTGTACCTTGTTGACTCCGTTGCTCAAGGCCTCCAAGGGATCTACAACAACCTCCTTCTACAACATCCAGGAGTTCAATGCCTGGAAAACCACGCATAACAATGGCCATGGATGGCACGTCAAATACTACAAAGGTCTGGGTACGTCGACGCCCGCCGAAGCCAAGGAGTGGTTCAAGGACCTCCACGAGATCAAGTACGAATGGATTGGTAAGACCTGCGACGATGCGTTGATGTTGGCCTTTACGAAGGGTAAACTCAAGGCCGACGATCGCAAAGAATGGCTGAGCCACTACAATCCTGAACGCACCATGTCCGTCACAGCAGGTAAGACCAATTACAAGGAGTTTGTGGACGGAGAACTGATCCATTTCAGTAATGCGGATAATATTCGATCCTTGCCCCACATCATGGACGGACTCAAGCCGTCTCAGCGTAAGATTCTGTGGGCCTGTTTGAAGAGGAATCTCAGGTCCGAGATCAAGGTTGCTCAGCTAGCAGGTTACGTGTCTGAACATGCGGCCTATCACCACGGCGAAGCATCCTTGAACGAGACCATTGTCAAAATGGCCCAGACCTTCGTGGGATCGAACAACATCAATCTGCTGAAGCCCATTGGGCAGTTCGGATCGAGGTTGCTCGGTGGCGAGGACTCGGCCAGTCCACGATATATCCACACGCACCTCATGACCCTGGTCGACAAGATCTTCCGAAAGGAGGACGAGATCTTGTTGAAGCACGTGGAGGATGACGGAGAGAAGGTGGAACCCGAGTATTATCTGCCTGTAGTACCCCTGATCGCCATTAACGGATGTATTGGTATCGGCACTGGCTTCTCCACTGATATTCCTCCTCATAATCCTGACGACATCGTGAGTATGTTGGAGCACAGGCTCACGGCCTCCGTGGATTCCTTATCAGGACGGGCACTGAACCCCTGGTGGTTCGGGTTCAAGGGAGGCCTCGTCAGGGAGGACACCAATACCTGGATCACGAAGGGTCTCTATGAGTTTGACGAGTCAAATCATACGATCACGATCAATGATCTGCCCGTCGGTACCTGGACCAAGAACTACAAGATCTTCCTGGACAAGATGCTCACGGCGGAATCTGAGGCTAGTAGAAATGGTCTGAAGTCCTTCGATGACCTGTACAATGATGTGACGGTGAAATTCGTCCTCTATATGACGGAGGAGGCCTTCGATGAGGCCGTGGAGAAGGTGGCCACCTTTGAGTCCAAGTTCAAGCTCACCACGTCCTGGAAGACGACGAACATGCATTGCTTCAACACGGACTTTTCGATTGAGAAGTATGATACCGTTGGGGATATCATTGAGGCCTTTGGATCCAAGAGGCTCCCCGCGTATGAGATGCGACGGGTGAAGTTGCTGGATCAGATCCAGACACAGCTGACAGAGTTAGAGGCGAAGCGGGCGTTTATCATGGCCATTCTGGAAGGGCGACTCGATCTGATGCGGAAGACGGACGAACAGGTTGTGGCGGGGCTCAAGATGTGCGGGATTCCGCCCCTATCGGATCCTGGGGCGGCAGATTCCGTCAAGGCCTATGAGTATGTACTGAGGCTGCGTATTGATCGCTTGAAGGCGTCAGCAGTGGCAGAGCTGGATGAGGAAGTTGCGATTAAGAAGGGTGAGAAGACCAGGCTGGAAGGCGAGACTCCAGGGACCATGTGGCTGGCAGATCTGGCTGAGTTCAAGGAGGCTTGGACAGCGTATAAGGAGGCGAGGGAGTTAGATATGGAAGTGGGTGGTTCTACAGAAGTTGTCAAGAAGGGAAAGAAGACAGCAAAGGTAATCACTGCTCCCACTAAGCCAGTAGTTAAGAAAGCAATGGCTCAAACAGTAACAACAGTAACAGCCCCTTCTAATACAATAATTGATCCATCGGTCAAAACAGTAACAGTTGGAACAACAGTCAAACTCCAAAGGAAACAGACGGTTGTTAGTACAACAAAAGCATAGTAAACGACTACATAAACATGGTCGTAGTCGTAAACGACTACGTGAACACGGTCGTAGTCGTAAACGACTACGTAAACACGGTCGTAGTCGTAAACGACTACGTGAATGGCTGGAGAGGGAGGGATCTGGTACCCGCACTCGACATACTCATCGGCTGCTGAATGGGGATCGGCAAATGGCTAATGTCCTTCAAGTAATACTGATAATGGTCAATTTCACTCATTATACGCGGCACGGCCCAGTCCACGATCAACTTATTGAGTTCGTCAATCTGGCCTTGTATATCAAACAAATTATTTTTTGCGTATTGGTAATACATTCCACGCATAATTATTTTAATTTCATCAACATCCTGGTCATCAATAGCATATTTCTTCGGGCCGCTACGGGCATAGACCTCACGGCGAATGGTCTCCTGAATCTTACGGACATTGCTCGGCGTAAAAAATTTACAGGCAAGTTCCGAGGGGTCCTGGTTTCCCCGGAGCATATCCCCTACGAAACTGGGTTCTGCTACGGTATTAAATCCAAAGCCAGGAATTTGGAAACTTCCACCGGCAGACTTCGGACCCTGAGATCCGAGAGACTGTCCACCTGATCCATATTCTTGAAGGGCAGGTCTCGCAAAGTTAATACGGCCATTCTGTCCATCAGGGGCGTAGTTTGTATACGGGAGTTGAAAATCGGCGGGTTTGGGCGGCTGAGGTACGGTATTTCGAAACAAGGACATCGGCTCTCTCTGACCCTGTCCGAGTTTTTTTTCGAACGCCTCAATATACAAATGACCTCCGTTCTCCGATTTCTCAAGCAACGCCCTAGCGATTCTCAGTATTTCGTCTCTCTGCGAGCATCTCCTACTCTTAATGTGTTCTATGCCGATGCTGCTGCCTCCACCAATACGTATGTATCTGGTGCCGCAGCTGGTTTCTTCTCTAGTTCCACTGTAAGTGTTACTGCGATTGGCACTAGTGACGTCTCTGCCCAGGGTATCTTCCGCGATATGGGCGTGACCATCGTGTCCTCCATGCGTACCTTCCGCCGTGTTCAGCTGTTGACCCTCGATGGCGGTGTTTCTTCCACCAACACTGAGTGGTCCGCACAGGGTGCCACCCAGAATGCCGGCACCCCTGGTTCTGGTGTCTGGCAGGGAACCACCTCCACGGAGGGTGTCTATGGATCTATCCCTGCCTCTGGTACAGCCGATTCTGCCTTCAACGTCTTCTACTTCGAGACGGGTGCCAATGGTCTGGGTATTGCCCAGGGTCTTATCCGCTACGGTTAAGCGTCTTACAGGGGGGCATAAGCAACCTTCTGGTAAGCGTAAGCAACCTTCTGGTAAGCGTAAGCAACCTTCTGGTAAGCGTAATCCTTTTAGACTTACAGGTAAGTGTAAACAAATAACTATTTATTATTAATTTATTGATAATACATAGGTAGATGAACATAGCAAAGATTTTATTTGTTATAGGTTCCATTTTGATCGGTGTCCTAGGAATCATAAACTTCAGTAACAACAAACAGTATATCGCACTACTCCTATTCGTGCCTTTAACAATTTGGATTCTTGTCCTCTTCGGCCTCCGATGGTTCGGTCCCGAGGGGGAGTACAATACGAAAACCGTCAAGTGGCCGCCTCAGCTAAACAGCTGTCCGGACTTCCTCATGTACTACAACCGAATCAAGTCCGATGGAACGACTCCGATGCCCACTTGTATTGATAAAATTGGTGTTAGTAAAAACAATATCCCTGAGAAGTTCCCCGAAGGTGGCAATGGGGACAGCAACGACAAGTACTTCTTTCAGTTGATCCCTGGTGAGACTCGACCAAGTCTATGTGCCAGACTAAAAGATGCTGGATTGACTTGGGAAGGCGTTTATGATGGCCAGACATGCTTTAATGCCGATAATTCCGGTGCTGCCGATACGACAAATGGGACAAATGTCTGCTCAAGTCCATAAGGTTGGTGTTTACAAATTAGGCTATAGATTCATACTAAGCATGAATCTACAACCTAAGTACTTTGATCAAAGTCCTACTAATATGCGGTCCAGTCAAGCCGAACAAGAGACAGCTTGTCTCCATCCAGCCATTGAAGCTGCTATGCTAACATGGCTTGAAACACGATCTCATCCCGCCTTCCTATTAATTGGAAGTCCAGGGATCGGCAAAACCACTATGGTCTACAGAATCTGTAAGATCGCCAAATACTGGATCCAGGAATTTAATGCCTCTCATACCCGCACAGGCAGTTCGTTTCGTCAAACGATCCTCCCCTTGTTGACGGAAAAGGGAATCTCATCTCTCATTCATCCGTCGACACCCAATGGGCGGGCAATCCTGATGGACGAAATGGACGGGTTGAGCCAAGGGGAGAAAGGAGGTCTCCAAGAACTTCTGGACTATCTCAAGTCCAAACGCAATTTCAAGGAGGATGCTCCCTTATTCCTGATCTGTAACATCATGGAGGGCCGTGTAATGCAGCAGCTCCTGAAGCACTGCTATGTCCAGTATGTTGGAATGCCTGCCAAGGAACATCTTGATACCTTTTATAAACAACCGGTTTCTGAATCTCTGTACAGCCTCGGGGATCTAAGAAAAGTCAGTCAGGGTCTTCAGTGTCAATCGACTGGCGAAGCATATAGCCAGAACAAACAGGATGAGGTGGATCGCAATATTCATGTGGCTATTCGGGCTGCCTGGTTTACCCTCTTCGAGCACTGGAACATGAACGATGAGTTGGATCTCGAAACCAAAGATGCCAATCTAGCCGGCCTTCTGTTCCACCAGAATCTACCGCTGTTTCTAGAGCATGCTCCAATCGAAATGTATGAAAAGATCCTGGAATATGTCCGCTGGTCTGACAGGGCCGATTTCTGGGCCTTTTTCCATCAATGCTGGAATCTGTTGCCACTTTCCTACAACTTGAAACTCAAGTATCCGAATCATATTTTACAGGCCTATAAACCTCCTTCACATATTCCAAAACCATCGGAGCTTGTTTATACGCAGGTTCTGACAAAACAGTCCGCTCTCTTTAATTCCTGGAAGGAGATGAACAGGGTGTCGAATGAGGGATCAGTTCCGTTTCGGTGTGTGAGCCAATGGGCCACGTACCAAACCGGGAAACTGAAGGAGACGTTAGGGCTACCTTTAGTGCTGCCTATAGTACAGCAAAAAGCTGCTACTCCAAGCACGACCGCAAATGGACCAGCTTTAGCGGTGAATCAGGTTTGCGTCCCACCCTCAGGACCGAGTGAAGCAGTACATTGTACACCTCGTAAGAAAAGCACTTCCCAAAAAAAATCAAGTGTTTCGCATGTGTCAAGTTGAGGCCGCGGATCATTTCCACAGTTGAAATGAACAGGACTTTCGTCGTTCCAGCGTGAAAGCTGGCGAGCGTTTTATTGAATTTCGCAATGTGATTCTCCACCAGTTCGCATTGAATTCCTCGTTCCTGGAGCTTAGGATACACCTGATAGTAGTTGTTTTCAAAGGGGCTATAGACAATATGTTGTTCCAAGGGGTGTTTCAAAATATAATCCACGCATGTCTCATGTTTATTTAGGACAGGATTCGATGACACATCTTGATTTGTGGAATCAGGTACATACATCATGTTTGGGAAGTACAGATCAGCCCTACAGGTGGGGCATTTCGCATATATCTGCGATAATAGATGCTTAAATATACAGGCTCCACAGAAAAAATTCATACAACACGGCAGCATCACTCTGTGTTGTACGGATTCCAGGCATATGGAACAGTCGTCCGCCTCTTTTTCCTTGATGAGACTCAGTCGTGAGTCGAACATTTCTTTAATGCGATCCATACTATATTCTTGGACGGAAAGGGCCTTGAAAATAAGCGGCAGATGTTCATGAGTCAGGCCTTCATAATTGTTTTTAATAAATAACTGGGGAATCGTTCCAATTGTAAAATGAACCGCACAATCAATCGTATGAGACTCTACGCTTGGATACACGATCTGATTTTCACTCGAATTGCGGAGAATCAGAGCAGAGCGTTCCTTGTGGTTCCAGGGAATCAGGTTACGAATAAAATTGGAGGCTTCGATCGGCGTCGAAATCGTCGCATCCTGCTTGATCATGGCATCCAACCAAACCTCGCAGTCCGTGTTCAAAGGAATCCTGTCCCGTATATATTCTAAATCATGTGGATTAATGTAAACGTTTTTAAAAAGAAACCCTAGCCAATTACTCGTAATAAGCCACATGAATTCAAAGGACGGAAGCGAATCGTTAGGACTAATATGGGCCGCGGCGGCCTCATCGATGATCACATGTCTCCATGTAATCTGTTGGTCTTGACAAAAATCGTACACGTCTTTGTACATGCGTGTGGGTATGATCATAAGTTTACTATTTGTAATAAGACTCGGTGTTGTTTTGTTTCGAAGAACACGTCGGTTATCCAGGACAACGTATTCAAGACGAGTATGTGTCTCGAGTTCCATGGTCCACTGTTGAATCAGATGGGGGGGGACAATGAGAATATCCACACATGACGTGTCAAGTCGGTGGTTCGATACACCATGCGAGAAAAAATAGCGATTCGAATTTGGATTGAGTTCATTGTCCTGGATTGTATCAGGATCCAGAAGGGACTGGACGTGCGGCATGAGATAGGTGAGGGCGGCCAGACTCTTTCCGCTCCCTGGAGGATCCGCCAGAATCCCGAGCTTTCCCCTCATCATCTGTCCGTTCCTCACAAATCCATTTCGCATCCTCTGTCTATGGACGACCATGGATGCGATAAGACGACTCTGGTTCGGCATAAGATGTGTTTTTAGGAGGTGAGTATTTTGAAGGGTCTGAAGAGCCTTGCTATACAGCTCAGGATAATCACTGGGTTCCTCATCAATCGCATTCTCAAATACTGTATTAATCACTCTTAATTGTTCAAATAATGGACTTTCTATACCATTCATTATGTCAACAATCTGGTATGCCTTTAGGCTTATATGGAGGTTAGATTATTATTTCAGCACGAGACGAAAAAATCACGAAGGGCCTTGTCCCTGATAAAACCATTTATCTTCATCGACGTTTCGACGAGCAGTGGATTATTCGAATTTCGGAGGTTGTTCTTGTCGAACGTATTATCTGCGTGGCACATGACAAGAATACACTTAAAGGGATCGAGCTGTATCATGGGATTCTTGTAGTCATCGAGGAAGGACTTTTCCTCCGCATGCGTCTGGGTCTCATCATATCGATGAGTCAGCATATAGGGTCGCCTATAACACATGGTGCCATTCGTACAATGATTGGGATTATAGGGCCCCGCCTTACATATCTTTCCGTCCACTCGAAAATACAGGTACATCTCCGATGAGCCCGCAAGCATGATCTTGGGATTCTGAATAAATTTCATAACCGCATGGCTGACACGCTCGGGAGGATAATAGTCATCGTCGTCCATGGCGACCATAATCTCCCCCTTGGCATTGTCGTTCAGCATGTTACGCTTCTGGCCGATCAACAGTTTTGTATCTAACGGAATATACTTGATGTTTGGAATGGTCTTGGATGCCTCCTTGAACAGATCCTCAACCTTGTCAGATCCGTCATCGATAATAATCCATTCCATGCGATCCTTGGGATAGGTCTGTGCCTTGTACATGGCAATGGCCGCAGGAATGAACTTGCGACGATTATAGGTCGGGGTTAGGACGGACACGAAGGGCTTCATACTGATGTATTATTGGTGGGGTTATTTAGGTTAGTTTATGCTTCCCTTTGTAGAAATCTCAGAACCCAATAAGGGTTCCCTTAAATTAGATTCTAACCCCATATATGGAGGAGCGGATGGGCTTGATGGATACAGTGATGTTTGTTGTGTTAATCTGCCTTGCTTTCCATATCTTAACTGTTGAGCCTGAGCTGGTCCAGGCACTGAACTCATGGATGAAACAATACCTGAGGGTGGCACGGATGGTTTATTTTTTGTAGTTGTAAGACCTATAGCATTGGTTGCCTTACGTAACGTGCCCCTGTCATTTTTTTGTGGAATTGTAATCTTAGATACATTTGCCTGTGTAGGGATCTTACTCAAAATCGCATCCAGATTTGTCTTTGCGTCAGCTGGGGGGCTGACTAGGCCATACAACTCCTCAATCGGCTTTCTGCGAGCCTCTAATTTCCTTGCTTCCTCCTTGAACACAGGCTCTGCCTTCGCATCCAGTTTCTTCTGAAGCTCCTGATACAGTTCCGCCTTCTTGTATAGGGCAGGTACTATATCGGATATCTGTTTTAGAGCATGCTCAGCATCCTCTTCTGTACCTGCTAGTTCAGCCGTTTTCAAATTAAAATCCTGTAAAATATCTGCTGAAGATTCTTTGAGGGGTCTTAGTCTGTCCACTTCTTTCTGTAACGCAGACTTGAGTTTTCTGAGTCTCTGTATATTCTCTTTCGCAGAAGACAGTTCCGCCCAGTCAACCGCCTCATTCGCATCTAAGATGTCATTGAGCTGTGCGAATTTTTGAACAAGACTTGCTATTTTATCTGTTGGAATAGAGGAAGAGGCAGCGGCAGAGGCAGAAGCAGTGGATGATCCCCCTTCCTGACTTATTAACGCATTGATTTCCCCGATCAAATTGGAAATTTCCTTGCTCAGGTCTTTTCCCTCAGTATCATACGTCGGCATGATGGACGCAGAGCGGACCTTCTGTCCCAACCTGTCAATCTCTTCGCGAATGTTGTTCGATGTCTGTTCTAATCGAGACTTTTCCAAGTCCAACTTTTTAGTATCTGTCCCGTTGGACTTATCTGTCGCGATCTGTTTCGTCAGTTCCTCCACCTTCAATCCGACCTCTTTTTCTCTCGCCATCAATGCTTTCAATAGCGTAGCCCGAGCCTGATCCGATTCCTTACCTGCCTTGTTAAGCACCTGTCGTTTGCCCAACAGAATCCTGCTGAACGCAACGGCTTCCACAAATCGCTTCTCTTTCATGAGACCCTGGATATAGTCACTCAGTGTATCAAGTCGCTCAGTATCTTCTGGATCCAGTTTGCGATTCAGCATATCAAGAATCTTGCGTCGCTTAAAATCATCGGTCTTTGTCGTTTCATTGTACATTGTTAACAGCTCTCCCACATCGGTTGATTCAGGAAGTTCCACTGTACTTCCAGTCACATTTCCAGATGCGTCCTTCTTATATGCCACATTCATATGGTCAAGGTGATCAATAAACTCCGCTAGCAACGTAGGGACTCCTAACGTATTCTTGATCGAGTTCCAATCAGGAATCTGCTTTTTAATCGAGTCTATATAATCTAATTCATCGAACTTGTATAACTGATAGGCAGTACCCTGATCCCCTGAAGTAAAATATGTAAATGGATAAAGAAGTGTGTCTAACATTCCACCTGACGCTGTTCTCAAGGGGAGCATCGTATAGAGTTTCGGTAAAAGACGAATAGGTGGATCTCCCTCCTTTAACAGCGATCGTTTATACATGCTCGTAAATACGTATCCAATGTAATACAAGGACATGATAATAAAGACAGGTCCAGAGATCCAAGAACCGAACAGGATTAGAAGGAATGTGATTAAGCGAAGGGGCCATGGAATAAAAATCATCGAGTTTGCGGTGAACACCGCAAACATTATACAGAGCAGAAGGGTTATTCCAAACCAGATCCAGCTGCCAACAGATTTTCCAAGGTTAGCTTCTGATTTGGAGCTGTTATTCTTAAATAAATTTGTTGTGAAATCTTTCGCGATATCACCTACAATATTTATAGCGGAATCCGAAGTGTCTCGACCAGACACATCTTGCCCAGACGTGTCAAAATGATCGGCCGTATCGTCCTTTTTAAACAGGTCCATGGCCCTCTGAATATGTGTTCCCATGGGACTCTTAATAACATACCGAATGCCATCCGTGATTCGCCGTTGGACCATATCCATCGCTTCATTCGCAACAGATTCCATTTGCCTCTGTGAATTCCGTACAAAATTAGAGGGCATACTTGAGCCCACCCATACCCGCATTCACAACGACCCAGTTCAGATTTTCGACGTAAATGGCGACATTTATTCCATAGTTTGTGAATGGCAGCAAAGGATTCGGATTCAAGTCCACTTGGAACAGACGAACACGACTGGAATTGAGCGACCCGTCGGGCTGCTGGCCAGGACTGTGGAGACCAAAGGGATACACGATAATATTGGGATCTGGCAGCCCAGTCAAGTACTTCCATGGAACGACCTGGGTATAATACTGGACAGGTTTCTCCTCCTGGAGCTGGTTCCCGTCCCCATACACTGTGAGTGTGTTCAGAATGAGCATTTGACCCGCCTGTATAAGCTGACCCGTGGCATTGGGAAAAGGAGCCGGTGTAATGGGGGGCAAATAAGGTGCTGCCGGATAGAAGGGCCAGTTGGACCAATTGATCACATCATTACGATTGAGAGCATCCGTCCTGGTAGGTAGAATAAACATGCGATTAATGGGGTTATGTGTGCGAATCTCCGCAAAGTCCCTCGTCACGATTGTGAAGTCGTAGCGGGTCACCTGTCTTACGAGGTACTGAAGGGGAGTCGAGGCAAACATCTGTCGCTCTTCGTCCGTCAAGTATACGTAGGTCGCCATGATTCTCGGATTGATCTCCCAGGTCGGGATGAGGGGAGCAGGAGTCCCAAAATCCGTCAGAAAGGGTCCAATATTCGCATAGGTGAGATCAGGGCTTTGAACATAGGCTACGTTGATCGGCTGTGTCGCATTTGATGTGGTCTGTAAATACAGTGGATTCACATAGTTCCCGCTCAGATCTCGGATCTTATACAGTTGTTGAATGGGTGCCAGATCCACCTGAATCTCGCATTCCTGGTACTGGAGCGACAGCAGCGGCAGTGCTTCAAAGGTCGATTCCTCGAACCAGAAGGGTAGTGGAATTGTCAGATCGCGTCCCTGAATGGACGGAGCATTCAGATTTCCGTTGGACGGATCCGGATAGACAATCGGATAGCCACCATTTGTTGTGACAGATCCCGGATCATACAATTCGGGTATATCTCCCACAAGTGTCCTCCATTTCTGGTACGCATTCGCATCAAGGTCGGACTGAGCCTTCACAATTATATACTGTCCGTCGAACTCCTGAATTTTTTGGCCGCCTATGTAAACACCGACTCTCTGAATAAGGTTACATCCAATACAACGGGTCCACTGGAATTCTGTCTGTGTCTGACGACCATATGGATTCTGGCTTGGATCCTGAAGATCAATGTATTTATTGTAAATATCGGGCAGCGTTATAACCAGATACATATCACGAACAAGATCTGCCACGCGTTGAATCTTATACCGAAGTGTGATCGGTTGATCTGTAAAGAGTTCTTGTGGGCCCTCTAAGGGCTGTGTAACGGATTCTTCCGCAAAGTGTGAGTATTTCTTATACGTTTTGTAAAAGAACGTAAAATCTGGATTGCCGCTAAGCAATACATTTTGTGCTCCGTAGGCTACAAGTACATATAGTCCTCCTCCTGGCATATCCCTAATTAAATGGTGTTATTCTATTATGTTTAGGCACGCATGTGATTTCTATTTCATTGCCTTACAGGGTTATGAAATAGAAGGTTTGTGTTTTGAATGGGTTACTGGTTACTTGTCCGTTTCACAACGCCTTAGCGTTGTGAAATGTATAAATCAATAGCCCATTGGGCTATTGATTGGTCCACCAACAATGCCTAGGCATTTGTTGGTGTATTCTGTCAATAAGGCAACGCCTTATTGACTTGTCCACCAACAATGCCTAGGCATTTGTTGGTGTATTCTGTCAATAAGGCGTTGCCTTATTGACTTGTCCACCAACAAATGCCTAGGCATTTGTTGGTGTATTCTGTCAATAAGGCGTTGCCTTATTGACTTGTCCACCAACTATCCTGTAAGTACTGTGGCATCACGCCACCTTGGGTCGAAGCAAGCTCTGTCGAAGGCCCCTCGTTCATCAACATAGTGATCTCCGAATAGCTCAGTGCGTAATTAAAATAATACAGTCTGCTACACATACCCTTCATGACCCCAAAGATATCAAAGGAATCCTCGTCCTCTAAGGAAGGAATTGTCTTAGGCAGCGTAATACGATCCTGACGGAATGCCATGATATCCTGGTAGTTCTGATAAGGCAGAGATCCGTCGAATCCCAATCTCTTCTTTAAGTTCCCGTTGATGTAGATCTCCATGTGTGTCGATCGGCACACGAGGGCCACGTGAACCCATTTCCCGATCGGGAAATTGTCCACCTCCGCGTACTTATTCCAAGTCTTATAGGTGTTCATGTAGACACGGAGCGTATTCGTATCGGAACGCATATAAACGCCGGGACCGAGCAGAGGATATTGCTGGGGACTGCCCTTAGAAAAAATATGATTGAGTCCCTTTTCTTGACGGAAAGCGGATGGATGGACCATCAGGAAAAAGCTGTAGGAGAATTCGGGGCCCGAACGCTCGTTATCGGACAAATAGATCGAGGCTGAGTTGGGCGAATTAGGATTCTGGTTGATCGTGTAGGACTTTTCCTCCGTAGAATACGTGATCGGAAGGAGTTCTGTGCGATTCATTTTCAGCCGATTGAAAAAGTTGTAGCTGGCTTCCAGTCCCGCCAACAGCAAATATATGACAAACGGAACGAGCAGGCCAATCATTACCTGGGACCAGGGCCCTGTTTGATTAACAATGCTGCTATTTCTTGGGACTGCCGTATTTGAGCGAAAGAGTTCCATACCTACAGTTAATTGCTAAAAATAATATCGCGATACAGCTATGACGATATTAGTGTTATTCAATCAAATTACTCAAAAAGAGACCTTGTTTTATTCTTCATATCGGTCCATGCCTTCGAATTGGGCTCAAAGAATCCCTTCAAGTAGTCCCAGAAATCCACGGGCTCCGCTGGTCCGAGCATATAGTTCGTGTAGACCGCATCGGGAGCCAAAGCACCCCCATACATCCTCACATTCTGGATGAAGCCGCCGAATCCGCCGTATCCCAACAGGGTAGCCGAGTACCCTCCACCATCCACCCTGTAATTGGCAGGTAGAACGCAGCTTCTGGCCAACTTTCCGTCCATATACACATCCACTGTGCGTCCATTCACGGCCACGACAATGTTGATCCAACGCTGTAAATCCACTTCGGGAAGATCGCATATATTGCCGTTCTCACCAAGGCTCGCCCCCGTAGACAGCTCCTCAAAGAATTTCTTACGATTTGACGCCGACAGATCATCGCCCTGGCTCGCAGCTGTGCCTAATTGCTTTGTATGAAATCGCACATGGAGCTTGGGCTGATAGCCGCCCAAATAGATGCGAAGGGTGTCAAAGGACGACCCTCCAATGCTCAGAATGTGCTTGGGGCGGCCATTGTGGTACGACCAGTTCTGTACGTAGATCCATGTAGACACACTGAATTCACCTCCATCGTATATGGGAGGCATGGCAGTGCTCTGAACAGTGATCTGTCCCGATTCCGTAACGTTTGCCTCAACCATTTTTCCAAGCAGCACAGAGTCTGAGATGCCTTGAGGGCCAAACAGATACTGGTACAGGTAATATAGGCCTATTAAACCAAATATAATGATAATTCCCTGAATGAAAACACGGGCAGACTCATGAGACGAGTTCGAATTCATAGTCCTCTAAATCTATGCCAGGATAATTAATTATAGAGCGAATCCCATGCTTTCATCCTATTTGGCGGAGGACTGGTGACAGGATTACATCCCATACCGGGAATACAGGCCACTTGGAGATTTTTGATGCTATCTGCTAAGACATTTGGCAAAGGGAAGGACATTTTATCAGGAGGTGCCCCGTTCGTGTCTGCCATTGAATTTCTTAGAGCCACAATTTCACTGGGACTCATACGCTTGTCATTCACGATAACATTCACTGCGGATCCAAGAAGTTCCTTGGAACCGATCATCAAGGGATTGGACACGGGACTTGGATATTTGTCCAGGCGATGAGAGGCCACGATGCGATCATTATACATCACATCAAATCTGCGACCGTCCCTCAGAATGGACAGAAACACCCATTTTTGAAGGGGAAAATTGGGTAATGGAATGACCTCCTGTCGCTCCGTGGTCGATACCCTTAACTGTGTGACAGCCGGGCTGATTTCGAAGATAAGGCTTCCCTTAATTCCCAGCAATTGAATCATTTTCTCTCCTTGTGTCCTGTCCCCCAGACGTACATTGAAAAACCCGGATAAGGTCGATCCACCCGCAGACAGCAGTTTTTTTCGTGTATTTTCCGAATCCAGTGCCTGGTAAGGTACATCAAGTGGCACAGGCTTATTTACAAGGTAATCTACGCCCTTTCCTGATGTAATAATACTCATAGAAAGAGAATAGGTCATCATAAGAATAATTATTAAAAGCAGAACCAGTAAAAACATGGGCATCCCTATCCGTCCTTTCTAAAATTAATTAGCTGTCTTATTGGTTATAGATTTATCGGCTGATTTATCGACAGATTTATCTGTAGGTATAATGTTATTTATAGAAGACTTAATATCATCTACCAGATTACTGTCACATACAGTGACACTTGGGATCAGATTGATATCCGTAGATTTGGCAGTTTCTAAGGCCGGCTTGGAATAACGAATTTCTGACGGGCTAAGCACACGATTCCAGAGTTGAAGATTATTCACACGAGCCAGATCCGTCATGGTTCCTTGGGGTGGTATAAAATCACCCGTACTTTGCCTGGGACTCGCATCCAATGTCCTTGTTTTAATCAGTCGTCCATTAATGTATGCCTCCATGGCCATATCCATGATCACTACGCCGAGACGGAAAGGTGTTTGAACTGGGACATTGGGAATTACGATGGGCTCTTCATTGTTGTGACTGTTCATGAGGATGATTACAAGATCCGTAGTGTCTGGCTTGAGGGCCACTGTGATATTGGTTAAATTTAGAACATCCTGGGATTTACCACTGGTCCCTGGATCCAAAGTCGATCCACGCATAAAAATGGGTCGATTTCTGTCACTGAACGTCAGGGGATTCAGGATCGTAATGTCCAGCGTAAAGGTCCAATTGGTCACCTGGCCGGCCAGACGAGTCTGAATATCCTTGATGGGACTGGCGACTACACCAGGTTTCCAGAACAATTCACTGTCATTGAGTCCTGGAACGGGAATAAATCCGGGCCCGCCTGGGCTCAATTGAAAGATGGGCCTCACAAAGTAATGAACAAGCAACAAGATCATGAGAAGAATCACCGATACACTCAGCAAATATCCGACGATTGCTTTCCATCCTATCGAGGAACTAGTAGTATAGCCACTGCTACCTCCAAAAGGGTTAAAGCGACCAAGAGACCCTAGAAATCCCGTGGAAGCATAGGGATTTGTTGTTGCGGTTGTTGCTGTTGCTGTGCCAAACGGATTAAACCCAGTAAAGCTTCCAAAAAACCCTGTACTAGGTGCCGTATATTGTGTCGAAGTTCTACCTGGTCCTAGACCATAATCACGTGTAGATCGTCCGAACATTCCTCTAAACTAAACGACTAATTAAATTACACAATTCTTCGATATTAATTGTAATATTTAAGGCTGGGGGCCCTGATGATTCAGATGCTAAAATATAGTGAGGATTTTCTAGAATCCATGACAAATGCCAATAGCACATATTGGCAATATCTACAGGAAAAATTTCAATGACTGGAGTTTTTTTTGTTCCAAATATCATATTTGATAGCCCAGCACCGTGTGCTCCAATAATTAATTTGGCTTTTTGAAATAGCTGTACAGTCTTGTCAAAGGGCAATGAATCAAATATCACAAATTGTTCTTTTGGAAATCGAATGTTTAATTCATCATATACTTTATCAAAATTCGAAATACTTCGCAAACGTTCTTTACGATAAATAAAAACAATCGTATCTTTTACTGTGTTATTTAAGCGAATATATTTACGAATCACGTCAATATCACTTGGTGTAGGATTTCCTGAGCGAGTTTCAGTCATAAGAATAGCATTTTTAATCATGTATTGCGGAGTCCCATTATATGGAATAATAGGGTTTGTGATGCCAATATATGTTAATATACTTTTAATAAATGTTTCATTATAAAAAATAATAATCGGAATTTTAGAATTGTATTCAAATATTCTAATAATTTTAGGCAACATTTCATTTACGAAATGATAAAACCCATATCCCCATTTTTGAACTAAGATCGCAGCAAAAGGTATATTAAACGTAGTATTCTTTTGCTCCTCTTCACTCAATGGATGTATTATTGGATCAACGCCATACAATTTGATATTCTTTGTAAATGAAATAGCAATTTTATTTGCCGAATAGACTGTAAGATCTTCATTTTTATATGTTCGTTTAAATGTGTTCATGAATTGGTCACACAGATCCGATGAACCATATATATTTGTTAGATCATTACGTGAAATGTCATATTTATTATGTAGTACTATTTCCGTCATTTATTAAATCATGTTCAGTTTATTTAGGCCCCAGACTCCCCCGCCAATAAGACCTATCCCTAGAAATCCCACACAGAATCCCCTAATAAAACTCTGAAGATCGACTTCCTTCATGTCATCCTTGGTCCACACAGGTGATCTGTCTCTCTTGCCGAGTTTATTGTAGTATGCGAGCACATCTTGTTCCGTGAGGGTCGGTTTTTTCAGAGTGACGTTTACTGCGTTATGGACCATGACGGTCCAGCGAAATAGATCTTGGCGTCGATCTAGAAAGGGACTGATAGGGTTAGTTTTGAGATGCTGGGCATAGTGTTCTTTACAGACGCCGCAAGGGATCATGAATTGGAGGGACTCGAAAAATTCTTTTGCTGCCCTCTTTTCCGTATAGGTAGGTTCTTTCGAATAGCCAAGGGCCGCAATATGGATTGTATGCCAGAAAAAAGGGCCCCAAACGGTCGGGCTGAACTGCATTGTCTCTGTTGATATACGTGTTAAAAATATTGAAAGAAACGCTAGGCATTTTGAATGGGTTTTCAAAAGGAGAGGCTAAAGATTCATTCTCTAACAACAGCAAGGAAATGGCCTATCGCCGTGCGTTAGAAATACGGAAAATATGCTGTTCGAACTGTGGCGTAGAGGGTCACATGTTCAGGGACTGTGACAAGCCGATCACAAGTTATGGGATTATAGCTCTAAAAAGGGATCTGTCAGGATCAGATCCCTTTTGTTCCGATTCCCCAGTCATATTGGGATATGATATAATGGGAGCACCACAAGTCCTGTTAATTTGTCGTAGGGATTCGTTGTCCTTTATTGAATTTGTTAGGGGAAAATATTCTGTGACGGAAAGGGATTACCTGTACGTCCTGCTACAGAACATGACTAAAAGAGAACATGAGAAGATTCGGCATATGACATTTGATGAGTTGTGGCGATCTGTCTGGGGCTCCGCCGCAGATACGCATAAAAACGATTATGAGATATCGGAGCGGAAATATGCGGCAATTGCCGAGGGAAACATATCAAAATTGCTAGATGCCTATCCGACGGTATGGTTAGAACCCGAGTGGGGCTTTCCGAAAGGGCGGCGGAACAGTGGGGAAACGGAAATCCAGGCGGCCGTTCGGGAATTTGAGGAGGAGACGAACATAAATCGGTCGCATTTATACACGATTCAAAATATTCGGCCGTTTGTGGAAACCTTCTATGGAAGCAATAATGTTCAGTACTGTCACAAGTATTTTGTATCAATGTGTGATAATGTTACTTTGACAGTTATTCAGGACAATCCCCATATGAATCGGGAAATAGGATCTATTGGATGGTTTACAATTGATCAAGCAATAGAAAAGATACGTCCGGACAGCAAAGAAAAGCGGGAACTATTGTTAATTGTAAAGGAGCTTATGAGAACTTTATGCCCTGTTATTATTTAGTACCGATGAATAGAGGATGTCGGATAGCGACGAAGAGCAATTAGCCCCTGATTCTTCTTTAGAGTCGTCTGGATCTGAAGCAACATCGGGAACCACGGAAGCATCAGGAGCTACCGAGGAGACAGAAGCAACCACATCAGGAGCAACTGAAGAATCCGAGGAAGCCACATCAGGGCCAACTGAAGAATCCAAGGAAGCCACATCAGGAGCAACTGAAGAATCCGATGAAGCATCCGAATCATTAGCACCATCAGAATCTGCTGAAGAATCTGAAACGGCCGATGTTGAAGAGGAAGAGGAGGCAGAGGAGGCAGAGGAGGAAGAAGAGGAAGAAGAGGAGGAAGAAGAAGCGGAGGAGGAGGAAGAAGAGGAGGAGGAAGAGGAAGAAGAAGCGGAGGCAGAGGAAGAAGAGGAAGAAGCGGAGGAGGAGGAAGAAGAGGAGGAAGAAGAGGAAGCAGAGGAGGAAGAATCATTGAATACTACCGATTACACAGGGTTAGACGAAGATGAGCTACTAGAACTTTGGGACACGGAAACTGACTTTGAAAGTCGTGACGCTCTCATGAAGGCCCTTCAAAACAAGAAGCTCTTCCCCTCAGGCTTCTATCCGTCTTCTTTTATAAACAAATGGGAGCAATCCACGGGAGCCTATCCAGATTACCAGGATCCCGAGTTTTTACAGAAGCTCTTGGCCAAGCGTGAATTCGCCGAATCCCTTCAGAAAACATGGAAACCCCTGACAAATACCTGTACCGAACAAAACCGTTTCGAAGTGACACCTGTCCAACGCTTTGCGGCCAATCTCATGAGCCCTCGCAGTCCCTACATGTCGGCCCTCCTGTATCACGGTGTCGGTGTGGGAAAGACCTGTGCAGCCGTTCAAATCACCGAGGCCTGGCTAAGTAGTTTCCCTCAAGACACAGTGTTCCTAATCGCCCCCAAGACCATCCAAGACGGCTTCCGTGCTGAAATGTTCGACAAGGACAAGGTGGTGATACCTGAAGACGAATCCGAAGCCAATACTCTGGTCGGCTGTACTGGTTCCACCTATATGGAACTAACAGGCACTCTATTCGAAAAGAATCGTGAACGCATTGAACGCAAAGTCCATCAGGCAATCAGGCGACGTTACAAGATTTTCGGATATCTCTCCTTCAGCAACTATGTCAAAGGATTACTCGCAGGAATCCCCGAGGACATGGACGAAGAGGAACGCGAAATCGAGGAAATGAACATCCTGAGAAAAGTCTTTAGCGGCAAGCTCATGGTGATCGACGAAGCCCATAACCTCAATGACACACCTGTTCGTCTCGTTACGGGAACGGAAACCGACGAAATCTCCGATAACCCTGGAGGCAGGGTCGAAAAGGATGACATGGCGAGTGGTAAACGCCTCACGCCTTTGTTGCGAAAAGTCCTCGATGCGGCCCAAGGCATGAAACTCGTGCTAATGACGGCCACGCCCATGTACAACAATTATAGGGAAATTATCACAGTGTTGAATCTGCTACTAAGAAATGACAAGAAGGCATTGCTGTCCGAGCGAGATATCTTTCTGCCCTCGGGTCTTCTCACGGAGCAAGGCGAGGAGCTGCTCGGCCAAGTGGCCAGTCGCTATGTAAGTTTCATGCGTGGTGAAAATCCAATTACCTTTCCGATAAGGCTGAAGCCCAAGGGTGTTCCCAGACTTGGCGAATACCCGTCCCAGAATCCCAAGGGCTTCGACGTGCCCGAAGAGGAAACGGTCTACAAGGACAGGTTGCCCCTAGTCCCGATTTTGCTGGGGGGCGATTCCTTGGCTGCTTCCGAAGCCTTCATGGACCAGTTGCCAGAGACGGACACGGGAATCAGTCCCTCTGAGATATTTAAATTGGTCCAGGCCGGCAATTTTGTGGCCCCCGCCACGGAGGCGACTAAGGCACCTACCTATGACAATTTTCGAAGTCGAATGGATCTCGATGGGTTGAATCAAATCATGGAGATGGAAGGGACGGGGACAGATCTCCGATTTAGGTCGAAGACAGCCATTGGGGCGTCATGGCTGAGGGCTGATCGAATCGGGACCTATGCTCCCAAGTTTGTGTTTCTGCTCAAGAAACTGGCGTCCTGTGACGGCTGTGCGTTCGTCTATACTCAGTTTGTGACGGCGGGGGCCTTGCCGCTCGCTCTGACTCTGGAGGCCAATGGATATACGCTGTTCGGCAGACCATCGGGCTTTCTGAGCGACGGGATCCAGGATGGGCTTGGTCGTCAGTGTGCTCTCTGTCCTTTGCGTGAAGCCAATCACAAGGGCGAGGTAGGTCACGCATTCGCACCAGCGTATTATGGACTTTTAACTGGTAGAGATACACTTACACCCAACAATGACAAGACCATCAGGGCCCAACGCTTGCCTGAAAATGCCAACGGAATACGCATGAAGGTGATCATCGGATCTGAGGTGGCGTCTGAAGGCGTGAACTTGAAGTATATCCGAGAAACACACGTCCTGGACAGCTGGTATCACTTGAACAAGACCGAACAGGTGATCGGTCGTGCGATTCGTACCTGCTCCCATGCGTTGTTACCAGAACTCAAACGAAACACAACGGTCTACCTGTATTGTGCGGTCTATCCCGACGACGAACGAGAAACAGCCGATCTCTACAGTTACCGCATGGCGTACAGGAAGGCCGTTCAGGTCGGCAGAGTGAGTCGTGTTCTCAAAACCCATGCGATCGACTGTAATCTGAATCACGATGCGATCGTGATCAAGGATCAGGCCCCTGTTACACAGATCGATTCACAACGTCGTGAACGAACTGATGTGAATATCAATGACCAGCCCTATACAGCCATATGTGACTGGATTGAGGACTGCGACTACAAGTGTAAGCCAGAGATCAAGGTGAGCATTGAGGGATCCGATGATACGACGTACAGTGAGTATTCTGCGAAGTGGCGTCTGTCAGAGCTCAAGGAGCGATTCCGCCGCCTCTTTGCTGCCCAGCCCTATTACCCCTACGAGTATCTGTGGTCCCAGATGTTCGACGATGTGCCTGTGATTGCGAGGGCGGAACTATTTTCAAACATTGTCGACAATCAGTTCTTCGAAGTCGAGTACAAGGGCAAGAAAGGCTATATTAAGTACTGTAATACATATTACGTCTTCCAGCCAAAGATCTACACGGATGTCCACATTCCGTTAGCGATAAGAGCAGCCAGGCTTCCTATTCGTCGTGATGAGTATAATCCCCAGTCGGTTGGCTTGGAGGAAGCAGAGGCCGATATTCCCGAAATGACTCGCTCAGATTTGTTTGATGCCGAGGAGACTTGGACGGCTCTGAAGTCCTGGTGCCGAGAACTGGCTACAAAGGCCACCTTCACGGATATCCCCGTGGCAGTTTTAAACAGAATCAAGTCCATGGTGAAGGGCGAAAAGGAAGCGAAGGACAAATATACACAGGTCTTGGATGGAATTCAATGGATTCACGAGGGGTTTTTTCATTCGATGAAGACTCCGTCATCATCCTTAATGGGAACCTTCCAGAAGATTCTGCTCCAATTCTTCTGGGACAACTGGTTCACCTTGGAGGAGCAGAAAGAGCTTGCGTTCTCAGATGAAACGGCGAACCAGATGATTGCGGACGAGACCTATACTAAGTTGGGATCTACCACAATTCGGCGGTTTTTTAGCCCCGATGACGGGGAACTTGTGTTTTTGTGCGGCAAAGATACACCTTGTTCTAAGGCCGCATTAGACTATATGATGAAGGACGCAGAGGATAAGGCGAAATATTCGATTACCAGGTCTAAAACAGGCGAGCAGTATGGGTTTTTGAGCACGGATTCGAAACACAGGATTGTGTTTAAGACGAACAAGATGCCAAAGGCTGGTGCTGAGTTAGATCGTGGGGCCATTTGTGCCATTGGAAGCAACATGGTCGATAAGAAGAATTTTGTTAAGCGACTGGGCGATATTCTAAAGATGATGGGATCGATCGACCTGGACTTGGATGACCGCATTTTCATGGGAACCAGGCCCATTCGGGGGGCTACGCGTCTCTGTCTGGTGACGGAATTTGCCTTGAGGTTCATGGATGCGATCCGACTCAATGGGCAACGATGGTTCTATCGGCCCGTGGCGGCTTTTCTGACGGGTCATACGCCGGCAGGGAAAAAGAAGGTAACAAAGAAGGTGTTGCCGAAGGCTGAGGTTGCTGCTAGTAAATCAATAACAGCGGCAACAGAAACAAGCACCGTCAAAAAATTGGTTCGAAAGAAAGTGGCTAGTAGCAGTTCTGGTGCTGATGTTTCTAGCTCTGTTACTAGTTTACCTGTAACATCAACAGCAACAACCGCAAGTGCGAAGCTTGTCCGAAAGAAAAAGATAGGCACGATCGTCACAAATAATGAATAAATTTGATCACTATAGCCTAAACAAATCGCCCTATACTACTAGGAATGGAATCAACGGCTTATTTTGAAAAAAAGATCAGCCTCTCGCCGACAACAATCTTTAATAAAGTTGGTCGTGATAATAATTTGGATGCCCTCCTTCTTCAACAATTGAAGGAAAAACTAGAGAACAAATGTTCGGAACACGGATTTGTGCTTCCCGGTACTCTTGAGCTCATCTCGCGATCGATGGGCTATTTTGAGGCAGGACGATTTACAGGTGACGCTGTGTTCTATGTCAAGGCAGAAGGAAAGGTGATCAATCCTGCCGACGGGTTTCGTGTAATTGGTGAGGTCACTCGTAAAAATAACATGGGTTTGAATGTGAGTTACAAGAACAATTCGCTTCGCATTCAGGTGCCCCGTGATCTTCATCTGGGCGATGATTCGGATCAGTTTAGTGCGATACAACCTGGGGATTTCATCGAAGTCGAACTCAAGAAGTCTTTGTTCCAGATTAATGATCCCTATATTCTGACGAACGGTCGCTTTATTCGAAAGGTATCAGGTGATGCTGTTGTTGCTCAGGTGGTACAAGAAGGAAAGGAGGAAGAGTCCGAGGAAGAGAAGGAGTCTGAGGATGAAGAGTCCCAAGAGGAAGAGTCCCAAGAGGAAGAGGAAGAATTCGAGGGATCTGCTGAAACAGAGGAGTTAACTGGAGAGTTTTCTGGAGAAACAAACGCATCGATTGTTCCAGAAGATGAGGATCTGTCAGCATCTGGTTCAGCCGTTGCCACAGAAACAGAGACGGAAAGCACAGCAGTCCCTGAAGCATCGATTCCAGGCTTTGAAGATGTCGTAACAACGGCTAGATTAAACAGAAAAAATCGTAAGAATCTAGGTACAGTTGGCCTAAGTAGTAATCAATCATAAATTATTGCTTACACTTAACGCGATTAAACGCACACCCTTTCCGTCCCTACGGAATTAGAGACAATGAGCTACGAAAGGCGAAAGACCTATTTTGAAAACCTCAAGATTTTAGTCAAATCAGAATACGAAGAGGTCTTTCGTATTCTCAAAAAACACAAAGTGGAGTACACCGAAAACAGCAATGGTATATTTTTTGACGTTTCCCTCCTCTCAGAAACTGCCTTTGAGCAATTGGAAGAATACATGAAGTTCTGTCTTTCTAATCGCAGGGCAGAAGAAAATCGAAGTAAGGAGTTGGCTACCCTCAGTGCCGAGACGAACAAGTTCCTTTTGGAGGGCTATTCGTCTAATTAGACAGTAAACAACTGTAATCACAGTAAACTGAGATTTAGAACCTAAATACTGGCCCCGTTTATACAGTAAGTATGGCCCGACCTAATTATCAAAACGTCAGTATAGCACAGCTCCTTGAATGGAGTGAAGCGAATCCTCATCGTACCCATTCTCTGGAGCCGATCAAGATTCAGCCCCCCGCGACCACTACCGATGCCGGCACCCCCTTGACCAAACTCGGACTCCCCACGTATTCCGCGATTCCTGTGTCAGGAATTCTCGGTGTGATTGCGTGGATCCGTGATCCCATGTTTGGTCTAGCGAACACCACCGTCCGTTCGACGCTTATTAGAGACTTGGCCACCAAGCTACAAATAGAATCCGATACGCTCGCGGGGTCTTCCTTTGCGAGAAAACGCCGACGTATTTTCGATGCGATCGGATCCGCTCTTCATGGAACTCCCATTGAAGATAACACATGGAAGGATCTGATCTGTGCTCTTGCCCATTTAACGGAGGTCCAAATGATCTTTGTCCGCGATGCGAAAAATCTTGAAGAGAACTCCGAAGACAAGCCAGAGGAACTTCTCGGGGCCAGTAAAGGCGGGATTTTCTTCTCCTCGAGCCCCGAGATATGGACCTCTGAGAAGCAGACCTGGATTGCCGACTGGCATGGGCGATGGATTGCCGTTCCCGAGGATACGGAAACCCGGTCTACGACGAGCAGAATCTTGTCCTTTTTACAGAGCATTGAAGACAATGGCTGGATCGTGGACTGGCCTATTGTAGATGCGACCAAGGAGGCCATCGTGGAAGAGCTTCGATTCAGTCTGACATGGCAGAGCACTCATTCCAAGCTCAAGAAGGATGTCTTGGCATCCAGGCTAGGACGAGAACGGGTGATTAAAGCATTAGCAGCTTTTTAGTATGCGTCTAAAGTAGAGTATGGCCCGCAAGACTGTCAGATCATTAAAAACCTGTATCCAGGAAATGGAAGCAAGAAAACAGGAAAAGCTTGCGAAAGGCGAAGATACGACCCAGGAAGATATTCAGATAAATAAGTGTACGAATACACTAAATCACACAAGAAAACAAAGAAAAGGCTATAAGAAACGCGTAAAGAATCAAAGCAGAAGTCAAAGCAGGTATCAAAATCAACAAATACATCAAAATCGCCAAAATCAGCTAAATCAACAAACGCAGCCAGTCAATCAAATTGTACAACCTGTCGTTAAAAAGCCCGAACTTGTGCTAGATAAAACCGGCACAGTATCCCTATCACCTGTCCGTCATAACCATCGTAAACCAAAAAGTCGCCATAACACAAGCCGTGCCAGTTTTAAACGAGAATTATAAATATCCTAGTAGCTCTTATTCGTTTTTTAATAACAACGAATAAGCGATAAAAATGAATCAAAGTTGCCTAAGGTATTTTTACTATACTAACTAGAATTCATGGAGCTCTTTCCAAATGAGATAAAAAAGATCGATCGTCTGATCGAGGACTGGCTCACGCACCCCGAGCAGGAACTGGAATCCACCTTTGGCCACAAGGGCAAGGTGGACGCCACGACCTTCCTGGAGATCGCCAAGCGTCTTCAGTCCAAGGGCTTTGTTCCTATTCCTCAGGACGATCGTCTCAGCATCTTTCTCGTCAATTCGCCAGGGATCAAACAGGAAAACAACATCCGTCTATCCATTCAGGGTCTCGGCGTTCTTCAAAGCTACTGCCGGTCTGACGAGATCAAAGATCTGCCCTTTACGGCACTCATAAAGGACAGCACTTCAGCAGAAGCCAATCTGGATCTGGAAGAATACGATATGCGTATTAAAACCCGCCGTGAAATCCCCTTAAAGCCCGAAGATCCCTCTGTTCGTCAAATGTTGTATGACTGGAACAGCAAGAAGAAGGGCTTTCGTCTCATTAAGCGTTGGTCCTTTGAGGCTCCAGGAATTCGCATTGATATGTCCATGGTGTCGTCGAGTCCCACGGACAGTCGTGGTCAGTTCACAGGGCAGAAGAAGTTCTTGGAAAAAGGCACCAATCTCTTCAATCAGGCTCCTGTCTATGAGGTAGAGGTGGAGCTTCTTCGTGATGAACACACCAAGACGTTGGAGTCTGCTCGTAAGCACTTTATTCGGGGAATTGGCGAAGTCCTCCGAGGAATCCAGAAGAACACACTCCTTATTCGCAAGGCCACACGTGAAGCTGTCCTAGCTGACTATGCTAAGCTCAACGGATCCAGGAAGTTCCGAGGACCTACCCCTGTGACCCTCGAAATTGATAACATGAGGGCGGAACCAGTGGCTGGCAGCGTCAACATTCGTACAGGGTACAATGTAACAGACAAGGCTGATGGTCTTCGTTGCCTCGGGTTCTGTGACGAAAAGGGAGAGCTGTTCCTTCTTGACATGGGTCTCAGTGTTTATAGGACGGGTCAGGCCTGTATGGCTTGTGCGAACTCGCTTGTGGACGGAGAGTGGGTGACAACGGATCGCTACGATTCCGCGATCAACTACTTCCTCATCTTCGATATCATCAAGTTTGGTGGCAAAGATATTGCGAAGCTGCCGTTCGCGGATCCAGAGGACATGGATAACAAGGAGACACGCTGGAACAAGATGACGGAATGGTCCACTACATGGACGGAGGGGAAGAAGGATGTGGCTCGCGGCATCACAGATGCTACAAGGCTCCAGGTGCTCAGGAAGGAGTTCGAGTTTGGCTCGGCGACCGATCCCCTGTCGATTTTCAGGGCCTGTGCCGCGACACTTCTCAGGGCAAAGACCCACCTGATCTATCACACGGACGGACTCATTCTGACGCCGAATGTGCTAGATTTGCCGAATACAAATACCTTCTATGAACAGTTCAAGTGGAAGCCGGCCATCGACAACACGATTGACTTTCTCGTCAAGTTCGAGAAGGATCCCGTCAATCCCTTGGCCGATAAGATCACTGCGGAAGTGGATCCTGTCACGGGCGAGGTGAGCCGCTACAAGACCATGCGTCTCTACGTGGGGAGCAAGAAAGATCCCGCCTTCGACGATCCCAGGGCCACGGTGCTCAATGAACTGCCCCTGCCCTCGAAGAACAAGACAGGCGGCATTTATCAGCCTGTCCTCTTCTATCCTACCGATTTCCCCGATACCATGGCGAACATGGCCTATGTGCCCGTGGAGCTCGATCCTGACTCTGGCCTAGAAGTGGCCTATACGGACGGTACAAACGAGCCTATTCGTCACAATACTATCGTGGAATGTCGTTATAATCCTATGCGTGCCGCTGGATGGCGATGGATTCCTGCCAGAATCCGTCATGATAAGACGGAACGATATCTGAAGGGGCTCAAGACCCGTGATATTTCAAGGACCTTGAATGCTCAGGCCGTGGCCGACTCCGTCTGGAACTCAATCCATGATCCCGTCACACCCAGTATGATTAGCACGGGGTCAGAATTTCCAAACAAGGAGGAACTCGCCGTTCTACAGGGATCCGAGACCCATCAGCGATACTATCAGCGTGAAGCGTCTGAGGATGATCTCATGGTCATTCGCGGACTCCGCTCCTTCCACAATCACTATGTGAAGGAGCTGCTGCTGTACAAGCCAACACTTCTTGGAAAGGACGGAAAGGGTGGTAAGAAGCTGTTGGATACATCCTGTGGGCGAGCGGGTGACATCAAGCTCTGGATCGAGAATAAACCTGCCTTTGTGCTTGGTGTAGATCTGGATGGGGAAGGCATTCGGGATCCTGCGAACGGTGCTTACCGACGTCTGGTCAACTGGCAGATGAAGCTCGGCAAGGACAAGGTCCCACCCATGCTGTTCGTCGCTGCGAATTCGTCGCAGCCCCTTGTGGACGGGGAGGCAGGGACAACACGAGACGAGAAGAATCTGTTGCGATCCGTCTTTGGCAGATCAGAGGTGGACGGACAGGTGCCACCTCTTCTCCAGGATAAGCTGGGGGGTATGCTGCGTTCAGGGGCCGATGTGGCCGTCAGCATGTTCACCTTCCACTATATGTGTAAGGACAAGGCGACCTTTGATGGGTTTCTCCAGAATTTGGCGGATACCGTGAGAGTCGGGGGCTACTTTGCGGGGTGCTGTACGGACGGGGATTCGGTCTTCAGCATGCTTCAGGACACGAAGCTTGGGGGTATTCGGTCGGGCATGGCGGACAAGACGGAGATCTGGTCGATTCGCAAGGAATATGATACGGAAGAGCTCTTGGCGGATGAGACATCGTTGGGGCACGCGATTGATGTCAAGTTCATCAGTTTAGGGGCTGACTATAAGAGGGAGTATCTGGTGAGCTTTGACTATCTGGTGAAGTCCATGAAGGTGATCGGATTTGAGTTGCTGACCGAGGAGGATCTGAAGGCATTGCCAGGAGGCCTGAGGCACAGCACGAACCTCTTCAAGAACACCTATGCGTCCATTCCTGATGCCGGCAAGAAATATCCGATGGATGCCGCTGTCAAGGAATTCTCATTCCTGAGCCGCTGGTTCCTCTTTAAGAGAGTAGGGGAAGTTGCTACTGTCGAAGAAGAGGAAGAGGAGGAAGAGGAAGTTACATCAGAAGCAACATCTGAAGACAAGTCCCTCAAGCCTCACAAGGAGGATGCTCCATTAATGGGGCAGGTTGCCGCCGAGGCAAAGGAAGAGGCAGAAGAAGAGGAAGAAGAAGAGTCCATCGACCTATTCACTCTGCCTGGTCCTGAACGCAAATTTGAGCCCGCCGAGATCTTCATGTTCGGCCCCGAAGTGGCACTCAAGGATCCCTTCAAGATCGGCGACGACAGATCGACACGATGGCTAGCACCCTATTGGTCTTTCCGTGTAATCGATCCCGAGGAAGAGGGTGTCTTCTATCCTACCTTGGAGCATTACTGGGAGGCCATGCGTCTCAAGCATGGGGCCAAGAAGGCATCTTTAGCCAAGACCCTCTTATCAACCGAGGGATCCATTCACCAGCAATTTCTGCCCCAGTACGTCAAGAAGGGATCCGAGTCCGAGAAGGCGTACAAGGAGCGAGTTATGGACGTATTGGTCGAAGAGCTGGAGGCCGTGAAGAAGGCAGTCAGTCCTGCGAACCTGTTATCCAAGTACGGGATTTCCTTCAACGAGGCGGACTGGAATGCCATCAAAATGGATTACATAAAACAAGGACTTGAGCAGCGTTGGACCCGTGATAAGAAGTTCCGTGAGATCGTGGATAAGGCCAAGACGGCAGGCAAGTATCTGCTGTACTATCTGAAGCAGAAGAAGCTCGGTGGCGGGGTCGCGAATGATCTGGCGGGCCGAAGGAAACCTGAGACAGGACAGATCGAAGGCGAGAATCTGATCGGCAAAACCATCATGGAAATTGCTGGGTTCCGAATTGATTAAGGGGTTAAGAGCCTGGTTACCTATTTTTTTAGAATGGATAAACCAGACAGTATTGTAGCAGCTGTTGTCCAGAAATTCCTTCAGCGATCCGAGCTAGGTCAGAAGAAATATGGAACGACGTTGGACAGGGAGGACTTAAAGCCGCTTGATTGGATTCAACATGCTCAGGAGGAGCTCATGGACCCATTTTTCTTCCTTTGGAAGAAAAATGTATAGCTCCTCAGGAGCCTTGCTCCTGAGGAGCGACGGAATCCTGTATCTTGAAAAGCTCAAGCAGACATTTCAGCCTAAGTAAATGATAGTTAGACTACGTAATATGCCTTATGAACCATGGCAGATCCTCAGTAAGAGGAATTTCCATGAACGAGATCAGTATATTACGTTTGATGAACCCACTCATACGTACACAGTAAAGGGGACGTATAAGGGATATATTTCTGTCACGAAAATCATTCATGCGTTTTTTCCCGAATTTGATGCGGCAAAGGTCATCAAGCAGATGCGAGCCAAACCGGATTTTGACAAGGGGGAATACTCCGGCATGACGGACAGACAAATCATGGCGAAGTGGAAAGAGGGATCACAAGCGGGGACAAATCTCCATTTGGCGATTGAACAGTTTTTGAATGAGGCCCCACAGCTCATTAATCCTGAAATTCTGAAAACAGTGGAATGGACGTATTTTATGCGGTTCTGGGATAAATACAAGGACCAGATAACGCCTTATAGGTTAGAGTGGGAAGTCTGGGTGGAAGAGTTAAAGCTGGCAGGATCTATCGATGGGGTCTTTAAGAAGACCGATGGGACGTTTGCGATTTATGATTGGAAGCGATCAAAGGATATCAAGATGGAAAATCGATACCAGTCGGGATTTGGACCGATAGCTCATTTACCAGATACGAATTATTGGCACTACACAATCCAGCTGAATATTTATCGCTGGATTCTGGAACGGTATTATGGATTGGTGATATCAGAAATGTTTTTAGTGATTCTTCATCCGAACTTCAAGTCGTTTCGACGAATCGAAGTGAATAGGCTGGATGAGGAGACTGATGAGATCATGGAACTGAGACGGAAAAGTGTTGAAGGGGGGTCTTCTGTCGGGCCTGTGATAGAGGAAGAGGGGTGTCAGATTCGGTTACGGTGATCTAGTATGAACAAGTTCCTCTAGTTCCTTCATGACTCGCTCCAAAACACTTTTGTCCTTTGGGACATTGACTGTTCCAATAACACCCCCCCCGCATACGCCTATTCTTCCTTGTATTACGCACAGCCTTCTTGCGACGCACGGTATTATTCTTACGACGGATTGCCATTATATTTATAGATTCGAATTTAATCAACGCTGCCGCTAATCAAATGCCTTCAAATAATTTTCAGATCCGACGCTGTTTCCAGAGTTGGCTCTTGATCTTTGAACAGTTGCTGGTTTCGATGCTGGTTTGGACACAGGCTTAGTCGCAGGTGCTTCCTCTTCGTCATTTGGTAGGGCCAGCAGTTCTTCATCTTCCTCCTCTGGTGGAAGGATAGGTGCTTTGACGGATAGGGTGGCTGGTTTGACAGATATCGGGATTGTAGACGGCTTAACCGATGGAAGTAATGATTTTGGCGGTGGGATAAGACTTAGAGAAGGTTTGACAGATTGTTTCACATTAGGTGGTTTAGATGAGGGGGCAGCTGGTTCTACAGTGACTACCGTACTCTGTGGCTTGACGGAAAGGGATTGGGCTAACGCAGATTCGAGGGTCGGAGCTGATTTAGGAGTGGAGGCCTTGATTGACACTTCAGGTGGGGGAGGTAAGCTCAGAGATGCCTTGATGGATGCTTCAGGAGTTAAGCTCAAAGATGCTGCTTTACTGGTAACTGGTTCACTAATTGTTTTTACTGATTTACTGGGAGTAGCAGAGGATAATGGTGTTACAGAAGGGGTCACAGATTGCTTCAAACTTGCTAAAGGTTCTAATCCAATTGGTTTATAGGTAGAGGAGACAGATGCTACCTTGGCCACAGATGGTAGCAATTCTAGACTAGCCTTCTCTGATGCCTCCTGAATTGTCGATAACGCCTTTGGCTTCTTTCGAACCAGTTTCGCAGATGCTGGAACTGTTGAGGATACCGATGGAGGAGGGGCAACTGATGCTTTCAAGGATGGAGCTGCTGACTCTTCAGATTCCTTCGTTTCAACAAACAGATCTCCCACCTTGGACAGTGGAACAGCAGATTCTGGTTTAGTAGTTCCAACTAGGGTTGAAACTGAAGCAGTTGTTTCAAGTTCACTAGGAACAGTAGTTCCAACTAGGGTTGGAACAGTAGAAGCCTTTGTAACTGACACCAAGGAAGCTGGTGCCACTTTCTTGCGAACCAGTTTGACTGTCTTGACAGTATCCCATTTATTCAACAGAGTCGCCGGCATTCGTTCCACTGACACATAGGGACTGCCAGGCTTTTCTGTCAGCAAACCAAATCCATCTGCTAAATATACAATTACAATGGCTCTGTCCTGATTTTCCTTGGCCCTTACAAAAGATATAGATCCAGTGGCAGGATCCACGATGCCAACCGATGTTCCCGCCAGATCCACATAGGCCTCAAGAGCTGCCCTAGGAATAGCGACCGTTCCAGGTTCGATATCTAAGTCTGTCAAAGGAACACTGAGCACCTTGGCTAACGACGCGTCGTCTTTCGCTGTCCATAGCTTGTAGGGATTGGGACCTAACAGAGCCGCCAGATCGGCGGGCAGACTAGGCCCCTTTACAGGTTCTTCTGGCCCTGTCTCCGATGCCATTTCCTCATAAAACTTCGGCACATCTTTCGGCATCCAGTCCATTCGCAATAGATTGATCCAGGTCGTTGAGTTCTCAGGAATAATATACTGATCGCCTGTTCTTATAGGTCCTGTAATGGCCCTGAGTTTCTTCACGCCAAGACTCCTCAACTCTTTTCGTCTCTGAGGAAAGCGAATCAGTTCGTCCATCAAGCGATAACTGAACAGATTGGGCGTCGACACGACCCGATCGACCTTTTTGTCAGTACCAATAGTCACCATCGCATCCACATGGAGTCCGCATCGTCCCTCTGCTTTCTTCCAAGCACACGATCCTGTACAGGACGCCTCATCCAGAACCCGACAGTCCTTTCTCAAAAAGGTCTCAGGCAGTTCCCACGGTTCCGCATCAGGGACCAGCCAACGTCGTAGCAAAGACCCAAAGACAATCTCCAGACGCTTCCTCTTTTCGTAGTCTGGTAACCCGCCTTGGAACAGAATCTCTTGAAGCAAGGTGCGGCCCGTGGCCGCCTTAGGCCCCGCAATCCAGTTGCTGAACATGTACCTGTATTGCTGATACAGTTCCTCCATCTTGGCTGTCGTGGACTCCATGCGAATATCGGCCTCAGAACCACAGGGCTTCGATAGCTCCGTGTTGATCGTCCATTCCATGCGATCCACCTCGATCACAGGATAGCCCAGGCCAGCGATATCCGTTCCCTTGGACGGTGCCGCCGCTCTGATGAACAGGTCATTGGCGAGCTGTATCGCACACACCTTTTTGTCCGCCCTTCGAACCACAACATTCTTCACCTGATATCCCTCGTACAGGCTGAAAATGTCCTCCAAATTCGCCTTGTAATAGGCGATCAAGAGGTCCACGGGGGCGGGGGTAAAGTTCTCCATGTCCAGATAGACATTGTATTTGTTGTCCATGCGAGGAATCCAGCCGTCGTCAACAATCGGAATGGCGACTAGAGCCGAGTCCCTCGTCAGTTTCCCCGCCTTCAAAGGATACAGGACGCACACGGCATGATTGTACGCATCGCGTACTAAACCCGCAGCCTGTCGCTTGATCTTCAGGACCGCCTGTGACAAGGGGACCATTGCCAAGGAATCGACGCCTCTCTGTGGCGTATAGACCGTCCTATAATTACTGACACACTGGGTCGTGAATTCGTTGATGCGTTGCGTCACGATAGGCGGCCAGGACGCTTCGTTCTCCCGCTTCCAGCGAATCTCATACTCATGAACTGCGACCTTTGCTCCCTTCTTGGGCTCATTGTGTGTATGGACCATGAGCTCGTAGTAGCCCCTCCCATCTCGCCATACAAACGCGAAATCTGTGTTCTCATGACGATCCGCCGAATAGCCATAGGGCATACATCGCACCTTTACGTTTTCGGAAGCAACCTCTTCCTTTCCTGAAGGAGGATCCCATTCTAGAACAATTAGCTGGAGGCCATTTCGGGTCAGAATCCCAGGCTCCGCTAAAAAGGACGAAAAGTGTCTGATTTCTTTCTTCTGGGTCTTATCGTTCAGGAACTCGATAAATCGGTTGTACGAATTGTGGATGCGTCGAATGGCGTAGATATTGTCGTCGATCGGCATGTTCAGGTGGTCGGCGGCCCAGCTCTTCAGATACGTGGTCACGACCGGCGAGTCCATGTTGTCCATGAAGTTGCCCTGGTCCTTAATGTAAATCTCCACGGGATCGGTGGGATTATAGAACTCATTGACGAGGTTGCCGAAGTTGGCCGCCACGAACATCGGGACGGTGACCTTTTCCTCGATCCGCTTCCTCACTTCCTCGATGGAATGCTGGAGCAGGAGGGGAGCGAGGACACCTAACAGGGCCTCTGTAGGCTGGGTGCCTGAGCCGCCCTCCACACGTTCCAAGCGACCTATTTCCGTCCCTATTCGCAGAAACCCATCTGAGGCAGCACGCACCTGTCGCCTGATCGCCTCCTTGATAATGATGTTTTCACTATTCTGATTGAAATACTTGTCAAAGGGGGCAGGGAGAATTGCGATCTTCCCAGGTTCGTCAATGGGATGTTTATCGGCAAGCAGTACATAGGTGTCTCTGTGGGCAATCTGTTCAAAGTAGACACTGTAGGGGATCGCGGCGTGCTGACTGGCCTTCATGGTGCGACTGACAGCGGCTGAAACCACGGTTCCAGCAACAGATGCCGCTTCTTCATCCTCGAGCTCGCCTTCTAGCTCTTCTTCTTCGTCCTCTAGCTCTTCATCCTCTTCCAGCTCTCCCTCCTCTGCTGCCAACAGAGCCTTTGATTTCTTGGCTGAGACAGCTCTGGCTTCCGTCTTGAATCGGTGATATTCCTTATCCGTGATGGACAGGATCTTAGGGGGCACAAAACAACAGGGCAAGGCATATCTGTTGCCCAGATCGTCCTTTTCAGGATGCGTCGAGGATCTGAGGAAGCCGATGTGTAAATGGGCCTCTGTGCCACTGGGCTTGAGTTTGCGGCGGACCACGGTATATCCTAGGATAGGCTTCTTCTGTTTTTCGCCGATGAGTTTTCCACCACAGAAGGGACAGGAATCGGGCGGCTTTGGCCCTGTTTTCCCTGAACTGGGTCGCCACTTGGTGCCGGCAAAATCGGATTCCAGGATCATAATATAATCATAGAGGCAGAAGAGGGCGGGACAGAAATAGTGGTTCTGAGACAGAGGATCTGATCCATATCGCGTAATACTGACGTTGTAGGCACGAGGGGGGGGATCGTATTCCTCGTCATCGGGACCGAGCGGGTAGATACTGAAGAAGACTTTTCCTGATTCAACTTCGGGCTCGTACTCTTCGATCATGCGATCCATCTGATCCTTCCGCAAACCGACAGGGTGTCTGCCGGCCTGGGCCGCACACATGCGTCCATAGTTGTCAGAGCCAGGAGGATCTGCCACGTAGCCGAACAGACTGTTGTCGAGCTCCTGGAGCTTCTGGAGGAACCAGCCAGAGGGATTGATCAGACGCTCTTCATCTGCGTCAGCTACAAGTTTACTTGTAGCAGAAGCTACAGCTTTTGCTGTTGGTTTGGCTACTGGTTTGGCGATAGATTTAGTCGATGGTTTCACAGCTGCTGAAGACGCAGACGCAATAGCTATCGAAGCAGCAGGGAGGGTCGCAGGCGTATAGGATTTTCCATCGCCCGTGGTTATGCTCGGTGCCTCGCCTTCCTCCTCTTCCTCTTCATCCTCCAACAGATCTTCCATGGCCGCATTTGCTACAGAAGAAGCTATAATCCTACTGGCTGGCATTGCTGTTGCTGTTGCTGTTGCTACAGAAGAAGCTGTAGCTAAAGCAGTAGCAGCAACCGATCCTCGAGAGAACGCCGTCGGTTTCTTGGTCTCCCCCGCTTCTTCTGCCAACGCAGATGTCTCCAAGGCAGACTCCTGTTTCTGAAACGTTGCCGCAGCGACATCCGAGACAGTAAATAATCCCTCTTCGTCCGAGAAGAGCATTCCTAAGAGCGAGTAAATCAATTGGAACGACGAATAGGAATCAATGCGAAATACCTCGAACTTGTAGTTCGGTGGTTGTCTATAGACATAGATATCTGTGCCCGCATTGTACGATTCAATGAATTCCCCCGTTTCAGGAACGGCCAGGGTCACAGGATCGCGTTCCTTGAGCCACTGAATGAACTTCTGTTCCGCCTCCCTCGGATTCAGATCAAATTCTTCCTGAAGGTTCTGTAGCAACTTTGGATCAACACCTGCTCCTTCCACTGATTTTGCCGTGGCATACTGGGAGATATAGGCGAAGATGCGGTCCTGGGTGGCATAGGAGGACACGGCCTTAAAGCGAAGAGCCAGGATCGGCGGCTGGACAAAGGCCGCCTTCTCAGGCACGCCAATCTCCTGGAAAAAGGACGAAAAGAACTTGAGTCGCTGTCTGAGTTTCGTTCTTGTGATCGCGGGAGCAGAGGCTTCCTTAATCAACTGGAACTGGAGGGCGACCTCCTTCAGCTGGAAATCGGCCGGCCTATAGGGAAACACATCGAGAACCTCCTTTAAAATGGGCCCAAAATTCCTGAAATCCGTGTAAGGATCCAGGCGTTTAACGTTCTTCGGGGGCTGAAGGAGCAGATTGGCCGTGCCGTCCGCATTGATCCCAATGGTCCCATAAATAGGGGGAATCGTCCCCACAGCATCCCTATGAACGTATTTGACCGTGAGATAGTCCTGGCCTATGATGGGTGCCGTCTCCTTGGACCATTGCGTAATCACCTCAGGATTGTCCTGGGCGGGAATGGGGATCACGCCTTTCACCAGGACCTTCGTGATCGGACTGGCTCCTGTCGGTAAAAGACGGGTAAAGGGTCGTCTATCCGTGACAGGAACCCTGTAGAAAAGAGATTCGCACCCGTCAAATTGGCCCTTGAGCTTCTGGAGCTGAAGCTTGAGCTGATAGACACCCGTGACATTGATCGGAGGCAGAGGCTCTCCGCTTTCCAGATATTCGTTGATTGTCTGGAGTCGCTTTAGCCTCGTCTCCAAATGACTGTACATGGTTTTCCCAAAAGCAATATCTGATTCACTGGCAGTATACGGCCCTTTCAGGGGAATCAGAGGAAAATAGGCCGCAAAGTGGCTGTTCCAGTCCCCCTCTGACAACGGTGTGACCCCTTGCCATCCACTGAGCATCGTGTGTAGGGGAAACACAAACAGCTCTGGAATCTCCAGCAACGGAAAGACGTCCTCGAGAATGGTGCGTCCCCTCGGCATCGAGGAAAGAGGAGGAAAGGCCCCTGACCTCGTGGTGAACTCGGGTATGTTTTTGCCGACGGAGACCAGGGGCGACGGCAACTGAATCGCCTGATTGGGATTGGCAGATCCGGGTGCGACCCAGTTATAATCCAGGGGTAAATAATTGGATCCCTTTGGAATTCCGACGAACAGGAATTTGGGCAAGTATCTGGCGGCCTTGTCCTGATTTTTAAGTTTGCGTGAAATGAGCTGCTTGAGCGTATCCAGCGTATCGAATGAATAGACCGATCCAATGGTTATCGGATCAAATTTCGTTCCACCCATCCAGATCTGACATGAGACCGGAGCTGGCCTGCGTAAGCCTTCTAAAGGCCTAGGCCGAAGTAATTGACTAATGTCTTCTAGACCTGACGACATCCCTATCCGTCCTTTATAAAATGAATTCTATACCTGTCCTCATTCGCTAAAATTGATATTGGTTGTAAGCAAAGCTATAAATAACATGAATAAAATACATATTTGGATCGATCCAGAACAAGTAAAACATATGGGTGGATCAACACATCCTGAACATCCACAGCGTATAGAAGCAATTCGTAAGAGAATGGTCTCTTGGAACAAGGACTTGTATGAGCTTCATGAGGTGACGGAAAGTGTAAGTGAGAAAGGGGCTCAATGGCTAGGTGTGGATCGGCCTGTCCCTTGGTCTATGCTAGAAGATGGGGATACTTACGTGACACCCTACACGTCTACCCTGTTACGTCGTGGATCAGATATGATTGAGGAGGCCGTTGGTCTTTTAGCAGATGGGCTGATTCGCTGTGCGTTCGTCTGTATTCGGCCGCCAGGGCATCACATGGGTACCAAAGGCCCTTCTGGCTTCTGTCACCAGAATAATGCCTGGCTGGCCGCCAAGGAGTTTTATAGGCGGCGATTAAGGCATTGTGCGATCTTTGACTTTGATGCTCATCATGGGGACGGTACAGAGGACTGTGTTAGACGAGGTATGTTAAGGGGGATCAAGTTCTGTAGTACGCACGCATTCGGGAAGGGAATCTATCCTGGAACAGGGGACAGAACAGGAAACTCGGATACCATTCTGAATATACCGTTGGCCAAAGGAACCAAGGCAAAGGAATTCGAAGCAATATTCGAATCGGAAGTGATTCCCTTTCTGTCAGATTCGGAAGTGATAATCGTCAGTGCGGGTTTCGATGGACATGAGGAGGACCCGATGGGTCTTCTTCAGTTCCAGGATTCGACGTATCGGAAAATTGGATCTGTGTTGCGAGGGCTAGGAAAGCCCATGCTGTATCTGTTGGAAGGGGGCTATGAGCCTACTGTACTGGCAAGATGCGTAGAGATGATACTGTTCTAATGCTTGCGAGACTGCCCACCTTTTCGTCCCTTCATTGTTTTCTTTGACTTCTTTGACTTCATTGTCTTCTTTGATTTCTTCGACTTCTTTGACTTACGCACAGATCGTCTCTTGCCTCCACGAATGATCAATGGCGTACAAGCAGATCCTACGCCACCATTAAACGTGGTTTCAGGCTTAGTACCAGCACATGTCGGAACCGATGCTGAATAAGGTGCTTGTGTAGATCTAAAAATGGGATCGACTGACAGTGACATACCTACTTATCCCTTATGTTTTTATTGAAAAATGCTTAGCAGTTTTTCATAATTTTTTAATTGAACCTATTTGGAAATTACCCGTATCCTTCCCAGGGTCATACCTAGGCGAGTCCGTAATGCTCACTCCACAGTAGGTCACAGGATGGGCATTGAAGTCCGTATGCTGATAAATATTATTAGCCTCTGCCTCCTTCAAGATCCAGCCAAAATTGTTCCAGAAATCCGGTCCATGACCAACCGACTCCGTACACACATGGCTCAGTTCATGGAGGGCGACGAAGGTCATAACATTCTCATTCACCAGAGACTCATCCCCCCCTTGACGCTGCCTCAAACACAGGTGAATCTCTTCGCCCTTATTGACCGAATAGGACGTATGTGACGCATCGGGAGTGGACTCAATAAATCGCTTCGGATCGTCCCTGTAATTCTTCCCAATCATTTTTACCTGGGCCTTATCTGGATATTTACGCTCCAGAATCCCGCATAGATTGGACATTTTGAGACGCACAGTGGCCATCATATTCGCCGCTGCCTGTTTATCAGGCATATCTCTCACCCTATATGTTTTACCATCCACCGTAGATGTCACGGGGACTAAGGGATAATTGGACGAAAAGATGCCTGTGACCCAGGACGCCGTGCTCTTTAGCAGATCTCCCATACTAATTATGGGAAGTATAACTATTTTTAATGAATTTTACCATTAAAAATAATTTGACATTGATTATTCTGTTTAAGCACATCCAACTTCCAAGGGTCTCCTGTTGACGTCGCTCTGGATGGTGGACTGGTTGAAGATACTGACGCTGACCTGGGGATTGGGGGGCTCGGATCGGAGCTGAAGGTTGGCATTGCGGAGTGTCTGGCCGACAGTGTTGACACCAATCAAGGCACCAGCAGACAAGAAGTTCTTGCCCTTGAGGGAGCCGACGCCCATGGGGTTCTGCTGGGCATAGATGCTGTCCTGGTCCGCTGGGAGCAACTGGACAGGGGTGAGCTGGTCACGAGGGTAGCAGCCAGCGGGTGCTGACGCACTGCCAAACTCGGCCGGACCCTCCATAGCGGCAAGGTCAGCAAAGCCCTCCTTCTTGGCGTGAAGAGATGCCTTGGAAGCAGGGCCAGCCTGAATGGTGACACCGCAGGTACCATCTGCCTGCCTTGACTGGCCAGCAGGGCACTTATCCTCACTAGGATCCAGTCTATAGCCATCACCAGTTGTCTTAACTTGAGCCGGCTTACCAGCAACATTGCTATTGCTCTTCGTCTGACCAGCACTGCTCTGAGCAGAACCGGATGCCGCCGAGCGGTTATCCGTCATCTTTCCGTTCAGCTTGGCACCCATGCCGGTACCGTCAAAGCCCTCCATTCGACCCAACAAACCAAAGAGTGTAGGATCATACTGTAAAAGGATGTAAACACCCAAAATTCCGATAACGGCGACCAGAAGTACGTTCTTCGTGTTGTCACCCGTGGCCATCTGTTCTATAAATGAGTTGGACAGAAATATTATTCAGAATCGCTATTCTCAGAATCGGAATCCTCTTCGGAATCCGAGGGTTCCGTTCCGTACTTTTGGACGTATTCTGCGTAAGCCCGCTCAGCCTTCAAATGGGCCAGTTTAGCCCGTAGGTTGGCCTCCTGTACACGACGTTTATCCATGTGGTGTCGGGGATCGACGACGTCCAGAACCTCTGCGTTTTCGTCGGTTGGCAGATCGCTGAAATCGGCGACTTCCAGATCGCCAGATTCCTCTTCTACCGGAATATCAATGAGAAGCTCTTGTTGCGACATCTTCCAGTGAACAGAAAAGGTATTCCGTAGGATGGTGATCTCGGTGGGGACGAACAGGTAATGGTTTGCGTCAGCGTCTGAGGTTAGGTCAGCTAATGCTGTCCCAGATCCGGAGTCTATTACAACATGTCGGACGAGCTTCAGAAGTGCCGGTACACTATGTTGCTTTGCGAAGTAGGGCCTGGAGAACCGGACGAACTCTTCTAGCAACAGAGGCAGTGTGGCAGACTCCGTAAGGGCCCTGTGAAGAAGGGTAAGGGGATTGGCAGATCCGTCTTGCTGAGCTGTCACGGACTCTTCGGTTGCGAGTTTGAAAGAGTACTGTGTATCCACGGCACCTGAAGGACTGTGGATCTTTGATGCTACTGGTTTCTGAAAGGTAAAGGCCATTTGTTCTTAGCAGGATTTGTTTTACATTAAAACAAACGAGTTACTTATATCTCGTTTGTTTTAACTGGTAATGGCAGAGCCCATGGAGTCAGAGAAGTCCGCTCTTCAAAAGGATAAGTTCACCAAGATGATCCGTTCCTGGATTGACCAGTTTGCCCATGTACTACAAAGTACGGATACGAAAGAGTTCATTCAGGTCCTAGTGATAGATCCATTCTTAAAGAACATCATGGGGCAGATTTTCCCCTATATTCTCATTGGGTTCTGTCTGTTCGCTGCCGTATTTATCTTTGTTATTTTGACCTTCGTGATCATCCTCTTTCGACCATCTGCTGCGACTGTAGCAACAGCAACAACAGCAGCCACAGTCGCAGCAGTCGCAGCAACAGCTCCAGCAAATGTCTCCTGTCCGTTCTGTCACATCACGAGTGCCGCCGTAAACGCGATTCCAAAATAAGAGTTTTTGGTATATGCCTATCAGAAGAGTATGGCCGACCCCGGAGCCTTAGGGAATGATGTCCGCAACTGGCTGCACTACGACGGTCTGGCGACGACCTTTTTTAGACAGTCCACGCGAGCTCGCCAGCTCCGTGATGAATATGAGGGGAAGATCATCGATCAATTAAAGCAAAGTCGCATGGAAAATGCCGTTATCCAGATCACAAACGGCAGAATTACTGTCGTGGAAGAACGAGTTCCTCATAGCTTGACCTTACGCAGCATCGAGCATCTGCTCCACGGCTACTATGCTAGAAAGGGCGTTCAAGCCAAGGACGAGGCCGCCGATATCATGAACTATATTCGCAGCCACAGAGGAGCCGAGACCGTCAAGAAACTTAAAAAGAACACGGTGGCTCCTGTCCCCCCTGTTCCTCCTCCTCTACAAGGAGGAAGCATCTAAGGACTCATAGTGTATCTTACAGTATATCAGGCGAATATAGTAACACATAGCTATTCATGGCGTTAAATCACAACTTTCTACACTTTATAAAGACCAAACATGAACTCTTCTCAGGAACACCCATTCCTATCCATGTATGGGCGTCAAGTCTCGTAGAGGATGGGATCCTCCCCATTCTCAAAGACAAAGGATTCACCCTGTCCGTCCCACCTGAAACGCTAACCAACTGCCTCTTGAACTACATGTTTTTAATGAACGAAGCAAAGTTTCATGGTAAGATCACTAAATACAGGTGTAAGCATGAACTCACAATAAGATTTTTAATGGATCAGTTTGAGTATTTTCACCAGTTGGAAATGGGTCCTGATGTCTGGAATCACCTTAAACACAAATTCCAGATCTGCTATCTAGCGGATCAGGAGGATTACGCCTACAGACTCTGGCTAGAACTTCCTCATATTGTATTTTCACATCTAAAACTGGAAGGTTCAGAGGCGAATAGACGATTAGAAAATATGTTACGTGTTTACGACGAAGACGAAGAGGATGACAGTGAAAGTGACTCTACTGAGACCACGACCCTTCCTTGAAGGGCAGGACACCTATAGATCCCTGTTCGTTCTTGAACCTGAGTTCCTTCTTTTTCTGAGCAATGACCTCGGGCGTCAAGGGAGGCCTGGGACCCCTCATCATATTCTGAACATCATGTTCCGATTCTGATGGTTTATCTCCATAGCATGTCACACCGAAGCGGAGCTCTGGGTTGTCCATGAACCCCCCGTTAATTCCAACAGTACCGCAGGACAGACGCTCATCATCGGAGCTGCTGCTCTGGAGTCTATCGAAGGTGCTCTTCTGGGTTGGGTAGACCGCCGCCTGACCCTTGATCCACCCGTAATTACACCAGTCGGCACCCGAGTCCCAGGCTTTCTTCACCTGATCGTAAGTGGCGAGTTCAGCTCCCAGTGCCTTACATAAGGGCTCGGCATCCGAATAGACATACTTGTTTTCACTGACATTGAACACCTGCTTCTTGCGTTTGGGCAGCATGGTATCAATGACGGATGTGTATTCTGGAGCAATCTCAGTGTCCTCCTTACCCACAACGGTTCCATCATCCTCTGCCTTTTCGTCCTTCTTGATCTCCTTATCCTTCTTTTCGTCTTTTTTCGGAGCAGGAGGATTGAAAAAGTCGCTAATCGCATTAGATATTGTCTCCAGACTAATCGCAATCTGCTCCCTGTAAGCATAGGTGATGCCGATCAGAGCTACCATGAGCGAAATACCGATTAGGATAGGGACGGACAGGAAGGATGGAAGAACTGACTCCATACCAGAGTTCGCATGAACCGGAATCGTTTCAATGCTGTTCTGTATCTTTTCTCCCAGATTTGCGTTCAAGGGTGCCCCCAGATTCCTCATGGAATTGCCGAGGTTGGCGGCGACCTTGGATGCCGTATTGTTGACTGTCTTGGCCGCCCCGTTAAGGCCATTTGATGTGACATTTACAGCGGCCCCCAGAGAATTGCCAATTGTGTTGACAGTATTGGTGGCAACATTTCCAATGCTCTTTAAAGTATTATTGGCGGCGTTAGTGATCGTATTGAGTGTATTATTGGCGGCATTACCAATGGTATTCAATGCGGAGTTGGCGGCCTTAGCATTGTTACTCTTGATGTTATTAGCCCTTGCCATATTTGGAGATTTGGGAGCCGTATTCATTTTCCTCTAGTGTTGTGTGATAAAATGAGCAGCGATCATTGGGATAAAATTGAGTATTATTTGACACTTTGAGTACCAAATAATAACTATGAAACCTACTAAGATAAAAATAGCAAAAGCAGTCGTCCTTATTGCTGGAATTAGCCTAATTGCTGTCGGGGCCGCTCTCGGAATGGGACCGATGATTATCGGGGGGCTTGTTCTCTTCATTGGAGCCGGTATTGTCCATATCTTTACATCAATTCATAGATCTGCTTAAAAGCCGTCTTCCACTGTGCGATTCCCTCCACGCATGTTGATATAGTTACTCTGTTGGTGGGTAGCACAGACACAGCCCGTATCCGTAGCGAAGCCAGAGGGGCAGCAGTCGGGGCTGGCGATGTTGTCTCGGAAGATGAAGAGACTATCGGGACCGGGGACAAATTCAGGCCCCATCATTTTTGTCGCAAAGGCGGGATAACGCCAAGATCCCTCGTCAGACTGGACCGTCAAGTCGTCAAACGCACCGATCTTCTGGTAATTCTTGCCGACGCCCGCCCCGTTGTCCAGATAATAGGACGCAAAGCCCTCCTTCCTAGACGAATAGACCATGACCAGATTGGCGACGAGGAGCAATAGAAGCCCTGTTATTAAAAATGCCGTCTTCATTCGGTGATTCTGTAATAGGATACGAAGATTTATTTGCCGCCGGACTAAAAATAGATAACCTGGATGCCACGTAGGGATAGGTTTCATGAATTCTGTTCGCACCCACTTCTGTAAAATCCCTGAACAGGCCGCCCTTATAGACCTGGAACACGCCCGACTCCGTAATCAGATGGAGTCCCTCCAGCAGATCTGTCCCTGCCTTAACCGTAGAGCACCGGATCCATTTGTACCCCTCTTTTTTAATACAACTGGCAGTCCAGAGCCCTGATGAAGCCCCTTCAAGGTGTCCCTTTACGAGGCCCAGAACACGCGTAACTCCTTGTTCTGACTCAATCAAATCCCCTATACGAACCTGGTCCAGACGAACAGGTTGCTTGTTACGGATGACCTGCTGATCGGGGCTCATCAAAGAGAAGGTGCCGGCCGACTTGGTCTCCTCTAGATGTAGGGCCTTAGCCACTAGACTGTCCCAGCCCATCTGACCGGTCTCATCCTCTTCGTCGATCTCTTCCCAGTCCCTGAACTGTTGTAGGATTCCCTTGTTGTTTGGAATGGGGATCTGGCGACTGCTGGTATTGAGACAATAGAGTCTGTCGGAGAACTGGTGTAGAGGTTTCGCTCTCGGATCGGAACTGACAGATCGCCATGACCCCTGTTCGTCTTTCACAAGGTGTGTACCTGACACACGGATTCCATCAATGCTGTACAATGGCGTCGTAGATCCGTCAAATTCAAAGAGACCTTCGACTGTTGTGTTCTGGGCTAAGCAGTCTCCCAACTTAATCTCTGAAATGGGCTTGGTATCACCAGAGGCCATCATAATCGGTGTATCGGGAGGAAAGCACGCGAAGCCATCTTTCATATCATTGGCGGCCGCCGCCGCAGACCCAACGAGTGTTGCCGTTATAACAGTGAGCACAGAGACGATAAGGGGAATAAAAGGGAAAAGAATGAAAAAGAGAATAATAATAATGGCCAGCATGATTCCGCAGATAATCAGAATCACATTGATCACTGTGTCAATGAAGTTCTGTATACCCTGGACAGTCGTCAGACCAACGTAGACAAAGGACAGCAGAGACGCATTGACGCGTTGAAATGCGGCCCTCAAATGTTGGGTCACAATACCCACCTGATATGTCACGGCCTCAAATCGCTTTAAAAATGGTTCCATGAAGGACAGAAAGGCCTTGTAGAGATTTGCCAGCAGCTCCCGAATCCCATTGAGCCCCGAACTCATCATATCGGACATGGACAACTGGCTGCCAAACACGGCATAGACTGGTGCCATTGCGACCTCGAGTGCCTTCTGGGCAAGTGTTTTCATACAGAAGCTGAAATTGTCGATCGCAAACGTCGCGTCATCTCGCGGATCTGACTGCGGCCTCAAATAGTAGGCGGCGAACATTATAAATGGGTTACATCGCTGAATATCCCAGTTTTCCATGATAGTTTTACGTTCCACCGTGGCCACAGTATATCCAATCCACATGAACATACCGAGTGTTAGAACCATGATCGGCCATAACTTCATCCCTGTTTTAGGATTGGTTATATGTTTGCTGTTGAAGCTCAGCGGTATAGAGGGCCTCGGCGTCCGGGGAACACAGCTCCATGTAGTCGCGAACCCTGATTCCACCCGCTAATTCTATTTGTGAGTTGGGGGTGACTATAAACCCTAGAAAGACTGTATGACACTGTTCAATAGGTGCTAGAGCACAGGCTCTTATCCACTGATCATCAGTCCATACAAGTGTCGCGGGTCCAATACAGACAGTTCTATCATTGATGGTGACCCTACAGAGTTCATGGATCTGTTTATGAATAATGCCAGTTACACGGGATCCCGTGGCTAACTGGTCTCCTGTAACGATGTGTTTGGCAGGTCGGAAGGATCCATTCGCCAGTTGGATCAGGGTATCTGGATGAAGGGAAGGGCTGTTCTCAAAAGACTTTGAAGCAGTCGGATCAGGACGAACAGGTGTGTTGATGCGATCGTGGATGAGCTGAAGGGTCGCCTTGTCTGCGGCAGAGGTCTCATCGTAGTCGCGGAAAACGTAGCCTTGAATGGGGATCTGGTGATCTGACGTGTTTAGACAGATTAAACTGTGGCGATCATAGGGGCCTGTTGGAATAGCATCAGGATGATCTTTGGCCATAATCCAATGGTTTTCATGAAGAAGGTAGTGATTCGTGCTGACATGAATAAATCCAATGGAGGTCGGAAGTTTCACCATGGTCTGGCCTTTGGCCGAAAAGTGAAACTTGGCGGTGACAGTGGCATGGGTCGGAAATAGAATATCACCGATCCGAATATCCTGAATTGGAAGAACTAGTTCCGTATTATCTCTGATAATATGAAGCTCGGTTTCAGGAACAAAACAGAACGTATCTATGAAGCCAAATAGGGTCGTGTCGCCGAAATTACTGACTGCTGTGATACCCGAGAGACTCATGTAAATCGCACTGAACATGACGGCATACATGCGGCCGATCATCGTTTTAATGCGAATTGCGGAAAGGCGGAGCTGGAAGAAGAAGTTATAAATACGATCAGTGAACTCCTGGAAAATGACGTTGATACCGCCGCCCATCGTCGCAGCACTTGTGCGTAGGCTGTCCATCGATTGGAGGAGGGACTGTAGGACTTCGGAAAAGCCATATAGGACTGTCGTAAAGGGACTGGTGACTTCGCCGGTATAGCTTCCAAATAGGTTATTCATACACCAGCTGAAGTTCTCACCAGTATCATGACCGTAGAGGCTCGCAAAAGGCATGACCGTCGGCATACAGCGATATTTGTCCCAGTTCTTCCCTATTTCATCGATGCTGCCTTTTGCCGACATTACACCGATAATAATGACGAACAGGAGTGTAATGGCTCCCTGGACAGCGATGGCATTTAGCTTGTCCCATAAATAAGGGCTGTCGCTTGTATCGATTGGTACTGTTGGTGTTGCTATTGTTGGCGTTGTTTCTGATAGTAACGGCGTAGCATATTCGCTGCTCATTCCCTAACGTTAACTACCATTAAATTATTACTACATGATCACATAGAGTAATAATTATGTATGCCATTTACTTCGGAACATATGCTTGGACATATACCATATCTTTGCTAAATTTCAGATAGGCATCTGGATGCGAGTTCTTTGCGAGGGCAGCGGCCGATCGCAGAATCCCATAGACGGTTCGAGGCCCTCCCTCAATTTCCTTCATGGCCCGTTTCAATGCGGCCTTGCGTTTGGAGTCAGGAAGGGGGAACGAATAGCCATACTTCACCAGGCGGCCTCGCATGAGTCCCCCATTATTCTTGCGGGTATACTTGGGTTTTACGCAGGTGGCAGGAATATAGGCTGAATTCTTCTTGTGTTTCACCGTGTAGACTTTCTGACCACGCTGTACCGTATGGCCACTGTTTTTAGAAAATTTACGTACATGCCCTTCTCGAAAGATCGTTCCTGGCGGACAGTCTTGTTGTCCCTGTGGCATCCTCTACTTATAGGAATTACAAAAATTCGGTATTCTGTAAGAAAGGAAAAACACTGAACATATCGTCTATGAAGTGTTTATAGGCAGCGACTAACTGCTTGTTTTTTATCGCATTATTATTCACTGTCTCAATTGTGTGATTATAGAGATCCGTTGCGGATTCACGACAGGAAGGGGGCAACTCACTAAGAAAGGACTGAAAGGATTGGGCTGAGCTTCTGTTCTGGAACACGGGAACAAGGATGGCCCTGAATTTTCCGAGCAAATTCAAATATGGATTCAGCATTCGGATGTTCTGAGTATTCTGTGTATTGGATAGTACAGTCTGTGAATAGAGCTTGTGTTTGAAGTCCATAAGCAACTGGCAAAACTTGTTATCGGGATCCTTACATCCTTGCTCTTCGTCAAACACGTCCTCTTCTTGTTCTTGTTGTTCTTGTTGTTCTTGTTGTTCTTGTTGTTCTTCTTCCTCTGATACATCGTCCTCTAGTTTATCCATATTCGTATCTTCTTTTTCTGGTTCCATCCTCTAGTATTATAGGATACATTAAGTCAATTATTTAGACACAAAAAGGCCATAGAGGATCAAGAGACATCCTAGGACCGTAAGACTCTGTCCAATTCGTTTCTCAGCTGTAAATGCCTCCTTGATAATCTCACTAGGTTGCTTGGAAGGCCCCACATTCGGATCGAACTTCGTGTTTTCTTTGGCAGTGATCTGCGTCATTGTCAGTGATGCCTGTAAATTCTGTAGTCTTGAACAATTAGGATCTGATGGATTCTTACAAATAGTCGGCTCTCGTGTATAGGGTCTTAGTTCCATCCTCTACTACCATCTGTGAATTTAGAGACTATACAATAATCTAATGTATACCAGAATGTCCATCAATCCTGTCAAAGTCGATAAACAGTCCACGGAAGAGGCCATACGGGAGGCCGCCATGAAACCCGCTGAGTTCAGTCCCGTCGAACGAGCCACCTATCTTCGTCAGATGATTGGGGAGCTGGTGCCTCTCGTGGCTCAGGGGAAGACATCCGATGAATTGAAGGAATCTCATGGAGACTTTGCTAGAGGGTATCCCGAGCTATTCAAGAAGATCGTCGGAAAGGAGGATCTCACCCCTCTTCGGACAATGTTGGGGGCCTTGGATAAAATGGCCGAAGGAAAGCTCACGCAGCACACAGCATCTGTTATGGTAGGTCAGAAACTCGTAGACACTTATGTAAAGCCTCAATTAGCCGGTGTCGCTCCGAATAAACAGGGACGCTAAAGGTTTTACACCAGTGATAACTGATCACTTCGTGATCTGCTAGCAACCGTTTGATTTCGGCAGTTTTTTTAGCTGCGTCTTCCTCTTCAATTAGTGAAAACACTTGCTCAAGATACGAGGTTTGTTTTTTCACAGAGGAGTGAATAGTTTTAAGGACATAGGGATTAACTATCACGGGATTAGTGGATGATGTTACAGAGGATGAAGTAGCATTAGTATCAGCTGTTGCTTCTGATTTTGTTGCTTCTGAAAGGCAAACACTTCGACTCCATTTACGCAGCATTTCCAAGGTCTCGGCAGTAGGCGGACAGAATTTGTTCCCCACAAAATAAATCTCAGGATTACAGGGGCGACTTGTAGCAGGTTTATAAAGTGTCCATTTAACAAAATGATGGGACAAAATCTGTATTAGTTCCTGTGTTTTCGCATGATAAATATCAAAAAATTTCAGGACGAAGACACCTCCTGTCTGAAGCACTTCAAATCCCATTCGCACAGACACGACTAATAGGGGAAAAATGGTCCGTTCTTGGGAATCATAATCCAAGGAGAAGTCAAATCCACCGTCGCCTGTAAATAAATTCACCTTTTTGCTACACTCCTCAATAAACGCATTCTGATTCGCATAGTTCAGAATATCGCCCGTGTCATCGAGCCCATAGACAATCTTAATATTACGATTCTTCTTGAGAAACGTCGTCGCCCTCTTCCATCCTGGCACGTTCGCCTGTTTTGGCCTCAGAGTTATGGCCGTGGACGAACAGTGCTCCAGTCTGTGCTTCGAGCATTGATCCAAAAAGGCTTCCACGAAGCCACCTGGACCTTCACAGACATGGGCCGATCGGACTTGATTTGATTTATTTTTGAGAAACGGTTCAAAAAATTCCGCAATCGAAAAAATCTCGATCATCTTAAAATAGGATCGTGAGAGCGGATGTAAAAGGCAAACCGATTCTGGAAAATTCGTGTATTTTTTTTGCGTATAAATAAGTTCGTAGGGATTTACGATTTTCTTGTAATACTCCCAATCACTGGTACCCGCATCAGACTCGTATTTATTAATACGTTTCCTCAGATGATGAAGGCCCTCTTCTTCCTTATTCATTGTGTAGGTCCATGATTCACTCACATCATGGTGAATGGGTCCCATTGATCGTGGAACCCATTCTACACAGGTCCAGGGTGGTTTTTCGATTACTATAGCCATACTGTATAAAGTAACGGACCCTTTAGATTAATAGAATTTTTATAAAAAATAGTATTAATTTGTTAATATCTAATTATGCCGCAACTAACTCATATAACTCAACATCGGGTTCCTCGAGCCCCTTCACTTCACCAGGCAGCGTCATGTTCATCATCTGGAACTGGCTCCTTCCACAAGGATCATTGGCATCCTCCTCCAACATGTCCGTCAAATCCCCGTCCTCCTCGGCCTCTTCGTCAGGCTCTTCCTCCAGATTCTTGGTCAAATGCTCCAGCATCTGGTCATCCAAGAGGATCTGACTGAACGCCGTGCCGCCTCTGAAGGGCTGACCCGTCATGATGTTCGCCGAGACACCTGTGACAGAATCCACTTCACCGAACAGAGCCGCATTCAAGACGATCTTCGAGGTCTCCTCAAAGGACATCTTGGCCAAGGGACCAATGTCGTTCTTGTTGATACCATAGCGATCGATGGACATGAGACGGCCCGTGCGAGTAATGAAGTCGCAAAGGATTCCTAGGTGGCGACTGTTCACGCCCACAGATCCAAAGATTGGCTGAAGCTCATTCATCAGGATCGTACGAACAGCCTCCAAGCCAAGAATCTCTACGATATCATAGATGTTCGTCGTGTACAGACGGTTCGCATCTACCGCAGGATGATTCATGACCTTGATGTAATTGGAGCCATCCGTGTCCAGAATGTACTGCTCCAGTTCCTGATACTTGCGTTCAGGGCCCTCTCCTACCAGCTCGGCCTTCTGTGTGTCCTTGCGGAACGTCACCCCTTTGATACCAGGCATGCCACGGATCACGCAATTATTGAGGAGCTTGTTCTGGAACAGCTTGAGGGAAGTAAATTGGTCAATCGATTCCTCCGATTGGATGCGGATTCGCATGATGAGCTTTTCGGCGTTGTAGTCGCTGTAGATAATCTGAGTGGTAGGATACATCTTGCGAACCACGAAGACCACGTCGGCCATGGTAATGTTCTTGTTGTACATCTCCTCCCTATTGAGCTCCAGGCGTACGAGCCACTTCGAATTCGTAGCAGCGGCAACATCGGGCTGCCCCTGCTCCAAGAATCGGTAAAAGGCGAGCAGCTCCCTGTCCTCCTCGATCACAGTTTCCTCATTCGTAGGATCCCAGTAAATTCCGATCTTATTGGTGATATTTCGGAGAAGCGTCAGCTCCAGGTCTTGGACGAGCTGTCTGGCCTTCTCCTTGGACTTGCGGAACTCGGGCTTCATGTAGATCGTCAGGGACGTTGCCTTGGGATTCTTGGTGACCTTCAGAATCTCTCTAAGACGAGGAATACCCTGGGTCACGTTCGACTTACTGGCTACACCTGCCATGTGGAAAGTATTCAAGGTGAGCTGGGTCGAAGGCTCTCCAATACTCTGGGCGGCAATAATTCCAACCTGTTCGCCTGGCTGGACCCAGGACTTCATGTGACCGATGACAATCAGCTCACACAGAGTGTCAAACGCATTCTTCGTGAAGCGATCCTTCACAATGAGCTTTGAGGGACTCAAGTTGTAGCGAAGGAGAGCAGACCAGATCGGGACATGCTTGGTCTTCGTGCGTTCAATGATGGTATTGATCATCTTGTACACATAGGTTGGCTGGAGATCCGTGAAGGAATCTGGCTTCAAGCCAAACCTGACTTTCATGTTCAAGATGAGACGGCTCAGATTCACGGGGGCATTGACAGCTCCCGAATCCATAATGGATCCGCGAAAGACGTCTTCGACAAGCATGCGTTGATCAGCGATCACTTCCTGGACGAACAGGTTGGCTTGGTTGAGTGTCTCGGGATCGAGGGTGGTTCCTTGTGGGAGTACCTTGGACCAGTCGACCGTCTTCAGACCGAAGGTGTTCTCGATGTCCCCGTGGCTCATTTTTTCCAGGGGAAGACTCTGGCCCTCCAGCTTGGTCGCCATGATCCCGTCCTCGCCATAATAGAACTGGACCACGTTCATGTTGGAATCGCGGACTGTCCCGTCATGCTGGACCACGATATCCTCGAGTGCCTTGATGAGCTGACGCTGAATGTAGCCCGTGTCGGCCGTCTTCACTGCTGTATCAATCAGACCCTCACGACCCGTCATGGCGTGGAAGAAGAACTCTTGGGGCGTGAGGCCCCTAATGAACGATGACTCCACGAAGCCACGGGCCTCGGCTCCGTCATCGTACTTCTTGTAATGGGGCAGCGTCCTGTCCGTCAATCCATACTGGATTCGCTTGCCCTCAATGGCCTGCTGGCCCACACAGGCCACCATCTGAGCAATATTCAGCTGGTCACCCTTGGAGCCCGACTTTACCATCGCTACTAGACGATTCTCGGCGGACAGGGAGGCAAGACCGTTCTTACCCGCATCCGCACGGACCTTCTCCAGAATGGCGAAGGCCTGGTCCTCGAATTCCTGCTGATTCGTCTTGCCCGTGTTGTTCTCAAAGAGATCCGTGTGAATCTGGAGCTGGATGGCAGTGATGTCCTTCTTACACTTCTGGATGGACTCGTCGAAATCCTTCTTCGTCTTCTCATCGGCAATCAAATCGCTAATGCCCACACTGAAGCCGTTGAGAACCAGGAAGTCCTCCACCACTCGCTGAAGGGAATCGAGGAACATGGAGGTCTCCTTGGGACCATAGTCATTGTAGGTCACATGGACAATACCCTTGCCTGGCTTCATGTAGACATCGCCATCAATGGAACCTTGTGTGATGTTGCCCTGAACGATCTTGACGAAGTTCTGGGAGGTCTCGCCCTCCTTGGAATCGTAGGACTTGTTGCCCATAGTGATGTTCAGGGGGGGAAGTAGCTTGCTCAGAACCTGCTGGCCAGTATAGTATCCGTCCTTGTCAGGGGCAGGCAGAATCCCGTCGAATCGCTTGTTACGCATCATGAGGTTCATGAATTCACGACGGGTAAAGCGGACGCCTGGTCTGGTTAGGCGAAAGGATCCCACAAGGGAATCCTGGAACACACCGATCAGCGGCTTGGCGTGCCTGGGTGTGATTATATTGTGAGGGATCGCCGCGATCTCCTCGAGCTCCATAGCTGCTTCGTAGCTCTGGGGCACGTGCATATTCATCTCTGGTGTTAATACAATTTACGGGGTAAATGTACTAAGCAGCCCTCCAACTTTCGAAGGAGGCCGGACTATATCTTGTGCCATCTCAGGGTGATTAAACCTTCATTGATGACCCGTTCCCATTTAGTCTCTGGACCTTTTCCATACCCTATCATAACGGGTTTAGGAACTTGGCTGCGGATTACCGATTTCATCTATCAATTGTTGCCTGGCAACAATTGAAGACTCATTACCAGAATTTTTACTATACCCTTGATATTTCTCCAAGGCCAGTTCTAGTTTTCACATAGAACCTTAGTATCTGATATTTTACGGACTTCCCGAACAATTTGAGGACGTTGCAAATGTTTTACTGATTTCTCTCAAGAACTCTTTCGCCCGTTCTGTAAGACTTTCTAAAGTTTCATACTTTCCCACAAAGGACGCCTTCTTATCATCTACTTTCACAATGGCAGCCAAATGACCATCAATGTGTTTCGAGGATATGTACTGATCAAGATTAGTTAAATCTATGACCACATCACGAAACCGCTCTAATTTTTGTTTACTATGCTGAACTTGAGCTCGCTTCATTAGGGAATCACGCACACTTTCCGTCTTAAGTGCTTCTTTAATTCCTTTTGAAATCAATTCCCGAGTGGCCTCTGTTCTACATACACATCCACCTCTGGGACGAGCAGGGTTTGTAATAAGAGTATCCACATTTTTAGCATCAGCCTTAACTATTGTTTTGCCACCCTTTGTAAGATTATAACCATTTGGATAGAATGTATTTAATTCCTCAATATAATGCTGTTCCCACCTATCCATATCCTCAAGAGGACATGTCTTTAACAACACTACACTAAATACATCCTTGCTATATAAGCGAATCGCATTATTCAAATACCTACACTGCTTCTTCTTGGTATTACAAATTGCTTCACTTATATGATCTCGAAATCTCCCTTCGAATCCAAACGGCTTATATTTTCCCCTGTTCTTACGATGACTCATAGCCTGGCCCACATAGTATTTATTCGTAGCGGTATTTATGATTTTATAGATATGCCCCACGACGCCGGAGATATCCTCAAGTACACTGTTCATCTCTATCAGAACATGCGAGTTGAAACTTTAAATTCAGTATTTCATTCACTAGGTAGTTATATGGACTCGTCACACTCTATGCGAAGTGGAAAAGCCGTGAAGTTTACACTGTTAATCCCATTAAGTACTTTCACAACTTAATAAGCAGCTACCTGTTGGCGACAAGATTTATCACCATCAAAATCAGCATTATACGGCCTCGTGACTAACACATTCAGCCGAAACGTCTTGTAAGGCAGCACCTTGACCCTGTGTGCCATCATCGACATCTTGTGAAGCGTCGGCTGTCTGTTAAACAGCACAATGTCTCCGTCCAAAAGATGGCGATTCACAATGTCCCCATTGTACAGAACCACCTCCTTGGCATTCACATGCTTCAAGGACATCATGCGGCCATCCGCCCTCACAATGGTCTTCGCCCCTGGCCAGACATCCGCACCGTTCTGAATGAGCTTGTACAGCTTGTCCTTGTTGTACTTCGTCACTCGCTCAGGGAATGTGAGATTGGTGGCAATCTCAATTGGCACACCCAACTCATCAATCGATACATTTGGATCAGGAGTGATCACCGATCGAGCCGAAAACTCAACACGCTTCCCCTGAATGTTGTAGCGGATACGCCCCTCCTTGGATCCCACTCGCTGCTGAATAGACTTCAAGGGTCTCCCCGATCGCTGGGCTGATGGGGCCACCCCAGGAATCTGATTGTCAATCAAGGTCGCCACGTGATACTGAACCACATCGGTCATTTCCGCGATCACATGGGGCGTCGAATTGTTCTCGATCTTCGCCTGAAGCGTCTTGTCGTTCTTAATAATCTCAAAGAGCTTGTGCGTCAGATCATCCTCCGACCTGGTGTTGTTATCCTGAACGACCGAGGGCCTCACCTGGGGAGGAGGAATAGGCAGCACAGTACAGATCATCCAATCAGGGCGGCACCAAAATCGGCTCAAGCCCATGAAATCCACATCTTCGTCCGAAATGCGTCGAAACAGGCGATGAACGTACTCTACTTCCAGGCGTTGATCCCTGCGAGGTGTCGAAGGAGGATTTCCATTGTACACCGCGACGATTGTAGCAATCCCCTTGCGTTCGAACTTGTCCGGCTGAACAGCGGCACACCCATCCTCGATCTCATGACCGCACAATCCTATGCTGGAACACAAAGATACCACTTCACGCCATCGACTCTCGCCTCGCTTCGCTAGAATCTGCGAATGAAGCTTCTTATCAATCTTGAGCTTGGCACACTTGATACAGACGCACTTTAACACATTCATGATATACGGCAAGAACTGGATGAAATACACCGGTCTCGTCAGCCTATAATGCCCAAAGTGACCCGGACACCCGTGATTCGTTTGACCACAGGAACGACACACCTTTCCATTTTCTAGGACACCCATTCGGGGATCGAATAAGCCACCGATTTTTGGCTCGTTCCCTTCATAGGTCGCCTGACTCGTAACTTCTACAGCAGAACGTTCCTCAATCTCCTTCTGCGATAAGATACTGAATTGAACACCAATGATGGACTCCAAGTCCGAAGTGGGAGAATGAAAACCAGTCGGCATCTGTTGATTCAATATATTTAAGTCTCTAAATGGCCATTTTCGTATTCGCAAGCTATCAATTTTAAGACTTAATATCGTTTAGGCCGTTTCAACCTAAACTAATTTTACATCCTTACATCAATGACCGATACGGAAGATTATGTGGAAGATAATCCGCAACTTTCGGTTACCTATATATGGAAAGGATGTCGCATAATCACAGATATTATAACAGAAAAGGGCACGCGAATAGAGATGGTGGATAGACCAGTTTGGGGTCTGAGCTGTTTCATGGACAAGGTTGTTCAAAGTTGCGAATTGGACGAACATAGATATCATGGGTCGTTTGTGATTAGTGGTGCCCGTCTTATTCCGAAAGGCGTTGTCAGTCCAAAGATTTGTATCTTTGGGGGAGGGGAAGGAGCCTTGGCCAGGGACATATTCCACTATCTGCCGACGACAGAATCGATTCACATGATCGAGTGGGACAAAGGAGTCGTCGATCTGTTTCAGCAGAGATTTCAGCAGTGGGCTAGAGGAGCCTGGGAGGATCCGAGGTTGACCATCCAATACGAGGATGCGTTCTCTGTCTGTAAAGAGGAGAGGACGAACAGGTATGATATGGTACTCGTGGATCTGTTCGATATTGAGGAGGCCGATCTGACAAAATGGAAGGACTTTATTCGATCGGCGAGTCGGTGGACCAGGGGGTCCTTTGCCATGTATATCGGGACGCAGGCCCCCTCTGTGAAAACGAATGGAGGGATTTCTAGAAAGTTGCGTCGAACACTGAAAGACTGTGGATTTATGACAAAATTCAAGTCTTTCTATATACCATCATTTCATGGCTACGCGGTATTTCTTCTGGGCAAACGGTTAGTCTGACAGGGAATAGAATTGCTCGGTTGCTTTTGTTTCTGTCTTTTCTGTCTTTTCTGATTTATACAGTTTGATAATCGTTGTCTTTTCTGGCAGCTTCAGCTCTGTTGTTCGGATTTCTGGTTGGCTATCTATCTGACCAAACAGGCCCTCCCTTTGGCCTGTAAACAGGCCCTTATCTTGCCTCTCCCGCTCAGCGAGCATTCGACTCATTGCCGACTTCATTTCCTTCGCCGCCTCAGGATTGGTCGGTCGATACGAACTGGACCCATGTCCATCAAAGCGTCGCATGCCGCATGGATTACAGCTCATTTATTAATAAAAAGAAAAATTGATGGATATAACTTACACATTATTATAGCAACTTAGACACCCATATCATAATTATCCATAATGGAAGGCTCTCTGGTAACCAAGGATTATCAGCACTTCCAAGTTGTCAGTGACACAGGTCAGCTCCTGTATGAATTCGAAGGTGCCAAGAAGGCTGGCAGAGCTTTACCAGGTGATGCCGTAAGTGTGAGCCCCGATATGACCGTCACGTTGTTAGCCAGAGCTCCCCCTTTGCCAATTGCGGGCTATCTAGAACTCAACAGTAAGACCACGTACGGAATCACGGACAGAGGTCTGACCCTGTATCTCTTTGTACCCCTCGACACAGCCTATCCGTCCTTCTACGTGGCATCCTCTGAAAAAGACAGATCGCAGAAAAAGGTAGCCCTGATCAAGTTTCTCAGTTGGGATGCCAAACAGACTCTTCCACGAGGAGCCTTGGACAGAATCCTTGGATCCGCCGGCGATCTAGAAGCCGAAGAGGATGCCCTTTTGTGGACCGCATGTCCCTTTAAGTCCCTGAAAGAGGGCCTCGCTGTCCTAGAGGATGACTGTCCGAAGAGAACGGCTGTCAAAGGGTTCACGTTCAATATCGACCCTGAGGGGTGTCGAGACATTGACGACTGTGTAACCCTGGAACAGATTGACGAACAGGAATGGTGGATCACCATTACGATCAGTGACGTGGCTAGCTGCGTGGAAGAAATGGGGGCGGTCGATGTCATGGCATCTACCATGGGACAGACGTTGTACAGGGACGGAGTGGCCATTCGGCCCATGTTGCCCCCGTTCTTCTCCGAGGAGAACTGTTCCTTGTTGGCAGGTTCCGAACGTCGCGGTGTCTCCCTGTCCTTATGTTGGCACCTAGCCGATGGAATTACCCATTTAGAATGGTCAGAGTCGATCCTTCGCAACAATGTGACCTACACCTATGAGTCTGTTCCCGAGGAGCATGGAACCGTGTTACGAGGTGTTACTTCTTGCCTGGCCTCCCAAGACATAACAGATCCCCATGAATGGATCGAGGTTCTCATGAAATTCTACAATACGGAGGCGGCGAGCATGCTCAAAAAAGCGGGCGTTGGGATTTTGAGGCGACACTCGGAACCCGACCGAGCTCGTCTCGACAAATACAAAAGCTGGGATCCAGCCTTGGCTACCTTAGCATCCTCGGCGGCGGAATACTGCCTCGCTGAAGAGGAAAACACGAGGCACTGGGGTCTAGAATCAGACGCGTATTGTCATGTGACCAGTCCCATTCGCCGCTATGCTGATCTCATGAATCAGCGAATTCTGAAACAGCTCATTCGAGGAAATACACAGGGCCTCTTCGTGTCCGTCATGTGTTCGGATTTGAACCGCAGAGCCAAGGTCGCCAAGGGGTATGAACGAGACAGGATCTTTCTGAACTGTTTGCTGAAAGACGAAAAGCGTGTGTTTGAGGGCCGAGTGTTGGATGTTGATACGGAGGGAGCCTCTGTTCGTCTGCGTATCTGGGCTCCTCAGTGGCAACGAACGGTTCGATGTCGCTATAAGCTTGTTAGTGAAGAGAATGGTAACTTTATAATATCTTCGGCCGATGAATCTATGAAACGACTGATTATTGAGGGCATGCCAGTTCGGTTCAAGTGTGCGATCAATGTGGTGGAGCGACGATGGAAGGATCGGCTGGTCGTAAATCTTCTGGACTAGTTTGATCCCGAATATTTATTGAAAAATAAAAAGAAATAATCTAAAGGCGAATATCCTCCTTTATATATGATATATTTGATAATTACAACATGTATTAATAATAAATTTGGATTTCGTCATTCTGCTATGCGAGAAGTGATGTATCGAGAGGCTATTAATCTTACTCTTAAATATCTACCAAAAGATATTAAACCAATTATTGTGGAAAATAATGGAAAGCGAAAAACATATTTAGACGAATTTGGTATTCCCATTCTTTATACTGAAAATAACAAGAATCATTATTGGCACAAAGGGTGTAATGAGCTAGAAGATATAAAAGCGGTTCTTCAGGCATTCAATATTCAGGACGAAGATATGGTCATTAAAATCACGGGTCGTTACAATCCTATTTCGGACGCTTTTTTTCGTCTGGTCCAAACGGAAGAATCAAACTACGATGGATTTGTAAAATTCTTTAATGTGTGTACGAAAGAATTTATGACAAATGATTGTGTTCTTGGACTATTTGCTCTTAAGGCAAAACATCTTAAAAAATATGAAATGACGGACACAGTACGTAGTCCAGAAGTCCAGTTTGCTACATTTTGTAGAGAACTGAATGTAAAAGAGGTGAAGCAACTCGATATTCGTTGTATTTTTGCTGATACATTGGAAGTATTGGTGTGTTAGAGTCGTAAATAGAGTGAATCTGGGACTACCAGATCCCGAATAACCTGGCTCTTCAACGTTCCAATCATTTCGATTTGGTCCGTGTGCTCACAAAACGTCGCAAGACAGAGCCATTCATCCAACAGATTCCCCAATTTGAGGAGACCTCGTGCGAAGTTCCCCTCAAATGTCCCATAGTCTGTACAAATCGTCGCCAAGGGCAGATCAGGTTCTGTGAGCCATCTGTAGATCGGCTCGACCCACTGAAGCGACAGATTCCACAGCTTATCCGATTTGGCCGAGCCAATTTTATATTCCAGATCCCCCAGTCTGTCGGCATTTACACCGACCTGTTCCATGATTGTCTTGATCTCTGATGGGACATTGATATCCTTGATGGTCATGAAATAGTCCTTATCATAATCCTCGAGGAAGACGGACAGGAGTGCGGCAAGGCCTGGACCGTCCAAGGTATGGGCTGCCTTGCTCAGAAAGAGCTCCGTCATGAGGAAGGGCTGGCCCTCATTGATCTCTGTCGCCAGGATGCCCTTGAGGGTCAGATCGGCCTTCGTCAAGGCGGACGGGGGCGACTCTGATTCCTTTAAGTAGTCAGCGGCTCTCAAGAAGGCCACGGTGGGGCCGATGTCGTCAGCGTGGGCCTTCAGAGATGCGTCATAGGCTTGAAGGCTGGCCAGCTCTCCCTCCAGTTTTTTGAGGGACTCGTAGTTAAGGAGGGAATAGGACAGAGGCGTCGACCAATGTAAGGCAAGCCATTTGTCCAGTTCCTGCTTTGCCTTTTTCTGTTTGTTGCCCCCGAGGGTTTTTAGAGTGGCTTCCATGCCAATTTTCTGTTCGCACAGATCGATCTGGTGAGTGGAAAGGGAGGATTTGAGGGGGTCTAGACGGGCTTTGAGGGCCTGAATATCTTTGGCGTTCCCTTCAATTGCCGCGAGTCTCTGTTGATACCAGTAACTCTGTTCCATAAGTTCGAGCCAGGTCGAATTCCCTGAATGGAGCGTCTTGAGCAGGAAGTCGTAGTGGAAGGTCATCTGACTAATAATAGGCGTTCCCGAGCCCTTCATGATCTGTTGGAGCTCGTAGGCTGAGACCGGTTCACGATCCGGCAGATACAGAACCAGACCCTCTGCGTCCTTGCCTCGGCGGCCCGCTCGCCCCGCCATCTGCGTATACTCGTCAGTCCTCAGAAGTCGCATGCCCTTCGCGTGATCGTCGTACTTTTTGAGACCCGTGAAGACCACAGTTTTCGTCGGCATATTAAGTCCTACCGCGAAGGTTTCGGTCGCAAAGAGGACCTTCACCAGACCCTTGCTAAACAGGATCTCCACGATCTCCTTGAGCAGAGGGAGCATTCCCGAGTGATGGAAGGCGATGCCTTTGACCAGAAGATCTCTGAGAGCATGGTATTGCGGAAGAGTTGCGAGGGACTTATAGCGATGAAGATGGGCGTCAATGATATGTCCGACATTTGCCGATGAGGAACTATCAATCAATGTATGAGTGATCTGGTGAGCGAAATCCTCGCACCCCTTGCGACTGAGGACGAAGAAGAGGGCAGGGAGCTGATTGCGGTCCCTTAGAAGGGCCACAGTATGATTGAGCTGATGGACAAAGGTTTTCGGTCTATGGTGTTGCTTAGCAACACCATACCCTTCCACCGGGCCTTTTTCTCCCGTGACAAGTTTATTATGAACCTTGTCTTTGAAGGCCGCATGACCTTCATGAATGGCCTTGATCGTGGCCAAATAGTCCCTGTACGTCTTGTCCTGGAAGACCTCCTTGGTCGGCGTCAGAACTGTAAGGAACTCGTCCGTGATAGGATGGAGGACTCCATGGGTCAGGGGCACAATGCGATACTGAGTCTGGATCAGATGGACCGGTACCTTCTTTAAGTCCCCCAGCCATCGGGCGAACAGATCGGGTTGTTCAAGTGTCGCTGACAGAAGGAGGAGTTGGACGGTCGGCGGGGCCAGGATCATGGTCTCCTCCCAGACCTTGCCTCTGTCAGGGTCCTTGATGTAATGGCACTCATCAAAGACGATGGAGCCCAGGTTGTCGATGGATAAGGACGCTGTCAGACCGAGGGTCTGTGTAGCTGTCCCTTTTTTGAAGAGGAGGTTGCGGAGAATTTCAGTGGTCATAACGATGATCTGGGCATCGGGCTTGAACTTGATGTCACCGGTCATGATGCCGACAGATGCGTGAGGATACTGTTCTGTCAGATCATGGAATTTCTGGTTGGACAGAGACTTGATGGGCGTCGTGTAGAAGACTGTTTTGCCGAGTTCAAGAGTTCGGTGAATCAGATACTCGGCGGCCAATGTTTTGCCAGATCCAGTTTTGGCGGCGATCAAGCAATTATGTCCCTGAAACATCGCCGAGACGGCGTGTTTTTGGAAGGGATCAAGGGGAAAGGAGAACGGAACGGAGGACGGATAGGTGCTCGGTTCTGTTGTCAGGTCCGGTTGAACGAGATAGGAAGACATTATTAATTTTTGGATAGAGGTTGTTTAGGTATTCAGTTACGGGTCTTTGTCGATGACTTCAATTTTATCCCATATTAGGGTTTTGTTTTAATATTTATTGGACTAAACCTTCTTGTTTTCTAAAAGTGGTGTGTATTACTAATTATTAAGTACTTAAATAATTTTTTTTATTGATTAATATAAATGGAGCCATTTCATCTTTTTATAGCATCATGTTATGAGGCAAAAGATATTCAAATACCAAGGATAATTGATAATATTTCTGCTGTAAATATTCCCAGTAATTATGTACATATTATAGTTGGTGGGTGTCCCAAATATGAAACTGAATATAAAAATGGTATTGAAATTATATCAGTAACATATAGGTGTTTTGAATTTACACCTCTTATTTATATAATTAAAAATCCCGACATTATCATGTTTGAATTTGCTTTCTTTGCTCATGACACAGTTACATTTGGCAAAAATTTTTATAATACAATTCAATCAGATATTCATAAAATGAAGATGGGAAATTTTAAAACTATGAAAATTGAAAATCGCGAGATGTCTATGAATATTGGAATATATTCGAAGGAAATAATTCTAAAAAATAAAAATCCACTACTAGAATTAGAATTGAATACAAATGATAAAGATGAACTAATGAAAATGAAACATAAATTAGTTAACTATGAAGATTTTATTCTAAGTCAAGGTAATATGAATACAGGTGATGCCTCACATAATATAAAATGTAAATTAGTAGGCAAAGAGGGCACTGTATCAAACGGCTCAATACGACATTATCAAAGGATTGATCTTATTAAATATCAAAGTAATAATAGTACTATTCAAAGTATAGATATTTGTATTATTCCAAATTTATTTTAGCCAAACTTTATTACTTAATCCAATAAAATCAACATACGTTTCTGTTAATTTAAATCCCTTATTTGATAAAAACTGTTCAACAATGTTGTAATCTATAAATTCTCCATTAATGGGATGATTCTTTCCACAATCTTCTTCATATATAATACAAGAACAATTATCGAAGAAAGTGTTATTTTCTTCGATAAACTGTAAAAGAAATCCTTCACAATCTGCCAATAGGCAATTAAATTTAATATTATATAATGTTTCTATATCTGTGAGAGTCATTGTGTTTATTTTCTCACAAGTTAATTTTGGCTGTGGTTCAGTGTATGTTTTTGTTTCCCATCCACAACCATTTCTACATGAATATAATTCTTTATTTGATATAGCTCCATTAAATATATTGAACGTACAATTATTATTCTGCCTGTTTGTTAATAAGCAATTTTTAATACTACTATCTGGATCAACACTAACTTGCTGTTGAGCAGCATTATCTAATATATGATCTATATAAACACTAACAGTTCCGTACCTAGCTCCTAACTCCAATACACGCATATTTGAAGAAATATATTTTTTGGCAAGATATCGTGAGCCTTCTTCAACATTTCTAGAGAATGTATTTAGTTCTTGTCCGTTTTCGTCAATAAATTTACAAGCAGCGTAATATTCTTCCATTATAATTAACTTGTAGAATTTTAAAGAATATTTTTTACGCATATATAAAAAAATCGACCAAGGGCATTTTAATATTTAAGTTCTGACGGTGTATTAAAACTTGATACACAATAATGTGTTTGATAGTATGTTACATTCTCCATGTATTTTATAACATCTAAAAAAACACACTCATCATCATATGGCGTTTGTATTATTTTTTCAACAGCGTTAATAAGAGATTTTTTATCACATAGAAAGATACATTGATCATGTAATCCATTTGTTACAGGTATATTTTTTCTATATTCAATATGTGTAACTTTACCACTCTCAATATTAAGATATGCGTATGGATCTTCTTCATAATTTACAGGAATTAAAAAATCTGAATTATATTGTTTATTATACATTTCTTCAAAAATTTTATTGTTTGATAATATTATATCACCCCACATTATAAATACCTTTTTTGTCAATCTAATTGATTTTAATAACTGATACACAGTTTCTCCATTACCTTTAGGATATGTTTTAGTATTATCAACAGAATTAAAATACAAAAATGAAATGTTCGTATAATCTGTTATCGATCTTTCAAAATCCTTAAATTCTTTTTCATAATATGTATTTCCACATATGTATATATTATTAGCATATGGCATAATTTCATCAATTATTTTTTTTAAAACTGGCACATTATTGATTTTGATTAAACATTTTGGATATGAAATATTCATACGATTATTAATACCTCCAACAATTATACACATATCATATTTTTCATTTAATTTAACTGTTTGTAAGAATAAATTAGTTGATATAATATTATCAACCTGTAAGTATCCAATCTTATCACTTGTGCTATTATATTCTATATCATTATAATCTGTTATGTAAGTATATTGATCATTTAGATATGAGTTATTTATAAATATATTACGTTTTTTAACTCCTTGTTTAATAATTTCAATTGTTGTTTTACCAGTTTGTATTGCTATATAATGTAAATTATGAAATGATATATTTAAAAGGTCACATAATTCTGATCTATTAACGACAGGTTTAATTGATATTGATACATTTTTTCTATTTTCGATATTATATTTATCAATAATTTCTAATGATGTAAGTTTATCATAAATATATCTAATATCACCCTCATTAAATAACCAATCATTATTTAAATTTGTAGATGTATTATTGTAATTCTTAATTGTACCAATATTAGAATATATAAATGTATCTTTTATAGGTAAAATATTTGAACTACAATTATTTGTGACAATAGTTACATTATTCATATTTTCAACTAATTGTATATTTTCATTAGAAATATTAGTTAGGTCCTTATCAAATATAGTATAATCATAATCCAATATATAATTTTTATTAAAATATTGTTTGAAATAATTTGTAAATATATATTTCCATAATAAAAATCCATTGTGTTTTTTATTTTCAATAAGTTGAGGAATATTAATATATGAGTAGATTGAAGAAGTTGGAAATAATTGTTGGTTCATACCATCTGATATAATAATTTTTATATTTTTTAATGGTATATATTCATTTATTTTATTTAATAATTCATTACCTGTATAATTAATGATATCGTTATCATAATCGCAATTTAATATAAGAAATTTTTGTGCTTTAGAATTTGTTATCGCTTCTTTAAACAATAAAGTTTTGTATGTCGGTATAAGACTGCTAAATTGTGTTCCACAAGAGAATAAAATTATATCGGATTTACTTAGTAATTCTTCTGTTTTTTTATTTAAAGTAGGATATTCATTATCAAAATATACATCAACTATTTTATCATCTTTATTATTAAAACAAACAATAGCATTTTCATCCATCAAGTGGCATTTTTTTTCAGTTATCCCACGTAAATTTAGATTTGTAAGCGAATTAAGATAAATTGTGTTTTTAAGACCCAAAATATTCTTAATAATATTACACACATATTCCATATCTGAATTATATTTATGGAGTAATGAGCAATATATAATATTCATAAAACTAAAATCTTCATATATAATTTCCTTTGATTCATTAAGTGAAAAGAAATATTCTATATTTTCTAGTAAGAAAATTTTTATGGTATTAATTATATCTTTTTGAAGTAAAGATATACAATAGTTATATGGTTCAAATGAAGTAAACCGATTATTTAATATTGTATATATAGTATTTTTTCCGTAACGTATCTCATATTCTAAAACTTGATTTTTTCTGAAATCAGAAATACCTAATGTATTAGGAAATAGCTTACGTAAAACACCGGTGGATTTACCATCATCATATCCATTAATGAGTAGATTTAAATTAATATGATTGTTAATACTATACAAACCTTTCTGTATTTGTTCACTACCTGAACCACCTGTTAATAATGTTATTATCATATTAACTTATATTATGTATATAAATAAAAGAATATTTAAACTCTCATTTATATAGGAATTATAAATTACATGAATCCATGGTTTGTGTATCTGCTGTCCACAGAGGAGGGTCAGACCTATGTGGGGGCCACCGTGGATCCTGATCGGAGGTTGCGGCAGCACAATGGACTCATTGTTGGTGGAGCGAGGGCCACTGCGGCCCGAGTCGGTCAGGGACTTACATGGAAACGTATGTGTTATGTGAGTGGATTTCCCGACAATCATGCGGCCCTTCAGTTCGAATGGCGATGGAAGAGCCTCAGTCGAAAAAAGGACTTACAGGGGTTGGATCCAGTTTCGAGGCGTATGGAGGCCTTACAACAGTTGCTAGCCCTGGACAGGCCGACGAGCCGAGCCGAACCCTATTCGTCTTATGAGGGGGGGGGCCCTGTGGTTCATTGGGAATTATAGGATTAAATATCTATATAAAAAAATTGTTTGATACTAAAATAGTATGAAACTCATCAAAATCATTTAATTTCATATTATGGCACGAAATTATTTTGTTTATATCTATATTATTTTGATGACATGGTATTCCCTTGTAATTACAATGTATGAATAAATTATGATTAGTTTTAAAAAGTTTTACATCCGTGTATTTTTGTAGGTAATAACCAATTGCCACATCGCATGCTGGACCTAGATTATTTTGTTGGGTTTTACAAAGACTTGTCCATTGTTCAACCATTGTATCAAGAAAAGGATAAATCATTTCTAAACTTTTTTGTGTGATAATAAATCCTGGCCCACCTGAATGAAAGTAATAGGGTGTATTGTCAATATTTCGATAATCTCCATGTCCGCCAATATATAAATTTTCTTTTGGATTATATTGTTTTATGAATAACAGTAGTTTTGGTATATTTATAAACGTATCTGTACCGCACATTAAAACAAAATCAGTAGTGTAGTGATCATAAATATATTTAAGTCCAAGATTCTGTTTATAGGACGCAGATAAGTAATCATTTTGAACGGTGGGTAAATATATATAATTAGTGCCACTAAAATCATTATGAAGCTCTTCTCCAAGAAAAAATAAAATTTTAATTGAACTATCATAGTTGGCCCAAGTTTCATTTATTTTTTTAATTTGATCGCGATATTTATCGATTGTAACACAGCCATATACGCCTATTATTAATTTACTCATATACATATGAGTAAATTAATACCTTTAAACTGATAATCTAAGTGTTTCTATTGTAATGATGATACGATATGTAATCTAACGGCTTAGATGTATCTAACGTATTCACGTTCATCCATTTTAAAGGGCGTAGCTCGATTTTATCAGAATGATACTGAATCATAAAATTAAAATATAGTTCATATTCTGAAGCACCTGAATGTGTATAATATTTTTTGTCCACTTTTTCCAAAAAAATAATCCAAAATGGTTTATTGTCATGTAAAGACTCGATCATATTCATTAATTCTTTGACATAGTCTCTTTGAAATATCATATGATGGCATATTCCACTTTTATCAGGATATTGTTTGCGTAAAGATGGAAGCAATTGCTTAATATGTTCAAAATATGGATTCCAATATTCATATCCATAATTATATTGGCATTTATTATTGTTAATAAATGATACGGGTCTTAAAAAAAATGTATCGCTGTCGATAACTAGATAGGTTGAAAGTATATCGGGAATAACAAACCCAGCATATAGTTTTAATAGTTGCTGTAAATACCAGCCATTATGACTTTGTTTACCATGGAATTTAGCAACATCATTGATTGAAAATGGAAATATGGTTTCCTCTATTGTTATACATCCGTCTATGGACAAAGATGGGTCATAACTAATTAGATAAATATTTCGATAACCGACAATATTTTTTTTTGTGAAAATAATTTGTTCTTTAATTACATTTATATCATTTGGGCCAATTGGAATTACAATATCAAACATGTAGTTATTAGCATATAAGTAGTAGTCTTTATATTGATTTTAAATAAATGAAGTTAACTGTTTACTGTGGATATGAAGATTAAAAATTGGAATGGTTTCGTTACCCACTATTAAAAATGGCTGTTTTATCCCATTTTCATTTCTACGCCAAATAAATTCGTATTTATCATATTTAATAATACACGTTTCATTTACAAACCCACGTGTGTCCCCTGGTTTATTTCTGGGATCTACGCCTCCTAGATACTGCCCCATGGCGGCGGCATCAAAAATACACTGAAAATGTTCATAATGTTTTGTCACAAATGTATGTTCTGGTGTGTCATTATTTGTGATAAATATAGGCAATGGTTCGATAAGGCCCGTTGTTTTTTGTATGAATGAAAAATTTTCCATGTCATTTTTTCCATTGTCATAATGATCTAGTATTGTTTTAAATACAGTATGATTCGGTATATACATAATACTTGCTATATTTCGATCAAATGTGTCAAATGGAACATACATTTTATCAGATTTACACTTATCGAGTAAGAGAGAGCAGTCCTGATACACCAGAACATCGTTTTCGAAATGGATTACATGTTCAATATTATAGGTTTTCATGAACGCATATAAATAAAAAAATCGAGAGGATGCTAATAACCAAAATCCTCCTCGAAATACTTTATTTAGTTTACTCCGATTATTGTAATCATAGGAATCATGTAAATCTTCAACAGCGATTAACTTAATTTTTGAACCAAACTGTGACAGCCTTTCAAAAAATTGTTTATTTGTTAACACATAAATATTCGTATGGCCAAGACGAACATGTTGTTCAATATTTGTTATAATATATTCTTGAAAATTGCCGATAGATACAAGGACTATATTCATAAAGTATGTTATTTCATTTTATTTAGACTGTCGATCAGCCTAAATAAATTTGTCAGTTCTTACTATATACTATGGGGTTTCAGATATTTGTCAAGACACTCACTGGGAAAACTATTACACTTGACGTAGAACCATCCGATAATATCGAGGCAGTCAAGGGAAAAATTCAGGATAAGGAAGGGATTAAGTGGTAGTCCCGAAAAGCATTCTGCCAAGAGAATAAAGGCTCTTCTTTTGGATAAACAGTTGAGGTCCTTCAGAATATTTTGATAAAAATGAATATTATCCGGTATCAGTAGTTTTTATATATGTCTATAAATAAGGAAAAATATATACAGTGGTTTTGTGGTTTTTATGAAGGAGAAGGGTCTATATCTAATTATAAATCTAATAATAATAGATTAAGATTATCTATATCACAAAATGATATAGTACCTTTAGAATTAGCACAAAAAATCTGGGGTGGTACTATACATAAACGCGAACGTACTTCTCCAGCATCAAATAAACAATGTTGTGGTTATGAATGGAGAATTTCTCATAACACAGCATTAGTATTTATCAATGATATAAAACCATTTATGATTATTCCCTATAAAATAAATCAAATTGCCACTGCTTTAGCAAACGCCGAAGCAGGTCTTGATAGAAGATTTAAATGTAAAGACTGTGATGCCGATTATGCGTCTCCTGCTGGAAGAAGACGTCATTGGTTATCAATTCATTCAAACCCAGATGCTAGTATTTCTGAAACTACAGAAATGCGAGACAATCAAATTGCGGGAAACCCCTTAGAGCACACTCTACCAAAGATATAGCTGAAAAGTATATCTGGACAGGTTAATAGCCTCGTGTATGGTAAAAACGAGTGTGATTGGGCAATCCGCAGCCAAGCTTCTAAATCCAATTGGAAATGAAGAAGGTTCAGAGACTAGATGGTTGTCGGTTTCATATTATTTATGAGGCTTAAGGTATAGTCCGCCCTGATAAGAAATTATTGGGAGATCTGGCGACCACCAGATCAGCAACGTCTGATTTTCGCTGGCAAGCAGCTCGAAGATGGCCGCACGCTCAGCGACTACAATATCGCCAAGGAGTCCACACTTCACCTGGTGCTCCGACTGAGAGGATAGACTGTCTAAATTTGATTCCTATTTGTAGCTATTGTAATAGATACGAATATGAATAAACAGAATCCACTAATTGTCTTAAAGGAACCGATTAAGGTGTCGTCCAAAAATGTCCGAGACGGTATTATTGCGAAGTTGGAAAGCATGTTGCCTGACGCACCTTTTACAAAGCCATTTGTTGCTCATTTGAAGCTCATGGGAAAGAACAAGTTGGACAAATACAATGAAATGGAATTTGTATTAGAAGAGTTCGGGGCAACTGTGAAGGTCAGTACAACCTTGATGGGTGGCGAACAGATGGTCTATACCTTTCCCAAGAACCCTGGATTGCCGCCTGATGAACTAATGCGTACAAAATTTCTGGGACTGTTTTGACTGTTTTGACTGTTTTGACTGTTTTGACTGTTTTAAGGAGACCCCGTCATATCAATTAAATCTTGACGCACCTGTCGGCGGTATGAACGCATGTCTGCTACGTCCTCTTCCGTAGGAACATGATCGGCAGCCAGCTGCATGAGTGCCCCTGAATTATCAAATCGCTCAATGGTACCCTTCACAAGTTTCGCAACAGCAATAACCAAAATAAGAAGGGTGATCAGGCAAACTAGTTTGATCAATGGACTCATTTGTTCTATTTTAGAGCGGGTTTATTCTCCTGTAAAATTCGTTTAATTCGGACATTTCGTTCCTGTTCTTGTTTTATTTCGATTTGACGAATTACGCTTTGCGTAGGCCAAGGACTAGGTGTCGGAGTGCGGATAACGGAGCACCAGTCGGGTCCAGCAGGCCATGCCTGCTGGACCCCATACGTTGTACAAGGCTGTGCCTTGTACAACGGGTCTGGTCCAGCAGGCCATGCCTGCTTCTCTGTATGTCCTTTTTCGCACATTCCTACACTACTATCATGACGCATTAAATTCAATTTTATGGACCACGTATTTCATATCGAACATTCGGTTCGACCATATAAACATGTGTACAATTATCGCTTTTTTTGAATTCTAAGGATCCATCTAGATGAATCATTAGAAGTTTGCCCAGCTCTGTCACAGTTCCTCCTTTTTCAATGAGATTGTACGAAGTTCCAATTTTCCAGTTCATGTTTTGATTGAATCTATAAAATATATTTTATCAAATTTAGGCTGATTCTATTTTAATTATTTCATTATATGATTTTGTCAGAGTGTCTATTTCTTCGGCTCTGTCTTCATTATCTGGATTTAAATAGGGATATACTGTATACAGTTCTTGAAGTTTGTCTTTTGCGGATTTTAATTTATCATTCAATGACACATTTTTAGCACTTGTGGTTTTCCATTTTATATTTTCAGTTTTCAAATCAATTCCAAATCTGTCTCCATGGTGACCGTTTGGTTTAATGTACCCTTAATAATCTAATTACTCCCATCCCTCCAAAGAGGGATGGGAGTAATTAGATTATTAAGGCTAGTGCTAAATATAAATTTACTCCCTCACTCAATGAGTGAGGGAGTAAATTTATATTTAATGGTACCAGACATGTTTTGGAATATCCTCGATTTTAATTCCTGAATCGGCCGGCAAAACAATTGTTCGCTCTTTCCTTTTTTGATTCAGATTCTGATCTGTTTGCGTAATCAGACGCAGATTTTCTTTGCGATTATCGAGTCCATTTCGATTGATGTGATCGATGGATTCTTTTGAGCCTTTTCCTGTGTGTTCTAATCGACCCATGACGAAATTATGAAGATAGAGTGATTTTCTTTTTCCATCGTCTACACAAGAATGTGAAACATAGGCATTTGATGTATAATGCCAAGTATAGTCTTTGATTTTTGGAAAGTCTTCTTTATCAATTAGAGCATTGATATATTTATCGTCATGTTCAATTTCCATAATAGTATATTCTTTTCCATAATATTTTACATGCGTATAAAGAATATCATTCGCTGGTTTTCCTACACGCCCTGTAAACGTAATAAGTTCTTCTGATATTTTTTCCATTTTGAATATATGCCTATATACAAAATAGAATACTTTTTCAAATTTACTACATATAAACAATTTTAGTACGCATATACCAAACATATAATGTAAACCATACTGGGAAGTATAGCAACATGTTTAGTTCGAATATGCAAGGCCCCCCATACCACTCATGATGCGGAGCACGTTGTAGTTGGTGGCATACACACGCACCTGGGAAGACAAGTTGTAGCCAACAGCGTTGTTGGAGACAGTCAACAGCAGGGTGGTGTTATCAATACGGGACAAGTTGCATGTCCCGCTGGGCTGGTGCTGCTCAGGCTGGAGAGCAAAGGAGTACACGTTGATACCAACGGCAGGGCAGTTGGTGTGGTGCTGGTAGGGCTGGACCAAGTTGAAGTAGTTGCCATCGCGGACAGAGAATCGGTCATGGCCGTTGAGCTGAAGGAGAGCAGTGATAACAGGGTTGCCACCAGCCATGCCCTCAACACGTGTGACGGAGTAACCAGACTCCAACACGGAGCGGTCCCACCAGTCAGAGTAGTTGAAGGGCTGCTGACCCTTGTAGGGGCCAACGACGGTGTCATCGCAAGACACGAAGGAGTCACGCTGGACGACCCACACAAGCTCCTTACAAGGGTGGTTGAAGTTGAGCTTCAACTTGTTGGAGGAGCTGGTGATGGACTCACCGCCAGTGAACTGAAGCACGTCGATCAGGTACTCGTGAGAGACCTGGGCGAACTTGCGACGCTCATCTGTGTCCAGGTAGATGTAGTCGATGTACAAGGAGGCTGCGGCCAAGCCAGTCTGGGCAACACGGTTGCGAACAGAGTGGGGGTCAGAGCCAGTGGCATTGTCCCAGCACAGGTTGTTCAAGGTGTTGAACTCCAGGTTGAAGCGGACCTCGTGGTACTGGAGAGCAATCAAGGGCAGGGAGAGACCAGGGTTGCGGCAGAACCAGAACTGAAGGGGCACGTACAGGGTGTACATGGGTGTGCAGGAGCCAACCACCTCAGAGGTGTTGGGCTCGCCACCATAGCAAGGGTTGTCGCAGTTGACACCGCCGGCATAGATGACGTTGGTGAGCTCGGGCACGTTGCCAACCATCTTGGCATAACCGGCCTGCTTACCAGCCTCCTGGGTGAGCTCGTTCCAGATGTGGAGCCAGTCACCATAGTGCTTGTCGATACGCTGACCACCGATCTCGAGCTCGACATACGCAATAAGGTTCTCGCCAACCCAGTTGAGCCAACGGAACTGACCGCCACTGCCGTCGGTCGTTGCGTTGATTTGAACCTGGGGAAGAGTGGCCTGAAGATAAACACGGTGGATCAAGTCACCGTTACGCTGAACAGTGCAAGTGACCTTCTTGCCAAAGTTAGGGGCACCATTGAAAGGGTTCTCAATGGACTCCATGGCAAAGTTGGTGTGACGACGGTAAATAACCTTGAAGACAGGTTGATACCCTCCCTTTCGGGATATTTGTGAACGGATCAGGGTTCGGGATTGGACTATAACTTAAGCTCTGTACTCATCTACAGAACCCACTACCATTTAGTCTCTGAACAGCATTCATACTGCTTGTAAATACGCAATCGCCAGATCGTATTTTTCATTATCTGAAAGTTTCTTCGATGTGAAGTACTTATTTTTAAGTGTTGGGTGATTTGCTATGGCATATCCAGAACCTTGCCACATCTCTGGCCGTTCTTTAACATATACCAAATACATCGGTAGATTCAAATGTGATTTTCTATGAGATATAGCAAGTTTTACTTTGTGTTCCTCAGTAAAAGTTTTGCCATAGAAATGATGCTTATCACCTGATTTTGCTGCTGAAATAGCTAATTTGGCTTCCTCAGTTCTCGGTTTCCCGAAATTATGATTCTTATCGCCAAGTTTTGCTTGTCTCATTCGCTCACACGATTGTTCACTGTGTGTACTTGCTTCACCTCCTGAACGGATATTGTATCCAAAAGGTTCTACAGTATTGTACACATGAATCATTCGTGATTCATACAGGTTTAATTGTTCATCATTTGTTTCAAGAAGTATTTCATATTCCATTTTGTTACCATACTTTTTAATAGCATTTTCAAGTGCTATACAGTAACCAGGGCATTTGAAATGTTCCTTGATTCGTGTCTCAATAGATCGTTTTGTTTGTCCAATGTATGATTTCCCAGAGGGAGATGTTAATTTATAAATTACTCCCATTTTCACTTACTATACAGATAATATTTTAAGCAGGTTAGAACTTGGCTGCGGATTGCCCATTTCAGATAATTAAATCTTCATAGCTTACATTTTTACTGTCTCTGAGTTCAGTTCTCAGCCCTTTGGACCTTTCAATCCAAAGTTAGTAGTAAGCCCTTTAGGGGGTTCCCGCAATTTGATAATGTTGCCCTAAGATTGTTGTTTACAATAATCAACTACGATTATTGTTTACAACAATCAAAAGACTAGCAGCTGTGGTTTTATGAATTGGAACCACGAACGGACTTGTCGGAGTACTTATTCCAAGTTTGTACTCCCCGACTGCTTTTCCACCCCCTTCAATATGTTAAGGTGATCTGTGGGTTACCGGTGAGGTAAACATCCTGGGCTCCGTAAGCTACGAGTTGCATCAAACCACCTCCTGTCATTTGTTATATCCTTAGTTCACAAAAAAAAATGGAATGATCGCAAATTCACAAACGCGTTAAGTGATGTTCACCCATTTAAACAAGTGGCCTATGTAACGTTCAAGACGGGATCTCAAGATGAGCGACATATCCTCCGCAAAATCGAAAGCCAGCAAATTGCCGGAGTCTCGAACTACTTTGGATGCCCTACATGGTCAAAAAATGAGCGTCTTACAGGAGGAAAAAAGAAATCTTGAAAATTACAAAAAAGAAATAGAATTACTTGGTGAAAAAATAAAAAATACAACTTCTGATATGGAAATATGGTCTTTAGAGCAACAAATGGAACGTCTTGAGAAAAAAGTAAAATCTATTGAAAATGACGGGGAAATGAACAATTATTTTCTCAGAACAGGTAATATTCTATTTGATTACTACGACGTCCAGCAGAAAATCCAGCAAGGTGCTGTCGTGCCGACCACGCAAACAAAGGCAAAACCAGGGAGTATTCTTGCGATTTTGAGCGATTTACAGAAGGACGAAGAGGTTGAGCCCACGTCCACCATAAGTTCATCCGTTTCTACGAAGCACCTTCAGCGTAATAATCTGCTAAATCAGTATTTACAGATCGAAGATCCGACTGCGGTTCTAAAACCAGATACCGACAATGATGATGAATGGACACATTGCGATCACTGCGGGAAAGAGATGATCATGTGTATGAATGAGGCCACAATGACCTGTTCGTCCTGCGGAAACAAGGAGTTTATCTTGATTGATTCTGATAAGCCTTCGTACAAAGACCCGCCTCGTGAACTCGCGTATTATGCGTACAAGAAGATCAACCATTTTAATGAATGGCTCGCTCAGTTCCAGGCGAAGGAGTCAACGGAAATCCCAGCGGCCATATATGATCAGATCTTGCTTCAACTCAAGAAGGAACGCATCAGCAATTTTGCTTCCTTGAAACGCACCAAGCTCCGCGAAATTCTGAGACACATGGGCGAAACGAAATATTATGAACATATTCCGCATATTATCAATCGACTGTCTGGACAGAACGCACCATTTATGAGCAGAGAGGATGAAGAGAAGTTGCGACATATGTTTCGTGAAATCCAGCCGGCGTTCAAAAAGCATATTCCAAAGGGTCGCAGAAACTTTTTGTCCTATGGATATATTTTGTACAAATTCTGCGAACTGCTCGAAATGGATGAGCATCTGGCATGCTTTCCTTTGTTGAAGAACCGCGATAAACTCTATATTCAGGATCAGGCCTGGAAGGGGATCTGTGCGGATATGAAATGGCAGTTTATTAGGACAGTTTAGGACTTTAGAAAAGCGTATATAAGATATTCATTATAATTTTGAAAATTATAATGAATAAAAACATTCCATCCTTCTATGACGTTTCCACGATCCGAATACAACGAAGCACAGAGGAATCTGTGGCCAACCATTTCATCGTACAACTGAGCGTTCCAGTAGCCAGACCTGTCTGAAAGGGATTGGAATCGTTGTGAAGCGTAGCCTCAATTGGACACTTTGTTTCCTGACACAAAGGTGCCTGTTCATTAATCACTGGAATTCCATTTAATGTACACTTGTAGGTTGCGAGTCCATCCTCAATTTGATTCGGGACAGTATAGGCTACTGTCAAGGTTGAATTGGCGGGAGGAAGTTCATACTGAACGTTAATATCCTCTACATGGAATAACGACGCCGTATCACAGTTCGTGGCAACAGGCAAGGAAGAGACGAACAGGGTTGTCATTAATGCGACCAGGGCTTTCAACATTCTGATAGGTCGCGTGACTTTATTATTCACTATTAAATGTCGGTTCAGTTCCCTCCACCGATTCCATTTCTTTTAAGACCACCTCATTCTTTGGCAACTCCTTGGCCTTCCACTTCGCCATCCATTCTCGATCTTGCCGCTCTTCCTCCTCCCTCTTCGCCTTTTCGTCCTTTCGCATCTTCACGACTTTGAATTCCACGTCGTCATCGAATCCGTCCAAAAATTCATTACAGAAACTGAAATGTCCATCGTCTCTGTCCGAATAGAGACAGCCACTTGGTCCATATCCTGCCTTTTGAATTCGGCATTCGAGTGTCCCGCCCTCCCGCTCGATCTCCTGAATCACGGGAATGGCCCGATCCATGACATCCGCATACAAAGCTTTGTTTTCTGCCCGCAACATTCGTTCAAAGAATTCAACGATTGGCAGATCCTTATTTTTATCGATTTGGACATACATCTCATCCAAAATTTTTTTGTACGAATAGACACTTTTGAGATGCTGCCGATATAATTTGAGACGAAAATGCTCCATCACCTGATCAAGTTTTCTCTCTTCGTCCCTGTGCTTGGCCTCTAGCCGTTCAATAAATTTGTCAAACACAACTGTTAGTCGTTCTTTTTGGTTTGTGATCAAATCAATAAGATCGGTCATTTATTGTTGTATGACATGGACTATTTAGGTTTTGGAATAACCACATTAATCTTTTGGGGACTTGATAGCAATGGAACAGATGCGGGCGTATCCGTCGCCTTATATATTGATGTATGGCTGAGTTCGCCGCAGATCTCGGGAACTTCGAAGTTTGGAATTTTGTTAAACTTCTCAAAACAGGCCTTTTTAATCCCTATAGGCAACAGACCGTTGCCGGCTAGACTAACTTGGTTCGTATCTTGACGGATAGATTGTAGGAAGGTCCCGCAGTTCTTGCGACTCGAAGAGGGAAGGGCGAGCTCCTCCTCTATTTTTCGTCTTATGATACCCCAGGTAGTCGAATACTGACGGAAATTGGCCGCTAAAGTGGAATAAGCCATCTTTTCTTGGATCATGTTAAGAATGCTGATTACAATGGATAGGGAACCAAAGACCCATGCTAGTTGAAAGCCATTGATCTCGTAGCCGCCGGCGATCACATTGGAAAGTCCTGCTACCGCTGCCACAATATTGGATGCGATTACGAGTCCCTTTGCTTTTACGTCGTATTCACTATGGGCCTCGGAGTGCATCCATTCAAAACACTTGGCTTCATCACACCACTTGGCGAGCATGATTTCAATGGAGGGGTCCCAAGGAATGTCTTGCTGTGTCGTAGATGAGTCCTCGGACATTTTTTAGAAGTCTACAAAATATGCGAACTGTTTATTCCTTTTGAACAATCTTTGGCATCTCAATGTGAATCTGTCCAAGAGCCGCTTGGACTTGTGCCTGGACTTGGGCCTGGACTTGCTCTTGAACATGGGCCTGAATCTGGGCCTTCAACTCTTCGGGATGCTGAACCGCATTTATGAGGCCTTCTGTTGTCGTTGGAACAAAGGTATTAATCTGAGATTTTATACTCTCGGAGACGGGCAAATGCTCTACCAAAGTCTGCGGATTAGCCGCCGCCGCGGTAGCTATCGTGAGTGCTTTTTGAGCCTCAGGTGGCAATGCCTTTTCAGGATTAGCCAGTTTCTCTTTCATCTCATTTGAGATAGGGAGGTCTTTTACAAGGCCCTGAATCTTTCCCTGATTCGCTTTCGCTATCCCTATCAGTCCCGAAATGGATCCGCCCTTTCTCAAATAATTGACAGCGAAGGCAGCCGCTCCCAGGCCGACGACACCCACTGCCACCGCTCCCAAAATTGTGGCGGTGCCAGAGGGAGCCACAGACAAAATACTTGATAAGAGACTCGTTCCATTTGTCGGATCATAAGACGGATAGGCTGTCATGTAATACAGGGGCGTCGAGGTGGCAGATACATTGACGGGACTAGTCGTAGGCCAGGCCGTGATCATAAAGAGGGGGGTAGAGGTGGCGGTGAGGGTGGAGGTGGCGGTAGTCGTAGGCCAGGCAGTTATTTCAAATAATGGAGTAGATGTGGCCGATGCTGTCAGAGTTTCAGTAGTAGTTGCTGTGCCAGATGCTGTAATTGTAGCTGTAGCGGTCAACGTTTCCGTCGTGGTAGCAGATACACTGGACGTGGCAGTGCCTGTCAGAGTTGCCGTTTGCGTGGCGGTACCTGTCAGAGTCGCTGTTTGTGTTGATGTAGCTGTTGGCGGCAGAGCAGAGGGACTGACAGAGGCTGCTTCATTGCCGACTGTCATATCGACGCCACAGACTTCTGGCAAAGAGAGAGTGGCCGAATAGGTACAGGTGGGATTTTCATTCACACCGCTCATTTGTAATGTGGCACCGCAGGCAAGGGTCAGGTGGAATTCACGGCAACAGGAACCAGAACAGGTGGCGGGCCCATACTTTTGGTATGTGTATTGACCGTTACTTGATAGGTAGGATGTGAAAGATCCACAGGGGTTTCCTGCGTTCTGGTTCTGCATACAGGACTGATAGGCAACGATCGTGTAGCCGGGTGGATTGAAGGTCATACCATTCAAAAGAGTGTAGAGGGAGGAGGGGCCAGTGCCGGCGATGGCTGAAATCAGAAGCGACGACGCTGTTAAAATACGCAAAATCATTCTATATTAACTCAAGGAAGGAATAACGTAAATTCCTCGTTTGAGTCTGTGTTATAGTAGATCTACAAAAGATCTGTCAGTGTTATATTTATCTGTTAAATATAACACTACAATAAATAATTCGAAGTATCGAATAATGGTAGAGATCTATTTTTAAGGCATGTTAAGCCATTTGATTAGTTGTCGGGTCTTTACAGACCCTTTTTGTCTGGTCTTTACAGACCCTTAGGGAAGCCCACGAGGTTGGCACCGATACCGAAAGAGGCACCCTGGCGTGCCGTAACGCCCATGCTGGGGCTCACGACATCCAAAATAGCGAACACGACTGCGGCGAGGACGGCCAAGGTTGCGACCTCATCCATGGGGAGAGCCTTGCGAGGGATCAACAGTGCTGCCGCCGCAACAAGGAGACCCTCAATCAGATATTTGATCACACGGTTAACAATTTCTGCGATACTACCGTCCATTTTATATTCTATCAACAGGAAAAAAATCGCAGTAAAAGATAACAATCTAAAGGACTGAGTGTATAAACCGGAAGAAAAGCAACCCATGGCTAGTAACAAGATTGTCGAGGATTATTTGGATGAGGACGAGCCCGTTAACGGCCAGCGATATGCTCTGGTTAGCTTTGTTAGCCCGGAAAATATCTTGGAGAAGAAGGACCTCTTCTTCTTTCAGCGTTTCCTTCAGAGCTACGAAGTCGATTTCAAGGTCAAGAATCTGGAGGCTTTTTTGGCAGAGTCCGTGATTAACATCAATAAGATGCTGGATGAGAAGGCTGCTTCCTTGGACAAGGATGGAAACTCGGATGCTGCGGAGGTCTACCGTAAGAATCGTCTTCCTGTAGATGGAGTCCTTGGTGACTACCAGGCCTTTGTCCGAAAGCAGCAGAAGGACATTAATAAGACAAAGATTGTGGAAGCGTATGATGATTTCCTGTTTAAGCAGCAGGCTGCCTTGGAGGAGGAGTTCCATGCGAAGAACAACTTCCGTACCAGCATTCGTGGGTTCAAGGTGCGATATGTGGCGAGGGACGAAAAGGATGCTGAGATGAAGGCCAAGAAGCTTCAGGCGAAGGACAAGTTTCACAATATCTATTGTTCGGAGATCGGCAAGTGGACTCCTTGGGATCCTAAGCCTCATATGGTGGAGAACCAGGAATATGCCCAGGAGGAGCTCAACTCGCTCATGAAGAAGTACAAGGAGAACGAGGAGAACCGTTCCATCTTCTTCGACGAGCAGAGGAAGGCGGGCGTGAAGGTAGGGGAGTCGGGCGAGAAGAAGTTGTTCGGAATCACCAAGGTCGAAGAGACCAAGGCAGATGTTGCGGATTCAACCGGTAATAGTGTTCACAACTCCCTGTTTGAAGGGCCTGCGGATCTGGCAATGGCCCGCAAGATGGAGGCGGCTGCTAGTTCTAGTTCTGCTGCTAGTGTTGCTGCTAGTGTTGCTGCTGGTGTTGCTAAGGCAACACCTGAGGCAACACCTTAGGCAACACCAGAGGCAACACTTAAGACTACAACAACATCAACATCAACCCCAAATACCGAGTAAAAATTCATTACAAATCATAAAATGATATTAGATGAATTTAAGAGAAATAGCCAACCACACCATCGTTGAACATGGACGCAGCAATAGGAGTACATTCGTCCTCTACACCATTACAAAATGTTCCCTCAGGGCATGTTTCACCATTTGACAAGGTATTACACATATAGTATGTATCCTTGTCGGGAACGTAGCCGAGGTTACGAAGCTCGGCCTGATTACCAGATACAACGCATCCATTAGAAGGGACCGCCGGTACGTTCTCAAAGCCGGACAGAGAGGATGATACGAAGCGAATGATATAAGAAGAGGCCACAATCACGACCACGAGCACAATAAAGAGCGACACGACGCCCATGGGATTCTTAACACGAGTCATTCTATTTACGGTCAATAATTAATTTGGCACTGTAACTGGAACTTCAAAGGTGTAACGAGGAGGACGAACAGGAAGTCCTGTGTCTGTGCCCAGAATGGGGGGATCCTGGCCCTTACAGAATCCATTGATACACCGGTAAGGATCCGCACAAGTCGCGTAGGTCTTGCCCTCCCTTGTACGCTGATCGGGGCCACATCCCATAATCGCACATGTGCCAATAAATCCGTCGATCACGGTCGGCTGAAGCAGGAATGCTGTGATCGCAATCAATGCTAGAATAATAAACACGGTGCCCATGGTCGGTCTCAGGTCTTTCATGATGTCTCTACTAGTTAGTAGGTCTTTTTCACGGCGATCGTCGGTCCCCTTGTTTTACGCATGGCGGCGGGGTCATAGGTATCCATCGCCTCTTCGTCCTTCTCCTTGTACATTGCCGCCGAATGGGCCCAGAACTCGGGGGCACCGAGTCTAAAATCGCCGTGGATCTCGGCCTTGTACCAGAAAATGGCGTCTTCCAGCTTGTTCGACTGTGTGTTATTATTGATCACGAGGCACTCGAAATTCTGCGTACACTGGTCCATGATCTGACAGAAGAACTCGAAGGTCGGAAAGGCCGATCCGTAGTTTTCGTAAATACGCTTTCGATTGGACATATAGGGTTCACGTAAAATAAATACATAGTCCACGTTGGTTCTCAGGGCAGGCTGAATGCCGAGAGGAAACTGCATGGTAATGAGGAAGAAGACCTTCAGCCAACGTCCGTTCATGAAGAGATACTTGATATTCTTGTCGTGAGTCCAGGAATCGTCGTACATACAATCGTCGAGAATGAGGAAGGATCGGGGATCGAGGCGACTTGTCCCACCTCTTTCCGTCTCTGCCTGGATTTTCTGCATAATCAATTTCTGGCGTTTCACGTAATTCGCGAGGATCACGGGATTGTATTCGCCATGGATGAAAATGGGTGGAATCATTTTCTTGAAGAAACCGTTTGACTCCTCTGTGCCTGATATTACTGTGCCCAATGGCATATTTTGATGGTGAAATAGGAGGTCTTTGACGAGTGTTGACTTGCCTGTGCGACGACGACCGATAAAAATTACGACCGCATCTTGAGGAATATCTTTCATACTGAACTTCCGGAGGTTCACATTCATTGCTCCTGTGGATGCCATTTCTGTTGTGATGGAATTTATTTAGAGATTCTTGTTCACGGACCTTTATTGTATTGTCCTAGTAGAAAAATGGAGCGTGGACTAGTAATGTTATTACACTCGGTTATAATTGGGATAGTATTATATCTGATCATGGTCTATGTGCTTGGACAAGCACAGCCTATTGCTGAAAATAGATCTATTTTATTGTCATGTGGCATTTTGATTTACATGATATTGTATGGTCATGGACTCCCATTGAAATTAAACAAGGACTTATAAATATATCGGTCTACGATTAGTGTTTTGATTTAATCAAATAAATCGAAACAATAATCACCCTGCGACCAGGAACCCGAATTCAGATTCAACCCTTTCAAAAGAGGACGTTCATGAAACAGTGTTTAACAAATCTCATGAAAGATCCATGTCGCCATGAACCCGTGACAGATCAAATGAAAGATGCCTTTCCGCACATAAAGTTTCTTCAGAGGTATCATCCGGGCCTAGACGCCTTTCCTCTTGGCCTTTCAGAGCCTTTGGTCGCTGCCCTTCCGACACGTTACAGCATTCAAGAATGGCTCAGCACAGATCCATCTGACAGTAGATTTCGAACCGTTCGGGTCGCAGATACGACAACGGATGATGTCTCGAACCAAGAGGTCAACGTGTTCGTCAAAACCGTCCATCTTCTCGATCCCATTGCTCTTCTTCAAAATGAATACACCATGCCTGCCCATCCCTTACTTCCTCTAGGCACCCAATCCTGGAAAAACACGCTCCTCAAACTTCACACGTCATCCAATCAGGCCTACGTCGACGCAGTAGCCTCCTATGTTCTTGGTCGTTTACGAGAGCAGAATATGACGCCGCACGCTGCTTTGTCATACGGGTCTATAACAGGCATCGCAGATCGATACAAGTTCAAAATCACGGACGAATATGAGAGTTATCGTCAGTGCCGATGGTTCTGGAAGGGTCTAAAGACAAAATCGGCGACTCTGGAAGTGAAGAGGGACGAAGAGGATGTTCTGTCAGATCCAGAATATGTGGATCTGGTTCAAGAAATGTTTATCTGTCCGTTTGACGATCTGGATGGATGCGTCGCCGAGGAAGAGGAACTGTGTCTGGAGAAAGTGGAGGCTATCGAAGATTCTGGGAGTCTTCACTCCTTCGATTTTGATCTGGAGGAAGAGGAGTCTGAGAAGTCTGACAAGTCTGAGGAATCTGAGACGTCTGAAACTTCTGAAGGATCGGATTGCTCGGATGAATCGTCTGATGGAACCTTGTTCGACGTAAATCTGAACATGACAAATATGCCCGTGATTATGATATGCCAGGAAGCTCAACAGGGTACAATGGATGATCTGATGGATGAGGAAGAACTCCATGGAAACGTGAAAGGATCTGGTCCCTGGGATCTGATGTGGATCGCATGGACCTTCCAGGTTGTGGCGGCTCTGTCCTTCCTACAAAAGCACATTGCGTTTACGCACAATGATCTCCATACGAATAACATTGTCTGGAGAACGACGGATCAGACGCATTTATATTATCGGGCACATGATGGAACCACGTTTAAGGTCCCGACCTATGGACGCATTTTCAGTCTGATCGATTTCGGGCGAGCCATTTTCAAAATTCAGGATCATCTCTGGATCTCCGACGATCACTGGCCAGACCACGATGCCGGCGGCCAGTATAATTTTGGACCCTTTTACGATTCGGACAATCCCAAAGTGTCCCCCAATCCATCCTTCGATCTGTGTCGCCTCGCCATTTCTATGCTCGAGGGTCTCTACGATGAGCACCCTGATCGAAAAAAGGGCTCAAACATCATCCTCAGCCAAGAGGGATCCTGGAAGGTCCATGAAACGGTGTCGCCTCTGTTTAATTTGCTGTGGTCCTGGACCCTGAATGATGACGGAGAGACGTTATTCGAGGATCGTCATGGGAACGAGAAATTCCCTGGGTTCGATCTGTACATTGAAATCGCACACAAAGTCCATGACGCCGTGCCAAAGGATCAGCTGCGTAAACCTGTCTTTCAGTCCTTCCGTCACAAGGGAAAAGTCGGGTCAGATGTCACTGTTTATTCGATTTAATTTGTATATAATATAATATAATATATAAATCCTACGTAAGGGTTTATATACTATAAGTAGCAAATGCTGAGAGTCGGGCGATTATTAATCGGCCTGCTCCTCTTCAGCTCGGTTACAATGCTGGATGGAGCATCAGCAACAAGTACCATGACAGCGACTGCTACAAGAACTACCACCATGACGGGAACCTTGACTAAAACTATGACTATGACACCTACACGTTCAGGGACTCCATCCAATACACCGTCCTTTACTATGACGCCAACTGTTACAGCATCCAAATCAGGAACATCTAGTGTTAGCTCTTCTATGACAGCGTCCATGACAAAAACACCCTCAAATACAGCCTCTAAGTCAGGAACTGGCTCACAAACCATAACGTCCTCCAATACTGCCTCCAAGTCCGCTTCCATTACAGCCAGTCCAACGGTAACCGCAACTCAGACGAAAACGGCGTCCAATACAGCCTCTAAGTCAGTGACACCAAGTCAAACCATGACTGCCTCCAAATCAGGAACTACAACCTCAACTCCATCAAATACAGCCTCTAAGTCAGCCTCTATTACAGCCAGTCCAACGGTAACCGCAACTCAGACGAAAACGGCGTCCAATACTGCCTCTAAGTCAGTGACACCAAGTCAAACCATGACTGCCTCCAAATCAGGAACTACAACCTCAACTCCATCAAATACAGCATCTAAGTCAGCCTCGATTACAGCGAGTCCAACAGTAACCGCAACCCAGACGAAAACGCCGTCCAATACTGCCTCCAAGTCAGGAACGCCATCTCAAACCATAACACCCTCTAAGACGGGGACAACGACTGCGACACCATCAAATACACCCTCTAAGTCAGCCTCGATTACAGCAAGCCCTACAGTGACCGCATCACAGACGAAAACACCCTCGAATACAGCCTCCAAGTCAGGAACACCATCTCAAACAATAACCTCGACAGGTACACCGAGTCGTACCGCAACAAATACTATTACAAATACAAAAACAGGCACACCATCTACAACGCCATCCAATACCCCTTCCCTAACAAAAACGGGCACGATGACACCCTCGAAAACGGCATCCAATACCATAACATCAACAAATACTGGAACACCTTCAAAGACGGGATCAAATACGATCACCTCTTCGTCCACCCCCTCAAAAACTGCGTCAAATACTATGACCCCCTCGAACACAGCATCCAAATCTACAACTGCTAGTCAAACAATGACTAGTTCTAAAACAGGGACGCCATCCACTACTCCTTCCAATACACCTTCTGTTACATCTTCGATGACGAAAACAGCATCCAATACTGCTAGTCAAACTACATCTGGTACAAAATCAGGGACATCAACAACAACACCGTCTAATACGCAGTCTAACTCTGGAACACCGAGTAAAACAATTACTGGCACTAGTACAGCCTCCACTACATCATCCAATTCCAATACACCTTCTAAGTCTGGCAGTGGCTCTGTCACACCTTCTGTTAGTCCCTCTGTTACAGCGTCTACTACTAAGTCAGGCACACCTTCTAATACTCCTAGTCAGACTGCGTCATTTACTAAAACGGCATTAAATACTGTCACTGGTACTGTCACATCAAGTTCCTCAATCACATCCTCCAACACAATTACGCAAACACAATCATCCTCTCATACTGCCACAAATACAGTTTCTGGAACTCATTTAACATCCGCAACTCAAACAGGATCTCAGACAATTGTATTGAGTCAGACTAGTTCTCAAACAATCACATCGAGTCAAACTGTCACACCAAGTCAGACTAGTTCACAAACAGTTACACCCAGCCAAACTAATACACCCTCAAAGTCTGGATCTCAAACAATTACTTCAAGTCAAACTGGTACGCCAAGTCAGACTAGTTCTCAAACAATTACGTCAAGTCAAACTAGCACACCAAGTCAGACTAGTTCACAAACAGTTACACCCAGCCAAACTAATACACCCTCAAAGTCTGGATCTCAGACAATTACTTCGAGTCAAACTGGTACGCCAAGTCAGACTAGTTCTCAAACAATTACTTCAAGTCAAACTGGCACACCAAGTCAATCTAGTTCACAAACAATTACACCCAGTCAAACTGGTACGCCAAGCCAAACTAGTTCGCAAACAATTACACCCAGCCAAACTAATACACCCTCAAAGTCTGGATCGCAAACAATCACATCAAGTCAAACTGTCACACCAAGTCAATCTAGCTCGCAAACAATTACACCCAGTCAAACTGGTACGCCAAGCCAAACTAGTTCGCAAACAATTACACCCAGCCAAACTAATACACCCTCAAAGTCTGGATCTCAAACAATCACATCAAGTCAAACTGGTACGCCAAGTCAGACTAGTTCTCAAACAATTACGTCAAGTCAAACTGTCACACCAAGTCAATCTAGTTCGCAAACAATTACACCCAGTCAAACTAATACACCCTCAAAGTCTGGATCGCAAACAATCACATCAAGTCAAACTAGCACACCAAGTCAAACTAGTTCGCAAACAATTACACCCAGTCAAACTGGCACACTAAGTCAGACTAGTTCTCAAACAATTACACCCAGTCAAACTAATACACCCTCAAAGTCTGGATCGCAAACAATCACATCAAGTCAAACTAGTTCTCAAACAATTACACCCAGTCAAACTGGCACACCAAGCCAATCTAGTTCGCAAACAATTACACCCAGTCAAACAGGCACGCCAAGTCAGACTAGTTCGCAAACAATTACACCCAGCCAAACTAATACACCCTCAAAGTCGGGATCTCAGACAATTACTTCGAGTCAGACAAGTACATCGACCCAAACAACTACGTCCAGTCAAACAGGGACCGCCTCAAATACACCCAGTCAAACGATAACCCCCTCTATCACAGCCAGTCAAACATCAACCCAGACACCAAGCAAAACACCCTCTAATACAATCACACCATCCAATACAGCCAGTCAAACGAATACGCCTTCTCATACACCCTCGAATACACGATCAGGAACTCTCACACAGACAGCCTCTGCCCTTAAAACCCCTACCAATACACCCTCTCCGTCCCTCACAGCAACCAATACCATTTCACAAACTGGCACACCCACTCAAACTATAACACAGTCAGGAACACAGACGCAAACCCCCTCCAATACACGAACTGGAACAGCCACTCAGACAACAAGCAATACGCAAACTCAAACACAGACCCTGACGTCCTCTAATACCGCTTCTCTAACCTCAAGTGAAACGAAGACGCCATCAAATACACCTAGTTATACTATTACACCTAGCAATACTATATCACAAACAGGCACTGTAAGTCCTTCTGTTTCAGGAACACCCTCGCAAACCCCCTCTAATACTCCAAGTCAAACCGTATCCCAGACAGTCACAAAGACAACTACACAATCAGGCACAGGATCAGGGACGCAGACACGTTCATCCACAAACACACCTAGTCAAACCCCCTCGAATACACCTTCAAACACTATTACACCCTCCAATACACCAAGTCAAACAAACTCCAATACACCATCTGTCACAGCTCTCGTTACAAAGACGCAGACTACCACCCAGTCAGTGACTAATTCAGGCACTCCCTCAAACACTCCAAGTCAAACCATATCTCAAACAATCACCGGTTCAGGCACAGCATCTGTCACACCATCTCAGACGGCATCGCAGTCAGGAACTGCGACGCAAACGGTATCCCAGACTCCTACCAATACGCCCTCCGTGTCTGGAACACAAACACCAACGCTCACTAATACTCCCTCCAAGACCCCTTCTGTCACAGCCTCTGCGACACCCCCCGTTACAGGCTCAACGAGTCAGACAATTACACCTTCCTCCACACAGCCAGCCACACAGACGCAAACGGGTTCAGGCACAGCCTCCCCAGGTTCCACACCTTCATCCACACAAACTGGATCTCCCACACAGACTCAGACACAAACAGCTTCCAATACAGCCGGTCAAACCCCTTCGATCACTGCGTCCTCAACGCAAACGGGTACTTCTACTCAGACACCTTCGCAAACAGTCACACAAACCGGCACATCTACTAAGACCTCTACATCCACACAGACGCCTACGACTACCCCTCTGTCCGCTTCAATAACTCCCACTCCTACTCCGTCAGGCACACCGTCTGAAACGGCCTCCAATACAATCACCCAAACACCATCGGTCAGTCCCTCGCAGACAGTCACTGTAACAGGTACATCCACAGCCACAAAAACTAGGTCCCAAACAATTACACCAACTGTTAGTCGTACATCCACAAATAGTGGTACACAAACAGGTTCAGGAACCCCCTTCAATACCCCTTCTGTCTCTGGTACGCCCTCGCAAACTCCAACTGCTACGGCTTCAAACACCCCTTCCATTACCGCATCAAACACAGCTACCCCTTCAAATACTCCCTCTAACACGCCCTCCAATACAGTCACACCCTTCCATACCCCTTCCAACACACCCTCTTCATCCCTTACAGCGGCCTATTCAGAGACGAACACGGCCTCCAATACTAAAACGCCTTCTATCACTCCATCTATCACAGCATCAACGTCCACCACGCCCTCCAATACCGGCTCCATAACCATTACACAGACAGGCACGATCACAAAAACCACCACATCCACCATGTCCGTCACAATCACCCCTACAAATACGATTACCCCTTCGATCACATCATCTCCGTCGATAACCGCATTGAGCACGGAAACTCCCTCCAATACGATTACTCCTTCCAATACCCGATCTACCACGGGGACAGTGACCACTTCTAAAACCATGACGAAAACGCCCTCCAATACAATCACTTCGTCATCGACCTCCACGCCTTCCAGAACTGCGGCCCAAACAGTCTCACAGACGGGCACATCCACTTCTACACAGACCCCAACCACCACCTTCAGTTCTGGAGCCACAGCCTCTACCTCTATGACATCGACAGCTACAACAACCTCCACCCTATCTCTAACAGCCACCCAGACCCCTTCAAATACACCTAGCCAATCGACCACGATCACGGGCTCAAATACGCAAACATCGACTGCCACGCAAACGCCAACAACCACCGCCTCTGTTCCAACCACATCAGCAACCGTTTCAGCCACCAATACTATATCGCAAACACTGACAAACACAGCTACCACGACATCCAGTCAAACACCTTCCAATACACTAACACAAACTGGTACACAAACAGGCACCTCTACAACAACGGCCACAGTCACACCCTCTCAAACATCATCTCAAACATCGACCCCTTCTAGTACCGCCTCTAACACCATTACCCAGACAAAAACGGGGTCCTCGAGTCAAACCATCTCTGGCACATCGGCTCAGACGGCTCTCACGACTCCTTCCCAGACACCCTCGAATACAGCGACTCCAACACAAACGCCCAGTAAAACGGCATCGACATCACAGACTGCGGTTCCGACAACCTCTCAGACCCCAGCCACTACCCCCACACAAACCAGTTCACAATCCCCTGCCCCCACCACCTCTCCGTCCGTCTCTGGGACCGCAGTTCAGACTGCCTTAACAACACCCTCTCAGACTGCGTCTCAGACTACGTCTGGAACTAGATCTAGCTCTGGAACTGTAACAGCGACTCAAACAGCCACACAGACGCCCAGCTATACTTCCACCACGACACAAACTCCTAGTCAAACGTCTAATCCAACTGCTCCTATTACAGTAACTCCTTCCCAGACAACGAGTGTTACAAGAACCGCAAGTCGCACCATGACTGGTACACAATCAGGAACATCTACCTTTACTGGAACAGCTACACAAACTGGCAGTCTCTCAGGTACTCAAACGCCATCCGAAGGATCTACGCCTTCCATGAGTCCGTCGACAACTCTTTCCATAAGTTCCTCGATCACTCCTTCATCCAAATTAACACCTACCACCACTACCACACTTACAGGATCCATTAGTCAAAGCTATACACCCAGTCAGACTGGCACGGGATCATCTACCGTCACGAGTACGCAATCAGGAACACTGTCCCAGACAACCTCTCGTACAACTACACGAACGCCCACTGTATCTAGAACAACTACTGTTACACCCAGCAATACAGCGAGTCAAACCGTTACACCAACGCCATCCTATACGTCTTCCGTCACAGCCCTCATCACCCCCACATCGACGAACACGGCCTCTGTAACGAGTACGACCAGCTCCACACTTACGATGACACCCTCCGTTTCAGGTACAGCAACAGTTAGCCCATCGAATACCCCATCACGAACCTATACGCCAAGTCAAACGGCAACATCGTCTTTTACTAGCACAGTAACACCAAGTCAAACACCGTCAAATACACCAACGTCGAATCCAACGCCCTCTTTAACGGCCAGCACAACCTCAACTAGCACAGTTTCGTCCTCCCAATCCGCGTCTATTACGATCAGTTCTACGCCCACGACAACACCATCGAATACCGCCAGCAATTCAGCAACTTTTACCTATACAGAGTCTATGACACCCTCTAGACGGCCCACCATTTCACCGACTGGAAGCCGATCCGCCACGCAAACGGGTTCCATTTCTGTGACAGGTACGCTGACGAACACAATTTCTGGCACGCCATCTCAAACACAGACTGGAACACCTGGACTAACAGGCACTCCTTCTGTAAGTCCATCAGTCACACGAACTACATCAAGATCAGGGACAGTTACAACAAGTTCAACCCCCACTTCCTTTTCGACCGTCACACAAACTGCGACTGGAACACCCTCTTTCACGTCTAGTCGTAGCAGTACAGCTAGCCGATCACCGACACAGACCGTAACAGGCACCGCATGGAGTCCCAGTCCAACTCCCACAGTCACAACATCAGGAACCAATTCAGGGTCTGGAACTGCGTCCCAGACAGTCTCTGGATCTGGCACTGGATCTCAGACGCAGTCTCAAACGATCACATCCTCATCATCTGTAACTCCATCTATTACCCCTGTTCTGCCCTCCCAGTCTGTCACTAATTCTGCCACTGCTCCACCAACACCCTCGAACACTGGATCATCATCTGTTACTGCCAGACCGACAGATACGCCAACCGTCACAGCCCCTGTGACTCAAACTCCATCTGTTACAGCCGAAGTTACTCGAACACCATCGGTCACATCCTATCCGACTATTACGCAAACCAGAACTCAGACGCCTTCTTTTACAACTACTCCTAGCCAAACACCATCCACCACATCGACCTTTATACCCAGCCAAACCCCGTCACAAACAGTCACTCCCTCAAACACTGCGACTCTGACTGGAACTGGGACGCAGACTGGGTCTGGTACACAGACTGGGACGCAAACTGGGACACCCTCTTTTACGATTACTCAAACGACAAGTCAGACATCATCAGATTCAAGTAGTCAGACATCGACAAGTACGACGACACCCTCACAAACATCGTCCATTACTGCCTCTCAAACAATCACCTCTTCGTCAACACCAACGACCTCTGCGTCTCAAACACCGTCGAATACACCCACCAATACAATCACTCAAACACCGTCGAACACGATTACAACCAGTGTCACAGCTCTGGTCACCGATTCTCCGACAGCAACAATAACTGGTACTATCACACAGACGAAGACGGGTACAGCATCGTACTCGTTTGGTGCTACCCCACGCCAGACACCATCGGGTACGGCAATCACTGGAACATCTACTGTTAGCATTTGGCGAACCAAATCAGTTACGATGACTGCGAGTCCCTCAATCTAAATATCATGACATGAACGATTGTTCAATAGATGATATTTATCGTCTTAATGGTCCCACTTGAATGTCCAAATCGTCATCTACCTGAACGAGTTTGGTCATGGAGGGGAGTTTCAAATCATTTAGTTCCACGGGAAATGCCGGAAAGGCATCGGGTACAAGAGACCCGAGAAGGGCGATTACAATGCCGCCACTAATAAAGTCCTGAGCAAAGGAGATATTCTTGTGCGGCTTGTCTTGGTATTTGGAGGCGATAAAGCTAAGGATCATGAATGCGAGTCCACCGATAAAGATCCACGGAAGCCAGGGAGGCATTATTGGGTAGCTGGGATAAAAAGAAAACGCAATCTAGCTCAGTGATTGTTGCCTAGCAATAATCAAAGTAATACTTCATAATCATCTGATCCTAGTCCCTCCTCAATCGGCTTGTCCAAATCTTCAACATCATCAAAGTCAAGAGGTTCTGCCGGACCATCCATGAGTTCTAGGCTTCCCTGTTCTGATCCACTTCTCTCGTCTCCATCCTGAATCATATCTGAATCATCTGGATTATCCGAATCAAAGACCGAATTATAATCGGCGAACTTCACATGCGAAGTTCTGTCCGTATCGATTGTGATGACGGGATTCGCAGATACATCATTTGTTGGTGATACATCAGGAGTAATAGCACCAAGAGTAGTAGCAATATCAGTAGCAGCAGCATTAACAACCTCAGATGCCGATACATCAATTATCTGAGGTTCTACTGGTTTTAACTGAGTAACAGGCTCTGATACAATAGGCTCTACAGGTATAATCTCTTTGACCTCCTTTGTTTCTTCCGTCTTAACCTCTTGTGTTTCTTCTGTCTTTTCATCGTCCTTTTCATCGTCCTTTTCATCCTTTTGCTCGCCCTTTTCCTCGTCCTCATCATCGTCCACGGACACAAAGTCTCGCAGAATACTTTTGACCGGAATCATGTTGCGAACAGCCTGGAGAACTCCTTCGCTCAACAGACCCTCAATCGACCGATAATTCTGCTGCTTGTCAATACTATTGATTCCTTCCCGAAAGAGGAAGCTCGATCCCCAGAGAAGCTTTGAGGTCTCACACAGAACCTTGAACATAAAATGCTCAACCTTTGGAACAGTAATCTGGACCCTCTTTTGTTTGTTGCTCACTCGTATCGCAGTCAAGACCTTCGTATGTGCGATAAAGACTGCGGTCAGCAGATCCTCCAAATAGTCACAGCCACAGCTCGTCTGAAGTTGACTAATTTCCGTGTTGACCTTCTCCATATTCCAGTCAGGAATATCATTGAGTAAGTTCTGAAAATGCCACAACAACTTTTTCGGTTCCTGCTTTTCATTCGATATCGCCCTCGCCTTTTCCAACACCGTCAAATACCACTGAAAATAAGAGGGTACCAGAATCTGACAGAGTTGCTTCGTATATTCCGAACGAGCATCGGAATACGTATTCGCAATGGAATCGTTCATTCTTTTAGAACCGTGTTCAAGATTTGATCCGATGACAACGCACTCGACAGAAAGGCCCAGACAGATCCACCTCTTTCCAAACATTCACCGTACAGTCGCATGTCAACGGTTCTCAGAAAGGCCTCAGGGTTATAGGCTTTGGACTGATAGGTGGGTACTAAGTCCGCCTTTGGATTTAGGGCCGCCAATCGTTCCTCCCGTCTGTGCTGAATAACTTGGCTCCACAGATCGGGTGACTGGAGCTGGAGAAAAATACAATGTTTCATTCGCCGATAACTGTATTCGTCCGGATTTAAATACTCAAACATAGTTCCAATATCAATTCCCTTATAAGACCTCAAAATCCAACCCTCCAACTCGGCTTTAGTCGGCATAGTTTTACGAAAAATCTGGCATCGACTTCGAATGGGCTCCTGGAGTTTTCCTGGATCACGACACTCGAGGACAAATTGGACATCGGACGAATGTGTCTCTAAAATTCGACGCAAAAAGGCCTGGGCCTCGGGCGTCAGATCATCGGCTCCCTCGAGCCACAGAATCACCGCTTCTCGTCGCTTTCCCAGGACATGGAGCTTTTGCCGGCCCTCCCTCAGAGTTCTGTCCTTTCGGCACGGACATGTGATCAGCTGTTTTTTCTGTTCCTTAGCATATTCCTGAATCCAATGACTCTTTCCTGAACCCGCCGGTCCTGTGACAATAATTGGACTTCCATCGTTATTGTTCATTAATACTCGTAATAAATCGGGGTTTAGATTCTAGAATCTAAAGTTTTATAGAGTAATTAATTCAAGATGACCGAAGCCGATTGCCTGTTCGTTAGTAGCAGAGGACTCATGAAAAGCTGTGATGTCTATCCACCGAATCCCGTAAGTTCTAGCCGCATATGTTACGACTATGACTGGGCCTCTTTGAAACCAGGTGCTGTTGTCTATGTTATTAGCAGCTCGATCCGAGATTTTATATTTCGAATGTGGCCTAAAATAAAGGTACCGATTGTCCTCGTGTCGGGTGACTGTGATGAAACTATGCCGATTCACGCGTTTAGCGAGCCAGATTTAATGAAATTTCTTGAAGACGATCGTGTAATTGCTTGGTTCGCACAAAACAATATCTTAGCCGGTGCCCATCCCAAGTTACACCATATTCCGATTGGCATGGATTATCATACTCTTTCTCAAAATTCAAATCATGCTTGGGGTCCTAAACAGACACCTCTAGAACAAGAAGAAACACTTATTCTCTTTAAAAATGCCGCACCTGGCAGTCGAGAATTAAAGGCTCATGCGAATTTTCATTTTTCTATGAAAACACAATTCGCACAAAGTAGGCAAGATGCGATACGACAATTGAAAAAAGAACTTGTAATATATGAAGAGACCCCTGTAAAACGTCTTGTTACATGGTCCAATCAAACAAAATACCAATTTGTGATTTCTCCTCATGGCGGCGGTCTTGATTGTCATCGTACATGGGAGGCACTTGCTCTAGGATGTTTTCCGATTGTAGTCAAATCACCCATAGACTCTCTTTATGAGGGCCTTCCAGTCCTTATTCTTGAATCATGGAGCCAATTAAATACCCCTTTAATGAATGCGTTCGTCACATATTGGAAAAAGAAAACCATAAATTATGAAAAACTGACTTTGAAATTTTGGATGGATCGGATTCGATCTTCTATAAATGCTCTTCCTGTGAATTCACTTGAATCGAGGGAATAATAAATAGTTTTGCTCCATGTTTTTGGATCATGTCTTTATGGAAGGAAACATGTTCACACGTGTCAGGACGACAAGTACCCACCTTTATGTCAGGAATATAGGACGAACAGGAGCAGGCACTTGTCAATCCATTATACACACAGCCGACCGTTTTCGACAAACGATAGAGTCCTAAGCCGCCGAACGCAGATTCGACGGGAATCAGAGATGCGGTTTTCGGAATCGTGATCTGATAGGGCTTCACTGCGATTGCTTTTGCCGATTGAATATCCGCTCCCATCTGAATTCGCATGTGTTGAATGAGATCCCAGCAGTCGAACTCAATGCCCATGATTTTGGAACGGAGAGCCCAGATGTCATAGTAGGCCGTTTTGGTATTGGCAAAAAGAGCATCCCAACCCGGATGGTTGAATGCGATTTTTAGTGAGTTTACATTAAATCCATCGAGGATTCCATCTAAGTCAACCATAAGAATGTAATCAAAGGACGGAAAGTGTGTGTGGACGTGTTCTAGGAGCTTTGAGCGGACGTGAGCGAGTCTAGCGGTTCTTGCTTGGATTTGATTTGCCGTTGAATCGAGGGTCAGAATGTCTGTTCTGTGCTTTGCGGTGGTTTTATACTGTTCAAGAAGTCGCTGGGTTCCATCCGTCGATCCATTTTCCGCAATGACGACTGCCGCTTCTTTCCACAGAGGGACGATCCTGTTAATCTGATCAAGTGTGTTAGGCAGCTTCGTCGCAATGTTTCTGGCCGCTCCGATAATCACGCATGTTGCTTGGTTCATTTTGAATAAAGCAACATGTAATTTGTTTAGATTATAACTAATGAATCATCATCATGCGAGCCGCAATATCTTTGTCGTCCTGCATGGCGTTCTTTCGCAAGCTCTGCTGAAGAGGGTTGTTCTCCACGGCCTGGACCATGTCATACACGTTACGCTCCCTGGACACATCCAACTTGAGCGGCACACGGTACTCCACGCGTCCAATATCGCCAACGCCTGGCGTCAGACCCTCGCCACCCGCTGTCAGTCGGTTCACGGCCATGGGTCGATCGTTGATGAAATCTGTGTCCAGCTTCTTCGAGGTCTGTCGGCCAGGATCGCCGTTGTTCAGGGCATTCTGTCCTGAACCCGCAATGGGTTTTCTGCCCACGGCGATCTTCTCCTTATTGGGATTGGTTCGCATGTTGTAGGCGAAGGTCTCGTCCATCTGATCCTGGGACGCAGAGATTGAGGGACCATACCAGTTGAGGCCTGCGGACAGCTGAGCCTTCTGCGTGGGCCTGGCAATATCATCGGGATCGTAGACCTTGAGGCGACCAGGGGCACCTTCATTGGGTGCCGCAATACCTGGGCGATCGAGGTAGATCGTGGACTCCTTGACCGTCGTTCGGGCCACATCCTGAGGATCCCAGACCGTCACAGAGGGAGCCCCCGCCTCGTACTTCACAGGGGTGCCTGTGATTCGTAAGGCCCCGATAGTCTCGGCACGACGGGTAGGGCGGGCAATGTCCTCGAAAGGCTGGATGACTTGTCCCGTGTCGGCGGGCACCAAGTTGGTGGCCATGACTCGCTCCGAGGTCTCCGCACGCTCATTGGGGCGAATCTCATATGAATTCTTACCATAGTCCGCCATTTCATTACCGACTGCCTTGGTATAATACGTTGTCATGTCGGCGTTACGATACCCTGCTCCGCCGTATTGTTGGGCCATGGGGGTCCTGTAAGACCCCGTGACGTAGGACTCCCCAAAGTCCTGGCTGGACGCAGAGGGAATATATTCTACCGAGGTCTCGGGTCTGGTTGTATGGGGGAGAACCTGGACAGGGCGAGTCGACTCCTTGATTAAATCCCCGTTCGTAACGAAAAAGCGTTCTCCATGTTCGTCAATGTAGAAGCGGTCAGGACGGTACTTGCGGACCTCACCAGGGTCAATGGCCGATGCTCCGATAAAGTTCGCACCAGGCACCACGGGGGTCTTATAGGTCTGTTTAGGATTCGTGGCAACACGGAGCTCATCAGTGTCCTTGGGACGCATGATCTCATTCACCTCGATCTGTTGGAATCCGCCCTTGCCCAGCAGACCGAATTTCTCATTCACGCCTGAGCCCACATGGATTGGTTCAAAGGGCCTCTCGCCATTTCTGGCAATGGGATCCTGGACTCGGCTCTGAAAGAAATCCGTGTTGTCCTCCATGCCGAAGGGGTTGCCATAGGGAGCACGGCTGGTCTCGAACATATTCTCCACCTCTCGCTTCTTGATCTGGGTGGAACCACTGCCGTTATAGGTGTCCAGAGTTGCCGTGTTCTGTCCCAAAATCGTGTTCTGTTTCATGGTACCGCCATAGAAGGGCTGCATGTTGTTGTGCTTGTAGTCCGCTGCCGAGATCTTCTGGCCGGACAGAGGTGAAATAACGTATTCACTGTCTGCGTAGATCGGCGACTCCTCGATGCCGTCACTGCGAAACTCCACTTGAGGCCGGTTGTTTTCAGAGGCAATCGGATTTGGCGTAAACTGACCGGGACGCCCTTGAAGTGGAGCTAATGGCGGCTGTTGTGTCGCATAACCGAGGGGTTGACCATAAGGACCGGGACTGGGTTCAGACGGATAGGTCTGACCATTGGGCTGCTGGAACATCATGTCGAGCTCGGGTCCAAATCCCACTGCCGAGGCACCCTTTGGCGTCTGAGTAAGGGCCTGTCTGTCAGGACCACGTTGGGCCGGTAAGAATCCTTCACTTACCTGTGCCTGAGCCTGATACATGATTTCCTCAGGTGTTTTATGTTGTTTTCTAGAAAATTTGCTCACGACAAAGGCGGCTCCTAGGAGTCCTGCGAGTGCCACCACTTCCATCTCTATATGGTTTCTTGGTTATTTCTTCAATGCATAGAACCACAAGCAGGACCTCTATGCGTATTGTAGAGTTCCTTGTCAATGTTCCTGCTAGGAATGAAGAAGTCGAAGGGTGTTTCAAAGGTTTCCTGGGGATTGTGGAAGACTGTGTCAAACCTGTTCCAGCCCGTGGCCCTCAAGGTACAAGGGGGATCCACAAGACGGGCAAAGGTCATAGGAACCACCTCGTCTGTCGCGTTTTGTAGGGGCACATGATTCATCATGTTCGTCGCCGGATTGTAGAGGGGTCCGTCACACTTAATGCGGCTGCTGAAACGACCGATACCCTTGAGATCTGTCTCAACATCCGTTCGCCACTGCCTTTCAGGCCACGACGCTCCGCTCTGCTGAAGGCGGATCGTCGCATTCGCAGGAAATACTGTGGGACAACGAGCCGCCGGAGCATTCAATTGATAGCGGCCCGCGTATGTACTAATACGATTATCATCAACCTGGTGAAAATCGTCATACTTATTTCTTGTCGTAGTCTGTTGTTTGACTGGACAGCTCATCTTGTAGTTAGCATAGAATTAATTACATCCGTTTCCATGCCTCATAAAAAAAGTTGTAGCAAGGCCCCCACCCTCCTGCTTCCTTATAAATTCGTTCAAAGCCTGCTTCACGTAGAATCCTATCAACAGTCTGTTTATGACTAATATCGTGATAGTCATTTTCCATTATAATAAGATTCATGCCCGATAATACTTCGGGCATGTCCTGAAGTATATAATACAATGCCCCTTCGCAGTCGGCAATAAGAGTATCAAACTGAATCTTGTACTTAGCGACTAATTCCTCATATGTAATTGTATTTACTCGGGTCCAGCCAGGCTCCACTAACTCAGATGGTTTTGTCATCCATTCCTTTTGAATAAGGGGTTTCTTAGAAAGTGCCGAGGGTTCAATGTGAAATGACATAGAATTAATATCACGATGCTCACTCACCTTTTTAACAGATTCAGGATCACATTCCATAGTCACAAATTGGCTCTGGTCTTTCAAAATAGCGGCTATAACAAGACTGTTTCTTCCAATATTCGAACCAAGTTCCAGCACCTTTTCGTCTCCTTTTAACAATTTACATGACATACATTGTTCTGGATATTCATAACTCCATCTACCATTTAGTTTAATATTTGACTGAATTTTAGAGCATTTATAGGCATCTTTTCTTATGAAAATACCATCTCTTTCTTTGAAGTATTTGGAAGGTACAAGAGGATATGAAACATATGTCTTTATGAATCCACGAGTATTAAACGCAACACATCCAGGTGTTTTAATTGCTTCATTATATATATTTGAAATATCTAAATTTGTTACTTGTTTTACATCGTATGACGGGGAATCAAGACATGGATAAAAATCATACTCTGAATATAAATTTTCATATGGATTAAATGTTAAAAGATTTGAACTAACACTTTCAGAAAGTCTTTGAAAAATTGTATATGAAAATGAAGAACCACACAATATATTATTGTTCCAAAGTCCAATAAATAATTTATTACATATTTTTGAGGCACAAAGATCGATCGCAGCATTAATTTCGCGTCCAATCGCTGGATCTTTTTTATTTATGTAATATTTATAATTATTATCATTCAAAAAATCTAAAACTGGATTATCTAAACTGTATGTAAGAATAATTGTTGTATCAGATTTAGAAATAGTCTCTTTAATACTATTAATATACATATTATTTATTGAACATTTCACACTTTCATGCGATTTATTAAAAAATGTCGAAAAATGTATTATCATGTCATCTTCATTTCTTAAATGTATAACATTAATATTATCTAAACTATTCAGCGAATCAATAAAATCATTGGCTTTCTTTTGGATATTTTTTGAAAAAACCAATGTTTTAAGAAGTTTATTGAATAATTTATCATCGTATGTATTAATCCACCCGTTGGGTGTATCAAAGTTATTTGTCTCATTTGTTTTTTCGATAATTGTTATTCCATATATTTTAAGAGATTCATTTAAAGCATCTAAATCAAAAATTTCTGACACTGGAATAAAACTTTCTGAATTAATTTCTCGCAAAAATTTATCGCAAACTATTATTTTTTTATTTTGCTGAATCGCTAAAATTAATCCTGTTATAAATGTAAATAACTGATTACATAGCCCACTCTTTTTATCAAAATAATAGGGTCTTAGAAAATATATGCCATATTTATCAATTGAATATGATTCATTAAAATGATTTATATTTGAATTATGAAGAGACTTGTAGGTTGGATTTCCTGTATGTACCCACCATTCCGCATCCATTTTATTAATCAAAGTGTTTGTAGACAGTTGTGCCAAATAATTTGTTTTAGCCCACCAAAAATTGCCTGAAAAATGTGGACTAGGATTTTTATTATAATTACATCCAACTGTATCATTCGTATCAAGAAGTGTTAAGCAATTATATGAATTATTTACTAGAAAATACAACATCATATTAATCCAATCTGTAGAATGAATGTATTTAGGGTCTGATTTTGGATACGATATTCCCTTGGTATGAAGATATAGAAGTTTTACATTTGGGAACTGCTTACTGAAATAGCTTATTAATTTAAGAGTAGGTAATTCAAATAAATTTGTTTGATTTGAATACTGAATAATCTTAAGATTTGGGCAACGATCCTTATATTTTTGTTCCTTGAGAGGAAGTCCGCAATTTTGAATCACGACAATATCTAGTTTTTTAAACATATGCTGTTTTTCAAGAGTATCAAATAATAAGTCCAGACGATCTGTGCCTGCGTCAGTATGACAAGAATGAATAAAACATGCTGTTTTCGGATTCTGAATATTAGCAAATAGTTGTTTATACCTATTGCGATCTTCTGAAATAGTACGTTCAATCGTTGGAAAAAACTGGTAATAATCCAGAATTTTGGCTTTGGCAGCACGAATAAAAGGCAGCCTTGCTTCCCACCAGTTTTCTGCGATCGCCTTTTTAATGAGTTGAAACGAGCCCTCAAAATCAGACATGTCTAACTGAACATAGGCCCATTCATCAATGTAATCCTTTACATTTGGACATCCCCAATAAAAGACAAGTGTTTCAGTGATAATTGGTTCCCAGATTTTTTCAGTAATGAAATTCCGTTCGGCATTATTTTCGCACATAAAATAATACTTGTAGGGCACAATTCCCAGCTCTTTGTCTTTGTGTGGAAAAACAGGGCCTTTATAGGAACGAAATCCATGTTTATTATCTGTATTCCAGACATCCACTTGAACCGATGGATCATTTTTGGCATCCAGGAATTTTAGAAAATCGATGCGGAATTTATGACCAGGATCAAAATATTTGGACGAACAGATGGATGAAATGCGATTATTCATCGTCTTTTGCGGCGTTTTATCCTTCAATTGATAATATGTCATATTTAGTTGCCAGAATGCGTTATTGTAATAGTGTTCATGACTGCGAACCTGGAGAAATTTTGTAGGATCGGGTTTGGCCCATGCCCCCCAAGTCTTCACACCCCATGTCTGACTCTCATCACCACACCAGGGTTCCATTTGAAACACGATGGTTTTTTCAGGAACAAAATGGGCGTTAGGTGGTGGTTTATTTATAATGACCCAGTAATCGATGTCTATATCGGACCATGTAATTTCTATGTTATTCCATGTATAGTTCCCTTGTGACATTGTATTCCAATCCTTACATAGCTGTTCAGATGAGCACCAATTACACAACATTTTTACACGGATTTTATCTTTTTTTTTTGCGGATCTATGGATATAAATTCCATCTTTTTCTTTGAGCCAAGGCGTCGATTTTAAAGGCCATTGAACATCCGATTTCAGAAATCCCAGGGTATTAAAGGCCACGCAACCTTCCGTCAGTTCGGCTGCCAACATCAGATCCGAGACACCTTTTCGTCCAATACTTTTAATATCCTTATCGCCACTGTCCACATTCGGGTAAAATATCCAGTCCTCTGGATGAGTCACAGTGCTTAATGCGATTGTCGAAGTATCCTTTTGAATATCAGAATCCACAATTATATCATTTCTTACCCAGTCCGATAAGACAATATGTGGCTGAACACTAAAAAATTTAATGTCAGGTACACGTACCATAAGATAATCAATTCCATGTTTAATTCCATTGGTTTCAATGTACGCCAACAATTTTTTAGCAGCATCCTTTGTAATATAATATCCAAATGTTCCCCCAATATATTTTGAAATATTTAAGGACGGAAAGGGGTTATTTTCAATGATTTCATTTCTCGCAGAATTCGAATGCGATGTGTATCCTAAAAATACAACGTTTGCGACTCCCTCTTTTAAAAATTCCTGGACCTTCGAATAATGTTCCTTGAAATTCGCAGTAAATGTAATATCGTCTTCGAAAATTGTATAGTAGTTCTGGTCGGAAGTGGCCAGTTGCTTCCATAAATTCACATGGCTGAGAGCACATCCTATGAATCCCCGCCGGCTACCAAAATCGTTTCCCTGAAACATTTTCGCAAGCTCTAGATTCGGCACTAATTCCTTTCCGTCCACCGCTTCAAAAAACTCATAGTTGTTTAATTCATGTTGTTTAAAAAGTGTCTGAACTGCCAATTTTCGATCTGGTCGTCTTTTAAGATTTACTACAAACGTATTTGTCGATGGTTTCACGCCACCAAATTGACTGATATCGTTCAATGTGTACGCATTTCTACCCGATTTATCGGATGTTAATTTTCCAATATGGAGGGAGCAAATCGTGTTGAAAAACGCACTTTTAAATCCTTTGGAATTCCAGCGATTCGCATATTCCTGTTCAAAAAAGGTATTGGGACTATTATAGTTTCCAAGTTCTAGGATTTTAGACGCTCGAATTATAGATGGGCGAAAACTGTAGTGAGGCCAATAGGAACAGTTTCGTCCTTCTATTTTCATATCTTTTACATGGAGTAATGTATCCCTATCTAGGATTTGACCGCCGCCAATATCCCATCCGTGCGTCGCATACAGTTCGGCATAATTCCTGTTGAACAGAATCTGATGGACATTCTGATGTTCATATGTTGTCAGTGCTTTCATGCTTCGCACGACATAGGCCTCCCGTTTAAAAAACAACCAATCATCCTCCAAGTGAATCCAGTATTCAGGATTCACATCCTTCAGCTTTTTCCAAATAATATTCATGCTTTCACGATGCCCCTTTTCTGTTGGACCCTTCATATAATACTCGAAAAAGGGAAATCGCGAACGCATTATATCTCTGTCTGACTCGGATGAATTGTCATCTACACAGAAAAACAGGTCCACTTGATCCAAGTCTGTCCAAGTTCGAAGAATTGAATTCACGGTCTGTTTAAACAGATCAAGGCGTTTACAGGTTGTCATGGTCAGCATAATTCGGATTGGGTTTCGTACAACTTTATTAAGTACAATTGTTGATGGAGCTCCCAGGGATGGACGAAAATGATGGATGGCTCGTTCAATAATGACTCTGTGTTCCTGGTTTAAAGATAAATTGTCGACATAGTTCATCATTTTATAGCAAAATTCTGTATTGTCGGTTGGTAGATCAGCAATAAAAAACTGTAAATTATGGATCAAATTCTGGATCCACCACTGTCCAGGTATATGACCACGATCAAAAATCTTTTGATACATGCGAATACCGAGTGATCGTTGTTTGAGGCGATCGGCTACAATAATCATGTAATAGGGCAAATAAAAGTCATATTCAGGTACTTTAGCAAATAGTCGGCTACTGAGTGTGACAGGATCATATTTATTTTCATACCAGTCTTGAATCAGACCATAGAATGCCAGGGCAACTTCTGGCAGTCCCTTAATAACGTAATGCTTGATGAGGCGATAAATTCCTTCCACACGCGTTTTGTCGTATCTGTAACTTTCAATAAGGTAAGGGATTCCCTCGTCAGTTTTTTTATCATTTTCTAATAAAACAAATAATTCAATACATGCGTTGTATTTTTCTTGTACCCAACTGTCTTTGAGTTCAATGACTTTTTTGTAAAACTCAATAGCTTTTTCAGGCATATTCGCATCACGATAGCTCTGAGCACAGTAAAAAGCATACCGATTTTTAAGGTGATCATTTGTTTCAATGGCCTTATAAAAGGCCTTTTCCAAAATAGTGGCATCTTTCACATATTTTTGAGGATCTTGACTTCTAGCACCCTCACGATTCCCTTTAAAATGGTAATTGCCTGCGACTACAACTTTCTTACTTACAGGTTCTTCACATTCAGGATATTCATGAAGAACGCCAACGTATTTCCAGCGTTTATGATTGTTGAAGAGCTGACTTCGAATCCATGTAATAGTTATATTTTGAAATGTAAATAAATAGTGATCGGCATCCAACGTCGTAGGTAGTTTGAAGTCTCCGTGGATTCGGTCATCGGCATCCCATACAAAGGCGTAGTCGGCCTTTTGATAAGCGTGGCGAAAAGCCAAGGTTCTGTTATGACCGAAATCGACCCATTCATCATCATAAATTTCGCCTGACACACCCTTTTCGTCAAAAAAGGCTTTGATAATGTCCTTCGTTGAATCCGTAGAGCCTGTATCGGAGATCGCGTATGTGTCAAAGGGAATATAGGAATAGATGTTCTTAAGAGTATTCTCGATCAAATGACTCTCATTCTTGACAATCATTGTCAAGCAAATGGTTTTACGATTCAAGGACTCACTCATTGAATCATAAAAATATATTATAAAATATGAATTAATCGCATAAACTATATGATATCTGTGTCTAAAATAAAATGTTTTAAATATGGTTTCCAAATTGTATTAATATTATGTTTGTACTTTTCACCATCCGCCATTTCAAGAAATCCGTAAAATATACGATTATCCAGATATTGCTTTATATTGTGTTTTCTCAAAACATCACTAAATATTACATATTCATACCGATAACTGTTATCATCGTATGAAATGTCCTTTAAAAATTTATTATGTATAAAATATGTACAATGAACAACAGGTACTTCAATAATACCTTTAACAATTCTAGTAAGTACTTTTGGATACATTTCATGATATTTATAATAACCTTTCTCATCAACATCATAATGATAATTGGAATAACTTGTCGGTGATGATAGCATTGGAGCAATAATTCCTATGCTCGAATTTTCAAGCAGTGAATGAAGTGTACTAGGAACTACAAAATTATCACAGTCGGCTACAAAATAATGAGCGTTTAATTTTTCAGCATATTTTATAGAGTCTTGACGAATATGTGCTAATATTTTGAATCTTTTCGAATTCCATTCGTGATTTTGAAAGGTTGTTAATTCCTGACTTATAGATGTGTCATCAAAATATATTGATCCATATTTATTTCCGTGTTTGTCTATAAATTGTTTTAAAATAGTGACCGTATTATCTGTATTATCATTTGTACGAATATATAAATGTATATGGTGTTTTGAATAAGTTAAATTGTATATACAATTTAAATAAAAAGGCAAACAGTATTCTTTATTTTTTGCCAGTATCGCAATCACAATATTATCATTTGACGTATTAGCCGTCACATCAATAATCGAAACTTCTTTTGTAAAATAGTTAATATATTTGTATGGATTATATTTACTAAGTGGCAAATATTTTAAACTTAATGGACGAAATTGGCCTAATTCAATATTTGTATTGTCTTCCGTTTGAAACGAACAATTACAAATTAAAATATACTTGAATTTTTTTGTATCGATTAGATAATCTAAAAAATTGTAAATATATTTTAATGGCCAATGCTGTAATACATCTTTTATAATACACAAATCAGCAGTTTTAATTAATTCTTTTTTATTATAAAAATCAAGATTTATAAATTCATAATTGGTATTTTTATTATTTATTTTATGAAAATCAATTACTTTTTGATAAATATCATATCCTGTATAAGAAATATTTAAGGTATCATAAATACATGGACCTGTTATAAAATCTCCACACCCCAAATCAACAACCGATTCAATATTTTTTTCATGAATAAATTTTTTTAAAGCTAAAATATAGTCTTTATTATATTCAATCTTGGATCCAAATCCACTACTTCCACTATAAATATTATTGGAATTATCGCCCCATATTTTTTGCTCATAAATATTTGTAAATATAGTTTCCATTTACATTACAAAATATATTTACTATTAAATTTAATACACATATATTTAATACTTCTCAGGATTCTTACATACCTCGTTCTTCATGACCAGGGGTGTCGGCATGCCAGGATAGGCCCACATCTGATAGGTCGGCAAGTGTTGGGGTGTCACATTGATGTCCAACTTGATTTTCAGATTATCCCGCTTGATCTCCTTTTGGTTCTTCGGAGGAGGCTGATACTGACGCCAAGGGGCGAACGTATTCGGAATATTAATTCCCTTTAAGTCCGATTCCAAGTCCACCACGTTTCCCTCAGCCACAGAGACTTCATTGCCGCCTACAATGCCTAAAATGTGTCGCTTTGGCTTAGGGCTCACATATTCTGTCACAAAATAAGTGTATCGCTGAGGGTCCTCTTTCTGTTCCCACGGATTGCCTTCAATTGTGAACGCTTCATTGATGGACGCCATATCTCTACTGTAAGTAATAAATTTGACGGACACAACTATTCACTGCCAAATTAATAAAATGGGATCCACGTGTTCATCAAATCATCGTAAAAGCAGCCCTGAAGCAATTGCGAGGGGACTTATTGGGCCCTATGAGCCCCCTGTTAATCAAGAGCCCAGAATCTTCAGTCTGGATGGAAATATTGGTGTCGGGAAGACGACACTGCTCAAACAGATCGCAGAACGATTTCCGAACATTGTCATTGTCAGAGAACCCGTGGACATTTGGACAGATCTCAAAAATCCGGACGGGTCCAATCTGTTGGAATTGTTCTACACAGATAAAAAGCGATGGGCCTACACCTTCCAGACGGCAGCCTTTCTGTCCAGGCTCAAGTTGGTCAAGGACGCCCTTCTAAACGCCAAACCGGGTCAGATTCTTCTGACAGAACGATCTGTTCTGACAGATCGCTACGTCTTTGCTGAAATGTTGAGGGCTCAGGGAATTCTGACAGACATCGAATGGACACTCTATACATCCTGGTTTGATACCTTTGCGACTGGCCTACCCATTCAGGGAATTATTCACATTGATACGAGTGTCGAGACAGCGTTAAGCAGAATTAAGGGGCGAGGAAGGGACGGAGAGGATGGTATTGAGTCGGGATATTTGACCGATTTGGCAGGTCAGCACAAGAAGTGGCTCGATCAAACGGATTTGCCCGTACTCAATATATCCACGGAGGTCGGTGTAGATGTTAATAAGACACTGAATCAATTAGGGGAGTTTCTTCAAAAGAGTTTATAAATACCTTCAAGGTACTTATAAATATTTTTAGCGATTCGCAATTAGCAGTTCACATCCCTGAGGTAAGATCTGGTAGGGATACCTCCATGGATCCAGCCCTTCGCCGCCACTTCCTCCACCAAGTTGTGGGGGTTCTGAACGTTCTTCTTTAGAATGGGGATCTGGGGATCATACTGCTGGGAGAAGAAGGTCTCCGTAACTGTACCGCATTCCTTGCCCATACGGACCTGTTCCGAATGGATCAACAGGGACTCCACATCCTGGTTGCCACGACCGCCGGCCATGTAAGGGACGGACAGGAAAGGGCGGGCCTGGGCCCTAGTCTGACACCTGTTCGTCTTGAAGCCGGGCTGGTTGCGGATGTAGGAGTCCGCATCGATGGCTGCGTTGTTGTAGCCTACACCTTCTCTGGGATAAATCAGAAGCTCGTTGACGGAAGTGGGATTCACACCGGAAGCATTAGGGACAAGATTGGTCGTAAGATATCGGCCTGGTCCGACACTCTGGGCATAGTAGGATTGAATGCCGCACAGATCGTCTCTGGCGTGGGTCATTCGATTGATGTCCATGTTGGCACTGCTCATTCCTCTGGAAGAGTTATAGAAAATTCTGGCAATAATTTCTAAATAATTATCAGAATGAAAGAAAGTCAGACCAGACGATTCTGTAGCTGTATCAAAAAAGTGCGGAAATATATCAAGCCGATTCGAGGAACCAAGGAATCTGCTGCGACGGCTGTCTGTGTCAAATCTGTTCTTCAAACACGGGGCAGAACCTTGCGTAAATTTCATTGTCGGACTCGAAAGGGAAAGAAGGCGTACGTGGCGACGCAGGCACTGACAAAAAAGGTGTGATTTTATAGACATTCGTAATCTGTATCTGTAAGGTATTCTGTGTTGGAAGAAAAATGTATTTTTGTCATAAGTTCGGCATAAATAATATCGAGTCTCGCACATGTACGTTTATAAGACTGCTTCCTATTCCAAACCTCTATACGACCTAAATATCTGGGTAGGGTTTCATCAGGCTCCCTATTTGGAAATAAATTGCCGTCGCAATCAATGGTCTTTATGATTGCTGGAATTCTTTCAGGCATATAGGTCAGCTGATTATTATTACAATATAACCATCTCAGATTTCGTGGTACAACTTCAGGTAAGGATACTAAACGATTCTTAGAACAATTGAACGATATGAGGCCCTTTGGAAGTTTGGGAAACCACTTAAGTCGATTGTTAGAACAATTGAGCGTCCAAATGCTGTCAGGAAGGACTGGAAGATGCGTAATATGATTATGAGAACAATATAATTGGGATATTTTCGTCGAACAGAGGTCTGGAAGAGTTGTAAGCTGATTGTGCTCACAATTCAGTATATGGAGAGTACTTGGCATGGAAGGAAGTTCAGTCAATTGATTTTCATCGCAATATAATTGACTGAGATTTACTGGTAAAAGAGGTAACTGCGTCAATTGATTATTTTTTATATTCAGAATCTCGATGTCATTTGGTAAAGAAGGTAATGATGACAATCCTAAATTCGATAGATCCAAAGTAGAGTATTTCATCTCCTGAATTCGTTTATGAACTTCGGCATTATCCATTCATTGCTTTAATGAATTCGCATTTAGACCGATATGGATTTTAAAATCCGCAAAGGTCTAATATTATAATATTATAATTACTCATCCGAATAAGGTTAAAACCTTATTCACCCAGTGGCAGGTGTTACTCACCCATCCATACATACTGAACACCAGCAGATCCCTGATCCGTACAGTACTGTCCACCCTCCTTACAGGTGAGCCCAGGAATCTTGTAGAGCCAGTTCTGGAATGATTCGCGGTCATTTGGAATGGACGTAGATGGTTGTGTCACAAACTGCCTCTGGCTCTGGCTTTTTCCAAAGACATCGGTGGGATCCGAGAACCACTGAACCCTGAAGTAATCATCAAATGCCTGTTTAACGATCGGATCTGTCACGGGAGCCGCAGGAGGACGATCAGGATTGTACTTGTATTCGTCCAAAAGCACATTCATGAACAAGTTCTTCGCAGCCGGTGGCGTAAAATCAGGCAGGGACGGTCCTGAATAGGGGGCCGCATCGTTGTAGGGCAGAGTCGCCTCTATGCCAACTATCCCCGCAGGCCGTCTGAGTGGTGCGAAGCCCTCAGTTTTCTTCTTCGGTGTCTTGCTCTTGAATCCTTCGACGGAAAAGGTCTGGCTGAGCTGGATCTCGTGATCCTCCTGAACGACAACACCATCGTCGTCGACGTGTTTCTCTTTCTTACGCTTGTATGCCGGTGTTGTCATAATGATCACGAAACCAATAATGGTCGCCAGGAACACACAGACGGCGATTGCCACAGGCCCTCCCAACACCAACCCTACGAGTCCCACCAGCAGGCCTAAAAGAATCAGCCTTGCCATGAAGTTAAAAATCTGATTTTTACATTGCGGATCGTACCGCAAACTAAAATTATTGATTAGACCCATAGGATCTTTCCAGAACGGTTGTTCGCAACTGTCCATCTAACACCTACTTCTTCATGAAATTATTTCTTGCCGGCTTTCTTAGCTTCCAGCTTCTTTCGGAGACGCTCCTTGACCAGTGACAACCTAGCAGACCCGTCACGACCTGCTGCCCTAGCCAAATCCATGTCCTCGAAGCCAAAGGCCGACTTGAAGGACCCCATCATATCCACGAACTCCGTGTTTTCAGAGAACTCCTTCATGAGCTCCTCGGCCTCCTTAGCGATTTCCTGGGGTCTAATGGATCCAGACTGGATTTTCTGCTGGAGACGCTTTCCAATCTTCTTAATCGTGTTCTGGATCATCGCAGGATTCTTGGTGAACATGTGAATCAGCATTTCAAAGGCCCGGGAAGGAGCCGTTTCGCATTCGGCGATCATTTCGGGCGTTAGTCCGAGGTCCTCGGGCTTGATATCTCGGACGATCTCCTCGGCCAGCTTCGCCAGCTGACCCTTCAAGAACTTCTCGGGGAGCTTCGGCATTTTGAAACCACCCGTGTTGCCACTGGCATCCTTGGACCCATCCGATCCGAAAATACCCGAAAACTTCTTGAAGAGTCCCTCAAAGTCCATGGACCCAAGCTTATCCTTCATCTGTCCCATGACATCGTTCATCCAGGACTTATTTTCACCGAAGGCAGAATCTGATCCTCCTTCTGTACCGAATCCTTCCAGAAAGCAGCACATGGACAAAATGCGAACGTATTCTGAAAGGGCCTTGCGATTGGTCTCAGATAGCTCAGACCAGACACTGTTCGTCAATATAACACCTGGTAGAACAGTCCCAGGGTTTGCCGTAGGATCCAGACCGACCACTTTCACTTGGGCCTGGAACTGTGCGACTCTGTCTGCCGGTGTCAGAGCCAGGGCGGCTCGAATCGCCACAGACAATTCAGGAAAGGTCTCCAACAGTTCCTTTCCAAATTCGTCATACTTTGTTTGAAATACAGAGGGAGCATCGGGTACAACTGTGTTGCTCATTTACTGAAGCTGGGAAATGCTATAAGAACTTCTTTACGCTGTGATTGTTATTTTGTTATTTTGTTATTTTTGTTCTATTTTCTACCAATCGACTTCTGTCCATTCAGGAAATACGAAAATATCTCCGTGCCAAATGTGTTTTATTTTTGGATATTGGACGGACGTTGAATCAAAATTCAAAAACCCTATGAGCCAAGAATAGGTTCCATGACTCAAAATCAGTTTGTCACAGGTCGATCCAAATTGAATTGTCCTGATTTGATCATCCGATATTTTTATGAGACCATACTTCTGACATAGTGTATTTATCATAGGATGATTGGGTGAATCACTAGATATATACCCTTTTTCATAAGTTATGCTACTAAGAGCCTTTTCATAATAGGACAAAGAGGGTGTTAAATGTTGGACATCGCCAATTCGTACATGAATAAATACATCATGGTTATTTCCGATTCGGTTGGTCCAAGGATTCGCATTTCTGATTTTTGTTCGAAGGGCTTCATCGGCAAAATGTGATTTTAGCATCTGACAGAAATCCGATTTCTGGCAATATGTATCTTTTTGAAACTCAATTGCTAGAGCTGTGTCTGGGCCTTGAATATATTTCATGAAATTGTTGTCATCAATTTTGATCAGGTGTTCATGAACAGACTGTGGTTTTTGTTCCCTATGAAAATCTATTCCAAGCTTGTTTAATTCAGATTCCATCGCATATTCGGCCCGTTGCTTGTATTTTGCCGATAGGAAACTAATTGCCATATTCATGAAAAATTTATTTCCAAGACGAGCAGATGTGGGGGGAGCCTTAATAACGTTCATTTAACGTAAATTATTACAATAAGTTTAGGTTATTGTAATAATTTTATAAAAACTAATTTACTTCTTTTCGGCCTTTACCTTCTCACAGAGAACACAGAGCACCTTCAAATACTTCCAAATGGCATCCTGGGTCGAGACGGAAAGAGTGGGCCAGTGTCGGTCAAAGAGCGTGATGGCCGGCATGATTTCATTGAACTGAGTGGCGATCTTCTTCTTGCCGTACTCGACGATAAAGGGCTGATCTCTTGCTGTTATTGCGTCGTTTAGATCAATATAAATATGCTCGTAGAAGAGATCCAAGATTAGTCTGGGATTGATTTTCTTGGCTCCCTTAATGGCTTCTGTTGCCATCTTGATGTCCTTTTCTTCCGGGATAACTTCTGAGAGTTCTTCGAAGAACTTGACGATCTGATTGCTAAAAGCACTGAGCATAGACATGTCTGCGATTTATATAGAATAAGTGATTGGGCTTTAATACGCTTTTGGTTGCGACTGTGTCGCAACCAAAAGCTGTGTAGTCTGACTAAAGTCAGACCATTCGCTTTTGGTTGCGACTGTGTCGCAACCAAAAGCTGTGTAGTCTGACTAAAGTCAGACCATTCGCTTTTTATGGCCGCTCTGCGGCCATAAAAAGCCTTGTGATTCAACTTTAGTTTAACTACTCGCTTTATTCAATCAATGTCATACCCGATATTTCTTTTAAATATCGTTTGCTACAGGTCTCTACTAACAGGCCATTCGCATAAATACCATAATTCATATAATAATCATCATTGTCTAAGGCAATGTGCCAAATAGGGAAGACCCCTTCTTCTAAATAAGGCGTTGCTCTCTCGTCCAAAAAAGCCATGAGTCGGTATTTATTATCGGTGATCATGATGCGTCCGAGCAGTTCGATTGTCCCAAAGCGTTGCTCCTCTGTCAGCGTATCGACAAGAATCGAGTGACATCCTGTGATTACCAAATCCTCAGTCAGGCCTGGATACTGATCAGGACTACAAACATACAACCTGTTCGTCCCTCGCAACTTGTCCCCTGAATTATACATCTTTGATGTTCCAATCATGTTCACGGGCACGTATCCATGCTTTACAGTTTTGACTAAATCCCCCTTTCGAATCTCTTGAACCTTTACATACACCTCTTTTCCATCTTTGAAGCATAAAATCTTCGAATCTTCTTTAAAGCAAGGTGTACGTTCATTTGGAGCATACTTATTCACAATGGAATAGGTTACAACAGCACCATTTGTAATTGATCCATAAATATTTTGAACAATGGCAATATTATTTCCAGAATTATAAGCGGCGATTCGACCAATTGTAGTCCCAGGATAGACGACTACACTCGCATAATCATTATGAGTTGGATAAAATATACGTAAATCACTGTTTGAATTTACCGCAAATACGAAATCTCCATAGGAATTGGTAGATAGTGTGGTAAAAGGACCAATTTGACCAAACATTGGAATACTTGCCCATCTAGCTCCTGCGTTTTTGCTTACAATAATATTTTTACTAATTGTATTTGTATTTAATGCCGCATACAATACGCTGCCATCCGCATTCATCGCAACAGTGGTTGGACCATTTGGAGTAAGACTATATCCCGTTGGTGCGTATAAGAAGGACCATGTAACGCCACTATCTGTTGAATAATAAATAGACGCAGCGGCATTTGTTGTCATAATTAACTTGGTGCCGGTTGAATCGCATGCGATTTGGAATATATTTGTCAAATCGTAACCAGGAAATTGACCACCTGTGGGTGATTCTGGATTGGCTCCTCCTCCAGGGAGCGTATTAGTGGCAAATGTAACTTTATTAAACGTTCCTGAATTAATGGATGTATAAAGACCATCTCCTAAAATAACAGCATGTACAATTGATCCATCAGAGCTACAGGCAATTGATGAGAATGCTGTAGTAGAAGGATAATTATTAACATTACTCCATGTAGCACCACTATTTGTAGATTTTAGAACTCCATGGTAAAAAACATTACTCGTACAAAAATACATAATTGTGCCATCGGCAGACGCCGCAATCCCTTTTATATTCGTAAAATTGGAATCTGGCGGAGAAGATCCAATCGTTATATCGAATCCCGAGACATCTGATCCATATATAGGTGTAATAGATGCCATTTAATTATATAATATATTAATTTAACCCATTTTAAATCACTGTTTATATTTAAACATATATTACATCCGATTTAACTTCTGAGGCATCCCCTCATCCCTGGATGACAGATAGGATTTCATCTGATTATCGAACATCTGTTCCTTTTTACTGACCTTTCCGACTGTTTCAATTGTATTCATACTGCTCCCTTCCCTGGATCCTGCCCCTGCGGACCCGTTCAAGAAACTGAAATTCTTTTCCGACCCTTGTAACCCGCCATTGCCCTGGGCCATCGTGTCCTGGTCCAAGAAGGTATAGGGGTCACTAAACAGATCATTGCCAGAAGAGCCCATGATACCAAAGGGTTCAGGCTCAGCAGGGCCAGCAGCAGGGCCAGCAGCAACTGCCTTTCCAGCCCTGGGACTCGCATCCTTCATTTTGCGTTCATATAGCCAATTCATGACCTCTCCGTCCATCCGGGGATTCGGATCGCCACTAATCACAAGAGTCGGCACCTTTTTGAGCCAGCTAGGAAGGGTCGGCCTTGTCGGAGACGGATCAACACAAACGAACTTGAATTCGGACTTATAGGGTGTTTGGGCCAGCTCCATGATAAAGGCTTTTGACCATTTACAGTTGTTGGAATAGAAACATATATGAATAGGAGCCCTGCTCATTCTCTATCGCTTAAGGCTGGAAGAAATCTGTCGAACAGACCCGCACTGAAACTTTTGGTTTCCAAAAGTCACTAAATTTGAGCAACCTAACAAATCATCTCGTGTATCATTAAGTATGGAATTCACGGATATCAAAGTCAATTCGCTCAAAACCCTCTGTACGTTTCGCCTAGCCCCTATTCATGTGGCCTATGCGAATACGCTCAGACGCCTGGTCATGACCGGCGTCGAAACGATCGGGTTTCGTGCGGAAATGACGTCGAAGGGGACGACGACGGATGTCCAGGTGAAAGCAAACGACACTCCGATGACGAATGAAATGTTCGCTCACCGGATTGGTTTAATTCCCATTCACGTCAAAAATCCGATCGAGTTCGAGGCAGACCAGTACACCTTTACCCTTTCCGTCACTGCCAATCCAGACTCCATGCGTGATGTGACCTGTGCGGACTTCAAGGTAACCAAGGATCGGGGAGAAGGCCTGGAACCCGAGGAGCTGGATCCCTTGGACTTCTTTAAGCCCCATCCGATCACAAAGTCTACGTGCTTGCTTGCGACCCTCCCACCAGGGACTGGGAAGATCGAGCTCGTAGCCAAGGCCAGCAAAGGGACTGGACGAGAACACGCACGATTTCAGCCTACGAGTCAGTGCTCCTATATCTATACGAAGGACGAGGACGAAGAGAGGCAGGAAGAGTACTTTGTGAAGTGGCTGAGGGAGGCCAAGAAGCTTGATGCGAAGGCCATTGAGACCGATAAGCCCAAGTACGATATGTATTTGCGGGAATTCAATACGATGGAGGCCGGTCGTGTCTTTGTGAGAGACGAGGCCGGCAATCCGAACAGTTTCGACTTTACTGTGCGATCCGTGGGCGTCCTCGATGTCCCGTATATTATCAGCAGAGCCTGTGATGTTGGTATTGCGATGGTGGGCAAGTATGTGACAATCGGATCGACCACGGATCCCAAGGCCATGCCTGATGATCTGGAGGTCGTGCCTAGTCGCAGCATGATTGTGGGGGCCTACGATTTCCTGCTGAAGGGGCATGATCATACCCTGGGCAACTTGCTACAAACGTGGCTCTCAGAGAACAATATGAACGCCAAGGAGGGATCTGCTCTTGTTCCGATTACCTATGTGGGCTACGAGGTGCCCCATCCCCTCCGTGACGAGATGGTCGTTCGTATTGCGGTCCCCTCGGGTGACAAGCTCGAGGCCCAGAAGGCGTTTGCTCAGGCCTGTTCGGGATGTGCGGCGATTCTCACGGAGCTCAGAACTGCCTGGAATATCAAGGCGAATCCTGGAGCTACTCTGACGCTCAAACGCAAGCCCGTCGCCAAAAATCTGGAGCCGGTCCAGGCAGCTCTTCAGGAAGCAGTGGCGGCTTCCGTGAAACCCCAGGCCGTCCCCGAGAATCTAAAGCCAGTCCAGGCCGCCCTCACAGAGGCCGTCGCGTCTTCCGCTGCGACTGGACAACGAAAGGAGGCTCTGAAACGCAAGAAGGTCGTGACGCCATCATAAACACCCATAACATTAATATTTTTATGATGTATAACATTACAAAAATATTAGACCAATCCACTATCTATACACAGGTCTTCATCAGATGAAGGAGCCGAGGAATCGGCAAGCGATTTACGTAGTCAATTACATCCTGTTTTCTCACAAAATGCCCCTTGCTTCGCATAGTATTCAAGTATAGAGTGTGTATCGAAAACACATGCGTCTTCCAATGCGGTGCCAGATCCACGAACTTACACGCATGCGTAATGTGCGATAATACATACGCCTGATAGAGCTGCTGCGTAATGGACCGCACCTGTTGCTCAAGGTGAGCCATCTCAACCTTTTCGTCCCCATAATAATACAAGTATGTTTCCATGAGTTGCTTGCCCCTGATTCGTAAGAATCGCACATCTGTTCTGGGCGAATCGCCACGCATCATACGCACCATGCTATACGCATTGGACCGAAGTCGCCAACGATTTAGCCCCTGTTTCATCACGAGTCCCTGCCACATCCACCCATTTTTCTCAGCGAGTCCCTGAACATAGGGCACAATACCAGATACATCAGTCACTCCCTCGAGGAGAGGCGGGCCAGGAAGTACACAAGAATTCGTTTGATCAATCAACACCTGTCCGTCCTCTGTCACAGATCCTCTGTGGATCATATATACCTTTGGCTCCGTGAGTTTCGCTACAATGCGATGCTCAGGATGCTGTAGAAGAAGACTCGCAAAGGTGTACCCATCTGTAAATAATTGCCTCAGGTCAGCTATTCCCTGGTTGCTAAGAGCTTCATTGAGCAAATCGTTGAAAGACTTGGACGAATAGAAGGTTCCGGTGGCATCTAGCTTAGATCGTGTAGCAATCTGTACTGATCCCGATAAATCTAAAAACACATTGATCATAACGCCCTCCAAAAACTGTTCAAACTGAACACCCTCAATGGACTCAGGAAGGCCTTCCTGTGCCTTAGAAGGAGCCACACATACAGCCCTGTTCGTCGCCGCATTCCAGACTACAGAACGAAACCACGGCACATGAGGCACATCAAATTGTGAAGTTGCCTTGTCATAACGTATAATATAAACGGAATCTCTATTACATTCAATAATCCGAAGAGATCCACCTTCGGAAGATGATAAATACGTCTTTAATTGGTCCCAAGTTGTATACTGGTCCGTCAACGCTTTAAAACATGGCACAGCCATAATAACCTTTTAATGATAATAAATCAAAGCGAGTGCTTAGGTTCAAGAAACTTAAATCACCTGTTCCGATAGAGTTGATGTCGGAAGAGGAAAATGACCCGACAATGTTCCAGGGACAACCCATTGAAGAAGCCGAGGCTCTTGATGAAGGAGATATTGATACATTAGCTGAAGAACAACCTCAGAATGATCCAGCAGAGGGGGAGAGTCGAACAATTGACTTAAATAAGGTTCTTCAGCTTGGTGATCGTGTGATTATTGATTCCGAAAAGCACGGGTTTGTTGTTGGGACAATTTATTATCGATCTGATGATCTGATTCGTGTGAAGCCCGATGGGGCGAGCAACACCCTCATCGACTTTCCTCGTCTTTACGAAGGCGACAAGGACGAATTTGTCGAGGATCTGGGCGTAAAAGCGGCCTACATACTCAAGAAACGCCTCTTTCCTGATTTTCTTCAACAACAGGATTTCCGTCTTGGCCAGATTCTGTTAGCGATTGACGAAAATGGTACAGAGACAAAACACACGATTACGGCGATAAACAAAGATGAGGACTCTCTAAAACTCAAAGACTCTACGGATTCGGAGGAGGAACTGAAATTTCGACATATCGGAATTCCGCCAGATTCGGGAATTAAAATTCTCAAAATCATTGGATCTGCGAAAACAGTCCAGTTAGCTGAGCCACCTGTTCAGGCAGTAGAGACAACAGAGGCAACAGAAGAAACAACAGACGCAGAAGAGGCAGATGAAGACGATGAGGTTCTGCCAGAACGCAGATTCAAAATTGAGATTCTTGGCACCATCAAACTTCCCAAGGTCCGAGCCTATAAGGAAGAAATGGGATCCAAAATGATCATTCCCCAGAACATCCAGAAAAGCTCGGCTCTGAACGATATGATTGGGACTCTGGACCTGGATGACCAGAAGGACGAACGGATGCTGCGACAAATCCGCATCATGGTTGAGACATATTTTCAAATGAAGCAGGACTTGATCGAGTACAATCCAAACGGGACAGTCAAAGGAATGAAAGAGATCAGTCCTAAGACACTGATCGATCTTATCCGTCTCACCAAGAATGAGGTGCCTTTAGGAAAGGCCGTACTTGACATCAAGAAACGACTGTATGAAGATCCTAGGAGGGGGGTAGCAGAGGCAGGAGAAGAGGAGGCATTCGAAAGCAAAGGAGTCTTTTTTAAACGCGAGGACAGGGAGAATCATCAGTATGACATGGCTGTAAGTCAAGGAGTCGGATCTTCCTCCGTTGTTCATTCGTCAGAAGGCGAGTCGAATTTAGTCGAGTTTTATAGTTCAGAACAGCGACTCTATAGCACTTTTGAACGTCCTTGGCTTTCTGAGAAGGAGGACAGACCTCTGTTAGACACCGATGAGGACAAGACATTTTTCAGATCCGAGCTGCCAGATCTGACTACATCGAATCTCAATGGATATTTGAAGGCGGGACCGAAACCTTCCTTTAAGGATCCTAGACCTTATCCTGCTCTAGGTAAACTCGCCTTTGGTCAGGAGCGAGCCTTGAGCACCACGTTTCGTAAGGGTCCAAATGGTAAGCAGGCACTGCTGGCCGGCGAAGACGCCACAATTCTGTTCTACCTTCTGTTTCCACAAAGCGTCGCGAAAAGTCTAGGTTCCATTCGCTCAGGCCAGATCTCCCTTGACTCTGGCAGGGGTGTACTCCCTCCGAAAACAATGCGGGATCTTCTTCAGGCTCTCGGGGGCATCCAGGATGATCCTAATCCCCAGACCATTGTGGCCCTCGGTGTAGAAGGCGATACGCTGGGAAATATCCCCTTGAAAGACTATCTGTCAGGTCTCAATATTCCTGGAACTGGCATTGGTGATACCTTGCCGACTCTCCAGGATTTTGGCCTGGCCCAGCTCGAGTTCAATCCAGATATTTTGAACCTCTTAAATTCCAAGATCACGATTTATCAACGACAGCTCAAAAACGCAATTGCCGAACTGAGGGAACAGATTCAGACAGAGACAATCCCTGCTGCCCTGAATCCCATGATTCCCCTGGACGCCCCCATCCTAAAGGACATTCCCATGGACGACGCGTTTCTGGCCGATGACATCGAGATTTTTAGGAGCCGCAACCCCGTTCTCCAGAAATCGGACATCGCACTCTTTGCGTCCATTATGAGAGTCCATGCCGACTATTTCCAGGCTGTCTTAGGTCAGCAGCCCTTAATTATGGCGGAACAAGGCCTGGCTTTACGCAGGTCGATGAAACTGGAGGCCTTAAAGTTCGAAGAACTTCTCAAAGCCCGAAAAGAAGAAGCAGGAATCGTGCCTATACCCAATCTGTGCGAACATGTGGCGGCCTTGCGAACCATTCGCAAAATCAAGGACGAAAAGGAGCGATATTATTATCTGACCAAGTTCTTTGCCAAGTACCAGGGCAAACGCCGCGAAGACAACTGGATCGAATGTAAGGTGTGCCAGAAGGAACTCCTGTGCGTCCATGAACGGCTGCTCATTCAGGCCTATCTGAATCCCCTCGATAAGCCAGCACTTTTGAAGCGTGTGAATCTGAATTTTAGTGGCGGCGTCTTCCAGGGCTACTATATTTGTCGAAGCTGCGGTCAGCCCATTCAGCAGATCGGCTATGACACGAATATTCAATTTGATGACGAGGGGCGGCCTATGAGCGGGCGAGCGGAACTCGTGGACAAGGAGGCCTTGACAAACAAGGAAATTGAGATTGCCCTTGGTGTGGTGTTCAACAGCGAAACGGAAGATATTGCGTTCGAAGGCGAACAACTCATTTATTATAAGATCGTGAGACTGCTTGCAGAACGCGTTGGGATTTTCATGGAGAAGGACCGCTATAAGGTCGTGATTGAACGGGTCCAGGGATACATCAATTCGTTGCCGAGCCGAGAGGCCTATGCCGAGCGTCAGGAGGAGTTGCGACTCAAGGCAGCAGATGAAAAGCGTCCATTCAAGCCAGGGAACTATGATGCCTTGATTAGTCGCAACATTGTCTGTGCCGCGGCAGTCTTCGTACTTATTGAAATTCAGACCTTCATTCCCGATTACGAGCCCAAATTCGTGTTGCCCAAGTGCGTCCCTGGATTTGGCGGCTACCCTGTTGGTCCAGAATCCGACAAACAGGGACTTCAGTACATGGTCTGTAACATTGGAACCATTGGAAATGATGAGGGGCCCTGGAACATGACGGGCTATCAGGGCGTGAAGGATCAGGAGAAGCGATTTAACGCCATTCAGAATCAAATGAGTCTGATTTTGAAAGATATATTGTCGGGAAATGCGATAATAACACGGGACATTGTGAAGAAACAGATCTACAGGGATCAGAAGGCGAAACAGGAGGACGAAGAGGGAAATGCGATTCGCGATGTCATTCCTGTGGGATTCTTGCCAGAGCTTGTCGTTGAGAAGGGATTGGATGCGGCGTCAGAGGGAGCAAACGTGGCGGCTGCTGCGGCTGCAGCGGCCGCCAGAGGTGACGAACGGGGTGTCGCCAAGGCCTGGATCCAAGAGGGGCATACGTTGGCGGAGGCCACTGCGAACAAGATCAAGGGCTCCCTGTTTTCAGAAATCACCTGCTGTGATATTAATATTACAGCCCCTGGACAATTCTGGGCCTCCAAGACGGATATGCCAAAACTTCCTGAACGTCGCATTACGCCGGCCATAAGTGCTCGCAGTCAGCAGGTCCACTTTAAGCCTCGCAAGGAGGGCATTGAAGGCGTCGAAATCGACAAGGATACGACGTACAGGTTGTATTTGAAGTTCTGTTTTACTGGAGACAACATCGGCAATCCTCATGAACCGGGTCTGACAAATCTGTGTGCTCGCTGCGGCTTCCAGTTTCCTGGTCATCCATCTGTCGTGGATCCTGGTGAAGGACGCACGGCCGTCACCGAAGCCGTCGAGGATCTGTCTGTCGACGGCTGCCAGACTCTGTTGGACGTGGTCCATCGCAATAATGAAGTCGCGGCCTACAAGATTCCTAAGTTGGAACCCATGGCCACCATCCTGGAAGAATTTGCGGCGGTGGAACCGGCTCCGCTGTTTATGTGGCAAGCAAGGCTGACCGAGACACTGGAGCGTTTAACAGCTCTGGGGCCTAATCCTGATGAGGGCCAAATGGTGGAGGCCCTCGGACCCTTTTCCGTCTCCATTGGGACTGCCGAGACGGCTGTCAAAGCACGGGTTGATAAAAAGGTGGCCCGTCTCCTCGATACTGTCGCTGCCTTCCCCTGGGACCGATTTCTCCAGGTACTTGAGACTTACTTGGTGGTCCCATTTCGCAAAATCACCAGTCGATTCAGTGTGACCCAGCAAATCGGATTTATATCCACGGATAACAACTTTTCATCAGAGCACATGTCCCTCCTGGAAAAGGTGATCCAAAATGACAATGGATTAGTAACTGCCTTTATGAGACAGAATCCTACGCCGTTTTCTCTGGCCAAAATCAATCACTGTCTAACACAGATCTCGGTTCTGTTACCCTTTAAACTGAGAGTACGGCCAAATCAGATTCCTGGAAGAAACTTCGCCTTCCAGTACATTCAGCAGGCACTTCTATTCGGACCCTTAGCAGAACTTCTGGATACGTCGATTGTTCCACCTAATTTTGAATCCAACTCCTCTTCGTCTTCCTCTGCGGCCGCGGCAGTGAATGATAATACGGCAGTCCTATTAACGAAACTTATCAACGGTGCCTTCATGAAGTTCCAGGGGGAACAGCTGGGGTTCAATGACGAACAGCTCCGTGAGATTATCCAGGCACGCAATGAAAAGGAGTTGCGAGGCATTTTGGATCGCAAGACGGCCATGAGTGATGAAGAGCGAATGGTGGACAGTCTCTTACAGGCCAGGGGTATGGGCCGATGGGCTGTCATAAGAGCAGATCTGTACAATCCGAACCAGTTCGATATCGAGCGTCAACAAAACGCTGAGGCGGGGATTGATGAGGACTTGTACGGCCTGAATTTTGGGGAACTGGGGCTCGGCGAAGGAGGAGAGGATGGATATGATCATGGCGGGGGCGATCCCGAGTTTGGCGGAGAGGATGAATGAGCCGAAGCGAGTCGATTAATATCCTCTGGAATTGATAAGGAGGATGAAGTTGTTGTTGTATGCGGGTTGTCTCTATTTGATCGGGATCGCCGTTGTCCTAATTATTCAGCCGTCTCTCATGTTTCGAGAGAATGGGACCTGGAAAGAATTTGGTATTGGAAGAGACCCTTTTCATCATACATGGATGCCATTCTGGCTCTTTTGTATCGTTTGGGCTCTTTTGAGCTATATGATTATGTTGTTGCTGGCCTCAATGAATGCGTTACCTGGCATTCGGACCATTGAATCGCCGATTACGGACAATGAGGAGATCATGAATTCGATGTCGCCACGACAAAGACGAAAAGTGACTGGTTCGGGAGAACTGAGGCCTGGATACTACATTTTGGATATGGAGGAGACTGGGAAAAAGGGTGTTCCTAAGTATGTCTTTTTGGGTGAGGAGGCCCCAAATCTGATTTACAACCGTGGATAGTAAAATGTACTTTAGTACATTTTCGTCTCGATAAGATATGTACTTTTAGACCAACGAACATTTCAAATCAGCAGGTTGAACAAAAAAAAATGATACCCAACATTTTTTATACCTACAGTCTAGAGTGATAAAATGGTGCTACTCATGCAAGAAAACTGTTTGTTAAATGATGGAAAGAGACCTTCTATCAAGGAAATTCTTGAAAAACACAGGAATTGTATGGATATCTTTGGGCTACGAGAAGCCAAGATAACATTTGTAACGCTTGAAAAAGAGCCTGAGGATGTCCTTCCGAAACTAGATGTGATTAAGATAGAAAGTATAATTCAGTCTAACCCAAAATAAATTTCTGCCGCTTTCAAATGTTCAGCGGTCTAAGTACAGAAATGGTTCTGTTGAATTCTTTCAAGAATTATACAGAAACGAATTAGCATTTAATCGCTAGGCTACCACCGCTGGTTTGACCAATGAAACCAAAAAAGAAGACGTAATAAGCGACGGCGAAGGTTTTAATCAAAGGCCCTTTGAATGTGACTTTGTGTTCTTTGCCATCGTCTGTTTTGTAGGTATTACTTGTATCAGACTCGACGCTTCTCACCGATCTCTTTTCTCCGTCATAAAACATGCTCGCAATGGGACTTCGAATAAATTCGAAACTTGAGATGATATATCCGAGCACCACGTATCCCAGCGTATAAATGGATGCGAGGGCCGCTGATCCAGCATTAATGGAACCGCAGGCACCATGTTGGGCGGCCAATGTTCCACAAAATGCGACTATATATACCGTGATAGGGGCCGCAATATATAAATAGGGGACAAAGGACGGCTTAGATGTCTGGATCCAGTAAAAGAGAAAGACTGTTAGCATTAATATAAAGGCGACGGCGGCGGCCGATCCATAGATCCCCCCGCTTTGTACTGTCGCAGGCTTTTCGTCACTCATACTCTGTTTGAACATTGTGAAATATTTCATGGTGTTCAAACAGAGTATGTCCGGAACGACTCATATAGAAGATGTCGCCGCATTTTTCAAGAAACGCCTGAAGACACCGAAGCTGTATGCTTATTCGGCAACGGGCGACCTGGTTACTAAAAATAAGGACGGAGAGGTGGTTCGTACGATTATGATGCCGAATTATAGGCCTCCGACGGATGAGGAAACGACTGCCTTGGAAACTGAGAAGCTGGATCGGATTGCCAGGGCCCAAGAAGCCTTCGAGAATGCTAAACGGGCCATGAGAGACGCTGTTGCGGAGGGCGTGCCTGGAAACATTCGTAGGGCCATGGCCACTGTTACGATGCTCGATGAGGCTCTTCATAGGACCCGATATGCCGTGGAGACAGTCATACCCTATAAGTCCATTATGACAAAGCTGATCGACTTTGAGGATCCTAAAAATGAAAAAATGGTGGCGGATGTCTATGTGTTTTCTGGGCGATTGCTGACACCTGAGGAGACCTGGACAAGGGTCGCAGAGGGTGAATTTACTCCCTTTAATGCTACTGCCGCAGCTGCTGCCGCAGCACCTTCTCGTCCCGTTGCGATCATTTCGAGTACAGATGGGCCTTTAGGTGGTCTCAGTAGTTGGTGGCCGGTGCCGATCACGTATGATGAGTCGGACTACAAGAATGCCTATCAGGCAATTATGGCAGAAATGGCCAGGACCTTTGCTTCGATAGAACTCGCGGAAACAATTCAGGATGCCGCGGGCCCCGAAGATGTAACATACAATTGGTCGGATTTTGAGGGGGTCACGGAGGAGGCATGGAATACAAGGTTAGAGGCTTTGATTTTGGCGATCAATCGGATCAAGTTCCAAAAACACCCTGAACTGGCGGATCAGTTGCTCAGCACTGGACGAAAAGTGTTGGGATATGTGCCACCAGAAAATGTGGCGGACACATTTCAGGGAATTGGATTAGCCGCTGACAATGAGGCGGCTCAGAATGAACATGCCTGGACGGGACAGAATATTTATGGCCGAGCTCTGACTACGATTCGAAAGGAGCTCGCAGATGCGAAAAAGGCGACAGAAGTGTTGCCTTCAGGACCTGGACCTAAACCTATGACTACCCGTCTGAAACGCAAACCATTATCAGTCGCATCTGTTGCTGGACAGGCAGCTGTTGCGGTTGGACAGGCAGCTAGAGCTGTCGGTCAAACAGCAGCTAGTGTAGCTACTACAGCATCGGATTCCCTGTTAGACCTCTTCAACCCACCGACAACTACTTCTACAACTGCTTCTACGCAATTAGCACCTGCCGCTGTTACAACAACACCAGCATTAGCAACACCATCTGCTGTCCCCAGTACAATTCAAGGATATCAGTCTATTGGAATGAGTCTGCCAGCTCCTAAACCTATTGGAGTGGGCACTCAAAACCCAGTGAACGCACCCGACTAGACTTTTAGAATTAAATTCTATATCAGGCCTACGCTACAGGATACGTCTTGAGCCGATCCTGATTTTTATCGCAGTCGACCTTCTTGGCATCATACTTGTAACACACTCCATTTTTGTCCTTATACACGGTTGCTCCAACGTTTTCAGGTGTCGGATACCTCATCGTAATATGACCTTCAGGCTTCACAAAATAGATGCCGACAATGCCCACCAGGAGCCCTATGATAAATGGGATCAACTTGAAATGCTTGAACATCTTACTAAATCATTATAAAATAATTCATATTGATTAATAGGGATTCCATGCTCAAAGATTTACTGAACAATCCATATTTCAGTATTGTATTCAGTTTCATTGTGGGACTTGGACTAGTTTCCATTATTCGCCCAGCCTGTAAAGGAGCAGAGTGTGACTCGGTAAAAGCACCCAATCCAGCTGATTGGAACGGGAAAGTCTATGAAATGGCCTCAAAATGCTATGAATATACGATTAAAACGGTGGATTGTCCTAAAACAGGATCAATAGAATCGTTTAAGGACACCTATCCTTATCGCCAATCTGTTCTGCGATCATAACGCGAATAAAGAATCTGATGGAAAGCGAGAAAACAGGCATGTCAGGCACGCTCATTTCTGAACTTGGTTCATCTGCTCCGGATGGTGACAACGACATTGTCCAACGTATTTTGGCCGAAATTAACACGTCGGACAGCGGCTCCAATCCCGTTCAAGGAAATATGCCGCCCCCGGCCGGCAATGGTCGTGGAATGATCTCTTCGCCCAACCCAAATACGACCTATCCATTAGCTATGGATCCCGCTACCGCCACCGCACACATGATCGGAAAAGACTTTCCGACGAACGGCGATTTTGCCGCTATGATGGGACAGGGCAGTCCAGCAGGAAGTTATGCCCCCGCTGGCCTACAGCAACCTCCGCAGTTCCAACAACAGCAATCACCGCCTGTCCTAGCCCAGCTCCAGCAGGGCAAGGGCTGGTTCATGAACATTGTCAATCAGCTCAGACAGCCTATCTTAGTTGCCATCATATTCTGTATCGTCAGTTTGCCCGTGATCAATGTCATGCTCGGCTACTACTTGCCATCGCTGTTGAAGAGCAACGGCGATCTGACGACCATTGGTCTCCTGGCAAAAAGCGTCTTCGCGGGAGTCCTGTATTGGACCCTTTTGAACATTATTGTTCCGTTAGTGGCGTCCTAGGAATTATTTAAATAACTAAGTAGAGAGAATGTCAGGAATTGTAACCTACGGCATTTCCGTCGTAACTCTGTTAATTTATTTCATGTACATTTTGGTCGTAAAAGGAATTGTCGGTCTCCTGTTTTCATCGGCAATTTTCCTAATTGCCTTCTCCTTTACGGACTCCATCGAGTATGTCACTGCCGCCGTTGTTTTGCTGGGCTTAACGATCGTGATGGCCTTGAAGGCCTACGAGGGATTCAATGATGCGAATACAGGGATGGCGATTGAACAGAGGGTCATGGGCTGGACGAAGGCCTACAAGCAGTCTGAGGGGTTTGAGGATGCCAAAGAGTCCATCGAAGAAGAGAAGGAGGCAAATCCGATTGTAGATGCGAAGCTGAAATCGGAGGAAAATGGACAAAATCCCACGGAATCCAAGCCGGCCAATCCCGATATCAATCCCTTGGACAAGTCACCACTCGAAAAGCTGGAGAAGGATGTCAAGTCCAATCTGATGCCCGAGAAGATTAAGGCCGCCAAGGAGCTGTCTAGCAAGTTACAGGTGAGCCCTTCTGCCAACGCAGATCCTGTGAGCAAAAGCACACTTGCCTCTGCGTCTGCTCCTGCGACAGCTGAACCTGCTCTGAAATCCACAGCGGGGTTCGAGGGCAACCCTGGACTCTTCAAGCTCGGCGAGATGCCTTCGGACAGTAAATCGGGACCCTTTGTGGATGTGGCATCCACTATGAGTCATGCGGTGAACTCGCTTCAACCCGAACAGATGGCGGCGATGACCATGGAGAGCCAGAAGTTGTTGGAGACTCAGAAGTCCCTCATGGGAATGCTCCAGTCCATGCGACCTGTCCTTCAGGATGGACGCCAGTTGCTGGATACCTTCAGTGGTATCTTTGGGGGCATGGGCAAGGCGGGAATCACAGGACCACTTCCTCAGATTGATTTGAACCAGGGTAAGGTGTAGCGTAGCTACACCATCTTGTAAGGTGTAAGTTTACTTACACTATCTTGTAAGGTGTAGCGTAGCTACACCATCTTGTAAGGTATAAGTTTACTTATAACCACCAACTATTATGTAATACAACGTGTAATACATAATAGTTACAAAAACTCAATTATCGGCGGTACATGACCACATTCTTCGGTTTCGCCGTTCTCACAAACCCTTTTCGTCTTTGATCATAGGCATACAGGGTTGATTCTTCTGCTACTTGATTGCGTCCATAGCTTTCCACAATACACCCATCTGCCATCAGATTATCTGTAAAGTAATTCGGGCATTCTAAATGGTAATATGTAATTGGTTTGCCTACATCGTACTGCTTAATCTGTTTGTTTTCTAAAGCAGCATATTTTGGAATATGCCAGAGATCTGGCTGGAGACGAAACGCGTGGAGAGGGGATAATCGCAGATCGGCCGCCGGCATAAATGGCCCCAGACTGTTTTTCGGAATTAGGTAGGGAGCTGTCTGATGATCTGTGTAGGACAGAGTACGCTTATGGACTTTTACTGGAACATGTTTCCCCTTGTCTGTCGTGACTAGAGCTCCATTTACTAAATTTTGGACTGGTGTATAGCCGAGGGGTGTAAGAATGCGAGTATCTGGGACAAAGCATGGAATTCGCTTGAGAGCCTCTCTTCGTCTATAATCAGAAATGGTATCCACTGTCCATGGAATATCGATGCCAAACCCAATCATTATAATACCACCATTACCTTCAGGATTATAAAGGTCCTGACCCCCTTGTCCATAATCATAAGGTACAGTGGATGGTGTAAGACCGGCATTTGGATACGCTAAATAATTATCATTTGGAGGGACCCATACAGCTAGGGCGGGAGTAAGCTTACCCTCATTACACGCTAGATAGCTCGTATTACCATTTTGATTATTTAGAACAGTTACAGGATAGGATAAAGTATGGCCGTCTTGAATATCATTTACAACATAATAACCACCACCAGAGCCTGAATAGTCATTGCCATCGAGTCCAGGATTGCTTATAACATTTGAACCACCTGATACCCAAGGACTCACATACGTTTGACCAGAACCATCAGGAGGTGGTCCAATAAAACCGTCTGGAATATAATCTATTGTAATATATGTTCCATCTGATTCATTTCCTGGTCCTGCTACATGAATAAGGAATACATTTAATGGCGGAAGAGATAAAATCCCTTTTAGAGCAGCCCCCCCCCCACCGCCAAAAATAGTCAACGCTGGAAGAGGTGGTCCAGGCCCACCCCCTGGATCAGGAGATGAAAAGGTACAATTCCAATTAAAAAAAGTATTTCCATTACCTCCATTCCCTTGAATTATAAAGGTAACAGGAACGTTACCACTTTCATCTTGTTTTACAAATGGAACAGGTAAAATATTATTTGCTGTATAATAAAAAGGAATATCGTAATTATATAAAGAAGAACTTATGGCTATATCATAAGAAAATCCTGTGTAATTAAATTGTAGAATTACCATACCATTATCTCCTGGTCCGTAAAATTTATTCCCATATTCATCTGTTGTTACAATGCCTCCTACTCCTGTCGATTGAATGACCGCTGGATTATTAGGTTCATTTGGAAAGGTTATAAATGGCCAATTAGGCTGCTGCCACCATCCCGAATTACCTGGCTGTGTACCTACTCCTCCTTGATTACCAGGTAATCCATTTGCTACTACGAGTTGTTTGATAGAATATGTATTATTATTCGTATCTCTAAGAATTAAATTGTTCGCATTATATGCCCCTCCTAATCCTGCGGCACCGCCTACTAAACTACTAGCATTTGTTCCATTTGTCACATAGGGTTCACCGTAGCTAGGTGTTCCTAAAGTTATTGGCTGTAAGGAAATAAATGTGGATGATAAAGCACCTGATCCACCTCTCGCAGCACTAGTATATATAGATTGACTTGTATAAGACCCATTTACAAGAGTATTTGTGGGAAGGGTTACTTGACCAATAAATAAGCCTCCTCCTCCCCCTGTCCCAGGTGCTAATGAAGCACTTCCACCTGCCCCAACAAGAGCAAACATCAAAGTGACTTCCGTAATATTTTGCGGTATTACAGGATAACATGGTATTTGTTGTACACGAGATAATTCATTATAAGCGTACAGTTGTGGATTTACATACGACATATCAGATCCCTAATTATAATAAATAAAATTAGTACTAGTAGCTATGCCACGTCAGTGTCCGCCAGGAGTATTATGTTTGACTACTGAGCTGCTTTTAGCACTAGTAGGAGTCCTTATAATCGTATGCTTGGGCATCATGTATTTTAAAACATATGCTCCCATCGTTATCCAAATGCCGAATCAGCAGAGAAGGGCCGAGACAGTTATCACAACACCTCTTAGTCCAAACATTGTCGATGCGAGATTTTCGAGGGCCCCTGAACCCTTGAGGGATTGGTTGGCCCCGCCAGAATATCCTCCTCGTGGAGGCATCGCGTCCATACCGATCAACATCCCGACACAGGGACTTCCTGAATCCTTTCAGCCGATCGGAAATATTAGCGTAGGGGACGGAAAGGTGCTGCCGTTGTACGGTCGTAGAACGTATTATGGATCCTCTGACCGCTGGCAGTACTACACCCGTACAGATACCTATAACCCTGTACCGTTACCTTTGCGTCATGGGAACAGGGACTGTATGGGGGACGTAGGATGCCCTGAGGTCTATTCGGGAGATCACTTGGAGGTGGAGGGGACAGGACAGAAGGGGAAGGTGCGGATCTTTCGAATGGACGGCCCTCGCTATGTGCCTGGACTCATATAATATGTCACGGCAATGCCGTGACATACTTATATAAATCCAGGCATATTATGAGGGCGACTGTCGGCCCTAGGTACGTTCCAGGACTATTGTAACCCCCGCCTTTGGCGGGGGTTACCTTACTCCTAGATCCTGGCTAGGGCATGAGACGGAGTCTCACGGCCCTCGCTATGTACCTGGACTATTGTAAGAGAACTTTCGCTCTGCGTCTCTTCTGCGTCCCTTCTTTTCGTCTTCCCCCCTTCATAATATTGTACGGTAAATCAAAATCATTCACATTAACTTTAAAAATGTAGTACATAATATTACATTTTAACACGGATCGTAGAAACTGTTCAAACCATCCAAATTTAGACAGCCATACACAAAAAGCAGAATCCCCGATTGTTGTACGAATCCATTTGAACCATTCTGTCCATGTCTCCGTCCCCTCATAATGTTCTTTGAGTTCCTGTTCAGGAATTCCTATCTCTGTCCATGGCATTTCTAACTTTGTCTGGTCCCAGGTCATCCCTTGCTTTGTACGATTCGCATTTGCTATCATTGTTCGATACATTACCTCAGAATGCTCATCAATTTTGGCATTAAAATGATCTTCATACCATGTTTTTCCATCTGTAAACAGTTTCATTGCCGCAAGATTTACCCATCCGCCATTATCACATTTACGATTGCTAGCATCATTAAATTCAGCGTAGTGTACATCTGGATAGTTTTTTTTAATATAGGTCATCAGTAATTTAAATATTGTAGTTGTATCCTTCCCACGCTCAAATGGGTTACTACATTCAGCTTCCCACCGTACTTTATCAATAAAAGCTGAATTTTTTATCATTCCATCCTTTCTCTTTGGCACAGTGGCACGTATACAATAGATTGTCTGATTACCAATAAAAATATCGATGAACCAATCATATATATAGGTTGTAATTGTAAATCGTTTATTACCAATTACAACCTCCTCGACTTTATGATCTAAGACTTTATTTTTACTGCTTGGCTCAATCAGACCATTACGTTTCGCACGCAGACTCATTCTATTTATAATATTTTGAATATTGTTCAGCATGAATCCGTCGCAGTAATTGCTGTACGGAGGGCATTTGCCAATTCAGTATTATTAAAACAAAAGGCTGATCCACCTCGCTCATACTGCGTCGTCATCCGGTTAATATCAGAGGTACATACAAGGGGGCCTGTGATAGCCACTGCCCATTTGCTGTGATCGTTGTACTCTGTAAAAGCAGGTAAGTGAGGATACGCAAGGGACTGTACATCGAGGACATTTGTTGTACCGCAGGACGGTCCCTCGGCCGATCCACGAATCCAAGACTCCACTAAAAGCGACGTGTTTTCCTCATCAGCGATACAGGCAGCATATAATTCATTGTTCCACTGCGATGATTTTGCGTAGTAGTGAAACGAGGAGGATTGCGTAATGGAACAGATAGGATTTTGAGAGGTTTGGCCGCCAGCTAACGCCTGTAGGGAGGCGGGACTAGATGGACGAACACGGGAGTCATATATATCAGGAACTGTAAGTTGGGTTGCTGGTGCCAACGCAGCCAATTCAGCTATCGTGAGAGAAAAACACGCAAAGTGCTGCCCATACATCCACGCATTTCCACCGAGTCCCTGATAGGTGCTAGATTGGTTCGGCCCGAGTGGGAACTTTGGCGTCGAGTGTTGGAGGACTATAGCGGCATCCTGTGCCACATTCCATGCCCAGACTCCCTTTGTGTGACCTACAGTGAAATTGTAGGTAGTTGTAGTGGGCGGTTCATCGTTAAATATTATGTAATCAGTAGTTTTCTCGGACCATAGTTGCTTAATTGTCGTGGCAAGGGCACCGACTGACGTGGAATTAAGGTCCGCAGTGGCAGGCACAAATCCAGACTGGTTTCCGTCATAGTAGACTGATTCTGTGCCTTGTGGTGCCTTCACGAGAAACCAGAAAGGTACAGCCGAGCCCGCCTGATTCTTACACACTGGATAGGAGATGGCTGTGAGGGAACACGATAGGAGGGTCAAGCACCGGGCCAACATGATTCTACTTAGGCCTCTGGAATTGAACCTTGATTATAGATAAATGGGCATATCATTTACTTTTTAACAAGTTGTTTGAAAGTCAAATATCAACTTACAATTTGATCTCTGATTTTATGTTAGTCACGAAACGTACCTAATATAAAGCGAACCCATAATTAATTAATTAATTAAATATGAATATTATAACCGGCGAAAAGATCCAAGAACAATGCGATCTATATCTTGGCCATCCAGGCGATTTTCAATTTAATCCACGCATTTTTAAGCAAACGGAAAAATGTATGAATCTAGATTCCATTCCATCCAGTTGGAATAATCCCCGAACCCTGTTCGTCTATGGCCACTGTCTTCCAGATTTTCAAATGATTCTTGATCGTTTAGAAAATGAATTTATTTTAGTAAGTCATAATTCAGATGAAAACATAACCAACAAATATCTTTCGTTGCTTGAACATCCAAAACTACTTTTTTGGCACGCACAAAATGTCATGATCGATCATCCAAAACTCGGTTGTATTCCAATCGGTATTGCTAATTCAATGTGGCGACATGGAAATGTAGATAGTTTAAAAAGGGTCATAAATGTAAAATCTCCAAAAACACGCGATATATATTTTTATTTCAATACTGGCACAAATAAATCAGAACGTAATTCCTGTTTGTCTCAAGTCAGTGAAAAAGGAATTCTGTTTGGTCCGCATTTGGAATTTTCAAATTATCTAAATCATTTGGCCACCTGTAAATACGCAATTTCACCTCCAGGAAATGGTGTCGATTGTCATAGAGTCTGGGAATGTTTATATCTTGGTGTTATACCTATTTTAAAACGCTCTGTATTTACTGAAAAACTTGCCAAAAAATTTCATTGTGTTTTGTTGGACAAGTGGTCTGATTTAAATATGAAGGCCCTTCTAGAATCCTATCCAGGCCCTAGATTCTATGAAGACCTGACATTAGATCATATCGATCTAAAAAATACAATTAAATATTTTTAGAAATCTACACATGAATCGTGGATCTTACATTCACAGGATCAAATTGTCGTCGATCGGCCAAGACGTTTTCTGTGGTCACGGGTGAGCTGTTCTCTACTACCAGCTTCACGACCTTGCTCTGAGAGGGTACTTTGACCATATTTGCGTTGCGTTGGCGAATAGAATAGACCCAGACTCCTGCGATCGCAAAGATACTCAGGGCCAACAAGGCTCCCACAGGTCCAAAGACTTCCGCGTACAAAGATGAGGACGAAGATCCGCCATTGATCGTGGATCCAGGGGCAGCACCCAACACACTGTTCGTCTCTGGAACAGATAAGCCAGTGGCTCCCAAGGTAGATACCATGCTGGTTACATAGGGACTGGATTGAAGGAGTGTAGCAATATCAGACAGATTGTAGGTGGGATCTACTAAGACTATGTAGTTGATCGTTACCGAATTTGTCGTTTGGAGCTCTCTCAGACGCCTAGGATTTGTCGTTCCACAGGTATAATTTACAAAGGGTATGGCAGGGACATTCAATACATGTGTTCCTGTGGCATCTGTGTGCGTCATATTTGTGATATTAATGTTATTGAATGGAACATTGTAGGTACATCCGAGAAGTCCTTGGACTTGGCCGAGATAGTTAGGATCTTGAACACGTGTGACATTGGCACCAGTAAACTGGACGGCCCCTGGAGCAGGGACTTGACTGGGTTTAGAGTTTTTTGAAGGGACAGGACTTCTAGACGGAAGAGGTGTTGGAACAGAGGTTTGGCTATAATCCGAGGCAGGATTGGGACTTCTACTAGCAAGAGGTGTGCGGCTAGGATCAGAGGAAGGAGCAGGATTTCTAGATGGAACAGGTGTTGGACTAGGATCAGAGGAAGGAGCAGGATTTCTAGATGGAACAGGTGTTGGACTAGGATCAGAGGAAGGAGCAGGATTTCTAGATTGTACAGGTGTTGGGCTAGGATCCGAGGAAGGAGCAGGATTTCTAGATTGTACAGGTGTTGGGCTAGGATTCGACGAGGAAGAGGGAATGGGATCTTTAGATGGAAGAGGTGTTGGATCAGGACTTTTGAAAGGAGAGCCGTTTGTCTGATTATATCCCATAAATGACGGATAGGGTGATATCGAAGGAGGAAAGGATGTTACGTTGCGTGTTACATTGTAGAAGGGACTAGGAGCCACACTTTTTGTCGGAGCCAAAGTACTAGTAGCGTTAGGGCAGCCACCCATTGTTCCTGCGGGCTGACATGGACTAGCCTGGCCAGCAATCATCGCAAAAGCAAATGCGAATCCTGTTACGAGTCGGAGTAGCATTTGGTTCTATTCTAGCGATCCTAAATTCTTTAGGCATCCTGTCAAATTTATGAATGTTTTATAACGAAGGTGTGTGGGCACTTTGTATTTTTTTCCACGGTATCGGTAATGACGTGTCCTCTTGACGCAACGACAGGATTTCAGATTGTAAAGGGCAACCTGGATCAACTGCTCATTGATTCGATCGCAGTAAAACAGCCCCCGTTTATATTATCCTTTGCTCCTCGTCAATCCCCTCCTGGCTTAATTAATCACAGAGTGGATGAATCCACGGACAACATCATCCTCATGAAAGGGAACAAGTACAGGCTCATGGACGTACAGATCTGTAGTCCTACGCACAGAGAAGGCATCAAGGGACCAACGGCGTTTCAGATGCCCCAGCTGGATCTTGTGCTAACCTTCTTCTGTAGCAATCCGTCATTTGCCACGGCCCCGAAGGTTCTTCTCGTGATTTTTCCGATCTATGAATCCAATCAGGAAAGTCGGGCAGGATATCTACGACAACTGATCCACACAGAGGAGCCCGCAGCCTCCCTCCAGACCCTTTTTTACGACAAGGACGAAAAGGATGTGCGGGCGACGTCCTATGAATACAACATGTGCGTCGACCTCGTAAATCCCGATGATTTCAGTAAAAAACTTAGCCTGAATACGACCGTCACCTACTTTCCCGTCGGCTGTACGCTCAATAGCCAGGACCTCCAGTTCTTGAAGAAAGACACGACAGATTATCGGCTTCCTCCGGCCTTGTTGGATGGCTATGCGACCGTCATAACATATGACATAGTTGACGGGGTCAAATCGGTCGCCACTATGAGCAGGGAGGGGTTTATACCTACAAAACTCATCGCGGCTACCTACGAAGAGTTCGGTAAGATCGTCCAATACAATCTGAAGCCGCCTGCCCTCAGCAGTAATTTCGACAAGAACTCTTGTCCGTATTACAAGACAACACAATACAAATGCGTGCCATTTAGTCAAATGTCGGTGTCCGGCGACTACGTAGTTCCCAAAGATGCCGCCACCCTTGATAAGATACTGAAAGAACGGGACGAGCTGAACGCCGCTGGCGTCGGCGTTCCTGGACTGTCCATGGAAACAATTCTTGGAATCGTAGGGGGTATGATAGGAGGCATCATAGTCATCGGTCTCATTATTTTTTTAATTCTGTGGTCCAATGCTCCAGATCCAGGTGAAATAGCAATTAGGCGAGCTGCTATGGCAAGCAGAATTGGTTCAGCGGAGGGCTTCTCTGTATAAATATTCCTATGGATAAACAGTGATGGAGCAGCTTCTGTATCTCCTGTGCGTCCTTATCGTGATTATTATGGGATCTCTGATGTACCAGAAACTGTACGTGAAAGAGGGATTCGCAGCAATAAAAGAGGGTCTTCGTGCCTGTCCTATGAATATGAAGCATTATTATGACAGTCAGGACAATTCCAGCTGCTGCGACGGACGACTAGAGGGGGGTGTCTGTATTCCCAGAGAAGGCATGAACCGAAGCTGTATTCTGGGTTCTGCCAAAAACGGAAAGCCGTCTTGCCGTGAAGTCCTCCAGGAGTATTACAAGAGCATGGAAGCAGAGTTCTGTCCCAAGGGCTTGAAGTATTATGAGGGAGCGAGACGAAAAGGGTGTACTGGGGAACCATTGTCAGAGGATTTGTCTGGACCAGTCGCTCACAATACGGGGAAACCCGAGTGCCGCATTTATGCGACAGAGGAACAGAATCGTAACAAAATGGACAGTTGCCAGAATATGAAGGCGATCGAAGACGTGGACTGCCGCGGCACAGATTGCGTAAAGACGATGTCGGTGGTGCCGAACTCGCCAGTCCCTCTGGTCCTCGTCCAGTTCACGGACTTGAACGGAGGACGCCACTCCTGTTACACCGATGACTCCTATTCGTCCTATAAAGCGAGCTTGAAAACGGCTGCGACGGGTAGTGAAAATCCTTTACAATTATGCTCGGCGGCCTATGCGAAGTTCTTGGATCGCAAGGAAGTCTAATGAAGATAGTCCTTGAAAATGGGGGCGGACTTGGCTCCGATCGGAACAGTTGGAAGTGGTTCTTTGTCGTTCAGATTTTCCGAAAAAGGGACACGATGAAACTTGTCGGATCCCGTGCTCTTCCCTGGCAAATAAATCATGTCATCGTCCTCTGGCTCATCAAACTCCACGACGGGCACCGTCTCCTGGGGCTTCCCCTCTTCCTCGACGGTCGCTTGATTGTCCTTCTTCGCCTCCATGATTTTTGCGAACTTCACTCTCGCATAGGCAACCTTGTGGCGATTGCGTTCCATGTAGAGCATCGCCGCCAGAATGAGAGCCATGATGCCTGTGGCCGGACCGTGGCTAATGGCAATTAAAAGAGCGACGACCACAAAGACATTAACGAGCATGTAATCCAATAGTTTTAGAATGGTCCATGGTACGACTGGTGTAGCAAATGCTGCTAGGATTAAAGCCCCTACAGCCACGTATTCATTTGAATTGATCATCCTCCTCTATTGTAGTGATTAGTCTTAAAATTTGATCGTAGAATAGATATACGCTACGATCATCAATGTCGACGCCGAATAAAGTCCTAACATCAAAGGGCTATTCGATTCTCAAAGAGTCGCTAACGAAGGACGAGGTCAAGCAAATTGAAGAGGAGCTGACGGTGAAACCTCGGACGCTCCAGAAATTTGCCACGGCTGTCCCCGAGTTCAAGATTTATGCCGAGAGCACAGCCCGTTATTATCTGCCACGAGCCTGGGCCGCCGATATATTTGGACCACCGGAAGCAGTCACCGTAAAACCTGGGATTCCCTTGCCTCCGACCGTCACATTCAAGGGAACTCCTTATCCCTATCAGCAAGAGATCATCGACAAGTTCGTTGGACAAGGGGCGAATGGCCTGATCTGTGTCCCCTGTGGCAGGGGCAAGACCTTTATGGCCCTGGCGATAGCGATCAAACTCGGGAAACGCTTCTTAATTGTTGTCGATAAGGAGTTTCTCATGAATCAATGGAAAGGGGAGATTGAACGGTATATTGATGGGGCCCGGATAGGGATTATACAGGGCGATAGTCACCAGTGCGGGACAGAAGTAGTTGTATCTAAGGGCCTTGGTCTTTCGGAAATGAAGAAACTTGCCAAAGAAGCGGGTCTGAAAGTGAGTGGAACCAAGGAGGAGCTGACGAATCGTTTAATTGAGGCAAAAATAGATGTAGGTCCTAAAACTGAGACTGTCGAATACGATATTACAATCTGTATGATTCAGACAATCTGTCTTCGCGATTATCCTGTTGATACCTTCAGCGGATATGGATTTACGATTTTCGATGAATGCCATCATCTCGGAGCCCAGTATTTCAGCGGTGTTCTTCGCAAAATCCAGACCCCTCATATGCTCGGATTATCGGCGACGCCCGATCGCGATGACGGACTCACGAAAGTCTTTGAGTACTATCTCGGAAAGCCCGTCTATCAGGAAAAAACGAGGGAACCCGATCCGACTGTCCAAGTAAAGGCCCTCTGGTACCATAATGACGATCCTGCCTATGCCGATTTGCCCCTGGACTGGCGGGGAGAACTGGTGACCGCACGCCTTATGACCCAAGTCGTCACCTGTAAGGCCAGAACGGAGTTTGTACTGGAGCACTTAAAGGATTTGGTCACAGATCCGAGACGAAAAGTGTTGGTGTTGTCAGAACGTAGGGACCACCTGGCCCAGATCGATGCCGGTTTGCCAGAGGCCACTAGTCGGGGCTACTACGTGGGCGGCATGAAACAGGCTGATCTGGATACGAATGCTGAGACCTGTCAGGTTCTCTTGGCGACCTATGCGATGGCCTCTGAGGCCATGAATATCAAGGCCCTCAATGCGATGATCATGGCCAGTCCCAGGAAAAAGGTCGAGCAGAGTACAGGGCGTATCCTGAGAACCACCGTGGATAAGAGGGTCATCGAGCCATTAATTATCGATGTCATTGATCAACATGAAACCTATGTTCGTCAATGGCAGCTGAGACAGAGATATTATAAAAAGTGTGCCTATTCTATTGAGCATGTCGGCAAACAGATTAAGGATGATAGGGGAAAGCCAGCAGTAGTCCCAGAGAATTGCTTAATCGTCTTATAGGAGATTTAGGACTTTTAGGACGTCTGTAAAGAGTCCAGATTTAGAGGATGCTAGACGATTCCAATGGGTGTCCCAACAGAAAATATAGACAACCTTCTCATTTTTATTGAGACCAATTAGTTTTCTCATCATTTCATGCCATCTCCTAGGTAATGCCATGGATGTATGAGTAGCAACCTCCGTTTTACCGTTTTTAATTTGAAGGGTTAAGGGTATATCGAGGGAGGGCGGAATATGAATCTCGTCGCCGACTAATGGCACATAGACCGAATTTTTATCGGTAATCATTCCCATGTCCCGTATGAACTTGACAGCATCTTTTTCTAGCATAAATCCACAGATATAGGCTCGTTCAATAATTTCATAATCCTTGCCTTTACTGTTTTTGCCAGCCTGAGATTCCGTTGTTAAAAATCCGAGTTTGTTTATTTCTTTGAGGATAGGCAGCTGTCGGACCATAGTTGGATCTTCTGAACGAATTCGCTCGATAAACTCGGGACTGTCAAATTTGGCCACGGCCTTCTTTTTCGCATCTGAAAACTTCATTTTCATACTTGTATCAGACGTAATATTTTATATCGTTATCAGGACCTAAAATAGTATTCCTTTTTCGTCTAGTTTGTCTTTAAGCAGGCCTCATTGAGTCCACTCATCACAGGCACGCCAATCTGAGCATGGTATCGCCCATCTCCACCCCTCGCATCATATCCGAGGCGATCCATGTAGGGGTTATTCTGGACCAGAGGCAACACTGTCTGATTGGTGTAGCCGGCTGTGGGGGCGTTGTATCGCATCGTATCCACCTGTCCTACGCTGTATGACAGCGGTGCTCCAGCACCACCAGATTGCCTACTCTTTCTGGTTCGCATACCTCGGTGACAGATCATACACTTCTTGATATGGCAGTGAGCCCCATTATGCTTACCTCTTCGTCTCTTTCCGCCCTTCATTAAGGGTGCCGATGTGATGCCCTGGACACCCATGGTGACCGAGCGAATGTTGGACAGGGGAGGGCTAGGCATGGGTTCCGTGGGGTTCATCTTGTTAAAGCTACCCAATTCACAGGGAACAGACTGGTGACCGAAGGTACTCATGCCGACTCCATTGGGGCTGAGGATATCAGGGCTGAAGCCGTAGCGACCGCCGGACTGAGAGGGTCTGTAGGTGGTAGTCACAGGGAGAGCGGACTTGATATCTTGGAAGGATCCAGGGAACTTACCTGGCATCTCTCCGTCCGCCACAGAGACGCCCTTCAAAATCACAGGACCCCCAGATCCTAACTGAGTCGCACCGCCCTTCATGGGATGAGACGCAGGGCTAGTGCCGACGCCGGGCAGACCCGAATTAAGACGAGCAGGTAGAGGATCGATCGTTCCTGAGCGAATGGGGACACCTGGGCAGTCCTTTCCTGGCCCAGAATACTCTACGTGGATCTGGTTTCCTACGCCGGCCGTCGGTAGGCTCAGATTATCTGTCCAGCCGCCGCCACGCATGGATCGTCGGCGTTTAGAGGACTTCTTGGCTGCCTTTTTAGAATGGTTTCGTTTCATACTCTTCTTGGTCGCCATCTCTATTAGACCCTCCTAAAAAAAGACGCAGCCGACAAAGGAATTATTTGATCCAGGATTTTACTGATCTGGTACTTCTTAAAGTCATCGTTCCACACGACTTCCACTCGAAGACCCGCCGGCCCGCATTCAGCTCGCATCTGTTGGCTGAGCGACATCGTGGAAATGGACGCAATACCAATATGTGAGCCATCACTGGCCTCGAGTGAGTACGCATCAGGTAAGCCGATTTTCGTATAGGGCTTGGCGAGAGCACAGATCTGTACATGGACCTCGGCATCGCGTTTTAGGGCCGGTGCTCTGAACTGGCTAGGAGCCGCAGGAGTGATCGAATCCCACCAGTAAAAACGCTGACCAGGTGACTCTGGCTGAATTGTCCAGGAAAGGGAGGCGTCATAGGCGGCATCCCAGTCAGCCAAGGAAATCGGCTCGACAATGCGAGGTTTTACCGCTAGTAACGGCTGTTCGGCTGGCAATCTGTTCCACAGGGTCTTCAGGGAGGTCCAACGATTCGAGAAGGGCTGCCTCGACCAGAGATCCTGTCCCTCATAGACCAGCAGATCCTCGATCTGAAGGGTCGATTCACCTTTGAGCAGGTTTGCCAAGCATACGGTAGCACCTTTTTGTCCAAATCCGGGGGGTAAGATCCATCGAAATGTCAGGCCTTCTTGTCTGTTCGGATCCCACAGGCAGGGTGCGTATCCGTCAATGAAAAAGAGGTAACAGGCGGGCCTGCGATCAAACTTGGGCCAGACGAGGAGCTTTTCTTGACTAAAGATCTGCTTGGCTCTATGTCCCGGTAAATGGACTTCCATACGGTTCAGAAGGATCGGATGTCTGCGACAAATTGTTTCAATCGCCTTGATGTGATCTTCATCCAGGCGATTGAAACGGGGAGGACGCTTTGCTCCCCGATCTTCTGTAACGGGGCGTGAATTTGTGATTGATCGGCTCATTCTACTGTATCATAGTAAGCAGGCTTTAGGTATATTTTCTGCGTTTAAGTAGTGATATGCCTATTAATCCACCACCTATTAATTCTAAACGTAATCCCAATCCTCGGATAAGCACAACTATACAGGGTACAAGAAGAAATGAATTATTAAAGGCATATGCTAGGGCAGAAAAGGCTATTGAAGCAGCTCATGCTCCATCACCTCAGAAATATTCACCTGCTACAAGAGTCGTTGGTATTACACCTGGGGGAACTCCAGGAAATGGACCAAGTAAAAAAACTATATTTACTGCCGCTGGAAACCTAGGACAAAAACCAGTCAATCGAAACTTTGTAAAAAGTCTGACATTCTCAGGAGTGGAAATGAAAGGTGTAGTAGTTCCAGGTGTAACACGTGGTCATATTGGAACAAATGAAGAAGAAGCAGCAAATCAATCTGGAGGTCGCAGATCTAAACGCCGACAGACCAAGAAACAGATCAAGAAACGACGACGGACTCGTCGTCAGATCCTTCGGCGATAAACTCATCAATAATCTCTGTCTCTAACAGAATGAGTGCCATCCACACAAAAATAAAGCAGGTCGTCCGAGCCGTTTTGGGGACAGAGGGATTTGAAAACAAGGAGGATGTAGTTATTGAAGACGGTATTGTCAACACAATTCTGGCGGGTCTCTATCTTGGAGGCTTGACAGCCTTCCTTATTTACGCCTTCCTAGGCTACGGTGCTGCCAACCTGTCCTACTGCTACAACATTACAATTGGAAATCCACAGGAAACTGCCTATATGTTCGCTGCTCTTTGCTTCCTCTTCCCTTATATCTATTACCCTTACTATGCCATCATATTAAACCCGTTGTGTAAGAAGACAAATTTGGTAGCATCTGTACGTAAATAAATATTGCCTAACAATATTTTAACAAATAATTAAATGTTGCTAAGCAACATTTAAACCCTATAAAATCTCCAGCAACTATCATATATAACAGGACACTTCATAGAATCATCATAAAATAACGCATTTCCATTATTTAATCCAACGTATGTTCTCAACACGGTTGTTTCCATCCCCTTACATCCACCATCACTGTAAAGTCTATATTGAACGCCTTGTACAAGTTCATTGATTGATAAGGAATTCATTTTATATTTAAATATTTAATGAATTCTTTAGGCCTAACTTTAAAAAGAGTCTAAAAAGCCGAAAAGTTGTGATTCTCCGTCACGTCATTGGCATAAATTCCATTGTACAGTTCGCCCCCGTTCTGGATGGTATCCAGGCCAAACTTCTGGACGTTCGCTGCTGTATTCTGGCCCGTGGGCCCCGCAATGCCAGCTTCATAGGCGATTCCATCCTGATCGTTCAAAGGTGCGGGTCTGTAATGTCGTTCCGGATAGGTAATTTTTGGTTCTGCCATAGAAGACTCCTCCTCGTCGGCCAAGGGATCTCGTGGCGAGGGATCTGCGTGAACAACAACCTCTCCTCTCGGTGATTCCTGAGCAGGCGGGTTCGGACCGGAGGGAGCCACGGTTTTTGGGGGCGAATAGGAGGTCGGCAGGATTTCAAGGGGAGCAGGGCCAGGATGTTCAAATCCTTCCGAGCCGAAGATCTTATCCTTGATCGCCATATAGACAAGGAATCCCAAAATCAGAACAACACCGATAATAATCGCCGATTGGACTGTACTTATCGCCATCTACAACGGCCCTGGTTAAAATTCTCACAGTTCGTTACGCTTTTGCCAAAAGATAGATGGATGTCGCACCCAGCAAGATCCCGATGGCCGTCTGAAGATCAAGTTTGCTACTGAATAACAGGAGACCCGCACAAACCACAATAAGGACGGACAGGACTTTCAGAATGGGATAGACAATCGCGATGTCATTGTGCCGCAGGATCATCATGTAGGCATAGATCAGCACAGCATAGGACAGGGCAGATAGACCAATCCAGTAATAGGCACCTGTTTCCGTCCACTGTTTTATAAAGGGAATTGGTACAGCCGCAGCGACGGCTGCTATTAGAAACCAGCCGAACATTCTCTACCAAACATCCAGACATTTAGATCCTCGATGAACTGGGGATCGCCCCCCGCGTCAAAGAGTGTCGCCTGCCCCTGTCTCCAATGAATACGATTCCAGGCACCGATCTGGATCCATCTACCCCTCTCATCCTCTTTTATGACCCTTATAGGGACCGTCTCGGATCCGATGTATTCAGGCCCCGTCCATGAGGACGGTCGTTTCTCCACCCTCTGACAAAGCAAAGGCCCTATTCGTCCTTGTTCTAAAATAGCATAACTGTCCTCGAGATCATCGATGAACCAGTTTGATCCCTGTTCAAAGGTGACCTTCTTGTCAGATTCTAACATGGCCTTGTCATTCTTTATGTAGATTACAAGTTCGCCCATTCCACTTACTCTATAAACTTGAAGCCGATTTAAGCACTTATTAAAAGGTAAGTGTAAATGCCATCGATAACGACAACGCTTCTTACTGTCAAAGGAGAGGTTCGAAAGGCGAATCTCTCCTTGGATGAACAGGGAACTCTGACCATCGAAACAATTCAGAAATATTTGCGAAAGAAGGAAGCCCCTGAAATAATCGGATCTGTCCTGGACTCGGCGAACGTTCTGACGTTCTTCGGATACAAGAAGGGCAAGTCCGATACTCAGAATAACACGGATTTGCCGGCCTCTTTAAATGCTCCGCCTCTTTTCGGCGACATCGTGATTGTCGCTGGTCCGAAGGGCCAGGGTTGGAAGAAACCTATCACCTATTTGCCAACGGCCTGGGAGGCCTTTTTGGAAGCGGGCGAGGATGAGGAGGAAGAGAAAGAGGATGAGGACGAAGAGGAGGAAGAAGAGGAGGAGGAGGAAGCTGAAGAAGAGGGGGAGGAAGACGAGGAGAAGGATGACGAGGAAGCTGAGGCAGAAGAACCAGACGAGGACGAGGACTATGATGACGGAGAGGATATGAAACCCGAGCCCATTATTACCCGCAGGGTAAAGGCGAACCCCATGCTCACGGTGGACACGGCGGCTTTCAAGGAGGAACTGGCGATCGATACGCCGGCCTCATCGCACCCTATTCGTCAGGCCACACTCGATCAATTGGCATTTCTAAAGGAATGGTTTGACGACGAAGAAATAGATCGACTGGAAAAGGCATTCCTTTCCTTGGCGGCATCTGAGGCCAAGAAGAACTATATTCCGAGAAACTGGAAGTCGCCGATATTCTGTGATCTGTATCGGTCCTCAGCCAGAACTGTTCTCTGGAATATTCATCCTTTGTCGCCGATTCCGAACAAGCAGCTTCTTGAACGCTGTAAAAGTGGTGAGATCTCATTGGAACAGATTCCTGTCATGAGTGCGTACCAGATGTTTCCTGAACATTGGCAAGAACTCGCGGATAAACAGCTTATCCGAGAACAGAAGATTCTGGAGGGGAACAAGAGCAGGGCAACAGACGAATATGAGTGTAAAAGGTGCGGGAAGAGGGAATGTACCAAGTATGAAATGCAGACGCGGTCGGGTGATGAGGCGACGACGATCTTCATCACGTGTTTGAGTTGCGGGAAGAATTGGCGTCGTTAACGACGCCAATACCACACCATTAGACAGGCTATAGCCTGTCTAATGGGAAAAATTGGAGACGTTAAGTCTCCAATTTCACACCATTAATTGGAGACGTTAAAAAGTGAAAATCATTAAAATATTTTTGTAAACTCAAAATAGAGTAAAAAAAAATATGGAGAGGACTACCGTGGCATCCTTACCTGTAACGCCATTACCTAGTCCTCCCATTGCCCCCTCCGCTCTTCACGAACGCCAATTTTTTATGCTACTAGACCAGGCCAAAAAAGGACGCCGCACAACATCCCTAAAAAATATTAAGATCAAGTGTTTCTAGTGAATCAACATCAAATCACTGAGCCTCCAATACTCTTTTTGTCCATTCGGTAGTGTCCTTAGAACGAGAAATGGCAGCTTCTTCTCCTCGACTTCTAGCCGAGCAATCTCTCGTACATCCGTGACTGTCTTGGGGACATCAATGAACGGTCTGGCACCCTGACTCAGCTGATTTGCCCGCATACCCAGGATTCGCGTCTTTTCAAACGGTGTCAGAAAGGGATAGGTGGTGTGATTCTCATCAGGCTTAGTCTCCGTCGGTTCCACCACCTTTAAAGGTATTTTGTTGACCACAGTCTCTAAATAGTCTATGATCAACTCGGGATGCTGCGTATAAAGTCTACGAAGTTCCGGCTTCAGACCCGGAATCGAATCCACAAGAGCCTCACCAAGACCCTCTCCGTCAATTATCTCATCAAACGCATCCATTACGTCCTCCATGTCCTCAATTTGTCCATCATCTCCGTCGTCTGCCATTATGACTCTATTTAGCTTAGAGATAGATCGTTTAAATGAATCAAATTTGACGATTTTTGGAAAAAAAGAAAATTGATAAAATTGAAACGCTAAATTTGAACCTAAACTCGTCCGTAGTTGTCTACATATATATCCAAATGTCTGAAACGAATAAGTCAGTATCCACTATGGAAGATCTCAAGGTCTTCGAATCATTTGATGCCATGGGCCTGAAAGAACATGTTGCCCGCGGCATTAACTCCTATGGGTTTGAAAACCCTTCCAAAATTCAGCGAATCGCAATTAAGCCCATGATGGATGGTTGCGATATTATTGCTCAGAGTCAATCAGGTACTGGTAAGACGGGTACCTTTACTATTGGCTCCCTTCATCATGTGGACGCAGCATCTCCACATGTACAGGTCCTTGTCATTAGTCCGACCAGAGAGCTCGCACAACAGACGGAAAAGGTGGCTCGAGGAATCGGCCAGTACATGGAGACCTCCGCTACTAGCAAGGGTCTCAAAACTGCCTCCTTCTGCGGTGGCACACCTGTTCACGTCGATCAGAAGGCTCTTCGCCAGGGCGTCCAGTTTGTCGCCGGCACCCCAGGTCGCATTTACGATTTGATCACTCGCAAAGACGGACCTATGCGTCTCGATCACTTGAAGTATCTTATCCTCGACGAGGCAGATCAACTCTTGGAGGAACTCTTTGCCGAGCAAATTCGAGCGATCCTGGCCACTGGAAAGTTTCCAGAATCGACACATCTGGCCATGTTCTCAGCCACCATGCCCTCAGAAGTCCTAGAGCTGGCCGATCGCTTCTTGAAGAAGGATCACGTGAAGATCTTGGTCCCCGCAGAAGAAGTGCGTCTCAAGGGTATTAACCAATACTTCGTAGATTGCGAACGAGACGAGTGGAAGTTCGATGTATTGGCTGATTTATACAAGCACATGTCCGTCAATCAGGCGATTATCTTCGCCAATAAGATTCCCACCGTTGAGAAGCTGACAAAGAGGATGTTGGACGCAGGATATACCCTTGAGTGTATTCATGGCGATATGGAAGCAGCTGAGCGTAAGAAGCGTCTCCAGGATTTCCGAGATGGAACGAGTCGTATTCTGGTCGCCACAGATGTCTTGGCCAGAGGCGTGGATGTTCAACAGGTGAGCTTGGTGATTAATTATGAGATGCCAAACAGTCGCGAGAACTACTTCCACAGAATTGGCCGCTCGGGTCGATATGGACGAAAAGGTGTGTCGATTAACTTGATTGGATCTGCGGATGAGCTGGCACTTCAGAAGGATATTGAGAAGAGTTACAGCCTGTCCATCCCTCACTTGCCAGGCGATTTGGCGGGAGTTGATATGTAAAATAATGAAATAAAAATACAAAAATTATTAAAAACTAAAATATTAAAAAGACAAAATTGCCTATTTAATATTTTTTTGAACAACCTTTTAGTCTATATCTTCTGATCGAATATCGATGCGACAGATCGGGCAGAAAACGCTCCTTTCGAACCACTGGTCAATACAACCTTTATGAAACGCGTGATTACATCTGTTAATTGTGCGAATTTCTGCGTCGGCAATCACCTCTTCCTGACAGATCGCACAGTTATCGTCCATTGACTTTTCTATTTTTGATACAGTCGTGGCTATACGAATCTGTTCTGTCGAAGGTGCCACAATGACATCCTCCATGGGACCAAAGAGGCTATTTAGGAGTCCTCCATAGTCCTCCTGCTCAAAAATAAGATTGTTCGTCAATGAAGTTGTTGAAAAGAGAATGTTATTAAGACGTGAAGATGTTGTGAATGGACGTATAGGGGCAAGTGGTGGCATTCCTAGATTTATAACATCATTGAGAAGGTTCATGCTTATGTATCGCAAGGGAGTTATAGGTATCTCTTCTCCTGATACATCCTCTGAAACGGGTGTCTGGGGCGATGGTGGCGTCTGTGGTGTTGTGGGACGATTCGTATTTTCTACAGGTTCATGTGCTCCTGATGCGTCCAAATATTGCCTGTATAGGGCACGTCGGGCTTCAAAATTAGGACACAATGCTCTTGACTGTCCCTGAACATAGCCTAGGAGGTCCTGGACGGATTGGAAGCGGTCCGAGTTATACAGGACATCTGGAAAATAGCGATCCAAATCGTTTATGAGCGAAATATTAAAAATTGAATTCGGATATGCCATCGCTTCACTACTACTCCTATCTTTAACAGCACTTAAGCTCTTTAAGATATTAATACAGTATCCATGTCAGAAGATATAAAAACAGTCAGCATAGTCCCTGGGCTTATTACGGGACTAGAGGGGGAAGCTCCCGCTGAACCTACCGTTGGTAGTTCCATGATTGAATCGCTGGGTTCATCGCAGGCCCTGTTCGACGGAATTCCAGAAGGCCCTACATTTGATGAGGCAGTACAGGCATATGAAGATGGCGGGTTTTCCTTTGACCCCTCTTTTGAACCTAGTGGCGAGGAGGGGTTCTCCTTTGAACCCACTGATTCTGAAACTCAGTATGCGGAATCAGGACTCCCCCTAGAAGTATCTGCCCCTTCCTCAGTCGATGTTAGCGGATCAGAACCTAACCAGCCGCCAATTGAAGTACCAGTAGAGAAGCCGATGGAGACTAAGGGCATCGTGGGGCTCCAGAATATGAACAACACATGTTATGCCAATTCTACAATCCAGCTTCTAAGAGCCGTCCCAGAACTCAACGTGTTCATAATGCGTGAAGACTTAGAATCTGTCTGTACCGACAAGGAATCCATTCAGGCCAAGCTCATCATGGGCTACCAGGATTTGATTAATAGTATGTGGTCGGCTCATAGGCCTGCCTACGTTAGGCCCATGGGATTCCTCTCCATTATTAAGGATGCCGTGAAGGACACTGTCTATGAGAGCTTCGGTCAGCCCAGACAGAATGATAGTCATGAGTATCTGATCTATCTACTCGATAACTTCCACGAGGCTCTCAATGAAAAGGCCAAGTCCAAAGACGTGGTACCTGATGCTCCTGAGGGCTCGTCCATGACGACTCTGGCGACCCAGGGCTGGAACACCTTTCTCAGCCGTCACACGAGTCCCATTGTGGACATGTTCTTCGGCCTAATGCGTAAGACTGTAGAATGTCAAACATGCCACAATAAGTCGTATCGCTGGGAGACTTTCAATGTCTTCAAGATCCCCTGTAATGGCCCCAACCTTCAGGACTGGTTTAAGGCTGAGTGTGCCCCCGACACGATTGACGAATATGAGTGTCTGCCTTGCCGCAAGTCTGTCGATAAGCGTCAGCCGGCGACAACCTACTCGCACATCTGGAGACTACCATCATCCCTGTTCGTCGCTCTAAAACGGTTCCAGTATGATGGCCGCAAGAATCAGACACCCTGTCCTCAGATTACAGGAACGATTTCCTTGGCAGACCACTTTGCTCCCGAGTCGGATCATCCCAGTAAGGGGTGGCAGTATGAGTGTCGGGCCATCGCGGATCATCATGGATTTGGGAATGGTGGGCATTATTCAGCCCAGATCGCTCATCCAGTGACGAACAAGTGGTGGTGGATCGACGATGCGATGAGTCAGAGCTTGCCTGAGGGGCCTCGTTTCGGCTCCTCCAACTATGTCCTGTATCTTCGGAGGAAGACGGATTGTGTGGCTCATGAAGCATAATACGCATAAATAATTCTAATATTTTTTGGTAGATTTGTAACAAAAAATATTAATTTGGAGGTTCTCACTTTAAGGATCTACATGTACATCCTCGAAGTGCCTTGGCACTTCGAGGATCTAGATGCGGTGATCCTCCCAAAGGGAGGATCATCACATGTACATCCCAAAGGGTGCCGCATGCCTATCCTCCTTCTTCTTCAGGAACAGATCCACATGCTCCTTCTTCAGCGTGAACGGAAGAGAGAAGTCCTTGATGTAGAATGGCAGATCCTTGGAGTTGTACATACGCAGCATGTTGATTTTTTGTGTAATTTGCTCAATACATCGCTTGAGTTCACGCACACCCATCTCCTCTTTGGCATATTCCTCGATCACGTAGGTCAACAGCTCCTTGTTGATCGCCACCCGCTCCACTAGGCTCACATCCTTTAATGCCGCCGGCAACAGATACTGCTCCGCAATCGCCACCTTCTGCTTTACGTCATAGCCCTTGAGCTCAATTACCATCAGACGATCCAGTAAAACCTTGTCAATCTTGGTAATATCATTAGCACTAAAGACGAACATGACCTTAGACAGATCGATCGGCACGCCTGACAGATACTTGTCCTCGAAGCCCTCATTGGAAGTGGGATCCGTCAGATGGATCAACATGTTCTGAACCTCCTCGCCCTTGGGAGTCGCAGACACCTTGTCCACCTCATCGAACAGAAGCACTGTGGACATGGACTTCGCCCCAATCAAGGAGTTCACGATTTTACCACAGTGACTGGACTCATACACGAGCTGGTGACCCGTGTAGGTCGACGCATCAGAGTCACCTCCCAAACTGATGAACTGGAAGGGCCAGCCAAGGGCCTTCGCAATTCCGTTCTTAATCAGACTGGTCTTACCGATACCTGGAGGGCCGACCAGAAGAAGAGAAGTTCCGCGGCCATTGGGATTGGTGATCTTCGTGGTAATATACTGGAGGATCTGGAGCTTGGTCTCCTGCTGGCCATAAATCGCATCATCCAAGGACTTCTGGGCCCCCTTCATGAAGTTCGCACATGCCTCAGACCCATCATCGATCTTCACGGGCATTTCCTTGTACAGACCGAAAGGAATGCTCACCATCTTATCCAGCCAGTTGCGGACCTTGAAGTACTCGCCCGTGGCGGGATCTAATGTCTGGAGCGAGTTGTACTTGGCCAAGACAAGAGCCTGGGTCTCAGTAGGAATCTTGAGGGTCAGGATACGCAACATGAGATTGACACCTGTGTCCGTCGTCGTGGGGCGTCGCTCCAACGCCTTGATCAGTTCCTCCTGCTTCTCCCCCGTCAATGCCTTGAACTGATCAATATGTGCGTCAATCGTATTGTCTTCCACAGGGGTAGTCAACAGCTTCACAAACTTCTTTACCGCTGGGCCCTCCTTCTTCATGTTGTGACGCTGAGGCACCATGGGATCCATGATGTCATCCTCGCCTCCGCCGATCGTGATCAACAAATTCGTTCCACTACGACTAGGGCTCGCATTAGATGCCTCTTCGTCTGATTCCTCTTCCTCTTCGTCCTCCTCATCCGTGTCCTGAGATCCGAGGGTCTCTCCCTCATCCTCATCCTCATCAGAGCCAAACTCCTCAAAGTCGTCGTCTTCGGATTCCTCCTCTGAGGAGCTCTCCACAACCTGCTTCCTGGCCTTCTTGGAGGGACGAACAGGTTCGGGCTCGGGTCTCGTTCGGTACTTGGATCCGGCCTTTGCGAGTTCCTTCTTGATCAACTTATCCGCCTTGAGTGCTGCCTTCCGCTTCTTGACCGGACGCTCCTCTTCTTCTTCGGACTCTGTTTCATCAGAGTACGCAATCAGGCCACGGATGTTTCCCCTGTGGTCCACATCACTGTCGCTACTGTTTTCATCGTCGTGCTTGCCTCCAGCACGCTTCTTATTTAGACGCTCCTTTTTGGAAGGCTTCGCCGCCTTCTTGGACGTCTCCTCGTCATCCACAGGACCCGATCTCTTAGGCATTCTAGAAGTATGCTTCATTTTCTGGATACTAATATTTCTTATTTCTTAGGTTGTTACAGCACCTAATCAATTTTAGTAGAGTTATTAGGAACACTACTAAAAATAATTACAAGATTCGATTTATTTGCGAGAACGCCTGGTCTTCTTACGCAAGACACTCCTGACCGTGTTGCTAACACCCTTACCGACATTAGCAACCCCACGATTCAGACGTTTGGTGAGCCCCTTGCCGACCCTGTTGACGCCCTTAATGGCACCGTGAGTGAGACGTGTGGCTCCCTTGGTAGTGCCAGTGATCACACTGTTCACGAGGCCCAGTGCTCCGCTGATGGGTGTGTAGATGGTGGAAAAAAGACCCTTGCCCTTACCTGCTCGTCTTGTGGATCGTCCCTTCTTTGCCATTCTATTAGAAGCCAGTAAAAAAATAGATGCCCAGGGGTTTATAGGATTTTAATCTTGTCCAAGATGTCCATGATTGTAAATCGACCGGTATCGCTGAGAGAGGGAAGTTCGGGATTCTTTTTCGTAAGAGGTTGGAGGAGCGGGGCGAACCGATCCCTGAGAGCGGATTTCAGGGCCATCGCAAGAGGCGTGGTTTGTCCTTGAATGCCCTTCAGAATACGCATGAGACAGTGGGCATATTCTTCCAGGAGCTTGCGACTCTCACTCGTGGCGGCGACCTTGGGAAGACTCTCCACGATTGTCTGTATCGTGCTCAAGAACAGCTCGGCATCGAGGATATTATATTTAATCATCTCGGCGAGGAACTGAGAATAGCCGAGGCGATATTTCTTTACCGTAGCAGCTTCCACTACACTCTTTCCGTCCCCTGCTACCGGAGATTCGGATACATCGCTGAAGATTGCGATGTACTCCTTGTACCGATTGACCATTTCTGTCGTTAGAACCGCATACTTGCTGCTAAGTTCTGACAGAAGCTTCACATAGGTCGGACAGAAGATCTCTTCCATGGTGGCCTTGTCAAAGACGAGCTTCATGAAGCTCTTGAGGAAGTCTGTTCTACCAGAATCCATAATCTGACAGAGGAAGTCGTGGATCTCGGCATAGTTAGTGACAGAGAAGCGGTTCAGCTTGTCCTGAATAATCAGGAGAACAGGGTCAATGTTTTTTTCGGCTGACTTGAACTTGCTCACATATTTGTGAGGAATACTGGGACCAGTGCTAGAACTGGACGTAGAACTGGAACTAGATGGAGAACTAGAACTAGAACTAGAATTAGGTGTATGTATAGGAGGAGGTCTGGACGGACGATAATTATTGCTATTCGTACTGCTACTAGTACTGCTATTGCCGCTATTGCTGTACCCGCCATAACGTCCCCCTCCCCTTCTCCAATCGGTAGAAAGCGGAACTCGTCGCCATCCCTGATTATCTACCCCACTCGCAAAGGTTGCCTGAAGACTCTCAATCGTTCTAACAATCTCAGGAGGAGTGGGACCGAGACTTTTGCGGCAACTGCTTATTGTCGCAATCGTCTCCATGATGGATTTATCCGTGACAGGTGCTGATACCTGTGACATGTTTAGTATGGATACTTATAGTTTAAGTGCCTTTTCTTAGTGGCAGCCGGTAAGAATCGAATTTACGACTTCAATTTTATTGATTTAATCAATTGTGTCAATTTGACTCAATTGATTCCCCGTATTACCTGTAAATGGATATACAGCGTATTCAGGATTCTGGCAACATAGACCGTCTTTCGGATTATATTGGGATTAGGACAAAGGCGGGAAAACAGGCCCTGAAAGAAAAAACGGGTCAATGGACTTCCGATGTAAAGCGACTCAAACAGAAGAGCTATGAGTTTGCGACACTACAACATACATTAAAGAACGAGGATCTGAAAAAACATCTGGACCAGACATTCCATGACCTGAAAGAATTGGAACCCGAGCTGGACACGCTGATGGAAAAGGCATCCGATTTAGAAACCGAGGCCTTCAATGAACTCCTCTTCCTTCAGCCCTGGTCCCAGCCGTTCAACTTCATTCCCTATTTACTTGCTTTTTGGTCCGCCCTCCGTGTCTACATCTTTCCGGGCATGTCCCTTCTCATGCCCCTCATGATGCTGATTATGCCCTTTATCATTCTACGCTTCATGTTCAGCATACCGATTACTATCGGTCGATACACCATGATCCTATCGACTCTGTTCTCAGGCCAGATCACATCGCTTCTTGATCCCAATTTTGTGAAAGATGCTCCTGTATCAGCAGTCCCCTTCGATATTTTCCAGCTCTTCAAATCGGGATTTCTCCTCCTGACCATCGGACAAAGCTTCCTTCAACCCTATTGGTCCTATAAGCATCTATCGTCCATTGACGCCATAATTGTCAAAAAATCGAAGGCTCTTCTACACTTCAAAGCACTCTATGAGAACACGGTTAGCCTTTTTAAGGGACATGACTATACCTTGAGTCCCATCCCGTTTGGACCCGATATAACAGATCCCAGACAGCTCGTGGCACATGCTCACCTCCATACTGTGTATTTGAAAACAGCCAGGAAACGCCTGGGAGCCTTGGAAGCCCTGGTCTGTTTGGCAAGACAGACGAATATGGTTCCCGTTCACTGGTCTGATCGTCCTTGTCTGGAACTGACAGATGCCTACGATTACAACGTCCCATCGTCCATTCGAAAAACCTTCGACATTTCCATGGGCCAGGAGACAGGCCATGCTCTCCTCACAGGCCCTAATCGTGGCGGCAAATCCACGACACTCCGCTCAGTTCTGACCTCCTGTTTGATAGCACACACCTACGGCTGTGCCCCAGCCTCCAAAGCAATCATGAGCCCCTTGAACACACTGTTCGTCTGCTTAACACCCGAGGATCTGCCTGGACAGAAGTCGAGATTTGAACGAGAAATCGAGTTTACGGCACAGACTCTGAAAGCAAATCCTGCTCAGAGACATCTAGTTCTTCTGGATGAACTCTATCATTCTACAAACCCCCCTGACGCTGAGAAGGCCTGTAGAATCTATACGGAACGGCTCTGGCAACAACAGAATACAATGTCGATCGTCAGTACCCATCTGTTCGACTTTGTGGAGCAGGCTCCGTCCACCATTCAACGCCTCTGCTGTCCGGCTACAGTGGATGGCAGCACCATCAAATACAGTTATCGACTTACAGGGGGCATTTGTAAAGTCAGTTCTGTCCAGGAACTGCTGGTCGAAAATGGATTAATCTCCTCTGTGTGATTTTCTGAGAAACTAAAGTCTCTGAAGCAACAGAACAGATGGCATCCTTAAATGATACGCTCACTGTAGGTCTCATTTTGATTTTACTGTTTGGAGCAGTCTCCCTGTATTTGTACACCCGTGTCCAGCAGTGCGAACAGAAGCTCAACTTGGTGGAGTCCATCCTGTTGGATATCAAGATGAGTGCGGAGCTAAGAGAATACCCTGAACTACCGGCTCCTCTTCTGGGTAGCGATCAAGGTAGCAGGAGAGAGAGAGGTAATAGTAGGGATAGCAACAACAATAACGGAAATGCCAGCAATAACAACAATAACAACAATAACAACAATAACAATAACAACAACGAAGAGGCCCTGTATGCGAGTGCTTTGGAGGAGGCCCATTTGGACGCAGAGGTAAGTACTCTTCCTCCTTTGCCCGAGGAATCTGCTTCAGGTGTTGAGGTTGCCGAAGCAGCGGCAGTTGTCGCTTCTAAGGTCGAGGAGGTCAAGGCGAAATCTGTGCCCACCGTGAACTACGAATCCATGACGCTCGCGGAGCTCAAGGCCATTGCCAAACAGCGATCCATCACAGGTCACTCCTCCATGAAGCGAAGCCAGATCCTCGAGGCTCTGAGGAACTCTGATTCGAAGCAGACCACCGTTGCCGGCGACTTGTCCTCTTTTCTGGATATGGCATCGCCTCTCGATGAAGAGGTAGAGACACTGGCCGCATAAAGTCCAGATCGTAAAATAATAATTTTATGAGGAATAATCGCATAAAATTATGATCGTAAGAGATAGGGATGAGCATCGACTTCAACGGATTTAACGCAGTGACCTATCCGAATTATTTCGCCAAACAACCGACGCTCGGCAGTCAACGCCGACTCGCCAGGAACCTAGTGAACACACCGACCGCCGAACCGGCTCCCGACAACCGCTACCCTGCCTATTCGGGCCCTATGCAAGACGGACAGAATGGCACGGACTACCGTCCTCACTGTGCCTACAATCTGCCTCCTGGCACACAGTTCACCACCAAACTCTGGATGATCCATCACACGGACTCTATGATTAATCTGGCGAGACAGAGACATGCCGAATGGTCAGGGTCTTCCTTGCCTTTAGCAAAAACTATTCCGCCCCCTGCTGTCGCGGTATTTTCCAGCCCCTTTG
>Ga0209189_1000004_pt1 | contig 230003 bp, 216 predicted proteins | sample C_130820_EF_Meta_FD_187308 | JGI IMG/M metagenome (GOLD analysis project Ga0209189, IMG submission 187308) | Freshwater microbial communities from Lake Croche, Canada to study carbon cycling - C_130820_EF_MetaG (SPAdes) (version 3) | ecosystem: Environmental > Aquatic > Freshwater > Lake... | reverse complement strand
AGAGATGCTGCTAAAGCCTCTAAGCTTGCCTCTAAATTATCCCTCCTTCCTAAGCCTTCTAAAATTAATAAATCCAAGGGCAAAAAAAAAGTTCTTTCTAATGATCCCTTTGTTAACCTTGTCGTAGGGGAACCTACGGTTCCCCTTTAACCCCTCCCTTATTAATTTTGTCTTTATTAAATTAAAAATTAAAAAAACAAACCAAAAAACCAAAAAACAAAAAAACAAAAAAGGTATATAAACCTTTTTTTAATTATTTATTATATGAAATTAATTATTTCGCTTTTTCTCTTCTCTTTTTATGTTAAAAACAGCGACTCATTTAAGAGACCGCTAACTATGAAACATCCTTCAGATATATCTTCTGTTATTAGAAACCAATATTTTTTAAAAAATATACCTTATCCAAATCTAGTAGAAAAAATAGAAAATCACGAGGTTTCAAAAATTTATTTTTCTCCAAAATACGACAAGGTTATTTCAGAAAACATTGAAGAAACGAATGATGTTTTCGCTGACTATTCAATAACAGAAATTATACCGCCCGTAACAACAAATTTAATTGATATGTCTATTAAAAATAAAGTAGAACCTGTGTTTGCTGTTCAACAACCCCCTGGAGTAATACAAACCGTAGCAGCAGATATATTGGGTGGAATTAATACTTATTTTGTACCATTAGTATATTTAACGCTATTTTTATCATTTATTAGATCATTTTTTATTACTTCTCGAAATTTTAAAAGTCCATTTAACGGAGGCATACAAGGCTTACCTGGAATGCCAGGATCTTTAAATATTGATTTAAAAAAAGATAAGGAGTTAATGTTAAAATCAAACATTACATTAAATAGTTTTGCAGGAAGTCCAGAGATATTTGAAGAATGTACCGAAGTAGTATCTTATCTTAAAAATGCAACTCTATACAAAATGGCTGGTGCAGAAATACCCCGGGGTATTTTATTAGAAGGCCCGCCCGGAACAGGCAAAACACTTTTAGCAAAGGCAATCGCAAGCGAGGCTGATGCAAATTTTATTTCCATATCTGCAAGCGAATTTGTAGAAATATATGTCGGAGCAGGTGCATCAAAAATACGTAATTTATTTAATTCAGCAAGACAAAATAAACCCTGTATAATCTTTATTGATGAGATTGATTCAGTGGGTCGCCAAAGAGGTGCCGGAATAAATATGGCAAATGATGAAAGAGAACAAACACTCAATCAACTACTAGCTGAGATGGATGGGTTTTCAGATAACGAAGGAATATTAATTATGGCAGCAACAAATAGGAAAGATGTGTTGGATTCTGCACTTCTACGTCCAGGAAGGTTTGATCGAATTATAACAGTGTCTTTACCAGATAAAAATTCAAGAAAAGAAATTTTATGTGTCCATTCTAGAAACAAAATATTAGAACAAAATATAAATCTAGAATTAATTGCAGAATTAACAGCTGGGTTCTCTGGTGCCCAAATTAAAAATCTATTAAACGAGGCTGCAATTTATGCCGCAAGAAATGGCAATACGGTTATTAAGGAAAAAGACATATTAGACGCATTGGATAAATTAATAGTTGGATTAATACGCAAAACAGATACTAGAGGAGAAGACGCAAGAAAAAGAATTGCAATTCATGAAACCGGACATGCATTATTATGTTCTATATTTAAAGAATATTTTGAATTAAAAAAGGTTACTATTCAAAGCACATACAATGGGGCCGGTGGGTATACTTTATTTAATGAATATCAGAATATTACAGAAAGCGGATTATATACCAAAAATTTATTAAAAAAACGTCTAATAGTAGCAATGGGAGGAAAAGCAGCAGAAACAATTTATTATGGTGAAGAGTACGTATCCGTAGGTGCAGTTCAAGATTTAAAGCAGGCAAATTCAATGGCACAACGTATGATCGGCAATTATGGCATGGGTAAACTATTAGAACCTTTTTACAATGAGAACATTGATAGTGATAGAAACCCTTTTCTTGGACGCAGTATGACACTAGGTGCAAAATATTCTGAAAAAACAAAGGAATTAATGGATAATGAATCATTAGAACTTGTCAGAAATGCATATGATGAAGCAAAACGAATTTTAAATGAAAATCGAGGCAAGATAGATATCATAGTTGATAAATTATTAGAAAAAAATACATTGTTTATGAAAGAATTTGATGAATTGATATTATAATTTATATTTATAGAAGTATTTTTTTTGCACACCATGTTCCAAATGTAATCCACATAGTTGTTATAACGTTTCCACCATTAGTTATTACCCAGCGAAATGCGGTACAATGAGGTGCGGACGCAACAAAAGGAGAAATAATAAACCCAATAATAGTATATTTTGTACACCATGATGCATACAAATTTGAACAAATATAATGAAGCACAATCCAGAACATATAAATCCCAAACAATTCAATAAATGTTTTAAAATAGCGAGAAGCTTGCTCTCTAAATTCAATAAACGATGACATACTTGATTTTGTTTCTTCTTTTTCATAAACTATATTAACTGCGTTTCTCGAGGTTTTCATTATTTGCTTTTATTACTTTATTAATCTTTATCATAAATAATAATCAATTTTTTATGATATTTTTTTATTATCTACATAATGTAAATTGTAAATCCCATTGTTCCAATAATTCATCGGAAATTTCAGGTAATAAAGGATGAGATTCCCATAAATAACGGCAAAATGCCCATTGAAACCCATAATTATCCGGATACAATTCTGAATATTCTTTTTTCAAATATTCACAAATATTATTTGGCAATAATTCTAGATTCGATTTAGGTAGGACATATGCAAGTTGTGTATATGGCGAAAACGATTTAGTAATTCCATTTTTAACAAAGTTCATTTCAAAATGTGGAATATTTTTTATTAAATCAGAAAAAAGAGGTGGATAATGATATTTATACTTCCATCTCCAATCTGGACAAGAGTCAGTATAATATTTATAAACCCATTCTAATCCTTCCAAATAATTAATACAAACATTTTTAACCTCATCTTTATTTTCTGTAAAATGAAAAAGTGTTTTATAATATCGCTGTTCCCATTTAGGTTCTTGAGGACAAATATATTTTTCTTCGGCTCGATAAATAATAGGTGTATTTAAAAGCACATCTTCTTTTTCAGATGGCGTTTTTTCCAAAAATTTTCGTTTATCTAATTTATCCCGAACAAAATATTCATTTAATAAAAACTCATGTTCTCGCTTTGCAATTTCATTTACAAATATTCCAACGTTTTTCCATAAAATGGCACCATTTGTTTTAGAAATAAAGTATCGATCAGCTGTGTTTCCAATACAAAGTCGATAAATATCTAAAAGGGCTTGAATTCCATGGGTTCGAATATTCATTGCTGGAAAATGGGGTAGAAAATCATTTCCTAAAAAGAAGCACATGAAAACATAATCATAAATTCGAATAGGATCGGGATACTTACATTTCATCTCGGTCATTATGCTATTAGATAAAAGTAAAATATCTAAAAAATGTGGTTCATTTGGATTATTTTGGTCCATAGCATGAACTGGAATAGAATTCTTTAAAAACTCAGGTGTTTCACGAAAAACAAACACATTATTACAGTATTTTAGATGAAAAATAGAAAGCATGATAAGATCAGCATCCAAACCATAAACAGCGACATTATCATTATTAAAATTATTCTTTCGGAGATGTTCAAATAATTTATGTTCTCCTTCACCTGCTTCATTTGAACAAGAAACAATCATATTTTTAATTTTATATTTAGATTCTGTATGATTAAACTCGAATTCAATACTTTTTGATAATTTATTCATAAATTGGGTTCCTGGAGTAATAGCTGAAGTATTCCACATAGATTGTTTTTTATCAATACCCATATCAATATTTTTCATAAACCATGTTTTATAACGTCTTGTGCGTTGTTGTTCCATTTTTGCAAAAGGTGCAACTCCATCGAATGCAATATAAACAGTATGACTGGGTTTAATTAGTTCAATATAATATTTAATTTTAGAAATAACTAGTTTAATAATTTCATCATCTAAATTTATAGGGTTCTCAAGTTCTCCATTTTGAATAGCAGATTCTAATTTATAAACAGAATCGTAAATTATAGAATTGCAATCCATATACAAATGATGGAAAGGCACATTCTTATTGATGAAATAATTCAAACTACGGATGATGTTTGAATAATTCTTAATAATATGTGAAAAATAGCTAGGAATACCCATTTTAGTAATATGTTAAAATAGGTTTATATAGTTATAATTTATAATAAATAGTTGGAAAACGCAATCGAAAAAACACAATAAGAAACACTAGATTACAAGTTTAACATAGAATTATTTAATGCATAAAAACGCATTATTTATAGGATATAAATGTATACTATAAATAATGAATGAAATTACTACAAATTCTAAAAAATTAAAAAATACTCTAGAAAAAACTCATGATCCTGACCTTCAACAATTCATAAACGATAAAATAACATATCTCCAAGAAATTATTCGAAACACAATACTTTCAATAAAAAAAAACAAAGAAAAGGAAATATTTAGTAATAATGACATAAATCTTTCAATTCCCGTATTAATCGAATTATACGAAAAAACAACAGAAATAACAAAACAATTAACCAACAATTTTAACAACAAAACCGGTGATAAATTAATCGAATCCCTACAAAAAGTAATTGATAAACTTTCCATGATAATTTGTGGTTTCGGAACAAAAAAGATAGAGGATTTGCTATTCATTATTTTTGGAACAGAGTTCAAAAATCTTAAAATAGAAAACAGATTTCTCCAAGATAAATACAATATTATTAAAAATCACGTTCAACCAACGGGATACAAAGTAATACACTGGAAACCACAAAAAACTAACAACATAATTAATACAGCAATATGTTCAAATAAGATTACCGATGAAAATATTAATATAGAAAACGCCAACATGTTTGAGTGTTTTGAAATAGATAAAACAACAACATCATTTTATCAAAAAATCTATGGTGTTCGAATAGTCATTCAAAATGAAAAAACCAGAAAAACCGTTATCATAAACGGTATAATAGAGGACATACAATTAAATTGTTTTTCTAATTTGTATATTAAAACACGTATAGATGAGGTAACAGAGATGGCAAATGAATACGAAGAATTAGAGAAAAAAACCATAATGCGTATTCTAGAAACCATTACATTAAAAGATATCTTAATATTTGGAAATGACGATATAGTAAAAAAAATGATTAGCGTTTTCACAGAAATCACCCTTGTAAAACAGACAAAACTAGAAATAACTATAAAAAAATTCCTGGAATTAGATTTATATGCACAAAGACATATGTTAATTAATTTACTTACATGTAATACAGATGATGAAATACAGTATATTTGCTACATACTTTACGATTTATTAATGGTTAATTCAGATACAGATAATAACGAACAACTATCAATATACGATAGTTTACCATGGAATATGCAATCCTATTTTAAGGACATGGTTAAACATACAATTAAAAAAACAAATGAAGTTATTCAAAAATACGATATTAATAAAGTTACACTCGAACAGCAAATTTATTTATTAAAAGCAAATGAAATAGTCAAAGAAAAGGCAATAGCTAAATTAAAAGAAATTAAGGGTAAACCGGATGAATTAGGAACAAAGGCAAAACAATACCTAGAAGGATTAATAAAAATTCCCTTTGGTATTTATAGAGAAGAACCATTATTAAAGAAAATGAAAGACATTAATAAACTGTTCACACGGGCAATTAATATAATCGATATTTTATTTCCCGAAATGAAAATTCAAAAAAAGGAAAAGTATTCCACAATAGAAATAACAAATTTTATTAAAAAATTCGAGGATTTTATCGATACTAATGTTCTCACTACCATAAAAAAAACGATTGATAAAATATCAAATAAACAATTATTACCAGTTATTACATTCATAAACGCTGAAAAAAAAATAAAAGGTGAGAAAAAAATCCCCATTTCTAATGCGAATAAATCCGAAAATATAAAAAGAATAATAGATTACGTTAATAATAAAGAAAATAAATCAAATTTATCAGAGATATACGATATTGTTAATACAGGTTCTCAAATATCATTAACAAAAACATCGAATGAATTATCATTAGTTACTTCAAATGTTTCAAATATAGAGACAACCATGAAAAGTATAATAGATATATTAGATGAATCTATTTATGGTCATACTCATGCAAAAAATCAAATATTAAAAATTATTGCACAATGGATAAACGGAGAGCAGACAGGATATTGTTTTGGGTTTGAAGGTTCTCCAGGTATTGGAAAAACATCATTAGCAAAAAAAGGATTATCAAATTGTTTAAAAGACGAAACTGGCAACCCTCGCCCTTTTTCATTTATAGCATTAGGTGGATCAAGCAATGGATCATCATTAGAAGGCTATGGATATACTTATGTTCATTCAACATGGGGAAAAATAGTCGACATATTAATGGAGGCCAAATGTATGAATCCGATAATTTATGTCGATGAGTTAGATAAAGTTAGTAAAACAGAAAATGGAAAGGAAATTATCGGTATTTTTACACATTTGATAGACGCTACACAGAATGATTCATTTCAAGATAAATACTATTCGGGAATAGATATAGATTTATCAAAAGCATTGTTTATATTTTCATACAATGATCCTGATCAGATAGATCGTATATTATTAGATAGAATACATAGGATAAAATTTGAAAATCTTTCTTTAGATGAAAAAATGGTTATAGTTCGTAAATACATTCTTCCAGAAATAAATAAAAAGATGGGATTTGAAAATGTAGTTGATATATCAGATGATCTAATAGAACATATAATTGATAGTTACACCGTAGAACCCGGTGTGCGAAAGTTAAAAGAATTACTTTTCGATTTATATGGCGAGATCAATTTAACTATATTAAAATCCTCATCTAATGATATTATAGACCTACCAATTACAATAACAAAAGAAAATTTGGAAAACAAATATTTAAAAAAATATAATAAGATAACAGAAAAAATAATACATAAAAATGCAGAAATAGGAATAATTAATGGATTATGGGCAAACGCACTAGGACGGGGAGGAATTATTCCAATACAAACACTTTTCTATCCATCATCTACCTTTTTAGATTTACGTTTAACCGGATTACAAGGAGATGTTATGAAAGAAAGTATGAATGTAGCAAAGACACTGGCATGGAATTTAACAGATGATAAAATTAAAAAGGAATGGTTAAAGCAATTTGAAGAAACAAAATGTCAAGGGTTACATATACACTGTCCTGAAGGAAGTATATCAAAAGACGGTCCATCAGCAGGTGCTGCTATTACAATAGCTATTTATAGTTTACTTAATAAAAAATACATCAAAAACGATATAGCCATTACAGGCGAAATTAGTTTAAATGGTGAAATAACAGCTATTGGTGGTCTAGATATAAAGATATTAGGAGGTATAAAATCAGGAATAAAAACATTTTTATATCCAAAAAATAATAACAAAGAATTTATTGATTGGGAAAAAAAATACAAGAAAAACAACAAATACGAAGATATACATTTTATTGAAGTTTCATCTATCAATGAAGTATTTAAATATGTTTTTTGCAATGAATAATTAGAGAATAATTATATTTACTTTCTATCAGTATAATATATTATAATTTAGAAATATGGAACTGAATATCTTATCATTATCATATTTGTTTTTACGTTTAGCACCATTTGTACTTGTATGTTTTTTTTCCCTATCTTCTATATTTAATCAAGATTTCAAGGGACTAGTATATTTGGTTGGATTATTAGTCGCCTGTTTTTTAACCATTTTTTTAGGAAACGTAATGCCATTTATTCCAGGAATAGAAAACAGAAATATGGCAATATGTAACCCAATTACAATAGGAAATACTGAAATATCGACATTACCACTAGGGCAAGCTGTTTTTGGATATACATTCGCCTACTTACTATATACTATAATAAAATATGATTATGTTAAAAAAAATATACCAACTCTCGTATTCTTTCCTTTAATAATCGTTTTTGACATGTTATGGAATATAAAAAATTCGTGCTACTCTATAGGACAATTAGGAGCATCTCTAGTAATAGCCGGACTATTTGGTTGGTTATGGTCTTATATAATTGATAAAACCAATAATAAATATTTACAATATTTTGTTGGTATTAACAATAAAGAAGTATGTAGTAAACCTTCTGCATCAACATTTAAATGTGCTGTTTACAAAAACGGACAATTAATATCAAGTAATATGGCTACGCCTGAAAAATCCAAGTAATAGAATAATATAAATTATTTACTTTATATTATAAATTATGAGTCAAAATACTGAATATTTTTACTTATCCAATCTTTCAAATTAAATATAACACGTTCCCGATGCATATTATTAGCAATAGCAGTGACATTAAACGTTTTATCTTGAAATAACATAAAAAAATATTGAATTATATTAACAGTAACAGCGGTTGCGTATTTTTCATCCAATTCATTATAAGGGAATAATTCTGCTCCAGTCCTAATATTAACCTCATTATGAAATTTAAATAACATGTTTTTTAGATCATCTTTAGTTTTAATAGAATTAAAATTTATTTTAGCCATGTATTCTGTTGCATGAGATGTACATTTTGGACAAGGCAGATTCTTACATATCATAACTATATTATATAAAATTTCGGTTTTTAATTTTAAAAAATGTTCATCTTTGATTTTATGAGCCAAAGTATGAAAAAAATACCAGGTAGGTGCTCCCCACTTTATTTTTATAGGATCATTTTTATTAACTGTATTTTCCGGTTTAATTTCAGGAACATCTATAATATTATTTTGTGGTCGAATATAATTTAATCTAGAATATGGTAAAAGTATATTATTTTTATTATCATTTAAACCATTAACTGGTAAATTATTAGTTCTTCTAGGATTAATAAACTGCATATTCATTTTTATATTATTAATATATAATAATAATAGTAAAAATACTAAATTATCAAAATATAAAAATATATTAATTATATATTACAATGGAGACTAAAGATCAATTAATAAAAACTATAAAAGAATGGGTAAAACTTGATAACGATATTCGAAAATTACAAAAAGAATTAGCTCAACGGAAAAATGAAAAAAAAAAATTATCTAATTCATTAATTGACATTATGAAAAAAAACGAAATAGATTGTTTCGATATTAATAATGGTCAAATATGCTATAATAAAAAAAACATTAAAAAGCCTATAACAAAAAAGGTTTTATTAGATACATTATCAAAATATTATAAAGGAGATTTATTAAAAGCAACAGAAATTAATAATTATATTTTGGAAAATAGAGAAGAAATAACAAAAGAATCAATCATACTTAAACCAAATAAAATAATGGATAATAAACCAAACTAGTATAATCCTAAATCAGGAATAGTAATATTACCACTATTTCTTGTACATTTTGCGATAATTGTTGGATTTTGCTTACCTTCCAATATATCCTCCGTCTTATAAACATTATTATATTTATCAATATAATAAACAATTCCACATACATCTTCAGCAACAACTTCTACTTTTTGTATTGAATTATCATTTGTGTCATCTACTTGAAAGAAACCATGAGGGGTCCCTTTCATATGAGTGCCACAATATTCACATTTATTTTTCCTACGCCTGGTACATTGTTCACCATTCGCTCTTTTTGCATTACATCTATTATTTACTGGAATTGCATTTTTAATTCTTTTACGTTTAATCAAATCATCTTTAATAATAGCGAGACGTTCGTAATCATAAACATATTCTAATAATTCATTAATAAGTGGTTTTTCTTGAAAAGAAAGTTCATTTATTTTATTTCGAATACTATCCTTAAAAGTAGTAATATAAGTCTCAATCTTCTTATTTAAACGCTTTTCCATGATTGATTATTTATATTAATTAAAAAATAATATTTATTTCAATTTTCTAAATATTTACAAAAAAGACATAAAAAGAATTGCATATCAATCATCCCAAGTAGTAGGATGTGTTTTCTTACCTCCATCATATGGAATTGCATAATTATTATCCAACATCCATTGATTAATATGTAAATTTTCCAAATAAACATCAGCCAATATTCTACCATATTTTTCTGTGTTTACATTTTGAAGATGAACTATTTTCCCAAAAATTATTCTATGAAGGGCATCTCTTGATTCTTTTGCTAATGTTTTCTCAGTTTCAGTCTGCCCTTTTATTTCAGGTGAATCTATACCTGCCAACCTTACCGAAAATCGATAAATTGGCAATTCAGTATTAGGAATTCGTGAAGCAATAGTAATAGTATCACCATCATATACCTTAATTACTTTTCCGAAAGATATCGGAGGTACAAAACGAATTGTATTATTATATTCAATATTAATCAAAGAATCGTAACTAATTCTTTTTATTCCATTATGCAAACTAATATCTAGTTCTTTATTATCATTTTTTTTAATATAACATAAATTTTCTTTTAAAAATTTCCAACAAAACATTTTATTAGCAGTTAATAATAAATTAAAAAATACTAATAAAACTATTCGCATTCAATTTTTTATAATAGTATTATTCATTATAATAATATTATTTTTTATAATAATTGTAATTCGTATAATATTTACGAAAACCATAATATCACCTAAAACATATCATGAACTTTTTTAAATACATCAGCAGCATCAACACATGCAAATCTCAAATGTTGAGCAACCATCCTTTTATCAGCATTTTTTGCATATGCAACACGAATCGTGCTATCTATATTATGAGGATGAAACTTCTTAAATCCACAGAAGGTAAATATTTTTTCTTTCATATAATATTTTTCATATAAAATATATTCGAGAACTTTGCCGATCGTATAATCTTCATTTTCTAATATAATATCAAAACAATAATCCATGGTAGTTTCACTATTATTAATAGGGACTCCATCAGAATCTATCAACTGTATCATCGTAATCAATTTATCATGCAAAACCTTACATGCCTTTTGTACAATTTCACGATTTTCATAAACACCAATAGTCTGTATTATAAAATCGAAACTATCAACTACATAATGACGTTGTGCATCTAATAAATAAAAGTTTTTCTTTTCAAATTCTATTTCTTCAACTGATAATTGTTCTGTATGAAGTTTTCTTTGATGTTCTTCCCATATTTCATCAATTTTTTTCATATCGGGTGTATTTCCATAAGAACATTTTGAAACAACATTAAACATGCTATTTTCTTTAGCAGTATGGGCTGAAAATTCAGCAGTTAATTTAATATGTTCACCATCAATGTTTGTACCAACCTTCGGACGAACTCTTGCAAAATCAATAAAACACTGGGTTTTTTGGTTTGGAGGGAAAATGCGTCTTGTTTCATCCAGGGATAAATAATTACCATTTGTTTTATTACGAATTTTAAAATGTTCTGTGGTTACAATTATCATTTCATCTGTATCATTTTTTATATCTAATTCAAGAACATATTTTCCGGGCAATATGTTTATGTCTTTTTCATGTATAGGTATACAACTTAAACGATGTTTTAAAATTTCATTATGCAATCGAGTATTATTTATTAAAATATTACATTTATTATCCTGATATGTTTCTGTATAAAAAGCTAGTGTGGGAATATCAGATAAAATAGTTCGCCGAATAGCATTTGCTAAACTTACATTAATATTATTTAATGTGAATTTATAAACATCTCCTATTTCGGAAATATTGGAAATTTGAGGATTCATAATTATAAAATATAACCTTATAATTTTATATATTTTATAATATTAATAATAATCAATTTTTTATCGATGAATATGAATATGCGTTCCTGGTAAATTATGAATTGAATTACTATTTGTTAATTGTTTATCATATAACTGATGATTCATTCGAGTATTATTTAAATTAATATTATTGGTATTCGGATGAATTATATCTTTTGCGTCAACACCCCTATTATAATAATAGTCATCTCCATTTAAATACGGATAATAAGGGTATCCATAATAAGGATATCCGTAAGGATATCCATAAGGAAAACATCTACTAGCATCTGTTATATGTGTTTTTGATGTTTGATTTAATTGTAAATTTGGATTTATTACACAAGGTATAATATTATCAGACATATCAGAACATTTTATAAAATTACCAGACGAATCAGAATGTATGCATGACAATACGTTATCGGAGCAATCATATGTTATTATTCTAATGTTTTCAAGTAAATTAAACGATATATCATAATGAGACAGAATAAAATCATTTAAATCCGATACATTATTTTGCAATGTTTTAACCATTTGTTTTAAATCATTACATTGTGATTTTAAATAATGATTATCATAAGTTAAAAGTTGGAACATAGTTGCCTTCGTTTTTTTTAAATACGCCATAAATAGTTATTAATCTATTTATAATATATTTAGTTACTTTAAGTATTGCTAAAATTATACAGCATATACCGAGTAATTAAAATTTGTATTTAAAATATCACACTTATATAGTTACACAACTAATATCTATTAATCATCATCATCATAATCTAGAATATATTTGTTTATAAATTGTGTTCGTTCTACTGTGTTTAAATTTCCCCATAAAAACCGGATTTTCCTAACAGTATTTGTCGTCATGTTTGTATAAAAAGAATCAAAAATTATATGTTTCAATTGATAAATAGTGTAATTTTTAAATTTAAAATTTCTGATTAATAAACACCGAAACGATTCTTTTATGTTAAAAAGAGGAAGAGTTGAATTATTGTAAAAACAAAGCAAATCGCATATTAATACACTATAATTATAATTATAAATATAAGCATTTATTAGTAACGAATAATCATTTTGAAAGCTTCGAATATCATCCAATAATTCTTTTGGTTTAGGAGCATAAGAATATGGTAAAATATTATTTATAATTATATCGGTAGGTAACTTATTAATTAATTGAATATTTATAACTTTGTTCATATTTAATAAATAATAATAATAAAATTTTATATTATTATTTCTAATTAATAAGATAGCACTCCAAACCATAACAAAGATGATTTACATTATCCTTTATGTAAATAAAAAGGCACCTATTAAAATAAATAATAATAAAAAAGGTATCAAGACCAAAAACCAAGACACAGCAGGATATCCTGCTTTGCAAATAAGATTTAATACCCATGTCCAAAATAATATGTAAAGTATTTTGATGATAAAAATTAATGTAACACTAGATACATTGCAATGATATAGACCTAGACAATACACATTTTCATTGCCTATGTTTTGAAAGACCATTATTACTAAAGCAATAATTGATAAAACCAAATAAAACATAGCGGGTCCGCATAATTTTCTTAATCCAGTTATTTCCATTATATATTTAATATATAAATTTACGCTAAGGGTAAATTGTAATTACTAAATCCTTTTGATACCGGATGATCATAAATAGATGAACTTGTAGGTACAGTTCCAAATAATGTATTTGCAGCAGAATATGCTCCATCATTTGATGCAAACGAAACTAAAGGGTTATTTGAAAATGAGCTTCCCAAAATGATGTCACCACCTACAATTTTTTTATTACGTTTTTTTCCACCGACAAACTTTATGTCTGGCAAATTTCTTGAATTCTGCATTAAACTAGGATCGTTTGCATCATTCATAAAATCATTTTGTCCATAATAATAACGAATTGGCAAAGAACCATTAAAACTAGCTGAATTAAAATTCCCTCCTTTGATAAGCGTATTGCCACATCCACAACCACCTTTATTACGTAAAGATTTTCTTTTATATTTACGTTTTCTATTATTTTTTTTAGTTTTCACTTTCCTTGGCATTATACTATAAAACTATAAAAAAAAGGATACATAAATTTGTTATATTTTTCTCTATATTATAAAATGATTTATTCAATATCAACATGTGTTAACATGTGCCTTCTACAACATACATTATTTAAACCGAGTTCATCTAAAACAATGCCCTCAGGTGTTTTTTCAACCTTATTTTTTGTTAAATAAATAACCTTGTCTAACTTAAGACCTTGTGATAATTTCTTTTTTCTAACTTCATTTTGATAATAACGATATTTGTCAGCCAACACAGTTCCACATGTAAAACATTTAACAGGAATAATCATTTTGTTTATATTAATTATGTTTATTTTCTTTTATATTATTTCAATTTTTCAAAATGTAAAATGTTATATTAATATAAGAAGAGAACTATGAAAAAAATTTTTTATATTTTTAGCATAATTGTTATACTTTTAATTATTGCCTATTTAGCTAAAGAGATACGTAATTATTATTTTAAAGAAAATCTTTCATTGATGGCAATGCAACAAATTAGAGATAATGTTCAAGCTTCTACTGCCACTGAAGCAACATACAATGATATAGAACAACAAAAACAAAGAGTATCTCCCCAACCAGCACCCGCACCCGCACCTTCACCAGCACCTTCACCAGCACCAGCACCAGCACCTGCACCTTCTCCACCACCAGCTAACAAAAAGGTGCAACAATATGATTCAAAAGGAAACAAAATATTATATATTAACATTAATGGTTGGCCTGTAATTGGAAAAGATGGTGAAAATGAAATATTAGCAGATAGTAAAAATATTTACGATATTGATATAACAAAAACAAGTTATAATGATATAATTAGTTATGACAAAAATGGAAATTACCAAGATGTGCAATACCATGATGACCCTAATTCATTCAGTGAAAGTAAAGGGATTACAAATACAGCATATGTTGTAGACAAATATGGAAAATATAAAGAATTAAAATCTACAGGATCTATATCTATACCAGCTATATACAACAAACCCCAGAATTTTAAATATGGTTCTTTAACATATGTTCCAAACTATGAAGACAGTGTATATTTAAGTAGAACAGCAAATATGTATATTGGAAAACCAATTATTGAAACTGCATCTATCGAAGGAGGTTATTGTAATTATTATAAAAATAATCCTGAACAATTAGAACAGGTATGTAATAAGATTGATAAAAACATATGTGCGTCTACAAATTGTTGCGTTTTATTAGGTGGAGCAAAATGCGTAAGCGGAACTGAAAAAGGACCAACAATGATATCTAATTACAGTGATAAAAGTTTTCCAAATAAGGATTATTATTATTATCAAAGCAAATGTTATGGAAATTGTCCAAAACAATGAAATCTAAATAGTTTTATATCCACCCGTTGTCTTTTTTCGAATAGTACGTTTTATTGTTTTTTCTGAATGTATTTCATCATGGCATGATTTACATAAATATTCCAAATTTGCAGGATGATTTTTATGAAATGTTCCTATAAATCCCTTCTCATTTGCATCTTTTTGTTGCTGCAAATGATGAATTTCTTCTCCCTTATTAATTTTACAACGCTCACACATAACATCTTTTATTTTATTTGCATTATAACTAGTTGTTGGACTTGATAATGTTCCTCTTGAATCTGGAAAATATTTATTACGTATAAAGAATGCTTGCTCTAGAAAATCATCTTCCAAAAACAATGATTTACATACTTCTAATCCATAAATTTTTGGTCCAGAACCATTTTTAAGTTTACGATCATAGACCAAACAATCATTTTCCCTATCATATCGAACTTCCATATGTTTAGTTACCATATTACTCAAGTTAATTATTTCATCGAATTTAAGAATTTCATGAAAATGTGTTGCAAATAAATACGACATCCCTTTCTTTGATAATTCAACTAGACTTGATGTAAATATACTCAATGCTGATTCAGTTTCTGTTCCAGAACATAATTCATCGCCTAAAATTAAACTATTACAATCTGCCATTTTCAAAATAACTCGTAATTCAGACATTTCTACTGCAAAAGTAGATAATCCCTTGAAAATATTATCGTTTCCTAATATTCGAGAATAAATAGCAGTATATGGTTTATAAATAAATTTAGAACAAGGAACATACATTCCACATTGTGCCATAATAACAGCAACACCTAATGATTTTATTAAACTTGTTTTTCCTACTGCATTTGTACCAAACAATAATATACCCTTTTCTTCTTTACCTATTTGAATATCATTTGCGACATATATTTCATTCATTTGTAAATGTTCAATTAAACAGTGACGTAAATCAGAAGCATCCGCATAAGCAGTTATTGCTTCTGAATCTATAATAGGTCTACAATAGTTATATTTATTTGCCAAATATGTCTTACATTGCAACACATCTATTTTTGCAACAAAACTCGTTATTTTTTCTAATTCACATAACCACAATGATTCAAATTCAGAAAGAACATTCAAATACGCTACACTTATTAAAGTATTAATCAACTCTTTTAACCTTAACATCTGTTTATTTAATTGATAAAGATGAGGGGATTCAATATCCATATTAACCGAAGACGATCCGGCACTTTTGAATTTAATATCATTCAAATGAATACTAACATTACTAATAATAATTTCATCACTCGATTTAGAGGCAATTATTTCTGTTAATAATTTTGTTAATACTTTTGAACGCTTGCTAGTGATCTGTAAAGATAGACCAGATTTTTCTGTCTCGTGAATTTTTATATAATCAGTATCAGATGATTTTTCAAAATTCTGCATTAATTCGTTCAAATATTTTCGAATAATACAAAACTGCATATTACAACTAGAATATTCATCTAATGCTTTATCTAATTTTTCACAAACACCTCTTTGTATAATATTTACATCGAAATACGTAATGGATGATATTTTTTCACAGGAATCAATAATCAACTTTTCACTAAAAAAAAATTTTATTTTTAAACATAATTCATCGATATATTTATTGCAATTTATTTCGTCATCATCTTTAATAAATTCATTACATAAATATTTACAAATTCCATTTAAATTAACTAATATTGAATTTATATATGCAACATTTTCAATAGATTTATAGAGTTTAGCAATTGACGATGGATATATTTTTTTTAATATTATCTGTCTGGAAACTTTTTCTATGTCTCTTATTTTAGTAAGCAATCTACGAATATCTTCTATTAAAACATAATTTGATTCATTCATCATTTGTTCTATCATTTCATATTCCATATTTAACCATTTCTCGTCATATGTAGGATTTGTTATTTGATAATGCATTTTACGTTTTCCTATTGACGAATAACATTTATTTAAAAATGAGGATGCAGAAGAAAATTGTCCATGACTTTTACTATCATCTATTATATTTAACTGCATCAATGTATGGTTAGCCAATATCATGCGATCAGATGTGTTACTAAAAATAGGAATACCAATTTTACGAACTAGATCCGAATTATGCTCTTGAATAAAATTTAATAGATAACAAAATGATTGAGTTGCAATAATATTTGTATTAAATTCACTGCACAAATCATAAATTTCTTCGGTGTAAAATGAAGACAATATTTGTTTTATATATCTTTGATTTTCACAATTTTTTATTTTTTGATTCATAATATCCCTATTATCAATTCTATGAATTGCATTACTTTGTATACCGGTATATTGTATTATTTTTTGAACATCCGCATTTTCAAAAGGAGATATAATAATTACTTCACTAGGAGAATGAACAGTTACAAATCGTTCTAATTCATCAAAAGTTGTATTATTCATACTAAAAATATTGCGATATTCAAAAATAGATGATTTTCCAGTAAAAACATTTATAACAGAAACACCATAAATAATTGTATCTTTAAATTTTGAAATGGAACTATTATTCATTGGTTTTGATAAATGCAACCATATACACATTATATTATTGGTAATTTTAGGTGAACTATCAGTATCACAGTTTAAATAGGTTCCCGATGAATATATTTTATCCAATACTCTGTTATATTTTCCATCTTTCCTGGGTTCCTTCTCCTGAACATAAACCATAACCGTATATCCATTTTCTAATAAAATAGGTAAATACTTATCTAATAGAAAGGTCTGAAACCCAGCCATCATTACCTTGCCATTCTGATCCAATACGTTTTTTTTAGCAGCAATATTCATTTGACATATTTCGGAAAATTCTAAAATTTTATTATTAATATATTCACCAGACAAGGACATAATACTATATACTTCAAAAAATGTCCCACATTGCATTAACACAATGCTTTTTTTTCCATACTTTTCTTCACATTCTCTTGTATACTTTAAATATTCAACATGCACTCTTTCATCTTCTTCATCTATTTTATTTGATACTGACTTAGGCATTGGGCTAATATAGGTAACACAATATATTTATGTATTTTTAAATAATACTTTATTCTATTTACTAAAAATTGAATAAAATTTTTATTGTTATAAAGTATAAAAAACTATTTCATTAAATAATGGACTATGACGAATATGGACAATTTATTGATATTGAAAAAATAATTATTCCTTGCCCACCCAAATCTTTTTACATGAATCAATTAGAAAAAAATGCTTTATCAAAAATTATAAATGAATCAAAAAATAATAGAAATTTTACTAATTATGAAAGTTTAAAAAAAACCCTATTTAGTATAAATACCATATGTTGTGTTACTGTTACAGTTTTATTTATAAATATTTGGATTATTCCAAAAAAGAGTTAAAAATTATCAAGATCAATATTTATCGTTAATAAAATTATGCAATAAATTATCAGGATTGTGATTATAAAGTTCTCCACACATTAATACAGAACTTTCGTACATTTTTCTTAATACATCATTTGGTGCAATAGTACCTACCTTAATTAAACCACATTTTATTAAATGTTTTTTAACCTCTACAAGTGGAGTTTGTTTTAATAACTGTGATTTAGTAGTAATGTTATTACGTATCGTTTTATTAGAAACCAATACAGATACTTTTGGCAAAACCCTTGATTTTCCTACCTTATAGGTTCTCCTTATTGTTTTTTTACGTTTCATTTTCTTTGGTTTATTGTTTTGTTTTAATTGTTGTAGTTTTTGTTCAACCTGTTTCATTTGATTTACTCGATTTATACTCTCTGTTATTTTTTTTTCTATAATATCATTTTTAACATTGTTAATAGTTCCTTCAGTATTATTTATTGTTGTATTTCCTCCAAACGCTGATACTGGTGTATTCATATTTTTTTGCGTTTTATTCATATATGTTCTATAAGTTGGAAGAGTACCATTCTTTAAACATCCATATTGTGGTGTACTATGATTTATGCTAACAACTGGTTTTAATATCATGTTTGTTTGGTTATTGCCTACATCCATTATTGTATCAGAAACCTCTCTTATAGGAGAAGGTAAAATTGTATTAATTAATGGATTTATTGAGGAATGCAATAATAAAGAATTAGGTTGAGAATAACTCTTTAATGTTCGATTTTTATTTATATTTAAATTATTCGATTCCGTTTTTTCAGTTAAATTCTGCATAAATTTCTGTGCTTCCTCAAAATCTTTATTGAATTCATTTACACCTTGATTATCTTTTTTAGAATCCTCTTTATTTTTTTTACTTTTATCAAATAAATTTTTATACCTATCCTCTTGATGCTGCCTTATCATTTTTAAAAGTGATTTTTTTTTCAAACTATCATTTTTCTTTTTTTGAGAGGGTTGTTTAATTTTTATTCCATTTAAATTATCAGACGTTGATTTTTTTTTACGTGTTTTATTTGCCGAAAAATTAAACAATCCCATATCAATATTTATTTGTTTCTTTTCACTCATTGTTATTTGATTTAAATATATATATTATATTTACATCTGTAAAAAATAAAACAATCGTATCACATAATTCCTAAATATTACACCCTTTTCGATTGTTCTATCTTTTTTTTGAATTAAAATACGGTTTTATAAATAATGTGTAAGCAAAATAAAAAATAACTAAAAACATAACAAGTAATAAAAATAAATTAAAAAACTTCATAATATTGCAATACATTGAATCATCTTTTGAGTCACAATTAATTAATGTACCAAAATGTCCAAATATACCACTACCCATTATTCCACCATTTCCTAAATTTGCAGAATCTTTTTTTGCCATTTATATTATAATAGGTGAAAATATTTTATACATACAATCCAAATATGACGCGTTCCTTTTTCAAATTTTTATTTTTCAAAAAAACATCATAACCTTTATCCATATCATCTAATTTTATTCTCCTTTTTAATTTATTATCTTTACCATAAATACGACGTCCATGAGAAATCTTTATGTATGTTAATAACAACTCCATGTCCCGCCCATAACTTTTAAAATTCTCTTTTTTATCATTAAACCACTTTTCTTTAATTTCGTTTTCATCTTCAAATTGCCAATCTTGTTCACTAACCTTTTTCTTGAATATTTTCATTAATTCTAGAGGATTATATTCATCCATAGTAAACCGCCAAATAAATCTGGACTGTAATCCCTTATTAACTCTGAAGAACGTTTCATTTAATTCATTCTCATATCCAGCAATAATAACCATTAATTCATTTTTATAATCGCTCAATGCTTCACATATTGTATCTAAACATTCCTTTGAATAACTATCTTCTCGTTCTCCATTAGCTAAAGAATATGCTTCATCAATAAACAAAACTCCACCAATACACTCTTCTATTACCTTTTTTGTTTTTATAGCAGTTTGACCTAAATACCCACCAATTAAATCACTTCGTGTTACTTTCTTGAATACATTATTTTTTAATATTCCAAGTTTTGAATACATTTTACCTATTATTTTTGCTATTTCCGTTTTACCTGTACCAGGAGGTCCATAAATCGCAGTGTGTTTAAAATCACTCGAGTCCTTATTTTTCCCTATGTGTAAATTTTGAATAAAATACAATAATTGATCAATCACTGACTGTTTCATGTTCTCCATTCCTATCATATTATTTAATTCCACTAATTCTGTTTTAATATTATGTAATGATTTCAAATCAATATTGTATTGAGTATCATCTCGCAGTTCAATAGTATCTATAATATTTATAATATCAGATAGGGAATTTATGCTTACTTCTATTTGTTCTGATCTTGTAATTGCTTGAAAAGGCTTTATATTTGAAACATCTCTATTAACATCAATACCTACATCAACTAATGCTTCGTGTTGATTTTGCCATATATAATATGAAGTATCGAATAAAGAATAATATGAATTATTATTTGGGGCTCCATAAGTGTTTAATGAAACATCAGCTATTGATTTATTTTTATATAAAGAACCTAATATATTTTTATCATCTATTTTATCAACTGAAAAGTGGTCTTTTATTAACGATGATAAAATAGAATAATCCAATGTATTGGGTTCTGATTTTTTATCATAAGAATCCAAGTAGTCGATAAATTTATTGCGTTTAATGGATTTTTTCGTCATTGCATTACTTATAATATATAAATTATCTTTTATTTATTTTACAAATATTTATATATTGCAAACTATTCTAATTACCGATAAATAATAAATGTAAACTAGTTAAAAAATTGATTATATATGAATATTAATTTATCTATTATTAAAAATAATAGATAACAATGAATTATGAAATGAGAGCCGTTAACAATAATGGAGGATATGTAGAAACAAAGAATGATGATAATATAGTAATTCCAAAAAAATCCAGAAAAAAGTTAGTAATACGCGATACTCAATCTCAAAATTCAGAAACTACTACTAATATTAAACTAATTATAAAAGAAGAAGAACAAATACAAAAAAAAATAGAGGAAATTCAATCAAAAATAACTATTGATGAAAAGGCGGTGTTGGATCATTTTGGTGAATTCATAGAAGAACCATATTCGATTATTGAATCTTATTTTGATGGACAGCATCTAGAACGTCTTGTTCGTCACCAAATAGAATCATATAATCATTTTGTAAACTATCAAATACAACGCACCATACAAATGTTCAACCCCGTAGTGATACATTCTGAAAATGATTATGTTCAAGATAAAGATAAATATTTTCTAGAAGTATTTATTTCATTCGTTAATTTTAAACTTTATCCTCCACAAATTCACGAAAACAATGGTGCTACAAAAATGATGTTACCACAAGAAGCTAAACTACGTAATTTTACTTATGCATCTTCAATGACTGTTGATATTAATATTCAATATGTTATTAGAAACACAGAAAATATGGAGAATCCGAAAATTATTGAAAAGACATTACCTAAAATAAACATTGGAAAACTACCAATTATGTTAAAATCATCCGTATGTGTTCTTACTCAAAATAAGCATATTAATAATCAATTTACTGGGGAATGTTCAATGGATTCGGGTGGATATTTTATTATAAAAGGATCAGAAAAAACAGTTCTGGGGCAAGAACGAGCAGCTGAAAATCGGGTTTATTGTTTCGATGGTAAAAATACTACAAAATGGAATTGGTTTGCAGAGATAAAATCAGTACCTGATTTTAAATGTATCTCACCAAAACAAATTGAAATGATGATAGCTAGTAAGAACAATGGTTTTGGTAATGGTATCTTTATTAATATTCCAAGAATTAAACAACCTATTGAATTGTATGTTTTATTTAGAGCTCTCGGTATACTTAGTGACAAACAAATAACCGAATATATTATCCTAGATATAAATTATGACAAAAATTCGGATATATTAAATTTCTTACAAGCATCTATTATTGATGCTAATAAATACATGACTACTGAAGATGCTCTTCGTCACATTACTTCGTTTGTAGCATATACTCCCATAAATCTGGATAAAGAGACTGGTATGCGAAAAAAGAGAGAGTTTGCATTAGAAGTATTAAATAATGATTTGTTCCCACATTGCCAAACACAACATCAAAAGTTATACATGATTGGGTATATGGCAAATAAGTTAATCCAAACTAGTTTAGGATTGCTGCCACCAGATGATCGTGATTCTTACGTTAATAAACGTATTGAACTTACTGGTACTCTTCTTAATAATTTATTCAGAAACTATTTCAACAAACTTGTCAAAGAAATGCAAAAACAAATTATTCGAGAAATTAATAATGGTTCATGGCGTTCTACCGAAGATTATGAAAACATTGTTAACATGACGAATATTTACAAAATTATGAAATCCACAACTATTGAAAACGGTATTAATCGTGCTCTTGCTACAGGTGATTTTAGTATTAAACAATCAAACAGCAGCAAGGTTGGTGTTGCACAAGTTTTAAATAGACTAACCTATGTTGCCAGTTTGAGTCATTTAAGACGCATTAATACTCCATTAGAAAAAAGCGGTGAATTGATTGCACCACGTAAACTTCATAACACAACCTTTGGATTTTTATGTCCAGCAGAAACACCGGAAGGGCAATCAATTGGTGTTGTTAAAAACATTAGTTACATGGGTCATATTACTATTCCAACAAATAGCTCTTCGTTGTATGAATATGTTGCCCCCTATATTCTTAAGGTAGATGATTCTAATCCTAAAGACTTGAATAATAAAGTAAAGGTATTTGTAAATGGTTGTTGGTTAGGAATTGCAAAGAACCCGATGGAATTATATAATGACATGAAAGATAAAAAATACAAGGGCATAATTAATATATATACATCAATTACGATTGATTTTAAGCTACTAGAAATTCGAATTTGCAATGATGGCGGACGTCTAACACGACCTATATTACGAGTTAAAAACAATATGGCAATTATTGACAAGACTGTTATTGACCGTTTAGTAAATAAAGAATTATCATGGAATGACTTATTAACTAATTGCAAATTAGATGAATCTGTTATTGAATATATTGATCCAGATGAACAAAACTTCGCAATGATTGCAATGAAAAGCAAAGACACATATTTACAACATCCAAATATGAAAATTCAATATACACATTGCGAAATTCATCCTAGTACTATTTTTGGAGTATTGGCTTCATGTATCCCTTTTCCCGATCACAATCAAGCACCACGCAATACATACCAATGCTTGGATCCAAATGAGTTAGTATGGATGTCTGATGGATCAAAAAAGGCTATTAAAGATATTTCAATTGGAGAAAAGGTCTTATCATTTAACCCAGAAACTTTAGATATTACAGAAACACACGTAGTAAACCACTTTGTTAGGGAAAACGAAGATACTATTTATAAATTACGAACTATTAGTGGACGAGAAATAATTGCAACAGAAGACCATAAATTTATGACAAATAAAGGATGGAAAACTGTTGGAGAAATTATGAAAAATATTAATGAAATTAAGATTGGTTGTCATTATGATCCGTTGACTAAAAAATTCAAATTTATTGAAGTGAAAAGCGTATCAAAAGAACCGAATGGATTAGTTTCAGATATTGAAGTTGAAAGTGAAAATCACTCATTTATTGCTGGATCTGGTGGTTTTGCTAGTAGCAATTGTGCGATGGGAAAGCAAGCAATGGGCGTTTATGCAACAAACTATGATCAACGAATGGATAAAACTGCCTATGTATTGAATTATCCAAGTCGCCCTCTAGTCGACACACGTCTCATGAATTTTATTCAACTTAATAAAATCCCATCAGGTACGCAAATCCATGTAGCAATCATGACACATACCGGTTACAATCAAGAAGACAGTGTGCTCGTAAACAAAGGTTCAATTGATCGCGGTCTCTTTTTAGCAACGATTTATCATACTGAAAAGGATGAAGATAAAAATATTATTCGAGATGAGATTATCAGATGTAAACCAGATCCTCAAAAAACAAAAGGTATTAAATTTGGAAATTATGAAAAGCTAAATACTGATGGATTTATACCAGAAAATCAATTGGTTGAAAACCGTGATGTTATCATAGCAAAAACCATTCCTATAAAGGAGAATCGAAATGATCCTACAAAGACTGTAAAATATGAAGATCAAAGTAAGACATTCAGAACCACAGAGGAAACTTATATTGATAAGAATTATACAGGAAGAAACGGTGATGGTTACAACTTCGCAAAGGTCCGTGTTCGTATTTTACGCAAACCTGTTTTTGGTGATAAATTTTCCAGCCGTCACGGGCAAAAAGGTACTTGTGGAAACATTATACCAGAATGCGATATGCCTTTTACCAAGGATGGAATTAGGCCGGATATTATTATTAATCCACATGCTATTCCATCTCGTATGACTATTGGACAGTTAAAAGAGACAATCCTGGGAAAAGTATTATTGGAATTGGGACTATTTGGTGATGGTACGAGTTTTGGTAACCTTGATGTCAAAGACATAACTAAAGAGTTGCAAAAAGTTGGTTATGAAAGTTACGGCAATGAATTATTATATAATGGATTAACAGGTGAACAAATTGAGACGAATATATTTATTGGACCAGTATTTTATCAACGATTGAAACACATGGTTAATGATAAGCAACATAGCAGATCCATAGGACCGATGGTTAACTTGACAAGACAACCAGCAGAAGGTAGAAGCAGGGATGGTGGTTTTAGAATTGGTGAAATGGAACGTGATGTTATGATTGCACATGGTATGTCGAGATTCTGTCGCGAACGCTTATATGATGTATCAGATAAATACTCGGTTCATGTTTGTAAAAAGTGTGGTATGGTCGCATCTTATAATGATGGTAATAAAAACCGTATGTACGCGAATGCCGATTTTACAATCCATTTATGCAAAACATGTGATAACAAAACCGATTTTGCCAAGGTAGAAATTCCTTATGCTTATAAGCTTATGTCACAGGAATTACAGACTATCAATGTGGTACCTCGAATTATCACCGAGTAAGGGAACCTACTATAAGGGAACCTACGGTTCCCTTATGATCCCTCCCTTTAATAAAAAGGTTACCTTTAATAAAAAGGCTCCCTTTAATAAAAAGGTTCACTTATGATCCCTCCCTTTAATAAAAAGGTTCCCTTTAATAAAAAGGTTCACTTGGGATCCCTCCCTTTAATAAAAAAGGTTCCCTTATAATCCCTCTCTTTAGAAAATTGAATAATATAATAATTTTTTATTATATTAGAAAATATAAGAAAATGAAATATTTATTTAACTGTTTTTTTAAACCCAAAAGGTCTAAAATAACTCCATACAAAATAGAATCAATCAAGAAACCAATCAAAAATAAAAGATATTTCAATTCAATATTCTAAAACAGGTTCTCAATATTCTTTAATAGAGAAATCTTATTTTTTATTGATTGATTATTTATGTTTTTTTTATATTTCGCAGGGTTCTCTGCAATATTTTTTAGCAATTCCATATCATTATTCAAATCACCAGATAAAACAATGACATTATCTGGAAAATAAGAATGAATATTACGACAACCCAAATAAATTGGTGTTGTACTGCACAATAAGGGATCCATTATTTTCTCCGAAAAGTAATGATTTGTTTCAAAGTTCTCAATACATATATGAAATTCATAATTCTCATAAGGTTCACGTTCATTAAATTTTCCCTTCACACGATTATCATTTAAATATTCATAATACATACATCCTCTACCATAAATATCTATTGGTAAATCCGTTTCTAAAATTTTATTTATCAAATCATGCCTGTATTTATGCCCCGATTGTTGATTCTTTTCACTTACCATCATTGAGATACTCTTTGTTTTCTCCGGTAAATATTTTAATGGCTGGTTATGCCACATATGCGAGAACCTTTCGACAAATGGATCTGGAAGATTCATTTTATCCCCAATATAATATTTTTCAATATACTGTTCTGCATATCTAACAAATTGTTCAGTTAATCCTAAAAAATAAATAGGTTCAAATGCCAAACCTATTACATTTTTCTTTGGTATATGACTAATATTAGGCATAGCAGTATTTAAAATAATAACATGAGTATAGTCATCGTCATTTGTTATATAAATATCCTTATCTGAACCATAGTTTTCTATTAATATTGATTCACATAATCTTTCATAAACATCTTTACAATTCTCTGAAGGACAAAAATTCGAAAAAAAACGAATACGATATTTTGACATATTATTAATAAGTACAAATGCATTTATATTTTTATTATTATAAATATATTTTATGGAAGACAATTTACCAAAGGTTAGTGATAATAGTGAAATAAACGATATAAGACAAGCACCACAGTTCAGAGGAACAACGTTTTCCAATTATAAAAAAGCAGATGTTAGAAAACAACTAATCGAGAACATAAAAAATGGAAAATTAGAACCATCTGCATATTGGTCTGCTGAACTTATTTGTTCAGGACATTACATGGAATTATGGGAAATAATCATACATTACACAGGAAAACATATTCATTTAGGCAATCCAAAAATTGTTATATATTTACAAAATCGTTATGAGATTTTTAAAAATATTATGACAAGGGGAGCATATTTAAATGAGCTCCAGTTACGAAATCATCCGCGTATAAGAAAATTATTTGCTGAAATAGTCAGCACACTCACTCTTTCAAATAGAAAACATAGTTTTGAACCAGTTAAGATTAATCGTGTTGAAGAATTTGATATGACTTTAATATCTGAACGTTTAAAAGCACCAAATATGGATTACGCAACCGATATATTTAATAAAGAAGATCCCCGAGAGCTTTTTATAGCCATAAATGAATTTTCCTATCAATTATCACCCGAAATTCATAGCACAATAAATGCATGTTATTGGGTAGAATGGATAATTGAGTTTGACAATATTTGTAAAAAGCGGAAACAACCATGTTATTGTCAACGCCGAAGTAATATTCCAGTTGAAAAGAAATTTCAAAAAGATATTATTTGGCTATTATGGGATACCTTAATATTTTATTGTAATAAACTAAATAACCAATATGTTAGTAAACTTATGAATGCAATTATGAATATTTTTTGTATTAAATACACAACAGCTGCATGTAAAAAACGACGATATTTGCTCTATTTTGCAGTATCATTATTAACAGAACCTGTTCCAATTAATATTGATTTAATGTCTAATAAACCTATGATTCAAAACATAGTAGACAAGGTTAATGAAGTATATAAGCAAATAAAAAAACAAGAAGAAAGTCCTAATACTGAATATTTATTTGCCAATATTGAAAAGGAAAACGCCTTTGAAAAATCTATGAAAAAGATGGATTTAGTAAACTCTATTGATATTTTCAATAAACCATAATATCATATTAAGGTCTATCCGATGATTTGTATCCAATTGGATAAAAATCCTCGTTAGAACCATATCCTTTTCGTGCATAAATATATTTATGCACGAATAGAGATTAAAAAAATATATGATATTATTATTTCTACAAACTATCTAAAACATCGCACCAAATGACCCTCCTAATACGCTATTTGCTGCCATTGGACCACTTAATAGTCCATAATCACCTGCATTTCCTCCTCTACTAGGCATCATATGATCATATACATCAGACAGTCCGGTTTGACGGGTAGTTGCAACTGGTGCAGGAGGAAATGCTCCTGTTTGGATTCCTGCATTATCTAAATAGTCCGCTTGACTAGGACTGTGTTTAGACAATGGTTGGCTTACGCGTACACCTGATCTAACATTATCCTTTTTTCCTTTTGAATCAGTTCCATTCCACAAATCATTTATGCGATCTACCAAAATATTTACCTTTATTCCTAATTTTGTTTGAATGCTCAATACTATTATTAGGAACGCTAAAATCACATTGGTTAATGTTAAACTCTCATATTTAAACCCACTGTAGGTAGGAATATATGTAATTATTCTATGTATAACTATTACCCCGCAAAACATTACAACTAACTGTATGAAAATTTCAGCTAAAAGCTCTAAAGATGATTTTTCAGGATCAGCTTCAGGAATAAATCGCTGGATTAATTTATTCAATACAACAACCGGAATTACTCCCAAAAGCGAATATTGCACTACATTTAATACCTCTGCTTTTCCTTCTTCTGTTGTTGAAAAAACATGCGATAAAAAAGTTTTTTTATTTAAATCTTTCACTTCATTTAAAATTTCCATTTTCTTTTATAGAAATTAAATAGAAAATAAAACTATCCTAAATGTTAGTTACTAAATCTTTTATCATAGGAAAAATAGTCTCTATTGCGTTTGCACATGCAATTGCTACTTCACGATGCTCTTTTTGTGTTCCATTTCCTGATCGTAACTGTATATAATGCACCCATGATCTCAATGTCCCATTCATATATAATCTTGACATAGTCATACCTTCAGGTAAAACCGCTCTTGCTTGTTCTTTGGCTATTCCATGTTCAATTGCCCATTTATACGCCTGTTCTGACATTGCGGATACGCCATCTTGTATATCATTCCATTCGTTTTGTAAATGTTCATCATCCAATTCTATACTATTCTGCCTATTTTTACTATCTTGAAGACGTGCTTCTCGAAATACAACCCCTAAATCAGCAACTGCATATCTTTGCGAAAATTCTTGAAATGAAAATGAACGATGCCTTAAGATTTGCCTTGCTATATCACGTGTTGTTTCTATTTCTAAACAAATATTTACCATCTCTAATGGAGACCAATGCTGATTATTAATTAGATATTTAATTAGTCTTTCATTTGTAACAGTGTTGTTCTGATTTGTAGGATTAGATACCCTTGCACAAAATGCTACCAAGTCTTGCAATGATTGATCACCAGACGGTGGTTTAGAATAACTAATTAATTCTACCTTCATTTTTTAATAAATAAAAAATTACTTTTATATGTTTTATAAATTACGTTTATAATTATTTAGAGATATCGATTATTATAATATATTTAAAATGAGTAAATCAAATGCTTCTGCAAAAAACCGACGTGCTTTTGGAGGAAATCCGCCATCACAAACACCAATTCAAACACAAAACGCTCAACCGAATTCACAACAACAAGGATTTACACTTCAGCAAGTTATCGAAGTAATTGATCGCAGGTTATTGAATTTAGAGGGTTTTATGAAAGAAACAAAGGATAATAATGAAAGACATGTGCATTTTGAAAATATGCAATCAACAAATATGACAGAAACTGAATCAGAATCTCCATCAAATAATATTGATGATGTTCTGAATGAATTTAATAATCGATTTGAATTAATTGCACAGGAAATTGGTGAATTAAAGGACATTGTTTTAAAATTACAATCATACACAATGGACGTGAATAAAACGCTGCTAGAAGAAAGGGTGAGAGTATTTTCAGATTTGGGATCAGTGTCAAATGCATTAGATAATCAGGTTTTTGAAATTACAAATGATCAAGTCACCAATCATGAATCTAATAGTGTTGATCTTAAAAATTTAGTTAAAGAAGAATTTTCTCAAAGTTAATCTCTATCCACTGATAAATATATTTATCCACAAATAGGATATAGTACTACGTTGATATGTATCCACAAAAATAAATGGCTACAAAAACCTAATAGAGATTAATATGAATAATCAACAAGAATAATAAGTAATAATTAATATAAAATTATTATTTATATATTATATAATGAATGATAATCAAGAATTTAATATTAAAATACAGGAATTATCAGATAAATATTTTTTAGAAAATAAAAAAAATTCCATTTTCAAAAATTTTCAAAAAATAGAATGTGCTAATATGATTACTGATTCAATTGGTATTGATAATTTAATTGTAAATACATTTTTTATTATAAAAAACACAAATTCTATTTTTATTGATTATACTGTTTTTAAGAGATTTATTGTTCCTGAATATTATTCAAAAGTTGTTAATTATATAACTTCTTTAATTAAAACATGCATAACTAATTATGGCACTTTTAACATGCATATAAATTTAGATTCTTTTACTGTTTCAGCGGCAGAACGATACAAAAATATAATCATCATATTTTTAAACAATAGCATTGGTACAGATTATTCCATAAAATTAAATAATTTATTTATTTATAATACACCATCAGCATTTCAAACAATATCAACACTTTTATCACCTTTAGTGGAACCAACAGTTAAAAACAAAATGGTTATTTATGATAAAAATGATAGTACAGAAATATTAAAAATTTTATTTAGAATGTAATCTCTATTTAGCAAAGATAAAAAATTGAACATATTTAAAAATTATAAAATTATTATAATTGAAATTAATATAATAATTAATTAATACTAATTATTATAAGTATTTGAAAAATGAATATTGTTATCAGCTCTCCACAAAAGGCAGAAATATTTACTGCCATGTTTCAAAACACAAAGGCTTTCACTGAAAACATAAATATAATGTTTGAAAAAGAACGTATGTATTTGCAATCTATGGATTCTTCTCGCGTATCTATTTTTGAATATGTTTTACCCAATACTTGGTTTGATAAATATGAACATGTTAATGAAGGTTGTGTTTCGATCGGTCTGAATTCAGTTTTGCTTTTTAAAATTTTAAGTACGCGTGATAAAATACAGGAAATTAGCCTGACGTTTGATCCTGAAAACAACGATAAATTATTTATTAGTTTTACTTCTGAAAATAAAACCATCTTCGATAAACATTTCGAAATGCCTTTGATGGATTTAGAGGAGCAATTAATGGATATTCCGGCAATGGAATCTGATGCTGAATTTACTATTCCATCGGGTACTTTTGCTAGCTTGGTCGGTCAATTAAGAATGTTTGGTGATACGATTGATATTGTATGCAGTGAAGAAAAAATCGAGATGAATTCTTTGAGTGAGGGGTTTGGTAAAATGACTGTAAATATTGATATTGATGATTTGGATTCTTATGCGATTAATGAAGGAGAAACAATTCAATTATCCTTTAGTTTAAATATTTTGAACAACATTTGTGCTTACCATAAAATTACAAAGGATATTGAAGTAAAATTTATAAAGAATTTTCCGATGAAAATTATTTATTATTTGGATAATACGTTGGATAGTAGTTCTGCAAAAATGACGTTTTACTTGGCGCCAAAGATTAATGATTGAAAGGAACCAATGGTTCCCTTCAGAACCCTCCTTTAATGTCTATTCTCCAAAACGTACCTAATTATGTACAATTTGGACAAACTAGAATGTGCCTCTATTAAATATTTTTACCATTTTGGTAACAATATTTAAAACCCATCTCCACTCGAATTTTTGGTATGGAGTTTAAGGTCTATCCGTGTTTTTATATCTGCAAAGAATGTTTGGATACAAAAATCAGGATAACCCATATCCTTTTCGTGTATAAATACATTTATCCACGAATAGAGATTACAGGTTTATTTATGGTTTTTGTTTATTGTATTAATATCTATTTTAGTGTTTTCTTGATTTATGATGTTTCTTTCCCATCTTATGGGTTTTGGATTTTTTTTGTTTTCTTGTTTTACCACCAATAAATGATAATGATGTAATTGCCTTTATTATCTCTTCATTACTCATTTCTTTTTTATTAAAAAATCCCGTAAATCCTTTACCAGTTAATAAACCAGTAGCTGGATTAGTCAATTTATTAGTCAATTTTTCAATATTGTTAATATATTGCCTATAATTCTTTTCAATTGGATTTCCATTTTTATCTTTTAATTTAAAATTTTCATCAAACTCGGTAGTAAGTAATTTTTGAATTGTTTCAATTTGTTTATCCCCTGATGATACTTTATTTGTAGTTTGTGTGTCTTCTGCAATCTTAGTTTTCAAAACTTGTAAATGTCCTTTTATATCATTTTGTATAGTTTCTATTTGGATTATTCTTTCATTATTCAATTTTTGTTCTTCATTTTTTGATAATTTTTTACCATTTACAATATCATATGCGTCTGTAGCATCCATAAAAATACCCACGTCATATTCAAAATCACCAATTAAATCTAATGTCGTGTTTAAAACAGATGAATCAGATTGTACTTTAGATTGTAGAGCTTCGAGTAATTTTTTTGCTAATTGTAAATTGTTTTGGTCTTTTTGTAGTTTATTATCTTTGTATTCTTTTAAATTTGCGATTGCTTCGCTTACTTTTGTTCTTTGACCTATAAAACTAGAAAATTTTGTTTTTTTTGTTTCTGGTTTTTTGTTGTAATTTTTAATAAATGTAGTACCTGATAATGAAGGGTTGTTTGAAATAATACCTTGTATTGTTGATTCCGGGTTATCATATTTATTTATTTTTTGATAATTTTCATTAATCACTTCCGCTAAGCCAATATTTTCTTCTTTTTCAACTTTAATTTTTACAATATCACCGTCTTGTGGATCTGAATAAGAGTATAATTTAATATCAATAACTTCAACTTTATTTTCATCTTCATCTAAAGAAGAAGGAGAAATAATACGACGATGAGGAAAAGGACGACCAGAAGGAGGAGGAGGAGGAGGAAAAGGACGACCAGAAGGAGGAGGAGGAGGAGGAAAAGGACGACCAGAAGGAGGAGGAAAAGGACGAGGACGATAACTATTAGAAATTTTTGGAGCGGTTGTTCTAAAAAAACTCATTTTATACATAATACCCATAAAATAATTCGTTCACTAAATATCTAAAACAACCTTTCTATATATAAATGTCAATTTACCTAAACATTTTATTATTCCTCATAATTCTCTTTTTATACATCCATATTATTCATCAGTATAAACGAAGTGAAGATTTAGAAATATACGAAATGGATTATTCATCCAACGACCATCTCCAAGAAGTTTGTAATATTAAACAACCTGTGCTTTTTGAATATAAACCCGTTTCTCCAGATTTTTTTAATAAAATAACCTACGACACACTTTCCGAAGACCACTTTGCAAATACCGACATTAAAGTAAAAGATATCAATGACTACTGGAATTCAGATGACGCAGTTGACTATGTTGTTTTACCATATCAAACTGGAACGAACTTAATGAGAACCGATCAAAAATCTAAATATTTTACTGAAAACAATCAAGACTTTTTAGAAGAATCCGGATTATTGAGAACATTCCAAGATAATGATGCCAATATAAAACCATCTCTAACAGCAATATCGAAATACGATATTTTTACTGCCTCTAAAAATACAGTAACTCCGTTAAGATATCACACTGGTTATCGTCAATATTTATGTGTGAATACTGGTAAAATACAGGTTAAAATGAGTCCATGGAAAAGTTCGAAATATTTATATCAAAATAAGGACTTTGAGAATTATGAATTCTGTTCTCCAATTAATCCATGGAAACCTCAGAAAAAATACATGCATGAAATGGATAAAATAAAATTTCTAGAATTCGAAGTATTGGAGGGATATATGCTTTTTATTCCACCTTATTGGTGGTATAGTATAAAATATACATCTGAACATGATACTTTAGTTTCTGGGTTCTCTTATAATTCAATAATGAATTGTATAGCAAATTCACCGGATATTGCCAAATATTATATACAACAACATAATATTAAGAAACGCATTACCAAAACACTGGAACTGAATGAACAAATAAAAGAGGAAAAAGAAGAGAAGGAAGAGAATGAAGTAGAAAAAGAGAATATTAAATTAGAGCATGAACATGAACAACCTCAAATAAATATTAAACAATTACAAGATATAATTCAATAGGGGGCCTACGATTCCACCTAATCAATTTATTCTCCTTTCTATTTCAAATAGGAGGGGTTTGAGGGGTACAGAAGTCATGTAGTGACTTCTAACCTTATAGTGCAAAGCACTATTTAGGAACCTAGGTTCACATACCTCATTCTATAAAAGTATTCTTACCAACAGTTACTTCTTTCAATACATTACGTATTATTTTATTAAATTGTTTGTTCTCCTCATCATCTGTATACCCACCTAATGAACTCAGCGAAATTTTCATGAATTCATTATTTTCAGGAGTGTCCGATTTTACATAATCAGGGTTCTCTGCTTGCCATGCAGGTAATTGCTCCAAATTTTTTCTAGCAATTCGATTTACTAAATGTCGCAATTTCGTTTTTTCTTGATTATCTTTCTCCCATGTATCCTGATTTTTTATATAAACCGTTTCGCGTTTATAATCTGTACAATGAAGTGGACGTTCATAAACATCTAATTCCTTTAATTTATTTATGAAAATTCTTGATATACCGAGTACATATCCTAATTTGCCAGTTGCCTCCAAATCAGCTACATTTAAATTCAATGAATCTATGAAATCAGTAATACTTATTGCATCCTTGCATTGTTCGTTTAAAAACACATTGAGATTAAAATTATTATTCATAGTATTATTCGTCGTATTATTTTGAATAAGTGTTGTATTTGGTTTTGTAGATAATTCAACTAGCTTATTATTTTGCTCGATCATTCTATTATTTAACTCTTTTGAATGCTCTATCAACGTATTTTTTAATTCTTTGTTTTGTTTAATTAATTCAATTAACAATTCATTAGTTTGAATATTTTTTTTATTAAATACACAATCATCATTGTCATCATTATCTTTTTCGACATTTTCTTTCATACATTTTTTTTTATGTCTACATAATGCCATTCGATATGAAAAAGTTTCATTACAATTATTACATTTATAAGTTTTGGTTATTATTTTCGGGATTTCAGTTACGACGGTTACGATGGCAGTTACGTTCTTAATGTGCTTGTTTGTTGCCTCGTGCTTTTTAAAATCTTTTTTGTTATCAGTTATGTAGTCACATTTTTCACAAAAATATTCTTTTTTGATATTTTTTTCTGGATTTTTGGGATTTTTTTTGGACATTCTATAAAATAGTGTGACAAAAAATTTTCCTAAATATTCCGCAGTAAAACTATTTAATTTTATGCAGCCAGTTTTTTTTGAAAAAAATGCGTTTTTACAGCATCTCCGAGTAAAATAGGTCTTTTTCAAATTTTCCAACGCAAAAATAAAAAATGGACATTTATTTTTGTCCATTTTTAAAAACGGTCCCGACTTTTTTCTTTGATTTTTTAAATAATTTTTTATCGTAGAACTATTTAAAAAAATAATGCATCTATTTTCTTCGTATTTGGCGAGTTTTTCTTACCATTTTAGCTTTCCGAGTTATATTAGAATTTTTAAAGGCACGTTTTTTGCTCTTGCCACCTTTTTTGGACGATAGGATTGCTTTACTATGTGCAGTTTGATAACCAATACTTTTACTAGTACGAGATAAATGATCAAAATACAATTTAATTTTTAAAATCATAGCATTATCATTATCATCCCATATAACTTTTCCGGAATCTTTTAAATAATAGGATGATAATAATCTTTCTATTTTTTTTATATTTGTTTTATTAATCCAATCTGCATTATCATCAAATTGTTGCTTTAGTAAAAAAATTAACGCACGTGCATGCTTCGGCGAACCTTTAAAAGCATCATAAATTTTTTTAACAGGATCATCCTCCTTATAAGAATGCGGATTATCATGTAAACTATTATATAATGCCTCTGTTATTTTATCAATTTTAGTTTTTTTATCTGTTTTATAATCAATAATTTGAACAGTAGTAAATGGCTTGTATGTATGTTCATCATATTCATACATTATCGCAATTTCATTTGGTATTTTTAATGATGCAACAGCAATTTGTAAAGGTTCGTGATTTTTATATAATACTAAATTATCAATAAAATCATCGTATTTTATTTTTTTAAAAGAATGAATAAATGTTTTGAAACTACTCATATATAAATAATTTTATAAAAAATTGAAAAACAATAGTTAATATAGTTAAAAATTAAACCCTTACCAATTACAAATAATGTCAACAATTTTAGACCTTCCGAACTATGATTATCATGATCATGATCATGATAAACATAAAGATAGAAAACCAGCGAAAACACTTAACCGGCAAAAAACAATCCATCTTCTACCAGTTCCATTTGAACTCGCGGAATTAATAAATAGCTACTGTTTTTATGACAAAATTACTTCTAAAACAAGAAAATTAAAGCAGTTCATTCATTTAAAATTTCTTTACGCGAATGATAGTCGAAAAAATAATTATGAATGGGGAGGAGATGATCCTGATAAATGCGAACAATGGTCTATTGAACTTACTGATAAAAATTTATACAGTGATCCACGATATCCGAGATTTGATGCATGGACATTAGATACATATGAAGAACAACAATTCCAAGCAACAAACTGTGCGACATGTGGTAACTATAAAATTAGTTCGACTACTGGTTATTCTGTCTATGAACTTTTGACTGCAGTAGAATCTCAAATTTTAGAATGGTGTGAAGAAATACGTTCAAGAATGCCAGCCAATTTACGTTGTGAATGTTATTTGAGAAATATAGGTAATATTGTGGATGACGAAGATGATTTTGTTGTACCAGAAGAAGATGAAGTTTATGATATTGTTAATGATATAGTTACAGATATAGAAACAATGCAAGTATAATCATTACTGATATAGATAGATTTTTATTACAAAGTTAGATAGAAATTTCACCCTTACAATTATCGCAACCACATTCAAAACCATAATTCTTTTTTAATTTTGATTGTCGTTCTTCTTTATGTAGTTGACAATTTATATAAGAATCAAACAATTCCTCACCTGCTTTAATATCTTTTTTTGTTTCAAATACCATAACATCGCCCTTTTTATAATAAGTAATATTAGAATTACAGCTATGATTTAATTTCGTACCATAAAATAATATAACACCTTTCTCATCAAAACGAAACCAATTACGCATTATTTTATAATAATATAATATCATTGTTTTTTTATTCAATTCCGGGAGAATTTGTAAATGATTTTCTTTTAATATTTCATAATCAATATTTGTAGTTTCATCTAATTTGCGTGGAACCAAATTTAAAAATTCCCTTTTATTATGTTTTAATAAATAACGAATTAGTTTAAATTTATAAACATCATCATATGGTTCATCCAATATAGAAGGTCTTTCCTTTAAAATTATAGTATTAGCCGGTATATTTTTACGAGTATATGTTCCTAAACCATAATTATTTTTTTTAATATATATACTGGGATCTTTATAAACTCGTTTATATTTTTGTGTTTTTCTTTTACTATAACTCATAATATAGATTTATATGTATATATATAAATATATATAAATTATGCAGACATAGATTTGATATTTTATTCCTTTACGCAACGAAATTCATGATTACGTTCATAGCCAGGATTACATTTTTTGATGCAACGCCTAGTTCTTGGATTACGTTCTTTATACTCAGGACAATCCTTTTCTTCCTTCAATATTTTTTTTTTTTTTAGTTTTTCTCTAGCGGCTTTAACTGTTCTACAAAGAAACTTGTCATCGCGTTGTTGTCCAACCTTGCATTCTTTTACACAACGTCCTGTTAATGGATTGAGAACTTTGCCTGCAGGACAAATTTTTTTACGCAATTTCTCATCTTTTTCTTCCATAGATTTCTCTAATGCAGCATCAGACATTTTGGGAACACGCAAGTGTGGGGGGTCGATTTTTGTAGGAATATGATTAATAAATATAATATGATCCTCTCTTAAAATATCTGCCAATACCCGTTCTTCATATAATTTCAATGCTTGTTCAACAGTATACCTACTATTATCTGGACGAAAGCAGAATATTAGATGAAAAAACAATTCATTATAATCTATTTTACTATTTGTTACTTTTAAATGATAATAGGTCTTATTGAAAACATACATTAGACCCATACACATACCATACAGATCAAAAGTACCAGTAGACCTATCTACAAATTCTGCATAAGGAAGACTTTCGCTTTCTGTAATTAAATTAACCATAGAAGAGAATAGTATATTTGCAACAGTATCGCGTTTTATTAAATCATTACCATCATTTCTATCAGGTAAAACGTTATTTAAAAAATCTAAATCATATACATTTTTTAGACCATTTTTTAAAATGTCAACAAGTTTTTTTCTAACTCTATTTGAATTATAAAAAGCCTTGTTGTATAACACTGTTTCAACTGGGAAAGACCAATGTCTCAGATTTTTGGCAATCCTTACATCTCCAGTACTTAAAACGAGTTTTTTTACTTTGTCTAATGGTCGCATTAAACCGAAATCAATAAATGCCACACGATTAGTCGTCGGATTATAAACAATATTTTGTGCTTTTAAATCATGATGAATAATGTTCTCTTTTAAGAATACAGAAAGCCCTAAAAATAAACGATGACATTCTATCCAAAAGTTCTCCATTATTTTACGATTTTCTGGTGTAGCAGGTTTGTCGCACATATATATTGCAAAATCATGAAGATTCATACCACCATTCTCCATAATTAAAAGGTCATAATCAGGAAGGAATTTTTTTGTTGATATATTAGTTGCTTCCATACCAATATCGCATTTTCTAGCAGATAGATAATTTGTTGTTGTGTTTTTAGGTTTACAATGTAAAGGAACTCCCAAAAAGAATTGGTTTTCAGGATCTGCGCGTTGAATGCCTAAATATTCATCTAATTCTGTTTTTGCGTGTTTATCTAATAATAATTTTGATACTTTATTATTGTAATTTATATCGGGATTATCACATTCTAAACTAGGTTCATGAACACAACCAAAACTTCCTTCTCCTACTACTTTAGAAATTGAAGGCATAATGTTGTTTTTTTTTAAAATAGTATATAAAATATATATACATTATATAATAAGTTATATATTATGAAATTAATAACTACTTTTTTAAAAAAAATAATGCCCAAAGAATTACCAAAACCAGTTGGGAGATGGAGAATAGAGAATTGTAATAAACAAATGAATCATAAAGTAGATTTATCAAATGAAGATCATTGTGGTCCGTGTGGACAATATGCATTAGAGAAAATAGAATTAACAAATAATAAAAAAACAAATATTTATTTAGATAAAGTAAAGTAATTATTTTTTCTTCATTGGTCTATAAAACAATGATATAAATTTATACTTTATGTTCATCCGATTTAATAAGAACATCCCAAATCTTTTTTAATTTACCAATGTATTTGGACCCATCCGCAAATGTAAAGACACCTTCGTCGTAATATAAATCAATAATGTCATCAACAAACTTTCCTTCATACGAATTACCATTTTTCCAGGTAATCTTTCCCAAACCTTCACATAAATCATCAACAAACTCACCCATATAAGTATAGTTCTTGCAAGTATATTTTCCTTCTCCATTCATTAAGCCATTTATCCATATTCCTTCATAGATAGCTCCATCATGCCATGTTTGTGTTCCATATCCATTTGCATCGCTGCAATCAAACATACCAACGTAGGTATACAAATCACAAACATATTTACCCGATCCATTCATTTCATCATTGGTCCAATCACCTTCGTAAGTAGAACCATCATGATGACAATTATTTATTCCTAGTCCATGTCTCGTTCCATTTTTAAATTGCCCAATGTAATCATAATCAATGCAATCAAAATTACCAAACCCATTGAATTGACCATTCTTCCATTGTCCAACATATTTATCTCCGTTTGCGTAAATCATAATGCCATCGCCTTCCATGACTTCGTCTTTCCATTGTCCAATATATTTATTTCCTGATGGCCAATAATAAACCGTTTCTATTGTTTCTTTTTCTTTATTGTATTCAAGTCCAAACCCACAAGGCTTTTTTGTTTTATAGTCAATTTCACCGTGGTATACCCAATTATTTTCATTATAATCTTCTTTATTTTCATAGATTATACCTTTATTCCAATTTCGCGATAAATCACCATTCCTTTCCCAAAAAATAACAGTACCGTCCTTCATAATATCAATTTTATTTTCTTTATTTAAAAGCAGAGTAGAATCCACACTTCTAGGGATAACAGTATCAAATACAAATTCCATGTCTAAATTAGTTAAATAGTTGTGATGTTTGGTTTAATTAATTATAAAAAAATAAATCAATTTTTTATGGTTTAGGAATTATATAATATGTCATATTATATATATAAAATGACGAAAGCTGTTCGTGAGGTTATAATATCAGCAATTATAATGTTAATTCTAGATGGTATTTATCTTTATTTAAATAAAAATACGTTTTTAAATCAAATAATTAATATTCAACGAGTTGTTATGCAAATTAAACCATTAGGTGTTATTATTTGTTATATTTTATTAATCACCGGATTAAACTATTTTATTATTAGTAGAAATCGTTCCATTCCTGAAGCATTCTTTTTTGGATTAGTAATATACGGTGTTTATGATAGTACAAATTATGCTACATTAAAAAAATGGGCACCCGAGGTTGCATTGATGGATAGCATTTGGGGTGGAATATTAATGTCAACTACAACTTATTTAACTTATATGTTAGCATAAAGGGAACCCATGGTAAAGGGAACCCATGGTTCCCTTTAAAACCCTCCTTTAATCTCTCTAAAAAATATGTTTATGCACGAATAGGATATGGATTATCCAGTCTTTTGTATCCGCAAAGAATGTATGGATACAAAAACGCGGATAGACTTTAAACCATATATATTATACTATTTTTAAGTTCTCTCTTTATACCACCAAAGTTCTCATAAAAATCTTCTTTTGGTAACTGTTTACACGAAGAGTTACCAATACATTTTTCCTGCAAGTCCAAAGACTGTTCATCTGGTTCTAATTGCCATTTATCATAAAAAGCCTCAAATAGCTCATCGTTAGGAAATTCCACCTTCTTTGTTTCATTGTTTATAATTCCATGTTGTTCTTTAATACGCGTCATCCAAATAGGTGATTTAGCAGCATAATATTCCCAATTATAATAAAAGGCATCTCTATAATCTAAACAATCTATACCGAAAAATTCATTATATTTCCTACGAATAGGATATTTACAAACATTTTTTAAGTAATATCTCGCATTACCATCGTTTGGTAAAACTGTTTTATATTTTATAAGATCATTTTCACTAAATTTAACAAGAAATTTTCGCATTTTTGTTTGTTGAATATTAGTAAAACAGGGTTCTCCAATATATTCTTTAATAAATTCACAGATTTGATAATTTCTCAAAGAAAATGTCATAATAATACTTCCAACAACATAATCATTTTTATTCATTTTCCAATATTCCCTATTTTCTTTTATAAAAACCTCCAATTCCGGGTTCTCAATTTTATAAAAGCCAAGATAAATATTATCAATATAATCAAATATATCTTCTTCGAAACCACTGAAATAGATTTCATATGCCCAAAAGAGTGCCTCATCTGATTTACGTTCCAATAAAGCAATTAAAAGGGATTGTTTTACATCCAATTTTGGATATAAATAACGTGTAAATGTAAGGTTCTCCATTGTTAGTATTTTATTAATAAATAGAATACTAATCTATTAATAAAAATCAATTTTTTATCCTCACTCTTGATATATTTCTATAAAACTATGCCTTATCATCAAAATAATCATGCACAAATCGCTTATAAAAAGACTTGTAAGTATTCTGTAATTTATCAAAACGCATATTAAATTTCCCATCCATAAAACGGCGATCAATATTCTCAACAATAACACGATCTTGTAACATAGTATTAAACATTAAATCTTCGGATATCTTATCACCAAGTGCATTCTTCCAAAAATTTCGATATGTTTTCACAAATAATATACTCTTATCATCACTAACTGGTAAAGCAAAAGTAATAACTGTACTAACATAATCACCGAATATTACACGAGCAACAGTGGTATGTGGCAAGATAAACTCATTTTCTATAGTGAGATTTTTTACGCCATAATATTTTCTAGCAATAGATTTATCACCCGATTCGTAAGAATAAGATGTTTTATAATGATATGGCCCAACAAGACGCGGAGCATGAATCTCTATTGGTGCAGGGTTTTTAGTATTTCCAAAAGTATGCACAAATCCAATGTGCATAACATCAAGTGAGTTCTCACTCAAAATACGTGAATAGCAATTAAAATTCATTTTTAAAAAAACCACCGAATCATTTCTAGCAACTTCTTCTTCAATATAATGAATACTGTTTCTAACAACTTCAGTATTATTTTTAACTAAATCCGAATATGTGTTTAAATATACCCATCCATTTTTTTCAATAACATCATATTTTGCAACATCATATATAGGAGATGGATGAAAACATATGCCAGGTACCTTTGTAAGTGTTCCATTTTCATTAAATTCATATCCATGATATGGGCATACTATGTTATTATTAAATACTTTACCCTTAGAAAGCGAAGCACTCTTATGCGAACAAACATCATCTAAAGCAACATATGAACTATTTGTATTCTTCCAAACAACATAGTTCTTATTCCACACAGTTACTTTTTGTGGTTTATTAGTTAAAAAATCACTTTCTATTCCAATAACGTACCATTGTAAATCATATTTGTGCTGGTCTGTTAATTCATGATAATTTAGTTTAGGATAATCAATAATTTTGGGTATTTCTGATGGCATTTGTGACATTGTAATAGCCTTCCGAACAATACTCGGAATAGGGATTATTAAACTTTCTACATAATTAAAATAGAATAAAATAATATTAAAATAAAATATAATTTGTGTAAAATACATTATAATATAAAATACAGATATCTTTATTTTATTTCTATATTATATATTTCTTATTATTAACATGGGCAAATCAAAAAGTAGTAGAAGTATTAATAAAAGCACAAATAGTAAAAAAATTAAAAAACAAATGCGAAAAACAAAACGAAATCATGGCGTAAAAAGCGTCAGTAATCATAAATCTCATATAGTTCATATATTTTTTGAAATGCTTAATACAGTGAAGTTATATCATTGGAAAACGCATTCGTATGCACAACATAAAGCAACTGATGAATTATATGAGCGATTAAATGAACATATAGATAAATTCGTAGAGGTTTTGTTAGGAAAAGACGAGAGCCGAATTAAAATGATAGAAAATAAAATTACTATACCGGATTATTCAAATGTCGGTGATTTCAAAGAAAAGATTTATGGATATCGTGATTTTTTAACAAACATGAACAGCTATTTTAACCAAAAAAAGGATACAGATTTATTAAATATTCGAGACGAAATATTAGGTGATATCAACCAATTTTTATATTTGATGACGTTTGAGTAAAATATTATTACGAAATCGAATAATAATATTTTATTGATAATAATTGGATACAAATCCTCAGATAGACCTTAAAATGAATCAAATTTTTTTCCAAAAGATTTTTTAAGAGATTTTGAACGAGATTTTAAACGAGATTTTGAATGATATCTTTTTTGCGAAGCCGATTTTGTTGGTCCACCATCATTACCACGAAGTGAAAAAAATGGACTACCTAATTCATCTCTCCTTACTGCATAGTACTCTCTGAGGTTTTTTTCTAATTGTTCTTCTATTTCAAGTTCTTCTTTTTCTATTTGCTTTCGTCTTTCAAGTTCTTCTTTTTCTATTTGCTTTCGTCTTTCAAGTTCTTCTTTTTCTCTTCTTTGTTCTTCTTCTTCTATTCTACGTTCTTCTTTTTCTCTTTTACGTTTTTGTTTTTGTATTTCTACTTCTTCTGTTTGCCTTGAAAGTTCTTTATTTGTTTCAATTTGTTCAGTAATTTTTATAGTTGGGGGCCTATATGATCTAGTTGTATGTTTAATTGGCTCTATAGTGAAAAAGGTATTTAAAGCTTTTAATAATGAATTACCATATGTTTTTTTTATCTCTTTTATTCTTTGTTTCTCACCTTTACCTTCGTTTTTATCCCATAACCGTAAATCATTCTTGAAATACAATCCTTTACATATTTCCATTTTTTGATGAAATGATAGATCATCCAATAATGGTGTAGAAAATATTTCTTCTTTTTTTACATATTTTTGTATATTTTTATTTGAAAACACCGTATTCATATTCGTCGATGTTAAATCATAAATTATTTTTGATATTCTAAAATATTTTTCAGTATTTTCTGGTGTTCTAGTAAATGTAGGAGACGTAGGATCATAATCAGGATACAAATATTTGATAAACGCTTTCGATTGAGGATAATATCTTTCATTAATACGGTAATCAAGACTTTCAATAAATTTAATAATATTTTCTAAATTCTCCAAGAGAACTATTTTTTGTGTTTCGTTTTCAGTTGGATAAAAATCAATGATTGATAATCTTTTTAAAATTGTAAATAATAATTCTAACTTTTTATTATTTTTAAAACTTTTTATAAACCCTTCTGTTATTCTTTTTGTTCTTCCAAAATCTATAATATAACTACGATTGTTATTATCTTTTTTTATTGGAAGTACGCTTCCAAAAGCATTATCCATATGAAGATCATAGTGGAGAATACCGGTAGTTACAACTAAAATAACCATTTGTGCAATGACATGTTCATAGTCTGTATCTATAATAGCTTTATCTGGACGAATAACCTTTTCAATCTTATACATTGTATTAAAATTAGGATCGACTAATTCCATACTAATTAATCCTAATTTATGTGCTGGGTTTCTTATTAATATTTCCAAATCTTTTAATAATTTATTAGTAATTTCATCTTTATGTTTACTCATTAATGTTTTCAACAAATAACTAGCACACTTGGTATCAAAATATGAAAAATCAACTACTGCAATTGTAATTGGATATCCAGAAGGTATTGTAGTAACACAAAATATTTCTTGTTGTATGGCAGTTTCTTCCAAAGTGTCTAATATAGTACTAGTTCTTTTATAAACCCTTCCAATATTATAATCTTCTATTTCGTGAGTCAAAATAGAAAATTTAAATACTATTGTATAGACATCTTCATTAAATAATTGTACAGATTCAACTCTTCTGTCCTTTTTTATACCTTTAAATAAAGTATTTTCAGGTTCTTTTGGAACATCCAATCTAAATATAATACCAGTTAACGAATCGTTAGAAATAATACTTATTTTGGCTCTTGCGACATTAATCATATACCAAACTGCCTGCCATGATGTTGATCCTTTATCATTTAATCTTACACCACCATTTATTAATGACATATCCTTAAAATATAATTATATTATTTTTTATAAAAAAATTGAGAAAATCACAAAATTAACAATAATTCCCAAAATTATTATTATGAATGAAATATTTATTTTATTGCTTTTGGTTATTATAGTCAGTGGTGTATTAACTGTAATAATATTAGTATGTTATTCGTGTCTTCTTTATGTTAATTACTTATTAGATAATAGCGAACCGTTATTGCCAACAAATAATCCAAGTACTTCAATAAATCTATAAAATTATATACTGTAACTATTCAACATGCCATTAATAGTTGGCAAACTATTTAATCCAACCATATAACTACCATGGATTTCTCTAGACAATATATTTATAATAGAGCAACGTTTTTTTATTATCATTGCACGTTCTTTAAAAACCTTTTTCCAATGTCTTTGTATTAATCTTAACCAATGTGTTTTTAATATCACCGAATAAGTACCATCCGATAGAACATTTAATTTCATTATATGCACTTTAGCATTTTGCATTTGCAATATGCTATATTTAGATAGATAATTATAAATACGATTAAAAGAAAAGCGGAAAAATGCGTTTATTGAAACTGAATTTACTAATAATATTGTATCGTATCTACGTATATATTTTGATATTCCAATATAGTATTCCCCATCTTGTTTTTCGCTATACATATGTTCTGAATCATTTTGATAAATTTCATTATATTCTTCATCAAACTCATCATCATCATCCTCATCTGAATCTAGATATATGCCATCGTGTATTATTATTTCGTCATCACTTTCAGATTCTTGATTTTCACTTAATATATTAGTTTCATCACAAATCGAATTTGAAAATTCAGATTCCGTATCGGATTCTGAATCAGATAACATTTTATTTAAATATGTGCATAATATTTTTATTATTATCATATTCGAATTATTTAAATAATCAATTTTTTTATTTATGAAAAAATATAAGTCCTATATATAAATGTCAGAATATGCATCCGTTTCTAGTAATAAATCCACTTTAACTTCCGCACCTAATAGTATTCCTTTAGCACCTAAACCACCAGATAATCCACCTGTAACAGCTATAGGTGCGACTACTCCAACAGAAAAGATAGAAAATAAAATAAACCCGGTACAATATTATGTAAAAGCATCATTTATGATTACGTATATATTGCTATTAACAACTGCAACAGTAACATTTATAGAAGCTATGAGAACACCAAGTCAAGAGGTGCGGCATATACTTAATTTAGAAACATGTGTATCGGTTGTTGCAGGTTATTTTTATTCAGTATTTGTAAATCAAATTGAAGGTTATAGTAAAGATAACAAACAGATAGACTGGAAAGATATTACCAAAACTCGTTATGTTGATTGGATGATAACAACTCCTATAATGCTTCTTATATTATGCATATTTTTAGGTAGTCATGTTGGAAAAAAAATAAATATTACCCAATTAGGAACTCTTTTAATATTAAATGTTGGAATGTTATTATTTGGTTATCTTGGAGAGGCAGACATATTAAATAGATACATTGCTGTTGTCTTGGGATTTATACCTTTTTCTATAATGTTTTATTTAATATATTCATGGTTTATTCTTCCAAAGAGTATATTTATGAATTCTTGTTTATACTTTTTATACTTAATATTATGGGGACTTTATGGTGTAGTATATATGTTACCAGAGACATATAAAAATATTACTATGAATATATTTGATTGCATAGCAAAATGTTTTGTTGGAATAGGATTATGGTTATATTATAGCAAAATGGTTGCCTTATGAGGGGAACCATAGGTTCCCCTCTAACCCATCCTTTATTAGAGGGTTATTACACTCAAAATTGCGAAATATTAAACTTGCACGCACCTGCGTTGATTTATCAGTTGGAATAGAATGCAACCAATAATTGTTTGTAGGATAATTGATTATACATAGGTCACCTTTATCCAACATAATATCAATATTTTCAAAACCATTTCGTTCAAATCTCATAATGCGCGATTCTCCAAGTGAAATACTTGCTATTTTTGTACCTTTATTCATTTCTTTATCTTTATGAGGATTTATACCAACTTGTCCTGAATTGTAAATTTGCAGAACACATGTATTGTATTGTTGTTCAGTTGTTATAGATATTTTATCACGTAATTCTTTAAATTCTTGTTTCCAAGGATTCACTGGCGTTTTTATAATTTTTCCTCTAATTGTAATTATGTATTCTTTTATGTCTCCATAAATTGTTTTATTTCTTTTTTTTGAAGGTTGTCCTGCTTTTGTTAGTAATGGATTTTTCATATGGACAGGATCCATTAAAATAGTCTTTAATAACTCAGTTGAAATATTTTCTTCCAAATATTTTTTATAAACAACTATGTTTAATTTGTTCAGAGGATTAGAATATTGTTCTATCATTTTTAATTTATTTGTTTTAAGGTCTATCCTGTCTTTTGTATCCAAATGGATACAAAAACACGGATATACCTTAAATCAATTTTTTATAATCGGCTAACACTAAATTAGGGAGGGGTCATAGGGGAACCGTAGGTTCCCCTAAACGTACAGGCTCTGTGATGTCAACACATATTTCAAAACCATTCCCTCTATCTTATTCAACTTAAACATCAAATCAATAGCACCCACCATCTCACATACATTCATCAACTCCTTCGAAATAGTAACAATCTTCATCATTGCCTTGGTAAAATCACCCACTGATATTTCCTTCTCTGAAATAACAGATTGAATAAAATACTTGCATTCCTGTTCTGTCATACATGCACACCAATCCATTGAAAATCCTATCATATCGAAAATCAATGCATTATCATAATGAATTCCTGTGCGTACATCCGAATCACATTCTTTATCTTCTAAATTCCGATAAATATTTACTAAATCAGTAATTATTTGTTTTAATTGTCTATCATCTGTTACAGGAACACTGCTTCGTTGGTCAGATGGTATTTTAATATCAGTAAAGCATGAAAACAGACCAATCAATTGCACGGGCGTAAAATAGGCAAAATAGGATGTTGCATTCATTAAAAGAGAAATAGGCAATGGATGAACTTCAGCAATATTAGAAGCTAGGCGTCCTAATGAAGTAAGCTGATAAGTATTTTCAACATCATTTATTCTTTCGATAAATCCTTCATCAATCATAATCTTACAAATATTTTCGGTTTGTTGTAAAATAAAACTTTCCATGTAAGAAATTGTATCTTTTTGCTTGTCATAATCATTTTCTAATTCTCTTAATTCTTTCACCTTCTGAACATCAATTAATACAGTTTTAAATTCATTACGAATTCCATCTAATTCACGTTCTATTTCCTTGCGTTTTTTATTAACTGCAGTTTTTACCTTTTCTTCCAAAATAATATAATTATCACAAACCATTAATGGTGTTCTAGATATATCAATAGCCTCCTTTTTCTTATTTATTTTTTCAGTAAGTGCAATCAAAATAGCTTTATCACTTTTAATAGAAGACATAATTTCACACTGAATCATGCTCTTTTCAGAGAACCTATGAAAATCCCTTGATTTACCATTTTTCAAAAGATTAAGGATCAATCCATATGATACATGAAATTTGGATACGAGTTTTTGTGGTACTCCTCCTAAAATTGTTTTATATTCGGAGATTGCTGGTGGATCAAACAGATTATTACAATGAACAACATAACCTACAGTATCAATGCCTCGTCTTCCAGCACGCCCGGCCATCTGTGTATATTCATGTGCCATCAAATAACGTTCATTATTTCCATCGAATTTGGTCAAACTAGTAAATACGGCTGTGCGAATTGGACAATCTAGTCCAATCGCAAAGGATTCAGTAGCAAATAGTAGCTTAATATATTTTTTGGAAATCATTAATTCGACAATTTCACGCAAAATAGGCATCATACCGGAATGATGAATACCGATACCTTTTTCCAATAGAGAAACAACTAGATTATATTCAGGTAGCTCGAGATATTCCTGGTAATTCGACAATTTACGAACAATTTGTTCACATTCTCTACGAACAATATAGGGAACTTTGCTGTCGTCTTCTAGGAGAGGAACCGTAATATCCTTGGCACATGTTTCAACATGTTTGCGTGAAAATACGAATCCAATAGCAGGAAGCATTTCGCGATCTCTTAAAAATAGGGCGACTTGGTTCAGGGTATGCTTACGATTGATACTTACATGGTTATTTTCCAACATATCCCGGATCTTTATTATATTACGGTATCCCTGCTCTTGAAATCCACCCTTATGATCTTGTAATGGAATAAGTTTATTTGTATTATCACGGATGTATGTTTGTTTTTCTTTATCACGAACTGCTTTGAAAATTGCTTCTGTTGTTGTTAGAAATCCATAATGAGAAAGGGGGACCACACGATGATTTGTAGACGCCAACCATACTGAGGGGAACCCATGGTTCCCCTCGAACCCCTCCTTTAAATAAACATTATGGTTGCCTTTTGATATTTCATAGTCATTTGGATGGTAACGTTTTTCTATCCAGTCAGCAAACCCCGCTGGATTATCAATCGTAGCAGAGAGCATTACCATTTGAATATGTGGCGGAAGCATCAATATAGTCTTTTCCCAAACCTGACCACGCTCTTTATCATTAATGTAATGGACCTCATCAAACACCACACAGCCTAGTTCATTTTGAATATCTATAGAGAACCCAAGATTTGCTTTTATTTCTGGTTTATTATCCATATCATTAGAGTATCTGGTATCTATATCTTGAATTTCATTAGGGAGGGGGTAAGGGGGCAAAGCATTATCTGTAACTTCTGCCTTATTAGGTAGGGGGTAAGGGGGCAAAGCATTATCTGTAACTTCTGCCTTATTAGGTAGGGGGTAAGGGGGCAAAGCATTATCTGTAACTTCTGCCTTATTAGGTAGGGGGTAAGGGGGCAAAGCATTATCTGTAACTTCTGCCTTATTAGGTAGGGGGTAAGGGGGAACCGTAGGTTCCCCCTGAAAGAGGTAGTTCATTAATATCTCCGTAGTCATAATCAATACATCAGCATCCGGATTTGTCTTTATATCTCCAGTCAATAATCCAAAAGTGATATCAGGATATTTTTTTGTAAATTCATAATATTTTTGATTTGAAAGAGCCTTGATAGGACTTGTATAAATTACCTTTTTACCCTTGGCTACAAAATGTTGAAGAGCAAATTCTGCAGGCAGGGTTTTTCCGCTACCTGTATGTGCTGTTACAAGAACATGATGTCCTTCGATAATTGCTTCTAGTGCATGTTTTTGAAAAGGACTGAGTGGATAAGGAAACCGATCAAAATATTCGGAATATTTTTCTTCATTTTCATGAGGATAATCTTTGGAACAAATTTTCACCATTGTAAATGTTGTATTATATTGATATAATAAAAAAATAATCATTATATCAATTTTTTGAAGGGAACCTACAGTTCCACTTTACCCTCCCTTTTATTTTTTAGGTTCAAATTCACAACTCTTCTCAATAGTTTTGTTTTGACAATTAGAATTACAACCATAGTAGGAAATAGCAACTCCCAAACCAGAAATTAGACAAATACAAAGCCCGACACAATCACACATTTAAAATACAGATACATAATATATTTCTAAATATTATATATTGATTACGCAGTAAACCACAAATGTAATCATAAAAACATATTTGCAATTACATATTTCTAATTTCCGCAATTTTTGCACTATGGTCTTGTGTATTAAAACCCGAATTAGAATGAACCCTGTGATTCACTAATACATCTTCGAAATTAAAAAACTGTTTACCCTGCATCCATAGTCTAACCCACAATTCATAATCTTCTACACCTGTATTAAAATTTTCATTCCATTTAGCTAGTTCTTTTCTCAAAATAGCACTACTATTAATAACTGGATTAACTTCTTTAAAATTAAAGGAAGTAATATCTCCATCAGGGATTTTCGGAATCACACCATCATAAGTTTCGAAATAAACACATTTTGTTCCGACAACATCATAGTGATTCTTTTTCAATAATTCGGCTTGTTTTTCAAGTTTATTAGGGATCCATAAATCATCCACATCCAAAATAGCAACGTATAGATAGGAGCAATATGGAATCATTGCATTAAGAGTACTGGCTTTTCCTCGAATTTCATGCATATCATAAACCCGAATGCGTTTATCGATGCTTTCATATTCCTTTGCAATCTGATAAACAAAGGAGTTTTCAGAATGACCATTAATAGCAATAATAAGTTCCCAATCTGGAAAAGTTTGTTCGAGGACAGAAGGTATAGATTCGCTAATATACTCTATACCATTATAAATAGGCATCAAAATACTTATCATTTTATTATTAATATTATTAAAAACAAAATTTTATATCCTTTACTACATAAAAGTTCTCCCAAAATGTTTTATTACTTACAAGAAAATAAAGGAATGTTAATAAAATTATTATATGACCACAAAATATTTCATATTAACTAATCCAGATGAGGAAATTACGAATATCGATGATCAACAGCTATATTTTATAAATAATAAAAAAACATTTATATTGCCTTATAATAATATTAATTATTATTCACAAAATGGGTTATTTGAAAGCAATTTAATACAATGGGCTAAAACAGTATTTGGAAATTCCGGGAAAAATTTTATAGATATTGGTGCACATACTGGAACATATTCTATATCGCTTTCTGATGTTTATAACCATGTATATAGTTTTGAACCACAGAAATCGACATATTATGCTTTATGTGGTAGCGTTGCATTATCAAATATATCGAACATGACATGTTATCAAACAGGATTAGGTTCTCCTGAACAAGTTGGTAAATTATCATTGAAAATTATTAGTAATGATGGCGGTGGATCTAGTTTACATGCTAATTCAAATATTTTAAGAGAAGAAGAGATAGAAGTACGAACATTGGATAGTTTCAATATTGAAAATATCGGATTTATCAAAATGGATGTAGAAGATAATGAATTATATGTTCTCCATGGAGCTGTAGAAACATTGGAAAAAAATAATTACCCACCCATTTTATTCGAATCGAATGGAAATAATGAAGAATTATTTGGTTATTTAAAAACAACTTTGGGATATCGTATAACAAAGATTACGGGATATTCGAATATGTTTTTAGCATCAAGTTAAGGGAACCTCATTAAGGGAACCTACGGTTCCCTTAAGATCCCTCCCTTAATCTCTATTCGTGCATAAATGTATTTATGCACGAATAGGATATGGGTTATCCTGTCTTTTGTATCCAAATGGATACAAAAACACGGATAGACCTTAAGGAATGGTTTACTAATAAAATAATCATGGCTTAATCTCTATTCGTGCATAAATGTATTTATGCACGAATAGGATATGGGTTACTCACTCTTTTGTATCCGCAAAGAATGTATGGATACAAAAACACGGATAGACCTTAATAAAGCATTTATAATAGGAGGGGTTCGAGGGGAACCTGGGTTCCCCTCCCCTTAATGGAGCAGTCGCTGAAACATAAACCAATTATCATATCTAGAATCATTTTCATAACATAATTGAAATTCATCCATATCTGAGAATACGCAATCTACTATAATAATCTGATCATCCTTAACCAAATAACCATGTTGAAAATAAAGTGCCAGTTTCCGATCAAACGTATCACGCCACCACTCCAATTTATCTTTATGAGAAATAAAAAACCCCCCTGCAACTGAAACCTGATTTGCCGGTATTTGTTGCAATGGTAATCCATGTTCGCCTTTACTTTTTACATAATAATATATCATCCGCATATAATCCTGATTATTATTTACACATGCATAATATATCTTATTCTTATTCAGTCCATTTATCTTATTTGAGTCGGGCCAATTTCGAAGTGTTTCCATACCCAAATCAACAGAACGCCCTCTAAAATAACCAATATCACACCAGCCATAAAAATCCGTATCAAAGTATTTTTTTGACATTGTTTCATAAACAAAATGTACCTTCTCTGACCAAAGCATATTCAATTTCCAATCTACACGGTTTTTTAATAAATCATTTGATTCATGGTTCTTTATCCAACTATCCCGGTATCGGTAAGTATAAAATTCCTCGTATGGTTTTATTACAATTTTAATACGTGGATTATCAGAATACATACTTATTTGTTTATAACTATTTTCATCACAATAAATTACAAGGTTATAATTATTTACGTTTGAAAGCATATTAGCAAACCATTGTTGATAAATAGATGGATCAAATTTAGCTTTAAAAATATACCAACAGGTTGAGAATGTTATAGACATTATATATTTATTGAAACAACCATTTTATATAAATTATTTTATTATTTATATTATATATTTAGCCAGGTTTTCATATAAAAAATTGATAAAAACCATATAAATTATATAAAAGAAATCACAGAACCAATAAGATAATCAAAATGTCATCTCAAATGCTCTCCATTGGCGTTATTAAAAAATCATCGACTGGTAAATATGTTTCAACCAAACCATTAAGTCCAAACACATGGACATTTATCCATTCACAGAAAAAGTACCTATTAATAGCAAGCAATCTTGTACAAAATGAATTCAGTAGTTATCGAAAAAAAACCAAGAAGTTTCAAATAAATACCTTTGTGAATTATACTAATCCAATTACCAAGGATGAATCCGTTGTTCGCATAATGTATCACACTGTTGATGGTAGATACATTGTTAGAATACTTGATGCGGATTTTAATTTTACTACATCGGAAAAAACACTTTCGCACCTAGAAAAGGAAACAAAAAAGGAATTTACGTATTCGAATAAAACAATTAAAAAAAGTCCTACTATTAGAAACCTGGGGAAATTTTGCCTTTAAGGTCTATCCGAGGATTTGTATCCAATTGGATACAAATCTTCGTTAGACCCATATCCTTTTCGTGCATAAATGTATTTATGCACGAATAGAGATTAATAAAAATTATTAAGTATTCACGTAACAATTTTACATATAGAAAAAGGTTTACATATCCTTTTTTTATGTATAGATACTATATATTTTAGAAGAAATGGATTTACAATTAGATAATAATAAGATATTAGGTGTCCCAGAAGGAGTATCTTATGGACAACATGAAAGAGTTGATGAATTAAATACAAGAATAAATACCCGATATTTTCCAGATTCACCATTACAACCCAATTTTGATCCACGCTCTATTCCAACAAAATATTCCCATTTCCCCATTATTAATCGCAGAAAACCAATGCATGAACATGTTGTTCCCTATTTAGACTATAATCAAACAATAAATTTTAATCCTGGAACACAACGAGCCCCTCCAAATGGCTATATAAACAACGTAGATACCGAGACTATATTAAGAAACCAAATGTTCGCACTACAAAGGGGTGGAAACCAAGGAGTTTATATTCCATCGTCTGAAAGTGAACTGTACAGATCTTATGTTCCTTCTGGTAGCATTAATGATCCTCAACCTCATCCCAATCTTTTTTATAGACAACAGTTCGATCAATCCCCACATCCAAATGTTCAAGGAAACAATATTGGCAGAGATAAATTCTTTAATCATACGAGAACACAGTTAAGAGGTACATAAGGTTTTAATCTCTATCAGAGGATAAAAATATTTATCCACGAATAGAGATTAAATAATAATATTATTATATAATAAATGAATTATAGTGACATTATTGATGATTCAAAATATAATTTATCTGAATTAAGATTTTTGTACTTACGATACTATATACCTCTAGAAGACGATATAGATAAACCAAATAAATATGGATATGACGGATGGTTATTTTATGCAAACACCTGGTTAGTAGCATATTTTGATAACCGATTTTATAAAGAGGTACGTATATCAAATGAAGATAAAAAAGACATCAATGTTTTCAAAACATACATGTTACCTTATATTAATAATGAATATTTTATTACCTATGAATTATACGCTACTACAAAAGAACTTAAGAAAATAGAGAAACGTAAAAAAAAACTTATAACTGCAGTAAATGAACTATCAAAAGAACAATACGATAGTTGGTTGGGAGCTTACAGTGCTAATGGTGGCAGTAAACGTCATCGACGTTCCAATAAATCCAATAAAAAAAGAATTTCACAAAACCATAAAAAATCTCAAAAAAGGTAGCCCATGTGATAATTTATCTCAATTCACAATCTCTATTCAACAAATAATAGATATTAACCATTCCAAATAAAAGCATAAATATATATAACATTATTATATATGTTCAAATACTTATTTAATATTATTACATCGAAAAATTCAAATTTGTTTTTTTTACAGTTATTGATAGTTTTAGCAATCATATTATTGGCAATGTATTTATACAAAATAACTGAATCACCATATTCTAAAAAAAATAAGGAACAGGAGGGGTTTCAACAAGAACAACCCTATGTATTAAAGCAAAATCAACACATATATGATGATTTTTACGCTGAAATGTATGATGGTGTAAATAATCGAGATAAATTATGTCAACGAGAACTTTTCCATATTGTAAGGATGACGGATCCTTCAGTTAAAAAGAGTGTATTTTTAGACGTAGGATCAGGAACTGGTTGCGTAGTAAACGAATTGTCAAATGCTGGATATGATGTATATGGTATTGATAAATCCGAAGCAATGTCTGATTACGCGGAAACCAAATATCCGGAAATTAATATAAAATTAGCGGATGTTTTAGACCCTCTAACATATGAAAGTGGTATTTTTACACATGTAATGTGTTTGAATTTTACAATTTATGAATTTGATAATAAATTGCAATTTTTTAAAAATTGTTATTACTGGATGAAACCTAATGCATATTTGATTGTACATTTAGTAAACCCAGGCAAATTTAGTACAAAAAAATATTTGAAATTTACTGGAAAATTTACTAGTTTGTATGATTCTCTAATGCCGGAAACGGATAATGATTCTGTTCAAAAGACAACATTAGTAACCGAATTTTTAGATTGTAAATATGAGGAAAAATATGCTTTTTCATCCGATATATCAATGGTAGTATTTACGCAGATTTTTACAGATAAGGTAACTAAACATATTCGCCAAAACGAGCAAACAATGAAAATGGAATCGATAGATGAGATTTTGGATCTAGCTAAACAGGCAGGTTTTTTAGTACATGGAAAAACAGGAATGAAATCAATAAATGGTGATGATAATCAATATTTATATATTTTGGAGAGAACCATGTAAAGGAAAGGGAACCGTAGGTTCCCTTTTAAACCCTCCCTTATCCTGGATAAAAATATTTATAACCGGATATAAAACTGTATCAATTTAAGGTCTATCCGTGTTTTTGTATCCATTTGGATACAAAAGACATGATAACCCATATCCTATTCGTGCATAAATAAATTTATGCACGAATAGAGATTAATTCTTTTCAATTTTCCAAGTCTTTTTGCGGGGTTAGGGTAAGGGGGTGGGGGAATATGGGTTCCACCTCCTCGTAAGGTTTTCCACGTTACTTTCTCAAAATATATTAAATCAAATCTCTATGATTGAATATATTTTATTAGTTTTAACCATTACTTTTTTAACAATCTACGCATATATTAAATTAGCCTATCCTTTTTGGAATAATCAACCTGTTTTTCACTCATACGATTATTGGCGTTTTTTCTACCAAACTCCTTTTTATATCTATAAATATCGACCAATTAAAACCAAATTCTGCGAATTTAATCAAATTAGAACACTTCCATACATAGACACTGGTTCTCAACAACGTAAGGAAATTTGCTATTTACTTAAATCAAATTATATTCAAAATGATCGAATTCTATTTACCTTATTAGAAAATGATTTAGATGCCCAATATAGTGGCCATAATGAACCATGCTTTTTATCTATTTATCAAGAAAAAAAATATGAGCTAAATAAATTCATAGATCCCTCTTTTGTATCTCAATATGAAAATATCGTAACATCATTAAAACCTATAGGTTGTGTACTCTCTAGACCTCTGCATTTTTATTATATAGAAAACCGGCAACATAATATGTATACCGAGTTACCCATTTATTACATAGATATTATTTGTGCAAATAGAGAACTTGACCAAAAGAAATTAAATCGGCAATTACTTCAAACGCATGAATATAATCAACGGATAAAAAACCCGGTTATTCAATGTTCTCTAATTAAAAAGGAAATTGATTTATTTGATGGAGTCATTCCACTTATAGAATATAATACATATGTATTTTATTTACGTAATTTGACTTTCCCACCATTACCCCCACATTTTCATTGTACACATGTTGATATTGAACATACAGATATTTTAACAGACTTTTTATATGAACAAACGCATTTGGATCTACAATTATCTAAAAAACATTTTGAAATAATTGCTATTTCGGATGTAGGGAATTTTATTGCTCTCATAAAACAGAATCTTTTACATGCATATTGTTTAAGAAATGGAGAACATATTTATGGATTTTATTTTATAAAAGATGCAAAGATGCAATATGAAGACATAGAGGGGGATACATTACAAATTGTTGGTAGTATAATGAATTGCGATAATTCCTCGCTTTTTTATTCAGGATTTCTGCATTCTATGCATCAAATAATCAAAAAACAATCCCGATATAAAATGTTAATGTTTGAAGCAATAAGTGATAATATATTTTTATTGGATCACTGGCGAGAACGCAATTCACCGGTTTTTTCTAATAAAACAGCCTATTATACGTTTAATTTGATTTATCCAAGTTCTCCTTTAGACTCTCAATTATGTCTTATTCTTTGATTGTTTTCTTTTATTTCTATTCTTTTTTGTTTTTTTGTTTTTCCCTCCTTTTACCCTATTTGCATAAAGATTAATTTCATCAACAGGTGAATTTTTATACGTTTTTACACCTTTTCTCATTTAAAACGCCCTTTTTACAGAGCAAAAAAATAAGAAAAAAGTGTAAAATCAATAGTAGGAATTTCACCTACGATGGTCTAACTTTTTCCTCTTCCTTTTGGGTATTTGAAGAGGTGAAAGACGAAATATGAAAACATAATGGGCGTTCTTGTTTTTCTATCCACCACTTTGTTAAGTTCATTATGTTTATTGATGAGTTTGCGTCTCTTGTTCTAAATACGGTTTGTTTGACTTGAGGTCTCACGCAGTTAGAGCAAACTAAAAGACGGAACTGTTTCTCTCCATTCTCATGTCTGTAGTAATCCAAGTTGTTATAACATTCACAGCATTTCTTACTTGTATTACATTCGTTTATTGTTATTGTATCATATTTCTTATGGATTTGCTTCCTTAATCCCTTATTCATGGTAGGCATAAAATGCTTCATTTGTGTGCTTCTGCTCCAATTACCATAACCAATTAGGATATTTTCCCCAAAAGTTTCTTTTATTTTATTCAAGAAATTATCTATACTTTTCTTACCATAACTATATTGTCGGAACTTCATTTTCCTCCATGTTTCTCGTTGATAAAAATCTAACACCTTTTTATTTAATTTATCTTTTTCTACCAAGTAGGACTTGAACTTTTCATAATTTACAGATTTACTGTTTTCTGTAGAGAGTTCAGTTTCACACTCATTTATTTTGTTTTTCTTCTTTTCCTCTAACAAAATTCGTTGATTACACTTTGCTTTACTTTCTATTTTTCTTTGAGGTGCTGTATATTGCAGTTTCTTTCCGTTACTATCCATCATATAAACCAAACTTCTTTTACCGGGGTCACAACCCACAATGTTTCTTGGTTTCAATTCATCCAATTGTTCCTTTGATAAATCCTCAATATTATAGAAATCTTGTTCAGGTAAAGTAAGGACTTTACTACCCCATTTTTTATCTTTCAAATCCTTACGAATAAATAATAAACAACAGGAAACGCCATCTGTCTGTATTTGGTGATGAAACTGGTAATGTTTATTCTTGAAAGTTTTGTGGTTCAAGTTCAAAAATCCATTCCAAATATCATGTTGGTTGTCTTTGATATTCTTCAATAATTCACCCTTCTTTGTTTTATTACCATCTTTATCCTTTTCAGGACTAAATAAACTAACCAAACAAGCAGTATCTAAAATAATATGTTTTGGAATAATATTGCTTCTTAATGGTAAGGGTTGGAATAATTTACTTTCCTGTTTTTCTAACACGGTGTTCATATAAAGCATTCCTTTCAAATAAGCAAATGGTCTAACTTTAACATCATAATGAATTGACTTCTTGATATCCTTTGGAAAAATGTGAGGTAAATGGGTGCGTTTCCATTCGTTAAATAATTCATTTGTTTCTGTTTCCAATTCTAATACATGTTTCTTGAACTGAAATAGTGTTGCTTTATCCTCCGTTATTTCGGTAGTTGTTTTATTGATAAAGCGTAAGAAGTGTTGTATAAAATGCTCTTGTGCGTTATTGGATAATGAAGTATGTATTTGTGTTGCTAAATAGGGTAGCATAAAAGTGGTATTTTTCAAGTTGGTTTTCTCATGGTTAAGTAAAGGTTGGTATTCCATTGTATAAAACTTCTCTAACTTTTCTAATAATTCAGTATCTGCTCCCTTCTTACCTCTATTATCACGAACTCCTAATGCTTTGATACAGTAAAGTATAAAAGTTTCATCTATAACGGGTAAAGGCAGTTGTTTCGTATAACAATGTAAAACATACAAACGGATAAACTGGTAAGAATGTATCATTAAATCATTCATCTCAAAAACCAAATTAGTTATTTCAGGTTGTATCTCAATGCGGTTTAACAAAACAGATTTGAGTGTGGTTTTTATGGTTTGAAAGGATGCTTTCTCATTATGCCTAAATGATTTGAAATCGTCCTTCAACTTTTTCTTTTTCACCATTCTATATTATAACCAAAGATTATATTTATATAATTTTGGACGCAAAAAGTTATATAAATGCCTAAATGTTTTCATCCATAGATTTTTCATTCTCTCCCTTTTCTTTTTGTATTTTTTCCTTTTTATTCAAATATGCTCTTCTTGCGTATTCCTTTTTCTTTTCAGGAGTAACTTCATATATATAATTCGTTTTTTCCTTGTATTCTTTAACCTTTTGTTTGATATCTTCTTTATGATTTTCATAATAAGTTTTACTACGTGAAGGTGCGGTATAAGATTTTAGTTTGTTCTTTAGTGCTTCATTTTCTTCCTCTAATTTTTTTAATTTATTCAGCAATTCGCTTTGATTATCCATATGTAATAATTATAAAAATAAGTTTATATAAGTTTATAAAAAATTATATAAAATGGGCGTTTTAAATGAGAAAAGGTGTAAAAAATTGTATAACTTATCAACATCTATACTGTAACATGTTAACAAATTAGGAAAATCTGAATTTTTTTCCTTGTTAAATAAGTTACTGCATTCAACTTTAAATTTATCTTTGTCTCTTATTTTGTCTTGATTAATAATAGAAACACTATTCCAGGTAATGATTGTACTTTTACCTAAATTTTTAGTAATAATATTTTTGTTTACTAAATAATCATACAGATCTAAATAAGCATCATTTTCAAAATTAATATCTATTTTTTTATTTGATTTACCAAAAAACGTTCCAGGCACTTCTATATTACAATCATTTTTTGATAATTTTAAAATTTGCTTTTCCTTTGCTTGTTTAATAAAATTATCAAATAAAATTTCATTTTGACTACTTTCAGAAACTTTATCTACTGCAACAACTCCTAAAAACTCCAAAATATCCATTATATATTTAAAATATATTAAAAAAATTATTAATCTCTATTAGTGCATAAATATATTTATGCACAAATAGGATATGGGTTATCCAGTCTTTTGTATCCACAAAGAATTTATGGATGGACCTTAAAAAATTGAACAGTATTATAAATAATTGAATAATCAAAAAATCAACGAAAATGACACTCCTCAACAAACTATTCCATTTTGTACTATTTGTTACAAAGAAATATAATATAGATGAATCTCATGGACTATCACATAGCATGAATGTATTAAAATTCGCAAGCGAGATCTATGAAGAAGAAGTATCAACTTATCCTATTTTAAAAAAACATGAGAAAATAATTTATGTAGCAGCTGCATTACATGATATGTGTGATAAAAAATATATGGATCAATCAGAAGGATTACATGAAATAGAAACATTTCTTTCTGATAAAATGACACCGAATGATAACAATATTGTTAAATTAATTATTTCAACTATGTCATATTCTACAGTAAAGGCAAATGGATATCCTGATTTAGGACCATATAGCAGAGCATACCACATTGTACGCGAGGCTGATTTATTGGCTGCTTACGATTTCGATAGATGTATGATTTATAATATGTATAAAAAAAATGCTGATCTGGAAGTTTCATACAAAGAAGCAGTAACTATATTTAATAATAGAGTATTAAAACACAATGATGATTGTCTGTTTATTACAAAATATGGTAAGAAAAAATCACTTGTTTTAGAAACCCAAAGTCTAAAACAAATGGACACATGGAAAAGATTAATAAAAAACCCTGTGTTGTAGGGAACCTACGTTGTAGGGAACCTACGGTTCCCCTACGACCCCTCCCTCAGTTGAACACCCTCCTTTTATATTTTTGAATTGGTATTATACATTAACCTAATAAAATACTCTCAAATAAACAAAACCCTTTTGAAAAGGAGGGGTTAGAGGGGAACCTTGGTTCCCCTCATCGAACATACTTCCCACTTCGAGAAAAAGAATCAACAACAAAAATAATAAATACTCCTAGAAAAGTATATAAGATAAACTCCTCGGTAATATTGTTTGTTTTTTCATGCCCCTGTTCTTCCAATAAATGTATCATATAGTTAATTTTTTCCATTAACTTGCTATCGCTACTGCCTGATACATTCTGCCCAATACCCATATTCGCATAATATGGTTTATTTACTATTTGAGAAGGTGGTTCATAACTACGTTGATAATTACTTAAATTCACAGATCCGGTATTGTTCGCATTGTATGGTCCAGCAATATTTTTACGATCATTCATTGCCTGTAAGTAAGAAGGCATTTCGGGTGTGTAAGATTTTATATCTGTATCATCACTTATATCTCGTTTTACATTAAGAGATGGCGGCGTTATAGGTGAGAAGTTTCCCATTTTATCAATAGTAGTTGTATCGGTTGTTGTCATTTTGCTTAAAAGCTCATTTACTCTTACATTACGTTTTTCTAAACCATCTTGGTGATCCTCGATTGTAGCTGGCTGTAATTTTTTCAAATTATCAGTTTCACCTTCATAATCAACATCGGATATGCTTTGAGAATCCGGTCGCAGTTTTATTGTTTTTCTCATAGTAGACTGTCTTTTTTTAGAAGCATTATCATCATTTGTCCAAAGAGATGCGGATGTTACTAAAGAAGACATTTTTAAAAAATAATTTATGAATACTTAAAAAATAAATAGATTTTATTTTTACGCCTTTTTAAGATTAAACAAATAAAATAACTATATTATATAAATAATATGAAATATACAATAGCACAATTTATTCCTATAATACTTATTTTTTTATTAAGTTCTTATTCTAAAAGCTTTGTTAGATTTAGCAGTACTATTTTAGGAAAACTATTAGCCGTATTTATTATAATTTTTTACACATTTATTGATAAGCTATTGGGAACATTTATTTGTTTATTAATATTATTTTATTATCAATCAGATATTGTTGAACATATGCTAAATATGAATCAAATTGAAAATATGGAAAACAATGGAGATGATAACAATGGAGATAATAACAATGATAATGATCTTGATTATTTAGATAATTATTTAGCAGACGAAGGTGATAAAAAAAAGAGAGAGAGAATGATGAACTATGCTGACGTATATGGAAATGATAATATATTATGTAGCAATGATGCCATTAAGGAAAAGTTTAGAAAAAACAATTGCGTTAATAGAGAACTTATAAATAAAGGAACACCTGTTAATTATGAAATGACTGAACATGTATTTCCTGAAATAAAATTTAGGAAAGGGTTTTGTAATCCCTGCTTAAACACTTGTGAATATTCTATTATTGAGCAAAAAATAGAAACAGAAAATAATCTCTTAAGGAAATAAATATCACTAAATTTTATAATGGGAAAGAATAAGCAACAGAAACAAAGTAAAAATGTATTAACTCAATTAGTCAGTTACGTACATTATCATGTTCAGGCACTAAACAATAGTAAGATATTTGCCGGATTAATGATAATTACATTGAATATTGTTTCGAAATTTGCCAATATTAAATTAAGTAAAACTTTAGAATCATATTTTAAATATACATTTAGTCGACAAATATTAGTATTTGCTATTGCATGGATGGGCACTCGAGATATATATATTGCGTTGTTTATAACACTTATTTTTGTAATAATTACTGAATTTCTATTTCATGAAGAAAGTAATTTTTTTGTTTTATCTGAAGAATTTAGAGATCATCATATTTCATTATTAGAAAATGACGGATCAGAAGTAACTGAAGAAGATGTGCAAAAAGCAAAAAGTATATTAAAAAGGGCGAAGGAGAAAAAATTAATCAAAGAAGATGCTGATGATAGTTATAAAAGTTTCTCTTTTTAAGGGAACCTAAATTAAGGGAACCTAGGTTCCCTTAAGATCCCTCCTTATTAAGGGAAATCTGATTGACTTAACAATAGTTCTCTAGAAAAAAATATTAACATTTAATCTCCATACTTAATTAAGGGAACCTAGGTTCCCTTAAGATCCCTCCTTATTAAGGGAAATCTGTTTGACTTAACAATAGTTCTCTAGAAAAAAATATTAACATTTAATCTCCATAGTTAAATAAGGGTACCTGGCTTCTAATAATTTAGGAGGGATCTTAAGGGAACCTAGGTTCCCTTAAAATGTTTACATATTATAGATAACAATATAATATGTCAAATTCAACACAAATTAAAGAGATTAAAATTACATTATACACGAATATACCAACTGCAACAGATTACGAAAAAAGCATATTAACATTTAGTAGTATTTCAAGTCCAGAGTTGAAAGAATTAACTACAACAATAAGACCAGATCAAAAACCATTTTTCACATATAATATTAAATATACAGAGTCTGTTTTAGGGTCCTTAACTTATGTGCAAATAGTCAAAACATTTTTTAAAAAGGATTCATTCTTAAAAAGATTTGCTTATTTATCTCAATATAGCTACGACAAAGATGAATATAAAAAAAATGAACAGAAGAAAGAGGTTATTGATAATAATATTATGTTAATGTTAAAATATTTATTACCAACTAGATATCCTGCTGTAAATAATCATTATAATTCTTATGATTTATTAGTGGGAAAAAGATCATTAAAGGCACTGTTCTTTAATCCATTTACAACACGAAAACCAACTGTTTTGAAAATATCTGGAAAACTGTATACTTTAAAAAAAGTTATATGGTTAAATGATATATTAAATCATCCGGAATATAAAAATTTTCTTAATGACGACGATAAAAAAAGACAGGCAAAAAATAGCAAGGGAAGTAATAATTCAAACAAATTATTTAAAGAATATAATGATTCAACCGATCAAAACAAATTTGGAAAAATAAATGAATGTTATGTTAAAACTTGTGGTTACGATATAATGAAACAAATATATGTTGGATTAGATAATGATGATAAAGATGATAATATTTATGATGCTGGTTCTACTCCTTTTGAAATATATCTTGATGTTGAATTAATAGAAGATGAATTAAAACCTGAGGAAGAGAAAAATATTAAATGTGCAAATTATAGTGATTATTTAGGTAATGAATTATCAAAATTAATTAAAAGAAAAAATCCCACTATAGTAATTAAAAAAGGGCAAATAGAAAAAAAACCTCTATTTTCTAAAACAAAATTAACATCCAGAAAAAAAACTGAAATAGAAGCAGAAGAAAAGATTAGTGATGAATTGAAAAACAAAAGAGAAAAAGAAAATAGATATTATAATGATCTAGATAATGATGTACTTGATAATTATGAAACGATTTTTAATCCTGTCTTTGATAAATTAAGTAGAGGAAAATTTAAAAATAAAATAAGAGACTTTGATATTAATAAAAAGAATTTTTATTTCTTTTTACAAAGCAATGAAAGTATTCTGAATAATTTATTTAATTTAATTATTTCAGGCGATAGTGAATTTAAAAATTTATTAAATGATAATTATTTTAATGAAAGCTCAAAAAATGATACAGTTTTTTCAAAAATAGATAAGGAAATTTTTAGTCTTAATAAATTTAGAGCAACAGTTACGTCAAAAACAAGGGAGGAAAATAAAGAGACAATATTTCAATATGAACTTTTAAAAGAATTTATTAGAGAATTAAAAGTAAAATTTACACAAGTTAAAGTAGGTGGTGGAAATATAATAACATATAAGAAATCAAAAAGAAAAAATACAATTAATAAGAAAAGAAACTCTACTAGAAAACGTAGTTGATGGCATTTTTTATTATTTTTATTGATAAATAAATTACCTTTTATAAAATGTTGCCTTACTATTCTTAAATTCACCTATTTCATCACCGACCTCTTCATTTTTATCAATTGTATAAATTTTTCCACTAATTTTATTTGTAGTATAATATGATTTATTATCGATAGTAATTTCAAAAACTTCCTCTTCAGCTTCCTCCTCAGCTTCATCCTCAGCTTCATCCTCAGCTTCATCCTCAGCTTCCTCTTCAGCTTCTTCTTCAGCTTCCTCTTCAGCTTCTTCTTCAGCTTCTTCTTCAGCTTCCTCTTCAGCTTCTTCTTCAGCTTCCTCTTCAGCTTCCTCTTCAGCTTCCTCTTCAGCTTCTTCTTCAGCTTCCTCTTCTTCAGCTTCCTCTTCTTCAGCTTCCTCTTCTTCAGCTTCCTCTTCTTCAGCCTCCTCTTCAGCTTTATTGATATTTATAACAGAATCTGAAACAATAGTCGAATCAATTTCATTAATTTCATAAACAATATTCACCTTTTTAATATCCGGGTTAGGAACACAAACAACTTCGTCAATATCTTCAACTATCAAATCTGGTTCTGTTTCTTGAGAAACCGATCCCTTTTCTGTTTTAATTACAATCTTCTCATTCAAACAATCTTTATTAGTATAACATTCGCAACGACAGCGAAATTCAGGCAATGAATAAATCAATGCTTTTAATGCATTGATCTCACTCTTCAATTTCGCATTTTTTGTTTTAAGTTTCCTTACAATTGGTAGTTGCAAAAGGGCCGCGTAATTTTCATTAATGGTTGTCATCTTTCTCTTTGATTTTATAATAATAAATATATTTTATAATAAAATCAATTTTTTATGTCTTTTACCATTTTATAAAACTCCATGATATAGGAAACATATCACTAACATCATTATTTGCTTTTGGACCAAACCATATATTCGGATAACAAACTATTTTGTTTGGATTTAGATTAAAGTACCCACCCCACCAACTAAATGAACTATTTGCAATTATATTATTATTACAACAACTCATTATCAATAGTTGTTTCCAGTCGTCAATCGAATCATCAACCTTAATAAATTGGACAGCATTATATTTAATCTTCAATCGATCTATATGTGACGACACAGTAGAATTATCCTCTCTTTCACAAAAATACAATACCTTATATGGTTTCGTATATTTTCGATATAATAAAATATTAAACATGGCATTCTCATAGTATTCATATGGCATAATAGGATGGAAATCCTGTTTTTCTTTATAATCTCCTAAACGGAAATGCATCGAAATTGTATCATATTCTTTATCAAAATAATCAGAAAATTCTCTTTTAATTTGTTCCTGTTGTTTTTCCAATCCTATTAATGAAAATATTTGATCCTTTTCTTTCTCAAAATATTTATAACTCTGATAATATCCAAATAGTATTAATTTTTTATCAGTGGCAATTGGTATAGTACGATAATGGTGAAATGGTTCTCTATATACTGGAAACATCATTAGTTCATTGTTATCAAACCCATAACTTTTATTAAACGTTGTATTATTTTTTAATGGATTCAAAAACGTTTCCCAATATGTTGGTCTATTTATTCCGACAGTTAATACATCCGAGTAAGGGAAAATTACCTCTCTATTAAAACGTTGACCATATGCTAATGTAGTAAATATCTGAAAAAGTTGGTTTCCTAATCCACCCATTAAATAGCAGGATATTGTTTCTGGCCGATTACTTGAATCCATACGTAACCGTTCATTCTCCATAGTCTATATAATAATAAAAAAATATTTTTATATTCTTTGCAATAAAATTATAAATCTTGATCTTCCATTATGTATACCAAAATATAAGATAGCGATTGATTTTGTAATTTTATATTCTCATTTATTTCCTCTAATATTTTATTTTGTTTCTCAATAGAATTTTGAATATTTGATAACAATAGGTTCGTGCTCACATTTGTTAATAAATTATGACGTTGTGGAAATGTTGTCTTATGTGAATGACAAGAACGAACTAAAAATGGCAAAAGTTTATTTATTCGATATCGATATATCATTTTACTATTTTACGCAAAACTATTTATATAATTTTCCAAATTGTATTTTTCCATACAATTTGGAAATGGTACAGGTGTAATCTAGTATCATTATAATTTATAGAATCTTTATAATCTAATAAAAGGAGGGATCTTAAGGGAACCTTGGTTCCCTTAATAAGGTTCCCTTAATTAGAGCCCAAAGTTCTCCTTCATTATATTTGTTTTACTAGGTCCCCTCTGTTTTTCACTCTGTTTTTTCACCTTATATACTCCTGATTGCGTCGTATTATTACTTCCGTAAATATTCATTATAAAATCTTCGTTATCTTCATGTAATTCCGGTAAAATTCGTGTCATTGGTTTATCTATAACCAATAACATATGTTCTGTTTTCAATAATTTTCTATACTCTTGAATGCTCATATTTCCATAGAATTTTTCCAATAAAAAATGCGGATTAGGTGCTGGTTTTATATTCTTCTTAAAATTATATATTTTGCTATAAATCTTATTCAATAAATGATACCTCTCAAATTTAGTCGAGTCATCTATATTTTCCTTCATTAAAAAAGCAACAGCACATTCTGGTCTACAAAATGATCCATAACCAAATACTTCATCATCAATATCATATTTAGGTATATAACATGGTGGATTATCATATTCGTATGTACACCAAAAGCAAGCGGATTTTTTATCCTGATTAGTATTCTTATAAAATTGCACCTTCAATTTTCGCAATTTTGAATTTACATCTTTTATATTTATATCATCAGTATCATCCTCTTCGTCTTTTTCCTTTAATTCCATCTTTAAACTGCAAGATGAACATATAGAAGTATTTATAATCTCCTTTTTATCAATATCAATATCAGTATATGCTAATGATTTTTTTTCTGCGTAATTAGTTACGTCATTAATTATTTCTGCTGATTTATATTCAGAAAACATGTTCATATTCGTCGAATTATATGTTAATATATTCGGGGGAACAATTGGATTATAAGACAATGGATCAGTAACAATTTTATTTATAATTGTATTATGTTCATTCAAATCCTGCATCGAACATTTTAAATGTAATATTATATTCGCAATTGGTTTTGTAAGATCCTTCTTTTCCTGGGGTTTTTCTAATAGTTTACCACCCTTTGGTTTACGGCCACGCTTTTTACAAGTTGGTTCTTGAACAATATTTGGTTGAATATCGGTAGTTAGTGATTCATCCGGTTCTTCTATTATAATAGTAATATTATTTGAAATTGTTTCCTGAGGTTCCTTTCGCTTTCTGCCTCTCTTCTTTTTAATAACCTCACCTTCGCTAGACATTAAGTTATTTAATATTGTAATCAATACACCATATTTTTTATATTGTTTCAATAAAACGTTTATGCATAGTTTTGATCCAAATAACAATTTCTGCAAAGAGGAATGTAATTATCTACACCAATAACAACCTGCGATGTTTCTTGTGTTATTCTATGTGAAAAGAGGGATGGAATATCACAAGTATGACATTTTGACTGTAATTTTGTTATTTTATCACTTAACGGAATGAGGTCTAAAATAGTACCAAATTTTTTTCTTTTAAAATCACCATCTAGTCCACATATATACACACGTTTGTTTAGTTTTTCTACCATGTAAATAACACTATCATAAAGATCTTCGAAAAATTGTCCTTCGTTTATTAATATGGCATCGGAGTTTTGTATATCATTCGTATTTAATAAATCCTCGATTTTTCTAGAAAATATACATGGTATCATTAGTTTATCATGGGACGAAAGCATTTTATCATGATACCGAGTATCATCGGAAAAATTAATAACAGCAACTGTTTTATTTTGTTTCATATAGTCATTGTATTTATTAATTAAATATGTGGTTTTTCCTGAAAACATAGGACCTAGGATGATTTCTAAATAACCTGACATCTTTGCTTTTATAGTTCAGATATATTAATTTATATCAAATGAATTTGTTGTCAATTCAATTTTTTAGGTAATGGTGACAATTTATGTTATGTAATCTTAATCTCTATTCGTGCATAAATGTATTTATGCACGAATAGGGTATGGGTTATCCTGTCTTTTGTATCCAAATGGATAGACCTTAAGGTCTATCCATGAATAGAGATTGTAAAAATAAAAACACATAAATATATACAGATAATATCTATATTATGAATTCTCAAAATACAACTCAAAGTATACCATGGGTAGAAAAATATCGTCCAGCACAATTTGATGATATTGTTCTTGATCCTATTAATCGAACCATTTTTAAAAATATATTAGATAAAAACTATTTTCCTAATTTGCTGTTTTATGGGCCTCCAGGAACAGGCAAAACTACAACGATCATTAATATTATTAATGAATATCAAAATAAATACAATCAAAAAAACAGGGGTACGGTAATTCATTTAAACGCATCAGATGAACGAGGTATTGATATTATCAGAAATCAAATTTATCAATTTGTTAAATCCAAGAACTTTTTCGATGTTGGTTTAAAATTCGTGATATTAGATGAGGTTGATTATATGACCAAGAATGCACAACAGGCATTAAAGTATCTATTACAGTCATCGAATTATAATGTGCGATTTTGTTTGATATGTAACTATATAAGTAAAATAGATGAATCCTTGAAAAATGAATTTATATGTATACGATTCAATCAATTACCGAAAGCTGATATTTATAAATTTATAAAGAATATCACGGTAAATGAGAACATGGAGTTATCAGATTCGATTATTGAGAAAATACAACAAATTTATAATTCGGATATTCGAAGTATGATTAATTTTATTCAGTTACATCAAAATATAAAATTATGGGATACGAATATTATTACAGATGAAGTTATGGAAAAGTTGCATGGACTATTAGAGGTAAGGTCTGATAGAAAAGAGATTATAAATTACATTAATGAAATAAGCATTCAATATAATATGGATAAAAAAAACATTTTGAAAAATTATTTTAATTTTATTATTCGTAAGCGAAAAGAATTAGTTACATCGAAATTTTTAACAGATGTGGAAGTAATCATGCATTCAAATGATTCGAATATAGAGTATATTATTGACTATTTCATTGAGGGGAACATACGGTTCCCTTTGTAGGTTCCCTTAATAGGAAGGGGTCATAGGGGAAACCTAGGTTTCCCCTAAAAAATTGAAAAAAACAATATAAAGAAAACCTAGTTTCTTTATATACCCTCAAAATTATATTAATTAATAATCAGAATGGTCGATGATGAATGGCTGCAATTTATTAGTGGTAATAATGTTTCATGTGGTTTTCCTTCCGTATCATGCAATACATCAATGAAAAAAGATATAACAACAAAATCAGAAACAAAATCAATAACAAATACAGAGAACTCAAATGTTCCCATATGTGAAGAACTTTATATTTCAACAAAAACCAAGGTTCTCTTTTTAAACCAAGAAATAGATATCCAAAACGTATTTTGGAAAATTCCTATTATTGAATATGGAAAAGCTACTAATGGAGCAATAAAAAAACAGATGAAAATCGTATCCAAAACTCCCGAAGAATATGAAGAATATCGTTCAAAATTACAAAATGTACCTTATTATACTGAAAATATAATTAAACAAATCGATAATTCCTCTGGACGTCGAATAAAATTCAAAGATGAAAGAAAAATTACTATTGGCGTTTCGAAAAAAGATATTATGAATTGCCGTGGTAAAGTAAAAAACGCTTTTTATAATTGTTTTGCTGTTATATTTCGATTTAACTATGATGGTCTATTCCGTGAAATTCACGTAAAGGTATTCAATACGGGGAAATTAGAGATTCCAGGAATCTTAAATCCTGGATTACTCGTTGTTGTAAAAAAAATGTTATTAGAAACAATTCAACCATTTATTGATACTACAGTAGAATATTTAGATATTGATTCGGAAGAGAATGTTCTTATTAATTCAAATTTCAATTGCGGATATTTTATCGATCGTGAGAGACTTTATACCATTTTAAATAGCGATAAATATAGGATTGAAAGTGCATACGAACCATGTAGTTATCCTGGTGTAAAATGCAAATATTATTTCAATAATGAATTTGGATTCGATCATGAGTTGCAAACTGGACAAGTATTGGCTGAAGACAGAAGAATGAAAATGAGCGAATTAGGAGATACAAATAAATATACTGAAATATCATTTATGATATTTAGAACAGGGAGCTGCTTAATAGTAGGTAATTGCACAGAAAAAATATTAAAATTTGTATTTGAATTTATTAAAAAGGTCCTAACCGAAGAATATTATAATATTAATGTAGCGAATGAAGATCCTGTTGTTAAAAATAAAAAAACAAAATTGAGAAAAAAAACCATTACAATGTCAAAGGATTATTACAACCACTGCAGGGAACCTCGTTAAGGGAACCTACGGTTCCCTTAAGATCCCTCCCTTGAGGGGAAGGAACCCCTTTTATATTTTGACTGCAGGGAACCTACGGTTCCCCTGCGACCCTCCTTTGAGAGGAGGGTGTTTTTTTTATATTTGGATTGTTAATATTTTTTATTTTATTAGAATTTTACCTAATAAAATAATCTTAAAGGAGGGGTTAGAGGGGAACCTTGGTTCCCCTCATTAATTGTAGAGCCAATTTACAAATTCACGCATATTACCATTATCGAATTTTTCTCTACAAATATGCTCATCTATATAAAATTTAGTTAATATAAATTCATTAGATATTGCATCTATTTTTTTCCGTTTTGATTCCAACTTTATTAATAATTCTTTTAATAACAATTCATAATATTGATAATTCATATTCATCTTTTCCTGTATTATTTCTAAATATTTCAAAGTAGTATCCATATTATCAATGTTATTTAAAAATCGAAACAAATAATTATTCGAAAAAGAATATCGTTCTTGAAAACAAATAGTAGTATTCTCCCAAAAAAATAGCACATTCATCATCTTATTCATTTTTTTTAAAAGATCTCTGCAATCTTTATCATCAATAGAAATAGTATTGTCATTTAGTGTCATTATATTTGATAATGTATTTGAATTATTATCTGATTCACCATCGTACATATCAAAAATAGTTTTTTTATAAACGAATAAAATAATATCCATATTATTAATATTTTGTGACAGATTAGCTTGATAAATTTGATCAATATATTCCAAATAATAATAATATGCACGTTGTGAATAATAATATGTTTTTTCAATATTCTTTGTTTTTAATAATATAATTTCGAAAACCCTATGTATTGCTGTAATACCAATTCGAATATTAGAAATAGGAAAGTTAGTCTCTTTCATTACATTTGATTCATTTAGTATTTCAAAATATTCATTAATTAATTTAGAATAAGTATCTAATATTAGAGCTCTAGGAGTTTTCGAATTACGCACAGGCATAATTATACACTATACCTACAAAAAGTTGTTTTCGTTTAATCTTTAATATTTGAATTACTTTAGTAAAAACAAATAAATAAATTATATTAAGAATGATTTAAAGTAAAATCTAAAATATATTTTATAATTGTTAAAATATAATGCAAAATAATACTGCACAAAATTCTCCTAGTGGTCCAACTAGCAACGCAACTCCTGGTTATAGATTACCAGAAAATAATACACTACAACATGCAGCCAAGTTAGCAATAGTAGAAGATAAGCCAATCATGCTCGATTATTGGACAAACTCTTTGGAAAAGTCTGTCCTAATTGGAGTTAAAGAAAACAAGGAGAAGTTACTTGTAAAGAGTGAGGAGGAATACACAAGCCCTATTTCGAAGATTTATAAGGTAGGAAAGGAATATATTATTATTACAGAGAACTCAATCTATGTGGTAGATGTTGAGATTCCGACAAAACGCATCAGTAGTTAAGGGAACCTACGGTTCCCTTAAGATCCCTCCCTTAAGATATATACCTTGAAATTATTTTATTAGGTAAAATTCTAATAAAATAAAAACATTAAGGTCTATCCGAGGATTTGTATCCGCAAAGAATGTATGGATACAAATCTTCGTTAGACCCATATCCTATTCGGTGATAAATACATTTATCCCCGGATAGAGATTAACTAACCAAAGTATAAAAGGAGGGGTTAGAGGGGAACCTTGGTTCCCCTTAAGGGAGGGATCTTAAGGGAACCGTAGGTTCCCTTATAAGAGGCTATTCAAACCAGCAATCTGTTCGCCCGTTAAACTATCAGGAAATTCAACTTCAAATTCTATTATCATATTACCAGTTGTGTTTTCACGTGTCATTCCCATACCTGGAACCATCTTCTTAAAATTCGGTTTAATAACAGTTGGGTTATTTATATTATTTAATGATAATCGTTTACCATTTAAATGATTAATCTCAAATACAAACCCACACAATGCCTCTTTTAAATTTATCTTTTTATTAAATATCAAATCAATTCCATTTCTCTTAAATTCACTATTATTTACAACCTGAACTTGTATACGAACTTCTCCTCGAATCTGTCCATTAATACAATGTCCCTTTTCATTTAATATTATTGTTTCATTATTGTCTATTCCTTGAGGAATATTCAAATAAAGAGTCTCTTTTTCAATTGATTTAATATTATTTTCAATAATAAATCGTTCAATATCCATAGGGAGAACACAACCTGTATAACTTTGTTCTATAGTTAATTGTATTTGTTTTATTATAGGTTCGGGTTTATGAATTTGATGAAACATTTGTGTATGTATGTTTATACCTGGTCCTCCGCTATGAAATACGCGAATATTGGGACCACCAGGAAAGCCGCCACCTCCTCCTCCAAACATCATATTAAAAATATTATTAATATCATTAAATTCATTCATACTGTTCATATGAGTAAATGGTGATCCATTCATACCAAAACCCGGTATGCCTCCAAACCCCGATAATTCCATATCATATTGTTCACGTTTTCCTTGATCACCTAATATTTCATATGCTTCATTTATTTTCTGAATCTTATCAATAGCCTCTTCACTTGAATTACGATCAGGATGATATTTCAATGACAAAGTTCGATATGCCTTTTTTATTTCAGTTTCAGTTGCTTCCTTGGAAACGCCCAAAATTTCATAATGCGTTGACATATTTTAATGAAATAAACTATTATAATAGTTTTATATGTTTTTAAAGATATAAATACTAATTATTATTACATAATAAATATTTTCATAATGGTTACAAATACCACATTTATATCAAAATATAAACCCTATTTTATAAAGGACTTTTGTGTAGATGAAACGTTTTTATCTGTGTTAAATACATTATTCAAAATTGATAATTTAAATGTTCTATTAATAGGTAACTCTAATTCCGGGAAAACAACAATGTTATATGCTCTTATAAGAGAATATTATAATTTAAGCAAGGAAGCAGCAATACCCGAAAATAATATTTTATTTGTTAATAATTTAAAAGAGCAAGGTATTCAATACTTTCGCAATGAAATGAAAACATTTTGTCAAACACATAGTGCAATCTACGGTAAAAAGAAATTGGTTATTATTGATGATATTGATAATATTAATGAACAGAGTCAACAAGTATTTCGCAGTTATATAGATAAATATAACCATAATATTCATTTTATTTCTGTATGTACAAATATACAAAAAGTTATAGAAAGTATTCAATCTAGACTACATATTATTAAATTAACGCAACCATCAACAGAACAAATACAAAATATTATGAATAAAATTATCGAGGAAGAAAATATTAAAATAGATGACGAATCGAAGGAATATATTTTAATGATATCATTAGGGTCGATTCGTGTTTTAATTAATTTATTAGAAAAAATTTACATATATGGAGAACCTATTACGATCCAACCCTGCAGAAAAATATGTTCGATAATATCATTTCAGGAATTTGAAACCTATTTTAATTTATTAAAATCAGGGAATTTATCTGGAGCAATTGACATTTTGTATTCAATATATGATTATGGATACTCTGTAATAGATATATTGGATTATTTTTTTGAATTTATAAAATTAACAAAAATAATGGAAGATGATATTAAATATCGTATTATTCCCTTTTTATGTAAATATATTACTATTTTTCATAATGTTCATGAAGATGGTATTGAATTAGCATTATTTACTAATAACTTATATGATCTTTTACAAAAATAAAAAATGTGAATATTATATTAGTAATACTAATCAGAAATTATATAATTAGTAATAATTTTAATAGTAGTATAAATATAATAGATTATTAATATTAACAAATGGCTAGTCAAATATTTCGAAAGAATGTACCTAGTGAAATATTATTTAAACTATTAGATAAAATATGTTTTAAAACAGATAAATATTATTTAATTGATATGAACGCGTTCCGAAAGCTTATATTTCATAATTACCATACAGAATTTTGCGAAAAATTAAAGGAATATTATAATTTAAGCAAACTATTTTATTTGGAAAGAAAAATGGTCTATAATTCATTTACTAATATTGTTCGCCAAATATGCAAATTAAATAATATAATGTTTACGTCTCAAATAAAATACAACGAATCCAAATATAATATTGATTTTTTTATCTACTACGAGGGGAACCTAGGTTCCCCTCAAACCCCTCCTATAAGTAAATTGGCGAATAAATAATAAAATAGTTGAATATGGGAAATAACTAGCGTTGGAGAATAAATAATAAAATGGTTGAATATGGGAAATAACTAGCGTTGGCGAATAAATAATAAAATGGTTGAATGTGGGAAATAACTAGCGTTGGAGAATAAATAATAAAATGGTTGAATGTGGGAAATAACTAGCGTTGGCGAATAAATTTCACCTTACCCGGAAACTCCGCCAAATTCGCCGCATTCACATATGTACAAGCACTTCTTAATCCACCCAAATAATCATTCACTGTATTCTCTAATTTACCCTTATATTTTATTTTCAATACCTTTCCTTCGGATGCCCTATAATTATTCATTTTTCCATAATATTTTTCCATAGCATGCTTCGAGCTCATACCATAAAATAATTTAATTTTCTCACCATTCTCCTCTATTAATTCCCCTGGGTTCTCATCATGTCCAGCAAAAGCCCCGCCCATCATTACAAAATCCGCCCCAGCACCAAATGCTTTCACCATATCACATGGGTCTTTCACCCCACCATCCGATATTATATAACGATTTCGGCATTTTTGTACTGCTGAAAACTGGGGGATACCTACACCAGTTTTTTTCCGAGTTAAACACGCACTCCCGGGTCCAATACCTATTTTAACGATATCAATATCTGCTTCGCTTAATAACTTCTCAACTATTTCAGGAGTTACTACATTTCCAGCTACAATAATTTTATTAGGAAATTTTTCACGAACACGACAACAGAATTGAAAAAAGCTAGACATATAGCCATTCGCGACATCTATACATATCCACTTACAATCAATGTTCTCCATTATCTCTACTAAATTCGCAAAATCATTATCAGAAATCCCAGTAGAAACCATAAAATATTCAGGATTTAGTTCTAAACCTTTTTCTTTTGCTTCTTGGTAATCTGTAAGTCTGTAGAATTTATTCATTGCAGTTAACATTTTGTATTTACTTAATACATTATAAACTTCAAAGGTGCCGGTAGTATCCATATTAGCCGCAATAATAGGGATACCTGTCCATATTATTGGTTCATTATTTATTTTATTCGTAAATATAAACTCTTTTTCTAATTTTACTTGAGATCGAGTTGAAAGTTCCGAATATTGTGGGACAATCATTACATCATCAAAGTCTAAATAGATTTCGCTATCGATCAATGACACCCTTTTTTTAAAACACGACTCTAAAAAAGAAAACATATTTAACTAATATTAAAATAAAATATTATATTATTATATTTTTAACTTATTATAGTATATATTATACTATACCATAAATGTTTGATTCAAAAAATGTATTTAAATATTTAATTGGAGCCGCTGTAATTATAACAGGTAGTTATTTAGCAACTCAATACAAAAAATCTCTGGATCCTAATGATGAGTATGATTTGATTAAAAAATATTTATTAAACGAATCTCCATTATATGGTTATAACCGTCCAAAAATATGGATACATTCAAAATATGAAGTAAATTCGCGTAAATGGAAAAGCTTTTATTCCCGTAATTCAACCGATTTAAACCAACCTTATATTCATTTAACCATTAAGACAATTATAAATCACTGCGGTAGTCATTTTAATATTTGTTTGATAGATGATGAAAGCTTTAGTAAATTAATTCCTTCTTGGGATGTAAATCTGACTACAATGTCCGAACCTATGAAATCACATTTCCGTCAATTAGGATTAGCACAGCTTATCTATTATTATGGTGGTATGGTAGTTCCAGATTCATTTTGCTGCATAAAGAATTTAGATGATTTTTATAAAGAAGGTGTTTCTGGTAATCGTCCTTTTTTCTGCGAGGCCAATAATCGAACAGTAGATACTATGAATCAAAAAAGAAGATATTTGTTTTTACCAGATATGTATTTCATGGGTGCTTTAAAAAATGATTCTTATGTTCTCGAATTAGTAGAATATTTAAAGAAAATCTGCCGGGATCCTCATTTTTCGAGTCATGTAGATTTTAAAGGAAGTATTTCTAATTGGTTATTGGATTCTCATAAAAACCAAAGGGTTAATTTGGTAGGAGGCGAAGTCATCGGTGTAAAAACCGCCGACCGAAAACCTATATTATTAGATAACTTAATGGAAGAGGAATTTTTGAATGTACATGATAGTTTGGTTGGTATCTATATTCCGGAAGATGAGATATTGATCCGACCCAAATTTCAATGGTTCGCTGTCCTACCTTCTGAACAAATATTACAGACAAAATGTATAATATCAAAATATTTAGCGGCATCAATAGCTGATAGTGTAAATGAATATTATAAGAAATCGGAGATACGAAGTGTTGTCTCCCTATAAGGGAACCTACTGTACCCTTATGATCCCTCCCTTTAAGTGTATCTACGGTTAAGGGAACCTACGGTTCCCTTATGATCCCTCCCTTTAAGTGTATCTACGGTTAAGGGAACCTACGGTTCCCTTATGATCCCTCCCTTTAAGTGTATCTACGGTTAAGGGAACCTACGGTTCCCTTATGATCCCTACCTTTAAGTGTATCTACGGTTAAGGGAACCTACGGTTCCCTTATGATCCCTACCTTTAAGGGGAACTACGGGTAAGGGAACCTACTGTACCCTTATGATCCCTCCCTTTAAGAGAAGCTACGAGTAAGGGAACCTACTGTACCCTTATGATAAATCGCATAATTATGGTTGTTTCTATAATATTATTATCTAATAATATTATAATATTATTACTATGGCATTTAGTTCTTTTAATTCGATTCATAGTTTAGCCAGACTAGGTACTATTTCATTTACTCCAAAATCATTTACATCATGTGTTCTTTGGTTTGATGCAAACGATAGTTCAACCATTACTCAAACTGGTTCAAAAATTAGTCAATGGAATGATAAATCTGGAAGTGGATATTCAGTTATTCAGCCAGTATCTGAAAATCAACCAACTTATACTACAAATTTATTAAATGAAAAACCTGGAATTGTACTTTCATCTACAACTTGGTTATATCAATTAGGAAGCAATATACCGAATTTTTCGAGTTCGGTATCAACTACTATTTTTATGGTTGCAAGAAATGATAGTTCATTACCATCAAGTGGATGGAGTATTCCAAATACAATGTGGCTTGATAGTTCAAACAATGAGGCAACACTTAGATATCATTTATCTTTCAATTATGCAAATGCCATAGGAGTTACATCGATCGTTAACACCAATTTAACATTTAATAATTCTGGATTAACTGTAACAGCAGGAGCAAATGCTATTATAGGTTTAAGTTGGTCAACCACAAGTGGATTAATATATGTAAATGGAGAAACAGCTACTTTTGAAGGAGAAACTCTTTTAAATGCTAACAATTCAACTACACGTTTTAATATAGGTGATTCTAGAGGAAATTTTGTAAGAGATATAGCGGTGTACGAAATGCTTGGTTTTAATACTCAACTTACAACTGTTGAACAGCAGAAAATAGAAGGTTATTTAGCATGGAAATGGGGACTTCAGACTAATTTACCTACCAATCATCCGTATTATTCATCAGCTCCATGATAAGAATTACGCTGCTCTAATATAATATTATTTTGTAATAATAATAATAATATATAATAATAAAAATAAACCATATATAAAACTGCTGCTTTATATATGTAAAAATGAATCGCCTAGAAGCTATAAATACAATCAATCAAATCTATGATAAATATGAAAAAAACCCCTATATGTTATCAAAAACAAATCATTATATTATCAATCAATTACCCACTATTCTTAATAACATTAATATGACTCATATAGAACGCCAATCCAGGATTGAAGAACTATCACAGAATCAAGATCAATTTATCGAGTCCTTCTTAAACAACAACCAATACTTTTATATTTCATCAACTGAAAACTTCTTCTTCTATGATGGTGTTCATTATCAACATTTCAATGAAGATGATATTCTATATCATATCCTTTCAACTATTAGTAAAGAACGCGAACTATCGTCATGGAAACAGAGTACAAAAAACACCATTATGAAACGAATTCGAGAAAATTCCCTCATAAAATCTATTCCTGAATCCGAAACAATCCAATATGTTATTGATTCATTATGCCCCCTTTTATTTAAAAGCCGCACGGAAACGAAATATTTTCTAACAATACTGGGTGATAATATTTTGCGTAAAAATATCGATATCATTCATTATATTGATGTAAAATCAAAGCCATTTATAAGAAGTTTTAATCATTTCTGCCAAATGTGGATCGGGCAGAATTTATATCAAACATTTAAATACAAATATCATGATCATGATTATAATGATTGTCGTATTATTAACATAAGCAATTTTGTAAAATCAGAAATGATATGGAATTCGATTATACCTCAATCAGGTTTAGATATTATATGTGTAGCCTGTCATTATTCGGAACGCTACGGGTCATCTGATAATTATCTTCTTGAATGCAGCAATGATAATGAGATTATTAATTCTGTTTTTTATTTAAAAAATAATACACAAACTACCATTGTCGATTCATTTATTAGCGAATATTTGAATTTAGATAATAATCAAATTCCTGCAAATACTATTCAAATAAATAATCTCACAACTCAATATAGAAATACTAAAATAACATGGAGAGATATGCAGTATTTATGGAAAAATTTCCTGGAAAGTAAGAAGTTACCATCGATTATGTTTTTACAAACATTGAAGGGGCATTTGACAACCAGATTAGTTCGTCATTATAATGAGAGCATGGATGTATTTGTCGGAATTTGTAGTAAGTATCTACCCGAAATACAGAAATTCCTAGAATTCTGGGAGAAAACAGCGGTTTATGATGAGAACGAGGTCGATTTTGAAATAGAAGAAATAGTAATTTTATTTCGTAAGTGGTGTGTTAATAATGAAACAGCAACAAATTTAAATGATAAACAGATATTGGATGTAATTTCCTATTTTTATCCAAATTTAGAAATAGAAAAGGATAAGTACATATCGCATATACGCAATAATTTATGGGATAAACAATTGGATATACAAATTGCACTGGATAATATGAAAAATGATATTCGAGAACAAGTTACAACTCAATCAAACCAACGAACCGTATCTCCATCCATTCGAAATAATGTTTCGATTTATGATGCATACCGTTATTATTGTAAATATTATTCTTCTACAAATACTATTGTAAGTAAAACCTATTTTGAAAAATATGTATTTGATAATTTATCACAATACATAATCGATTCGAAATTTTTATCTGGGGACTGGTGGGGGGAACCGTAGGTTCCCCCCTACCCCCTCCTTATATATGACAACATTGTATGTACAAATTTAATCTTTATTTGAGAATAAATGTTTCAAGGGTGTAAAATAATACAAAAGTATTTTGTGTATTATTTTAATTGCCAAAAAATGAAATTTATTTTTATAATTTTGTATAGTATTTTTTCTCTGACTTATTGCCTCCATTTAACATTAAATCAACAACAATTAATAAATAAAATTTTACAAAATCCAAATGTAACGCCATATCAAAAGGAAATCATTCATAAGATATTATATAAATCATATGAAAAACTTGCAGTTAAAAAGGCATATGAATTTAAAAAATTACACTACTATAAATGTAAAGATGTTTTTATTGACGAGCTTTCATTATATGCCAAATTTGGATTATGGAAGTCTATATTAAAATACAAAGGATATGTATCATTAGATAGATTTTGTGCTATTTATATAAAACATGAATTGAATGAATTTTTGAATGATAAATATTCATTGAGTATTTTACCAAAATCAATTCGAGCAAAATCCAAGAAAAATATGACTGATATTGATAAAGAAAAATATAAATCTTTATTGAAAATAAAAAATGAAGAGTGGAGATTTCAATATGAAGATTTGAAATTGAATAATATTTTATTTGACGAATATTTCCTTGAAAAATGGAAGATTATTGAAGAATCATTGGATATGCCAACAAAAATCATTTTGTATTTAAAATATGATTTTTATTTTAACAAAAGAATATCGAATAAGGAAATTTCTGAAATAGTTCATTTTTCTGAAGAATATGTTAGATTGAAAAATAAAAAATTTTTAACTTTTTTCGAGAAGTTGTATGATAATAAATTGCTATAAAATAATAGGTCATTTTTATATTTATTTAGCCTTTTTGGATTTATTCTTACGAGTCTTGATTTTTACATACCCAAATTTACCTTTCTTTGCACCATAGCCGTATTTTTCTAAACGCATCTCTTTTTTCGCTGTTTTATATTTAGTCTTTGATACAATTCGCCCCCATTTATTATACATCAAATCATCTTTGGTTAATAAACCCTCGGTCTTATAAGCTGTTCCGTTCATTACTTGTTCTCGAGAACCAAATAATTCCTTATATTTTTTTCCTTTTACTGTATAAGTTCCATCTATTGGAGAACGTTCGGGTCGTTTCATATTATTTTATTATATATTATAATAAAATAAAATTATTTACACTCTAGTGTTTCTTGGTTCTATTCTTCTTGGACTTCTTTTCCTTCTTTACAAAACCCCATTTTCCTTTTTGTGTAAAATATCCAGCCTTCTCTAAACGTTTCTCCTTCTTGGCGGTTTTATGTTTTAAAACAGAAACAATTCGCCCCCATTTATTCATCATTAAATCGGATTTCTTTAAACCACCACTTGTCATTGCCGCAGTTCCATTCATTACTTGTACGCGAGAGCCATAGAGTTCTTTAAATTTTTTTCCACTAACATGGTACATACCATCTTCATGTCTAGTATGACGGGACATTATATATATTAAATAGATAAAAATTGTGATTCATAATTTTCTCCTAGAGGAGGGAGATTAAGGTCTATCTGTGTTTTTGTATCCATACATTCTTTGCGGATACAAAAGAGTGGATAACCCATATCCTTTTCGTGCATAAATACATTTATGCACGAATAGAGATTAAGGGAGGGATCTTAAGGGAACCGTAGGTTCCCTTAACTTATATGATATTATTTCTACTAAAGACTTTTTCACGAGGCATGCTAAAATCCTTTAAATTAGTAAACTGTAAAGATATTAAAAGTGGACTAAAATTTGCCTGAAACGTTATTCCCCTTGCTGCTAATCCGGTTGCTGCTGTATTAGATGCATATGTTGTTTTTGGTTTAGCTGTGCTAATATATTGGGAATAACGCATTGATTTCGTAATGGTTGGATCATTTCCTGAAGTTACTACTTTTGAATAATTTACTGGAGCACATTTATTTTCATGACATTTTTTAACAATATCAAACATTGTAGGCATCTTATATAATAGATATAAAAAATTGAAATAAAAAATTATAATAATAATAAGGTAACCAAATAGTAATTATGTCGACTCAAAAGTTAGTCATCAAACCACTTAAAAATACAGTAAAAGTAAACAAAGATGATGAACAATTAGCGCAACAATATCAAGCAAAAACCGATATTGAACATATTTTGCATAATCCAGATACTTATATTGGCTCGGTTGAAAATGTCGATGCCAGCATGTGGGTATTTGATGATGCTACTAAAAAAATTGTATTGAGGGATATTGAATATATTCCAGGTCTTTATAAGCTATTCGATGAAGGTATTGTTAATTGTCGTGACCATGTCATCCGTATGATACAATCACCTCTTTTAGAAAAAAAGTTTGTAACACATATTGACACCAACATAAATGAAGATGGTACAATTACCATGTCAAATGATGGAAATGGTATTGATATTGCTAAACATCCGGTTTATGATATTTGGATCCCTGAAATGATTTTTGGTCATCTTCGTACATCGACAAATTACAATAAAGAAGAAAAAAAGATTGTTGGTGGTAAAAACGGATTTGGTTTTAAGTTGGTTCTTATCTGGTCCGATTATGGTAAAATCGAAACAGTTGATCATATACGAGGTCTCAAATACGTTCAGGAATTCAAAAGAAACTTGGATGAAATTTGCCCGCCTACGATCACAAAGGTATCTACGAATTCAAAACCCTACACAAAGGTAACATTCAAACCAGATTATCGCCGACTCGGTGTTCAAGGACTGACATCTGATATGCTGGCACTTCTTAAAAAGCGTGTTTATGATATCGGTGCTGTTACCGACCACTCTATCAAGAAAATAAAGGTAAACTATAATGATGAAACAATTCCTGTAAAAAATTTCCAGCAGTATATTGACCTATACATCGGAACAAAGGAAGAATCTAAGCGTGTATACGAACAAAGCGATGAACGTTGGGAATATGCGGTAGCTATGTCGCCTACACATGAATTCATGCAAGTATCATTTGTGAATGGTATTTGTACTTTTAAAGGTGGTAAACACATTGACTACATTACCGGTCAGATTGTTCGTAAGCTATGTGATTACATTGAAAAGAAGAAGAAAATAAAGGTAAATTCGTCAGCAATCAAAGAACAGCTTATCTTGTTCTTGCGATGCGATATTGAAAATCCTTCATTCGATAGTCAAACCAAGGATTTCATGAATACCCCTTCGAATAAATTTGGGTCATCTTGCACAGTTTCCGATAGTTTTATTGAGAAGGTTGCGAAGATGGGTGTGATGGATTTGGCTATGTCTCTTACTGAAGCAAAGGAAAATAAGCTAGCAAAGAAGACTGATGGATCAAAGACAAAGACGATTCGCGGAATCGCAAATTTCATCGATGCTAATCATAGTGGAACCTCGGATTCCAAGGATTGCATCTTGATCCTTTGCGAGGGACTTTCAGCTATGTCTGGTATAGTTTCCGGGCTTTCTAGTTCAGATAAAAATACGATTGGTATTTATCCTCTCAAAGGTAAGCTATTGAATGTACGTGGTCAACAAATTAAGAAGATCTCTGAAAACAAAGAGATCAGTGATCTGAAAAAAATCCTCGGATTAGAAACAGGTAAGGCATATGCAACATTAAATGATATTCATAAAAATCTTCGCTATGGAAAAGTCATGTTTATGACTGATCAAGATTTGGATGGCTCTCATATTAAAGGCTTGTGTATTAATTTGTTTCACAGTGAGTGGTCAACCCTTACAAAGATTCCCGGATTCCTCTGTTTTATGAATACACCCATCTTGCGTGCAAAGAAAGGTGCGACTACAAAACTGTTCTACAATGATGGTGAATATATGCATTGGAAAGAATCTTTAGGACAAAATGGTGGAACCAATGGATGGACAATCAAATATTTTAAGGGTCTTGGAACTTCCACAGCTGCCGAATTCAAAGAATATTTTGCGAATAAGAAAATCGTAGATTTCGTACATTCTGGCCAGATTAGTGATGATTCGATTGATAAGGTATTTAATAAAGAACGGGCTGATGACCGTAAGACTTGGCTCGAACAATATGATAAGAATGCGTATTTGGATACGAACCGGCCCAATGTTCAGTATGAGAATTTTATGAACCAAGAGATGATACATTTCAGTACGTATGATTGTGCACGATCCATTCCTAATATGGTAGATGGTCTAAAAATCTCCCTTCGTAAAATCCTATTTAGTGCGTTTAAACGTAAACTTACGAGTGAAATAAAGGTTGCTCAATTTTCAGGATATGTTTCCGAACACAGTGCATACCATCATGGGGAGGCTAGTTTGAATGGAGCTATTGTTAACATGGCACAGAATTTCGTTGGTTCAAATAATATTAATTTACTAGAGCCGAATGGACAATTTGGAACGAGACTTCATGGGGGTGATGACAGTGCATCAGAGAGATATATATTTACGATGTTGAATTCACTCACCAGGTACATATTCCCTGAGGCAGATGACACAGTATTGAATTATTTGAATGATGATGGCACAATTGTCGAGCCAGAGTTCTATGTTCCTATTTTGCCTTTTGCACTAGTTAATGGAATTTCAGGAATTGGAACCGGGTTTTCATGTAGCATTGCACCTTATGATCCTGCACAGCTTATTCAATATTTGAAATTGAAACTTTCAAAGAAGGATACCAAATGCATTGATTTTGTCCCTTATTATGAAGGGTTCAAGGGATCAATCCAAAAGATTGCAGAACAGAAGTACCTTATTAAAGGTTGTTATGAAAAATTAAGTGATGATAAGATCCGTATTACTGAATTACCTGTTGGAACATGGACGATGCCTTATACTACCTTTTTAGAAACATTAATGGATGGCTCAACTGATAAGGCTGGTAAGAAAGTTCCACCGACAATCAAGGATTTTACATCGATCAGCACTGAAGTAGCCGTTGACTTTACGGTTGTATTTCCAAAGGGTAAGATACAAGAATTAGAGGCCACTTTGGATGCAAATGGATGTAATGGACTTGAGAAATTATTAAAACTGTTTACTACAGTAAGTAGCACAAATATGCATATGTTCAATAGTCAATGCAAATTACATAAGTATACATCAGTAGAAGAAGTTATCGATGACTTCTATGGTGTAAGAATGGATTTGTATAAAAAGCGAAAGGATTATCTGGTCAAGGACATGGAGAAGAAATTGGTAAAACTATCTAATCGTGCCAGGTATATTCAAGAGACTTTGAAAGGAACAGTTGATTTGAGACGTAAGAAGGCTGATGAAGTAACAGGATTGTTGACCGGTCTAGGTTTTGATTTATTGGATGGAGATTATAAATACCTTATTAAGATGCCAATGGATTCGGTTACCGAAGAAAATGTGGCAAGTATTATGAAGGAGAAGACAGATACAGAAGCAGAATTGGAAGCACTAAAGGCAAAGACATTAGAACAGATGTGGTTGGAGGAATTGGATGCCCTGGAAAAACAATATGATTTATATAAGAAAAAAAGGGTTCAAATTCAAGAAGGAACAATAAAACCCAGTACCCAGGAAAAGAAAAAGAAATTCACTATTAAAAAGTAATATTATGCCAGAAAATAACATAAAAAATTGAAAACTTTATATGGTTTTTTATTGTAGGCACCAACAACAACAACAATACCAAATTAAGCGAACACAATGTCAACTTTTATTGAGACTTCTATAGACGAAGACGAATGGGAAACTGCGGTTTTAAATTTCAAGCTTCCAATCACAGAAGTAAGCCCGGTAACAACTGCATCTGTATCACCTATACCGAGTGATACCGAAGCAGATGAACCAATTAAACAAAAAAAAAATATAAAAAATCCATATGCAAAATATCCATATTTCATTGCAAGTGTAAAAGGCACCGTAGCAAAAGCTTTGTTCCCAAAAGCCGAACATCCTTTGGGAAGTTTGAAAGACAGCTTGAAAACCCCCTATGGATTAACGAACTTTATGTCTGAAGTCAGAAACAATTACATTAAGCCGCTCTTTTATGTTTTAAAAAGCACAGCTTATTTCAACCCAATTACAAAAACAAGAGTTCCTCCAAAAAAATCCGAGCGCGTCGATCCGAATCTTGCATTTGTTGCATTGGGAGACCAAGTCAAAGTATACAAGCTCTTCGGGTTTCAGGGCCACGTTGGAAGTAAAAAGACAGACGAGGACAGCAAGCGGGCTGAACTTTTAGATTATCTTAAGTACATTCTCTACGATACAAATACATTTATCAATTTCATTCAGATCTTGCTACAACATCTTTTCGTAGAGGTTGATGAAACCGATATTAGCAGAACTTGTGATATTATTCGTCAACAATCTGAATATGAACAAAAATCGTATGGATTACCTGAAAAGTGGTTCCATGACGCCAAATGGAAAAAGCTTACATATGTATATGGTGGAAGTACTATTGATAACATTGGAGGTGGTGATGGTGGATTTTCATTAGAGATGATGCAATGCATGAAAAAAACTGCAGCTTTTCAAGTTTAAAAACATAAAAAAAATATAAAAAATGAATAATATGTCAAAAACAAAACAAAAAAAACAAAAAAACAGTGTACATGTTTTTTCATGATTTATGAAAAAATATCTACATATTGTATATATTTTTTATTGATTTATTGAAATTTCAGTAATATGAAAAAATTATTAATATTTATTTTGTTGCTTATTATTTGTATAATATCATTATGTAATTCATTAAAATACAAGGAAGGTTTAGAAAATATTTACAATATAGCATTCTATACATGTTTTTACGGCACAGATGATAATCCTGCATTTGCTATTCCAGAAATACCTTCTGATAAATACGATTGTTATTATTTTTCCAATAATAAAAAAATGCTAGAAAAATTAAATGGAACAAAATGGATAGGTATATATGACAACAAACTTATTACTAATAATCCAATTGAAAGTTGTATGCATGGAAAACATGTAAAAGTTGTTCCAGAGGATTTTGAAGTTCTTAAACATTATGATTATACGTGTTTTTTAGATAGTAAATTAGATAAAGTATCAGAAACATTTGTTGAAAACTTTATAGAAACACATTTTATAAAACAAAATTATGCTCTTCTATTGCGAGAACATTTGTTTATAAAAGATAACGTATGGAATGAATATAATGAAAGCATGAAACAGGATAGATATGTGCAAGAAAAAGAAAAGTATAAAAAATATATTAATAACCAAATCTCTACTGGTCTAATTGAAACCACTGATAAACATTGTCAATGTGGTTTTTTAATAAGAAATATGCGACATCCTAATATTACTGAGATAGATAAAACATGGTATTCACATATACAAGAATGTGGAATTCAAGATCAAATATCATTTTTCTTTGTAAAACAGTTATTTAATGGTTCTATCTATCCATTCAAAGAAACACCGTTTGTAGAAAAATAATTTTATTGCAACTGAATATGCAAATGTGCGTCCGCAATCCTTGACACATCATATATATCTATCGTATTCATCCTACTTATATAAGTTTTTTCATGATTTATGTGAAATACTAACATTATAATTGTATTTCACAAAGGCGAATAAACATAATATTTTCATATAAATATTTATTAAATTATTTATATGACAGAAAAGGTTCTCAAAACAAAATACATAAATATAGATGCAAGATTTAGTAATGAATTTACATGTTTTCCTTTTTCGGATTATATAGTAGAACTTCCTGAAACAATCCATAACATTCGATCAATATCTATTGCATGCATAGAAATACCAATATCATTTTATAATATTTGTGATGATTTAGAGAACAATAATTTTAATATATCTAATGTTGATAATCCTAGCAAACCAGTAAAAACTAAAGTAGTAATTCCTGATAACCATTATACACACGAAACTTTAATAGAAGAAATAAATAATCAGCTTCAACAGAATAATATTAATAGCATAGAATTTTCTACAAAAAAAAATAATACGGTGATAGCATCAAAAGGAGGAAACAATTTGATTGATTTTAAAGTAAATGATAACGAAAAAAATAAAAATAACTTTGGAAATGTTCTCGGATTAAATAAAAATTCTTACTTTATAGAACCATATTCAGAAATTCGAATTAAAAATATTTGTTATTATTTAAATCCCAGATATTTATTTTTAGAAATTAGAGAACTTGATGGTATAAAATGTAGTAGAAATATGAACGCTTTTACATCTTCCATTTTATGTTCTCGAATAAGTAAATATATTATTGCAAGAATAACAATGGAATACAATACATTTCCATATGGCTCAATATTAACTGCAAACATATTAAACGGACTTTTAATAAGTGATACAAGACGGTATTATGAAAAGATTAAATTAGAAGATTTAGAAGTTCGATTATTAAATGAATTCGGTTACCCAGTTTAAACCCTTGAAGATTTAAAATGGGACAAATTTTGAGTTTGTTTTTTCTAATTTTATTATAAAAATGACACATAAAAGCGAAGATTATAAAATTTCTGCTGTTAAATATTACCTTAAAAATAAAGATAATATTAGAAAAACCTGTAAAATTTTTGATTGTAAAAAATCTACATTACAAAGATGGATACATAGATACAAAACCACTAAAAATATTACAAGAAATGTTGAAAATTATCAACAATTAGAAAATAATGTAAATAAAGCAATTGGAAAGGTAAAACCTGAAAATTATAAGAATTATTTTGAATATGCTTATAACTTGAAGGAAGGTATGGAAATAAAAAGAAAACAATCAACAAGAAGAAGAAAATTAAAAAATTATAAATAATATACTTAAAATTTACATAGTTTAAGTATATAGTGAATATGAGATTGAAAAGTGAATTATACAAAAAAGAACAAGAAGAAATAATTTATAAGATTGTAAAGATTTTGAATTTGGAAAATAAAACAGAATATACACTTTATGAATTAGACAAAAATGAAGAAATCCAAAATAAAATAATGGAGTTAATACCTGAAATAAGAAAATGGTTTTCATTTAACAATATGAAAGCAGTTGGCGAACCAAGTAAAAGAAAAAGACCATGGTTATGTATAATAAAACAATTATTAAAAGCAAAATATGCTATTGAAAGTAAAGATTTTCAATTTACAGAAGATGATATATATATTAGAACACATAAATATATATTCAATAAATTATTTATTTGAACCCATTAAATTTTGTTCCTTTTGGTTGAATTTGTGTAATTCCTCCATAGTTAAAAGTAGAAACACCTAACACTTGTTGGTTTGTATTTTGAATATATTGTTGTGTTGATGGTTGATTTTTGTTTGCTAATAAATGTTTATTATTATTTGAAATTTCTAATTTCAAATTATTTAAGTATTGTTTTTTGTATTGTGGTGTATTCATTATAATATACAACTGATAATAATATAATAATTATTTATTTTTTAAATCAATTTTTTATATTAATTCTATTAATTTTGACTGACTATTAACGATATCATTTTTTAGAATTTTTATACTTTCTATTACATTTTCATAATGACGCATATTTAGAGGAAGACGTGAAATAGCATTTGGTAATATTGGACTATTAGGCAAACTAAATAAATTTTTTAACATGTTAATCATACATGATGGTATAGGAATATTATCATTTATTATCAATAAATCCGATATACGACTATATTCATTACCTTCACAACCAGAACGAAGGTGAATGTATTGTTGTTTTATATCTACATTACCATTTTTGTCTATTTTTATAAATAAATTATAATTAGTATTACCAAGATCAGTTATATCTTTTAATGTTATATCAATAAGATAGTCGGTCATCGTTTCTTATTTTTATAATTTATATAAAAAATAATATTTATTTCAATTTTATAATTTATTCGTCTTCTTCTGGTTCATAAATCCCTTTAATATCATTATATAACATTCTATTTTGAGCATTTGACAATGTACCTGAATTACTACCTCCTCCGCAATAACTAAATAATGTTTGTGGTTCTGGTCCATTTATATAAACGATATCTTTTCTATTTCTAATTTCACTTTCTAATTTCAAAATTTTGTCATTTAATAATTTATTTTCTTCTTTTATTTTTTTATCATCTTGTAACGTATCAAAATATGCCGTTTGTAAATTCTCTATTTTTTGCTCCGTATCTTTTACTTGTTTTTCAAGAATTTCATTTTTAACAATTGAATTATCTAATAATATTTGAATATTAGTTTCTTTTTGTGGATTTTCTGTTAATTCTTTCAAACTTTGTTTCAATTTTTTAATTGTTTCTATTATACATATCCAATGACATCTGTATATAGATGATGAGTTATGAATAAAATTATATGTAATAAGAGTTTTTAAAGTTTCAATTAAATAACTAGGAATAGGTATATTATCATTTATAACTAATATATCTTTAACCACGCCATGCTCATTAGGATGACCTGAACAAACAAATATATTTTGTTCTTTAATTTTAACATTACCTCGTATATCAATATTAAAATAATATTTATACATAGTGAAAGCAAAACATCCTTGATGTGATGGAGAATCTCTATATTCACCTGTAACGAAATCTAAAACATAAGTCGCCATACTTTTACAATTTATAAAATAATTAATATTTATTTAAAATAATTAATATTTATTTCAATTTTATAATTTATTCGTTAAACAACTTAAAATAAAATCTTTAGGAATATTATAAAGGATGGAAAAAGAAAAACCTCCTGATGACTTTTTCAAAGGAATTAAGATTTCCTTAAAAAGTGTCTTGAAACACCCTGATATAAATACACCTAAAATTACAAATGCTGTTATTAAGTGTAATAAAATTGTTATTCAAGTTCTTATGTTTATGAAACTATTTTTATTAGACCATTATGATAAGCATAATAAATTACCAACCATTAATGATGAATTCATAAATTCTTGTATGAAAATTTTATGTAATGAAAAAGCATCTGGAAGACCACCTAAAAAAGAAATCAAAGAACTCAAAGATACACTAACAACATTTTACAAATCAGATTTTCAACCGCTTATTCAAAATGAAGATTTAGATTATACTCATATGAATACCATTTTGGATTATCTTACAATTGATATTCTTACTATGTATGAGAATAATATTAAATTCCATTATGTAGAATATGTTGAAAGATATGTAAATGTTGTTTGGAAAAAGAAGTTTATTGTAAGCAAAATAAGAAAGCTCAATATTACACAAAAAGCAAAGGAACAAAGGATAAATAATTTATGTAATCAACTACGCAAAATAAAAACAGATTTATTGAATATAGAAAATGTTAATTATAAATCTTATTCTATGTATCATAAATGGATTAATCAACAAAAACAAATCATTACACCTAACAAACAAAGTTATAAGAAGAATAATATTGTATATGACTTGATGTGTAGTCCATTTGAGTATTTTTCTTGTATGATTTTTATGATGAAACAAATTGAAAAGGAAGAACAAACTATTTATAATGTATTTCCTATGAGAAGTGAAGTTATACCAAAACATATAAGATTAGATACAACCACATTAGTTCATTTACTTATGACAAAGAAACAAGGAAATAAAAGTGATTTTTTAACAAAAGGGAATTTGAAACGCAAAGAAGATAAAATATGGGAATTCTTTTTTAGAACTGAAAGGAAAATGTTTCATAAAAAATATTACGAGTTTCATCATATGATAGAAACAGATGGTGTAAGCTGTTCTTTGTTATTATTGCGTAAAGATTTGATTGGTAAGAAATTACCTATGATGAAAAAAGGTTTATCAACTGAAACATATATTGATGAAGTAAATGATTATTCACAAATACAAAACAAAAAGATTGTAGCAATAGACCCTGGAAAATGTGATTTAATTTATTGTCTTGATGATTATAATAAAGAAGCAAATAAATTTCGTTATTCACAAGACCAACGAAGAAAAGAAACAAAGAAAAAGAAGTATTCAAAAATTCAATTGGAATTGAAAAAGGAAAAAATACATGGAAAAACAATTATAGAATGGGAAACAGAATTATCCAAACTAAATAGAAAATCACTTAACATATCAAAATTTAAGGAATATATCCAAAAAAAGAGTGAAATAAACGGAATGTTATTTAGCTTTTATGAAAAATACATTTTTAGGAAATTACGTTTACAAAGTTATAGAAACACAAAAAGAAGCGAACAAAAAATGATTAACCAATTTAAGAAAATATTTGGAAATGAAAAAGAAGTCGTTGTTTGTTTTGGAGATTACGAACAAAAGCAACACATGAAATTCAAAGAAGCAACCAAAGGTAAAGGAATGCGAACACTTTTTAGAAAAGCAGGATTTCAAACTTATTTGGTAGATGAATTTAGAACGAGTTGTATGTGTTCTAATTGTGAAATAGGTATTTGTAAAAAGACGATGGTTAGGAAAAATCCAAAACCATATAGAAATGGAAACATAATTGTTCATGGACTGATTTGTTGTAAGAACGGATGCGGTTATTGGAACAGAGATGTGAATGGTGCTACAAATATTTATAAGATTGCTTATAATGCGATAAATAATAAAGAAAGACCAAATTATTTATCAAGAAGCAAGAATTTATCAACTGGTTTAGACGAACCAGTAAAACCAAAATTTACACGCTCTGTGAAGGGCAAACCTTGTTAATTTTTAATGGGATTTTGTCCCATTTTAAATCTTCAAGGGTGTAAATGGATATGAAATTTCTTTTTGCATGGTAGTAGAATATGAAGAAGATATATTATAGGCAAATAATATCATTATAATATATAATGTCGAAAACATCTATAAAAACTTTTCTAACATTGTTAAAGCAAATTAATCGTGATATGGAAAATTTATCTAATGAAGGAGTTGCTTTAGTTAAGCGTGCTAATGAAATCGATTTTAACTCAATAACTGCACCATCAACGGAAGAAGAAATTAATTATTTATTTAATAAAACAGGTGAAAATTTTAGAAAATTTAATGACATGAAACAAACATTAATGGGTGGTTTACAGAGGAAACTTATTAGAGAATTAGACGCAGCCACTCCTAGTTCAAGAATCAAAAGTGCTTCTCTGCGTCGTTCTCGATCATCATCAAATAGAGGTACCCGTCGTTTTAGATCTATATAATTTTACATATTTTACATAATTTGTTTAATAAAATTAATAAAAAACCCATGGAAAAAAGTCGGGACCGTTTTTAAAAATGGACAAAAATAAATGTCCATTTTTAAATTTCTGGAAATAGTTTTTAAAAAGACACTTTTAAAAAGTCAATTTACAGCATTCTGCAGTAAATACTTAAATTTTAACAAAAAAGTGCACTGCATAACTTTTTAAATAGTTTTGCGGAGAATACTTTAGGCGTTTTTTCTCATTCTAAAATATAGAATGGATAATACGCCAAAAAACGCTACTGATTTTTTATGTATATTTTGTAATCAACAATGCAGTAATATGGAAGATTACGATTCCCACCTTATGCAGCATAGAACTTTTTTGAATGAAAAAAACGCCGAAAAACGCCAAGAATTTCTTTGCAAAGAATGCAACTTTAAATGCAGTAAAAAATGTGATTGGTCCAGACATATATCCACAGCAAAACACCTAAATAGAACTTTTTTGAATGAAAAAAACGCCGAGCCCAAACCACTTCATAAATGCAGTAATTGCAATAAGGTATATAAGGCAAAGAACAGTTTATGGTATCATATGAAGAAATGTACTGAAACTATTAATAATACTCAGACAGAAGTTCAAACATTAGAAAATAAAATGGTAGCATTTGATGGGTCAGCTAAATCAATGGAAATAATTACTGATCTATTAAGACAGAATAAGGAACTTCATCAGCAAGTTATTGAGTTATCAAAGGAACCAAAGATCATAACGAATAATATAACAAATAATAATATTACTAATTCGAATAATAACAATACTAACAATCAATTTAACCTTAATATGTTTTTAAATGAGGAGTGCAAGAATGCTCTGAATATAATGGATTTTGTTAGAGGATTGAAATTAACAGTAGAAGACATAGAAGAAACAGGAAGATTAGGATATGTTGGAGGAATGACCCGTATCTTTGTTAATGCATTAAAAGATATGGATGTGAAAATGCGACCAATACATTGCACAGATATTAAACGAGAAACTGTATATGTAAAGGATGATGATACATGGGAAAAGGATAATCAGGAAAAAATAAAATTAAAGAGGGCATTAAAACAGGTAGCTCATAAGAATTTACAAATGTTACCGGAATGGCAAGAACAAAATCCAGATTATCAAATATTAGATACACCGGAGAACCAACAGTATATGAAAATATCCTTGAGTTCATTAGGAGCATATAGTGATGAAGATGCACAAAAACAAGAAGATAAAATATTAAAAAATGTATTGAAGGAAGTGGTATTAGAAAGAAAGGGAACATAATATTATGTTATTATATATTAAATGATAAATTTAAATGTTTATACATCCTTGATTACGTCTGTTATAATACAACTAATAACAGCAATTATTGAAATATTTTCTCTTTTTATTAAAGTGCCACTTAAATTTTCTTTTTTAAAACAAATGATGTTGTTGGAAATAATTGTACAGTTCATAGAAAGTTTATTTTATGTATATTGGTTGTATAATTTTAAAACTATTTTAAATATTACTCCAAAAAGATATTTTGACTGGATAATTACAACACCAACAATGCTAATAAATTTAATTTTTTATTTAATTTTTTTAGAATATAAAGATAATAACATCAGTGATAAACTAAGTTTTTTTAAACTATTTAATGAAGAATTTTATACTATTATTACTGTTTTATTACTTAATTGGATAATGCTTTTATTCGGATATTTAAGCGAAATATCTGTTATTAATGTATTATTAGGAGTCTTATTAGGATTTATTCCATTTTTAATTTATTATTACATTATTTATGAAAAATATGCTAAATTAAGTAATGATGGATATAAAATTTTTCTTTATTTTTTTATTTTTTGGTCTTTGTATGGTGTAGTTGCTGTTTTGCCTTATAAAATTAAAAATATATGTTATAATGTTTTGGATTTATTTTCAAAAAACTTTTTTGGTTTATTTTTGACTTATTTAATATTTACTAACAAGTAACAATTTTTATTACATTCATATTCTAATCGTGCATAAATACATTTATGCACGAATAGGATATGGGTTATCCAGTCTTTTGTATCCAAATGGATACAAAAACACGGATATACCTTAAATAAGTATGATTTGTAGAAATATGATTAGTTGGTATATTCAAATTTATTCTTATCTTTAATTACTAATTTGTGAAACAAATCTATTAGATAATGTCCATTTTTATATATACCAATAAATGTGTTTCCTTCTATGGTAGTATATACATTGACCCTTATTTTATCTATTAAATTATTTAAAATTAAATTTTTTGATGATGTAGTGTAATAAAGAATACCCAAGGGTTTACCATTATCTGAATTAAAATTAGCATGTCTAAAATTTGGATTATTTATTAATACGGCATTTTCAGGAAGCGACATATCATAAAACCGACGAACAATCCATGTATTAGTAAGCATATTGTTTAAAATTACTGCATTTTTATTGTATTTGTTGTATGAAAATAACCATTGTTTCCTAGTGCGACAGTATTTATAATCATATCCGACTACATTATTTATATACCCAATAATCTTTGAAATTATCTCATTAGGAATGATCATTTTATTAATTATCTGTTGTTTCGTATCATGTATATGTATTAAAGTTTTCAATTTTTTACCAAGTACCATAACCTCTTAACCCCAAACCATATCTACCATATCCTGCACCCAAACCAGGATATCCTAATCCCTGGTACCCGTATCCAGGATAACCATAATACCCTCCATAAGGTCTATTTAAATAATAGAGTGCAAGGGGATTTGGACCATATTCGTATTCGTAATAATAGTAATCGTCACCTCTTCGATTACGATCGCACCGGTTGCCGCATCTATAATGACGGCTTGAAGATATATCGGATCTCTCAGTTGAAGGCATCCTATACAATTATCATATCAAATAAAATTTACGAATATTTTATTTGATCTAAATCATTAGCATATATGCTTTTGTAATTTACAAATTGTAATAAAAATTTAATTAAAATATTGTGAACTATCTAAAAAATAAAGAGAAAGGGGATTTCGTGTATTTCCATATTCATATTCATAATAGTAATAAGATTTATTTCTTTTTCTATGGTGATGACTGCTACTGCTACTGCTACTGCTATGGCTTGACTTGGAAGACTTGGAAGATCTGGAAGATCTAGAGGACCTGGATGACCTACTGGAAGGCATTCTATATAATTATCAAAGGCAATAATATTCTTAAATATTTTAATTCTTCTAAATGACTGCATTTATGCAGTATTTAATTACAATTATTAATCAATGTAATACAATTTGTAATTAATGGAAAACCTAGGATATTAAATTATTTTATAGGAGGGGGTAAGGTGTACAGAAGTCGGGAAGTGACTTCCATCCTTATAAAGCTTCATGCTATTGAGTAACGTAGTTTTAGTGAGGGAAGGGTTAAAGGGAAACCGTAGTTTTAGTGAGGGAAGGGTTAAAGGGAAACCGTAGTTTTAGTGAGGGAAGGGTTAAAGGGAAACTGTAGTTTTAGTGAGGGAAGGGTTAAAGGGAAACCGTAGTTTTAGTGAGGGAAGGGTTAAAGGGAAACTGTAGTTTTAGTGAGGGAAGGGTTAAAGGGAAACCGTAGGTTTCCCTTATTAAATCCAATTTTTCATAACCAACTGTTTATAAGCACGATCATGATGTTTAGGAATAGGCAACGGAGAGACCAATGTGCTTTGATCTATACGGTATTTCATATAACCAACAGCTTCATTATACACAGTTGGAACAGCATAATCAAGAACTAACTTATTTAAACGTTCAATTTGTTCTGTTATTTTATCAGGATAGTGTTCGGAATATTGCATATATATGCTTCTCATTATTATTTTTAAAGTATCCACGTTTTGAGGGGCAATAATAAATTCATTATTGGACATAGCATAAACACCTGCCCGCAATCCATTTTGAATAATTTGCATATTTTCAGCAGAAAAATAGGCATTTGATAATGCATTATTTTCCCAAGTACCAACTAAAGCCTCCCTGTATTCAGAAGCCTTATTTTTTACAGCTAATTTCTCCTGCATTTTAAATATAGCATTAGGAGATTCCGGTTCAATAATATTTACTCTTCCATTATAATTAGTATTTGCCATTATTCTACCTTCAGAGTTAATATCACTAGGATTTATTTTAAGATAAGACATTATAATTTGTATAAAATTACATAAGAAATAAATTTATCTACTAAACGTACTAAATATATTATTTAGTAAAAATATATCACAATACTATATATCATGGATTTATTTTACATTATAGTATTAATAATAGCCATTGTAGTATTAATAATAGTATTAACTATTATTGGATTTGGCATGAAATATCATAATGGATCTGGTGATACATGGCCGCCTGTAGCAGCTACTTGTCCAGATTATTGGAATATAGATAATGTTGGGAAATGTATAATACCAGAATTAGATACTTCACAACCTAAAAAAGCACCACGAAATACTGGTAGTATTTATGTTCCTGATTCAAGTAATTCTGGAAATTTAAAATTAAATACAGAAATTAATAAAATAACAGGTTATGATTTATATAAAATAAATTTTAGTGATCCTTATTACACAGATTGCAATAAAAAATCGTGGGCAAATACATATAGTATCTATTGGGATGGTTATAGCAATTTTAATGGTTGTAAGTAGATTACAAATAATACAATAATTTTTTATTGCATTATTACTGAAAATCTTAAGGTCTATCCGAGGATTTGTATCCAATTGGATACAAATCTTCGTTAGACCCATATCCTATTCGGTGATAAATACATTTATCCCCGGATAGAGATTAAACCAATATTTATACAGAAAATTTAATTACAGATGGTTTTTCACCTAGATTATGATCTATTTTAGATAATTGAACAGGATAATTAAATACTGAGAATTCTCCCTTATCATTTTCATTCATCTCATTTATCTCATTTTTCAATAGTCGCATATTTCGAATTTCAGGGTATAATTCATTTATTTGCGTATTCAAAGCCAATTTTAAAATTCCTGGGTTCTCTGTTTTCTCATATTCGGTTAATAAATTACGTATTTTTTCTATTAATATAAATATTTGATCATTTTTTTTCTGAGTCAATTCAGCATTATCCTTATTATGATACAAATCATTATATTTGGTCAATAATTCATTATATAAAATACTGTTCTTATGATAGGCATCAAGCTCCTTTTTAAATAAAGAAACAGATTTTTCTTCACTAACATAACTAAATAAAGTATCTAATTTCTGTCTAATAATGATATCTTTAATATCGGCAATCTCATCTTTAAATATATTTAAAATATAAGGTAAATAGATAAGGTTCCCACTAAAGATTTTAATATTTAAATTGCATGGACTACTTTTATCACCACAAATGGCTGTATATTTTCCATCATCTCTATTAGAAAATATTGTACCAACCGGGCGTTTGCAATTAATACACGGAGGTTTCACAGATAAAGCAGCTAATTTACCTAATCGTTTACTAGGTTCTCTTTTAAATGCACTATGCATCATTTTACTACGTTTATTTTCATAATCATTTTTAAGTTTAAAAAATTCATTTAATGCTTCTAAATAATTTACGTGATTTTTTAAATCATCTTCAGTACCCTTATCCAAATTCATTTCGGGTAATTCCGAATTACGAAATTCAATGGCAGGTGTATTATCCATTTTAAAATCCACTATTCCAGTAGGAAGGTTCTCAATTAGTGTAATAGAATTATTTGAAACATTGAGAACTTTTAGTTCAGATAATCCGACCAAATCAATGCGTTCAATCTTATTATTATCACATTCCAATTCAATTAAGGTTTTGGGCAGGTTCTCAAATTCCCGAATTTTATTATGAGAAATATGTAATTTTTCCAAACTATCCAGGTTTTTTAAATCTATGCTTGTTAAATAATTAAATGGAATTTTAAGGGTTTTTAGAGAACTAGGAATATCATCTAAAGTAATTAATAGGTTATTTGGACATTCAAAATGTAAAAGTCCTTCAGGTAATCCTTCTATATTTGTAATTTGACCATCTGCTAAAATAATAGATTTAATATTACCATAACCACGTTCTTTTAAAATAGAAAAATCAATATCTCCAAAAAGGGCTTCATCTATTTTTAATTCCTTGGAACTTTTTGTAAGGTTCTCTAAAATACTTAATAATTGATTCTGGGCAGTATTATTTTCTTTAATAATTTCTTCGCGTTGTTCATCCATTTATGTATTATATAATATAAGATATGATATAATATTTATATTTTTTGTTTTTTCCAAGGGTTTTCTATTTTTTCATTTTTCTACTCTTGCTAGTCTTTCTACTTTTTCTACTTTTTTTTCCACGTCGGATTCCTCCAGAAAATAGTTTTTTAAAAGAACGTCTAAAATAAGATTCATCTGCTCTTTTAGATTCAAATTCAATATGCATATCAAGACGATATCCAAAATCTTCTATTAGTTGTTTTCTTCCAACGTCATTTTTATCGTATTTAAATTTTCTTAAATCTTGTCTTTGCCTTCTAAGTATTTTCAAAATTTCTTTATACATTTTTTTATACATACCCTGTTCTTGTTCTTTAGTTCTGTAAAACATTTGTTTAATTTCATCCTCTAGTTCATGCTGTTTTTTTTTCACTTCTTCATCACACTTCTCTATAAAATCATATACGTCATAATTTGGATCATTTGGATCCTTTGGATTGTGGTGTAACATTTCTAATACTTGTTCGTTTGTAATTTCTGAGGTTGACATGTATATATATATATGTATATAAATTATTATAAATATATGCTAAATATATTTTATTCATTTATGTAAGGCAAATCTGTAATGCCACTAACTTGAGAACGTTGTCTTTCCTTTTTATCTTCTTGATAATATCGTATTTTTGATAATATATATTGTTGATCTTTTAACATTTTCTGTTGTTTTTCATAATCCGTTAATTTTTGTTTACTGCAATAATATAATATTAAACAAATTATACCTACAAATAAAAATAAAACACCAAAATTAAGAGCATAATAATAGATAGATACTCGATTATTATGGCATTTTTGCAGGGTTTGAAATAAATAATTTTTCGCAGAGTTCTCGATTAATCGAGGATTTTCCATTTTAAAATAATTAATACAAATATAATTATTTTATTGATTTTTATTACCTAACTATAAACTCAAATTATAAAATAACCAATAAATAAGATACAGCAATATAAGAGAGAATTGCTAAAATAATAGAAACTGCCCAAATAGGTATTACTGTTTTATGCCTATATCCTACACCGAATTCTCTAAATCCACCCTCTTTATTATAAATAATTCCGGGTTTTAGCAAATGAATTGCAGTAAACAATATCAAAAACAAAAAGATAATAATATTCAATTTATGATAGCGTATAAATCCTTTAATATTCATAGTTAAAATATGAGAATATATTTTTACAATTAAAAATGATATTTGGGTTTTATAGATTTACTATGTTACGATTTACATTATAAGGCAGTTTATGTCCAAATAAAAGCATATATAAAAGCACCAAGGCAGCTAAAAATATACTTCTATCTTCAGCAACATTTACGTTTTGTTTTAATACATAAACCATTAATATATATAGTACAAACCCAATCAATATCGAATGCAACAACATTATTATTCCACGCTCCATTTTATGTTATTATAATATATTGTTATATTTTTCCTAAAATAAAATTATTCATCGTATTCGATATCTTCTTCGTAATATGCCCCGTCTGTGAAATTATCACCCAGTTCTCCAATATCAATACCACCACGGTCATATATTATTCCTGGAATTTCTCCTTGTTCAAAAATATCTACATTTTCAGCATCAACCATATCTAATGGTATTGAATTATCAAACTGTTCATTTTTGTCTAACATTTCCAAAATTTCTCTATCAAATGTTTCTTTATCATATTGATAAAGCCCCTTTTGCTCTCCTACATTCCATCTACCTATTCTAAAATTTTTCAAATCATTTTCTACAGAACGCTCTTCAATGCTCATTTTTCCCAATTTTTCAATAATATCATATTTTTCAATATCCTTATCTCTTTTCACCTTTTGCATTATTTCAGAATAGGAATAATTAATTACCTCCTTGTTTTCTTCTTCGACATTTAAAAAACTCAATAACAAGGCAGCAACACGGCTTTTTAATTCCTCTACATTACCTGTAATTATTTCAATTTCATTTATTTCATCATCATTATTAACGTCGTACCCTGTTTTTTTACGTTGGCCTTCTAATTGATTGGACGGGATAGCTAATTCTCTATTTTGTTGACGATAAGTATTTTTAACTTCTTGTATATCAGCTCTTAACAGATCTGGATCATTTGCACATATAATATATTCATAAATAGCTGAATAATAACAATATTTATATAATGAATAAATACAATCTTTATCAAACAAGCAATGAAAGGAACGAATAGGTTCTCCTTCAACTTCATCTCCCATATCCTTAATAATTTCAGTGAAAAAAGGTAGACTTTGTAAAAAAATAGGTAAATCAGTTAATCTATTATCAATATCCATGAGTAATCGTAATATAATAGGATCCCCCTTAAATTTCTCGATATTATCATAATATTTGTTTATAAAATTTTGAATAATATCATAATGTTTATCGGAGAACAACCAATGTTTGTGTGTTTTTTTATAGAATCCAACATCATTTATCAGAATTGATGGATAAACTTTACATAAATCAGTTATAGAGTTATTTATAAATTGAGTTACCATATATAAGCCATTATCGTAATATAATCCAGATTCTTTCATAGGAATATCTAATTTCCACTTATCAATATTTGTTAAAAATTTATGCAAATTTTCATATTTAGCAGCAGATAAATTACCATAAATACCAAAAAACTCGATTATTTGCTTATATAGGTCATTATTAGTATTATTTAAATATTTTTTTAACTCGCGTAACTCAGGTGATAATTCATAAGACATACATTTAGGTTTGTATGTATCAAGTAATTTGAATAATAATCGACGCAATGGTTCAGAAATAACAGTAGAATGAGAACTTTCTAACCTATTTAGAAGTTCCTTAATAATAGTTATCTTTGTGATGCGTATAGGTTTATCAATAGTAACTATATTTTCATTATTTACAATAGTCATTAATTTTAATAAATGATCAACATTATATTGCTGTGCTTGCTTTTTTAGATGATCTATTTTTTCATAAATGCTCCATTGATTATCATATTTACCGGGTTTTTCATTACATATTTCCTTGAATTTTTCAGGAATAGGACGATTTTTATCGAAATTGCAATAATGAATAATAGCTGAATATATAAGCTCGCTATCATCCAAATTATTTTCAGAAACAGCTGCATATCGAATACCAGAAAAAGTAGGATGATATAAATAGGAGGGTCTTGCTACATTTACAGCATATTTTGCCATCTCAGCTAATTTTTTCGTTGATACTATAAAATTAGCGATTTTTTCATCTTCAGTATTAAAGTACGAAATTGGATTGATCAAAAGAATCTTATCATTGCAGCAAGCATTTTCTAAAAATGGAATACCAGCCGAGTTTTTTAATACTAGACTCTTTGTTTTTACAATAGTATTTATTGATTCAATAATACCATAACCATATTGTAACATTTTACTTTTAATAACATTCAAACTGCTATTTTTTAATTCAGTACCAGTTTGGAGTGATTTTTTAAAGTCGGATTCAAAATCGCTTGCTACATTCTGTATTGATTTCAATACAGAAAAATCAACTACTGGAGGGAAAAAATGAGTCCATTTAGTTATTTTATGCTCTTCTGGAGCAACTAATTCTGGGTTAAGTATCATAAATTCCCGTTTTTTAACATAGAGTTCATTTATATCACTACGTGTCACAATATATTTTTCAAATATGTTTTTAATATTTTTTACTAGGGAATCGGTCTTATATTTAGCGATTGAAGACCATGGTTCTGATTCTTTATTTTTGGATTTATCTAAAACACATGCCAAATATTGTAATGCACTAATATCTTCAACCCCACCTGATAATGGATAACCACTGAATGAACGAAGACAACCAGGAAAAGATTTATGAGTTTTAAAGGAAGGAATTGCGGTTTGAATAGCAACAATAATGCAGCAAGATATAATGAAAATCCGGGTTTCATTTCGATAGTCTTTATAAGGTTGTAATGCCTTTCCCTTATTCTTTTCATTCTTATCTGAAAGTTTTTTATATTTGTCTTCACTGTAGATTGCCTTATCAAAAACTTCCCTAGATGTTATCATTACATAATCTTCAATAGCATCAAAAGGGATATCAATATTTCTGCAAATAGTAGATGCAACATTATAGATTACTTCGGCAGTTTCATTTTCAAATACGCGTTTTTCCTTTTTTTTAACCTGTTCCATTACAACTAGACCTAAATCTTGTTCCATTATATCATGTGTAGTAATATGAAATCCAGCTTCATTGAATCCTTCCTCAGAACTAAAGTCTATTTTACGCATAACAAATCCACTATGTTTATCTACAATCGAATCACCATCGTCACTCATTATTCCAACTGAATTACATAATTCATCTAATTTACGGGAATAATCACCACCAGAAATAAAGGTTTTTGCTAATTGATAAATAGAAACAGGAAATAATTTGGTATTTGTATCCTTGCAATAAAGCCAATTTTGATTCTCATCTAAATTATCAACCATGGGTTCTCTACAATAATTTTCAATAAATCGACAAATATCATATTGCTTTTTTACAAAATCATCTTGCCCCAAAATTAAATTTCGTAGATTTAAATATGGTGAAAAAACTATATCGGTTACATCAGCAATATTACCAAGTGCAAATGCTAACCTGGAATGCTTATATATTTTAATTTCATTTAATAAATATAATTTTCTCAACATTTTAAGATCATGTTGAATATTATTTTCTATTTGATTTTCTAATTCTTCAATATTAATTTCGTAACGTTTATCAAATTCATTCATCATTCTCCTTTTGGAAATCATTTTAATTCTCTCATATGCATCATCTACTGGTTCACATGTATCTATTTTAGGATTTTTATAACATTTCGATGAAACATTACAAAAGATAGTATTAGTATCTAAAAATGCTTCTTCATCTATATCTTTATCCTTTACCCATGTACCCTTTATGCGATGATAATATTGTGTTTTTTTACGTGCATCCGCTTCAATAGCTATTTCTTTTTTCTCCTTTTCAGTTAATTTATCTTCATCTATTTCTTTTGGAAGAACTGGCTTTATTTCTAAAACAGCATAGTGACCATCTTCAATTATTTTTTTACCTAAAATAAGAGTTTTCGCCAAACTATTGGCAAGCTGTGGGGGACAATCATGTTTATCAATAAGACTTCTTTCTAAAAATTCCAAAAATAGCTCGGGAATAATAGAACCCTTTTCTTTTTTGTATTTTTTTATTATATCGTATGGTGTATCATCCAAATCAGTATCAAAGTAAATTTCATCGTTTTCATTATCTTTTTGCATTTCTGAAATAGAAGAATAACGTTTTGCCAAATATTTACGTCCACAATCACTAGGTTTAATTTTTTCGATTTCACTCATATCATCGATATTTGGTTGAGATAATACATCAAGCAATTGTGTAGGAGTCATAAGTGATATTAATATAGATGTTATTGTGTTTGTGTATAAATTACCATTATCAGATGTAAGAATATTTTGTAATATCTCTGAACTTAATTTACTGCGATTATTTTTATCATTATCATTAATAGTTAATCCATAAGCTTTAAAGAATTCATCAGTAAAATCCTTTTTCTCCGTTAATAGTCTTAATATAGGATTAGGTTTTGATTCAATATTATATGTTGCATTACGTAATGTTGCAAACTCAAAAGAGCGTTTTTCTATTTCCGAGCGTACTTCAGAAATACGTTCTTTTATAATATGACGTACTTCCATGTATTGTTTATAACTAATATCTGATGGATAAATCGTATAAGGTTCTAATTGTTTTACAACATCAACAAAAGATAATTTATCTTTTATGTATTTACGAACTAGACGAATTAAAAAACGAGTTTTGGGAATAATAACTTCTAAAAATTTTTTCATTTTTTCATCATCATCAATGAGAACATCATCATTTAATATAAATTCGTGAATTCCAGAGAAAAATGCGGTTTTTGTATCCTTTTCCATTTGTTCATAGTCTAATTCTTTAGAAAGATCATCAATGACATGAGGAATAATATCGATGTTTTTACGAAGAAGACGAAATAGCATAAAATAATTTTGATGAAATGTAGCCTTATCAAGAATATTACTGGATGGCATTTCGATAGAAGTAAACCGAATAATAGGTTCAGGTAGCATAATTAAGGATTTTATAGTAATTTCATCATTAGGTGTAATGTTTTTACGTACATAAATATTTTTGCCGGTTTTAAGAATTTGTTCATCTAAATTAGAAAGTCCTAATCCATATCGTTGAATAACGTATTTTTTTCTAGAAATATTATTATTATTATAAACAGTGCTATAAAATTCTTCCAAATTACCGATGATTGCATCAATACCTGTGAGAACTTTAGTATTATGTAGATAATTACTCTTATTTAAAGGTGGCTCGTATGCTGTTAAGCCGTTTTGGATTTGATTATACATTGACGAATATTGCAAACTAGGATCTTTAGAATTTTTCTTATAGTATTCATTTTGTTTCAATTCGATTTGTCTTAATATTGTTCCTGATTTTTCGATAATAATTTCTGGATTTTCTAGAGAGACATCAATATCATATAATTTACGTCGATTTGTTACAACAGGCAGTAACCATTGTAATTTTTTATCCATTTTTTCTATATGATCTATTAGTGGTTTATGAGTAGGACCTAATGTTTTAATATCATAAACATTATCATTCTTATCAAATTTAGAATATAAATTTCTCAATTGTTTATATCGCTCTATTAATAAATGGATATTATTAAGAACTAATTTATTACGTTGGCTATTGGGTATATTAGATAATAATTCATCCATTAAATCATTTATTTGTATATCAATACCATAACGCTGGTTACCTTCTGGTATTTCAACAAGCTGTGCTATTTCACCTAGTTTTTCACCAAAAACAATCCCGCTAGATTCTACATACATAGCATGTAATTCATCACGTATATTCTTTTCAATCTTTGTTCCTTTTGGAACAGTTATAATAGATTCACCTGTTTCTGTATATTCAATTGTAGCAGAATCTTTTTGATCATAATTATCACTTTCATCCAAATCACCTTTTAACATTGCTAACGTTGGAACATTTATGCTAGCAGGTTTAGAACGAATAATGATCTTATCAATAGGAATGTTTTCAGGAATACCTTTATAACCAAAATTAATATAAATAGTTTTTAATTCTGGAAAAGTAGTTATCTCAATCATATCTTCTTCTAAATTACTAATCTCACCTGTAATAATAGCAGGAATATCACCTCCAAAATGTACATCAATCCAAGTTCGAGGAAGAAGATTATTCTGTCTAGCATATCCCTTTTCATCACTTCTACTTAATAGATTAATTTGAATAATGGATTCATCTGATAATTCACCTTCTTCTGTAATATTAATTTTATAATGTTGATAATTAGTAACATCTAATAGTTTAATTTTTTCATTATCGATATAAGTAATTAGTGCACTCATTTCATGGATTTCCGGATTAGAAGGAGCTATAATTTCAATAATATCACCGAATTCTAAAGTAATAGAACTATCTGTTTTATCAGGTGTTAGAGAACGTTTTTCTAATGACTGAACTACTGTTTCTCTTTGTGATAAAGGCGAATCTTCATTAATGGATTGACTACTATTTTTTTCAGTATCCAATGATTCATTATTTATTGATTTATCACTTTCATTTTCAGATTCCATATTATATAACAATGTATATATTATATATCTAAATTATATTTTGTTAACCATAGTTCTCCAAATCATACTTAAATAAATATGATTTGGAAACTCGGTAATTCCTTTAATAAAAATTGTTACGTAAATAAGTAACCATTTTTATTACAACTCCAGTCCAATATTAGCCTAATGTAGTTTTTCAAAAAATTGTTGAATTTGCAATGTCTTACAAACCCCATATAGATAGTTTATCTTTTTTATTACGTTTATTTTTTTTAGTTTTATTATACCTTCTATAGCCACCATCTAATTCTTGAGCTAATTCAATCTTGGCTAATTTACGCGATTCATTTTTATTAGTTTGTGAATCATGTTGGACAAATTCTGTTTTGTCATTAGGTAACTTTACTAACAAACCTGTGTCTTCAGCTGGTCGTCTAGCTGTTTTAAAAGCATGTTTTTGTATTTTATCAAATAGTTTCAATTGATTCAAATTTTTTTGTTCGGGGTCTTCATTATTCTCTTCATTATTCTCTTCATTATTCCCTTCATTAACTGGAGATTCATAATTTGCATTTTCGGTATTAATTATTTTTGGTTTCCTTAATTTATATACAATGCCTCCAATAGCTGCAGAAACTAAAATTAATCCTAATAATGCAAAACTTGAAGTAAACATATTACTATTATTAGGGCCAGATAATTTATCTAAATTAGAAATTTCTTTTACGGGTGTATCTAATATTACTTTTTGCCCCCAATCTCTATTTGGATTAGTTACATAAATTCCAGCAATTCCATCATCGATTTGTTGCTTTTCAAGTGATTTTATAAAATTTATAGTTCTTATGATTTTAGGATCAAGAGCAAGTTCTGACCCGTATGTAACTGCATCACTTGTTGTTTCAGCGTCATTTTTAGCTTTTTTTAAAAACTCATTGAAATCTTTCAGTTTTTGTCGTTCTTTTTCTATTTTTTCCTCTTTCTGTTGTTCTAGTTCTTTATCTATTATTTCATCTAATTTTTTCTCATTCTGTTCTTCTATTTCTTTTTTTACTATTTCATCTAATTTTTCTTGATGTTCTTTCTCTGATCTTTTTTTATTTTGTTGATCTAATCTTTGTCTTCGTTGTCGTATTTGTTCTAATCTTTGTTGATGTTCTAATCTTAGTTGATGTTTTAATCTTAGTTGGTTTTCTTGCTCTAATGTTTGTTCTTGTTCTAATGTATCTTTTTGCCCTAATCTTTGTGTTTGTTGTTCTTCCTCATCCTTTTTCTCTTGTTCTTGCTGTGTTTTAGAAGTACCTGATAAACTATAAACAGTTACGCCTACAAGTACAGCACCTGCAGCTAATAATAGTGGTGCAGCTACAGCTGAAGCACCTGCTCCAGTGACTGTTACTAATGTAACATAAGCACCATTTAAAGTACTAACGCCTCCAGCAGTAGCAACTAATCCGGTTCCACCTGCAGCAGTAAACGCATTTAAAGAAGCAGTAGTAACATATACAGTAGCTCCCTGTGCTAGTGATAATCCAGCTACAGCACCTGCGACAACTACACCACCTCTATATTTTTTCATGCTTTTTCTTTTTCCACCGGAATATGTAGAAATCCTCCTTGTAGAAAAATTATTAAAAACATTAGGTTGTAACGCTTTCATTTCTTTACTAGTTAATCCAGTATTTAATGGTTGCTTTGATGTTAGGCCATTGTTCCTATAACTTATTGACTCATTATATAATTTTTTAATAAATTCTAACATTTTTGTATGGTCTATATTAAATCTATTGCAAGTTAATTCAAATATATTTATAATCTCACTAGATCCTCCACCAGTTATTTTGCCACCAGAACTTCCATATACGAATTTCATTTTATTGGGAAACATCGGAAACAAAAATTTATTCATTTTTTTATATGTTTTTATAATTTCTTCTGTAACGGGTTTATTTTGCTCTGCCGATTCATTCTTAATTTTAGATATAGCAAAATATTTCATAATTTCATTAACATGATTTGAAAAATTAGTAATATTATCAGTTGGGGTAGCCGTTTTGCTTGTAAATAGTAAATTAATTATGTAGTCATCAGTTATTTTAGATTTATGTTTATTTTTTGATAGCAAAATCTCTTTGAAAATAATACTATGTACTTTTACAATAATACCTTTTAAATCCGCATATAGTCCTGTTAATGTTTGGTTGATATTAACAAACGATAATATTGAATTCCATAAAGATGAATGTTGTGGTGCCTGCAAATTGGTAAATAAACCTTGAGTTTTTTTAATACTAACTCTAATTAATAGTAAAAAAAACTCTGCATTATTAAAAATTTCATAAATACTTGAATCAATATTACTACCAACAATATGAATACAGTTTAAAAAACAAAGATATATTATTGTTATTATAAATTGGTTTTCATATTTATTACGAAATTCTAATATATCTAAAACATTTGTTTCATCAAAAGAATCATCTGTTTTTTTAAAATTTGGATCTAAATAATGATAATAATCTAAAGATTCACTAAATTCAATTCTAGTTATTTCTTTGTTTCTTAATGTTTTAACAATATACAGTAATGCAACTATTAATGCAGAATATTCAAATTTTTTTTCTTCCAAAATTGGAGGCATATATATATTATTTGAATAAATTATTTTATATAAGGAAACACTAAATTGGATAATAATCTTTAGACCCATATTCAATTCATGCATAAATATATTTATGCATGAATAGAGATTTATCTACTAGCACGTATTGATTTTCCTTTTTTATGATGGGTTACATCTGACTTAAAACATTTAATATTACCAATAATACCCATTGTCATTGTTAAATAATCATTAAGAGTAACCATATTATGATCTTCTGGGAAAAAGATTAATTCTAGAAAACTTATGCATGCATAAATTATTTCGTTTAGTAAATATTTATTATTATTCATTCCACCAGTTATTTTATTTTTTTTAATAGTTTTGTTTTGTTTATTAAAAATAGCTTTCTTGGTTTTCTTCAATTTGTTTTTTGATTTTCTAGTAAATCGCGTAGAACCACCAGTTAATGCATCATGTAAAGCTTTTTCTAAAACATCATATTCAGTACTTATTTCTATGCTTTGTATTTTATCTTCACTTAAATTCCCTTGATTTACTCGTTGTAGAACGGTTTCTAACCTATTTTCATTATCATTTATATCTTTAACCAAATTTGATCTTCTTAACTGATCGTAAGAACCACTTAAAACTACCGCAATCCACATAATTATAGGAGTCAATGCTTCTTTACATATATTGGCAATAAAAATTAGTATTACAGCTGCAGCAATAATTATTCCCTTTATTACAAGAGAGGCGATTGTTACATACCAAATTATAACTAAAATAACAATTGTTAACAAAAATAAAGAGAAAACAATAAGAGCACGGGACTTACTTTCTTTCTCTATTTTCTCATCCACCTTTTGCTTTGCTACAGAAATAATATTTCGTTTGCCTTTTATCATTCCAATTTGTTTTGTTTTCTCTAGTTTTTGTTTTTTTTTCTCTAGTTCAAATTTATTACTAATTCCTTCTATATTTCCTTCTAATGTTGTAAGGCTAGAATTTAAGAAAGCACTCAATGAGATTTCGTTAGCATCGTTATTAAGAATTTCACCAATATAAGATAATGATTTCGATGATAAATTAGAATACCATACTTTTTTATCTTCAAATTTTTGTTTATTTGGATCAAATAATATAAAATTAACATTGTTTTTTAAAGTATCATGTATTTTATCACTTTGAGTCACAAATAAATCATTGTTATCAAGTATAACAAAATCCAATTGCTCTCCAGGACCCAACCGTAATTCTGATTCTGTAATTTGGGTCGGATCAAAAACTTCACCATATAAAGAAGAATTTCTAATTGATATAGCAAAATCTTTTTCCTCGTCAAGACGATTTTCAAAATATGCAAATCTACTAAATATAGATCTAAATGATCTAATTAAATCAGATTCATCATCAACAAAAGTAAATGTTGGTCTAAGAAAATCTTTTCTTAATCCTTTGAAAAAATATTCGGCATCAAACCCGTTTGAACTCATATTCTCTATTACATTACTACAATCGACCCCTGGTGTTTTAAGGTCAATAACTTGTCTAGTATTGTAATTATACTTTAAGACCGCTTTTAAAGGACCATATGCATTCAAAAATTCTTTCTCATCGTTTATATTAAAAAAATAAATACTGCCATGTAACTCTATTTCTTCAATATTTATTTGTAGTATTTGTTTAATATTTTTCATTAGCATTCCTTTTATACGGTTTAATTTACCAACTACGCTTTCACCTGGTAAGTCAGGAATGGTTTCAGGAAGTATTGGTAATTCAGCATCACTATTTAATTGGTCAACAACTCGCATAGCGTTTATGTCATTTAATAAATTATTCAAATCTAAATTTTCAAAATCTGTTACAGTAATTAATTTATTTTTAAATAAATCTTCTACAAATTTATAAAATTTTGTTATGTTATCCTTTATTGCATCTACTCTATTTTCCTTATTTTTATAAATAGAATTTATATTTTTTATACTATCGGCAATTGATATTTTAAAATAAATATGTATTTTTTTTTTGGTTTCATATATAAAAAAAGGGGTATCAACTTCAATAATAGTGTAGTAATTATAATGCGTACGGTCTGTAATGTTAAATATATCAGTCATTGCACCTCCTCTTATATGTTTAGAACGAGGATTATCATATAAACGATTTACTTGTTCATATAATCTTTGCATCATAGACAATATTCGTGCATTTTTAATATACTTACTCAAATCGACGTTTAATTCATTTTTTCTAGAGTCTTCTATGAAGTCTAATATTAAAGAGAAACCCTTGTTTTTTTTTAATTCTTTTATGTAATGAGGTAGTATACTAACAACAGCCTTATCGGTTTTACTATTTTCTATAATTATTTTATCTTTAATACGTTCAAAAAGACGCCTAATATCTTTTTTTTTTTCGGGTTTTAATATTGAAAAATTATTTGGATCAATACGTGATATTGATTCGCTAAATTTTTGAATTATATAAGGGAGATTTAAATTTTCATGATGTATTAACGACATTCTTATATAATACTGTTACAAAAAATTAATATAAAACTATTATTACTAAATATGAAAGTATGGGAGTTATAGAGAACTTCTATTTAGATAATTTACCTAATAAAAATATCAGAAAAAAATATTATTATACAAGACAATCAACATATGTGATAGTAAATTATGATAAAAATTATGTCACTTTTGATGATATTAAAACCGGGCGATATAGGTCAGTAGTGTTTTCTTATCCAACAAAAAATGTTGTATGTTACTCGACACCTAAATCAATTCCATTAAACACTTTCATAAAATTATATCCAGAAATAAATGATAATATTTTAATAAACGAAGCAATAGAGGGAGTATCTATCAATTTATTTTATGATACTAATATTAAAAAATGGTTAATAGCAACAAAGAGTTCGATTGGTGGTAAATACTGGTTTTACGGTAAAAGTCAGAAATATGAAAAGCAGTATACATTTTTAGAAATGTTTATAAAAGCATTAGGTGGGTTTTCGGAACAAGAATTAAATGATTTAGTTTCATTAGAATATTTTCCAAAAAATTATTGCTATAATTTTATAATGCAAGATGTAAGTAACAATATACTATTGCCTTTAGAATGTAATAGATTATTTTTAATAGGCGTTTATAGATTGAATGAAAATGAAGTAGAATATATTTCATACAAAGAATATCAATTATGGAATTTTTTTCATAATTTAGAAGGTTTAATTGAATATCCAAAACAATACTATTTTTCAAATTATGATGATTTATCAAATAAGATGGACTGTTTAAAAAGGGGATATATGATAACAAATATCAAAACAGGCGAAAGAGCACGAGTTCAAAATGACCAATATGAAAATTTAAAAACAATATTAAAAATTAAACCAGAAATACAATATCAGTTTTTATGTTTATATCGAATAGGAGATGAAAAATTAGAAGAATATTTGAATTGCTTTCCGAAATTAAAAAAAGATTTTTATATGATGCGTTATTTGCTCGATCAGTTTATGAAAAGTGTTCATTCTGCCTATTTATCGAAATATGTATATAAAGATGGAAAATCAATTTTAGAAAAATATGAATCACATGTCTATAAAATACATCATAATATGTACTTACCTTTATTGAATAAAAATACCATTACAAAAATCCGCTATAGAACAGTTGTAGAGTATTTTAGTAAAATGGAACCTCGAGAATTAATATATATATTAAATTGGGATTCTAGAGAAGGAAAATTATAATATTTAGATTATATATATCTAATTATTATTTAAAATGGCACAAATTCAACCTACTAAACAAGAAGAAGCAAAACCTTCTTTTTTTTCATCTTTATTTAATTTTACATCTAAACCAGAAGCAGCTAAACCAGCAGATAAACCTTCTTTTTTTTCATCTTTTTTTAAATCTACACCTAAACCAGCACCCGCACCTGCACCAGCAGCCGCACCAGCACCAGCAACAGCACCAGCACCAGCACCAGCACCAGCAACATCACAAGGAGGCAAAAAATCTAAAAAATCCAAAAAAAAAAGGGGGGGAAAGAAAAGAAAAACATCCTCTAAAAAGAAATAAATTTTTAGTAGTTTTACAAAAACCATAAATCGATCTTTGTAAAATAATTTCAAAAAGGGGTTAAATATTTGTTTTGTATTATAGTATGGAAAATTTAGAATCATTAGACGATATGTTTAGCAACAGATATAACAAACCATTTTATAAATGTGATGATAATGAAATTCCTCAAGATAAAAAAATAGCAGTTAAGGAAAAGAGCAAAAAAAATGAAAAAGTTACACCTGAAGATAACAATGATAAAAATGTAAATATTGGTTTATCAGAAAAAGAATGTGACATTACAAAAACAAATACGGAAATTAATACAACCATTGCACCACAAAAACAAAATCCTTCTCCTATTCCTATATTAGATCCCCTATCTGTTGTTATTAAATTAGCAATTTTAAGTAACAAATCAGTTGGAACAAAGATTTTAATTAAGGATAATATAGTACATATTCAAGAGCCAGGTATTTTTCAAGGAATAAGTAGATATATTAATAAGACTAATAGAAATGATTTGCAATATCTTTATAATCCTATTCAATTGGCATGTCACCAATTTTTAAATAAGGAGTATCGTAATAAAACACCGAAAATTGTTGATTTGTTTATTTGTGCACAAAAAGGAATTATAAGGTTAATAGAGACATATCAAGGAAATTCGGTTATTATTTTATGTCTTAATTATTACTATGCAATAATAGATAACTATGTGAAACAACATTACTTATCTATTTTTCGTCATGATGAATTAACTAAACTTTATAATGAACCACTAGTATTTCAGCTAAATAGCGTATGGACATCAGATAAAATAAAAATGATTTTAGACATAATTCGTTTTTTGAATGATGATACTATGGCAAATGATAATGTAAAATCCCTTGATGTATTTATCCAAAACATAGATAAAATTACCCAGGGTATTTTATTGCTACATGTCTAATGCCTGATCGATTATAAATAAATATTTATCCTTGAACAAAGAACAATTTACTGATTATTATAAAGTTCAGATAATTTGCACAAATTTTGAATATACTTAAGTGCATGTTGTTTATTAACTTCATCCATATTACGAATAGGATTTCTTATATTTTCAATCATTTTTAAAATTTCTTCTGATTTAGTTACGCCAGACAATTCTGATTCATAATCTTTTTCAATAAAAAAGTTAAGATCGCCACTATCGAATAGGTTTTTATATGGTGAAAAAACAAAACTATACCAGGTTTTAATGATAATGGTTGGATTTGCCTTTCTAATAGTTTCAAAAGATATTTTTGCATAGGGAATTTCTTTATTTTCTGGTAATACACTTATAAGATCATTAAGCAAATCGAAAAAATGTGTATTAAATGCTCGGAGTAAAGTAGTCTTATCAGTCATTGATCTTTATTATTATGAATAATATTTTTTATATTTATTTTTATTAAACATTATAAAAAAAGGGAACCAAGGTTCCCTTTTGAACCCTCCTTTATAAAGGGAACCTAAGATATTAGTCTATATTAATTTCTATTCGTGCATAAATGTATTTATCCACGAAAAGGTTATGGGATATCCTGATTTTTATATTCATTTGGATACAAAAACACAGATAGACCTTAATGGATAAATATATTTATCCATGAATAGGATATGGTTATAACGTTGATTTGTATTTATATGTTGCTTACGGATACAATTCCAAGGATAGACCTTAATAATGAATTAACCACCATTCCAATGTATTTATATCCTCTGTATCTTTATAACATGGATAAAACCTATAATTGCTATCAGTTAATCCCTGTTTTCTTTCAGTTCTAATTTCTTCACAAGAATAAATTTTCTTATTTGAACGAATAGTTGCTTCATAAAATCCATTATCGTTTGGTTTAATCTTATTCGGACCACGTCCACCCAATTTTGTTTTCATATCACTATTAAAATATTTTTTAGCTTCATCTTGGCTCTTAAACTTTTTAATTAATGGTTCTTTAATATCATCGCTATCATCACTATCTACAGAAAATCCATCATAATCATTTGGGTCATTGAAGGTATTTTTGCCATATAAAATTCCATTCCTATATTTGGTTGTTTTTGATTTCCATCTAATAGTTTTATCTTCAAAATTGCTTTCCCATAATTTTTCATATCTTTCAATACTGTCAACATTAGTATAACATATACTAATCCCATTATCGTCGTATCCTGTATTTCTTCCAACTAATCCTTGAATAATGGAAGCATCATCTGGATTTTTAGAATATCTTTCGTAACTAACGCCCAAAAAATCTTTTACCAAGGTTTTTGCACATCTCAACATTTCTTTAATTAATATAATAGTGTGCTTATTTGGCCGAATTCTAATAGTTTTGTTAATATCTTCAATATCACTTTCTCTATCATATTTAATAAATTCGTAATTTGTATTTCCAAAAATCTTTATGAAATTTTCAAGAGTTTTATCTTGAAATGCCCCGTTTTTAGTTCTAACTATATGCCATTTTGGTTCAGCATAATTATCAACATCCATCTTAATTAATTTTATATTATTTAAAGCATGTTCTTCAATATTCCCGGTTTCTTTATCATAACCACAAATATCCTTGTATTGTTTTACCCTTCCTTGTTGTAATAAATCAAAAGCAGATACATATCCATCACCTACTTCTGCTAATATTCTAGTAGAAGCATCATTCCATTTCATTAAATCATATATTGTTCCATCAGGTGTTGCTGTATATTCTAAAATCTTTACATCTTTTTCATATAACTTTTGTTTATCTAATAAACCTGCTGCTTGAAATGATTTAAAAATTGTTTGCCCCTTTTTAGCTGCAACTTGAATTTCATCCATAATAATAAGAATATTTTTTTTGTTTTTAATTTCATCAACAAATGTACTTGGTAAGTCGCATCTATGAAATACGCGAGATTGTACGCTTGCTGGCAATCTTTCTTTAGTTTGTTCTTTCCATTCACATGATGATAGTCCGGTAATAATATAAATGTTTTCTATTGGTATTATATTTGAAGTGTCTTCCAAATATTTTTTTATTGTAGCACACATACTACCTGTTTTACCGCTTTGTGTTTTTGATACTACCATAATATTTATTATTTTTCTATTTTTAAATGCACTAATTACTTTATAAGCTATTATTTCTTGATTTTCATATATTACTGAAACGCCAGTTAATTTGAGAATTTCTAATTCATTTAGAACATTCTGTTTTCTTAATTTCATAACTTCTTGTTCTAATAATGTGTATTCACATCGAATCCTTTTACTGTATATTTGTTCTAATATGTTGAGTAGTAAATAATCGCTCATTGTTATGTTTTATTGGAATATTTTTCGAATAGATAAATCAATTTTTTATTATTCGTCTATGGGAAACAAATATAATTGACTTAATCTCTATTCGTGCATAAATGTATTTATGCACGAATAGGATATGGGTTATCATGTCTTTTGTATCCAAATGGATACAAAAACACGGATAGACCTTAAATATCTATTAAGGTATATCCGATGAATTGTATCCGCAAAGAATGTATGGATACAAAAACTTGGATAGACCTTAAAACTATTAGGAGGGTTTTGAAGGGAACCTAGGTTCCCTTCCCTTATAAGAATGGTTGCTTGGGAACTATCTTTGCAACTTCATCCATTCTTTGTTGTTGTAAAGTATCTATTGTAACGCTGTTAGATAATTTATCTGGACGATAATTATCAGCAGGGGTTTCGATAAATTTTATATCATCACCAGCTGATACATAATTATACATTTGACGATTACCACCACGCCCCTTGGCACTTAATTCATCAGGTGTCATATTATACATAGTATATTGTTCAGAAACAATATTAGTACCACCATTAGATGCTATTAATGGAAATGCCATAGGTTCACCATTATTATTTGTTGCCTTTTGATTTAAAGCTTTCATTTCTGGGTGATAATGTTTTAATATGTCATCGCCCAATAATAATTTATAATTTTGTTTAATTAATAATAATGCGGGAACACTATTAAGATTTGGTGGCATAATAACCCGGCTTGAATTTTCTAAAACTATATATGTTTGATTTGTATTAGGGTCAACAATTCGTTTGTCTATACATATAAAACTAATTTTGTTTGACATATTTGCTTTTACTAAAGTTTGTAATAATTTCTGACAATGTTTACAATAGTTACTATAATATAAAATATCCATTGGGGAGTTATATTATATATAAGAAATCAAATTTTCATTTTTTTACGAAGAATAGTCTAAAGTAATTTATTTTATAGGAGGGGTCTGAGTAACTGCGTTGCTTCAGATCTTAAATTGCGAAGAAATATTTAGTATCCTTGATCCCCACAATCTAAAGTAATTTATTTTATAGGAGGGGGCAGTAACTGAGTTGCTTCAGATCTTAAATTGCGAAGAAATATTTACTATCCTTTATCCCCACAATCTAAAGTAATTTATTTTATAGGAGGGGTCTGAGGGGAACCTAGGTTCCCCTCATTTTTTAACCACACACATATTATGTAATAAACGATTTTGGAAATAGAAAGCAAAAACATAGAGAGAAGCTGCAAATACTTTAATCCAATACATACCCGAAACTTTTTTAGTTATACCAATATATATAGCAGGTATCAAAAACAACACAAGATAAACAAAATTAAAAATTGAAAGAATATAAAACCATAGGCAATATTCTTCGCCAATAGGCCCGAATAAATAATTCATAATGTCAGACATTATATAGTATATAAAGAAAATATAAAATTTACTAAATGATTTATTTAGTATAATTAATTGTATATTACAAATAATCTCTATTTGTGCATAAATTTATTTATTCACAAATAGGATATGGGTTATACATGGAATTGTATGTTACAAATAAATTTATATATATATATATATATATTATAATGAAAAATCTTAAAGAGAAAAATCTTAAAGAGAAAAATCTTAAAGAATATTTGGAGATATCTATTCCTATAATTAAAGAGTTAATTTATAATAGTAAAGATAAACACTTAAAAATAGATAAGTTAGATGATATTGAAAAATTTAAACTAATGACTATTTATTCAAAAATATTACAAAAAATAGAAAAGGATGAAGTTAGTTCAATTTTAGGAAAAATACACTGTCCATTATTGAATACCGAGGATTTAGAAAATTTATTAAGTAGTTATTTAAAATCTGATGATCCTACAGAAATTACCGATTATTTTAAAAATAAATGTAAAACAAATTCTAGTGGAAGCAATTCGGGAGGTTATAAAAATAAGACACATAAGAACAAACGTCATAAAAAAAGTAAAAAGGGTAAAAAAAGTAAAAAAAACAATAGTAAAAGAAACATGGTCTTTTTTGGTGGAGCATATCCTGAAAATTTTCCGAAAGGAGAATATGATGAATGTCCTATTTGTCTTGAAGATTTTAAAGACCAGAATAACTATATTGTTTTACATCAAGGTGATCACCCTCATAATTTTCATCGTAATTGTATAGCTGATTACTCTATAAAAACTCGAAACAGTTGCCGTAATAGACAGATTGTTTGTCCAACTTGTAAACGTCTTGCAGGAGAATTTCCATGTCCACAAGGTAATAATGCTAATAATGCACCTCATGTATTTGTAGACAATAATGAAAATATGCAACGTGGCTTTGATCCTCCACGTGAACAGTTGAATGCCGAAATGGAACAACTTATACAAATGCAACATTTATTACATGGGCACGCACGTATGCCAAATGGACAAGAATTACTTGAAGATAATTTAAATCGACAAATTGTCAGATTTCGACAATCAAGTGTCATAATTTTAAATAAAATTCTAAGAATTCTTCCAAGAAATATTAGTAGGGCAATGAATGATATTGATGTGATTATGTTTATGACATTCATTATATTTTTTATTAAATCAATTTTTGATAGACCTTAATCTCTATTCGTGCATAAATGTATTTATGCACGAATAGGATATGGGTTATCATGTCTTTTGTATCCGCAAAGAATGTATGGATACAAAAACACGGATAGACCTTAACAATAACCGATTGTATTTATTCTTTTTTTTCTAATAACACACTGGTTGTTCTGTAAACCTAAAAAAAAATGCTCATAGTTTCCAATAATATCTTTAATTTCAGTAGGAGACTTTGTTAGATTACTTCCTGGATAAATATCTTCGATTATGTAAATTCCCCCCTCTTTTAAATAAGGAAAGAAATTAACTAATGTTTTTCTTTGAGCTTCATCCCAATGCCAACCATCATCTATTATAATATCAAATTCAATATTTAATTTTCCCATTAAACTATTAACGCTTTCCTTGTTGGTAGAATCACAAATACTTGTCTCTATTCTATTTTCTTTAAATTGTGTATCTTCTTGAATATCAAATCCATATATTCTACTATTAATAAAATAATCATTCCATGCCCTCAATGATGCACCTGGTAAATAATTATCAGGCATATATCCCTTCATGCTTGAATATACATTTGGTATCATAGTACCAATACCTATTTCTAATATATTCATTTTATTGTTTTTTATATTATCAAATAATATTGAATATATATGTGAATATCCATTGCGGTCTTTATCGCTACCGTATTTATTAAAAAGTTCTGCTAAATCTAGATCACTCATTAATTAATAAAATAAAATGTTTTTAATCTCTATTTGTAGATAAATATATTTATCCATGAAAGGATATGGGTAAAACGTTGAATTGGATAGAGATTAATTATTTATTATTTTTAATACTTTAAGTTTCCATTCATTATCAATATTTGTTATATTATTATTTAATAAATGTATAAAGGGTTTCCAAAAATTAGCAGCCTTTCTTAATTCTGGAGCTTGGTTCCATAGAGTTTCCTGAAAATTCCGTAAATCATTCAATAATTCAATTTCGGTTTCAGGTATTATTTTTAATATTTGCATACAAACTATAGCAACGTCACGTGGTTCACTCATATTTTAAATCAATTATTTATAATTAAATAATAATTAATTTTTATTTAATCAATTTTTTAATCTCTATTCGTGCATAAATATATTTATGCACGAAAAGGATATGGGTCTAACGAAGATTTGTATCCAATATGTAGAGAATTTTATCAATCATACTTCTTTCATATTTTACAAATATAATAAAAGTACATAAAATATATATATTCTATTTTATATACAAATCTATCATGGATAATTCTGATATATGGAAGATTATAAATACATATTTTGAAGATAATCCTCAAAGTTTAGTAAGACACCACATCGATTCTTACAATGATTTTTTCAAAAACGGTATATTTCAAATATTTAAAGAAAAAAACCCCTTACGAATAAATACAAGATACGATGATAGTATAAATGATTACCGTTCTCAATGTATAATGTATTTTGGTGGAAAGAATGGTGATAAAATATATTTCGGAAAACCAATAGTTTATGATGAGAATAATTCCCACTATATGTTCCCGAATGAAGCAAGATTAAGGAATATGACTTATGGAATGACAGTACATTATGACATAGAAGTAGAATTCATTACATTATTAAAAGAGGGTGAAATACCAAATATTCCAGGATTAGATGAGACTGAAAATGGTTATCAAGAAGGAGGGGGTGAATTTAAAAATATTAAAAAGGTAACCACAGCTGATTTAGAAAAAAAGAGGGAACTATCAAATAAAATAGAAGGAGGTGATCTTGAAGAAGAGAACATAATACATGGAGGTGCTAAAGGCGATAAGCCTCCGGCTCGAAGAAAGAAAAAAAAGTTGGATACTGAATTAACTGCCGTAGAAACTGCAGCATTTCGAGAAGAATTAGAGAAGTCAATGGTTTCACATAATGTACAGAAAGAAACTATTATTTTAGAGAAGATCTTTCTTGGTAAATTTCCTATTATGTTACAATCGAACTATTGTGTTTTGAGTGGTATGCCCAGAGAAATGCGACATACTATGGGAGAATGTTTGAATGATGTCGGTGGATACTTTATTATTGATGGTAAAGAAAAGACTGTTATTTCACAGGAGAAATTCGGAGCTAATATGTTAAATATTCGTGATATAAATGATGATAACTATTTATATTCGGCGGAAATTACGTCAGTATCTGAAAATGTATCAAAACCAGTTCGTTCCCTTGCAGTAAAAATAGTAGCCCCAAGTAAATCTTTTACAAATAGAAATATTGTGGTAAAAATACCCAACGTCAGAGAACCTGTTCCTCTCTTTATTTTATTTAGAGCTCTAGGTATTGTTTCAGATAAACAAATAATAACGATGTGTTTATTAGATATTGAAAAATACGAATCCATGGTGGATTTGTTTGCCCCATCTATTCATGATGCAGGAGGAATATTAACCCAGCGAAATGCTCTTAAATACATTGCGAATTTACAAAAACATAAGACTATACCACATACTCTCGAAATATTGGCAGATTATTTCTTACCACATATAGGTGATATGAATTTTACACAAAAGGCTTATTATTTGGGTTACATGGTATTTCGATTATTATGCGTATATACTGGCATAGAACCCCCAACCGACCGTGATAATTTCAAATTTAAACGTATTGAACTAGTAGGTTCTCTAATGAGTGATTTGTTTCGTGAATATTATAATATTCAATTACGTTTAATTCATTTGAAATTTGAACAACAGATTACCTATAACCGTGGTATATATGAGGATAATTTAAAATTTTTAATACGGGAAAATTATAAAGAGATATTTCGTGAGAGAACGCTTGAATCAGGATTTAAAAAAGCATTCAAAGGAAATTGGGGTGCACAATCTCATACAAAACGTATAGGAATAGTTCAAGATTTAAATAGGTTATCTCATAATTCAATGATGAGTCATTTACGTAAGACAAACTTACCTTTAGATGCTAGTGTAAAATTAATTGGACCGCGTGTTCTTCATTCAACACAATGGGGATTCTTTGATCCGATTGATACTCCCGATGGAGCAAATATTGGTATACATAAACATATGTCTATTTCTGCCTATGTTACACAAGGTTATTCCAGAGAACCTATGATTAAATGGTTACGTGAAAAAGTTGATATGAAATTAATTGAGGACTGTAATCCCCTTATTTTATCCAAAATGACAAGGGTTTTTGTAAATGGACATTGGGCAGGTGCAATAGTAAATCCAATTGAAACTGTTGAAAAAATAAAATTGTTTCGACGAAATGGTCTTATACCAACATATACAAGTATTAATTTCAATATACAACAAAATACTATTTTTATTTATACCGATGCTGGTAGAATTTGTAGACCTATTTTTTATAAAGATTTTGAAACCGAAAAGTTCTCATTTGAATCAGAAAAATTAGAAAAAAAATTAAAGGATGATGAGAACCTTTCTTGGAAAGAATTAATAACAGGATTTAATCGAAAAAAGGATAAAAAATTTAATGTAAATATGGATAATATTTATGAATTACATGAAGTATACGAAGGTATTGATACTGAATCAAATCCTGCAAAATTAAAACGGTTTTTACAGGATAAGGCTGTTATAGATTACATTGATACTAGTGAATCAGAAGGTGCTTTAATCGCATTAAATAGTGAAGATTTAACAAATAATAAGTCAAAGAAGTTTACACATATGGAAATTCACGAATCTCTTATTTTCGGAATGATGTCAAATATGATTATTTTCCCTGAAAATAACCCTGGTGTTCGTAATTCTTTTTCATGCGGACAGAGTAAACAAGCTGTATCTATGTATAACACAAATCATCAAGTTCGAATGGATAAAACCGCAGTGGTTTTAGTTTCAGGACAAACCCCTCTAGTTAAATCCCGGTATTTGGAACATATAAATCATGAAGGTAACCCATATGGTGAGAATGCTATAGTTGCTATTATGTGTTATACAGGCTATAATGTAGAGGATGCTGTTTTAATAAATGAGGGTGCATTAAAACGTGGACTATTCAGAACAACTTATTATAGTACATACGAATCTCATGAAGAAAAGAGCAAAACTGGAAATGCTACAGTTGATAAAGTATTTACAAATATCCAAAGCGAAACCAATATTGTAGGCACAAAACCAGGTTATGATTATAGTAAATTAGATCGTTTTGGTTTGGTTAAAGAAGGAACAGAAATTAATGATAAAACTGTATTAATTGGATTAGCCGCTGCTAGCTCTGAAAACAATGAGATAAAATTAGATATGTCAAAAACACCAAAGAAGGGGCAGTTAGGAATAGTAGATAAGGCATTTATTACTGAAGGAGAGGAAGGTTTTCGTATTGCTAAAATTCGTATTAGAGAAGAAAGAATACCTAATCAGGGTGATAAAATGGCTTCGAGAGCGGGTCAGAAAGGGACTATTGGTCTTGTTATTCCAGAGGATGATATGCCTTTTACAAAAGACGGAATTCGTCCAGATATTATAATAAATCCACATGCGATTCCCACACGTATGACTATTGGACAATTAGTTGAAGGAATAACAGGTAAGGCATGTGCTATGTATGGAGGTAGTGGTGACTGTACTGCTTTTAATAATAAGGGTTCTAAAATAAAGATATTTGGAGAACTTTTGACAAGTGTTGGATATCATTCTAGTGGAAATGAGATATTATATAATGGTATGACTGGAGAACAATTAACATCTGAAATATTCATGGGTCCTACTTACTATATGCGTTTGAAACATATGGTAAAGGATAAAATTAATTATCGTGCATTAGGGCCTAGAACTGCATTAACCAGACAACCAGTTTCAGGACGTGCAAATGATGGAGGTTTACGTATTGGTGAAATGGAACGTGATTCCGTTATCTCACATGGAGCAGCAGATTTTTTACGTGAATCGATGATGGAACGAGGTGATAAATATTATATTGCTGTTTGCAATAATACTGGTATGATTGCTGTATATAATTCATCAAAGAATTTGTTTATTAGTCCAATGGCAGATGGACCATTAAAATTCACAGGCACAATAGATAGCAATATGCATATTGAAAATATTACAAGATTTGGGCGTGATTTTAGTATTTTAGCAGTACCTTATTCATTTAAACTATTATTACAAGAATTACAAACAATAAATATTCAAATGCGTATAATAACAGAAGATAATATTAAGCAATTCGAGAACATGTCATATTCTAAAAATATAGAAAAATTAACAAAAAAGAATGTGTTTTATGCGAAATACTTTGTTCGTGAATTAAATGAGGTATTAAAGAAAAGAAAGGAAGATATATACAAAACTCCTGAAAGTATTGGTAGTCCTTCTCCTGAATACGCACCTGGATCACCTGCGTATGTTCCAACAGAAGATGAGTATGATAGATTGAAAACAATTTATAAAAAAACCCAGGAAGATCTTGAATTATCTCCTGAATACAATCCTTTTACTCCACCAACCAAATTTTCTGCCCGGTCACCAGACGAACCACCAATATTTTCTCCACAATCACCAGATGAACCACCTCCAAATGATTCTCCGTCTACCAATTTGGATATTTTAAGAGAACAAGCCCAGTCATATAATAAGGGAGAATTGGTACATTACAGTGGCGATAATAAACCAGAACGTTTGTGGCAAATAACAGAAATAGGTCCTACATTAATAACTATAAAAGCTCAAACTCATTTAGATGAGTTATATGATATGGATAATACACTATATGTAACTGCATTAGATATATATCGTCCAAATGATTTTGTGAATACATCTCCTTATGGTGATACCATACAAACGCCCATTATAAATACAACGCCAATCGAACAAATATCTGGTGGGTTTTCAAATTTGCATAATAATCCGGTATTATCTAGTCAACCACCAATTCATTTTGCTCCGGTATTTAAAATAATGAATGGCGGAAATGATTTCTCTACAGGTGGAGAACCAATCCAAGAGGCACAACCAATTTCATTTGTTGAAGGTGGTAGTACCATCACTAATAATAAACCTATTGAACTTACACCATCAACCCAGAATAATGAAAAAAAAGATGATGAACAAAAAAGAGGCGGAATATTGGATTGGGGGAAAATGTTAATTAAAAAAGTAGGATTATAAAATTAAAATAGAAATAGATTAAAACATTATTACTATTTCAATGCAAAAAATTGCATTGAAATATACTCTATTTAAATAAATTTCGCGAGTCTTTTAATTCATCAATAACAGTACTTGCATATCCGATTGATTTTTCAATATTAGGATTTCTAGTAAGAAAATGAATATTATAATTAGTAGGAATTTTATATGCCTGTCCACTAATAATAGCATATATCATAGAAAATGTAAAAATTAAAAATTCAGTAACCATATTTATGTAAAAAGGGTATAGTGCAGTTAATAAAAAAATCCCTATCTTTATATATTTGTTAAATGGAAACGAATCGGTTAAAAACAATTCGTATAACAACCCCAAAACGCATGCATAATAAACAAAAAGTAATAAAGAATTTAAATATGCATAATTATTTGTTTTTTCTTGTTTGTAGAAAGAACTTCTTATATTTGTGGAAGAATCATTTTTAATATTATCTATTCTTGTTTGTATAATGCTGTTTTGTTTGTTGCATTTTTTGTACTTTATTATTTTATTTTCGTCATTCCTATTTATACTTGTATCATAGTTATCAGATAATTCTGTAATGTTATTTTTTTTTACTGGAATATTAATACGTGTAGTTTCTGAAAAAAAATAATTATATATGAATCTTATATTATCTTGTAGCCCGGTTATAAAAAAGGGATACATTAACAATAGCAATAATAATAATATTTTTGCTTTGTATGACATATCTTTATTATATAAGAAACATCCTAAAACAATAACTAATAGGAGATATATTCCAAACATAATATTATTAATAAATTTAATGGTATTAATGGATTCATTGACGTGGACCTTTTTTTCATCAAATAGTTCCTGCTTGTCTTTCAATTCATTTTTATTGTATGTATTTATTTTATTATCTAAAAGTTCGTTTTCATAATTTAAAGAATTATAATAATCCGTTGAAGTTTCAGGCATAACTATTAGTTATATTATAATTAGATTTAAATTATACTAGAGTATAATTTGAAAATTCAGTAGGTTCATTGTTTCCTATATTAGACAAGGTAGTAAATCCCTGTTGTTTAACTTCTTTTACACATTTATTTTGTAAAATATCCCATTTTGTTTCAGGACCACAACAATCAGATGTTATACAAACATTTAATGATGACATTAAATTTGTTTCAGATCCGGATGCAATCGTGTTTCCACTAATATTTTTTATTTCAGGGATATCTAATTTATTAAAATCCATTTTGCTTCTAGATTGTATATCCAGAAAAGTATTAAATGCTAGGTATATACTAATAGAAATTATTATAATGGCTATTAATTCAAAAAATATTTGTGGAATAAATGTTATATTTTTACTTAATATTATTAATAATACAAACAATACCAAAGTTATGATAAATATAACTAATAACTTTGTATAACCTTGCTGTCGTAATCGATTACTATTATTTAATTCAATGATTCGTTTTTGTCCTACTAATGAATTATCTACACTTTTTTTTTTATCCGTCAGACGTTTAAATTCTGAATCAACAATTTCTTTCACCTTGGATTGTTGTGTAAGAACAGCATCTGTGGATGCGTCAGCTTCTCTATAACTTCTATATAATGAATTTAAATTACCTTTAATATTATCAATTACATTTGGAGGTTGATTGCTTGGGTTATTTAATAAGTTTTGTTGAACAGATAATGCACCATTTATATCAATGTAATCTGGCATAATATATAATATATAATATATATATTATCCTAATATTTTAGTTTTACAGTCTAAAATTGATTTGTATCAAATGATTAAGGTATATCCGAAAAGAATATATGGATACAAATCAACGTTGACATTAGACCCAAATCCACGAATAGAGATTAATTATTCTTTCCCAATCATAATAGCGAATACAATTAAAGTAGCAGCCGTTATTGTTCCTAAAATATATATAGAATTTTCTTGAACATTCTGTATATTGTTATCGTATAACATTCCATCTAATAATGTTTTGGGTTTATCATTTAAACTAAATGGGGTATTATAATCATACAAATAATTACCTGACATATCATCTCTTATTCCACTATTATTGTTGTTTGTTATCTTTGTTATATTAAGTGATAAATCATTATAATTTTTTTTAATATTGTATAACTTAGAATTATAATCTAAACCAATATCTTTAATAGGATCTAGTTGATTTTTCTTAATATCATTCGAATTGGAACCGGAATTTTGATTATATCCATGACTGTCAAAACCCTCAGTATTTGTGTATAATGAAAATTTATTTTGAAATATGTTATTTTCAAGATTCTTATTCATTCTCTCTTTATATATAAATAAGAATTTTATAATTTTGTAAATGTATAATACAACATTGTTGTTGCAACAACACTAAATATTATTCCTGTATATAATGTAGAATCGTATTGTGTTTTAATATCATTTGCTTTAATACTATTTTGTAATTCTTTAATTTTACTATCTAAATCTTTTCTAGTTACGTTTATAGAATTTTCCTTTTCTAATATTTCTTTATAATTATCATTGTATATAGTTTGAGTTACATTATCTTTACTATTTTTAATTACCTCAATATCAGCATTTACTTTATCAATATATCCGATTATAGTATTTTCTTTGTTGTTAAGAAAGTCTTGTGTTATGTCTCCTTTTTCTCGTTCAGTAAAACAGGTAGGATCAGTTGATGAACAATTACTTGAAGGAATTGAATTGGCCTGTACACTTTTAATATATTTTGCGTATTTAATATTAAAATCATTTAGATTATCCGATAAAGTTTTATAATCATTCATTAAAGTATCTATTTGCGTTTGAGACATACTATTATAATTATTTAATATATAATTATAATACATTATTGTTATTTCTGATTTTTATAAATTACGACTAATAAAAAAACAATACCTATTCCTAAATTTATAGTATTTAAAATAGTATTATCATAATTCATCTTTTCATTCATATATAATTCATTCGACCCTAAAATACCATTGTCCAAGTTCATTAATTCAGTTGCCTTGTTTTTATTAATACACAGTGATTGATTAATACAATTTTCACTGTCAAAATTAAGTTCATTCGTATTACATTGTAAGTTTTTATTATTAATTAATTCATTACATCTTTCATCGGTAGGCATATTCTTAACTTTTACATAAAAAAAATCATTTGGACTATATCCTACAAAAACATTATTTGACATTATATTTTATCTATAAATTCATAATATATTTTTATCCAAAAGCCATATTATTTTTATACACAAACTCTATAATATTTATAAAACATGGTTGTTGCACTATTTCTTTTAAGTTCACATACATTACCTGGTCTAATACACAACACAAGTGCTTGAGGATCAAATCTGGATATTTCAGGTAGTTGATTTTTATTTGAAATATTGTACTTTTTCTTTAAATCTTCAATATCCTTATCTTGTAAAATAGTACATTCTGGCACTAATTTATGATTTAAAATATTATATTGCAATCTGCGTATGTTATGTATTACAACAAATATTCCATCATGATCATATAAATATTTTAGTTTTGTAATAATTGTATCGTTTGGTTCATCTTCTGTAATAATTATTAAAGTATCCTCTTTTGTCAATATACTTTCTATTGTAAATAAATCCTCAATAATATCATCCAAATTTTGAGGACGTATTTGTTTAGCAGTTAAATAATATTTAATATATATTTTACGGTTACTATCATTATGTTTAACCAACATATCTAATTGTGAATTAGAATACATTGCATCAATTTCATTTATGCTAAAACCATCATATTCCTTTGTGTCATATCCTAAATTATCTGATAATATTTCTAAAATATTACTTCTGGATTTGTAAATATTTAAAATTTTATTATTTGAAACGGACATTATTAATATAAATAGTATTTATACTTTTATACTATTTGTATAAATAAATCAATTTTTTGAATTCTAATCATTTCATTGGGCCTGACATTATATTTCTGTTTCATCAATGTCTTCTATGTCGCAATCGTTATTATTATATTTTTCTCGATTATAATTTATTTTAACACCATGCCATATTTGATCCTTCTGTTTACCAAATTCTTTATCCATATATTCATGAATTTCTTTATTGCTAGGTGCTTTTCCTCCATAATTCGATCCATACCAAATAGTAAACTCGCTATTAATTTCTGTTTTCTTAATTTGTCCATTAGGATCACGCACTACAAGATCATTAATAAATTCAGCGATATAATCTTGGCTCTGACGATATTCATTGCTTTTTTCCATTACAATAGAACAGTCTTTTACTAAACCATTCGTTTTGAATGCTCGTTGAACAAGCATAGTTGCGAAGACCTCTTTCCATGAATCGAATTTTTCATCAATAAACTCATCAATCATAAACTGATATGGCTTATCCTTATCTCCTTGAACAGGGTTTTTTGTAAATAATGATTTATATGGTACTGTACGAATACGTCTCCATGTTCCATGATCATTGCTTTTAACACCCATAAGAACATTAGAACATACAACTAATTTGAATTGCGGAAGGAAAGAGATTGTTTTTGGCATATACGGTGCACGTCCTTGCAATTTATCCTTACCACTTGTAAGCTGTTTCATCATACCTTCATTAATTACATCACCTTTTTTCGGTTCATTCATAACAGCATATCGAATACCTTTTAATTGAACGATTTCTGGAGATAGCCCTCCAACCTTGCTACGGTTTTCAGTAACTAGAGTTAATGGAACATCACCCTTGTAATCTCCCAATACTTGTTCCATTAAATTTACCAATACTGATTTGCCATTTTGTCCAACACCAATATACATGTTAAATGTTTGGGTTGTTGATGTACCAATTAATGTAGATGCTAAATGGTCCCACATGTATTCACATAATTCTTTTTCTGGGAATAGTTTATTCATAAAATCATTAATCTCATCTACTATTTTTTGATGTTTTGAAGTCAATTCAATATAATTGATGTTTGTACATAAGGATACATTATCTTCTGGATGTCCTTTTCTAAAACATTTTTCTTTGAAATCAATTACACCATTTTTAAAACAAAGTAAATATGGATTGATGTCCAATTTTTCTAGGAATGATCCATCATAGAAGAGCTCCTTCGCCTCTTTCATTATCTTATCCTTACCATTACTATCAGAAAGTCTTGTGCTAATATTTAAAATACGTATTGATCTTCGTTTACCTGGATCTTCTTCTGAAACCTGATTTTGTGGATCGCCGTTTACAATCATCGTATTCATTGCTGTAAATGTCTTTTGATTGTATAAATCACGTAATTGTTCAGATATAGCCTTACGCAATGTTGTTCCAGAATCAACCTCATGCCATTTGTTATTTATATATTGATACCATATATTACCTTTAATGCTGACACATACAAATTTATGTTTGAATATTTCGTACAATACTTTAGCTATGTCTGTATCACCACATCCAGAACGATCATCATGTTTTGATGTAGATGATCCTCTTGTTCGAATTGTTTCTTCCAAAAAATAATCAATAGTGTCCCGGCGTATACGCTCATAATCATCTTTAGCATCCGCTTTTGCCCAATGCAAAAGCGAACGTTTTGATAATCCATTCATTTTACGAGTTTCAAAGTCTTTCCAACGATCAACTCTATCAGGAACTTCGCTAAAATGAAAGGTAGGTGATCGTGCACAAAAAGCAATCCATGTAATAATCAATCTTGCATCTGTGTTTTTAAGGACCCAACCAACTCTTATCCATTTTTCGTAAGAACCATCTCCATAATAACTTGATGGTAATATCATTGCATAATTATGCATTTCTCGCAAATTATAATCAGACACCTGAATGCTGTCCAAGAAATTATTCACAGCTCTATATAATTCTTCACGACTTTTAATTTTAGCTACATTTGATGGATGTAAGAAATCATCATTATAAATATCTAGTGTTGGTTTTCGAGAAACAGTAATAGTTGTTGTAGTTGATGTTCCTGCATTACCTCCGATACGATTATCAATCTTGTATTGTTCATATTCTTGGATAAATTGGCTTGTCATAAAAAGCGATGGATGATCTTTATAACGTACCGATAATTTTTGAATATTCTTTACAATATCGAAACTTGATACTGGAATTTCCGGATACATAAACTCATTATCGGAAGAATCATACGAAACATCAAAAACTCTGGTAAGCTGGTAACGGTCATGTGCTGGTTTTCTGCTTCCGTAAAGCTGCCATGGAGTTTTACCAGTGCTAATTCCTTTATCGAATACATCTTCCCATGTGTTTCTCAAAGGCAAACTCTTCCAGATTTCAGTAGCTTTATAAATGATTTTCTCTCGTAGTAATTGTTGCGTAATATGATCAGCTTGTAATCCAATTATCATGTGAATTCCATCTTTTGTTAATTTTTTATTTTTTGTCTTATCGTCTATTCTATTTACAGTAGGTTTTTCAAACACAAAAATTTGAAATCGAGTGGATTCATCTATTTGAAAAATGTTTTTTATTTCTCCTAAATATTCACCGATGAGTTCAACTATATCATCTGGGGAATGTTGTTTTTCATCTACATCATAATCATAACGAAAATCAATATCAACTAAAATAGGTCCATCTTTATCTCTTTGCATTTCCGTTAAATACTCTTTTTTTTTACCAATAATTACGTCTTTTGCATATAATTCTAGAAACGTGGAATACTCAGCATCGGTAATATGATAAGATCCACCGTGAATACCTAATTTTGCATCACCAATTCTTGTATTTGTAACCGGTTTTGGGTTTGTTGTTGGAAGATCTTTTTGATGTATATGCTTTGATAGAAAATCAGACAAATCCCGATATTTTGCTGTAATAACATCTTTTTTGATTGAAATAACTGTACTGGAACTATTAGCTGGAATGCTTTTAGCTTCCATAATCTTTAGGATATATATTGATTATATTTTTATTTAGTTTTAAAAATCAATTTTTTTGAGGGGAACCCAGGTTCCCCTCGAACCCCTCCTTTTAAGGCCTAACTGTGGTTTTGTAGCCGAACATTCATTGCGACTACAAAACAAATGATACCCCATATCTTCCGATAGAGATTACACCGACCAAAAATAAAATATAGCGAAATTTACAATAAAAAGGAGGGGTTCGAGGGGAACCTGGGTTCCCCTCAAAAAAATTGAATTTTTATTAATAATAAATATAAATATTATTCTATCTACTATATATTAAAATGAAATTTTGTTCAAAATGCGATAATATGTATTATATTGGTATTAATGCCGACGATCCAAATCAGCTTACTTATTATTGTCGTAATTGTCGACACAAGGATGAAACAATTACAGAAGAGGGGGTTTGTGTTTTAAATACGCAATTGAAAAAAGGGGAACAAAAATTTAATCATATTATTAATGAATATACAAAACTAGATCCGACTCTGCCTCGAATATATAACATGAAATGTCCAAATGTAGAATGTAAAACAAATAAAGAAGAAAAAAAGGCAGAAATTATTTATATTCGGTATGATGATGATAATCTAAAATATTTATACATGTGCACAGAATGTGATACAACATGGAAAACCAACGAATAGGGGGAACCAAGGTTCCCCCTTACCCCCTCCTTTAGAATAATTTACTTATAAAAGAATTGTATCCTAGGTTCCCCCTCCTTTAGAATAATTTACTTATAAAAGAATTGTATCCTAGGTTCCCCCTCCTTTAGAATAATTTACTTATACAAAAGGGTAACTCATGTTCCCCCTTACCCCCCCCCCTTTAGAATAATTTACTTATAAAAAGGGAAACCATGGTCCCCCTCAAAAAATTGATTTTTTAAATTAATAATCTTATATTAATAATTTAGAAATATATTCATATATAATAACAAATGGATGAAATCGAAGATATACAAGAATTAAGTGATGTTGATGAAAGCAGTGACATGGATGAAGTTTTATTAAACAAAAAAAGAATCAATAATATTGATAAACAAAATAATAAAGAAAAAGAGGAAAATAATGAAAGTGATTATGAAGATAATGATTCGCTAAACGAAGATGAAGAAAATGACGATATTTCTGAAATTGATGAACAAACAGAAAATAAAGCAGAAAAATTACACAATACATTTACAGAGTTTGATGAATCTGAAGATGAGGAAGATGACGATGAATTCTATTTACAAAAATTTGATGAAACAACTCAACAGAAAATTATTGCGGATTTTCATCCAGAATTACAAACACATAATTATGATGAGGTTGATGTGCTTTCTAGAGTAATAAGAGATGAAGATGGCAATATAATCGATCCATTACATAAAACATTACCATTTATAACAAGATATGAGAAGGCACGTATTTTAGGAGAACGAGCAAAACAAATAAATTCTGGTGCTAAACCTTTGGTTGAATTAGAACCCAATATTATAGATGGGTATATTATTGCTTTAAAGGAATTTGAAGAGAAAAAAATACCCTTTATTGTTAAACGGCCTTTACCGAATGGGGGTGTAGAATATTGGAAGGTTGAGGATTTAGAAATTCTTCTGTAAATAATTCGATACGTCATAATATGTAGTGTTTTTTATTGTCATAATTTATATATAATATAAATTATGAGTGTTATTGAACCAAAAAATGAAGGGCATATATATTGGAAATATAATAATAATAATGAATTATTTTTATCATCTATGCCTGCAAAAGACATAGATGATGATAATAATTGGATAAAATATACTAATTTAGATGAAGCTGTAAAAAAAATAGTACAACATTTACTGAGTCAACCAAATAGTAATCAGAATATAACTACGACTAATGTAACTAATAAAAATCCAGTAATGGGTATTTTTTGGAAAAAAATAGAAAATGAAACTTTTGTAGCAATAAATCCTACGGAGCTGGCTCCAAACTGGATAAATCTTTATTCTAGTGATTTTGAAAGTATTGCAAAAGAATTATTACTACAGTATAATGAAAACCTTAGTGAAGTTAATAAATCAAGTGTAACTAGTAATTCTAATGGAAGTAATAAATCTAATGGAACTGTTGATTCTACTAGAAGTAGTAAATCTAATGGAACTGGTGATCCTGCTACAACTTCTATTAATGAAGATACTACAAAACTAGCAGAATTAATTACAAAAATATTAGATGGATTATCAAGTTCAAATCCAAAATAGGGCAACCACCTATGAGTTGAATCCGATAAATGATAATGCTTTAATCTCTATTCGTGCATAAATATGTTTATGCACAAAAAGGATATGGGTCTAACGAAGATTTGTATCCATACATTCTTTGCGGATACAAATCATCAGATAGACCTTAAACTTATCTAAAATTTTCCACGTAATATACAGCATTTTATATTATCATAAATTATATAATATAAAAAATGGCAGAAACTGGACCAATAAAAAATGGGCGTATATATTGGAAATTAGTAGATTCAACAGGTAATCTTTTTTTGTCAACAACTCCTGAAGTATTAAAAAATAATAATTATTGGATAAAATATGAAGATCCTTTAAATACATTTGAAGAAATAAAAGTTCAATACCATAAAAGAGAAGATAATTATAATAGATATACATATGGCGAATATGGAAAATTAAATGGTGTTTTCTGGGAATCAGATAAAGATAATGATAAGATTTATGTTGCTATAAATCCCAAAAAATCTCGAAGCGATATTCCTAGTGATTGGATAGAATTTGATTATAATAATATTTCTGTTATTGCAGATCAATTATTAATTAAAAAGAATGATAATGCTTTAATAGGAGAAAAAACTAAAAAATTATTAGTCGGAATCAGTAATTATAAACAAGAACAACCACCAGCACCATCACCACAATCACCAATACATGCACCAAAACCATCACCAACACTAGTAGCAGAAGTTGGTTGTCCATCAAAAAGTTATTCACTCGATACTATTAAAAGTCAATTAGATTGCTCTAATAAAAATTTAACCGAACAACAAAAAAAAAAAATATACAGAACGTTAGTTTTAAAACTGCATCCGGACAAAAATAAGAATTGTGAAGATGATGCAAGAGAAAAATTTATACAATTTAATAATTATTATGAAGATGAATGTAAATAAAAAGATAAATAATCGATATTTAATTTTAGAGAATTCATAATTTCTCAATATATATAAATGACAGAATACGTAGTATGTATACCCTCTTATAAAAGAGCACAACTTTGCAATGATAAAACTTTAACAACTCTTAAAGAACATCATATTCCTGCTAAAAAAATTTATGTTTATGTAGCAAACAAAGAAGAATATGACGAATATGTTCAAATCCTTGATAAATCTAAATATAATAAACTAATTATAGGAGTAAAAGGAATTGTCCCACAACGTCAATTCATAAAAGATTATTGGCCCGAAGGAAAACATATAGTATCCTTTGATGATGACGTAGCTAGCATCGATTTAAATATGTCTTCTAGATTTAAGGGAAAATCATTGGATTTTTTCTTAAAATCAGCATTTAAGGAATGTAAGCAGAGAAAGGCCTATATTTGGGGTGTTTATCCTGTATTTAATCCCTATTTTCGAAAAGCTAGAGATGAAGTATCTACCTGTTTAAATTATATAGTTGCCGCATTTTATGGTTATATAAACAGACCAAAATTAAACGCTATAAAAATTATCCTTACCAAGGAGAATGGTCAAAAAGAAGATGTTGAGATGAGTATTAAATATTTTATCCACGACGGAATTGTATTGCGTTTTAATAGAATAGGTTTTGAAACTAAATATTATGGAAAAAGCGGTGGTTTAGGCAATTTCGATGAACGTATGAAACCAATGTTAGAAGCATCTAATCGTCTTAAAAAGGCATATCCAGAATACGGCGAGGTATCAACTAAAAAAACAGGAATGACTGAGTTTAGATTAAAGAAAATACCAGCAAGAACTGAACAACAAGAATCCAATAGTAAAACAAAAAAGTTACCAAAAACCCACAAAAACAAATCAGTAAAGTCCAAATAATCATAAAAAATTGATAAAAACATTTTATGATTATTTAATATACAAAATATACAAATAACAACAATGACAACAAGTGAACAAATAACTGTTTATGATCCAGTTATAATTAAGTCTCGAAATGATTATAGTCATCCAGCATGGATTCACAAAAAATTTAAATATGAAGGAACAGTATCATCAATAAAGTATAATTATAAAAATCGCGGTGCTAAACATTTGGGAAAGGAAAAGGTAATATATGTTAGTTTTATGGATTCATACGCTTATCATAATTTACTATTAATTGGATCCAAAATATTTTGCTTATTATATGGTGCAAATATAAATTGTTACATTACAAATATTTTGAAAAATAATAGTAATATTATAACATCATTAGAAGTATCAATATTTGATGATGAGGATACCATAAGGATCAATCCGATAATTTACAAAATAGACCCAAAAAATATTGAATCCATGTTAATTACTGAAAAGGCATATCAAATACAGAAATTATGAATTCTTAGCACTACGCATATTCTTTAAAGTTTTGTTATGAGTTTCATAAAATTTTCTCGTTTTATTTTTACTATTTAACCATACATTCTTTCTTAAATAACAAACTATAGATAACCTGGTAGCATCATCTGTTTTTTTATGGATAGGTAAATTTGCATGGGGTTGATGAACATCCATAAAAAGAACATCTCCTCCACGAACATCTACTCCTATTCCATATTGAGGAAAACAAGTTTCTCCGCCTGTATAATTTCCACGTTCTATAACTGCTAAATTACCAAAACCTTCTTCATCATCTCCTTTATCAGTATGTATTCCTGTTTGAAAATTAACATTTGTAGTAATAGTAGTAAATGAAGTGTTATCTATTTTAAAATGTGTCTGTTTTGCCTTTGAAATTTGTTTTGCGTAATGGTCAGGTGTTAGTTTAGCATACATATTATCTATCTCTTTAATTAATGGTATTGTTTTTTTATACATTTCAGGATGATCCATATTAAAACGGCATTCCCTAACATTAATTGATGGTTTTCTACCAAGTTTTTTAAAAATCATTTTCTGACTAGGAGTCCAACGATCAAAGTAACCAAAAATATTAGACATGACTTTTTTTGTCTGCCCTAAAGTTTTGTTTTTGCTTCCAGACGCACTACCTCGAAGACTTGAAACATTTTTCGCAAATTTAATTATATTTTCATAAAACGCATCTTGATTTTCCTTACTTAATTTTCCTTTTCTAAATCTCAAAAGAAGAATTCCTTCTGAATTATAAACATCAGCATCGTCTTTAATAATATCTTTTATATCGTTGGGTTTTAAAAACTTATCTATTTTTTGTTTTAATTTAATATCATCAAAATCTTTATCGACAGTATATACTGTTATTCCGTTTTTTTTCTCTTTTTTAATAATCATTTCTTATAATATAATAACATATTATATTCATAATATTTAGTCTAAAAACTTTTTATAATAGTAATATAAATGGCAAAAAAACCAAATTTTTTATATTATATTATTATTTTATTATTTGTGATATGTTTTTGTATTTATTTACAAACTTTTAAATCAACTTTTATTGAAGGTGCTACATCAACTATCAATGATGCTGATGATTTTACTATTTTTATGAATATTAAATTAAAAAATAGTAAGGGTTATGTTGTTCCACAACCATTAGGAAATTATACTGTAAAAACAACTTCGGGTAAATTCTCTATTACCGAAGATTTTTCTATGAATGAACCAAAATTAATAAAAACCCATTATGATGTAGATGAAAAAAAGAATATAGTTAATAGAAATATTACTATTATTCCTTCGTACAATGGTTTGAAACCAGGAGAGTGTAAAAAAAATATAAATATTTGTAATACGTTTCCTAATAAGTTTGATTTAGATATTAGTTTTAATCAAATTGAGTATAAATTTGAAACTATGGCAAATTTAATAGCAGCAAATCGTCCTGCATCTTATTTAAATTATATTGATCCCGATAATAATTTAATAATAACAAGCATTGGAACAATTTATGATAAGAAAAAAAATAATATAGGTGATGTTTCTATGGATGGTAATGATATGAATAATCAAAAATCTTTTATAATTAAAATGCAAAACAATAATAATGAAGAATTTGATATAAAGAAAATAATTATAACATTTATGGTGCCTTTACCTTTATTGGATGCAGTTCCATATATGCCACCGGCAGTTGATCCTAAAATAATTAAAAGTATTCCTCCACCTGATCCTGATACATTTAAAAAATAGACATTTTTACATGATGGATACTTATTTTTCATCTATGTAAATTCGTACATAAAAATATTTATGCACGAATCATTCTAAAATATTCGAATTATTTATAATGCACTTCGATAATCAACAACATAAGGATTTGACTTCAACATGCTAGTAATATCAGAAGTATTTCTATCAACATTTATATTTGGATATAAATGATTAGTTGTTCCTGCCATACGTCCCATATTTGAAATATCCGGTGATTGATATGGCATAGTACCAATAACTGCTCTATTGTTTTCTAACATTCCATCTCTTGAAACTTGACGCATGTTTATATCGGAATTTAATAGATTCATATTTCCAGTTGGTGTGTATCCAATAAGTGTACTTGATTTTAAATCATTATTACGCTGGTTATATCCAGCTTCATAAGATGTTGTTTGTCTAGTTCTTGCACCAGCACTAGCTCCGCCAGCATAATAATAATCACTAGTCTCTGAGCGAATAGTATTAACTGGTTGAACTTCTGTTACTTTATATGCACCACCCAATTGATTTGCATTAACATTTAAATGATTTTTAGATTGTTCAGTAGTCTCTCTAATAGTTGGTGCTGGTCGATCCGCAGGATTAAATATATATGATTGTGGCACTGTTGTGCTTGGATTTTGGTAAGGACGAAGAGTGCCTAGTACATTTTCTTTACGACTAGGTCTTAATATATCAAGTAGTGGTGCAATTGCAGCTCCAATACCACCACTTACCAATCCAAAATATTGGTCTTGATTATTTGAACTACGATTATTAGGATAGGCTTTTTTAGCCTTTATTTCATAATCAGCATCAGTAGCATATTGACGACCATTTGCGTTTGCGACTGCTAATGGAACATCTCCCAATTGTTGATTATGACTTGGCATATATTCACCAGGAATATAACTTGCTTCAGTTTGATATCCAGCACCTCCTGCATAAGCAACAGCTGTTTCGGGTCGGCTAACATAACGTTCAACTGGAATAGATCTTAATGTTTGACCCTTTTCAATACCTACTGTAGTAAATAATCTATCATGATCTAAAGCAAAACTCTGTTCTGGTAAATGTTTTTCCATAATACCCATCTGTTCATAGGTTGCATTATGTTTAATAAAACTATTTGCAGGACCCTCGTGTCCAAAAAGCATCAATCCAGTTGCTTTTGGTTTATTATCAACACGTAATTGATCAGCGGTTTTGTCCAACCATTTATCACGCATCATCATTCCCGAATTGAATCCTCCTGCACCTTCATTTGTATATCCTAAACCTAATCCTGGAGCAACTTGTTGTTCTGCAAATGGTTTTACATTAGCCATACGCGTACTAGGATTTACACGTGATTGGTAAAACTCGCTCATGTTAGGGGCACCATTTGCCCATTGTTGGTTACTTGATGGTGCAAATAAAGGTGATTGTTCTTTTTTTGTAATAGTTTGAGAACCCGAACCGGTATAACTATCTAAAAGACCTTCAAATGAATTCTCATCAGCTATGCGTGTTCTCAAATTACTTCCAAAAAAAGGTACCATATTATTATGCGTAAAATAACTTGCATTAACAGATTGCCCAGTTAATGAATAGAATTTATTACCTATTTCATCCATTCCATTTGTCTTCATATTTGATTGACTTATTTGGTCATTTGTATTTGGATTGAAGTATTTATCAGTATATACACCACCACCATTATCATAACGATTAGATGTAGATAATTGCGAAGTTTTATCTGTATCCGATGATATACCAGGTAATTCATCAGGGTAATTACGATTCGGAACATCTACATTAGGTAACAATGATTGATTTCTAAAGTTTTCGCTTTTTGATTTTTGATTTGAAACAATATATAAAAGTCCTAATGCAACACCAGGAATAGCTAATTCCATTTTTATATTATATAATTAAAATATCCTTATATAATATTTATAAAAATTAATCTCTAAAAGTTGATAAATATATTTATCCAGTTTTATGATATGGGTTTTCTCATGATTTGTATCCACAGATAAAGATTATTTTAATTCATTATTATATAACGATCCATGACAACCTACCTCATCGCCATTCATGCATATAGTTTTGCCTGTTAAATAGTAAGACATATGTTCTGTTCCATTAACTATAGGTATAGTAGGAACGAAGAAATCTTTTTCTAAAATACGAGTTTGGATGTTTTCATGAAACCCTTTTTCTAGTCCATTTAATGGATTTAAAAAGGGAGATTCCCATCTAGATTGTTCTAAATCTTTATACATCCAGGCAGGATGAGTAGCTCTGCTTTCTTCAATATACGGTTCTTCATTCCTATAAGTATTAGGTGAAGATTGTACGGCATTTACAGTATGCTCATTTACGCCAATATAATCTCTATTTATTTTTCGTGTTAATCCTAGCAAATCACTTTCTAAATTTACAGTATTATTTCTAAAATTTGCACCCCACTTTTGCATCCGAATATTAGGATCTTCTAAAAATGGTAAATCAATACCTTGTCCAGGTGTATCTAAAAAATAACGTCCAGAAAAACTACTTATTTGTGCTTGTTTTTTTAATCTTGAAGGATCATCGTGAAATCTAGTAAAAGCCATAACTATAATATATCTCTAAAAAATACTTTCGTTAAAATATTATATAAAACATATTTAAATATTTATATCATAATAAATGTCTAAAATATGTCTTAATATGATTGTTAAAAATGAAAGCAGAATAATAGAGCGTCTTATGCTTTCTGTTTTACCGATTATAGATAGTTATTGCATTTGTGACACCGGTAGCACAGATGATACTGTTGAATTAATAGAAACTTTTTTTAAAAAACATAATATACCAGGGAAAATAGTAAAGGAGCTATTTAAAGATTTCGGGTATAATCGAACATTTGCATTGAATGCATGCGTGGGTTTAGATAATGCTGATTATTTATTGCTAATGGATGCGGATATGAAACTTCGTATAAATCCAGATTTATCAGTTGATGAATTCAAAAAGTCCTTAACAAAAGATGCTTATTATTTATTCCAAGGTTCAGATGTATTCTATTATAAGAATGTTCGTATTTTGAAAAATAACCCGGATTATTCTTATTGGGGAGTTACACATGAATATGTTAAAACTACACCAGAAACGATTTATGATGAAATAGAAAAATCACAGGTATTTATAGATGATATTGGGGATGGAGGGGCTAAAACAGATAAGTTTGAAAGAGATATCCGATTATTACTAAAAGGGTTAGAAGAGAACCCTAATAACGAACGTTACACATTCTATTTAGCAAATAGCTACATGAATTCGTTTCAATATGAAAAAGCTATAGAAAGATACAAAGAACGCGTAAAATTAGGTAGTTGGTTTGAAGAAGTATGGCATTCATATTATAGTATGGGAAAGTGCTATCAAGAACTAGGTGATATGGCAAATGCTATAAATTCATGGATGGAAGCATATCAATTTTATCCAAATCGTATTGAAAACTTATATTTAATAACAAATTATTATCGATGCAATAATAAAAATGTTCTCGCATACTCTTTCTATGAAATGGCTAGACCAGAATTATTAAAAAACAACGTTCAAAATTTTTTATTTTTAGAAAAAGATGTTTATGATTATAAATTAGATTATGAATTTAGTATTATAGCATATTATCGTAATCCAAATAATTTAGATGTTATCCAATCTTGTATGAAGGTACTTTCGCATCCAAATACGCCTACCAATATTGCAACAAATGTACTGTCTAATTATAAATTTTATGTTCCAAGATTAAAAGATTTTGAATCAAAAAACATTGATTTACAGGTTCTCCATTCTATAGGAAAAACCATGAATATAGATAGTAATTTTGTCTCAAGCACTCCTTCTATTTGTATAGATCCAAATAATAAAAATAGATTAATTATAAATCTTCGTTATGTAAATTATAAAATAAACGAAAAAGGTGAATACATTAATCAATCAAATATTATTACAAAAAATGTAATATCCTGTATCGATATGAATAAAAAATCATGGAAATTGGATACCGAATTTGAATTAAAATATAATAAAGCATATGATAACTTATATGTTGGTCTAGAAGATATTCGCATAATGGGTCATAAAAGTAAACTTTATTTTAATGCAAATCGTGGTTTAGAATATTCTAAGATGGTTATTGAGCATGGTATAATAAATTTAAAATCTAGGTCTACCTTATCAAATATTCTAGAAATAGATGGACAACAAACTATAGAAAAAAATTGGGTGATATTTGAAAACGCAAATAGAGAACTTAACATGATTTATGGATGGTATCCATTACGCATAGGGAATGTAATAAATCATCCGGATAGTAAGATAGATAATAAAAAAAATCCTGTTATGAAATTGGTCATTAGTCATGAATATCAAACACCTAATTTTTTTAGATGGTTACGAGGTTCTACAAATGGACAACGCATTGGAGATGAGATTTGGTTCATTTGTCATCTAGTTAGTTACGAAGACCGTCGATATTATTATCATATTTTTGTTGCTTTAGATAGCAAAACAATGGAATTAAAACGCTATAGTAGAATTTTTACGTTTGAAAAAGAAAAAGTAGAATATACATTGGGATTTGTGTATTTAGATCAAAGTAATGAAATATTAATAGGATATAGTGTTATGGATAGGGAAACCAAATATATCACTATTACAAAGGATAAGTTAGAAGAGCTATTCATTCAGAATTAGAAATTATGTTATGATAATTTCATTCAAACAAGCATTCTTACAATTTTCCCCAAAAGTTCTTCTATGCCATTGACAAATTCCATGTTCTCGAATACCTTCTAAATGACGTTTTGTACCATATCCCATATTCGTATCTATACCATATCTTTCCTTCAAAGCAGGATATTTTTCACACATTTCATTAATATAGGCATCGCGACTTGTTTTAGCTAAAATGCTCGCAGCAGCAATTGACATATATTTCCCATCCCCTTGCTCAATTGTAATATGTGAAAGTTCTCGAATGCATTGTTTATTTTCATCAAAACATCTGTAAGGTGTAAAATAACCACCATCAACTAATGCCATACAATTATCTAATTCACAATCACCTAATTTTGCAATCGTTTCACGAATACATTCATGCATTCCTTGCATTGTTGCTTTCAAAATATTTATATCGTCAATTACTTTTTCATCAACCCATGCAACATGCCATGCCAATGCATTTTCTTTAATATATTCTGCAACGGCATTTATTTTTTTTTTAGAAGTAAATTTTTTACTATCTTTAATATCCTTTCCATCAAATTTAGCAGAGTCTTTAGGTAAAACAACACATCCTATATAAACACGCCCAAATAAACATCCCCTACCTGCTTCATCCAGAGCAAATTCATATTGATTTTTCTCATTATAAAACCGCTCCATTATTAATTTGTATGGTTTTTCTTTTTTATATATAATAAAATCAATTTTTTATTTTTATTGTATATATTTTTCGTCATATACTTTATATCAAAATGTTATCAATTAAAATTACACCGATGTTTTTATTTTTAATATTACTAATAGTTTTAGTAATTTCTGTAATATTTGGTAATAGATTATTAAAAGAGGGGTTTGTTTCTTTTCAAAAAGATAAAACATATTTAAATTATGTGAATATACCTAGTTATTCCAAAACAAAAACAGTGCCAAAATTATATGATAATTTATATTTTGATAACAACAATGGTAATTTAATAGAAGTGGATTCAACAAAATTTGATAAAGGGGATATTGATACAACTGGTAATACTATTGCTTCAACTATTGTTACAACACGATTGGGTTGGTCGAAAGTTTATAATACTAATTTAATTGATGGTAAAATTCAGTCAAGAGATACAGATGAAAGTCTAATTAAGGAATTGAGATCTAATTATGTGTCATTAAAATATGAATCAAAATCTTCTAATACCGATAATTACTGTGTGTTTTACATACCATGGTATAAATCTACATATATTCATGTTATAAACATAACAGCAAAAACGAATGTAGCAACTTATTACTTTGATAACAATGGTGATAATCAGTATTATAGCTATGACGGAACTCCTTCATCATCTATTAATATAACGTATAACCAATTTACATCAGTTTCTGGAACTAACAAAGAATTACTATATGATTCTAGTGCAAATTTATATCAAATAGGAAAGTATGTAAAATATGATATTTTAAATGGAAACTTAATACTACAAAAAGACGAAGCAGATACTAATATTACTGTTTACAAACGAAATGGGTCAAAAGTAGAAAATATTACAAGTAGTAATAAGTTTAAAATTGATACAACTGTAGTATCTAATGTTTCATTTACGCCTCAAGTTATAACTGATACTGTTGGAAAAAATATAATTTTATACTTACCATATAAAACAAATACCGTAGTTGCCTTATTTGGATTAGATGGATCTAAATCTTCTTCATATAAATTGAACAATGTTATGAGATTTACTTCTACTGATGTCGAATATGCAGATAATAATAATAATTATAGGGGATCAAATAGTAGGGGATCAAATAATGGTAATTCCATTTCTGATTATTATAAATGGTATTGGTATTGGAATATGACTGGAGGAGAATCTAATAATTTGAATTATTCAGATGATTATTTATTAAAAACACAAATAGTACCTCCTGTTTGTCCAGCATGTAATTCATGCAATGGAAGTACTTGTACTAATTGTGGTGGTCAAGGAGGTTCAGGAACACTTTCTAATAATGGAAATTCTGTAGTAAACAAATCAAATAACAGCCTTCTACCTGCAAGTGGACCAGCACCGCCACAAAATCAATCTAAAGCACCCAATGACAATGTTTCTATTATAGGTAACGGAGGATTTGTTTCTAATGCGGATCCAAATACAATCGGTGGTTCTCTAACATTGACAACTTATGATACAGTAGCAGGTATAGAAGGTGTTGCACAAACAGGAGCAAATGTACTAAATACAGCTACTGGTACAGTAGGTTCTGTTGCGAATACGGCAATAGGTGCAGTTAGCAATGTAGCTAGTGATGTTACAGGATTAATTGGCGGAGCAGGTTCTGGAGTAAAGGATTTATTAACACAAGGCAATCAAGGTAAAGATAATACTAAAACATTAGGTCCTGACGGAAAACCCATAACAATTAATAGAACAGAAGGAGCATTTAAATCACCTTATGGTACTAGCACAATCGATCAATATTCGTATTATGGAACATTACCAAATAAAGGAAATAGCAATTTTATGCCATTAACTGCTGATTTTAGTGCCTTTGGAAGATAAGCAACTAAGATAAATATTATGGATTTTTTATACAATAATATTTATTATTCACTATCTATTCATCATAATCTAAATCTTCTAATAATGTATCTTTTTTAATATTTTTATCTAAATATCTATACATTCTTTTAATATCTAATTTGTTTATGTCGTAATTATCAAACATTTTTTCAATCTCATTTAATTGGTCTGTTTTATCACAAATATCAGATCCTTTATATAATCTTAATTCTTGAAACATAGCAGATAAATCTTTTTTATCCAGATCTAATTGCTGACATAGATTATAGTTAAATAAAATATTATTATATTCTGTAGAATATTTTGTTAAAACCTTTGTGAATCTTACTTCTGATGGATTAAATTTATCATTTTTCTCAGGGAAACTATCATGGTATAATTTATTATTATAGAATGTTTTCATCAGCGAACTCATCTCATTGAATTGCCATATTTGATTCTGAAAAGTTACTCTATCAATATAATCAGAAAAACAAATATTATTTAATATTTTCGAATAAAATGGAAATGATTTTTCTATTTTTTCATTTTCTAATACATCAACTATATTTTCATGCCATAATAAAGCAACTATAGTTCTATCTGTGTCATTCATTATTTTAATATGATCTTCCATATTAACATTTCTATTTATTAGAGATCGTGTTATTTGTTTCGAGTCTTCGTTGTATGATTTAATATGAAATATTTTTTTAATAGTATCTTGTGAAATTAATTCTGGTTTCTTTATTAAAATATTATTTACTAATAATAATTTACGTAAATCACCTTGTATATAATTTATTACACAATCTATATGATCTTTTTTTGCTAATTTAATTTGAGGCACAGAATTAATTAATATTTTTTCTATTTGATTATTGGTTGGTGTTTTTAACTCAAATGTGTTACACACTTTTATCAATTCTCTTATTTTTTTATCTATGTTATAATTACCAATACAAATAATAGGATTTGATGTAAAATTTTCCAAGCGTTGTTTTTTTGTTTTCTTTTGGCGTATAATTTTAATAAGAGATGTAATTCCTCCTTTATCACCATTATTCATTCCATCTATCTCATCCATTACAATAACTATTTTTTTAACTTTTTTTGCCATCATTTGAAGAACATTACGATTAGAAACATTATTATTTGTAATAGCATCAATAAACCCCTTATTTCTAACATCACCTGCGTCATATTTTATAACATCATAATCTAACTCTTTCAAAATATTTATAACAAATTTAGATTTACCGCAACCTGGAGAACCATAAATATAAATACCCCTTTTAAAATTTATATTTTTATGATTTTCATCAAATGATAATAGTATATTTTTTATTTCATTAGCTATTTCATCTCGTTCTAGTATTGAATTTATATTAATAGAATCTAATACGTTCATTGTTATACTATTATGAACATATTTATTTATATTGAAATATAAACGAATATTATTATATACACTATTGTGATGAAAAAAATTTACGTGGGTGGTTGCTTTTATGATTATTTAGAAGTGCGAAATATACAAAATATTTTTGTTTCAAATGGTTTTGAAATTACATATGATTGGACAATTAAGGTCTATCCGTGTTTTTGTATCCATTTGGATACAAAAGACAGGATAACCCATATCCTATTCGTGCATAAATACATTTATGCACGAATAGAGATTAATGCTGAAAAAATTATTACACATCGTAATAAATTATCAAATGATATGAGAACATTTGATAAATTACAAGAAGAGGCTATTTTAGATATGAATGGAGTATATCAAGCAGACTGGAGTATTTTTATTATAACAAGGAAAGATTATGTATATAGAGGAACATTTTTTGAATTAGGAGCTTCTATTATGAGAGACACCTTACGAAATAAAAGGAATCATACAATTATAATATCATCTGTTGGAAAGGATACTTATGCAAAAACGCTATGTTTTTATCATCATCCAGATATTATTCATGTAAATACCATCGACGAAGCACTTTATTTTATGTAAATTGAATATTTACCATAACTTCTGGATCACTTTTGCTATAACCTATTTTAGATTTGCTATCTGTATCATTTTTTCCATTTTTTGTGTCTTTTAATTCAATCGTTTTTTCTATTAATTGTTTCTGTAACATTCCGACCATTTTTTGTAGTTCATTATTTTCTTTTATTATGTTTTCATGATTTTCTGATTTGGTGGAAGGGCCGGATTTTGTTAATTCTCGTATAGATTTGGTTTTTTCAATTAATTGACGTTGTAACATTGCAACCATATTTTCTAATTCGGATAATTTCTCAATATTTGATGGTCCATTTTCTGTAATAGTAGATTTATTATCTTTGGATGATTTAGAAAGTTCACTTATCGTCTTTGTTTTTTCTACTAATTGTTTTTGTAAAACAACGATCATACTTTCGTATTCTCCGCATTTTTGAACTAACGTAGCCAATTGCTTTTGTTGTTCCTGAATCATGTTTACCACTTCCAAATTTGTTAATTGTTTAGGTTCTTGTCCTGGTTGTTGTAAAACAATAGGTGCATTTTGTTGTATTTTTTCCATCTCTTCCTTAACCATTTTTTCACGTTCTGCTTCAATTTCTTTAATCTGCTTTAATACATCTGGTTTCATTGCAGGAAGTCCTGGTTCGTAAGCAGCCAATAATTTATCAATATCTCTTAAAAAAAAATCCTTAACATTTTTCTCTGACTTGTTGCGTATAAACATATCTACTGTTTTATCCGATTCTCTAAAGAAATCTGGATGTTGATTATCTAACATCTTGCGTTTATCATAAGTATTATGTTCATGTGAAAATACTAAAATGGCCTTTAAAGGATCTAATTGCACAAATGGAATTGTATATCCCTTTAAAAAAGCACGTTCTTCTGCTAAAGCAGCATGTTCTTCATATTTTGTTTGATTAAGTAATTCCTTTCGAAAAGCAAATGTACCAGCAGTCGCATGATTTGGACCATATGGACCACACTTAAACATTTTCTGAATATGTTTAAAATAAATATAAATTTCACTTGAACCAGCACATAAAGCTGTTGGGTTAGCTTCTAGTTTTTGAACAGCATCTTCTATTCTTTCAGGTGGATAATAATCATCATCATCCATATAAACAATAATTGATCCTCTCGCAAAACTATGCATATAGTTTCTCTTTGCTCCTAAAGTCATTTTTTCACTTACTTCAAAATACCTAATTTGGGGAATATCTGATTTTTCTACTAAATCTCGTATTTTATCAGTTCCATCATCTACTATAATCCATTCAATACGATGTTTTGGATAGGTCTGATTTCTAAAACAGTTAAACATATTTTGTATAAATGGACGTCGATTAAAAGTAGGTGTACAAACACTTACTAAAGGAAGTTCCTTCTTTTTTTGAGTTTTCTTCTTATTTGTCATTATTATAATAAAACAAACTTATTATCTATAACTAACGGATTTATTATTTAATTTCTATTTCGTGATAAATAATATTATTATAAAGTATATGAAACTAAAAAAAAAGAATTTAAATAATTCAAAGAAAACTCGTAAATATTTAGGTGGAGGAAAACCACTTAAAATACTTTTCAACCTATCTAGTAACTGTTCAAAAGATAGTGCAATAAATATATCAAAACTTTATTTTAAGTTGCTTAAAAATAATTATGATGTTGAAAAAGCAAAGGAATTAATTAATGAAAAAAATGAAAATGGTATGAATGCTTTAAGAATTGCCTATGAAAATAATTGTGATACAAATTTTAATGTATTATTAGTTTTAGGAGCAATTGATTTACCTGATAAAACTGGACAAACTATAGTTAATAGAGCCTTGATTCAAAACAAATTAAATTATATTGAAAAAATTTTAAATAAGAATGCAGCAAATATTACGGAAACAGAAATAAATACAGCAAGAACATTATTTCCTCCTACCGGGGATGTGAATATAGATAGATTACAAGGTAATAATATTGTAGAAAAATTATCTAGAAAAGCATTTGAACAAGGAAATATAACCACGATTTTTCCTTTTTTACAAAGAGCAAGAGCGGTTCCATTTGTAAATGCAACTAATGTTGATATATTTGATCCAACTGAAAAGGTTAATGTAGCTTATGAAAATAGAAATGATTATCTGGGTGAAAATGGTGAAGGTGCATATAATTTAAATGGAACAACATTGAGCTATCCATTAGATGTGCCAAAAGCAGAACCATTCCGAACAAACCCATTGCAATTAAATAGAAAACCAGATCCAGATCGATCATGGTTATTCGGGGGTCCTTTTCCTGGCGAATCATTAGTTAGAGACGCTGCAAGTAGATTAAGAGGAACAATTAGAGAAAAATTTGATAATGCTCAAGTTGCCTATACTTATCCAATTACTGATTTAAATAAAAAAAAAGAAAAACCGTCAATATTTAGTACTCCTAAGGTTAATAAAAGATTTAAAAATTCTTCTGTTCCATTTGCATCCGAATTTGGTGGAAAAAGAAAAACAAAAAAAAACAAAAAAAACAATTTATAAAATATTTATGTAAATAATAATGTTTTTATTATTGGAAATCCTATACGTAATAACCCAATAATTGTAACACCGTAAACACCCATATTAGCTACATTAAACATATCAGCAGATAATCCATAATCTTTTTCAATTGGAGTATTGTTCTTTAATATCTGAGCTAATTCATGAATAGAATTTACTTTGTATTTAGATCTTATAACGTAAATCAAATATCCTACTATTGAAAAAATAATCGATAATTCTGTAATATAAAGAGTATTCCTTAATGTAGTATTTGTGATTTTTTTTTGAGTATCTGTTATTAAATAAACAAAAGTGAATAAATATACAAGAATAAAAAAATTATCTGACATATATTCGAAATATTCATTGAACCTTTGCATTAATTGTTCAAAAAAGGTTTGTTCTTCTGCTGCATTTTTATTAAAATCTACCTTATGATTATCCAAAAATTTTAACATATCTGTAAATATTTCATATGTTTTGTTAAAATCCATATTACAGTAATAAAACATAGCATATAGTGAATAAAAAATAAAATAAACACCACAAAATATACCACCTAAAGGTACACTTATTGTAATAATTATCATAAATCGTATCACGTTCCAAATTAGTTTTAAAACACTCATCATACCTCCTGCTGTTTCTTGGAGGCCTGGAGCTCCTCCAGTATAATTTTTATTTATTCTTTCAGCATAATCATTTGATAATTTTTGTTTATTATTTAATCCACGAAGATAACTAGGATCAACTTTTTTACCTTCGTCTTGTAAATTAGTTATATATTCAAGGCGAGATTTTATATCAGCAAAATCCTTTTCCATAATATTTTTTTCACGATCTTTAGTATCTTTTGGAGCAAAAATACCAGAATACGATGTAGTGTCTGGTATTAAATACAAAATAACAACTGCAATAAACATTAGCAGTGGAACAATATTTTTTTTTCCTTTAAACTTAAAAATGTTAAAATTAATAACGTCAATTAAAAATTGCTTCAATCCCCATGCAAAATTATAACTTACAAAAAATATTATAAAGAAAAGTACTATATAACAAAATGTATGGTTAAAAAATTTTGCTGAATAATTTGGAAATATATTAATTAAAAAATATTCTAATGCTGTCGGAAATATTAATGCATATTCAATAAAATATAATACAATATATTTTAAAATTTTATTTGATAAAAAATCATTAGATAATCTTTTTATTTTATCAACAGAAAAATCAAATAATTCAAATTTATCAACTCCATCATCTCCTTTGTTATAGTACATCAAAAAATACCAATTATTAACTACAAAACTACTGAATATTAATGCTTCAAGAACGCATAAATAATTATATACTTTTTTTTCATCAGCGTTTTCATCACCTTCATCATATTTTTTAGATAGTTCTTTACCACCTAGGGATTTATTAAATTTGGATATTTCGTCTTTTACTTTTGTACCTGCCTCTTTGGCTACTTCTGTTTTTGATATTTTATTTGTTATTGTTTTTGCTATTTGTTTATTATATTTCACAGTGGAATCATAAACTTTATTTATAAAATCTATTAAAACCTGTTTTGGATCTTTACCACCTATATCTTCAAATTTATCCTTAACAGTATCATAACCCTCCCAGTCATCGTCGTTAAATCCAAAACCCTCTTTTGTTGATACTTTTTTATCGAATACTGGTTCATCACTTTTTATATTTGTAAGAACTTCAGGAAAGGGTATTTTTTTTGGATTGTCCACACGTTTTTTCTTTTTTATTTTTTTTATCTTATAAATCATATTCATAGTCTGAAAGTTCCCATTTTTTTCACTAAATATTTTATCCTCAATATTATTTGTATCTACCATTATATATTTATTGATTATAATATATAATTGTATAAGTTATTCAATCACCTTGCATATAACATTCCGCAATTTCCACTAATAAATGATAAAATATTATATCGTTCTTCATATAGTGTAAAATTATAATTATAATCATACAATTTCCAGTTGGATTTTCTTACACCGATTGCAATACCATTTAAATCACAAATGATATCAAAACTGGAATTTATAGGATCTAATGGTGGGGAAGTTGTAGTTATTTCAAGTTCAATTGTCCTAAAATTACTTAAATTTAATGCACCAGATGGTTGTGTTTCATGTTGACTTGTGCTTAAACAAAAATTATAACAATATAAACCCTCTTTTGCAAAACCCGGTGTTCGTGTATATTTTTCAACATAATTGTAAATACCATTCATAAGGCCATTTTCTCTATATTCACCATTTAATAATATTCCCATTGTTGTTAATATTTCTTTTTGATTTTCTGGATGATATATACCTGTTGTGTTTATACCTGTTGTGATTTCACCATTTGGATGAACATCAATACCATAAGAAATATCAATGGGTACGCCAGATAAGATTTTCTTTATATATATAACTTCTGAATTAGTAGATCCTTGTTGTCCAATTGAAATATTTGAAGGCATTGTTTCATATGGCCAATTGGTATAATTAGACCATTGATTTCTTAAATATACATCATTGCGTTGTAAAAAATACATCCAACTAGATACCATCCCTGATGATTTTAATTGCAACCGTTTTGATCCGGTTACATTTTCGAAATTATATCTTATTACATCTTTTACTAAATATACCTGATCTTCCAATGCAAATTTTTTTGCCTCTTCCTTTGATAAAAAACAATAAGTAGATAATAAATGAACGTCAGCATTCCACGTACTTGAATAATTTTGTGAATTGAATACTGGATTATAGGATGGATCAATAAAAACACTGGGTGGAGTTTGTAAAAAACGATAAAATTGAAACCTATTTTGAGTAAAATCCGGTTGCACATAAGGATACTGATATTGATTATCAAAAACATCGCGTATTACAAATAATTCTTGTATAGGTCGTAATGTTACTGTAATAGTTAATTCATTATATTGTAATGATATCAATGGAAACGCACAAGTGCTATTTAATGTAAACCATGTATTTATTGGTATATATAATGTACGTCCACGAATAGATGGTTCTGCACCAGCAGTATTTGGAGTAAAAAATGCACTAGGGTAAGTATCCATTCTACCAAATGCATTTGCGGGATCATTAAATTCAGGGATATTTCCGGACATAGCATTAAACAAATTCTTTTTATCGGCTGTAAAATCTCGCTCTACCATAGCTGCTAAATATTCACCGGTATATGATTGTAATAAAAAAGATCCACAGGTTATATCTATTTTCTGTATCATTTGTGTACCCAAATCCTTTATCCATTTAAACTCATATGGTACCCATAAGAGATTTGTATCATCTGTTGGATTATAAACAGGGCTCCAAATATCGGGTAAATTTACAACCAAATAGGTATCCATTAGAAGTTCAGCATATCTAGGTATTTTAAATGTAAAAACAGATGAATCGCTAAGTCGCAAGTCTCTTAAACCATCATAATCTATTCGAAATTTTTGAAGGCCAAAATTAGTATATTTTGCATAAGTTGTTTTAAAAAAAGTTTTGCTAGGATTACCTGTTAAAAAGACATTATTATTTCCCACAGATATAATATTTAGTAAACCACCAGCCATTAATTATATATATGAAATAATATATATTTTTATTATATTTGTTTATATATAGAATATATAGTTAAATGAGTTTAATTAAAAAAATATTGATTGTTATTGTATTGATACTGTTAATATATATAATATTAAGATTATTAAAGTCTCGTGCTTTACTTCAAAGGGAAATAGTAAGTGAAAATTTTTCTTTGTCTGGTACTGCTGATAAAACTGAAATTGATAAATTAATTAGTAAAAATCATGTAAAATTACAGAGTTCTAGTAATGCAAAACTCCCTTTAAAGGAATACTGCATAAAAGCATCCTACAATACAGCTCTAACTGGTAATTATGTAAATTTGGATATGATTAAATATGTAATAGGTCGTGGTTGCAGATTTTTAGATTTCGAGGTATTTTATGTTGGTAAAACTAAAACTGATGATAAAGGTAATGCTGTTACAATATATACTGCAGAAGTTGCATACTCTACCGATAATACATTCACTACTATAAACTCTGAAAATAGCATATTATTAGAAAAAGTATTAACAACTATTATTACAAATGCTTTTTCGCAATCTTGTACAAATCGTGATGATCCAATGTTTATTAATTTAAGAATTAAATCAAATAAAAAAGATGCATATAAAGCAATTGCTACAGCATTAGATAGTACAATAAAACCAAAGTTATACACAGATAGTAAAACGGAAAATGATGAAATTATTGCTAAACAAGTTACAAAATTAACTCCACTTTCTGATATTATGGGTAAAATAATATTATGTGTTGATAAAACGATTGACCGTAATTATAGAACTTATACTCCTTGTGATGATAATAATAAGACATGTTATGATTTAATAAATTATATAAATATGGAAACTGGTGGCGAAGATTTAAATTTATTACGATATTCAGAAGTAATGGAACAATGTATTACTCCTATAAATATTAATAATGATAATATTACTACTGATGTAAAAACAATAAAATATGTTATTCCTAATACAAAAAATGACAATTCGCAAAATCCAAATATTAGTGATTTTGTATTAAAATATTCATCGCAAATTCCTGCTTTTCGATTTTATAAAAATGATGATCAACTAAATAAGTATGAAGAGTTTTTTGATGATAACGGTAGTGCATTTGTTTCTTTAGCGGTTGCTATACCATATTTTAAAAGGCTACTAGATTAATCTCTATTACTGGATTACAAAATTATTTAGAACAAGAAAATATATCTAATTAAAGTATAAGAAATTATGTCAAAAAGTAAAAAATTTGATTCACAAATACAAATAAAAAAATTATATAAAAAATTTAAATCTGATTTATGTGATGATAATATGACATTTCATGACTGTGAATTAGAAATATTAAGAAATGCAGTTGATGAAAGTGAAATAAAAAAAGGTGTTAAAAACATTAATAATGATGAAATAAAACAAATGTTAAAAATCGTGGAGGATTTTCTTATTCGTAAAAAATTGGTATGTTATGGTGGAACTGCTATAAATAACATTTTGCCGAAATTCGCACAATTCTATAATAGAGATATTGAAATTCCTGATTATGACTTTTACTCTTCTAATGCATTAGAAGATTCAAAAGAATTGGCTGATATATATTTTAAAGCTGGTTATACAGATGTAGAAGCAAAAGCAGGTGTTCATATGGGAACATTTAAAGTATTTGTTAATTTTATTCCAATAGCTGATATTACACAATTAAATAAGATGATATTTGAATCTATTTCAAGAGATTCTATTAAAATAGCAGGGATTTATTATGCACCACCTGATTTTTTAAGAATGGCTATGTATTTAGAATTATCAAGACCAGATGGTGATGTATCGCGATGGGAAAAGGTATTTAAACGCCTATCTTTATTAAATAAACATTATCCAATAAAAACGAATAGTAAATGCAATACAATCGACTTTCAGCGTAAATCGGATTTAAATAGTGATCAATCTGAAAAATTATATATATCAACTAGAAATTCGTTGATAGATCAAGGTGTTATTTTTTTTGGAGGATATGCCACAAGCTTATATTCAAAATATATGTCTGATGATCAAAAACATATAGTTAAGAAAATACCCGATTTTGATGTTTTATCAGAAGAACCTAATAAATGTGCAACAATATTAAAAGAGTCGTTAGAACGTGAAGGATTTAAGAAAATTAGCATTATAAACCATGATCCTATTGGAGAAATTATACCTTACCATGTTGAGATTCAAGTAGGAAAATCATCAATAGCATATATTTACAAACCAATCGCGTGTCATAGTTATAATAAGATTATTGTTGATAATAATGAAATAAATGTTGCAACTATTGATACTATTTTAGCATTTTATTTGAGTTTTTTATACATTGATAATAAAAATTATAATAAGGATAGACTATTATGTATGGCAAAGTTTTTATTTAATGTTGAAGATAAGAATAGACTGGCACAAATAGGATTATTAAAAAGATTCTCTCTTGATTGTTATGGTAAACAAATGACTCTTGAAGACATAAGATCAGAAAAAGCATTAAAATATAAGGAATTATCAAAAGAACGCGGAAGCAAAGAATATCAAATGTGGTTTTTAAAATATGTTCCTTCGAAATTAGAAAAGAACAAGGAAATTACAGAAAAAGAAATGGAAACAAATAAAAAAGATTCTATACATGTAGCTACCATATTAGAAAGTAAAAAGAAAAATAGGAAAAATAGGAAAAATAAAACACAGAAGGTCTCCATTATAAATTTTCTTAAAAAAAAGAAAACACAAAAACAAAAGGGGGTTTTGCCGTTTTTTTAATTTTTCAATGTTCTCAATTATTATAATAATATCTATTCTATTATTATAATGACATTTTAGGAGATATTTTTTTTTAAACCACTACAAAACCTTAGTAGAAAATCAAAATCTGTGATTAATAGGAGAAAAACCAGAAAGCACGAAAAATGCTATCTAAAATTCACTCAAAAATGTTGTAAATTTAAGTGTGCTGTAAAAAAACATACCAAAAAGTATACTTTTAAAAATTAATCCATTGAAATTAAAATTTCCGTCATTGTTATAAATAGATAAAAAAGAGAACCTCTTGAAAACCAAAGTATTTACCATTGGTAATTGAAAAAGAAAGAATAATACCATAATAAAAATAGGTGTTTGAAATTCGGTTAAAATCATATCCAATTTCTTCTCCTTGCGATTTTTTTCTTCATATTCACGCAGATTTTTTTCTGTCATATCTTCATGTTCTCGAACATAGTCTGTTTTTATTTGTGTTGGTTTCGGAATAAAGTTCGGTGTTGTTTCTTCATCGTGTAGGTATGTTGATTGATCATGAGGTATATCTCTTGATGGCAGACGTTGTTGTTGAATTGCTTGAATTTGTGCAAGCTGTTCTTCTGATATATATTGCTGTTTTTGTTGAACAGGTGGTTCCATTATTGGATTTTGCGCAGAAATACCATAAGGATTAGGGTGTACATTTATAGGTACATAACCATTCGTAACTGGTGGTTGCTGCATGTTAGGATTAAATTTATTTTGCAAACCTCCACTTGCTGGATCGGGTAAATCTGCTATTCTTGTTATATTTTCCATTGAAACTATACAATATCAAATAACTAAATATTATATAGTTTAACGAAGGGAACCTAGGTTCCCTTCTAAACCCTCCTAAAATAAACCTTTATAATACCCCCTTCCATAAAACCTTTATAACAACCCCTTCCTTAAAACCTTTATAATACCCCCTTCCTTAAAACCTTTATAATAACCCCTTCCTTAAAACCTTTATAATAGGAGGGTTCGAAAGGGAACCTAGGTTCCCTTCCCTAGGTTCCCTTCCCTAGGTTCCCTTTATTTCATTAGGATCAGAGACATCAATAATACGTTTTGTTTTATCACATTTACTTGGTTGTAATGAATATTTATAACATTTCTCACCATGTTTGTATATTTTTCCTTCGAATTCACTTAATACAGGTCCGTTAAAAATTATGCAATTTTTATCCTTGCAAACTTTATTAAATAAACTTGCTAAACCAAGGCCTAAAATAGCGGATATTACAATTTTGCCCATTTCAGTATCTAATAAACGTTTAATATTCATTTTATATTATACATTAGTATAATATAAATTTCTAAAATAGTGTTTATATCATACGCTTACGATTGCATAGGTATTTTTGATATTTTGCTTTCATCACTTGGACATACTTCTTCTTTTTGAACAAATGAAAAACAGCTATCTGTTTTATCACGATATTGGAGAACATCTATATTTTCGGGTGTAGGATAAACATAAATTTTACGAGTATCAGGAGCAGTCATATAAACTGCAAAAAGCCCAAGTGCTAAACTTATTAGAAATATCTTGAAATTTATATATTTAAACAAACCCATTTTTAATATACGTAGAAAATACTTTACATCTTCAATGATTTATTCTTCTTCTTCAATTTAGAAGCATCCTTCATAGCTTGCTTGTATTTGTAGTTAGAATTCTTTGAATGATTTTTTTTATAGATTTCACCCACGAATTTAACCCAGCTTTTCGCAGCACTATTAACCCTACGGCTCTTTTTGCCTCCTTTTTTGGAGGCTTTTTTGCTCTTACCGCCTTTTGTTCCTCCAATTCCCTCTCCAGTTGCTTCTTCAGTTGCTTCTCCTTCTTTACCTGCAGTTGTAGCTACATCTGTAGATACAGTTTCAGTTCCAGGTGTAGACATCGTTCTATATATTACTAGAATATTTTTTATTATATTTAATTATAAACAATCCATTGGATATTTTAAATATATCATATGATCTTGCGAATTTGTTTGTTGTAGACTAAATTTTTCCGCATAATGAATATCTTCACAATCAATATCGCTACATATTCCTAAATTCCCATATTCATCTTCGAAAACTTCACCACAAGAATGATAATATTGAAGACTTCCAATAGGAATATGTACAACAATATCCCGATTATGACTAAACCTCCAGAAACCTTCTATCTTTTTATTTACAAATTCAGAAAATCGAATATCTCCAACCCGAGGCTGTCCATAGTTATAAACGCTTGAAATATAATTCAATCGATTTAATTCCATGGATATTAATTGTGCTATTGATGCTCCTAAAGAATGTCCAGTACATATTATTTCATATTTTGGATAACTTCTCTTTAATCTCTTTATAGAATCTACTGTTTGGTTTCTTACGCTTAATGCAGTGATAAAAAAACCATTATGAACCATACACTTATTGCATTCTGGTAAAAAGGTAGTATAGGGTACTTTTTTAATTTCAAAATCATCCATCCAATTCATTAATGATGATGAACCTCGAAAAGATACATATATTGTTTTCAATTCATGTATTATCCCTACAAACCCAAGCATATCGGTCTTATAAGAGTAAATAGTATCTGTTAGAATAAATTCGGAAGCAGGTCCATCGAATTTAATAGTTGGATAAGTATCTTCTTCGCAATATGCTGCAGCACTTAAACGAACACATATCTCTGATTGTTTTATATCATATTGCTTAGATATAGAACTAACTAATAAAAGTGAAAGAAATAATAAAAAAAAGTACATTATTTACAATATATACATATTTTTGTATTCTTTTTTCTTGTTTTTTTTATTTTGGCACAGCATCTATCACAATAACTGACACATCATCACAATTTATCTTATCCCATTTAAATTTTTCAATGCTTCCATCTGGCATATGTCCGACCCATTCTTGCAGCCAACGATTTGTTGATTTGTTGCAAATTTCCTGACTGGATTTCGTTTGTAGAAATTGGATATCTTCTTTGTTTTCTAACATGGTCATGTCAAATATGCCATCGCTACCCATTACTATCCTATATGATGAGCCTCCCTCTAATGGAATTACTATTTTTTCTGGAAAATATCCGGTTCTCGAATTATGCCCGAGAGCTTGTGTGCAGGCTAATTTTCGTTGATCATTTGGGAAAATTATATATTCCGCTGATGCTGACGTCATCGTTGATTCTGATAGCAATTTAAACGCAGAGCTTGGTTCAATTTTATAACCCTTCTCAATAATGCGTTGTCTTTCTTCTTGATTAGATGTATTATGTTCCTTGCTAATATGAATAAGATCTCCATCTTTAAATACCATAAACTGAGAATCACCGGATGATAAGCATACTATCCTATCCTTATAACATTTAGTAATAAGGACAGTTGCTCCCGTAGAGTCCCATGGATGTATTTTTCGCGAATCATCAATGTGTTTTGCGAAAGCATGTATTGGTTCCAAAGTACCCATTAGTTCTGATTTTTTTTCTATAGGAATGGATCGAATAAACTGAATACAGGTATTCGTACCATGTCCATCATTCAAAAGTGCCCATTCGAATTCTTCTCCGGTATGGGAATCAACTCCTTTTCCATTACAAACATAATCTTGTCCTTTACTCATTTGCTCAAATGCACTTGAAATAGTAACTGTATGATTGTCGAATGAAGAAGTAGATTCCAAAAATAGTTCTGTCATTTTGTTATGATTATCTTATTGTTGTGTTGTTGGTATCAATTAATAAATATAATAAAAAGATTTCAATTTTTTATTATGTTTTCTTTGTATTTATTTCTTTTTTTTATTCTTCTTCTTTTTCGCACCAGAATTCTCTTTTGGTTTCTCTGTCTCTTTTAATAAATCAGGATGAATAAACGAATTAGCCAATGATTTTTCCTGTAATTCCTCGCCAGCCAAACGAAATGCAAGATTATCTGGCGAATCCTTTACATCAAGAGAGTACTTTGCCTGAAGTATCTTCTGTTCTTCAACACGCTTTCTGATTTCCTCCTTTTTATTTTCTAATTCCACCAGTTGTTGTTGCTTCTTTTTATCCAATTTTGCCTTCATTCTATCACGCATACATGATTGTTTTGTCATCCGGTCTAATGCATTTGTATCCATTTTTACATTTTTTCCCATTCCCATACTACTGGCCATTTTCTTAAACATTTCATTAAATTGATCTTGACCACCCATTCCTTTCATTGTATTCATCAAATCTCCAGCTTCCTTCATTAATTCTTCTCTTGAAATTTCACCACTTTTCATTTTTGAATCAAGTTTTCCACCAATCTTCTTCATTAATTCCATTATTTTTTGAGGGTTTTTCATTAATTTCTTTATAACATCAGTTGTTCCTTTAACATCCTTCATATCTTCACCTATTAAATCAGAAAATTCATCAGAAACCTCCTCTGCTAATTCCTTTGCTAATTTACCGATCTTACCATCAAATAATGTTTTCAAATGATCATGAATATTCTCCATATTAGGAATACCGGAGAACGGCATTTTAAAGTCATCACCACTATTTCCCATGTTCTCAAACATGTTTTTAAAATGTTCACTAGCATTTCCAAAATCGGGCATTTCTCCTTCATTTTCACTATTTGGTTCAGTACTTTTATTTTCCATTTTACTGAAAAAATCCGTTATACTACTCATTGTGTCCTTTAATTTTTCTTGTAAATCATTTTCATTTATACCCTCAAACAAATTCATCGTTTCCCCAAATGATGCCTTATCCTTAACATTTCCAACAATACTAAATAATATTAATTGTAAATATTTCCATATAGACTTTTTTGTTGTTTCAGTGACACCCTCACAAGTTAATAATAGCTTAAAATTAACATTAGGAATAAAAAAGACATTTATTTCACTATCGACCTTAAAAATATCCTCATTTTGATAAAGAATATCAAAGAATCTTTCAGGATAAACTTTCATGCAATGTTCAAATACTGTTTTTATTTCATCATCAGAAACATCAGGTTGTAACCATTTTGACCATAGATACGAATAATCGGAATAAGTTATAGATAAATCCTTAAGGAAATCAACTAATAAGGTTCGAAAATTAGACGGAATTTCTTGTTCCATTGAAATATAATAATCAACTATATATTTTTTATCTTGTTTCAGACATAATAATATAATATAAATCATTTATTTTCTGTTTTTACAGATTTTTCATTTTTTTACTTCTTGATTTACTTCTATGTCTCATTTGACGTTTAGATATTCTTTTTCCACCAGAATTTCGGTTAATTTTATGTTTTAATGATTCTATTATTGCTGTAAATTTTGATTTCATATTCTCATAATCACTTTGAGAAACAGTTATTTTAACTTTATCAACTCCAGGTTTTGCGTTTGGATGCTCTTTCAGAAATTTTGAACCAACTATTTTATCAAATTCAGGTAATTTTGATTCATGAACTTTTAATACATCATATAATGCTTTATCTGCCTTAACAATTTCATCATATGAATCAATATTATTTGTATTCCAATTCTTTTGACCAGAATTAGCAATAGAACCCATATTTAGTACAATAACATTTTTAATATCAGTAGGCAAAATGATAGGTGATAATAATGTATTACATTTATCTGCAGAAAGTTGCAAGACAGAATGGTCTAAAAATATTTTCTCTATAACTTGACCATTACTATCTAATGAATTATCTCCAGAAAATGTATATATTGGTTCGATACTTTCAACCGTGCTTTTTTTAACAGTTCCATCTTTAGTATAACAACTATAATGAGAAGGAATATCTGCTAGAATTCCATCAATAGCTGATTGATGAGAAATTTTAATAGCAAAAATTGTTCCATCTGCTTCTGATGAATCTTTACCCTCTTCTGGATAAGTAGATTTTTTTAATTGTTGGTTATATAAGACAAATCCGCTTCGCATTTTATCTACCTTTAAATCACTCATAAAAACTACCCATTCATTATCATTAAGTTTATGTAAAGCACTAGCAATCTGTTTTCCAATTTCTTGCCTTGATGGTTCTCCTGGTGTCTTTAATGTAGTAATATTGGTATCTCCGCAAAACATGCAAATATTTTTGTCGTTAGGTAAATGTGATTTTATAAAATTTGCTATTGTTTTTGGTTCTTTTTCTTTATCACCAGCTGGACCATCTCCTGATAAATGGATACTTGCAATTAAATTACCATGATCATCAATAGGGACTAGTTTATAGCGACCTTTTCCAGGTTCTACCGTATATTTACCACTATTTATTCCTAATGCTTCGCCTATAAACATAGATGATGTTAAAACACATGTATCATTTATAGCAGAGGAATCGGGAACATGTATAAGTTCTAACCCCCTTATTTTTGCGTTGTTTGCTTGAGTAAATTTAACATTATTATATTCTGGTTTACCCTCACCCATTTCACTAGCAAAAACAAGGTTATTATCAGCAATTTCAAATAGTCTATTAAATATACTATCAATTTTAAGATGTTTTAAAACTTCTTGTTTGGGTAAATTAAATCCACCTGCTACAGCACATGTGTTTATAAATTCAAGATCGATATCTCTAATAACATCGACATAATCTTGAACAGTTTTAGTAATATCAGTCATAATTATATATATTTATACAATATAATTATTATAAAAAAGATTTCATTTTTCTAAAGTTTCTTGATAATTAACTTAAAAATAATAAACATAAAATCAATTGTTTTGTTGTATTATTTACCATGCTTGTATGTACTTTTATACACCTTTGAACATTTAAATTGGGACAATTTTTGAGTATTTTTCTAAGTATTAGATAATATATCATTTGTTTTATGTATTTATTATCCATAAATTATCGACAGTTCTTTATTTACTTGGTTGACTCATAAATTTTAATGTATTTAATATATCTGGTGTTGCAAAACATGTTGTTATCTGGTCTAAAGATAAATAACAATCTATTTCATCTTCTTTTATAAAATCGGAATCATGATATATATCTTTTATTTGATCTTTTGAATTATTATCAGGAGGAACAAATAATCCCGATTCTTTATACTTATAAAACGGATCATCATTAATAATATCTGCCGAATCTTTAATATTAAAAGGATCAGTTATATGATGAGGAATACTCATGCTTCTGGATAATTTTGGTGTCTGTGGAAATTTCCTACTAATTAAATTATCAAAATCATCTTCTACGCCGTTTGATTTTAATGAATTTGTATTATATGTTCTTTGTCTACCTTGAGAAGTATGTCTCGAAACAGCATATAACTCACCATAATGACTACCAACAGTACGGTACATGATATGAATATCATCGCATAACATGTTTAATAAACCATCGTCTTCTAAATTATTAATACGCATATATTTTCGTATAATACGGAAAACATTCTTCAAGGATTTCTTATAATTTTCCTTTTCACCTCTTTTTGAAGAAGAATAATTTCTAGCTTCAAATAATAATTCTTGAACTTTCTGTCGAAAAGCATATTTTGTCAGATCATCTGATATAATATTATTTGTTTCCATATCTATTAAATACGGAATAATAGTAGCTGTTTCTAATAAGTGAATTTTATTATTTAAATCGATATCATTACCCTGTTCGTTTGTGTTAAAATCATATGGCATTGACGCAATTCTTCCAAAAATAGATACAGATACACCAATAGGATCTTTTGTTTTAATATGATGCACCTTTTCGATTTCGCCAATAATAATTGATTCTGTTATTTTGGTCGTCCATGTATTCGTTTGCCAATCATAAATCAAGCCATTTTCTATACGTAATTCAACGTCTTTTAATGCAGGATAAATAAAACGGTGAATAGTTTCACCATATATTAATGACGTGTTCTCGATATTATCTACAAATTGATACTCTGAATTTTTTTTATCACCTAACATTGAAAGTAAGGTTACATTATGATTAAATCCAAATCCGACAAATATATTATAAAATTTTTCATTTATCATATCCGCGAGAGCTTTATGTGAAGTTTCACCACTGGTTGGATCTCCATCAGTCATAAATATATGTGCAATTTGATGTGATTCGTTTTCTTTTTCATAATTTGTAAGAGTTTCATTAGCGAATTGAAGTGCTTCTCCAATATTAGTAGATCCATAAGTCGTTATATTCTTTATTTTATTAATAATTGCTTCAACATTTTCATGTGTTATCCTTAAACATTCAACCAATATTTCAACTTCGGTGTTAAATGTGTTTACCTGTATATATATTTCGGTATCCAATGTTGATAAATATTTCATCATATTTACAAATGTTTGTATTACATGATTCATTTTTGTAGACCGTCCTGATGCTGATTCTGACATGGATGAGGTTTTATCAATAGTAAATAAAAGGAAAGTGGGTGTTTTTATTAATTTTGTTTTTGATATTTTTGTTTTTATAATACCGAAATATTCATCTTCTTCAAAATTTGTAAGTGGTAAAATCTTATTATTTATATGAATAATAATATCTGTATTATCAATATTAGTTATTGATTTAAGTGACATTTTAATAATAGGTATATTAATAATACTTTATGTTGTTGTAATAATATTTTTCAATTTTTTGTTCATTTTTTTGTTCATTCTTTATCCATTCTTTATCCATTCTTTTTCTATTACATTTTCTACGCTTTCTAATGCTCCTTCAACCCATCCCTGATTCATGCTTATAAGTTCTCCAACTACTCTTATATTTTTTTCCGGTTTTTGTGCTACATTACAATATTCCTTACGTGTCTTAAATCCACCTTTTAGTGGTAAAAAATAGTGTGTACCATTTTCCCAATAAAAATCAATAATATCATCTAATTCTAAAGTATTTTGTGGTATTTCTAACGCAGTTTCTAATAACTTGCATATAAGTTCTCTATTTTCTCTATTTTTTTCCAATAATTTTGCCCCAGCATTATCTGTATATGCTATCATGTATATTCCCTTTTCAGGATTCATGGGTATAATTTTATGCAAGGGTCCGGGAACTATTGTTGTTTTTTCACATTTCTCATGCATAATTAAAGATGATGATTTCGAGAACTTTCCATAAATACGTAAAAAGGGTTGTCCTTTTATTTGATTATATAATGTTTCAGTTGGTAATAATTTACGCAAACCTTCTATTTCTGTTGCTATAATTATCTTTTTACATAAATATTTGCTTTGTGATGATATTATTTCATATTCGGTTTCTGAATTCTTATTTATCCTTTTCACATAAGAAGATTTTTTGATATTGTGAGAACCTATTTTTCTAGAAAGTGTATCTACTAAATTTTTCCAGGAAATACCCATAGCATTCCATTTTCTATAATTATCATCAAAACCATAATAATGTAATGTATCATATACATCCTCGTTCTCATAATCAGTATATCCTGAACAAACTATAAAATTTTCATAAGCATTCTTAAAATATTTATTATCTAATTTTGGTTTGGCATATTGTTTGAAGTTTTTATTTTTATCTATTTCATGATTATATTCATGTTTTAAATACATAAACATTTCTTTTACATTACATGATGGATTAATTGTTGAAGCATATTGAGAACCTGTGGTAAATTCATTATACTTCAAATTTAAATCATCCAATAACTGTATTAATAATTTATCCTTATTTTTTCGCCCAACACCAGCACCAATAGGAATAGATTGTCCATGAAAATTTACATTATTAGCTCTACCACCTAAATGATCATTTGCTTCCAATAATAGTATTTTTTTAGAAGAGTCTAGTTTTGTAATTTTGTAGGCACTATATAACCCAGCAATTCCCCCACCTATAATAATAATATCATACATAATTATATCATATCATTATATATTTCATTTCAGTATTTCTATATTACAGAATTTTATAAATGTTATTTTCTAATTATATATAAAAGATGGCAATAAATCATGCTTTTCATATAGAAAAATTAAAAACAGATTTTGAGAACATTATTACATTAAAAAAAGAGATTGCAAAAGTAAAATCTGTAGTTTGTGATAAATTATCACAATTAAAGGTACAATATAATGAGCTTGTAAAAACAAATACTAATAAAATATTTTTATTCTGCCTTGATTCCTTTTATTTTCAATATAAAACATTTGCGTTAGAATTAGAACACGTAGATAGGTTTCGTACATTATTAAATAATCGGATGTATTGTGATTATTATAAATTGTATAATATAATTATTAATTATATTAAAGAAAATAATAAAGATTTAGACATTAATGAGCTAGAGCTAAAGTCATATCCTGTTTATAAAGATCTAGAGCCATTTCAGGAATATAAAATAGAAGATATTAAGGATGTGCATTCCAATATTCTTTTATTAATAAATAAACTATATCTCCAATTAACTAATAAAATAAACGCGGTTGATCACTATAACGAAAATCATAAAATTGGGTTCTCCATTTCTAATTTTTTGAATACTTTAGAATATGAAAATCGCATATTGAAAGAACAAATATTATTATATGTAAATTATGTATCCTTTTTTCATCTTTCTGAAAAAAGACAGTTAAATCGTTTATTTTTAAGAATGCAGGAATTTTATCGCGAAATCGAAGAAAATATTAATATTAATCGGACCTTTTCTATAGACGATATTGGAGAACAGGATAGATTACAGAGATTTTATATCATTGGTGAAGATGTCAACATTGAAAATATTTTAGAAGATACTGAATTTATTAGTGGTTTAGAAATACCAAATCCTACTAACAGCGAGGATAATAAAAATAATGATATAAATATCACTATAAAAATAGATTCAGATGATGATAATGAATAAGTAAGGTAACCTATGATTTTTATAAAATCAAATTATTTATAAATTTGATTTTCTAACTATAATATACAATATCCATATACAAATGTCAAAAACCAATGATAATGAATCATCAGCTTCAATAACAAGCGAAAGTAAAAAATCCACAAAAATACGTGGCAGTGATGAAAAAAAATCTACCATTGATTCAGAAAATTCACCCGATACCAGTAATAAAAAAGTACATTGGTCAGAAGAAAACGAAAAAATTTTAGTAGAATGGTGTGATATTGCACAATGTTATAAATGGTTAAATGCACGATCTCATGCAAAATTTTCCTATATGCATGCCTGGTTTACTATACCCGCTATTGTATTATCAACAATTAGTGGCACTGCATCATTTGCACAAACCAGTTTGCCCTTACAATATCAAACATATTCTCCAATGGTTATCGGTGGAATAAATATATTTATCGGTATACTTACAACTATACAACAATATTTAAAAATATCTGAATTAAATGAATCTCATAGGGTATCATCAATCGCATGGGATAAATTTGCACGCAATATACGGATAGAATTAGCAAAAATTCCAAAAGAACGTATGGACGCTGGTCCATTTATTAAAATATGCCGTTTAGAATTTGATCGATTAATGGAAACAAGTCCAATGATTCCTGAAAATATAACAAAGGAATTTAATTCAAAATTTAAAGGTAGAGATGCAGAAAGTATTAAGAATTTCAAAAAATTAAAGAAACCTGATATATGTGATACTATTACTAGTGTGAGCGAAGTTCGTAATAAATGGTATTTGAAAGATAAAGATGAAAAGGAATCTGATGATGATGATAACATTGATTTAGTAGAACAAATGAACAGTAACAATAATATACTTGAAATGCAACATCTCATTATAAAAGAAAAAGATGAAGAATTGAAAAAAAAACACAAGGAAGAAGCAGAGAAAGCCAAAAAAATATTGGAAGATTTAGAATTATTAAGAAAAGCTGAAGAAGAACAGCGTGTTCGTCATGAAAGCCAAAAAGTGGTTATTCATGAATACATTAATAGTTTTGAAGATTTATATAGTCGAAAACCAGTAAATCATGAAATTTACGATAATGTAAAAGACAAAGTTGATAGTGATGTTTTAAATGTATTTTTAGATAATTATTTACATGATAATCCGGTATAATAATTACATTTGTATTTCTGTAAATAATAATTTAGATCTTACTGCCCAGTATTGACGACCTCCTTCCTTAAAAGAAATTGTTTTATGTTCAAAAATAGTAGCTTTTTCACTTTGATGTTGAAGAAGATAATCAGAAACCTCCATTTTACTATCAATAACAAAACTATTCTCTGTAAATAGAGCAAAACGTTTAATAGGAGTTGTGAATACATTAAAAAGGGAAGTTATTGGTTCTGTAGTAAATAAATAAACATCACCAAATATATCATGATGAACCTTTAGATCCGTATCAGGTGATGTTTCTGTATTACTTGTATCTACGTTTTCATATGATAAACCTGATTGTTTGCATAAGTAAACAGGGATAGGATTATTATCTACCTTATTATCATCATCATCCTTCATATTTAATAAGCCTGGGTTTTTATTAAATAATTTAAGTATTTTCTCTGATAATGGTGCATCTATTATTTTATTATTAGTTATGTCATTAATAATTGCGAATGCCGAATTGGTCAATTTTATTTCATTATCGTCTATTTTTTCAAAAAATGCTACAATAGTTTGCGAATCTTCTAATTCTTCGAAACCATTATATTCATATTTCAATTTTAACTCATTATTCACCGTCTTAACGGTCTCATCTATTAATTTATTACATTCCTCTAAATAAACTTTTTCTATATCTGATGTATTATCGCCACCAGTGTATTTATTGCGAATATCAATTATGTTTTTATCCTGTGGATTTGGATTTTGCATTAATGGTTGTGTAGGATTTTGAATCTGAACTTGAGGTTGAAATGGTTGTTGAATGGGTTGCGGTGATTGAATGGGTTGCGGTGATTGAATGGGTTGCGGTGATTGAATGGGTTGCGGTGATTGAATGGGTTGCGGTGATTGAATTGGTTGTGGTGATTGAATTGGTTGTGGTGATTGAATTGGTTGTGGTGATTGAATTGGTTGTGGTGATTGAATTGGTTGTGGTGATTGAATTGGTTGTGGTGATTGAATTGGTTGTGGTGATTGAATTGGTTGTGTAGGGTTTTGAATTTGAACTTGAGGTTGTTCTTGAGGGTTTTCTATAGGTTGTTCTATTGGTTGTTCTATAGGTTGTTCTACAGGTTGTTCTTGAGGTTTTTCTTGAGGTTGTTCTTGAGGTTGTTCATCCTTTACTTCTTCAGGTTCCTTTTCAGGTTCTTCCTTTACTTCTTCAGGTTCTTTTTCCGGTTCTTTTTCAGTTTCTTCCTTTACTTCCTCAGGTTCTTCTTCCGGTTCTTTTTCAGGTTCTTCCTTTACTTCTTCCGGTTCTTCTTCATGTTCTTTTTCCGGTTCTTCTTCGTGTTCTTTTTCCGGTTCTTTTTCAGGTTCTTCCTTTACTTCTTCAGGTTCTTCTTCATGTTCTTTTTCCGGTTCTTCTTCGTGTTCTTTTTCCGGTTCTTTTTCAGGTTCTTCCTTTACTTCTTCAGGTTCTTTTTCAGGTTCTTTTTCAGGTTCTTCTAAAACAATAAATTCTTTGAATACATCGGGATTAAGTTCTTTTTCAATAAATTGGTAAGATGTTTGAAAAAGAGAGGCCTTTTTTTGAAAATAAAAAACAACAAATGGCCATTCTAATGTTTTATTAATTTTATAAAACAAAATATTTAAATTTATTGGTTTATTTAATTCTCTGTCAATGCTTATTTTTTTTGGAAAATCATCGTCTTTAATATAATAATTATTAGAGTGATTATCATCACTAATTCCATCATATATTTCATCTTGATCTAATAGTTCATTGTTTTTATCTTCAACTACAATGGTTGCAGGATTGTTTAAATAATTTCTAACAGCTTTTTTTAATTCAATATTTAAAAAAGACATATATATTGTGATTCTAAAATAATTCTTTAGGTCTATTCGATGATAAATATATATAAAACAAATATAAAGATTATTTTAGATGGTATATTAGGAAAAAGCTTAAAATCAGAGAAGTTCGCAATAGCAAAAATGACTTATGTCGAAGAATATCTAGAGGATGATGGTACTAGTGACATCAGTTCAAATGAACAATTTTATACACCATTCAATCCTGAAAGTGGGTATATGGATGATGATGATACCATTTATTCATCCAAGAGTGCTAATAGAAAACGTCAAAAGAAAATAATAGAAGAAATGAAAAATATAGACAAACAATATCATAAATTAGCACGAAAAATAAACAGTAAAAAAGAATCTATTGAAATATATAGTACAAACGTTACACCTGGAAATATGATAAGAGACGCAATTACAGGGTCTAGATATCCCCAATATAGAGTAGGATCTTCAAATGAGAACCTTTTTTTTAAGGTAAGAATAGCAACTGGTGAAACCGGACATGATGGAGCTACCTTTTTTTTCGATAGTCCCGAACAATACGAACGTCATTTTAAAAACAGTATAACTATAAAACAAACAGAAAAAGAAAAATGGACAAATAAATGTGTTGATACTAGAATGAAAAATGAAAGAGTTTAAAAAAAATGAAAAATAAATAAAGAATAAATAATAAAATATTATATACTTTATTATTATACGATGTTTTGGAAAACCTTTTTGATAAGTTTTATGTTAAATAGTAAAAAACACACAACACTAGTTTTTCTAGATTCAAAAAATACTCATCTAACCTTGCAAGATTCAATACCAAAAAAACAACGCAAATCTTTCGATGAAGAGGATAATATTTTAATAAATAATCAGAAAAAAGGTTACGATAATAGATACAATTTTTCGGAAAAAACAAACGAAATGTTTAATATTACAAAGTTCAATACTCAATTAAAACTATTAAAACAGTTAGAAAATAAGAATATAAATGAAGTGATTAAAAGAGATTTAATAGATGAATATAATAAAAAGTATTCAACAACACCAGCCTATAATGTTTTAGCAGGTGGACTTTATAATGATTGGAATTTCGAAATATAAAATATATTTTTATATTATAGATAATATATGATTGATACAAATTCTCCAAATAATACTATTCCATTTATAGCATATGGGATGATAGGTATAACATCATTAGTATTAGCATATTCTACATTGATGGATGCTGACACATTTAAAAACGATATTGATTCAGAAACAGCATCAGCAACATCAATGCTTCCGCCTGTATTTACACAACCAGTACAAGAAAAAGAAGTAGAACCTGAAAACATGAACCCATTAATCCCCCCTATTCCTGGTATACCATCATCACCGGTTGAACCCGTACAGGCATATCCATTATCACCATTTCAAAACAATCGGGACAATATGAATAATGAACCTAATAAACTAGCAGGTGGAAAAAAAAACAAACACACCAGAAAAAGTAAGAAAAATTGATTTAAATTGTTGTTTTTTAGTAATTAATAAAAATTAATTACTAATAATTTAGCCTCTCCAATGTCGAGAATCAATGTACATGAAATATTAAGTGAAGACATCAAAGATCTCAAAACTTGTATAAATAGTATACGAGAATCATTTGGAAAAATCGATAATTTATATGTATCTGTAGGTGGAAAGCATAATGAGCAATATATTACTTTTAATAATCCATTTTCTATAAAAACCAAGATTTTTAGAACAAATTCGGATTATCAACTAGTGCCTAATTTTCTACAATTTAATCCATTAAACAAAAAAACACTAATTATAGCAATTGATAATTTTTCAAACGAAGAAACACGTAGAATTAATAAACAAATATTAGAAAGAAATATAGATGAAAATATGCATGCTATTTTATTTAATAAAATATGTACAAAATCATTTTTAGAAACATTTGCAGAATATTTTATAGTATTATGTGAAGAAAACGACATTGAACCTAGCGACGCAATGATATGTAATTATGTGCGTTTTGCTAATAATCCAAATCCAATAGAATTAATAGCTGAACAAATAATCCCAGAAACTCTACAAAATAGTCTTAATAACTCATCTAATACAAAATATTGTGAATGTTTTTATCAATGGTTTGGTTACAGATATTATATATATAATTTCATTTTTAAATATAAAAAACATTATACGTATGATATATTTAATTATGCAAGAATATTAGAACAATTTATTGAAAACAACGATGAAAGATTATTAAAAAGAGGTTTTGTTGAATTTTTAGATAATATATGTGACATTATGTCATTATATAAAAAAATAGAATTAAATGACTATGTATAAATATATATTAATCTCTATTCGTGCATAAATGTATTTATGCACGAATAGGATATGGGTTATCCTGTCTTTTGTATCCAAATGGATACAAAAAACACGGATAGACCTTATTCCTGAACAGTAGTTAAATTATTACATCTGATAAAAAAATCCATAATCTGTTTTTTATCTGCTCCTATTACTAAATCATTAGGAACATGGGTTAAATTATCCTTAATATAACATAATATCACAGGAACACCATTTACAACACGTTTTGATCTTAAAAAAGAATAGATATCAAAATTAATATCTATATCAATAATTGCACATTGTACATTATCTGGCATATTTTCAAAATAGTATTTAACACCTTGATTTATTGTTCTGCAAGGACCACACCATTCTGCACCAAATTTTATTAAAAACAACCCTGGATTTGTATGAAGAAGTTCTAAAAAATGGTTTCTATCTCTTATATCAGTAATTATAGGCAAAGTCATATACATCGAATAAATAAATTATTTTTACATAAAATACGCTAAAAATAAATCTTAATAGTATTATAGACATGAAAACTCATAATTTAAATATTCATATGTATAAATTATCGGAAATTTTAGATCTGTTTCAATTATCTTATAACATTTCTGTTGAAGACTTAAAACGAGCAAAAAAAACCGTCCTAATGACACATCCAGATAAATCAGGCCTAGGAGCCGAATATTTTTTATTTTATAAAAAGGCATTTGATATCATTGTAACATTCTATGAGAACCAACAAAAACAAAATAGGAATGTTTCTACAGAAGAACAAAAGTATGAACCAATTAATATAAATAATATTAATAAATCTTCAGTAAGGAAAGTAAAATCGGTTATTGATGAAATGTCTCCCACAGAATTTAATGCAAAGTTTAATAAACTATTTGATGATAATATGTCGAACAAACCAAATCCAAATCGAAATGAGTGGTTTACTCAAGATGATCCTACTTATCATATAGAAGGTGATGTAACTAAACAAAATATGGGTATTATGTTTGAAAAGGTAAAGGAAAAGCAGAATTCTGCACTATCGAAATATCGTGGTGTGGAAAATTTAGTAGTAAATAGAGGTTCTGGTTCAAGATTATATGATGACGATGAAGATGATTATGTTCAATGCGATCCTTTTAGTAAATTAAAATATGATGATTTACGAAAAGTCCATAAAGATCAAACTGTATTGTCAGTAAGCGAAAAAGATATTAATAAAGTCCCTCTATATTCATCAACTGAACAATATGCTAGAGCAAGAGGACAACAGATATTAACTCCTTTAGAAAAAGAAGAAGCAGAAAACGTATTATCATCACAGGATCAGCAATATAAACAGCGTATAATGCAAAACGAATATAATGCTAATTTGAGAACTTTAGAATATGAACAAAAAAATAAAACTGTTTTATCAAGTTTTTTGCAATTAAAAAACTAGATGATTCACTATGTACGAAATTGCGAGAAATACCATTCTTTATCCATATCTAACATCAAGTGTGTATAATCCGTATTTCGGCATTCTATATCGCTATAGTTTTCATATTGTGTTACCGTAGGTGGTATAATCATAAACCAAAAATCTTGTATTTGTAAACGTTTCCAATAGATATCAAGTGCGTATTTTTTTTTGCCCTCCTCCGTAGGTGTTTTCATTAATAGAGTTGCACTCTCTTTAAAATTCTTAATTAATGTATCATAATATGAATTTTTTACAATATATCCGGTTGTGGTTTGACAATAAAATACGCGAACACAAAAATCATTTATTTTTTGGTAAGGAGGTACATTATTTCCTCCTATAATTAGCATATCCCAATTTATTTTTTCATCTTCATAAAAACTTGTTAGATTAGTTAACAGTGTTTTTGGATCTAAAAATGTAATATCATCTTCACATATAAATACATACTCATAATTTCTTTGTTTAGCTAATTCCAAACATTTGACATGACTTAACGTACAACCTATTGCACCTAAACTTGTTTTAATCGCATTAACTCTTTCTCCTTTTATTCCTAATTTAGATAATTCTATATTTACATGTTCTAAACGATCAGTCCTGTTCTCTAAATTTATGAATAAGGTATTTTTCAATAATTCCATTAGTATTAATACTAATATAATATTTATATTGTTTTTTTGTTTTTTCGTGTTTTTCCTCCTTTTTTAAAAAAACCAACCACTGATTGTACAAATCCAGTTATTATACCTTTTCGTGTCGCTCTATTAGGTTGTGTCCTAGGAGGTGATCTACGTTGGTTTTCTGTAGATTTTGCAGAAAGGCTTTTTAAATTATTATTGTTAAAATTGGTGGTTTTTTTAACTTGTATTGTTTCAGAATCAGAATCCGAATCAGAATCAGAATCCGAATCAGAATCAATACTGGCAGCTGAATCTGTTCTAGTTCTATAATTTCTTAAACGTGCTGCACTTGCTGCTAAAGCAGGCACCATCTTTCTTGCAGATGTAAATTCCTTTTTTTTGTTATACAAAAACCTTCTATTTTTTTCTTCTTCAGCTACACGCTTATTATGCAAAATAATTTTTTTTTTAGAATCATTTCTTTCAATTATTATTCTCTGATTATTTCCTGTATTTATGTTGACTCGTTTTTGTGTTCTTCTAGGAGATGTTCTTTCAGCCGATGAAGTTTTTTTTAAAATTGATCTCGTTGGCATTATATATATATATTACATATTATATTTATTTTCTAAAATAGAAAGTTTATCAAATAATTCTCGAATTTGCAATTTTAATAAATCTATTTCTATCTGTTGATTAGAGATTTTCTCCGCATTTGTATTATCTGACCAGGAAACCGACTTTTTTATTTTTTCATTATCATCACTTTCTTGTTCCGTAAGTTCCTCTATTAAAATATTTATATTTGAATTGGAATCTATTTTTAATTTATTAGATTCTGATTGCGTTGGTGGGAGTGGTGCATATTTTCTTAATTCATCTTCGCGTTCTTTCAAATGCTGTTTAATTAAATCATCCATGTTTGACAAAGGTATGTCTTGTTTTTCGGCGAAATCAATCGTATCAGGAACTTTTTTATCAAATAAAGATTGATATTCTACTTGCTTTATTTGAAATTGATCTCCTATTTTATCAACCTTATTCTCTGTTATTGAATAAGGTTTTAACAGATCTTTTTCAGATAATTGTATATTAGGTTTTTTATTAATAGTTGAATATTTATCCTTAATATTTTTAATCATATAGGATATTGTTCTCTTATTTAATAATAATAATTGGCTTGAATCTAATTGTTTTCCTTGATTGTCTTCGTAAAAAATCTGTATTATAGATTTAAACCATTCATTTTTCAAATAAGGATAATTAGAATAAATAGAAAAATAATTATTTACTATTTCATTTTTACTTATAACATTCCATAAAAGATTTTGATTATCTACAGAAACATATGCTGACATATTATATTTTATACCTTTGTCAAATTAAAACATTCTTTTTCTATATATTTTTACTCTTAAATAAAGATTTATTTGTACATAAATTATATAATGAATTCTAATATTGAAAGATCCCAAATATTTCGTGATAGATCTGGTTTTGAAAAAAGTAATCCGGCAAAGGTTTTAGCAAATTTTTTTTCATCTTTAGGAGATTCTAGTCCCAAAAAAACCCAATCTAAAATAATATTAAAACCAATTGACCCAAGAATTGAAAGATCCAAAGAACATCGTCAAAGAAATAAGATTTTAACTCAAAAACATAAACCAATTTTAAGATCTACGCGTTCAGCATCTAGATCACCTCGTTCTGCATCAAGAACTTCAGCGTCACCCAGATCACACCGTTCTGCATCAAGGACTCCTGTATCAACCGGATCAGACCGTTCTGCGTCAAGGACTCCCGTATCGCCAGGATCACACCGTTCTGCATCAAGGACTCCTGTAACAACCGGATCAGACCGTTCTGCGTCAAGGACTTCCGCATCGCCAGGATCACACCACTCTGCAACTTCAGGATCACCTCGTAGAAAAACATTAAAATTAACTAAAATAAAAAATAATGTTAATTTGCCTAATGTAGTGGGGAAAACAATTTCAAACAGGCCAATTAAAGAGTCGAAACCTCTTCCAAAAATTACTAATTCATAAATTATAGATAAAACAATATAATAAAGTTTTGGATAAAACCTAAAATTATGATGCAATATTATTTTATATTACATAATATAGAAATGGCAGAAGAAGATAATTCTGAAAATATTGAAAATTATACTTCCAATAAATTTATAGATAAGGTAACATTAGAGCTATTAATGAATAAAAATCAATATAATCGTTATTTATCACAAAGCAATCCAAAAAAACATAAAGAACATTTAGAACATTTGGAAAAAATAAAAAAGTATAGAAATTCAATAATTAATATGACAAATGATTTTATAGATAATTCGAACCATCAAGTTACTACTGAAGTAAATGATGCTTTTGATTATTATGTGAGAACAATTATAAAACATATTGAATGTAAAAAAATAGAAAATGCTGATAACATTGAAAAAGATGAAGATATTCTTTTTGGAAATATGGATAGCAATACTGAAGAAGAATCATCTGATAATGAAATAATTAATAGATCTTTTTGGGGTAAAAATAAGGTTGTAAAAAAGACTAATATTTTTGATTATCCAATAAATTATATTCCTATGGTTAAAGATACATAAATTATGCTAGTTGTTTTATAATTAAATGACAAGATAGAGGTTTTGATAATGCACCTGTTGCTGCATCAATCTTTAGTCCACCATTATCACCAGTAGAAACATTATTAATACTTAATATGGAACTAACACCAACTGGTGTTGATATTATACTTATTCCAATAATTTCACCATTTCCTGATTTACCAACTACTGTCATTAATAGTTCACTGTTGTTTAAGAACACTACTAATTCACCCGTATTCTGAACAGTTACTTGAAAAGTAATTTCATAAACTCCTCCAGGTGGTAATATAAATTTTGATGAACTACCTAGAACTCGTTGTATAGTTCCATAAGGATTTATTAAAGGATTAGGAAAATTTACTGAACTGCCTGGACTAATAGAAATTGGATTATCATTAACTTCACCAGGAACTCCGCTCATCAACCCATAAAAATCTGCAAAATTAGATAAATTTAATGGTCCAACAGGTCCTTGTAAACCTGTAGGTCCAACTAAACCCATAACTCCTTGTAAACCTGTAGGTCCAACTAAACCCATAACTCCTTGTAAACCTGTAGGTCCAACTAAACCCATAACTCCTTGTAAACCTGTAGGTCCGAGTAAACCATCTGAACCTTTCTCACCTTTCTCACCTTTCTCACCAGTTTCACCTTTCTCACCTTTCTCACCAATTTCACCTTTCTCACCTGTTTCACCTTTCTCACCTTGCTGTCCTGTTGAACCATTATTTCCAATAGGTCCTGTAGGTCCAGTTGCTCCTTGTATGCCTGTATCGCCTTTTTGTCCAGTAGGTCCAGTAGCTCCTTGTAAGCCTTTATCGCCTTTTTGACCAGTAGGTCCAGTTTCACCAGAACAACCTTTTTCACCACGATGTCCATGTTCTCCAGTAGGTCCAGTAGGACCATCGCAACCATGTCTTCCATCTCTTCCATCACAACCATCTTTTCCATCACGTCCATCTTGTCCATCTTCTCCGGGACAACCATCTTGTCCATCCTTACCATCTTTCCCATCACGTCCATCTTGACCATCTTCTCCATCTTCTCCTGGACAACCATCTTGCCCATCCTTACCATCTTCGCCATCACGACCATCTTTGCCATCTTTTCCATTACGTCCGTCACGTCCGTCTTCTCCAGGTTTACCATTTTCACCGTCCTTACCATCCTTACCATCTTTTCCGTCACGACCATCACGACCATCTTCTCCATCCTTACCATCTTTTCCATCTTCTCCATCGCGACCCTCTTTTCCATCACGACCACATTTACCATCCTTACCGTTTTCACCATTTTTTCCATCTACTCCATCACGGCCATGTTTACCATCTTTGCCGTCTCTGCCAATGAAATTATTTTTCTTATCATTGCGTCTCGAATTACGATTACAACTTTTTACTTTACAGTTTCGTTGCTCATAGCATCCATAATATTTTTTATGTATGCATGATTCATCATCTGAATTACAGCGGTCGTCTTTTGGCATATATAATTAGATATTATATATACTAAATTATTATACTAAATATAATACAAACAAAATAATATAACAGCATAAACGCAGCTGTAAAATACTAATTTAATAATCTAATTTTACTAGTTTTATTTTTAACGCACTTAAATCTTTCATTTCTAACATAACCCGATTTACATTTTTTAACACATCGTTTTGTTCGAGGGTTAAGCTCTTTGCCTTCCGGACATTTTTTCAATTCTTTACTATTTAATTTACTAATACTACATAAACCACTATGCAAGTCTATTTTACCCTTTGGACATGACTTTGGGGTTGTTTCATCCATTTTTTTAATCTCTATTTTTGGTTTTTCAAACAACTTTTCAGGCATTTTCATAGTAGGATTTGTCGAAATAGTTATTTTATCGACAACAATATTATCCCTTATTACTTTATTATATTTTTCAAGAAGCCCGTTTTTAATAAGAATGCCTTTAAAATCTTCTATTAATTCATTAATTGATGCCCTATATTTAATTTCTGGTTCAATCATACTATCAAATAATACACGCAACTCAACTTGTAATGATTTGGATAAAAAATTAAATGCTCTATTTAACCAATAGTTTAAAGACATTCCTAATCCAAACACATCAATACTATTAACACTGCTATTTAAAAATTTTTCATACTGCATCTCTTTCATGTTTAGTTTTATAGTATGTTCGTAACCATAAACATAGTCAGAGCAAGATTGCTTGTATTCAGATAAGCTATTATTATTAATAGCGAAATAAAAGAAATTATTTATGTTATCGTAATAATAATTCTTTATATTTTTATTTATTATTTCGGTTTTAATTACATTAATTTTCTTCTCCTGTTCTTCAATTGAATTTACAATGCTATAAAAATTGTGTTTATTAATATATTCTAATTCCCATGGAAACGACCAATGAAATATAGCGAAATTATAATTGCTCTCTCTAGCCAATTTTAATATTTTTTTTTTTGATACCATTAAACCGAAATCAATAAAGTTCAAACGATTTGTTGTTTCATCAAAAACAATATTCTGTGGTTTCAAATCATGATGTATTAAACCAAATTTATTAAATATTTTCAAACCTTTAAATAAACGCAATGCTTCTAATAAAAATTTCTCGCATTTTTCAGTAGTTTCTATTGATTTATCCCACTTCATTATTGTATCACTGTAATCTCGTAAATTCTCACCACCATCATTCATTATAAGTAATGAATAATCTTTAATATTACGTATTACTTCGCTTCCTATTTTACATTTTTTTATCGATTCGATATTAAATTGATTTTTTTTATCAACATCACAATTATACGGCATTCCTAAATAATATTCATTATTTTTATCAACCTTACTAATTTTTGAATATTCCTTTTCTTCAATCTTTGCATCCCTTTTTTTTAAAATTTTGGATACTTTTTTATTATAAAATATATTAGGCGAATCATTGCATGTTAAACTTGGATTATGTACACATCCATATGTTCCTTCACCTATTACATTAGATATAGTATTCATAATATATAATAAAAATTATATAATATATAAATAAATTAATCTCTATTTATGGATAAATATATTTATGCAAGGATAGACCTTAATTAATAGTTATTAATACAATTTTCCCATTTTGGCAATCTTTTTTTGTATAATATTCAATATCATTGCTTATTTTATTTGAGCATTTTTCTTTTTTCGACTTTTGATTACAACATTTTGCTTCATTTTTTTTATAGCAATAATGTTGTCTACGTTTGCTGCATTTTGAAGATTCTGTATCACTCGTAGAATCAGAGTCTGAACTGCACTCTTGTTTTTTTGAACAATTGCTGCATACCTTTTTATAACAAAACCGCTTTTTGTGCACACATGATAAATCCTCTTCATCAGAACTATCATTAGATCTGTAATAGCAATTTTTGGTTGGCATTATATATAATTAAAACATTTTCTAAATTAAAAATAATATATACAAATATGCTAATAATGTTAATAAAGTAATTAAAAAACCGGTTTTGTATATTTTGTATTTTATTGAAATTATTTTTTCGATGTATAATTTATATGAAAAAAAGTAACAAAACAATAAAAAATAAAAAAAAATTAAATGGTGGGAAAACTATGAAGGCGATGAATTGTAGCCCAGTAGTTGAAAACAATACACCCATCAAGGGTAGTTGTTTCACTGCGAATACTCTCCATACCTTGAAAAAATATTATAATAAACATAATCCAAAAACAATTATAAAATCAAACAATCCAATAAAAATATGGAAGGAATTAAAACATAATTTGCAAACTTGTAGTAAAGAGGATTGTTGGTTAAATGAAATTGATGATATATCTCTACGTAACAAGTTAGATAAATATATATTTGCACCTGATCATCCAGATGATTGGAATGATAATCCTGACGAATGGTTATCTAATTTTGATATATTAAGTGTTCTCGAACAATATATGGAAAAATATCCAAAATTTTATTCACCTCCACCTACACCCATTGATTTTGATACTAGACCATCAGACATGAATGGAAATTGTGTATCAAATGAATTATGTACATTTGATTTAGAAAAACATATAAAAAACGGGAAAACTAAATTTGGAATCGTATTTAATATATCATCACATACAAGTAGCGGAAGTCATTGGGTATCTTTATACATTGATATTGATGATAAATTCATTTTTTATATGGACAGTGCAGGTAATGAAATTCCAAATGAAATTAATACTTTTGTAGAAAAGGTAGTTAAACAAGGTTTAGCAATGAGTAATCCAATTAAATTGCATTATTATGAAAACTGTCCTTTGGAACATCAAATGGGGACTACAGAGTGCGGAATGTTTGCCTTGTTTTTTATTATAACAATGTTATCAAATAAGGCAGAAAAAAAAGTTTTTAATAATTACTTTGATAAAATCAAATTTTTTAAAAATAAGCGTATTCCGGATAGATATGTTTTTCGGTTTCGAAAAATTTATTTTAATAAAAAATAAATTATCCGTATAATATAGTATGGCTTCAACACCCCCAAATGATTCTACAACATATATTAAAGCAATGTTATTTCCACACTATGATGTAAATGGAAAATATTATCGTATAGGAGATTTTCAATTTCAATTAAATAACAAATTACCATTTAATAGTATAGACGAAGTCGATCAATTTCTAAATACTTTTTATAAATATATAGATGAAGCGTCTCAAAAAAATTTTGACGATGCATCTATAAAAGAAATTCATGAAAAATTTAAAAAAACATATTACACAAAGAATATACCCATTTTTACTAATATAAAATATAGAAAAAAGACAGTAAGAGAAAAGATTGCGGAATTAAAAGCAGATCTTACAAAAAAACCAACAGAGGGAGAAAAGATTAATAAAGAAATTGATGAATTAAAGAAAAGATTACCACCTGAATTAACGGATGATAAAATTAACGAAGCAATAAAAAAAAAGGAAGAGGAACTTAAAAATTTAAAACTAAAACAAAATAAAACGAGTGGAGGTGGTAAAAAATCCAAAAGGCGAAAATTCAAAAAATCAAGAAGAAATCGCACAAGGAATAACTTAATTAATTTATTCACCCTTTGTTTTTTTCGTTTTTCTGGCATTTGCTTTTTCCGCCTTTTTAGTTTGTTTTTCTTTTTCTCGATTTGCTTTTTTCTCTTCCGCTTCGCGTTTTTTATTTGCTAATTTTCTCTGTTTTTCTAGTTCCTTAAACCTTATTTTTTCATTCTTATCAACTTCCTTTGCGTGGGATTCTTCATCTATATCTACTAAATTATCCATTATTTTTGATCTGTATTTTTTGACCAAAGTATTTAATAATTCATGTTTTATTTCTTCCTGATATCCTTGTTGTTTACGTAAAGTTTTCCGAATTTTTCTTTCTTCTGTATCTAATGCTCTTTTTTTACGTTCATCTTCTATTATTTTCTTTTTAATCGTTTTTTGAATATTTCCAATATGCATCTTTCTCGTTTTTTGAATTCCCTTTATTTTTTTATTAATATCTCGTTTTGTAAGAGTAACATTATTTTGCTTTAGTTTAATTAAATTACTATATTCTTTATGATTACATTTAATAGCTGTTTTTATCGAACTACGTTCTAATTCATTCAAGTCTTCTTTAAGCATATTTTTCAAATATTCCTTGCGTTTCTTATAATTTTCCGATAACTGCTTTACTTCTTTAGATAAATCAGTTATTCTATTATTATAATCCTTTATCTTTTCATCAAGATTTATAATATGCGGATGTTGATTTATGATATCCGAAAGTTTAGCTAAATTAGATACTTTCTTTCCACATTTATTTTTTAATTGATACAACAATGTCCCCTTATATTGCTCATAATCATCTTCGTATTCTTCTATGTTTCCGGTTATATCAGCTAGTGCTACTTTTTTTGTTTCATTTTTATCCTTAATAAGTTCTCTCAATTCTTTTACTTTACCCCGAATTTTATCTGCTTCTACTTTTGCCTCCTTTACCATAAGTTTAATATTTTGATTTACCACCCTTTCGCATGTTTTTAATGAAGATCCTTCTAAATCACCGCAAATTTCATCCTTTAAGAATTTAAATTTATTAATATCTAAATCTCCAAGTTCTCCCCTCATTAGTTTTGATTCTTCCTTCAATTTATTTTTTAATTCAGGCAAATCAGATTCCATGATATCACGAACTATCTTCTTATCAAACCGCTTTGCCATATCTATATCATCACTAATAGGGACATGAATATGTTCTATAATGGGTTGGGCAAATTGTCTGGCATCCTTTTCTCTATTTAAATAACTAACATAACCAGAAATATCATCTAAGTATTGAGCTCTACCTCTATCAGTAAATTTACCATCATCATCCAAATAAGATTTAGAAAAAGATTCAAAATCAGAAGGCATCTGCTCATCCGGTGGTTTACATAGATTAATTAACTTTATTAACTCCATAGGATCTGTTGTAATTGGTGTAGCAGTCATTAATAAAAGCTTTACTGAAAATATTCCAGAATACTGATAAGAATACATCAATGCCTGATGCAATGCATTCATATCTGGCTTTTCTATACTAGATAAATCACCTCCACCATATAATTTATGTGCCTCATCAATAATCAATAATGTTTTACGTAAGGGATCCTCCTTTCCATTTATTTTTACCAAAGCATTATATAATGAATTTTGTTTCGATACTAAATTACTGAATTGTTTATAAGACATTGGTCTGATGCTCCATGCTTTGGACAACAGACGCATTCGCTTATTTTGTTCATCTGGGATTTGCAAACCTGAATTAGTTATTTGATTGCGGATACTTTCGCTGCATACTTGGTCAAACATATTTTTCCAAATATCACTTTTTAAGGTTGTTCGAGTAACCCAAAGAATTGTATAACCTTGTTTTTCAAAACTTGTTGTTGCCGCTGCAATTGCCGAGCACGTTTTGCCTGTTCCTACTGAGTGATGTAACAGCATACCTTTCACAGGGTTTGTCGGCGTAAAATAATGACGAATAAAATCCTGGGTCGGTGTCATTTTAATAATTTCTCCTGATCCACCTGACTGCTTTTCTGCACACAAGTTCTCCATTTTAACAGATTCCCATGTAAATTCACTAAATTGATCTTTTATATAATCACGCATCTCATTATATCCTAATCGTTTTGGCTCAGGTACTACAAAAGGTTCTCCTTCACGAATAGATAATCGCTGTTTTGGACCTCCACCATTATAAACTGCTTCCTTGGATCCACGTAAGTGTTCATTAAGTTCGAAACCCTCTCTCTTCTCATCAATTGAAATAATAGGTATAGAGAAACTATGGATATTCTTATTTAAATCATAATCTACGGAACCAACAACTGTTGTTTTCTCCAAATCACTAGCAAAATTCAATAGTCGAATATCTAAATTCATTGCCTTCAAATAAAGTTCTATTGCTGTTTTTGTTCCCATAAAACTATTCTTTAATTCATCAGGAATTTCTAAATCATATACAAAAACATGAAGAGGCCATCCTTGTTGAGGATGAAAATCTAATCCTCTTTGTCCACATGTTCTCGTTCCTCGTCCAATAACCTGCTTTTGATCAGCGGGAACTGTTGATGGTTCAAAAATATGGACATATTTTATATCGAATAAATCGATTCCCTCTTTAAAACCACTATCCATTACAATTATTCTAGCAAGTTCTCCATGAATATTATCGGGTCGTGAATTGAATGATTTTAATATGCTCTTTTTTAAAACAGTACTAATGGGCTGATCATATACCGAAACTGAAGATAATAAATAAAAATTTTTATTTTTTGTTCTTTCGAGAACATCATTTGATAAAAGTTCTATTTTATTATAGCGTTTTTCATTATTTTTGTTTTTCTTTTCTGGTGTATTTTCGCCACCTTTCTGTTCCACGCTATCATAATCATCCGAATCGCTATCAGATTCTTCCTCTTCATCTTCTTCTGAATCAACATATTTAGGATTAATTTCTGCATTATAACCTATTTTCATCCCACTGGCTATTAATGCCGATGCTATCAATTTTGCACCATATGATGATGATTTTAAATCAGAAAATATAAAATGCTTAAATAATTTCCCATGCTTTTTCAAATCTTTTTTATCTAATTCATTTATTTTTTTTAATAATGCTTTTAATTTGGGTGATTTTTCAGGTATATCCTTTAGTAACATTTTAGGATCAAAATTAATTTCATCAAATCTATATATTTTTGACCGCTTGCTCCAATTTGATTTTTGTCTAACACATTTGGCATCAAATGCTATATTCATATCGTTATCAATAATATTTTCGTCTAAATCATCAAAAAAATCATCATATTCCATTAATTAATTATATATTATAACCATAAAAAATATACTGATATGTTATATTAAATAATGTCATTCGGTATACCAATTGGAGTTGGATTTACACCACAATTTACTAGTTCAACAAATTTAGGTGGACCATTTAATGGATATTCTCCACAACAAACAGCTTTAAATTATAAAGACAGTAGTCAGGTAATGACTCGCCGAATTATTCGTGATTCTTGGAATGGTAGAGGTGCAGTTGGAACTGCAGGAAATGGAAATGCATATAATCGTGTAGTTACTCCTTTTCGTGCTGTTAATAATTTAGGAGATTTCTTGGGACGACAAAACTATGTTTGCGGGGGATCGAATCAAATTAGTAGCAAACATACTGGAAGACAAGGACCTATGGGAAGTATTATTTCAAAATGTGATAACACTGGTGTTCCTGCGGCTGTTTGCAATACTAGATTTGTACCCGATGCATCTGATTACATAACATTTAAAAAACAACGTGCTTTAAGCCAAAATTATAATGATGTTAAGAATGGAGGTGATAAAAACAATGCATCGTATCATGCTAGAATAAGTATTCGTCGTTTTTAAGGTCTATCTATGAATAAATATATTTATACAAAAATAAACAATATTTAAAAGACATATTATATATCCATTGTATATAATATGAGCAATCCGGTTTTTATTAGAGAAGATATTAATAATAATAAGTTAAATGCTATAAAAGCTATGCCACTAAAAGATAGCAGTTCAGATAAAACAAGCAGTTTTGAAGTAAATCGGAAAATATACGAGAAAACATATACAACTCCCTTGACAACAAGTCAAATAAATAGTTTATTAAAACCAGCCCGTTTTGGAATGGGTGGAAATAGTGGTCTCGGATCTTCACGAATAAGGCCTACTATTTTTGATGGTACATCCGCACCAAATCAAAAAAAATGGATGGGAAATCGTGATGCATCACAGGTAACTGTTAACCGTCGTACAAATAGTATTGGTGTTGGGACATTAAATTATTCTAATACACCATTATCGTTTACGAAACCAAATGATGTAAATATTGTAAATCATGCATTAAGACGAGTTAGAAGTGGTGGTGCGGTTGCACCTCCTAGTAAAAATTTTAGTCCCAGTAAAACATTTGTTTTAAGCCCTGGATTTCATCCTTATATGCAACCAGGTTATAAAGGTAAAAATCCTGGTTATTTTCCTAATTTAAGATATAACTAACTCTAGAATTCCCAAAAAATTGAATAAAACAATATAAATATATATTAATAATATGGATATTATGGATATTGAAAAACCATCTGAAACAATGTATACTGTTTATAGCAAAAGTGGCTGCGTATATTGTGTAAAGGTTAAAAAACTTCTTTTAGAGAAAAGACTCGCATTTGATATGATTGATTGTGATGATTATTTGGTTGAAGACAAAGAGGCGTTTTTAAATTATATCAAAGAAGTTGCTGGAAGAGAATATAAGACATTTCCTATGGTATTTCGTTGCGGAAAATTCATTGGTGGATTTACAGAGACAAAACAGCTATTAGATAAGGAAGAAGCATTTGATTCATTTTAATCTTTACTGGTCTAATGTAGTTTTGTATTCTTTTTATTTAAGGTCTATTCGTGGATAAATATATTTATCCACGAATAGAGATTAAACCATATTTAATTTATGATGAAATTTTTTTAATAATGAAAGTTGCCGATTTTTTTCAGAATAATATTGTTTCTTTATTCTAGTATCATAAAATGGTTTTATAAATAAAAATAAAAACACAATAAAGTAAATAATTCTATAATTTATAGATATGTTTTTTAAATAATATAATATTATACTAACAGTTGCAATATAAAATACTCCTGATATTTTCATTAAAAAACCTACATATTGTAAATATATTGAATAAAAGGTAGGATGAAATGTAGTTTCTCTTAATTCTAAATTAATATTGTAAAACAATAATTCAAAATATGATAGCCAACATGAATCAAAAATAAACCATCCAAATACTATTGTAAATATTAATATTAAATAAACATACATATCAAATATTGCTCCTATTCCATTAAAAAAAAATAAATAAAATGACGATAACAAATAAACATAATAATGTAAAAATCTTATAAAATAAATACAAATATATTCTTTTATTGTTGGTGAACTATCAATATACGGATAGTTTATTTCAATAATTATAGATATAATTAATAATATGATTGAAATAGTAAAAACCTTCAAATAGCCGTTCATTTTTGCAACAATATATATATTTTAATAACAAAAAACATTTTATAAAACAATATAAAAATATTTTAATTGTTTTTTTCATAAGACAATGTCTTCTTCCAAAGTAGCTATCGGTATTGATCTCGGCACAACTTATTCATGTGTCGGAATATGGCAAAATGACCACGTTGAAATTATTGCAAATGACCAAGGTAATCGTACTATGCCTTCCTATGTTTCCTTTACTCAAGAGGAGAGATTAATTGGAGAAGCAGCTAAATCTCTTGCTGCTAATAATGCAAGAAATACTGTCTTTGACGCAAAGCGTCTTATCGGTAAGAATTTTAATGATGATAAAGTTCAATCTGATATGAAGCATTTTTCTTATACAGTTATTAATCGTGAAAATAAACCTTTTATTGAAGTTGAATACAAAGGAGAAACAAAAGTATTTGCACCAGAAGAGATTAGCTCTATGGTATTGGGTAAGATGAAGGAAATTGCAGAGGCATATTTGGGAACATTGGTTACCGATGCTGTTATTACTGTTCCTGCTTATTTTAATGATTCACAGCGTCAAGCCACTAAAGATGCTGGTACAATTGCTGGTCTAAATGTAATTCGTATCATTAATGAGCCTACTGCGGCAGCTATCGCATACGGGCTCGATAAGAAGAGCGAAAAAGAAAGAAATGTATTAATTTTTGACATAGGCGGTGGGACTTTTGATGTGTCTATTTTAACAATTGAAGAAAGTATATTTGAAGTAAAGGCAACTGCAGGAGATACCCATTTGGGCGGTGAGGATTTTGATACTATGCTAGTGGAATATTTTATGGATGAATTTAAAAAGAAAAATAAAAAGGATATTTTAGATAATAAACGAGCAGTACGTAGGCTTCGCACTGCATGTGAGAGTGCAAAACGCACATTATCATCATCTACTGTTGCAACAATTGAGATTGATAGTCTATATGAAGGTATTGATTTTAATAGCACAATTACTAGAGCAAAATTTGAAAATCTTTGTGATAGTTTGTTTAGAAAGACAATGGCTCCAGTTGAACAAGTTCTTCGTGACTCCAAACTTTCAAAATCAGATATTGATGAAATTGTTCTTGTCGGTGGTAGTAGTCGTATTCCAAAAATTCAACAGCTATTATCTGAGTTTTTTAATGGTAAGGAACTATGCAAGTCTATCAACCCAGATGAATGTGTTGCGTATGGAGCAGCTGTTCAAGCCGCAATTTTAACAGGAACAAAGGATTCTAAGATTTCAGATTTATTGCTTCTAGATGTTTGTCCTCTCAGTCTAGGACTTGAAACTGCTGGTGGAGTTATGACAAAAATTATTAATCGCAATACAACTATTCCTGCAAAGAAAACACAGACTTTCTCAACTTATGCTGATAATCAACCGGGTGTACTAATCCAAGTTTTTGAAGGCGAAAGAGCTATGACAAAGGATAATACTCTTTTAGGAAAATTTCAATTGGATGGTATTCCTCCTATGCCTCGTGGAATGCCGCAAATCGAAGTTGCATTTGACGTAGATGCAAACGGAATTCTTAATGTATCCGCATCAGAAAAATCTACAGGAAAAACAAATAAAATCACTATTACAAATGATAAGGGCAGATTAAGTAAAGAAGAAATTGACAGAATGGTTGATGAAGCTGAACGATATAAAAATGAGGATGAGGAAGTAAAGGCAAGAATAGAGGCAAAAAACCGTATGGAAGAGCAAATTTATCAATTAAAGAATACAAATTCAGGAACAGAAAGTAAAGTAGATCCTGATACAAAAAAGAAAATCGATGAGATTATTAAGGAATATGAAGATTGGCATATTGAAAACCAAAGTGCTCCAAAGGATGAATATGAGAAAAAATCCAAGGAAATGATGGATGCGGTTACCAATATTATGTCAACTACTACTCAATCTGGAGATAAAGCAAGCGATAAAAATAGCACTTTAGATGAAGAACATTTTGAACCAAAAATAGAAGAAATTGACTAATTTTCTTACTATATAATAATATGAACTATTATATAAAAATATGTGGGTTTATTATTCTGGGCTATGTTGCGTTATGGGTATTATTTATGTTAATAATGAGTATAAAATTATACTTTAATCTTCAGATTTTACCAAATTTATCTTTGTTATTACAATATATTAATAATTTGTTTTACATATAAATATTTTTCACAATATAAGATATATTATGTATAATTATTTAGTAGAATTTTTGGCAACTACCTTTTTCGTATATGTTATTTTAGCCACAGGTAATCCATTAGCAATCGGTGCTGCATTAGCACTAATATTATTATTAACAATGAATGTGACAAGTGGTTATGTTAATCCTGCTATTACAATCGTAATGGCTTCTGCTGGCAAGATTTCAACACAAGAAATTATACCATATTGTCTTGTCCAAATATTTGGGGGGTTAACAGCACTCGAATTATATAAGAGATATAAACTATAATATAATTATATTATATAAATAATAATATAATTTATGTGTGATAAGGTAGATGAATTTTATAGTGAATTGGTAGAAAAATATAAAACAAACAGGAATCGTTTAGAAATTATTAATTTAGTTAAAACATATTGTGAAGAAAATATAGAAAGATGTATTTATTTATTAAAAAAAAAATTAGAAGTAGATTTTTCCAATGATGTAAATTGTCAATATTTATATTTAAAAACACCAGATAATTATGGTTGTGATTTAAGAGAACTTTTTTTTAAAAGAAACGGAGAATTAATTAATGACGATGGTCAAGATGCATTGATACACCGGCAAGAATTGTTACAACTATTTAAAGAAAAAAGATATTTACCAAATGGTAAAAAAATACCACATATATTAACTGATATTGATGATACACTATATCCAAATCATGCAGCAGGTATAGCTGGATCTGATTTATCATGGTTTCTACACGAACATTTTCCAGGAATAATAAGGTTTTATGAGTTATTCTATTCAAATATAAGTGATGAAGAATGCCGTTATTCAACGGTTTTATCTGCTACACCAGGCCCATTAAAAAGTAGTAAATTAAAAGATAAAAAACGCTCTATTAAAAATATATTAGGAGACAAATATGGGTTTATTCAAGGCGAAGAATCAAAGCTTAAACAATTATTTAATACGGGGAATAGATTTCAGTTATATGGTGATATAAAATACCAACGCTATAAAGAATATTGTTTATTATTTCCCGAACATCAAATTATTTTTATTGGGGATAATGGACAAGGAGATTTGATGGCAGGAGAAAAAATGATGGCAAATTTAAAAACAGATACAAATGATCATGACACTATGGTATTTATACATGAGATAATAGAATCATCTGGTTTAAAAAATTCTAGAAATAAGAATTTATCATTTATTCGATTTTTTAAAAATTATTTAGAATTAGGAAAAATTTTTTTAGGACTTAGACTAATATCTGATAATAATGTTGCTCAACTTAAAGAAACAATAATAGGAGAATTACAAAATAATATTCATAAAATTTGTGATAGAAGAGATTTTGCATTGTGTAAAAGAAATAAAAAATATTTAGAAATGATTGATCATTATTTATGTTGTTACGATGATATAAAAAACTGTTTTAATGACCCTCTTTGCATTGAGGAACGTGATATAGCGATAAAGGATGGAGGTAAAAAAAGAACTAATAAAAAGAAGAAAAAGAACAGAAAAACAAAGAAACAACGAAAGTTGAATAACCTGTTACCACCTTAATCTCTATTCGTGCATAAATATATTTATCCACGAATAGAGATTAAAGGGAACCGTATGTTCCCTTTATTATTTGGTTTTTTGTAGTATTCTAAAAAATACAAACAATCCTATTACAGTAAGAGAACCTATATATATTGTTGTTGATAAATCCATTTTATAAACATCCTTTCTCTTATCATCATCTTTTATTTTTGGTATAGGCATATTCGTAATAATTTTATCGTTGTTATTATAATTCATAATATCATCTAAATTAGCAAAATCATTTTCTAGTACAATATAATTATTGTTATTGTCTGGCTTTATTACTACTGGATGAATTTTTTCAGTACTATCGTTATATTTGGTATCTACTGAATTATTCTTTGTCTTATAAATATCTTCAGATGCATTAGGATTGCAATTTCCAGATTTACAATTATGTTCTTTACTCAAAACAGGTAATGGACGATTTGTTAAAGCAACAGAATTAGAATTTTCTACATTATTATTGTTATTATAAATAGAATAATTAAGATTCTCCATAATATATTATAAATATAAAATATTCAAGCAAAAAAGAATTATAAAAATTGGTATAAAGATTATTTGAAATTATTAATTAACAAAATGTGCGGTATTTTTGCTTTGCTAAACAATTTAGATAATCTACTTGGATATGATTATATTAAAAAACAATTCGAAAAGGGCAAGGGTAGAGGACCAGAAAATTCTATACTCAAAAATATTATGGTTAAAACAATGTTTGGATTTCATAGATTAGCTATTAATGGATTAGATGAAATATCTAATCAACCAATTGTAATAGAAGATATTGCTATTATTTGTAATGGTGAAATTTATAATTACAAAGAATTATATAGGGAAATGAAGATCAATGCAACTACTAATTCAGATTGTGAGGTTATTATTCATCTTTATAAAAAATATGGTATTGAACATACACTGCAATTATTAGATGGAGTATTCGCCTTTGTTTTAATTGATTATAGAATGTCTTTACCGGAAGCTAAAATATATGTTGCAAGAGATCCTTTTGGGGTTAGACCTCTGTACTATTTAAAACAAAATAAAGAGAATAGTAATAGTAAAGATTTTTTAGAAAATAATAGAAATGAATTTAATATTTACGGTTTTGCGAGTGAATTAAAAATGTTATATAATATTAAAAAAAATTTAAATGAGAACTTAAAAAGAATGCGTAAATTTAATTCCCATTATGATATTTATCAATTTTTACCTGGAACTTATTCCGTATTTGATTTAAATTTTACTGTAATTCCTTCTTGGAAAATAACAAAAAATCAGATTCCCTACCATTCTGTAGGTTTTTCTACTAATATATTAAAACATAAAACCGGACCAGAAGAAATAGATGAATATCTAAATGCTATAATAAAAAATATTCAATACTATTTAAGAAATGCAGTTGAAAAGAGGTGTTGCACTACGCAACGTCCAATTGCCTGTTTACTATCTGGTGGATTAGATAGTAGCTTGATTGCAGCATTAGTAAACGATTATCATATTAAAAATAGTTTACCTACATTAGAAACTTATAGTATTGGTTTGGCAGGATCAGAGGATTTATATTATGCAAAAATAGTAGCTGATTATCTAGGAACAAATCATACCGAAATATTGGTTACCGAAGAAGATTTTTTAAATGCTATTCCTGATGTTATTTATTCAATTGAAAGTTATGATACAACTACTGTGAGAGCAAGTATAGGTAATTGGTTATTAGGTAAATATATTTCAGAAAACAGTGAGGCAAAGGTTATTTTTAATGGCGATGGTTCTGATGAATTAGCAGGTGGATACCTATATATGAATTATGCCTGTGATCAAATCGAATTTGATAAAGAATGTCGCAGATTATTAAAAGATATATATGCATTTGATGTTTTGCGATCAGATAAATCTATTTCGTCTCACGGATTAGAACCGAGAACACCATTTTTAGATCGTGCATGGGTTCAGTATTATATGTCAATACCAAGTTTTTTAAGATTTCATAAAATATCAGGCACTATGGAGAAATCATTAATTAGAAGTGCTTTTGCTGAAGATGAATATAAAAATTCAATGGGAAAAGCAATTTTACCGAAAGAAATATTGTTACGTAGAAAGGAAGCATTTAGTGATGGTGTATCAAAAACATCCCGATCTCTTTATCAAATAATACAAGATTATACCTATACAAAATTTATGGAAGAACATTATGTTCATTATAATTATCTTGCAAACACACCTGAAATGTATGAACAAATTTTAGCTTATGATAAATACATAACAGAAAATGAAGATCATTTATTACCAAAAACTGCGGAACAATTTTATTATCGAAAAATTTTTGAAACACATTATAACGGAATGGGACAAATATTACCCTATTTTTGGATGCCAAAATATATAGATGCTAAAGATGCAAGTGCCAGAACACTTGATATTTATGGTAAAGAAAATAAAAACATTTCTGCGGAAACTTCTATATAATGGAGAACAATTGTTGTATTTACTCAAGTTTTATTTTTCTAATTAATTCATTAATTGCATTCTTGTATGAATATTATACTTATTCAATTTTATTTTTATTATTATTATTATTTACAACGTCTGTTATTTATCATTCAAATTATAATATTTATACAAATATTATTGATAAGATCGGAATATCTTTAGTAGTAACTTATGGTGGATATTTATTATATTATAAATTATTTGAAAGAGATGTTGAAATAACCAAAATGCAATATATTTATACGGTTTTTATTATAGCTGCTTTTTTAACTACTATTTATTTATTTATATATGGCTATATTTGTACGAGATTTTGCTTTTGTACAGATATTACACTTTCATATATGTATCATTCGCTTTTACATATTATTGCGTCATTTGGACATTTATTAATAATCTTACTGTAATTACAGAATTTGTATTATAACCGAAATATAATATTTTTAACATATTATATTTTATAATAGGTTAAAATATACAATGAATAAATTAGAGTTATTAGAACTGACAAAAAAATACCATTAAAACCAATTATGATGTTAGTGATCATTATTTTGGATTATATTATGTTATTGTTTGGATATTTATTTGATAGTATTTCTAAAGCGGTTGTTGCTATAATATTATCTGTTAATTACATAATTATGTAATTATCTAATTATCTAATAATTACTTTTTAGGATTTATATACGCAAAGAATATATGGATACAAATCAACGTTGAAACGAATAGATATTATAACACATTCATAATAAGGGAGGGGTTAAAGGGGAACCGTAGGTTCCCTTTGTAGGTTCCCTTTCTTAAAAGTCAGCTGTAAATTCAAATGGATCTGTATCTACTGTTTTATTTGCTAATGCATACTCTGAATTAGTACGTTCAAAGAAATTAACTTTAGATTCAATACTTATTAATTCCATAAAATCAAATGGATTTAATGAATTATATATCTTATCATAACCTAATTGAAGTGCTAAGCGATCGGCAACAAATTCTATATATTGTGTCATTAATTTTGCATTCATACCTATCATTCGACATGGAATGGCTTCAGTAATAAATTCTTTTTCTATTTCAACTGCCTCTTTAATAATTTCATTTATACGCTTCTTTGATAATTTACGTTCCAATTTAGAATATAATAATATAGCAAACTCGGTATGTAAGGCTTCATCTCTTGAAATTAATTCATTTGAAAATGTCAACCCGGGCATTAATCCACGTTTTTTTAACCAATAAATAGATGCAAATGATGAACTGAATAATAAACCTTCTACACAGGCAAATGCTACTAAACGTGCTGCAAAACTACTGCGTTTATCATTTAACCATTTAGTTGCCCAATTAAATTTTTTTGCAATACATGGATAATTTTTTGTTGCTTCGAATAATTTTGTTTTTTCTTCTGCGTCTTTAATATAAGTATCAATAAGAAGACTATACATTTCCGAGTGAATATTTTCTATTGCAATTTGAAATCCATAAAATGCCCTTGCTTCTGAAATTTGAACATCGGACATAAATCTCATTGCTAAATTTTCGGTTACTGCACCATCTGAAGCCGAAAAGAATGCCAATACCATTTTAATAAATTGTCTTTCATCCTCATTTAATGAATTCCAATCATTTAAATCTTGAGCTAAATTGACTTCATTTACAATCCAAAAACAATCAACCTGTCTTTTATACATTTGCCAAACATCATCATATTTAATTGGAAACATTACGTAGCGGTTATCGTCAGGAGTTAGAATAGGCTCAATAAATGTTGACTCGGACATCTTTTGTCTAAATAATATACTCATTAGATTTTATCTTCTTTCAAAATTTTATTAAAATATATAAATTTACGTTTGAATTCATATATTTTTTTAAATCAATTTTTTCTTGTTTTACGAGATCTCCTGGATTTACGCGATCTACGATGTTTTCCAGATATCGCTTGTCTCATTGTCTTTGGTACAATATTCCCAACGAATCGTTTTACACCACAAGCCACAGTTCCTACAATATTACTGCTTTTTTTTACAACATCGCCTAAAATGTTTTTTTTTGCCATTCTATACTATTCACAAATATATTTATTAATAGTATAATCATGTTCAATTTATGTAAATATAAGGATATTTTTGGGAAACCTAATACTGGAGTTCATAAATATAGAATTTTTAAAATTGCTGTAGTTGATGTTCTAGTAGTAATTATTTTTTCTTATATAATATTTTTGATTTTTAAGTTTCCATTTTTATATACTTTAGGATTTATGTTTCTATTAGGAATATTTACTCATAGAATATTTTGCGTGCGTACTACAGTCGATAAGTTACTTTTTCCAAATTCAACATAAATGTGTACTTTTTTCCTATTATTTATTTTCAAATGATATTATAATGAAACAAGCCGAAATCGATTTATCCGATACGTCTATAGGTGAACCAAAATCGGAGCAAAAAAAGCAACGAACACGTAAACCTAGAAAACAAAATCAAAAGGAAATTATGAATGAAATTTATTCTGAAGTTGAAAAAGAAAGAGAGCTGTCAGCCATAAAACAGCGAAGACTTTATGAAAATATACAATATTTATCTCAAAAAGAAAAGGCTTTGTTTGAACAAAAATTTACTATACCGAAAAATTTCAGCCAGGAGCGATACACTGGCTTATTAAAACAAAAATCTAAAAAAATCGTAGTAGCAACTGGACCTGCCGGAACTGGAAAAACTCTTTTTGCAACTGAATATGGCGTACGTAACTTTCTATTAGGATCTTATGAGAAGCTCATATTTACAAGACCATCTGTTTCAGTAGACGAAGATTTAGGTTATTTACCAGGAACTCTAGAAGAAAAAATGGCTCCTTGGGTTCGTCCTATTTATGATATTTTATATCAATTTATATCCCCAAAAGAAGTTACTGCATTAATGGAAGAAAAAATTATTGAAATATCACCACTCGGATACATGCGAGGGAGAACTTTTAAAAACTGTTGGATTGTTGCGGATGAAATGCAAAATTCCAGTGTTTCTCAAATGAAAATGTTATTAACACGTTTAGGAGAAAATAGCCGTCTCATAATAACTGGAGATTTAGAACAATATGATCGTGCTAATGAAATAAATGGATTAGATGATTTCTTGAATAAATTTAGAGGGAAACGTTCGTCTAGTATTACGAGCTTTGAATTTCAAAGAGGCGATATACAGAGAGAAGATGTAGTGAAAGAAATACTTGACATATATGGAGGTGATGTTCCAATAGATTATACGACTAATAATGAGAACGATGAAGTATAAATATATTTAGAATGTAAAGGTATTTAGGCACATACATCATTCGGTAATAAATATATTTATCATTGGATAGATATTAATTTCCTTACATAATTTATATAATGTTAAACAAAATTTTAAAATTAAAGTATAATTTTAATCCTATACTTCATAATAGGGTAATTCTTTATTTTCTTGTTATTTTAGCATTATTCGATTTAATATATTTTTTAAACACTAATGATATATTTTCGTTTTTTGTATTACTTTTAACAGGGTTTTTAACATCTTTCTTTAATAAAAATATGACTGTCATATTGTTTATTACTATTATTATTACACATATTATGAAATATGGACGATCATCCTACAATGAAGGTATGGATAATATGGAAAAAGAAACTATCGAATCTAATAGTAATATGGATGAATCTAAAAAAGATGAATCTAAAAAAGATGAATCTAAAAAAGATGAAGCACCAACTATAAATAGTTTATCAGAAAAATTAAAAAAATATACTGAAAAAATGGGTTCTATTGTTGATAACAAAGATGATGCAAAAAGCACAAAAGTAATACAAGAATTAAATGAAATGAAGGATACACGTGATGAAATATTACAAAACGTGAAAAATATGAAACCTTTATTAGAAAAATTTCAAGGATATGTAGAAAAATTTAAAAATTATAAAAATGAGACCAACTAATAATTAAATTAGAGAACTATTATTAATATATTTTCACTATGTTTAATATATATTAAAATATTTATAAATGGCTGATATTATTGCGGCTATACAATCTACTATAGCTGCTATCAGTGGTTTAATTGGAGATGCAACAGGTATAATTGCTGATGTTCAGTCAGCTATAGGTGTTGCTCAAGGTATACTTACACAACAACGGTACATTATGGCAGCAGCAATTGCTGCTGCAGAATTAAGAGCAGTAATTGATATTGTTGATGGTGCCGGAAAACTATTTGTAGGAACAGTTAAAAGTTTAGATAAAGTTATACCACATGGATTTGATAGTATCTTCACAACATTTGTTTTTTCAATGTCATGGATGATGTGTTTATTTAAAAACATTTCTAATATGCAGGTGTGTTTATTCTATTATTTATTAGAAGTTATTGGACAAATTTTATATTTACCTGTTAGAATAATATTATGGCTTTTATTCTCATTTAGACTTGATTTTTATCCTCTCGAAACACAAATATGGGAATTGATTGAATATGCAGATAGAATAGTTATGAAAACTGCTGGGTTTCATATTACCCATTATCCTAAAAATATTAGAGACACTTGTTATAATTGTAAACGATTAAAGATGAGTACTTTAGTTAAACATACTACTCCATTGGCTGATGATATTAATATTGCTATTCCTTCCTATATAATGCCTGGATTTAAAAAGATAGCAAGTGGTGCAGAAAAACTTACCCATCCATTTGACTAATGAAAATACTTTTTCTATAACAGTAATATATAATGGGTAAAAAATGTATTCCAGGAGTATTTTGTATTGAAAATATGACTCTTTTTTTATTATTTTTAATATTAATTTTAGTTATTTATTTCTATTATCAATTTTCGAAATTATCTATTAAAGATAATGATTCGACAAAGGTAATTGTATTAAATCCGCCTGCACCAGTAAATTTAGGAACAATATCTTCTCGTCTTGATCCATTAAATGATCCATATTTACCTCCTATGAAATCTAATGAAATATATTATCCTCGCACAACTAATGATATTCGAGGTGCTATTCCTATTAATGTTGAAACTAGAGGATTAAATACAAATTATCAGCAAATCGGAATTCTTACAAGATCAACAGGTGGTGATTTAATACTACCTTTAATGGGTAGACGTAATATGGCAGGTAGAGATAAATGGCAATATTATACTATTTCTAATTCTGGAAATTTGAATACAAAATTACCCATTAGTGTAAAGGGTAAAAGTTGCACAAATGAATATGGTTGTGATAATATTAGTAATGGTGATATAGTTTATGTAGAAGGATACAATGATTCATTTCGAGCAACAGTATATGAAAATAGTACTTTTCAATATTTACCACAACTTTAGAAACAATATATACATAATTGTAAATAAACTATATCTAATTATAATATAGTTTATATGGATTTAAAAGACGCTATTAACTTAAATACTAACTTTTTAAATTTTAATTTTTCAACTAGCACATTATATAATAAAGGACAATGGGAAGAAAAAAAATTTGATTATGGTAATTATTATAAAATAACTTATCCAGATGATAATTCAGATTTAAAATTAACTGAAAATGTTTTTGCTTATTATTATAACCCAGTTTATCTTTATATTTTTAACAAATTACATTCAATAACTGGGTTAACTGATATTGATACTAATAATATTTGCGGTGAACTAGTTATTGAATATGAAGGCAAATATAGTAATAAAAAAATCTATTTATGCGTTTTTTTAAAATTCATTGATAATGCTCCTTCTTCTAACATAGATCAAATTATTAATATGATCCAACCTCCTAATGATTCTGATAAAAAAACATCGGTTGACTTAAATTTAGCATTGGATATTACAAAAGATAACCAAAAATACGTTCTCTATAATGTGCATTCAGATATGAAAGCTGTTATTGTGCTAACTGAACCTATATTAATAAATGCTTATTCAAAAATTTTTTGTAGCAATCTTACTTCTGTAACTTCATTGTTTGTTGCTATTCCACCAAATAGCAATTTATATAAAAGCGAATTAAATGAAATGTCTGAAGCTGCAAAAAAAAATCCATTAATAGTGAACAACAAGGATGAAATTTATATTGATTGTGCACCTACTGGTGAAAGTAATACAAATATACAAACATATAATATTCCGATTAATAGTACTATTGATACAAAAATAAATCAATTAGAATTTATGAAAACCGCTGTTAATTTTTTTATTTTTATATTAACGATTATTATAATTTATTTTACTATTCCCGCAATGTTTAAACAGATTGTTATTAATAATGCAATTAAATTATTTCCCGACACCGATCAAGCAAAAAAACGTATACGCAGTGCCGAAATTGTTATTATTATATTTTTTTTAATATTTATATTTGGAACATTACAACATGGGTTTAAAAAAAATGATTATACGTCATTAACTACTGGATTATTTGCATTTGTTATTATGGGAATATCGATATCTTTAATCCTTAATAGTAAATTAAATACTGATTATTTAACGTTTGCTAATACTACAATAGTATATAAAGATGATGACAAAGGTAAATCATTTACAGATACTCAAGATATTTTTGCGTTACTTTCTTCATGTTTTAATTTTATGATTTCTAGTGAAGGTGCTAGATGGCCTATTTTATTTTTGTTACTTTTATCATTTACTATTCTATTAACAGTCCGATATGGTACATCAAAAATTGATGATAAAAAATTTGATACAATAAGATGGCAATTGTTAATATATATACCTATAACAGCCAGTGTAGCAAAATATTGGGCATCCGGATAGTCCCATATCCTATTCGTGCATAAATATATTTATGCACGAATAGGGATTAATCTCATAATCCATCTAAATTTCCAAAATTTATTAAACATTTTGTATTATTTAAATTCACTTCTTCTTCGTCTGAACTTTCAGACTTTTTTTCCTTAATTTTAGGATCAAATGTCTTCGTCCAAGTTATATCTTTTTCCCATTCAATATTCATACCACTATATTTATTAGAATCTATCTCGCGGATTTTATAATTACATTTTTTATAAAATCTTTTTCGTTGCTTCCATTGATTTTCAAATAATTCATGAGAATCTATCAGATCAACTATAATAGGATTATTATGTTTAACACGTAATATACGTCCAACTGATTGCGTTATATCTGTTTTAGGGGTTACCATAACTAACGTAGAAAGTGTTTTTATATCCAATGCTTCTGCTGCCATTGCATAGGTAGCCAAAACTATCTGTTTAGATTCTGTTTCTTGCAGTTTTTCTTGTTTCATTCCGCCAATATAATATCCAACTGTCGCTATATTACGATGTATTATTCCTTCATACAAATATGATAACAGAGATCGATTATGACAAAGTATCATTATTTGGTTTTCTGGTTCCTCTTTTATTAAATCACCTATTATACGTATAATGAAATCACTACGGGGACCAAAATCGCATAGTTTAGTAATCATAGTGCTATATTTTGGGTTTCCACGAAAATCATATTCCACTTGATTAAATTCCTGATCATTTGACATGTAACGTATTCCTCTAACTGATACTATATCATCGTCATCTCGTTTTTCGCTATAAATTTTATCACCAATAAACATATATAATATCCTTGTCAGTTTATCTTTACGATCAACCGTAGCTGATATTCCAAGCATATATGGAGTGATTGTTTTGAATAAGGTTCTAGAAAACTGTTCACTACCTATTCTATGAACCTCATCTATAATTGTAAGTCCAAAACAAGAAAATGTATCTGCATGATATTCTTTATCATATAAAGTCTGTATCATCCCTATAACAATTTCCTTATTTTCTACATCAAATGTTGCTGCTTGTATTTTTCCTACTTTTGCACCTGGAAGAAATTCATTTATACGTTCTATCCATTGATTCATTAGAAATTCTTTATGAACTAGTATAAGAGTTTTCTTTTTCAAAAGAGAAATTATTTTTAGAGAAAGCACTGTATTATGCGTTACTGTAAAATCACCTAAAACAAATCGACGATTTCTATCAATCTCAAAACCATAATATTTATCTTTTTTTAATATTCTAGTAGTAATTTCATAGGCTAAAGAATAAATCTTATCGGATGAATAAATGTTTTTTTTAATTAGAAGAGGTATTTCATAAACAGAAATATATTTTGTATTAAATAATTGTATTATAATATTATTATAATCATATTTGGTCCTTACATAATATCCTAGAGATCTTGTTAAATATAATATAGAATCTTTTAATGCATTAGCCTTTGGTGGTAAGAATATTTTACACTCATCTGTAGTAATATGCCCATTTTTGTCGATAAATCCGGCTAATAATTCTAATTGATTTTTACGTGAATTACAAATATGATCCATTCCAAAGCCACAATAAATATCATAGGTATATCCATAATAATATAAATTCTTTCCATGGGATTGCTTCTCTAAAAATGCAATAGGCACACGATAACCTAACAAATTATTTTTTTCGGGATGATTTAAATAATCATTTATTGTTAAATCTAATATTTGTCCTGTGTATTTATTTTGTAATGATAAAATATGACTCATATTTACTGTATAATAATCTGATGTTTCAATTTCTTTTATTTCAACCATTGTCTCAAATCCGCTGCATATTGTTTTAACATATCTTCTTGACGAATCATCACCCATTAATAGATCTCCGGTCTTTATATCTTGTACAAGTTTAATTGTACCATCATACATTAATATAGGCGTATTTTTACCCAAACATTTTCCACGTCCACATGGTACTTCCAGTATGCCTCCATTACCCATTTCAACAGAACTATTATATAATGGGGTGGTTGCGTATTTTATATAAACATCAATTATTTTTTCTTGATAATCGCGTAGTGGTTTACTAAAATGTAAATCAATATCTTCACCCTTTTCTATTTCAGAACGACTCGGAAGTCCATAGCGATTTATTCCATAAAATCGAGGTAAATAAAATTTATTGGTATTTTCACGAAACACTGGAAATGCGGACTCTTCGGGTTTACCACCGAAATTTGCACCAAAAACAAAAGGTTTCACAAATAAATCTTTTCTTAAAAACTCTTCATCTTGTTTACTTATTATAGATTTTGGTATTGTGTATCCTTTTTTTCCCAAATAAGATTGAGAACATACTATCTTTTTATAATCTTCTGTTAATATTAATTCATTACATGTTGGTAATGGTTTTGCATTATTTTTTTTAACAAAGAATTTCTTTCGATTCATTATTGCTAATAATAAAATACTTGTATATCATTTATTAATTTTATTTAGGATATTTCAATTTTGTTAGACAAGATTTCTATGTATTGAAAAAATATAATACTATTGTATAATATAAATGAATTTACCAAGTATCCCTAATACATTTAAATCATTTTCACAATTAGAAATAGTATTATTAGTTATTTTTATATTATACATTGTTTTACCAATTCAAACACCTGATTTTTTAGCAAGGGCGATTGATTCATCTTTAGGTATGATTAGTATTTTTATAGTAACGGTTTATTTGTTTTTTTATGTTAATCCTATATTAGCAGTTGTTTATATTTTTGTTGCTTATGAATTATTACGCAGAAGTGCAAATAAAACAGGAAGAGTAGCAATGATAAAATATACACCATCTCAAGCTAAAAAGGATGCAGAACTAAAGGCACTTAACCCGCCTAGATCAGAGACTTTAGAAGAAGAGATTATTGTAAAAATGGCACCCATTGGACATAGTGAACCAAGTTTATTTACTTCGAGCACATTCAAACCCGTAGCCGATAATATTAATAATGCTGCTTTTGTTAACCTTTAATCTCTATTCGTGCATAAATATATTTATGCACGAAAAGGATATGGGTCTAACGAACATTTGTATCCAATTGGATACAAATCCTCGGATAGACCTTAAGGTTTATACAGGGGATTTGTATCTATCATGTAATTTTAAGAAAATATTGATACTATAATGTGTAACAATATTTTCAGTGTTCGTTCTATATTGTCATAATAATTATGTCCTCTTTTTATGTTTTCTATTTTTACGCGATTTTTTAGAACCACCTCTTGATTTAAGTGAAAATCCTAAATTTTTATTGGACTTTAATGATCGTAAAGAGCTTAACTTATGCTTTCTTTTTCTACCACCAATTAATTTACTGTTATAATTAACAGGTACTGGTTGTGTTGCTGATGTCTGTACATTTGATAATACATTTTCTTTGTTAAAACTAAATCCGGTTAATGATCCGTTACCTAAAGCTGACATATATAAATTAAACAGATTTTTTTCTTCGTAATTATAAATAAAAAAATACATATTTTACTAAATTTATTTAAGTTCTCAGAAAACCTAGAAAAAAAGTCGGAGGCATTTTTCATTTTGGACATTTTTTTTTGTCCATTTTTATTTTTTTGAAAATAAAATTTAAAACAGCATTTTTGAAAAATGGGTTTTACAGCATTTCGCAGTAATTTCCAAAAATTCATTTTTAGGTTCGCTGCATAAGAATTTCGATAATTCTACGCAAATTCATATTGGACATTTTTTCATTTTGGCGTAATTCGGCGAAAACGCCTAATAAAAAAACGCCACTAAAATTATAATTTATAGTTTGTTATGAAATATGGTATTATTTTTATTAAAACTAAAAAAATTTTTGTTAGCATACTTGAAAAATCCTATATAAAAAACGCCTTTTAATTTGTCCTTTAGGCGTTTTTTACTAATAAAAAACGCCGAAAATAATATAGAAATATATGTTATATATTATGGTAATGGAAACAAATGAAGCAAACGAAAAATATGATGATAGTAAAAAACGCCGAATAAAAAAACCGATATCATATGAATGTAATAATTGTGTTTTTTTATGTAAAAAGAAGTGCGATTGGATAAGACATATGAATACTGAAAAACATAAACGGCTGAATATTTTGTGTATTTCAAGCAAAAAACATATATGTGAATGTGGTAAGGGATATTCGCATTTATCGTCATTATGTAATCATCGTAAGACGTGCAATAAATATAATAATTCCGATGAATTACTTATAGAATTAATAAAACAAAATAATGATATACAACAACAAAATAAAGAATTACAAAATACTCTTGTTGAACAAAACAAGGATTTGCAAAATAAATTATTAGAAATTTCACAGACTCCTCATATTACTAATAATATCCAAAATAATGTGCATAATAACTTTAATTTAAATATGTTTTTAAATGAACAATGTAAGGATGCTATTAGTATTACTCATTTCATCGACTCGTTGCAACTCGAAGTTTCTGATTTAGAAGCAACTGGGAAATTAGGGTATGTTCTCGGTATTTCAAGAATTTTTATTAATAAGTTGAAGGAATTGGATATTCATGAACGTCCGCTTCATTGCACTGATATAAAGCGGGAGACGGTTTATATCAAAGATAAGGATGTTTGGGAAAAGGAAACCAAGGAAAAAAGTACATTAAAACAGGTAGTAAAGAAAATAGCACGTAAAAATCTTCAACAATTACCTGCATGGCAAGAACAACATCCAGAATTTACAAAGTTGGACACACCTGAAAATAATGAGTATATTAAAATATCCTTGAATGCTCTCGGATCATACTCTAAGGAAGATGAAGAAAAAGATATTAATAAAATAATGAAAAATGTCCTGAAAGAAGTTGTTGTTGAGAAGAAATAAGGTAGGGGAACCAAGGTTCCCCTATGACCCCTCCTTTTATAATATTTGTTGGTAAATAATAATATAAAATTCAGAATTAAGGGAGGGATCTTAAGGGAACCGTAGGTTCCCTTAATCCTTTATAGTTTGCTAACATGAACTATTTTTGTTCTATTATCGACCAAACGAACAGGTGTCCATTTTTTAAATTTATTATTAAAAATACATTCAATTAATAATATTTTATCTACATTTACATATTTATCTATATTAATATTTTGAAAATCGTCTTCGTCATCGCTTTCTTCAATATAATCGAGATTCTTATTCTCTCGAATATTACGAAATAATCCATTCATAAAAACACTCGTCTTATAATTAGGTATATAAGCAATATTATAATATACCAGTTGGTTATTTTTACCAAATGCAAATAAATGGTAAATATCAAATTGAATATCGGCAACTATATGAAATACAGTAGGATATTTATATTGTGATTTAGTAAAATCTGCTCTAAACTTTAGTTGTTCATACAAAATGCTTGGTTTTTTTTGTTCTCCTGTATTTATTTTTTTATTAATATTTACATTCAAATAGGGCATTATTTCATTACAACTTCTATATTGGATATGATGAACTTGATAATGTATTGTTTCATTTATTTCGCTAGGTATACAAGTAGGATATTCTAAAAGATTATCATTTAATTTAACTGTCCATATTAATGGTAAAACAAAAACTACATGTTTTTCTGTATCGAATTCTTGTTTGATATTGCTCATTAATTCAGCTAAAAATGCCATTTTTTCACAGAAATTGCTTTTTTTCATAATAATACCTTTATAAAATATAATATCTTCTATAATGAACCATTGATTTCCTGTTGTTTCTTCATTGATAAATGTGCCATAAACTATTGTCTCTAATGATAAAGATCTATCAAAATTTGTGGGAATAATGTTTATTTTTGTAACCTTTTTTTCTCTGTTTAAATCTAGTAAATAACATACATCATTATCTAAATGAAATGTAAACCAAGCAAAACATTTTTTCCCTGTAGGGATGGCCATACAAATATTATAAAGTGGCGAAACTTTCTTATGTGAAATAGTTTCATAGGAAAGTTCAAATTCGGGAAAACGTTTCATTAACTGCATTGATTGATTTTGAGAAAGTTCCATTATAATATATTAATTATGATGGACCGTTGATATAATATGTGAAATAGTGTTTATATTTATTTTAATAAATGATTTATTCAAATCATGGAGAACCTATAAAAGTTCATCCTGCATATATTTTGTTAAAACTTCATCCATTGATTCTACTTCTATTTTACTTCGCCCTTCATGGGTTTGAGAACCTTGTATGTTTGTTATGTTATTTTCTTGTAATTCGTTTATTATTTTCTTATATTTATTAACCTGTGTATTAACAATATTCTTTGTTTTTTTGGTACTATAAGTATCCAATATGTATATCCACAATGTATGTAACATGTATATTATAAATATGGAAATAATAATATTTAAAATAATCCATAAAAATGTAGTATAATACATAAAGTATATACAAAAATACAAGAATAGTATTTATGTGATTCAACGTAATATTTAAACTAAAAAATTGAAATAAAGATAACTATTATTATATAATTAATCATAATCATGGCACCAGTTACTATTCTTGTAGTTGATAAATCCGGAAACATTAAAGATGTATCCCTAAAAAGTTATGATGAGAGTGAATTATATAAAAAGGCCGGGTTAAAAACAGCAGAAGGATTTAAATGTTATGCGGAGTGGAATATTGAAGAATTAAATAACAAAGCTTATTCGATTTCCGTATTTGGTAAAACAACGGGAAAAGCGAATCAAGAAAATAAATATGATTTTCCTCCACCAATAGATACTACCCTGTTTTTTGGAAGCTGTATTATTGTTAATAAATGTGATGAAAAAGCAGTTAGTATTACTGAAGATGAATGGGAATCTGTTTATGAATATTTATTTGGAGGGTTTGAAGATATCGGAGATCAGGATAGTGATGAAAGTGAAGACGATGATGATGATGTTCCTAGAACAAAAGAAGGATATGTTAAAGATGACTTTGTAGTTGATGATGACGAAGACGACTATGATGATGATGATGATGATGACGAAGAGGAGGAAGAGGATGAAGATGAGGATGATGAAGAAATTTATACAAAAAAAACAAAAAAAACTAAGAAAGTTGAAAAACCCAAGGCAAAGAAAGAATCAGAAAAAAAGGGAAAAAAAACAGCAACTCCTGCTAATGTCTTTACTAATATTACTGAGAGCGAAAGCTATCTTGATTGCACAAGTGAATTAAGTGAAGAAGAATATATTGAATAATTATTCTACCGCTAAAACATTTTCCATCTATTTGTTTTATTGTTAAATATTGTATATTTTGTATCTGTGCTAGTAGTTAATATTCGAATTGCTTCATTTATTCCATTTATCCAAAAATCCTTATTTCTAGAATCCTCATTAGTAGAAATATTGCATATTATAATATCATTACTAGATTGGCCCTGTTCATAAGTCGCTATTACAAAAATAATATTTCTTCTATTATATTTTTTTTCTAATGCCCATTTTATCCGTTTCCCCCATGCAATAGGACCATGATATAATGCGATAATTGGTAAGGGATCATTTAATATATTATGAAATCTTTCAATACGCTTTTCATATTTTTTAAGAACATCCGTTTTATAATTCATCCAATCATCGCATATTTCACCATTATCGTTTAGTGAATAATCATGAGGATATTGTATACCATATTCATCTTCTAACCAATGATTATCCATAATTAAATGCAGGTTCTTATGAAATTTTTGGAAATTATCTTCTATACAGTTAATAAATTTATTAACATGATTAATAACAATCCAGTCAAAAGGTAATGCGGTTTTTCGCAATCCTAAATCTCTAAGAACTGTTGCACTAGAACAATTAAATCCAAGTGTTATAAAATTATATTGCATAATAAAATATATATAAAATAATTATAATTTATATACATAATGGAAAAAATTAATAAAATCTACTATATAAATTTAGATAGACGACCAGATAGAAATGAACATTTTTTAAATCAATGTGCAAAACATTCATTACCTTCATCTAAAATACAACGTGTTCAAGCAGTAGATGGATTAACTTTTCGATTTAATGATGAAATGTATAATATGTTTGCAAATAGTGATTTTACTATAACTTTGAAAAAGTATAGAGAATTAGGATTGGATAATGAGAGTTATAAGGTAGCAGAGAACATAGTAAAAAAGTTAATGGGAAACCAATTAAGTCATTATACGATTTTAAATAATATAATCGATAATGATTATGAATATTCTATTATTTTTCAAGATGATGCAAGATTTAATAATAATATTGTTGAATATATAGATAATCTATTGAAATATATTCCAGAAGACGGAGAACTTATTAATATAGGTTTAAATAAATTTGCAGATGGATCAATGGCTATTCCTTGGGATTTTGTAAAAGACACAGATACTGATATTTCAAAAGAATTTATAAATGAACACATTTGTAAATTAAAAGAAGATGTTAACCCTTGTTCATTGGCTTATATAGTGACTAAAAAGGGTGCAAGAAATTTAGTTAATCACTTTTCAAAAGTAGGATTTTTACAAGAAACTGATCATAACTTTAATCAATATTTAATAACCAAGGATACATTTTATTGTTGCCGTAATATTATGGCTACAAGTGAAAATTTTGGTAGTGATATATTTAGTAAAGAAGTTTTATTCGAATAAAAAGCATATTATTATACCCATAGAAAAAATTGATTTGATATTTATAAGAAATAAATATTAAAAGCATAAAGACAATTAGATATTTGTATACTAGTATGCATAAAATTTATAATCCCGAAAGTTTTCGTAAGAATGTCCGAAATAAAATAATAGAAATATTGGAAAATGAGAATCAAAGTATTAATCTAGAAAAGGGTGTGTTTAATTATACTATTAAAGAGGCTACTAGTAGAAAAATTATTAAGAAATGGGAGAACCCATATTTTGTTCAAATTTATGTAGATAGACTTCGAAGTATTTATTTAAATTTGAAAAACCCTGAATTATTAAATATGATTAAAAAAAATGAAATTACACCTCAAACATTGGCATTTATGACACATCAAGAAATGAATCACGAACATTGGCGAGAAATGATAGATAGAAAAATAAAACGAGATGCAAGTAAATTTAATACTAATATACAAGCATCTACTGATATGTTTACTTGTAGAAAGTGTAAATCGAAACGGAGTACATTTTATGAACTTCAGACAAGAAGTGCGGATGAACCAGCAACTATTTTCATTACATGTTTAGATTGCGGTAAACAATCTAAACGATCATAATACTTTGTTTAACATAGGTATTTCATCAATATTTATACTTACCATAGCTGCATCATTATCTTTTTTAGATATCCAAAAAACATATTTATCATTTTTTATAGTAAAACCTATGCAGAACTCGACACCATAATGCTGAAAGCAAAAAGGATCTGAATAAGAAATAGGCAAACCGGTTTTTTTATCTAATAATACTAACATATGAAAATATTGACGAGGAATTGTTTCATCACAGTAATGAACAACTCCAATAAAATTTTGTTTATCAATAGTATCAATAAAAATAGTAGAACCTCGAACCTTATGAAAAATAAATGATCTTATTTCATAAGATTTTACGATTTCTAGTTTATAATTCTCATAATTAATTTTACCTAACTCGAAAGGATACCATTTATAAATAAAATATTCTTCTTCACCAATAATTAATGGAATCCAATTTTTTTCACAATGGGTCTGTGTAGGCGGTTCTATAATTTTAGAATTTAAAAATTCATAAAATTTTAAATCGTAATCACCAACTATCATGCGGTTCGATCGACTTCCAATATAATTTACATTCGTAGCAATATATTTAATCCTATTATTATATTGAAACAATCGAATATCTTCTAATCCAAGAGAATACATATCATGGTTCTCCAAATCAATATTTTTTTCACTCATTTGAATATGTATTATCGGTATTAATTCATTGTTTAATTCGGAAAAAATGTTCTTTGTAATAATCGTATTTTTTGGATGATTTATTTTATAAAAGCCAGTATCAGTATACGAATAATTAATAAAACGCGTATTAAGATAGTGTTTACCATTATAATATAAATATGCAGCAGAAGACGGATAAAAGTTCTCTATTTGTGGATAATTGTATTTAGTTTTTTCTATTCTTTTATCCAAGCAGTCCGCATAAAATCGTGTTGGTATATTTATTAATAAATTATTAGTATCACTTAAGAACCATTCCGGCTTCCAAAAAGAATTTGATTCTAACCATGCTAAAAAATTAATCTCCCAAACCAACTTTTTATGTTCTCGTATAAAACTATCAAAATGCATTTGATATAGTTTAAATAAAGTAAAAATCGACTGTGAATCAGCTATAAAGAATTTGCTTAAAAAACGCCAATATATATTATCTAAAAGATTATCTATATTATTCTGATTTAAAACACACCACCAACCTGGAATAAGAAATAGTTCTTTTTTAAATTTTCTTCTGGATAAATCAGATAATTGGTTTAAAAAAAGTTCCTTATTTGGAAAAATGCGAAGACAACTAAAATCAATCCATGCAAAATGCGTGGAATTCCAGGGGTTTTCTATTATTGTTTGTACAATTAATTCTATTTTTGAATACTTGGATAAAATATATTTTTCCGTATCTTTATTATGATTTCTATTATTAGGTAATGAGTATTCTAATTTTTTACATTTTTTAGATATAATAGTATCCTCTAATTCAATAACTGGCATAATTTTTACATTATGGAAATTACTTATAATATTTGATAACTCTTTATGGACATATGTATCAGTATATAAACAAATTTGAATACCTGATTCGGCCAATTTAATAAAATTATCATATTTTGCTTTATTATCTATGCTATAAATATTGAAAAAAGATGTTACAAAAGTGATATTGGACATTTTTATTATATAATAATATATTATTATATAATTTTTGAGTATAATAAACTAAAAAAATCTATAGTATATTAGATATATAATTAGTAATGGAAGAACATGAATTTATAAATAGTTTTTGTATAGTAATAGCATCTCATATATCAAATTCAAAGCGTATTTTATATTTATCTGAATGTTTAGAATCACTATTGTCACAAACTATATCTATATCTATTTATTTATCCATTTCATTCAATAATGAAGAGATTAAAACAGAATTTTTGAATAATAATAAAATGATAGATTTATGTAGTAGAATTTTTTTAGTAATTAGAGAACATAAAACACCTCAAATGCGACACATATATTTATTATATCCCGAATTAAAAATGAGGTACAAATGGATAATGTTTTGTGATGATGATGATACTTATAATAATGATAGAGTTGAAAAAATAATAAAATACATATATAGTGGATTAATACAATGTTCTCAAATGACCAATAAAAAATTAATTGGCCTATATGAAAGTACATTTGGTAAAGATCATAGAGAACATAGACACGAATATTGGTGTTATTGTGTAAACATTGAAATAATTAGTATTTTTTACAAAAAAATAGTAAATAATCCGGATATTATTGATAATAAATGTTGCGATGTTCTTTTTGCAGAGTATTTACGCCGTGTGGATTCAAATTTATTATATAGTAGAATAGATGAACGATTATATAATTATCGGGTAGATAATAACAATGATAGTATAACCGGATTCATTAAAGGGAATCAATCAAAATATACGAGAACCAATGATCCTCCCTCTATTATGGATTTATCCTTTTCAGATTATGTTGTTGATTGGAATGAATACTTAATGGAGAATAAGGATATTTATTTACACGATGTTTTTTTGAGAACAATAGTAGGTTGCGAGTTGGATTATATTTTAAGGGCTGAATTTAAAGCGGATTATTCAATTCTATCTTATACCGATAATGTAATTTTGAAAGAAATAAAAGATAAACATGAATATTGGAGAATGATATGTAACCAATTATATGATATACCATTTCTCGCATAAAAAATTGATTTATTGAAATTATTATATTTCCAAAGAAAGATAATATTCAACAAATATAATTTCAAGATGGAAACATTAAACGCTATAGAATATTTGACAGATAAATTCATCAGTGACAACATATTTCGTAATTTTAATGATCAATATTATATTAATATAAACAACGAATGGATATTTATAAAACAAAAAAATATATATTTGATATCTAGAAAATATTTAGAGAAAATCATTGATTTTAGAACATTGATTTTAGAAAATGAAAAATTAAATTTGTTACCACACCATATTAAAGTTATATCAGATTTATTATCTAGATCGAAATCACTATACACTTTTCATAAGAAAGTACTAGAGAGTTTAAAATTAAATATTCCAAATACAGCTAAAAACGTTGAAGAATGTGATAGATTACCGTCTGATTTATTGAGAAATATCTTCATTTTTATTCCAAACGATACAAATGGAGAAATAGTTGAAAAAATAGTCGATAAAATTTTATTACCTAGAGATAAATTAATAAAAAACATTTTATTAGAAATGCCTGGCGTTTTAATGAATGAAGCACTAAATAAATTATGTATTAAATACATAAGATGGCTTTCAATAAATCATCTAATTACGATAGTATTATTTAAAAAATTTGCAGATGAAATGAATAAAAAAAAATGTATTCCTACGTATAAACATCCCTGCTATAAGCCAATAAATAAAGAGGATCATAAATATTTTAAAAAGAAAATTTTCTTTGATAAAACAAGTTTTATCATTAATTTTGGTATTAATTCAACAATTAAATATATTTTTGAGGATATGTTTTATTGTGAAGTGAAAGCAATTTCACTGCCTGCGAATATTGATTTTTCAAAACTGTCACGTCTTTTTGATAATAAAGATACATTAAGAAAAACATATTGTGAAAATTGGGAAACACAAATACCTGAATTATTATCAGATAAAACAAATTATTTAACAACATCAGATAAATATATTATGAACCAATATGCTGTATGGATTAATTATGTTCTCAATATACAGAAAAATTATATTGAAAATAATGAAATATTCTATAAAATTAATATCCGTTTGAAAGAGATAAAAAAACAAATTAAATTTCATACAAAAATTATTAACGCCTATAGATAATTGAATAAATAGAGTATAATGAGTCTATAATATAAAATTTGTTTTTTTCATATATAAAAATTCAGAAAATTGATTTATTTGTCTAATAATTAGTTTATCATAGTAGTAAGAAAATGACAACAATAAAGATATATGCACCTATTAGAAAGAGGATGATAGTAGTTTTTGACGTAGAAACTACTGGATTGATACCGAAAAAAATACGTGGTCAAGAAATTCCAATTGAATCATATCCTTATATTATTCAATTGAGCTGTGTAGTTTATGATATATTTGAAAAAAGAATAGTAAAATCATTTGATTCGTATGTAAAAATTTCAGACAATATTGAAATATCAGAAAAAGTAACAGAACTTACTGGGATTACAAGAGAACTTTGTAATAAAAAAGGAAAAAATATAATAGATGTATTAGAATGTTTTTATGAAATGTATATGTTAGGAGAAGTTATAATAGCACATAATATCGAATTCGATGAAAAAATGATATTAATCGAACTTGAAAGAAATCGAACAGAAGTTCTAGAAAAAATACCGCATTGTTTTAGTATATTTAATAAAATTTATGAAAAATTAAAGGGAGTAGAGCGTTATTGTACTATGAGATATGGCACTGAATTATGCAATATATTGGTACCTTCAAAGATACCAGGAGGAAATCCAACTAAAAAATGGCCACGATTAAATGAGCTACATGAAAAATTATTTAACGAAGTTCCGGAAGGTTTGCATAATTCTTTGGTTGATGTCCATGCTTGTTTGAGATGTTATTTGAAGATGCGACATGGTCTTATTAATTAATAAGTGAAAAATGTGTTTCTTTTACAGAGGAAGGTTCTAAAGGAGCCTAGGTTTCCTTTATTTAGAGGAAGGTTCTAAAGGAGCCTAGGTTTCCTTTATTTAGAGGAAGGTTCTAAAGGAGCCTAGGTTTCCTTTATTTAGAGGAAGGTTCTAAAGGAGCCTAGGTTTCCTTTATTTAGAGGAAGGTTCTAAAGGAAACCTAGGTTTCCTTTATTTAGAGGAAGGTTTTAAAGGAAACCTAGGTTTCCTTTAAGCAGAGCACATTTCACATATTTCATCTGATTCTTCATAACTATTATTATTTAGTTCTTTTTTTTCTGGTTCAATAGTAAACTGTTGTGCCTGATATCTCCCTCTACGTCTTAAATAATAAATACCAGTTTTCAAACCTTTTGTCCATGAATAGAAATGCATTGAAGTCATTGTGCTATAATTAGGATCTTCTAACCATAAATTTAAACTCTGACTTTGACAAATAAATGCTCCTCTGTCAGCAGCCATATCAATAAGTGTACGCATAGGAATTTCCCAAACTGTTCTATATTTCTCCCTAATTTCTTGCGGAATAACATCAATATGTTGAACTGAACCATGATTTGCAATAATATTGTTTTTGATCTTCTCATTCCATAAGTCTAATTTGATCAAATCATTCATCAAATATTTATTAGCCAATATAAATTCACCAGCCAATGTACGACGGTTATAAATATTAGATGTAATTGGTTCGATACATTCATTATATCCAAGAATTTGTGATGTAGATGCAGTAGGCATTGGTGCAACCAGGAGAGAATTGCGAAGTCCATGTTTGCAAATCATTGATTTAAGCTTCGACCATTGATAAACCATCAGTAAATCCTTTTCATCAATACCCCATAAATCATATTGAAGACGACCTTCAGATGCAGGAGAACCAGCAAAAGTCTCATATGGACCGTCTTCCTTTGCAATTTCACAAGAGCTCTCCAATGCAGCATGATAAATCGTCTCAAATATACAGCGATTAATCGACTTAGCTTCATCGCTTGTAAACGCAACGCCCATCAACATAAAAACATCAGCTAATCCTTGAACACCAATACCAATTGGACGATGACGCATATTGCTACGCCTCGTTTTTTCCGTAGGATAATAATTTACATCAATTACTTTATTCAAATTATAAGTAACTACCTTGGTAACTTCATGGAGTTTTTTATAATCAAACCGGGGATTTTCCGGATCTTCAGTTCTTACAAAAGCAGGAAGAGCCAAACTAGCCAAATTACAAACCGCGGTTTCATTTTCATCCGAAAACTCTATGATTTCACTGCAAAGGTTGGAACTCTTTATGGTTCCCACATTTTGTTGATTTGACTTTTTATTAGATGCATCCTTATAACATAAATAGGGTGTGCCAGTTTCCATCTGTGCATCCAAAACTTGAAACCACAAATCCCTGGCTCTCATAGTTTTACGTCCTTTTCCTGATTCTTCATAATTTTGGTAAAGAATCTTAAATTCGTCACCATAAACATCAGCCAAACCGGGACACTCATCCGGACACATAAGTGTCCATTTACCATCTGCTTTGACTCGTTCCATAAACAAATCAGGAACCCAAAGTGCATAAAATAGATCTCTGGCTTTGAGTTCTTCATCACCGTGATTTTTACGCATTTGAAGGAAATTTTCAATATCAGCATGCCACGGTTCCAAATAAATTGCAAATGACCCATTACGCTTACCGCCTCCATTATGGACTAAACCATTATGCAATAAATAATCATGTTGATATTCCATTTGAAGATCATATAAAACACCGGTATAATGACTAGATGTTATATTTTGAATTCGTGTTAATAGCATATCACCATACCGCATAAATTTAAAGAATTGATTATCATCAAATCCTATATTCATTAATTCACAAATATCCTCGGTTTTAGGAATACGTAAACAATAACTAATCTTTTTATTTTCAATAGTTCCGCGTGCAGTTTCATGAGTTTCTCCGATTCTATTACGAACATAACCACTAGTTAAAACCCCCATTTTCATAGCTAAAAATCTTACAGTTTCGATTAAATTATAAGAAGTGCTGTCAAATACTAGTTCTCCTTTTGAACAACCATCTGTATCCAATAGTCCCTTCAAAATATATTTTGATTTTTCTAAAGGCAAATTCAACCATCTTGATTGAACCCGTTTTTCTTTATTTTCATCGTAAAAATCATGATAACGAAATGGTAAATGAATGCATCTATTCCAACGAATTTTTGTAGTATTTCCATCTACATCTACCTTATAATCAACGCATCTACTATTAAAGTAATCAATCATAAAATCCGCTATATGCTTTTTATTTGTTGTGTGTAAACATATATATCCGGATGAATCTGTCTTATTAGACATAGATCCATCGCCTAAAATAACACCATAAACATAACAATCATCTTCTGAAATAGAAGAAATGTCTCGTTCAAACTTCGGAATAGGATAAATAATCATATCATTATTATCTAATTCTTTTGCGTCTGCCCATTCAAAATCTGCGATTTTCTTATCTAGACGATTTTTAATAACTTTATAATTAAGCCCCTTTTGTTGTCCACGTAAAACATAAATAGGATGCTCAGGTGTGATCTGAAGTGGATAGATAGAATGCATTGTTTCAATTTCTATAATTTCTCCATCATAAGAATGTTCTAATATATTTTGGATTGGTTCAACATCACCATTTAAATTATAAATCTCGGTTTCTCCAGAAACACAATGTTGGATTTGCTTTGGTCCTTGAGTTGTATAAATAATAGTTTCAGGGTTAACGCATTGATCAACATATTTCGCAGTGTTATTAAATACCTTCAACATTGGAACAATTCCATTTGAAGAACCATTTGTTCCACGAATATGACTACCAGAAGCCCGAACATTATGGATATGCAATCCAATTCCTCCTGCCCATTTAGAAATAAGAGCACAGTCCTTTAATGTATTATAAATACCTTCAATACTATCATTTTCCATAGCAAGCAAGAAACATGAACTCAATTGAGGATGAGGTGTTCCAGCATTAAACAATGTAGGTGTTGCGTGAGTAAAATATTTTTGGGACATTAGTCTATATGTTTCTTTAATTCTTTCCATATTCTCACCATGTATACCAATTGCTACACGTAACCACATATGTTGAGGACGCTCAATAGTAATCTTATTTATTTTCATTAGATATGCACGTTCTAGAGTTTTAAATCCAAAATAATCAATTAGATAATCACGATCATAATCACATAGATCATCTAATTCTTGAGAATGTTTTGTAATTACATCAAATAGCTCTTGAGAAACAAGAGGAGATTGTTTGTTATGTTTATCTTTATAATAATATAGTTTTGACATAGCATCAACAAATGAATCCGTTGTATTTTTATGATTATTAGATACAATAATTCTTCCAGCTAAAACATTATAATCAGGATGAATAGATGCCATAGATGCACATTGTTCAGCTGAAAGTTCATCAATTTTAGTGGTAGAAATACCATCATATAATTGATCTATTACCTTCATTACAAGGTTTGTGTAATTAATTTTAACATTGGCCTCTTGACCCAATATTTTTATACGATTGAGAATTTTATCAAATGATACGATTTCACGATTACTATTACGCTTTGTAACATACATCTCATCTTCCATTGTGAATTTACTAGGACTAGACATTATTTTATATAGAAATATAAAATAATATTTATATCAATTTTTCATTCATTCTAATTTAACTAAACAAATTGAATTTGTTAATGGCATATTTTTAATAACATATGAATTAGATAAATCATTATTCATTTTAACAGATATTTTCTTTTTACTACATCTATGATCATATCCCTCTATTCGCTCTTTTTCAATTATTCTCCATAATTCTTCTATTTTAATAACAGCATTAGAAAACCAAAGTCGATTTCGTTGAATTAATACACATGAATATTCAACCAGATACCAATAATATGTTGTAAATAACAATAATCCTTTTTCTCTATTTTCCTCTTTCATTTCTGATATCCATTCATCGACTGAATTCTTATTCAATATAATATCTAGAGGCATATATTTATAAATTGGCATAGCACCTGTTTTCAAATCCTTTTCAATAAAGTGTAAAATAACACCACGATATTCTCTTTCAGAGTCTTCGTAAAACGCATCGGAACTAGAATACTCTAGAAAACGAGTTTCCATAAAATCACATTCATTTAAATCACATGTTTCCATTTGAATTTGTGTTTGTATCCAATATTCTTCTTTTGGAATACCTGTTATTTCACGGTTTACTATATTTTTTATTTCTAACATTCTACCATAGCGTTGACTAGTAGGATCTATATTAATACCATCTGGTGATGCACCTATAAAAGAATACTTTTTATGTTGAATACAACCAAATTCACCAATTTTGGTAGAGAACATATTTTCATAAATCATAATTGTAAGAGGTTCATATTTTATTCCCCAATGAAGTGGCGAGTCTAAACCAACTCTATTAAAATCATTTGTATTTATTGATTGACATTTTTCATAAATTAAGCTATTTCGTTGTGATTCTGTTCCAAAAACTTTCCATAAATTACTTGCACTTATTAGATTATTTCTAAATTCATACCATTCCTTTGTTTTTTGAGTAGGCTGTGGAATATTTTGAAGATATTGTAGTTTATTACTAATAGTTTGTATATCTTCATTTGTTTCTATATCTATTGAATATAATCTTGCCCTTTTTGGGATACCAGAAAAAATTAAATAATATTCTAATAATTGTTCAATAAATTCATTTAATTCTAATAAAACATCGGGGTCTTCATCGCAAATTCCAAACATTATCCATTCATCATAAATAATATTTGATATATTATTTATTATACTTGAATAAAAATGCGGCGATGAAATAAATAAAATATCATTTTGTACATAACATTTTATTTCTTCTAATATATCCTCGGTGATACTACATATATCATTTTCGGTTATTTCTTCCAATATAGTATTGGAAGAAATTGAATTAGTAAAGTCATATGTATAATCAATATCGCTATCACTACTTGGCATATATTCCGAATCCATTTATATAATAAACAAGTATATATCTATATTTTTTACTAATTTATTATATTTATTGAAGATAATAACTATTTTAGAGGTGAAGTATATACAGCGGTGCCTATGTTTTCTTCATCTTGATTCTTTCCAGTTATACGTTTAGGAGTTAATGATTTTAATGTCGATATTCGTTTTGCATCTACTATTTTTAATGTAAAGTTACGGTTTTGTTGATTAAAATAGAGTGCAGGTATTGCGTTAATTTCTTGTCTTAATTTATCATATAATACATCCTTTGTTTTTTGTAGCTTATTATTATCCAAACAACTCAAAAAAAACATTTTTAAAGATTTAATATCTTTAACTGGTAAATTGTTATCTTTGCCATATTTTTCAGCATATTGATGCAATTTTTGAATTTTGATATTCTTATCTAATTTATTCCATTGTTCACTTTTATTGTGATGTTTTTCTAATTCTAATAATGCATCTACAGAAACAGATTCTTCTTGATATGATAATTGTGTAATAGAATTTATTATATTTTTATACTTGTTATTGTTATTTAATATATCCTTTTTGTTATTATTAACATCATCTTTTTGTTCAAACATTTTAAACCTTCTTTTAATAAATAACTAATTATATATTTATTTAGTTTTAATAATAAATAAATATTTTAATCACAATCACGAAAATATTATATATACCTATTTATATAAAGATAATAGTTGGCAAATGTCAACAGGACCAGCTTCATCCGGCTCATCGTTTAACAACACTTTTCCCGTGTGTGTTCAATTAACAGGTAATTTAAGATCCCAACCTTCAATTAAGGTTAATGGAAACAATACTTATTTTGCAACTTTTACTGCAGCTGCAACCCAGCAAGTATATTATCCAAATGGTGCTTTAACAAAAACTGCTGCTACTTCTAATACTCTTAACAATATTAATACAGGTGATTGGATAGGATTTATTGGTGCTGGTGGACTTGCCTGGCGTATTTATAATATGGATCCAGTTACAGGAACAACGGTTGGAACTAAAACAACATTTACACGAACTATTTATTTGGAAGATGTTAATAATTATACTAGTAATTTGTTTTTTCCAGCATCAACTGCTGCAAATCCTAATATTCTTGCTGCCAATGCCAAATTTGTTTCATTTAGTTTAAATGAACAAGGTCAGCCATTATTGTTTCCCATTGATACAGTTCTCGGTACTGCAGGTATTTCTTCTGCAATAAATATGATAAATAGATTTGCATCCTTAAATGGTTCAACACAATATGTTTCTATTTATCAACCAGATCACGGGTTTTCTGTAGGTGACCCAATTTGGTTAAATCCAACAACTGGATTATATGAAAAATCAAATAACTCAAATGGAAAATTTACTATTGGTATTGTTTCAAGCGTGTCATGGAATAAATCTTCTGGATTTAGTAACGCTCTTGATGTGCCTGTAAATAATTTTAATTATAAAACATTTGGAACATATTACAGTGATTTATCAGGAAGCTTTCAAGGACAATTAAATTATTTTAGTAATTATCTTCCGGGAACATATTTATATTTATCTGATAATGAAATTGATAATTACATAAATGAACCAACAGATAGCATAGCAAGTCCTTCATGGATTTATTTAGGGCCTGAACAAACTACAGGAAATCCAAGTGCTATATTATTTACAGGAAGTTCATTGGGACCAACCGGACCAGCTGGTCCAACTGGCATAAAAGGTTCTACTGGTACCACAGGGCCTACTGGTAGAACAGGTCCTACTGGTATGACTGGATCAACCGGTATGACAGGTCCTACTGGAAGTTTTGGCGGTATAGCAAAGTATAGTATAATACCAAATGTAGATAGTCAATATACTATTGGTGATAATAATAATGCATTTCAAGCTTTATATGTAAATAATATTTTTGCTAATGATACATTTTATTTTGGAACAACAAGTATTACTGCTATCAATGGAACAATACAATTACCTGCTGGTACAACCATAGGAGGAGTTAATGCTGGAGCTATTCGAATATTAGGCACATTGATGAGTACATCTGAATTACCAGCTAATTCTAATAGAAGTGATGCATACATTATAGATCAAAATTTATGGGTATCAACCACTGATTTTCCATCGTTTTCTGCAGGAAATTGGGTTAATGTAGGATCAATAAAAGGCCCACAAGGTGATGTTGGACGAACAGGTCCTACTGGTTCTACTGGATCTACTGGTTCTACTGGATCTACTGGATCTACTGGCGTAACAGGAGAAACAGGTAGCACTGGAGCTACTGGCCCTACCGGCGCTACCGGTCCTACTGGTGTAACTGGCGCAACAGGTCCTCAAGGTATTCCTGGTAGCGCTACAAGTACAGGCGCTACAGGGCCTACTGGTATACAAGGTCCACAAGGTCTACAAGGTGTTCCTGGAACTGCATCAAGAACAGGCGCAACAGGACGTCAAGGTCCTACTGGTCCTCAAGGTCCTACTGGTAAACAAGGTAATGCAGGAACAGCATCAAATACCGGCGCAACAGGCGCAACAGGTCCTACTGGATCTACGGGTCCTACTGGATCTACGGGTCCTAATGGCGTAACAGGTTCTACTGGACCAACAGGTTCTACTGGTAATACTGGTGGAACAGGGCCAACAGGGGTTACTGGTTCTCAAGGTAGAATCGGTCCTACTGGTAGAACTGGAGAAATTGGAGCAACTGGAGCAACTGGAGCAACTGGTGTAACTGGTCCTCAAGGTGTTCCTGGTTTGGCATCAAGTACGGGTGCAACTGGTCCGACAGGTTATACTGGAGATACAGGTCCTCAAGGTCTTCCGGGTTTTGCATCAAATACCGGCGCAACAGGTCCTACTGGCCCTACAGGTGAAACAGGCGCAACAGGTCCTCAAGGTATTCAAGGTGTAGCATCAAATACAGGTGCAACAGGTTCTACCGGATCAACAGGTTCTACCGGATCAACAGGTCCTACTGGTACAACCGGTCATACAGGCGCAACTGGATCAACTGGTCCTACAGGTGCAACCGGTTCAACCGGTCCTACAGGTGCAACCGGTTCAACCGGTCCTACAGGCGAAACTGGTTCAACAGGTTCTACTGGTCCTAAAGGTAATCCTGGATATGCATCTCTCACTGGCGCAACTGGCCCTACAGGCGAAACTGGCGCAACAGGTCCTCAAGGTGTTCCTGGGTTTGCATCCAATACTGGTTCAACTGGTCCCAAAGGTCAAACAGGTCCTACAGGTGTTACTGGACCACAAGGTATAGCTGGATCAGCAGCAAGCACGGGCGCAACTGGTCCTATGGGTCAAACTGGTGCAACCGGTCCTGTTGGAGCGGATGGTTATATAGGTCAAGATGGACAAACTGGCCCAACAGGTCCTCAAGGCCTTCAAGGTCCAGTAGGTTACAGAGGTGTTGCTGGAACAGCAACGAATACAGGTGCAACTGGTGATACTGGCTCAACAGGTTTTACAGGTGCGACCGGATCAACAGGTTCAATTGGTCCTACAGGTGTTACTGGTTATACTGGTCCAACCGGTTTTACTGGTCCTCAAGGTGTTCCTGGTTTAGCATCAAACACTGGATCAACAGGACCAACAGGTCCTACAGGAGCAACTGGACCTCAAGGTGTAGCTGGTAGTGCAACAAGTACAGGAGCAACTGGTGCAATTGGTCCGACAGGTTATACTGGTCCAAGAGGTATTGCTGGAACAACAACGAATACAGGAGCAACAGGACCTACCGGTTTACAAGGTTATACTGGGTTACAAGGATTGACTGGTTCAACTGGCTTTACCGGATCAACTGGTAGCACTGGTCCAAAAGGAGATGCAGGTATTAGTGGTAAAACCGGACCAACAGGTCCTGGAGCGAATCAATCATTAAACACAACAAGCAATGTTTTATTTAATAATGTTAATGTATCTGTATTAACTCAAACAAAAAATATAATCATCTTAAATGATGCTTCTGTAAATTCTCGTTTATTTGTATCAAGTGATGTCTCTTTTAATGCCAATATGTACACGCAAGGATATTCCATCCAACAAGGAGATGTTTCATTGAACTCGCGTTTATTTGTTTCGAGTGATGCCTCATTTAATGCCAATATGTACACACAAGGATATTCCATCCAACAAGGAGATGTTTCTATGAACTCACGTTTGTTTGTTTCTAGTGATGTCTCATTTAATGCTAATATGTACACGCAAGGAAGATCTATCCAACGAGGAGATGTTTCATTGAACTCGCGTTTATTTGTTTCAAGTGATGCCTCTTTTAATGCCAATATGTACACACAAGGATATTCCATCCAACAAGGAGATGTTTCTATGAACTCACGTTTGTTTGTTTCTAGTGATGTCTCATTTAATGCTAATATGTACACGCAAGGAAGATCTATCCAACGAGGAGATGTTTCATTGAACTCGCGTTTATTTGTTTCAAGTGATGCCTCTTTTAATGCCAATATGTACACTCAAGGATATTCCATCCAACAAGGAGATGTTTCATTGAACTCGCGTTTGTTTGTTTCTGGCGATGCCTCTTTTAATGCCAATATGTACACTCAAGGAAGATCGATCCAACAAGGAGATGTTTCCATGAATTCTCGTTTATTTGTTTCCAGTGATGCATCTTTTAATGCCAATATGTACACTCAAGGAAGATTGAACCAACAAGGAGATGTTTCCATGAACTCTCGTTTGTTTGTTTCTGGCGATGCCTCATTTAATGGTAATATGTACACTCAAGGAAGATCAATCCAACAAGGAGATGTATCATTGAATTCTCGGTTGTTTGTTTCTGGTGACGCCTCCTTGAATGGAACAATGTTTATACAAGGATATTCCATCCAACAAGGAGATGTTTCCATGAATTCTCGGTTGTTTGTTTCTGGTGATGCCTCTTTGAATGGAACAATGTTTATACAAGGATATTCCATCCAACAAGGAGATGTTTCAATGAATTCTCGTTTGTTTGTTTCAGGTGATGCTTCTTTGAATGGTAATATGTACACTCAAGGAAGATCAATCCAACAAGGAGATGTTTCTATTAATTCTCGTTTGTTTGTTTCTGGTGATGCTTCTTTGAATTGTAATATGTATACACAAGGATATTCCATCCAACAAGGAGATGTTTCAATGAATTCACGCTTGTTTGTTTCAGGAGATGCCTCTTTGAATGGAAACATGTATACACAAGGATATTCCATCCAACAAGGAGATGTATCATTGAATTCTCGGTTGTTTGTTTCTGGCGATGCATCATTGAACGGCAGTATGTACACTCAAGGAAGATCGATCCAACAAGGAGATGTATCATTGAATTCACGCTTGTTTGTTTCAGGAGATGCCTCTTTGAATGGAAACATGTATACACAAGGATATTCCATCCAACAAGGAGATGTATCATTGAATTCTCGGTTGTTTTTATCCGGTGATGCTTCTTTGAATGGAAACATGTATACACAAGGATATTCCATACAACAAGGAGATGTTTCAATGAATTCTCGTTTGTTTATTTCTGGGGATGCCTCTTTGAATGGTAATATGTATACACAAGGATATTCCATCCAACAAGGAGATGTTTCAATGAATTCTCGTTTGTTTGTTTCAGGTGATGCTTCTTTGAATGGAAACATGTATACACAAGGATATTCCATCCAACAAGGAGATGTATCATTAAACTCCCGTTTGTTTATTTCAGGTGATGCCTCTTTGAATGGTAATATATATACACAAGGACGATCAATTTTACAAGGAGATGTTTCAATAAACTCTAGATTATTTGTTGGAAATGATGTAACTATTAATGGAAGATTAAATGTAATTCAATATCAATCAACTAATGTAATATATACAAATGTATCAACCAATAATTACACATTAATTGTTGCAGAAGATATGTCATTAAATGGAAGACTAACCGTAACAGCGGATGTATCTTTGAACTCTCGTTTATTTGTTTCCAGTGATGCCTCATTTAATGCTAATATGTATACACAAGGATATTCCATCCAACAAGGAGATGTTTCCATGAATTCTCGGTTGTTTATTTCTGGTGATGTTTCATTGAATGGTAATATGTATACACAAGG